>Ga0213840_1000093_pt1 | contig 256918 bp, 184 predicted proteins | sample SWPATP22_FD_160132 | JGI IMG/M metagenome (GOLD analysis project Ga0213840, IMG submission 160132) | Coastal seawater microbial communities from Marineland, Florida, United States - SWPA TP2 #2 | ecosystem: Environmental > Aquatic > Marine > Coastal | place: USA: Florida | collected 2016-08-14
ACTATCGCAATTATCGATTATTTTTGCCGAACGATTGAGACTAGATTTGTAAATCAGAATTGGAGTTTGGGACTAGTCCCAAACTCCAATTCTGAACCTTGACACACTTTATGTAATACTACCATTTAGACTGATGATATTAGAAAAGTCAGCCTCTCGAAATCATGATATGGTTTAGAGATTTGATTTTGAAGGCTTCACTTACGACCACATTTCGGTATTCTAGTTATCTCATAAATATTTAATGTGTTTTATGTAAGCTTGCTCAGTCATGGTGCCAACCTTAAAAAAAATAACTAAATTTTGACTTACTGACTTGCAGAATTATTATTGGCTACAACTTCGATATATACGTCCAAGTCAAGCTCGCAGGAGTACTATGATTTAAAGTAGAGTTATTACTCACTTGCACTCGTATGATCCGCCACGATCAACCATTTGCCTTTCATCTTCTTCCAGACTAAAATGAAGTAGCCTGTAGGCCGATCCTTCTTTCTCTCTAAAGTATACTTCCCCGTAAGCATGATCACTTTGCGACTGAGTTGGTGGACTTCCAAAATATCAAAAGTCAACTGCCCCATAGCATCTCGATCTGGGTAGGTGCGCTTATAGCGTTCCAAAGTGGCCTGCCAACCTTTGATCACCCCTCCACTTCCAATAAACTGAAGGTCATCGGACTTCCAATAATATTCCATAAAGGCATCAATATCACCTTTATTCCAATCGACAGATTGCTGGATGAGAATGCTTTTGACTTTTTCTATGTCTTTGGTCTGGGCATGACTGAGTAAAGGGAAACAAAGGAAAAGAAGGAAGATGAGGTTTCGTTGTATCATGTTCTTTTCCAGCCAATTTACCAAAGGTCGAGGAATAATATGCGGAATCATAACTGAAAGTGATGCTGCAATGTCATAAATTGTTGAAACATCTACTTTCAACAACAAATATTAGCGCATGTACAAGACACTATCTTTTTTCGTCCTACTTCTCCTCTTTGCTTGTGGAGGGGCTGACCAGGAAGCGAAGAAATATTCGATCGGTCAGATTGAAACACCACAAGGAGAAATGCTCTTCTGGCTCTATGATGAAACGCCAAAGCACAAGGAAAGCTTCCTCGAACTAGCCAAGGGGAATTACTGGGATACCCTTACTTTCAATAGAGTAGTCAATGGTTTCGTGATCCAAGGAGGGTGTCCAGATACGCCGGAAGGGTTCTCGGATTCTCCCTATTTATTGGAGCCAGAATTTAAGGATGATATCAAGCACACCTACGGTGCCTTAGGCGCGGGGCGGGATGACAACCCAGGGAAACTCTCCGCAGGATGCCAATTATATATAGTTCAGAATAAGGAAGGCATTCCCCGCTTGGATGGAAACTATATGATTTTCGGACAACTATTTAAAGGATTTGATGTACTAGAGGCCATCGCAGCGGTGGAAACGGATAGCCTGGACAAACCGTTTACGGACGTGCCTATGAGTGTGAGTGTTTTATCCTTGACCGCAGCTGAATTAGCAACAAAAGGATATGAGGTAAAGGAGTGAGAGTGAGTATCAGACATCCGAAGTTATTAAGGATTCGGGTGTCTGATACAAGCGCAAAAAAAAAGCCCCGACCCGGGGCTTTTTAAACAAATCATAATCTCATGGAAAAAAATTCGACGACCTAATCTTATATATCTTAACTAATTCTTAGTTTCTAAAAAAATCGGTTTTTGAGATAGCCAAAGTTTTTGGGAATATGTTATGGCTGTTTGCTCTCTCTTACAATACAAATATGCAGCAGATCTAGCGCGAAGCAAAAGACAATTCTTTCGATTTGTTGATTTTTTTGGCGAAAATTAATTTAAGATTTAATTGTAATTAATTGTTTGTTAATATGTTATGGCATTGTGAGTGTTGAATAAAAACAAGCGATTAGTAAGTGTTTTTTCTAAAAAAACTTTTTTTTCTTAAAATATTGACTATTTCTTCTAAGGCTGGGGGCCCAGATATGACTTTAGCCTCCGAAAATTGGGAGCTGCAACGTGGCTAATAGCGATAAAATGATACTTCGCTCCATGAAGGATAAAAGGAAGAGAACTAGGATTTGAAGAGTAACTGTCTAGGCTTTGCGGAATTCTTTCTAATTTAGATCATAGTGTTTTAAAACAAACACATCACGAAATAACCAACTTAAACTCGATTCATGTCAAAGAAGACTTCAACCCGTCGTTCTTGGCTTCAGACAATGCTATTCGGCGGTGCCGCTTTAGCGGGTTTGAATGCGACTAGTACAACTGCCAAGAATGGCCCCATCCATCCTAAAGACAAAATCAAGGTAACTAAGATCGAAACCTTCATCCTGAAAAACTCCTGGGTATTCGTGAAAATTTCTACAGATGCCGGGATCACTGGGTGGGGAGAAATGCTAAAGGACGATGCCAAGGCTTGTGCTGCCGGCGCGCTTGAAGTAGGAGATTACCTCGTCGGGAAGGATCCTCGTCGGGTAGTACATCATTGGCAAGCTATTCACAGGGGCGCGTTTTACCGAGGTGGGCCGATTAAGACGGCTATCTCCTCCGGTATAGATATGGCACTCTGGGATATTACAGGAAAGTGTTTTGATGTACCGATCTACCAATTAATGGGAGGGCCTACGCGAGAGAAGGCATTTGTCTACGGAACACCTAGTGAAAAAACAGGAGTGAAAGCCATGAAAGTTGGACCAAGGGCAACACGGAAGGCTTTTAAGTACACCGAAGGGCAAAAGTTTGTGGAAGAGGTGGTCGAACGATTTGTCGCTTTAAAAGCGAAGCACCCGGACGTGGATATAGGCTTGGATTTTCATGGCGCTGTACAACCGACCACAGCTAGCCTTTTGATCAAGGCTCTCGAGCCACATAACCCTTGGTTCTTCGAAGAAGTAGTGCAAGCCTTAAATGTCAAGGTGATGGCTGATCTAGCCAAGAAAACACACATACCTTTTGCGACGGGTGAGCGCATCTTTACTAAATGGGGCTTTCGAGAAATTCTAGAGCAAGGAGCGGCGATGATTTTGCAACCTGATGTTTGCTATGCTGGAGGGATTACCGAATTGAAGATTATTGCAGGTATGGCCGAAGCTTATTATGCGCCTATAGCTCCTCACAACCCTAATGGCCCTTGTTCATTAGCGGCTAGTCTTCAGATTGCTGCCTCCGTTCCGAATTTTATGGTGCAAGAACGTGGGGACCGCGAATATGATCTACTAGCAGAACCATTGCCACCTGTAAAGGATGGCTATAGACCCATCCCAACTGGACCTGGCCTTGGGATCACTATTGATGAAAATAAATTGATGGATAGGGTGGGTGAGCCTAGACCCTACTTGCCTCAGTATGATGCAGATGACGGCTCGGTGGTGGATTGGTAGAAAAGTGGCTACAGTTTTCCGATAAATATCTCAAGACCTAATTTTGGAAGACTGTGGCTTTGGTCAGAAGCGAACCAATACTTGAAACCTGCTGACACTGATTGTTGATTGTCAGTCAATAGCTTCTTTGCAAGGTTGGTCGTTTTTGATGTTACTTGCTGGCTGTAGCTGTTAACTAGATCAGAGAGTTAGTATAGAATGCTGAGGCTAACAAACCTCTACTTTATGCAATATCCTCCCCTGAACCAACAATCAGTTTTACATTCTTTTTTATTATCAAAGGCCAATAAGCAATCGGTCATCGTATCTACCCATAGACGATCAAAACATTTTCTTCTGGCCTCTGCTGATTCTCCACGGCAAGCCATTTTTCTTCTCCTATGTTCGGACCTTGTAAGTCCTCGAACTCCTTCAAAACCAGTCATTCGGTTATCTCCAACATAGATGTATACTACATTTCCTTTGTTATCCGTGGTCAGATACAATTTGTACTTGAGTTTTATCCCTTTTCTACTCGTGTCTCATTACCAGCATAGGATTTGAGTGCTTTAGAAGACTTGATCTTCGCTCAGAATAGCATAGCTGTAGTTCATGTTTTTGAAGTGATTCTCCACCTCTCTTATGGCTTTTATTGCGTTATTCCCTTTTGTTGATGTCCCGGAGTTGAAGCTGGAGTTGTGGTTTGCTTGACAGAATGCTGGTTGGTGAATGGATAAGATACAAAGGACAAGGAGGGAGGCTAAAGCCGTGCTTAAGTTATTTGTACATTAAGTGCACTTTGTTCCACCAACACATGGCATATAGGAGTAAAATGAAGGAAGAGATTTCCATGGAGAAAGATTGAGCAGATAGACGGAAGCTAGCTTAGGCGCAAAAAAAAAGCCCCGACCCGGGGCTTTTTAAACAAATCATAATCTCATGGAAAAAAATTCGACGACCTAATCTTATATATCTTAACTAATTCTTAGTTTCAAAAAAATCGGTTTTTGGGGCTTTGCCAGTTTTTGGGATTATGTTCTGGCTGTTTGTTGTTGCTTACAATACAAATATGCAGCACTTTCAACCCCAAGTAAAAGACAAATATTGGTGTTTGTTGACAAAAAATTCGTATTTTTTTTATAATTATTAATTTAATTAATTGATTAGTAGGTGTTTGTGGTAATTTTTTTGTTGTCTTAAATAATTGTTTATCGCTCGATTTTTTCGTATTTTTTTTTAAAAAAGCTGTTTTGCCCTCATTTCAGCACCTAATCCAGCCTGATTTTTATAGGAATATTGTATTGCACATCTACCGCTCGCCCACTTTGCCGACCTGGAATGAAGGTTGGTAATAGTTGAGCTACGCGAATAAGTTCCTTGTCTAATGCAGGATGTAAGCTGCGCACTACTTTCACAGATTTTACTTTACCGTCCTTTCCAATGGTAAACTGAACGACACTGGTACCTTCTACACAGGAAGTTTTGAAGATGGAGGGTAGATTGAGGTGCTTATAGAAAAAAGAAATTATGGCCTGCCCACTACAAGATTGGCGATCAGCCTTGCTGCTCGTTGCACAAGAGGAGAGGTAAGGCATCTCTTCTACTATTCTGAAGATCTCTTCCTCTTTAGGGAGTGGAGGAGGAGGTGGTGGAGGAATAGTCATTACTGGAGCTAAGTCTGAATCTGTACTATAATCGAAAAATTCCGGTTCATCCTCTTCGGTTGAGCTGAACCGAGGTGAACCAATGGCAGAATTGGGTACGCCCTTGGGAAGGGGGAGTGGCTGTTTGACAGATGTAGCGCTTCCTGACTCTCGGCGTATAGTTGTATCTACCGCAACAAATGAGGTATAACGAGTGAGTAGACTGTAATCCAGTCCCAGCTTAGTAATAGTTTGTACATGTTCTTCCTCTTCTCCAAATGCCTTACCAAAATCAGCTAGCTCCTTAATCTTATGTCTTGCCCAGAGGAAGGGGAGGGCACGATTGGAAACTTGTACTGCATCCGATCTAATTTGGATGGATCGCTGATATTTTTGCTGAGCTTGCTGCCCAGTAATTTTGAGGCGCCCCTTGGCCTTTCCTCTGTATTTACCAAATACGATAATGGGCCGCTCACCCAGCAAGTCTGGAACTTGCTTCGGAACCACATCATAGGTCTCCAAGCCTTCAAAATCAACTTTGACGTCAGTGAGCACCGGAGATTGTATGTATTGTCTGAACTTTCTGGCAATAAGCTCACTATCCTCGTTCCTGGTGGCAATAAAGGATTCACTCATAGCAATATGAGCAATGCCTTCGAGCAGATGTCGGTTGACGGATGATCCTATTCCTAGCGCAAAGAAGTTTGCCTTGCCCAAGTTTTGCTGGATGAAACTGAACACTTCCTCTTCCACACTGATATATCCATCTGTGACTATCGCAAAAGATCGGGACGTACCTTCCTTCTTGGGAATGGTCATCGCTTTTTGGATAGCCGATAGCATTTCTGTACGGCCGCCGCCTTTTCGCCCCGCTATGATTTTCATGGCACGTTCCAGGTTAGCTGGAGTAGCCGGAACAGAAACTTCACTCAATAGCTGAGAACCACCTTCAAAAAAGACAATGTTGAAGTAGTCTTTTGCACTAAGCGTTTTGAAAAGATCTGTCAGAACCCCCTTTGCTAAATTCAAAGGATGCCCGGCCATCGAACCGGACACGTCTAATAGGAAAATGTACTCGCGTGGAACCAGGTCCTTTTGTTGCGGAGCTTTAGGAGGCTGAATCATGCTTAGAAAGAAATTTTCCTCTTCCCCTTCCCACATGAGAAGTCCATCTTGAATTTGTTTGCCTGCCAGTTGGTACTCCAGAATAAAATCTCGATCGCCCCCAGTTTTTTCTTTAGCATCTAGTTGAATGTCAACCCGGCTTTTTCCTTGAAATTGGGTATGGATGGAATGGCTTGAGCAGGATAGTTTTTGAATGGGGATACCCGCATTGATTTGAATATTAAGATCAAAGAAGTAAGCAGGAGGTACTCCTTCTAGTAAATAAGGATTTTCTACCCAACTGGTACTTTGTGCGGTAGCCAAAAGTTCTCCTCCATATCTTGGCCCAACAACGGTAGGGTACACAAAAGAATACAAGCCTGCCTCGGATTGCAGAATTTCTGTATAGGCCAATTCCACTTCAATAGTATCTCCGGGGAGAATATTGGCTACATTCATCTGGAAAACATTGGGCCTGTGTTGGGTTAATAAGGATGCACTTTTCCCTTCCTTTTTAGCTTTTTCATAGGTTTTGCGTGCCTTTGTTTTTTCTTGAATTACAGCTTTGATCACTCGCTTGCCCAGCCGCATTTGCATATCATAAACAGCGGATTGTGTGGAGCCTGGAAATACATAAATAGCTTCAATTGGTTTTTCTCCATGGTTTTTATAGCGCTGAGTAATCCGAACATCTGCGATGTATCCTACAATATTGACTTCCGCAGTAGTAGATAGGAGCGGGAGGGCTTCCGTCTGCGCATCACCATTTGGAATATAGAAAAATGGAGAGAGCGTGTTTTCTTGAGCCATGCCAAAGGAAGTCAGGCCCAATAGCCAGCAGCTGAGGGTAAGCCGAAAGGAATTCATGGTTTCTTGTATTTAATGACGAGATCAGTTTTTCACCCCTTCTTGCAAAGGAAAGAAGACTACTGCCCGGCATGTAAGTTGGAAAAAGATTCGAATTTTAGAGAGAGCGGGTTTGTGTTGTGCAATTTCTATAAAAGATGCGCAAATGCTATAATTTGGCGTATTTGTGCAAACATTATCTGGAATATGGGGTTTACTACTTGCCTAATGACCAAAGCACCCTTTATCACCGATACATTGCAAAGCTAAATGGTCGGTACATTCTAGGACTTCAGGATAGGAACAACAGTAAATAGTTTACAAGCTTTATCAGGAGCAAATTGTCTGGATGGCATCAAGTTTATCTGGGCTTGACTGGCGCTTTGAATATGAAGCTACAAGCAAGAGAGGGCACCTGGTGCGGATGGCGATTTCCTAACAAATGCTGAATAGGAGGACATAAATAAACTCCTATTGGGTTCAGCGCAATTAAACCCAACTCAACTGTTAACTATCATGAAAAAACTCGTACTTTTTTTCTCTTTATTATTAATGACAAGCCTTCTAGCGGAGGCACAACGACCTGCATGGGCTGGAAAATCTAGCGGCCCATCTATAACTGGACGGATTAGTGGGGTATTGACTGATTCTCTCACGGGGGCTCCGGTAGAGTTTGCTACTGTGGTTTTGATCAACTCAAAGTTCGGCAAAGAAATAGACGGGACTTTGACAGATGAGAAAGGAACCTTTAAATTACCCGAGGTCAAATTGGGAGTGTATGATATTAAATTCTCTTTCTTGGGCTACCAAACGAAGACGGTTAAAGCTATTAAGCTTACACCTGAGAAACCTGATAGTAAGTTGGGGACTATCTCCTTTGTGGGAGAAGGTATCAACCTACAAGAAGTCGAAGTTACGGGGGAGGCTGCGGTGATTGAAAACCGGATCGACAAAATGGTATACAATGCCGATAAGGATATTACCAATATTGGCGGAGATGCTTCCGAAGTTTTGGCCCGTGTGCCAATGCTAGCCGTAGATCTGGACGGCCGAGTCTCATTGAGGGGGTCAACAAATATTCAGATCCTAATCAATGGTAAACCATCTTCAATGTTCTCCAGTGATCCAGGGGAAGCTTTGAAATCTATTCCTGCAGATCAAATCAAGACTGTAGAGGTTATTACCGTCCCTACGGCTAAATATGATGGCGAGGGTACTGGTGGAATTGTTAATATCATCACGAAAAAAAGTAGCATACAGGGTTTTACTGGTACTGTTAATTCAACGGTCGGAAACCGAAGTAATAGAGCGGGTATTGACTTGAATCTGGTCCGTGGCCGATTTGGGCTTAATGGAGGTGGAAATGTTAGTTACTCTTGGCCCAACCCATCTACAAGCACATTCTTGCGAGAAGATCGAATTGGCGGACAGGTAAGAACATTATCTCAAAATGGAGAAGGTAAAAGTACCTGGGCCGGCGGCGGTTTCCGCTTTGGAGCCTTCTATGATATCAATGCTTATAATAGTATCAACTCTAACTTGAATTTTAGAGGGCGTGCCAGTGGGAATGACGGCAATACATTAGCGGATTTTGATGATCCGATTAATAATGTTTTTCAGGATTATGAGCGTATCACAGATGTGAGTTCACTACGTGGTAGTTTTGATTGGACTACGGACTATCGCAAGACCTACAAAGGTAGTGAGCGAGAATTCTCCATGGCTTTTCAATTGAGTGGAAATGTGAGTTTGACGGACAATGAATTACTACAACTTAGTGACAATGTTCCTGAACTATTCAGAAATGAATTGAATAATAATGATGGTTTGAATTTAGAATATACTTTCCAAACGGATTATGTTCATCCATTTGGAAAGAATATCAAATTAGAAACGGGAGCTAGAGGGGTGCTTCGGAGAATTGATAGTGATTTCAGATTTGAATTCAAGGACCCCGATCAATCTCAATATCAAGTTGACCCAGAACGCACGGATGTCTTCAAGTACTTCCAGGATGTCTGGGCGGGCTATGCTTCCTTCAATTTTAAATTGGGTAAAAAGTATGGCTTAATCACAGGTTTGAGATATGAGCATACAGAAATATCCGGCGATTTCCAGAAGTTTGATGCACCATTTGCTAATGATTATGACAACTTCCTACCCAGTATCATCTTCAATCGCAAATTAGGTCGATTCAGTAACATTCGTGTTAGCTATAGTAAACGTATTCAGCGACCTAGCCTATACTATGTGAACCCATTTGTTAACCAAAGCGACCCACGCGATATTAGTTTTGGTAATCCAGAGTTGTTGCCAGAGAATACAGATGCCTATGAGTTAGGTTATAATACTTTTATCAAAGGAGTGGTTTTAAATGCATCAGTTTACTATCGACTGACGAATGATGTGATTGAGGGGATTTTGGATATTGATAATTCGGGGGTGTCTTTTACAACCTACCAGAACCTGGGGCAGCGTGAAACGATTGGGATAAATGGTTTTGCCTCGGCGACCGTTAAGAAGGCTTTGACTTTAAGAGGTGGTTTTGACTTGTTGAGTTATGAGGGACAAGGTATCATAGATGGGCAAAGGATTACCCGCCAAGCTTGGCAGTGGAAATTTAATTTAGGGTCAACCTTAAAATTTGGAAAGGGATATACCGTCCAGGTATTTGGATTCTATAATTCACCAAGACAGACTCTACAGGGAACGAGAGGTACCTTCTCGATGCTTAGCATCGGCTTCCAGAAAGAGTTTAGTAAGCGTACGAGTTTAGGTATCAATGCATTCCGACCTTTCAGAAGAGGACTTTCATTCCCGAATGAATTAGAAGGGGCTAATTTCTTCCAGCGTTCTGTGCGAGAGGTGGTGATAAGATCCTTTGGAATTAACTTCCGCCACCGTTTCGGTAAACTGGACTTCAAACAGCCAAGACAAAGAAGAAGTAAGATTAGAAATACGGATTTGAAGCAGGGAGAGGGTGATCAAAGTGGGAACGGTAGCTTCAATAATTAATTAGGATTTAAACGTTAAGATAAGATTCATTTAGTGTGCGATGAAAAGGTATATGTTCCTTTTCATCGTTCTTTTTTATAGCTTGATATAGCTTCACTTTTTCCCCACTGTATCTTCCGAGGACTCAATATCTGTTGAGCTACTCTATGTGCATTTGCCATAATAGTTAATGTGGGGCCTTTGGCTGGAAGAAAGCAAAAACCAGAAGCATCACCAATGTAGATGTTTTGGGTAAAATGCAATCGGCCAGATGGAGCCAATTGGTAAGGTTTGGCTATAGGGCTAGATGGCAAAGTCCCTGCATAATGCTTACTACTACCACAATCAGTAGATTGGAATAGCATAGGTATTGCGCCCCACCCCAGCATGGCCTTATTGATTTGACGAAGGGCCTTTTTTCGGGAGACCTCATCATGTTTATAATGTATATCTAGGTCTTTCCCGATCGGAGAAGAGGTTGAGGGTAGCAGCTGCAGGTAGTTTTGAGAATGGTAGCGCTCTGGTAAATGCAAGCCCCCGATCACTAACATTTCCTTTATGATGGCACTGACTTGATAGCCGAACCGAAAGCTCAGCGGAAGTTCCCGTATTAACTTGGTGAGTAGTAACGAACGATAGGTATATAAACTCAGAAGGTTAAATGAAGATGTTTGATCCTTTCGTTGAAATACTGATAGTTGACTAAAGCTCGATTTCTTTATGCTATTTTGACGTCCAAACATTCTCATATTTAGCCAGGTGCCATATGAGAAGGAATTACATAATAGAGGTAACTTCTTGGGCCCCTGGCTCAGGCTATTGAGCACGATCCGAGCTGTCCCCAATACAGAAGCACATATTAATAGTCGTTTGGCAATGAAAGTTTTATCTACTCTTGATTCCGTATGTTTGGCCAATATCTCTACCTGATTACCTCTCTCTTTAAATTTGTATACATAATGTTGGGGCAAGTAATGGAAGTTGGGAGAGGCCATTAGTTTGCTTAAGGTATGCCCTGGATGATAACCAGCGGATTTTTGTAGAGACCAAAAATCCAAGTCCCAATATTGTTCGGTAGGACGTTCAGCATTGGCTTGGTTTTGTACGGCGAGCGGGGTTCTTTCCAGGAAGATTCCTTTTTTCTTCCAGTAACTCTTATAGCGCTGATAACTTTGTCGAAGTGTCTGCATATTCCGGTCGATCAGCAATGCGGGCATTAGGTTGGTCAAGTCCGCACCAATGCCTTTTGTGCCAGAGATGCCAATCCTAGAAGCAATTTGCTCATAGGCTTCTCGCCACCCATCAGTAGATAAACCGAGTTTTTCTTGTTCACTGCGATCATAGGTGAAGGCACCACGCCCCCATGCGTTTCCTAGTCCACCTTTTGCCAGGCTCTCCATGAAAGCTATATGTTTTCGTGATTTGGTTTGCGTTTGCCATTCTGCAACCAAGCGTTTTGTGAAGGCTAAGGGAGGGGTAAGCCGATCTTGAGTGCCCATCCAGTCCGCGTGAACACTATCCAGGTTTTTTCCGAGGAAATACAAGTGCTGGTTAGGATCAGACTTACGCAAGTGGTCGAAATCAGAGGCAGGCAATTGTTTTTTGTAGAATTGATCCTGATCAACACCAACATCTAACATACCTACTTTAAAACCTCCTTCCAATAATGTTTGAGCGGCTTGTACACCACTTGGCCCTGACCCCACGACTATACAGTCATAAACAAGCGACATAAATGAAATTTGATACTCTCAAAATCCTTGTGTTTTTCGGTCAGTCTTTTAGTCGAAAACTCTTTTTCCCTTGATCTTGAGCATTCTATCTAAAGTGTTGACCGCAAAAATCCTCAGAGAAAGTGAAATTTATAAAGTTGGTAGCAGTACAGAATGATTCCCAGAATGAGGTAAAAGGAATATTGAGCACTACCGACCATGGCAATCCGAATACATGCCCATCGACCATGAACACCCAAAAAACCTTCTGCATAAGCAGGGCTGGTTTCGAGAATAGAGAGCATCAGGTACAAGCGTTTACGGATTTGATTTTGTGGCTGAAATAGGCCCAGAATGGCATCATAGGCTGCGCAACAAAAGGGATATTTCAATAAGTGTGAAAAAAGTTGTGCTTCGAATGGACTCAACTCGAAGCCTCCATTTTGGATCCCGGAGCGGTATAGAAGGTTTTCCCGCTGTCCAATCTCTACTTTTAATAAGTAATGACTGAGCACATTGGGCTCGTTTGGCGTAAACATGTTTCATGAATTAAGGTGCACGCGAAGCGCGGTATAAATTATTATAGCTAATTTGGAAGAAAATGTTGCGATACTCAAGCTGAAACTCGAATCGATGCGTTATAAACTATAGAGCTTGGTGGAGTGTTGCCGTATTTTGGGGCACAATTACCAGAAGGATCAAAAAAAAGTACGAACTTTAACCATAAGAACATCACCTATTTTCAAAAGACTTGCATGGAGAACGACAGTATAAAAGCGCTCAGAGAAGCCCTAGAACATTCCCCGACTAACCTTCCACTAAGACTCCACTTAGCCCAGTCCCTATTCAATCTGTTGCAGTATGACGAAGCGGAACAAGAGTTTAAAAAGATACTGGCTCAAGACCCCAGACAAGAGAAAGCGAAGGTGGGATTGGCAAAGATCTATTTTAATAAAGAGCAATATAAGACTGCAATCGTGATCTTGGAAGAGATCAGTTCAAATAAGCACGAGGAATCTCTTCAAATCATGTATTGTAAGGCCTTGCTACGCTCCGGTAGTACAAAAGAGGCTGGGGAAGTATACCGAGAACTGGTAGGCTTTAACCCCGCTTTGCGCGATGAAGAACTAGATAAGCATTTTCGTTCCTATCACTTTGATCAGGGAGGAGCTGGAGAAGATGATCTGTATGATGAAGATGCAATAGAAAGTAGCCGACCTACGATCAATTTTAATCATGTAGGTGGGATGAAGCGAGTGAAAGAAGAAATTGACCTCAAAATCATTAAGCCATTGCAGCATCAAGAACTTTATGCTGCATACGGTAAAAAAATTGGGGGAGGTATTCTTTTGTATGGCCCTCCTGGCTGTGGGAAAACGCACCTGGCTAGAGCCACTGCAGGAGAGATTGATGCCTCCTTCATTAGTGTAGGAATCAATGATGTTTTGGAAATGTGGATTGGAAGTAGTGAGAAGAACTTGCATGAGGTTTTTGAAAGGGCTAGGAGTCAAACTCCCTGCGTTTTGTTTTTTGATGAGGTAGATGCTTTGGGGGCTAGTCGATCAGATATGCGGCAATCTGCTGGACGTCAGTTGATCAATCAATTTCTTTCCGAACTAGATGGGGTGGATGCAAATAATGATGGACTCTTGGTCATTGGGGCTACGAATGCGCCCTGGCACATGGACCCTGCCTTTCGCCGACCAGGCCGATTTGATCGAATTATTTTTGTAGAACCACCAGATCAAACTGGACGTGAGGCGATACTCCAGATCATGCTGGCGGGCAAACCGCTAGGCAAATTGGACCTGGGAGCAGTGGCTAAGAAAACGGAAGGCTTTTCCGGAGCGGATCTCCAAGCTGTCGTGGATATTTGTGTAGAAGAAAAACTCAAGGCAGCCTTTAGTTCAGGAGTGCCCGAGCCGATCCAAACCAAAGACCTGGTCAAGGCCAGTAAAATTCATAAGCCTACTACCCGAGAATGGTTTAATACCGCACGGAATTACGCCCTTTATGCCAATGAGTCGGGCTTGTATGATGATATCCTTTCCTACCTTAAAATCAAGAAGTAGCCATGTCCGAAGCCCAAATGTTAAAGGCCGTTTTCTTTTTCCGTCAGAATCGCTACGAAGAAGCGGAAAAAGAACTCTATCAACTGCTCGGACAAGAACCAAATAGCATCGATGCCCTGGGATTATTAGCACGATGCCAGATCAAACTTGATAAAAATGAGAAGGCGCTTGCGACCATTCGACAGGCACTTTCATTGAGCCCTGATAATGATCGTTTGATCTTTCAACACGCTCGGGTCTTATATCTTATGGATAGCTATGAGGAAGCCATCGAGCAAATGGACAATGCTATCCGTTTGAACCCAGCAGAAGCGGTCTATTTTGGATTGTTGGCTGATATTAAGCTGCATATGAAGAAGTATGAGGAGGCGTTGCAATATGCAGACCAAGGTTTAACCCTGGACCCAGAAGACTCCTTTTGCCTCAATACCCGGGCCTCTGCTTTGATCAAACTCAAGCGCCCAAATGATGCTTTCGATACGATCGCCACGTCTTTAGAAAATGATCCCGAAAATAGCTTTACTCATACCAACTTTGGTTGGTCTAAATTAGAAACGGGCCAACACAAGGCCGCCTTGGAGCACTTTCGAGAGGCCCTACGCCTCAATCCTAACAATGAATATGCTCAAGCAGGCATGGTAGAGGCCATCAAAGCCAAAAATATCTTTTATCGGCTTTTTCTCCGTTATGTTTTCTGGATGAACCGGATGTCAGCTAAATATCAATGGGGTTTTATTATTGGTATTTATCTGCTCTTTAGAGTTTTGCAGGGGTTGGCAGAGAACAATCCTGCTTTAGAACCTCTCCTGATGCCTCTGGTATATGCTTATCTTGTATTTGCCCTATCAACCTGGTTCATGGAGCCAATAGCCAATCTTTTTCTACTGGTAAACCCTTATGGGCGGTTTGCTCTGAATAAGAAAGAGCGCCTAAGTGCATTATTGGTAGGTGCTTCCTTGTTGTTGTCCATCATTAGTATTTTGATCTATTTGTTTGTTGGACAAGAATCCATGATGGCTACCGCCTTCTTCTTTTTCGGCATGATGATTCCATTGGCTTCGATGTTCAAACCTCCAAAACCCAAGCCACGGAAGCGCTTAATTGCCTATACCATTGGTTTGGCTGCTTTAGGCATATTAGCCTTAATTCCTATGTGGATCAGTGGGGAGTTAATTATGAGTGCTCTTGCTACTTTCTTCCTAATTGGCTTATTCATTTATCAATGGGTGGCCAATGCCAATATTGGTTCAAAATACTAGGGTGACGGGATTGGAATGAGGAAAGCCTCCGGCTAGGCCGAAGGCAGATCCAAAAAAGCTTCCTAAATACACGTTTTGCGTTTTTAACGGAATTGCACCTGAAATTTCCCGTTTTCCACGACTAGTTTTTCGTTGCTATCGTTGGTCTCGATGGCGGTGAAGCTAAAGCTACCCTTGACAGTAGTTGCTGTTCTTTCTGTGATGGTAACCTGACCTTCTCCACCTTCAAATAGTGTAGAATAGCTTTTGCCCCCTTCTCTGGACATGATGGCGAAGGTAGTTTCATCATTAAAAGCGTGCGTTCCGTCGGTAATGCTCTGGTCAACGGCTATATACATCGTAATATCATTGACCGTTAAACCATAAACGTTGTAGGAATCGTCCCAGTCCACCGCATAAGCATAAGTTCCTTCTGCTCGAAATTCCTCTCCATTCATCGTGCAGCTTACAAATAGGCCATCATCACCGGCCGGGCCCTCATTATTTTTTGAACAACTGCTGAATACTAAAGCCAATAAAAGGGGGAGGTAGTAGAAGATTGATCTTTTCATGATTTTGATTTTTATGGGTTAATAATTTCACATCAGATGGTACAAAGAAAGGGGCTCTTCTCCCTCAAGGAAATTTAGAAGGAGTGAATTGGTCAAATGAGTACGTGAAAAATCAACCTTCTTCGACAAATCTCGTGGACAATCATAAGCTGAGATAAAAAAGCGGCATTGACGATTGCTGTCCATAAAGGGTTGGATTTCACTTTTGAGTGCCTTCAAAAACGAGAATTGCCGAAGAACCATCATCAATAGAGAAGTATTCAATCTGGAGATGTGATATCGGACTGTTTGCCAGATAAGGATTTTATCCTGATCTTTACTTCCATGGACCAACGAGTAGCAGCAGCTTTAGAATATATCAAGCGATACTATCATAAGAAGATCAAGTTAGATGACTTGGCTAAAGCTACTCACCTCTCGCCATTTCATCTACAGCGCCTTTTTACACAAGAAATGGGAGAAAGCCCTGATGTATATTTGAGAAGAATCAGACTAGAGAAAGCAGGACACCTGCTACATGTGAATCCAGATAAGCCGCTGACCAATATAGCGCTGCAATGTGGCTTTGGATCTCTTCCCGCCTTCTCCCGCGCCTTTAAGCATACCTATGGGATGTCACCTAGTCAGTATCGTATAGAAGCCCCTATCTTTCCAGTTGTAGATTTACAAAAGCAGCAGCCTTCTGCGGAGGTAGAAATCGTCTATTTTCCCGCCACCTGGATTCATTATCGGCATACCAGCGTCTATCTTCCACAACTTTATGCTGAATTTGAAGCCGCCAAAGCCTCAGCCCAAGCCGCAGGAATTATCCATTCTCGAAAACGATTTCTAGGGGCGTATGTACATATCCCTTTTCATGTGCCTCGTACCACCTTGAACTACTTCGCTGGAGTAGAAGTGGATATCAATAAAGTAAAAGATAAGACTACGGTCTTTTGTATTCCGGAAGGTCGCTACGCTGCCTTCGAAACAGCTGATTCCTATGATGATCTAGCTGCCACTATGATCCGGTTTAAGGAGGAATGGTTGGATCACCAACCCTACCAGATTAAGGAGATTTTCGCGATGGAAGAGCTCTTGCCCGCTGACCAACGAGATTGCTATCCCAAGCTAAATCGGAGAATCTACGTCCCGATCGAACGAACGGCCTAAGTCATAAGGCAATCCCGCAAGATTTGTATAGCGAATCGCAAGATTTGTTAAATGTCTTAGTAGAAAGTACTGTTCATTTGTGGGAACGTTTAAATCTATCTATCAATATGGCTCCACTCATTCAATTGGCTCAGGTCAACAAGACCTATCAAGCCCTGGCTGGTCCCGTGCCTGCCCTACACAACTTGAACCTCAGTATCCAGGCTGGAGAAAATGTAGTGATCACGGGCAAATCAGGTAGCGGCAAATCTACGCTACTCAATCTACTGGCAGGACTTGATCGCCCCGATAATGGGGATATCCGGATCGTAGATACAAACCTTCAGACCTTAACAGAAGCCCAACTAGCTCTTTGGCGAGGCAGGCACATTGGGGTAGTTTTTCAATTTTATCATTTGTTTCCCACGCTAACTGCATTGGATAACATCTTGTTTGCGATGGAATTGGTTCGGGCGATTCCACAAGCTCAACAAAAGGAAAGAGGACAAAAACTATTGGAACAAGTTGGATTGGAAAGAAAAGCTGATAAATTTCCTAATGAACTAAGTGGCGGAGAACAACAAAGGATAGCTATTGCTAGAGCGATGGCCAATGATCCACAGATTCTACTTGCAGATGAACCAACAGGGAATCTGGATTCCAACACGGGAGCACAGATCAAAGATCTTTTTAAAACCTTCAATCGTCGCGGCAAAACTTTGATCACCGTTACGCACGAAAAAATTGACTCAAAGGGTTTTGACCAGATAATCACCCTGGCGGATGGACGTATTAAATAGACCTTAGGACTTCTTCGTTGCCTACCCCCTTATTAGAAAACCATTTAATAACAAAGTCTAATAACCTCCTGTGAAATTCAGACTCCTATGAAGGCGATCTTAAAGAAATTGAAAAAAGACATAGGGAAGACAAGATATCAGGCTTCGCTCTCCCTCTTGGCAATCATCATCACAATCTGGGGAGTGAGTACAGTCTATTATGGCTATTGGATGACTGAACGAGACTTCCAAGTCAACTTTGATTCTACTTACCCCGCTCATATGCTTCTCCATGTCGATACCAGTGACTTGGATTTGCTTACTGAAGTTGATAAAATGCCTGAGGTGAAATCAGTTGAGCGTAGAGAGGCTTTTATGGGGCGGGTGCTGGATAGGGATGGAGAATGGATGCCCATCCTAGTTTTTGCAGTGGAAGATTTTGCCAACCTTAGGGTAAATACATTTACAATAGAAGACGATGTAGGGCCCATGTTAGGAACCATTGCGATCGAGCAAAAGTCAGCGGGTTTTCTAGGTGCTGGACAAGCCATAAACCTACAGCTGCCTGGCCGCAAGCCACAGAATCTACCAATAGCCACCTATACCCATGACCCTAGACTACCTTCAGCTCGTATGGATCATATTGTCTATGGCTATATTACGATGCCCACCTATCAGGACCTGGACTTGGGAAAAGAAAGAGCCGCCTATCTATTGCGTACTGCCACTGCTAACCCTTCGTTGGCATCCCTAGAGGATCTAGAGCGGAAAATTAAAAGCAAGACTGGAGACCGAAATACAATGTTTTCCATAGAGATTCCTCCACTCAATGAACATCCGCACCAGAATGTGGTGGATGCGGTAGCCGTATTGCAGCTAGGGTTGGGAGTGATTTTGGCCATACTGGGTGTGACCTTGCTTTCCCTTATACTTCTACTTTGGATGTTGCCGCAAGTGCGGGAGGTCGCTTTGATGAAAGCGATCGGTGCTTCAACTGCTGACATTCGGAAGGCCTACCAAGCACTGTTACTTTTGGCAGGATTCATTGGCATTGCTATCGGGCTTCCATTGGGTTACCTGAGTGGTAGTTTCTTTAGCCGATTTATTGCTTTTACCCAGAACTTTGATCCAGTGAAGGGGCTTTTGCCTTTTTTACTTCATCTGCCCATCGCATTGTTGTGCTTGAGCATCCCTTTATTGGTGGGTTGGCGACCGATTGCTAAGGCCATCCAAACTAGTAGTATAGCAGGTCTAAAAAGAGTCTTCAAAGATGTACCGCGACGAGGGCTTCATTTCTTACAATGGTTGTTACCCAATGCAGGTAGTCGGTATAGCTTAAATTCTTTCTTACAAAATGGGACCCGTTTATTATTAAGTCTAGCTTTACTAGGTTTGGGGCTGGCCCTATTTGTCGTGGGAACAAATCTACAACACTCTCTTGAACAGGACACCGATCGTTATTTTGCGACAAGTGTTTATCAGCTCAGTTTCCGAGTAAATAATGCGGAGCCAGCCTTGATGGCATCGATCCAACAGCTTCCCAGTGTAGGAAAGGTCTGGGCCATCCAGAGAGAACAATTGTACTTCGAGGCGTCTGAAGGAGGAGGGCGTGGGACGGTTGATCTTCAGATAGTTCCGCGAGATTATGTGTTAAGTCCAGATTCATGGATTGCAGGAGGGGCTGATCCCTCTTGTTCAGAATGTATCTGGGTGAATCAAGGCTTGGCTCATGAATTGGGAAATCCAGGGCTTGGCCAAATTCTCCAGGTATTGGATAGTAAAGGGAAACGAAGGACCTTGAAACTTACGGGGATTCAAAAAGAATTAGCCGTGGGGCCTGCCATGTATCAATATGGCGGGGAAACTATAGTAGCGGGGAATAAGACGTTCTGGATTGGGCTAGATGAGCGGGAGATGTCAACGCCAGCTGATGCACAAGGTGAGATAGAATCGCTAGTTGGAGCGAACCTGCTGGGCAGTAGCAATAATGCCCAACGTTTACAAATGCTACGAGATCACCTACAACCTACCTTCTACATTCTGAAAGCAATTGGAATACTAACCATCGGGATGGGGTTATTAGGATTGGGACTTTTGATCAATATCAATATCCAGGAGCGCCGCAAGGAGATAGGCATTTTGAAAGCCTTGGGTAGTAGCGTCGGCCAGATCAGCCGACTCCTGCTACGAGAGATTGCTTTACTCAATGCATTGGGTATCGTCCTAGCACTTCCACTTGCCTACTTTATTTCAGTAGAAATGGGGAAATTGCTGGGGGGGACCCTACTACATACAGCGATTCCTTTTTATGCTGACTGGTGGCAGATCAGCTTGACAATAGCCATCCTCTTGGGTTTTCAATTGTTGATCTGGATTCCATACCTACGCAAAAAAATTGAACAATCGAGTATTGATTTGGTCAGGGCATAAGTAGTTAGTTTTTGAGTGTCAAAGTATGGACAGCAGCTGCCTCGGCCTTGGCTGGATCTAACCACCAGTATAAGGGTTCGCCTTTTATCCACGCATCTAATTGCGAGGTAAGACTAGGATGGAATTGCCGAGCAGCATTACCGCCCGAGATTACAGCTCGAATTTTCTCATTATCGGAAAGATCAGCTACCATGCGCATAGAACTAAACCACTTGCTTTCATAGGGGCCTCTATCCATTACATACTGACCCCTGTTGAGCGTTTCGCCAGAACCGTTGGCTGGGTGTTCACCTCCACCGACCCAATCTCGGCCTGTACCGCTGGTTCGAAGTGGGCTGACAAAAACAACTTTGTGTAGAGCGCCCCAAGTCCATTTTTGCTGATCCGCTCCCAATAAATCAACTAGACGTTCTTTAGAGGTCAATCCTGCTTCTACAATAAGATCGTTCAAGGACTCTTGATCTGGGGTATTCTGCTTGTCAAACCAAGGTGATTCTCCTTCGGCGACCCATTCGTCCACTCTTTGTAACCAATAATACCGCATATTTATTAGGGTCTCGAAGAGTTCCTGAGGTAGGTCGTCTTCGAGAATGAGGCGAACCAAGTCTTCATGGATTAAATGAAATATACTGGCTCCAACGGACTCGATGTTATCTTGAAAGTTCCATTCCTTCAGGGTTGAAGCGAGGTCCTGGGTGCGTTCGTCCTGCTCGAGAGCTTGGATGAAAATGGGCGTGAAGCGTTCAGCATGTAAGTTCTTAACATCCAAAATGTTTTGCCATTGATCTTCTGGCGTGAATTTCTCCTTTGTCGTCAGGATTTCATTGATTCTTTTATAGCGATAATTAGGCGCAAAGTGCGAGGAATAATAGTAAGGGAAGCTATCTGGCCGGACATCGTGATTGGCTGTACCCACCCAGTTTTTGGCGGGATTGAGTTGTCCAGGCATTTCCGATTTGGGGATAAAACCGATCCAATCATCCACTGCTGTAGAGGCTTTAGCTAAAGCTCCTTGGTGCCCTTGACGAATAGGGATTTGACCTGAAGTTCGGTGGCCAATATTACCTTTTACATCCGCAAAAACGAAATTGAGAAAAATTACATCGATATCGGCAATGAGGCTATCCAATTCAAATATGTCCTGGGCTACTAATAGACGATCCAAACCAATAGTAGTACTGGACGTTTCTGCCAATGCCCAGCGGAAACTTACCGGCTTTTTAGGGTCTAAACCGAAGAAGTCGTGATCAGATAATAGCGGGCCTCTTTGGGTATAGCGCAGCTTTAAAGAATGTTTTCTTACCCCTCCTTCTGCTGCTTCATCCTTGATGTTAATGACAGATTCCTGGATACGATAAGGTACACTTTGGCCCTGTTCTAGATAATGATCTTCCTTGTTAGGGTCTGGCGTTTCAATGTACAAATCTTGGCTATCCCCATAGGAGTTAGTTACGCCAAAGGCTAGGTTTTTCGTTCGCCCTACCAAAATGCCGGGTAAGCATGGCACGGTAGAACCGACGGCCTGAATGCCGGGGGCAAAAAGCCCGATGGGAAACCAGGGCCCAGGTAGTATGGTCGCATCCAAATGGGGATCATTGACCATGATGGGAAGGCCAGATTCGGATTTCTTGCCGTTGACGACCCAATTATTGGATCCTAGTGCAGGCATACTGGTTGGTACCCAAGGGTTGGTAGTCGGTTTTGAAAATAAACCACTCAAAAGGCTATCAGGAATGGCCTCTCGCCACAACTCCATCACAGCTTGTTTGCGGTCTGGGTTGATATTCAACGGGAAAATACTAGCAGCTTTATCCTTACCCAGTGCACGCTCTAAATTTAAACTCATGATCTCATCCTCATGGTTTTGGCTATGTGTGAATCCCATATAGTGCTGCACCGCCATGAGATCATGGACCGCGATTTGACGGGGCTGGAACCCTAATAGGCTGAATTCCACAGGCGTTTCGTCTGCTTTTAGGTCAAGGTATGCGTTGTAGCCATCGGCCAACCACTGTAAATACCTCCGACTGGGCTCATCTAGCTGAGCGGCATGTCGTTTGGCATTTTCATAAACGCCTAACACGAGCATTTGAACATCTGAATTGAGCCCTACTTCTCCCACCAGAGAGGACAGTTTCCCTTCGATGATTGCCCGATAGAGTTCAACCTGGAAAATCCGATCCTGACCTACCACAAAACCTTGTCCTTTGATGAGATCAGCCAGGTTTTGAGCATGTACATAGGGTATGCCATTTCCGTCTCTGGTAACCTTGACTTCATCTTCTAGAATATTGAGTTGAAGTGATCCGTCGACCTGATAGTCGTTGATGTGAGAGAGATAATAGGAGCCTCCACCAATGCCGATGAAGAGAAGTAAAACGAATGCAAGTAGGATTTTTTTGAACATGCTTGGCGTATTTGAAAGGGCAATGCAGATTATTTTCCTCTGCCGATAATCTTATCAATGATGTTTTAGGTCAGAGCATACAAGAACGGCTTTTACCAAAGCCTGGGCTCAACCTCTCAATAATTCTCTGCGAAACATTGTATCATCGGCCTTATGATTCAAAAATAGATTTCTTGCTGTAATAATGGGTAATTTGAACAGCAATTCCCGGCTTTAAAAATTCGCCAACGCTTTTCTTTAGATCAGGTAGGACTTTTCCTGGTTCCAAATCCACATCTTTGTGTAACTTAGGAATGAGGTTTAGATAAGCTTACAAGCTAGACGACGATTTTTTTGCTACTAATAGGGCAAAAGCATGAGCTTAGCCTTGCTACTAGAGTATTTTTTAGGTAGCCAGTAGGAAAAGGAACAACTCAAGGCATGTACTTCAAGTTGGAACTCATTCCTTGCCATGGATCAGTAGCCTGTAGCTGGCTAGCGTCCTTCTCCTGTTGAGATTGGAATAATAGTTGTGCTATACTTTACGATCTATGAGAAAAACTGACAAAACCATATGAAGACTACCCACTTGCTGCTACTCATTCCTAGCCTGCTTATTAGTTTGACCTTCCTGAAGGAACACACCCCTTCCCAGCTCGCTATTTCGGAAATTGAAGATAAGGCGGATCGAATACCCAACTATTGTGCCGAAGGAAAAGGAGGCACCGATATCCATACTCGTCGTCCCCAATTCAAAGAATTGACCTTGTTCAAGGCAGGTATGGAAGGGTATCACTCCTTTAGAATACCCTCAATCGTTAGAACCAAGAGAGGGACCTTACTGGCTTTCTGTGAAGGCCGAAAAAACTCTCGACATGACTATGGCGATATCGATGTGGTGTACAAACGGTCAACGAATAATGGTACAAGTTGGAGCCCACTGAAGGTGCTTTTCAGTAAAGAGGAAGGAACCTGTGGGAATCCTACCGCAGTGGCAGATATGATTAATGGTAGAATCTGTATTATAATGTCGTACAATGATGAAAGGCATGCGCAATATAAGATTGCCCCGGATTATGAAGCTATTGATAAATGGGGGGATCGAAGAGTGTTCCTGAATTGGAGTGATGATGATGGCTTGACCTGGAAGAACCTCCAGGAATTGACCAAAGAACTCTTGCCGCGAAATTATACCTGGGATGCCATCGGACCTGGAGCCGGAATACAGTTGCGACACGGACCTAAGGATGGCCGCCTGATTATCCCTGCCTTAGGCCGAAATCTCTATAGCGACAATCATGGAATAAGTTGGCAGTACCAACCGATTCGTTCAGGTACGAGTGAGGGGACGATTGTGCAGCTGTGCAATGGAGACCTATTGCGCAATGATCGTGCCGCTTCTGGAGCCTTCAAAGCCAGAAAACGACGACAAATTTCCATCAGTAGTAACAATGGAAACAGCTGGTCCTCTTGGAGGTCTAGCGACGATCTTTTGGACCCTCTTTGTCAGGCTAGCCTTTTGCGTTACAATGATTCTTATCCGGCACGACTCATCTTTATCAACCCCGCTACTACGCTGACTGGCTTGGTCAACCGCAAAAAGATGCGTGTCCGAATCAGCTATGATGATGGAATCACCTGGCCAGTGGAACGCTTGTTAGATTCCAACAACGGAGGATACTCCAGTATAGCGAAAACAGCAGATTTCCAAATTGCATCTCTACAGGAGTATCGAGGAGGCAACAATACCAATTATTCTATAAAGTACCGACGCTTTAACTTGCCATGGATTTTGAACGGCCAGCGCGAACCTGTGGAATAATTTAATTGTCAGAAGCAGGAAAAAAGTGCATCAGCATATCATCTAGCAAACTACGCCAGGCTGCAATGTTGTGTCCATTGTGAATTTCCTGATATTGAGAATCAGCTGATTTTCTGCTGAAATACTTCTTTAATTCCACTGCATCTTGATACCAGATATGGTCAAAAGTAGAGCCTGTTATATAAATTTTTTGAGGGCTATGAGCATAGTCTTCCAGAATCTCGGCGAAGTCTGGAACCGGCATGGGAAGTATGGCCGGAGAGAATACGCCACAGTTAGCAAAATGAGGAAGGGCATGAGACAGGTGCAGGGCTGAAAGCCCCCCTCTTGAGCCTCCGATTATGGCTCGATCACTCGCTTCTTTACTCGTTCTAAAAGTTTGATCAATGTAGGAGACCAACTCATCACCGATATACTTTCTGAAGGCCTCATCACCCCGGTACTCCTTACCTCTTATGACAGGATCATCGAATACAGCAATAACTGGCTGGATCATTTGATGAGCAATCAGATAGTCCAAAATTTGTGGGACTCGACCTTCTTCTACATAAAAGGTGCCATCATGCAGGTATAAGGTAGGTAGAGGGGCTGTTAACTCTTTGTAGCTCGGAGGGAGGTAGACGTGGATGGTTCGCTCATGCTGCAAGGCTTTACTTGCTAGCGTCATCTTGCGTACTTCTCCTTTTGGGATGCTATGATCCATGACGGTTTCAGTAGCTACCTGGTACCCTGGCATGGCAACAAAGGAAGTCAGTCCACCAAAAATGACTCGTTGATTGGGATTCAAAGGGTCACTTTGGGTACGCTCTCCATATTTATAGGCGTAATTGATAATGCCATCATCAGGTATGCGCTGGATAAAGTAGAACCAATTACTTCCTGGAATGGACTTCATTTTACCAAGGGCTTGATCCTTGACATAGCGTGTATTGAGGAAGCCATTAAAATCTGCCACAAGCTTTGGAGGAGTATTATGACTTGCGTGAGCCATGAATATGACGTTATCGCCTGCAATAATAGGGACTTGTTGCTGAGAAGCCAGGTAGTTTTCAATTTCTTGATCTTTGTTCACTATGGCTTTCTGTTCCAATGAGTCTAAGAAGCGCAGGAATTCTTGGGCAGATAAGCTGGAGCAGGATAAGCTCAGAAATAGGCATACGGCGATGCACAGAATTGGATTGTCGGATGATTTCATATCAGTCGGTGGTGAAAATGAGAAAAGGTAGGGCGAATTCGCCCTACCTTTTCAACGATCTCAATCGAGCAGAGGCTGCTTCAGGGCATCTTTCCTAAGGCTTAATCCCCTTTTTGCGCGCCTTTTGCATCGGATTAAGTGTTTTTTCTGTTTTATGTTTTTTGAACACTTTGAATCGACTTGGCATCTCAATATCTGGCCAGTTATTGTTGCTCTCGTCGATATCGGCTGTCTCTTTGTACGGATCTAAACGTATTCCGGTAACCTCTTTATCCTTCACAAAGACTTTGGTGAAGCTATTTTCGTTTTTACGCCAAATTTCTACAGGAATGCGTTCGATCTCAGTGGTCCCATCGTCAAACGTCCACTCCAGGATCACGGGCATAACCAGTCCTCCCTTATTAGAAAACCTCAATTGGTAGTAGTTTTTACCACCAAATTTCTCTTTCTTCTCCGCGGCACTATAGGTCTCAGCAAACATCTGAGTAGTTACTGTTTGTACAGAATCTTCTGTTTCCCAAGGTTTGTAATTGGTATAAAAGTCGACCAATTCTTTATCTTTTTCTACTTCAAATTTCATTCCTTCCTCCCGGTTTCGCCTTTTAGAGATGTGGTCAAACGGCTTTTCTTTTTTGATTACCGTTTTGGATTCTCTTTGTACTGGATCGTTCTCGAGGTCTGCTTTATACCAAGCGACATCATCTAAGGAGATATCAACAGGATCAATGCCATAGAACCATCCTCTCCAGAACCAATCCAAATCTACTCCACTAGCATCCTCCATGGTGCGGAAGAAATCAGCCGGGGTAGGGTGTTTGAACGCCCAGCGGCGACAGTATTCCTTAAATGCATAGTCAAATAATTCTCTCCCCATAATAGTTTCACGCAGCATATTTAGTCCTACAGCCGGTTTCATGTAGGCATTGTTTCCAAAACCAATGATATTTTCACTATTGGTCATAATTGGTTCCAACTGGCTCTTAGGTAAGGCCATATAGGAAGTAGCCTTGTAGGCCGCGCCGCGGCGAGACGGATAATTGTTGTCAAAAGATTGTTCTGATAAAAACTGTACAAAAGAATTAATCCCTTCGTCCATCCAACTCCACTGGCGTTCATCACTATTGATGATCATGGGGAAGTAGTTGTGACCCACTTCGTGAATGATTACAGAAATGGCGCCCAGTTTTGATCTTTCTGTATAGGTTCCATCTTCCTCCGCTCTGCCATAGTTGAAACAGATCATTGGATATTCCATGCCGTTAGATGCTTCTACGGAAATGGCAACGGGATAAGGATAAGGGATAGAGTATTCAGAATAGGTTTTTAGGGTATGAGCCACCGCCTTAGTTGAATAGCGGCTGTAAATCGGATAGGATTCCTTCGGGTAATAGCTCATGCACATAACACGTTTTCCATCTTCATTGAAATGCGGCATGGCATCCCAGACAAATTTCCGGCTTGCCGTCCAGGCAAAATCACGAACGAAGTCAGCTTTGTAAATCCAAGTCTTTTTTTCGGTAGACTTTTTGCTTTTGGCATTCTGCTTAGCTTCATCTAAGGTGATGATCTCAACTGGGGCCTTACTAGACTTGGCTTGCTCCCAGCGCTCTAGCTGGTTATCGGTCAACAAAGTGCTATAATTTAGGCATTCACCTGTTGAACCTACCACATAATCCGAAGGCACGGTCATCTTAACTACATAGTTGCCAAAGGTCAAAGCAAACTCACCACGACCTGTAAACTGTTTGTTCTGCCAGCCCGTCACATCATCATATACACACATGCGTGGGAACCATTGAGAGATGGTGAAAATGTAGTTGTCTTCGTCTGGGAAGTACTCGTAGCCACCGCGACCGCGATCTGGCCCTGATACTCGATCCACCAGATAATATGACCACTTAATCCGGAAACTGAATTTTTCTCCTGGCTTTAACACTTGTGGGAGATCCACACGCATCATCGTTTGATTGATGGTATAGCGAAGTTCGTTGCCATTATCGTCGGTAACTTCTTTGATTTTATGGCCATATTTTTCCAACTCCTTGGTCGCCTCTAATTCGCGTAGCGCTTTTTGATCCATGGCAGGAGTAATATTGCTAGGATCGAAGTAGTGGTTGTCTACGCCTGGATCATGTTGATTTTCATCCAGCTGTAGCCATAAATACCGGAGATTGTTAGGAGATTGGTTATAGTAGGTGATCAGTTCATTTCCAACCAACTGCTGGGTCTCCGTCAAGAGTTCGCATTCGATGTCGTAATCAGCACGTTGTTGCCAGTAGTCTGGCCCCGGAGCACCATCTACGCTTCGATAAGTATTGGGGCTAGGCAATTCTGAGCCCAGTTGTTCAAACTTATTGCCGTGATTGGAGGTGTTTTGAGCAAAAGCCACCTGAGCGGCCATTAGTAGAAGGAAAACACCTAAGGCGTTACACTTGAGTTTTTTCATGTGCCTTATCATTTAATATATTTTGTTTAAAGTATATCGTATTCTTTTCTTAGAAGTTGTTTAAGCATGTTTTTTTGAAGCGAAATTTGAAGGAACAAGGTTCTGGGAACTGGTTTTTTCTCCAGCATAGCAGCGCTACGGTGGAGAAAAAAGCCGTTTTCAGGTTCTTTTTCTCTCGAATTGCAGCCAATCAATCATTTTTAAACAACTTCTTATAAATTTTGCGACTCTGCTCTACTTCCCAGACGGCCGATCTGACTATCTAGTTCTATCAGCTTGGCTCAAAACACAAATATTGTTCGAGAACCAATTGTACCAGGTGGTTGATTGGGGAAGTTAGTATGGTACCTATTTCCACTTCTGCAAATAAGATGGATATAAGTAAATCTTAAAGGAGTATAGAGAATGTTTATGTGCGTCAAGTTTGAAGCAAAAATACCTTACAATAAAATGCCAAAAGAGAAAAAACTTGCTAAGTCTGATCTTCTCCTTGTTTATGGCAAAGCCTTAACCTTCTTTGCAATGCTTTGCTTTAAAGCAAAAAAGATTCTTCTTCGACAATACTCCGGGATAATCATAAAACTTCAAACACGAGATTTGTCGAAGAAACAAAAAGGGTTAAATCAAGCTTTTGTTAAAGTCTCCGCAATTGGCGTTTTAGATGCTTGGATGGCTGGCAACAAAGCAGCAATGAAGCCGATAAGCAATGCGCCCAATAGCAGTAAATATTCCTGTTCTAGGAAATGCCAACCTGAGAAAGAGTAGCGATAAGAGTCTTTCATAAAGTTGCCAATCATCTCCATGCTGATATGACTCATTAGTATGCCGATTATATACCCTAGTAGTGCCAGTAATAAGCCTTCAATGACAATTAATAGGAATAATTTGGAAGGTCTAGCTCCCATTACTCGCATGAGCGCCAATTCGTATTTGCGCTCCTTCAAAGAGGAATACAGGGAAATAAAAATGCTTAGAGCCGAAACAATCACAATGACGATGCCCAGAATTCGTAACACTCTTTCTCCTTGATCCATTTGAGCAAAAACGCGATTGATTTCTATAGCAGGAGTAGCGGCTTGCAAATCGGTGTTTTCGTTGATATTTCTCCCCATGTTCAAGGCTTGGAAGTTCCGGCCTTTGAACTTGATCAATATACTGGTGATGGCTTTGTCGTCCGCTTCCTCAATTAAGGGCTTAGGAATAGCGGCATGATCGTGGCTGCTGTGGTCATGATCGTGTTCCTCGCCATGCTCATGATCGTCATGATCGTGCCCTTCATGATCATGTTCCTCCTCTTCTTCCTCTTCAGCTGCAGTGGCTCCACCGTGATCATGTACATGCCAATAACTTTGCGGCGTGGTCAGGATCAATTGGTCAATAACGGCTCCGGATGGCGCCAAAATGCCAACCACTTTGAAAGCATCAGCATCGGTATGCGCGAGGTCTTCATTATCATCAAAACCGTGGGAACTCTTAAAGCGGTCTCCGATTTTTAGCCCTAAATCCTTGGCAACCGTAGCGCCGAGCGTTACTTCAAAGTTCCTTTCCCAAATCGCACCTTCAGCTAGTTGCCCTTCATAAAGATCTATTAAGTTAGGCGTACTTCCTACGATACGGAATCCCTTATAACTGTCCCCCATTGCCAATGGCACAGAGGTTTCGATTAAAGGATGTTTGGGATTGAGAAAAGGCCGAGCCTCTTTTATACTCATATTGCCAGTGGGAGCATCAATGTGATACATGCTATTTAAGATCAGCTGTAGTGGACTTCCTTTGGCGCCTACTACGAGGTCGATGCCCGCGAGGTTCTTTTCAAAGTTGTCCTGCAACTGTTTTTCCAACAAAAAAAGTAGAGAGATCAGCCCCACACCTAGTGCAAAAAGTAGAATGCTTAAACTAGTGTTTAGAGGCTTGAATCGAAGGTTTTTCCAGCTAAGGCTTAGTAAGTTCATTTGGATAGCTATGTATTGGCACAAATATACGTTAGAACCCGTTTTTCCCTTCCTTGTTCACTACTTATTTTCCCCATCTCACTCAGATAAGAGGGTCTTGTTTAGTTTTTAGCAGCAATTTGCCATCAAAAAAGATCATGAAGATTCTGCTATACATTGTAATGGGGATATTGGCAACAGGAGCGCTATTGTTATTTACAGGCTATCGATATATATCAAAAACTACTGGGGGAGGCTATAAGTCGTACAATGATAAGGTCTACTACATTGGCAAAATGCAGGGCTTAGGCAGTCGAAAATCGACAGAGTTGAGACCAGTAGATCTCCTCACCTTTAAGGCACTGCGCAATGGCTATGCTAAGGATGCCCAACGTGCCTATTTTCTAGGCAACCTTATCCCCAAAAGTCACGCCCCTTCTTTCAAACCCATGAAGTATCACTTCGCCAAGGATCGCGATTGGGTTTATTATCAAGGCCAACCCATCAGTCAACTCCCAGAAGACTTTAAAGTGATGAGCCGAGAATATGGGCGAGATCAATTGTATGCTTACTACCGAGGGGAAGTCGTTCAGGGAAGCAAAGGCTCACGCTTCCGCTTGCTGCGGCATGGATATGCCAAGGATACCGAGCACGTCTATTTTGATGGCAAGATCTTGACAAAAGACGTAGCTAACTTCAAGATTCTTAAGTATGAAAATGGCAATGCTTTTGCAAAGGATGCAGAACAGGTTTATATCAATGGTAGTGTGATGAAAAACAAGAACCCTCAAACTTATCAGCCGTAGCAAGGATAAGACTTTCGTAGGTTTTCACAACTTTGGAATTCTTGTCGGTCGCTATCCAATTAGGTTTTTCCGATACCGCCTACTCATGGGAATACTGCGCCCGTCCTTTAGTTCAATCGTACAATCACCATGAGATTTAGAATGGACTGCTTTGATAAAGTGCATATTGACCAACCAACTTCGGTGCGTCCGTCGAAAGAATGCCGGATCGAGCTGCTCTTCTAGGTGTTGAAGGCTTTCGCGTAGTAGATAGGTTTTACCCTGGAATTCGCATTCAGCATAGTTGCCATCTACACCGAAAACAGGAATTTTATTGACAGGGAGTGGTAAATAGCTTCCATGTTTATTGACCCAAAGATGTTCCTTATAAGTAGTTGGTGGGAACTTAGGGGAGATTTCTTCTAGGTTTTTGTTTTGTTGGTGGGAATCCTGTTTGAATACACGATCTAAGGCTTGTTGAAATCGATCAAAGTCGAAAGGCTTTAGCAAGTAATCGACAGCATGGACCTCAAAAGCTTGTATAGCAAACTCATTGAAGGCAGTAAGAAAGATGACTGGGGGCATATCTGTAAATCCAATTTCTCGTACTATTTCCATCCCCGTATATTGTGGCATTTGTATATCCAGCAATGCCAAATCGAAGGTGCCATTCTTTAGCAACTGCAAAGCCTGTAAGCCATCTGTTGCCTCTTCAAAACTAAAAGATTGCCCATATTCCTTCAGGAGCTTGAGTACTTTCCTTCTGGCAGGCGCTTCGTCATCAGCTATTAAAATATTCAATTTAGACTTCGGCATGATAGGGGAATTTTATTTCTATGCATAAGCCTCCAGCTTCTAGATTGTGCAAGGAAAATTCGTGCTGTTCAGGATAAAGTCGCTCTAACCTGCTCATGATAGTATGTAGCCCGATCCCCATTTGTTGTGGGAAGCGCCCCTGTGCTAAACCTGGCCCATGATCTTTTACCTGGCAATGCAATTGATCTTTACTCTTCTTGATGGAAATAATGGCATGACAGTTATTGCTATGCTTCATACTGTATTGAATGGCATTTTCGACTAAGGGTTGGAACAATAGAATCGGTGTCATGGCTTGTTTGGATTTCGGATCAATGTCAAATTCAACCTGTAGGTTTTCCTCAAATCGACCTTTCATGATAGCAACGTATTGTTCAGTTAGGCGTATTTCTTCCTGCATTTGATGCATGGACTTATCTTGAACCGTCAGTACTTTCCTGAAGAAGTCGCCTAAATGGGTAATAAGTTGGTCGGCCTTGGTAGGCTGGTCGTAGATCAATGAAGAGATAGTATTGAGGGTATTAAAAAAGAAATGTGGGTTTAGCCGCATCTGAAGAGCCTCTAATTCTGATTGTACTAGGAGTTGTTTAAGTTCAGCCGTTTTAATGGCGTTTTCCCTTCGTGTTCTACTCTCCTTGATGAGTCTATAAACAACATAGATCAACCAAAAAGTAGAAAACTGTTTAAAGTACTCCATCAAATAACGAAAGGAGAGCCCATTGAATTTGCCCTCAAGGGAGATATCTGCCAAATGATATAATGGCACCCTTGAACCATACATGATACTAGTGTATAAGAAACCGTATAACAGACTCGTACTGATATATAGTAACAGACTCGTCGCAAATGGCCGAGACTCAAATGGATGTTTGTTGAAAAAATAAAACAAGAAGGGAACCGACAAAATACCAATCAATGAGCCGGTACCTTCATTGATGATGTAGAAGGTCCATTTTACATGAGCACCTTCCGCAATATCTTCGGCTACGAGAATGCCAATATTAATGAAAAAGAGTAGTAACCCGATCAGAAAAATGATCAGCAAATCCGTCTTACTAAGTCTCAGGAAGTACTTGTTCTTCAAAATGCTCTCGTATTAGGTCAAATTTGCAGGAGGTTCAATTTTGTTCAAAACGGCACCTCTTATCATTGACTTGTGATTAGGCTTCGGCGTAGCTGAATTGCCCACCTCTTTTAATCCGGGAGGGCGAAGGCAATTACATAATCCCCCTTTTTAGAAAAGGAGACTTTACCATGCCCACCAGCTGCGATTACAATATACTGCTTACCCGCTATTTGATAACTCATAGGGGTAGCATTTCCTGTAGCCGGCAACTCATAAGCCCATAGTAGTTTACCTGTCTCTGTATCAAAGGCACGGAAGTAGCTGTCGAAGGTAGCAGCGACAAAGGTTAGACCAGATTGAGTTAAGAGCGTCCCCCCTAAATTGATGCTTCCCCAGTTAACTGCTGCTGGATACCGCGCTGGATCCATCATTACACCCAGTGGGCGCTCCCACAGTTTGTCTCCGCTATCCAGGTTAATACCAACTAACGTTCCCCAGGGAGGTTTGGTCTGAACCCAAAAGCCATCGGCTTCCTCATGGGCAAAAATGGTTCGAGACATAAAGTAGGGTGTACCGTGCATACCTGTTACTTCGGGGGAGATGCGGTTGTCATCACTTTCCCAGTTTCCAAAGACTTGATCCTGTAAGTCATAGTCATGTCGAGGGAACAGACTAATGACATGCGCTATGTTATTCGTATTGGTTACTAAAATGCGGCGGTTGGGGTCAATACTCATGCCACTCCAATTGATCCCTCCAATATTTCCTGGCGCGACCAAGGTGCCTTCGCCTAAATGTGGAGGCGTAAAGATTCCCTCATATCGAAGTTCCTTGAACCTGGCCTGGGCTTCTGCCTTAGCCTCGGGAGTAGGCCCCCAAACATCGCTTATTGAGATATCATGAAGTCCTAATGGCTCTGGTTTGATGGGAAAGGGCTGAGTAGGGTGGTTAATTTCTCCTTTTATCCAGGTTTTAGGTACGGACCGCTCTTCTATAGGTAATAATGGTGCTCCTGTGAGCCGATTCAGGACATAAATGAATCCCATTTTCGTGCCAATGGCTACGGCTGGAATTTCGCCCTTAAAGTCAAAGAGTACCGGTTGGGCAGCAATGTCATAGTCCCATAGGTCGTGATGCACGACTTGAAAATGCCATTTATAGGCGCCGGTCTTGGCATCAACAGCTACCAAAGAGTTAGCCATATCATTTCGGCCAAGGCGCTCTCCGCCATAGAAATCAGGGCTAGGGGAGGAGGTGGGGATAAAAGCCAAACCATTTTTGCTATCTACCGAAATGGTTGACCAGGCATTGGCGGCACCGGTGTGAAGGTGGGAGCCATCCAACCAGGATGAATCTCTTGGTGTTTTTCGGGGGATCGGATCAAAATCCCAAACTAACTTACCTGAATGAATGTCATAAGCGCGGACGACTCCTTTGGGCATGTTAGTCCGCCCATTGTCACCAATGGAAGAGCCTGTGATGATCAAGTTGTCAAAAATAGCTGGAGCAGATGTTACCTGCACCCTTCCCACACCTCTCTTTAAGTCGACGAAGCCTTTATCGCCAAAGGAAGAATCGGGCTGACCAGTTGCCAAATCCAGGGAAAACAAACGCCCATCTACCGTTGCTAAAATGATACGTTCGAGCGTTTCTCCTGCTCTTTCACCTTTCCAATAGCTCACCCCACGATTGGTCAGCTCGGAAAAGGAGGTGTTCTCCAAGTCGACTTGCGGATTGAATACCCATTGCTGTTTTCCGCTTTTGGCATCAATGGCAAAGACACGATTTGACGGAGAACTGAAATAGAGGGTTTGATCAATCATGATTGGTGTGGCTTCAAAGGCTGATTTGTCCCGCAACCACGGTGCTTTTTCGTATTGAGCGTCTTCCTGGGTTTGGAAAGTCCAGGCAACTTCTAATTCCTGGATGTTTTGTTTTGTGATTTGAGAAATTGGGGCGCAGCGTTGCCCACCTTTGTCGTTGCCGTAGTTTGGCCATTCGATATTTTGCTGTGAAAAAATAACAATCGGGAATATCCACAAGAGCAAAAAGCATATTGTACATCTAGTCATTCTGATAGAGGTTGAGGTCAGAAAAAGAGAGGCTATAGTAGCCGGGTAATCTTTGATTTCAAAGACAAGTAAATGCAAAACGGAGGAGAAGGCAAGTAATATGGGGCGGGTGGGATTTTCTAGGTGATAAGTGGCACTTTATCAAAGAAAGTATGATCGAAATAAGGTCATAAATAAAATACTAGCTATTTTAGCTTAACTCAGCAATTAAAAATGTTCCCTTCGGTAAAAGCTTCCTTCTCCGACAATTTTTTTGCTTTCGTCTGGCCAACTGGCCAATCAGCGTATTAGACGGAAGGCTCAAGGCTGTAGAAAATGGGCTTTCGGCTAAAAGGTTGACTCAAAAACACAAAAATTGCCTGAGAATCATCAGCTTAAAATGTTAGAAGTCGAGTTTAAAATCTCATATCCGACTGAAGGTGAAACCAGGGGATGAATCCTTGTACAATAGGACGACTCATTCTTCCTTCTCTCTCAATCACTCCTTGCAATCCTGAAAACTTGTTTCCTATTTTAAAATTATCAGCGAACCAAAAATCGTAGAATGACACTTAAAACCAACTCAGCAACCCTTTCCTTATTATTTACCGCCCTTTTCTTGCTACTTGTTCTTCCAGATGCCAGTTTGCAAGCGCAAGAGAAATGGCGTCCAAGCACTTTTTCCGGACTAAAAATGCGTTCTATAGGTCCTGCATTTATGTCCGGGCGTATCTCTGATGTAGCTAAAGATCCCTCTAATCCTAGTACCTGGTATGTAGCTACTGCTTCTGGTGGCGTTTGGAAGACGACGAACAATGCGACTACCTGGAAGCCCATTTTTGATGGCTATAATTCTTATACTACAGGCACGATCGTCGTCGACCCAATTAATCCTAATATCTTATGGTTGGGAACAGGGGAGAACGCTAGCCAGCGAAGTGCAGGCTATGGAGATGGGGTCTATAAAAGTTTAGATGCAGGGCGAAGCTGGACGAATGTAGGGCTAGAAAAATCTGAGCATATCGGTAAGATTGTATTGGACCCAAGAGACCCTAATGTGGTATACGTGGCTGCTCAGGGTTCTATATGGGCGCCAGGAGGTGATCGAGGGCTCTACAAAACCACTGATGGCGGTAAAAACTGGAAAAAGATCTTAGGCATTAGTGAAAATACTGGAGTCGCGGATGTCATACTTGATCCGCGTAACCCTGATATTTTATATGCAGCTTCCTATCAACGCCGCAGGCATGTTGGGATATTGGTGGCAGGGGGACCGGAATCTGCCATCTTTAAATCAGTAGATGGTGGTAAAAACTGGAAAAAATTGACCAAGGGATTACCTGGTGGAGATAAAGGGCGAATTGCGCTTGGTATTTCTCCCCAACAACCTGATATCATCTATGCACACATTGCAGCAGAGAAAGGGAAAAGTGGGTTCTTTCGGTCCAGCGACCGAGGGGAGAGTTGGCAAAAGAAAAGCGATTACATCATAGTGGATCCACAATACTATGGAAAGATTTATCCAGATCCTCACCACTTCGACCAAGTGTATGTAATGGATATGATGATTCATGTTACCTCAGATGGCGGAGCCACTTTTGAGCGCCTGAATACCAGGAACAAGCATGTAGATAATCATGCCTTGTTTTTTGACCCAAAAGACCCGGACTATCTCTTGGTAGGATGTGATGGGGGAATCTACGAGAGCTGGGATCGAGGAGATAGCTGGAAGTTTGTGAATAACTTACCGCTCACTCAATTCTATCGAGTGGGGATCGATAATGCGGAACCCTTTTATCACGTTTATGGTGGCACCCAGGATAACTCAACCCTTGGCGCTCCCTCCCAGACCAACAATATTCATGGTATCCGAAATAGTGATTGGTTCATTACCACAGGAGGGGATGGTTTTCAAACCAGGGTAGATCCAACAGATCCCAATATTTTATATAGTCAATCCCAATATGCTGGGATCGTCCGTTATGACAAACGGAGCGGAGAGCGACAGGATATTCAGCCACAAGCGGAGATTGGAGAGGATGCCTTACGTTGGCATTGGGACTCTCCCTTGATCATAAGTCCGCATGCGCCTAGTCGATTGTACTACGCTGCCCAGCGCCTGTTTCGCTCTGATGATCGTGCGGAAAGCTGGACGCCCGTTAGTGGGGACCTCACTCGGAATCTTGACCGCAACCAAATGGAGGTTATGGGGCGAGTATGGGGCCCAGAAGCTGTTTGGAAAAACGTATTTACTTCCCCCTTGAGCACCATTGTTTCCTTATCCGAGTCGCGGCTACAGGAAGGCTTGCTAGCTGTAGGGACAGATGATGGTTTAATCCAAATAAGTGAGAATGGCGGGGGAAATTGGCGAAAAATTGACCGCTTCTCAGGGGTGCCTGAAGGAACTTATGTAGCTGATGTCTCTTTCTCCCCTCATGATCGCAATACGCTCTTTGCCGTGTTCAACAATCACAAGAATGGAGATTTTAAACCTTATACTTTGAAATCAAAAGACTTGGGCAAGACCTGGACCAATATGGCGCAGTCACTACCTGATCGACATATTACATGGACTATCATTGAAGATCATAAGCAGGCGGGCTTGCTTTTTCTCGGCACCGAATTTGGTTTATTCTTTAGTACAAATGAAGGTGAAAACTGGACGCAATTGAAAGGGGGACTACCAACGGTAGCGATTCGAGATCTGGAGATTCAGGAGCGGGAAGAGGACCTTGTGGCAGCCTCCTTTGGACGAGGCATATTTATTTTTGATGACTACAGTGTATTGCGACAAATCGGAGGCGGCCAGTTGCAGGAGGAGGGTCACCTCTTTACGGTGCAGGACGCACGATCTTACCAATTGGCGAATCCTATTGGTGGTTCGAAGGGTAGTTTGGGCGATGCCTTATTCACAGCTCCAAATCCGGCCTTTGGTGCCACATTTACCTATCACTTGAAGGAAGGTTTGAAAACGCCTACGCAAGAGCGACGAGCTGAAGAGCGCAAGAGCCTCAAGGATAAGGGGACTATGGAATACCCTTCCTGGGAGAGGCTAAGGGCAGAGGATATCGCCGAGAAGTCCTTTGTTTTGCTGACGATTACAACTACCGATGGAGAAGTAATTCAAACGATAAAGGGACCGAGTTCTTCCGGTTTCCACAGAGTGAACTGGGATCTCCGTTATCCCTTGTCAAAGGATAGTCGAAGAAGTGGCCCCATGGTCAAGGCGGGAGAATATCAAGTAAGCCTGTCTATTTATGAAGAGGGTGCCTTTACGCAAGTGGGCAAACCTCAGCGTTTTCTGGTTAAACCTTTAGGCTTAGCAACGATGGCTGCCAAAGACCCCAAAGCGGTCGATGCCTACTTCAAGAAGGCCGGTCAATTATCAGCCAGCTTGCGAGGAAGTTACCAATACCTCGAGGCGCAAATCGAAAATCTGGAAGCTGCTCGAAATAAGGTTCTGAATACTAGTGAAGCAGCCGAACTACTGCCAAAAATTAGGGCGGTAGAGGTAAAACTGAAAGACCTGGATCTGATATTTAGTGGTGACCGAACCCGTGCAAGCCGAGCTGAATTTGTCCAGCCAGGATTGATGAGTCGTTTGAGAAGGGCCATGCGAAGCCAATATAATTCCTCGGGACCAACCAAAACACATGAGCAAAATTACCAGATGGTTAAGGATGCCTATGGGAAGTTGTATCAACAATTGCAAACCATTGATCAAGAACTAAAGGTTTTGCAAGAGGCGATTGAGGCGGCCGAAGTTACCTGGCCAACTACACCTACTTTACCAGCTTGGTCTGGTAATTAATTGCCTAAGCCCTAAACTTCTGCTCTGGCAATTCTTGTTGCTAGAGCAGAAGTAATTTCTGCTACTCCCAACGTAGGTTTATCCAGTTTCGGCTGCTAGAACAATTCCAAACGATAGTGAAGTCGAGGAATGGAAATATTATATTGGGATTAGCGCATGAAAGACTATTTATATCTATAGCTGTTCCGGTAGTATTGATGCTACTGCTGCCATTATAATTAATCACTTGATCGTTGGGGTAATAAATGGCATTGGTACTGCCGGAGATAGCCATCTTTCCGATGGCGTGACCAGCAAAATCCCCATTCTCATTTTCATCTTCAATTGTGATACCACCAATCGCATAACCAGACTTGGCTGTGCCTGCCAAATGGCCAATTAGCCCGCCGCCTTCGCGAAGAACAATGACTTCTCCAATGGCATAGCAATTGTTTACAATACTATTCTCTCGCACTGCTCCGATTAGCCCGCCCGCCTCAGTACCAAAAGCCCGAATATTACCTGTCGCAAATGAAGCATCCACCGTGCCTAGACCGACTTCTCCCACGAGCCCGCCTACCATTCCTCCTTCCCCGACTATCTTGGAAGTGGAATAAGATCGGCTGATGATCCCTTTTTCTAAGGAACCTATCAATCCTCCAGCTTTGCTGCCAACAGCAGAAACCGTACCTGTGCTTGAACAGGATTCAATTTGCCCTTCAACTACTCGACCGACTAATGCCCCAATAGGAGAGCCTCCAGTTACATCTGCATTCACTAAATGGAGATTTCGGATTGCTCCATTACTTGCCAATACCCCGAATAAGCCCTGGTTATTGCGCAAGGTCCTTTGTACCATCAAGCCAGTAATGGTAAAGCCATTTCCTTCAAAGGTTCCCGTAAAGGGTCTGCTCATCGTGCCAATAGGCAACCATCCGGATGGGTCATCCGCGATGAGGTCCCGCACATTAATATCTCTACTAAGGGTATAGTGATTTTCCGGAAAATACCTGACCAAGTCCAATTCATTAGCCGTGCTGATTGAGTAAGGACTTGATAGACTTCCATCACCTGCTGAAAAAGAAGGTACGGGCTCGTTTTCTGTAGAGAAACTGATTTCGAAAGCCGCTAGTAGTTGTTGCCCGTCTGGGCCTAGTTCCCCCGCTTCAATTTGCAAGGTATAAGGAGTGGCATATGCTAGGGGTTCAGCAGGAACTACCACCAACTTCAGGCCTCCATCAGTCAGACCGATGGCCTTTCCGATTTCTTGCGATCCCTGCGTAAGCTTTACAGCTGCTGCTGATTTGGAATTGTCAACAACTCTTGAAAATTGGATGGTAAAAGCCGGCTCGATGGATATATTTGTAGCCCCATCTTCTAAGGGAATACCATTCACAGCTATAGTTGAAATCTTTACTTCCTGTTCGTCGGAGGGGTTATCATCTTCTCTTTTATTGCAGCTGATCAGGAGAAGGATACAAAGGAGGAAAAGCGAAGCTGGTCTGATCTTGAAGTCTGAAGTTTGCATATTTGAAAATTTGCAGAATTGGATACTAGCATGGCTCTACCTATCACAAGTGAAGGCATGCATGCATTAACAAAGCATATCGCTGATTGTTGTATCTCAAAAGACAGTGGGTGGGCTTCTTGCCTTTCAATTTTCTGACACGGTGGCAAGAGTTGGTCTTGAAAATACGACTTTCCTAGCAAAAAGCCAACGCGAAATATCGGAAGTTTTGCATTGTCATGGTTACGTAAACCTTTGGATATCTGCGGGACTGTTTATTATGTTAGTCTAAGCATACCCCAGGTAGTTCGGGTGTTTTACTGGGTATGAAATTATCCCACTTTGTATTGGCCTAGCAAAATTGCTTAAGCTGTGTAAACGGGAAGGGTGACGAAAGTTGGTATCAACTAATAAATTCCTGTACTGCTTGAAAACCTGCTGCCTTTGAAGGCCAGCTAGGTTAATATGGAATTGACGTTTAGGCCCTTCAAACTTGTCTGGAGCAATGTCAGATTCGACATTCATTTCCTGCAAATCAACTTATAAAGATCATCGCCTAGCCGCGTCCATTAAGATGCCGTGGCTGACCTTCATGTCTTATCCTACAATTTACCAATGGGCCGATTCCCCTTGCCTACTTCCATTTCTTGATTAAGATCCCCTAACTCCTCCCGAGCTTTACGAGCAACTTCTTGCATTTCGATTACGATTTCCGGGTATAGGTCGATGACATTATAGGCTTCGCCTGGATCTCTAACTAGATTGTAAAGTTCCAGAGAATCCACGGTGGTTTGAATTCGTCTGCCGCCTCTACCGTCATTGCCAGGAGGAGCATTATAAGACCCAAATTTATGCGGGAAAACGAGTTTCCAGTTGCCCTTGCGAACTGCATTGAGGTGGTTTTTTCTAAAGTAGTAATACAGCTCTTGTCGTGGGTTTTGAGCAAAATCTCCTCGCCACACCGCTTGCATACTTACGCCATCGATCGGATGTTGGGGTAAAGGGGCATTAACAACTTCGGCAATGGTTGGGAAAATATCAATATTACAAGACAATTTATTGCTGATACTACCAGGAGGAGTTCGGCCAGGCCATCGAATAATCATAGGGACACGCTGGCCACCTTCCCAACTGGTGGTTTTCCCTTCTCGTAAACCACCTGAGGAGCCTGCATGGTTTCCATAGTTGAGCCAGGGGCCATTGTCAGTGGTGAAAATGAAGATGGTATTGTCAGTAAGGCCTTCTACTTCCAGTGTTTCCATCACCTGGCCTACGGACCAGTCCAACTCCATCATCACATCTCCATATAGGCCTTGTTCACTCTTCCCCCGGAACTTCTCAGATACACCTAGTGGTACATGAGGCATGGTATGAGGGAGATATACAAAAAAGGGCTGTTTGGCGTTGCGTTTGATAAAATCAACCGCTTTGTCCGTATAGAGTTGACTTAATTTGTCCTGCCCAGCGAAGGTTTTGATCTCTTCAATAGTTTCATTGCCTTCAATCAGTGGCAAATGTGGATAGTGTCCTCTGCCTTCTCCCTCTTTTGCTTTCGTCCCGTCCAACTTTATAGGCCACATATCATTGGAATAGGGGACGCCAACATATTCATCAAAACCATGTTGTAGGGGCAGAAATTTTTTATGATGTCCCAAATGCCATTTGCCAAAAATGCCAGTAGCGTACCCATTTTCTTTGAGCATTTCTGCTATGGTTACTTCGTCGGGATTGAGTCCGATCTCGTGATGTGGGAAAAGGGCGCCAGAAATACCGATCCTATTCGGGTAACAGCCCGTCAATAAACCGGCACGAGAGGCACTGCAAACTGGTTGAGCCGAATAATGATGTGTGAATCGCATTCCCTGACTTGCCAACTTATCGAGATGCGGAGTGGTGAAACCGGCGGCTCCGTAGCTACCGAGGTCACCGTACCCTTGGTCATCGGTGAAGATGAGAACGATATTCGGTAATTCACTTCCGGTTTCTTCTGATTCGCGCTGGTTAGTACAAGTTGATAGGATAAAAACTAGAATAGTTAGGCTAAGGCATTTGTTAAGGATCGGCATAAATATGGATTCAAAGCTAAGAATTGTCAATACATCCCAGAGGTAGCCCCTGAAAGATGACCTTCTGTCAAAATAAATATTTGCTGTTAGAAAGTAGTATTTCAGATCAAAAATAACAGCTGATCCTAATTTTCTGGACACGGAATTTGACACGTAACAAAAAGGCCACTGCTGAATAACAGCAGTGGCCTAACTTTACAGTAATAAGCATGAGAAGTTTACGCTCTTAATTTGTCGCTAGTTTTTCAGCTTGAGCCGAGACATCGTTGTCCGATACAGGTACAGTTTGAATGTATTCCCAGACGGCTCTTATATCTTCTTCACTCTAAGAATTATAGCTGGGCATGATAGGGTTCAATTCGCGTCCCGTGCGATGCTGGCGATATTTTACGGTTTGGATGAACTCCTCGACCGTCATTTTGCCAATCCCCTTTTCAGGGGGCATCGTAATGTTTGGACTTAACAATTTCCCTAATCCAGGCAATTCCACTAGGTTTCCGCCACTTAGATACCCCTCAGATTGTTCTGGATTTACTATGTTGTAGGTTTCGAAAGAGGCGGAGTGACAATTGGCACACTCCATGGCATCCGTCATTAGGTACTTACCGTAAGCTACCCGAGCAATCCGATTAGAATCCAGTTGTACCTGGACATCTGGTATTTCCGTTTGATAACTTGGGAGTGCAGCCGTGCTATTGTAAATAGCAGCAACACCGATTAACAAAATGATGACGCCTAGTACAATCCCTAGAACTTTAATGCTTTCTTCATGTTTATAGTGGTTTTTAGAAGCTTATCCTCTTTGACAAATCTCATGGACAGCCATAACATCAGATGAATGTGCACTACTGATATTAATTGTCGGTCAAGCATTGAATTTCACTTTTGATTGCCTCGAGATACAAGACCTATTCTAAGAACCTAAAAATGTTTGTTGCTCCAAGATGAGACAAGCCTTGCTACGTGTTTTGTCATTTTGTTGTAAATGCTTGTAAATTGGTAGCATGGTGTGCTACAAAAAGGTGTCAGTGCCAATTGTAAGGGCTCGATGACATTGGATTCGATGCTAGGAACGAACACAAAGACCAGCCAACAATGTAGCACTGAACCTAGTGAAATGAAGAGAATTAGGAATTAGGTAAGCCAAGGGTTGGAGGAAATTGACTTACTGTCAAGTTTTTGAAATGAAGAGGACCAAGTATGGAATTAGAGGAAGGTTCCATTTCTTGACTGTTACTATCGAAAAGTACAACATTTAGAGGATAAGATCAATAGTAAGAACATAAAGTTCTACAACTGCCAACTTCGAAGAGACGGATTTTTCGATAGCCAAGATTGTTTTAAAGGTATGATAGGAACAGCTGCTAAAGAAATTGGTATTGTATACCATGAAGTGCTCTAAACCTTTGCCTGCATATGAAAAATTCTAGAGCACTTCATTCATTAAAGGTGTTGATTGCGTAAGTTTAGGTACTTAAAACCAACAATTGATGAAAAACACCTTTTCCTTCTGGTACTGCCTCCTTTTTGTTTGCCTGCTTTCAGTTAAATGTTCCACTCCAGATACTTCTGATGCAAAACGACCCAATGTCATTTTGATCATGGCGGATGATCTGGGGTATGAGACTATAAGGGCTAATGGAGGAACTTCTTATGCTACCCCTGCTATTGATAAAATGGCAAGTGAAGGGGTGCGGTTTGAACATTGCTATGCCCAACCACTTTGTACCCCTAGCCGAGTGCAAATCATGACCGGTATCTACAATGTCCGCAACTATGTAAAGTTCGGTATCCTAGATACAACCCAAACCACTTTTGGACATTTGTTTGAAGAGGCTGGCTATCGGACCTGCATTATTGGCAAATGGCAACTAGGGAAGGACCCTATGAGCCCCCGTTGGGCTGGTTTTCAAGAGCACTGTTTATGGCAGGTTCGAGAGGGAAGGGTAGATTCTACTGGGAGAGATACTCGATTTTCCCAACCCGTACTGGAAACAAATGGAGAGCTAAAGGCATATGCTAAGGACGAGTTTGGCCCTCGCGTAGTGGCTGATTATGGATTGGACTTCATGGAGCGCGCAGCTCAAGATAATGAGCCTTTTCTCTTGTACTATCCGATGATTCTTACCCATTGTCCTTTCAGTCCTACTCCTGATTCGCCAGAATGGGCGGTAGATGATACCACGGTGATGAAGTATAAGGGGCAGGCTCATTACTTTGAAGATATGGTGGCCTATACGGATCGGATTATTGGGGAGATTAATGACAAGCTGGAAGACTTGGGTATAGCAGAAAATACCTTAGTACTATTTACGGGCGATAATGGGACAGATGTCCCCGTTGTTTCTGATATGAAGGGCCGTACCGTGGCTGGTGCCAAAGGTAAGTCGACCGATGCTGGAACGCGAGTTCCCTTGGTCGTAAAATGGCCGAATCAAATTCCTGCTACTACGGTCAATGAAAACCTGATTGATTTTTCAGATATACTTCCTACCATCTGTGAAGCCACGGCAGTTGGAGTACCCAATGATTTAGATTTGGATGGGCGTAGTTTTTTATCCCAACTAAAAGGAGAAGAAGGGCAGGCTCGCAATTGGATATATAGTTGGTATTCTAGGAATGGAGCAGTAGAGAAAGCCCGAGTGTTTGCACGTACTAAACGCTACAAACTATATGACACGGGAGAATTCTACGAAGTGCCTTTGGATTATCTGGAACAACACCCCATTTCTCTAGATAGCCTGAATAGCGAACAGGAAGCCGTCTTTGGAGAATTGCAAAGTGTTTTAGAATCCTATGCCAAGCGAAGGTTAGCCGACATAGCATCAGATTGATTTTCTTTAGGGGATTCCGGAATATATCATGCTAGCCTCTTCATACCGTGAACGGAGAAGATTGGCCATTTTAAAGCATTGGAAGAGGATGCGCACTAGGCGATTTCGGGGACAGTACAAATATTCTGAATAGGCTATGCTAAGCCCTCCTCCATCTAAAAAAGCATATTTACAATTCTTCGGGTCCTTCTCCCTTTAGCTTGACGGACCATTTCTCCCGATAAACGGAGGTGTAAACGACTTCGACATCAAAAGGCGGCTCATTGTCATCAAACCCGGCATAGTCAAGGAATTCTTGCAAATCTGATATGGAGACTGATACCGTGAAGAAATTGACTTCTTCCCCAGCTGAAAGTACCGTCCCTTTAGACAAATGTGTTTCTGACTCCAAGTTGGCATACTGGGTAAATTCGTCAAAATAAGTTTCGAAAAAATCCGCAAAACGAAGTTCGATTCGCTTCTCCTTATAAAGGATAGTCACCGATTCAACCAGGGCTGGCCCCAGGCCTTTGTTCTTAATGCTGCATTTAATTCGATAGGTGGAATCATTAATGGATTCTGCTTGATTGAAACTCAAAAGAGGGGTGACCGATAGGCGACTTTGTGCCCGCATGATATTGGTCTGGTAGATAAAAATGAAAAGCGTCAAAAGGCTAATCATCATTACTGAGAGACCGATAATACGATCTGTATCCCAAGTTCTTTTTTTCATGGCTAGTCCTTCCTTATTACAAAATTATAATCCTGTTATTTTAAATCCGCAGAGACTGTGCATAACAACCGCTCTCTTTGCCAGAGAGAATCTATCAATTGGGGCTAACCCATTTGCCGGCTAGCATAACCCGACTGATATTCCTCATCGCAGTAATCTCATTCAAGGGATTACCTGCAATAAGTATCAAATCTGCTAACTTCCCTGCTTCTATCGTCCCAATTTGATCAGATACCCCCAGGAAACTGGCATTTTGAGCTGTTGCTGCATGGATAATATCAAGTGGCTCCATTCCTAACTTTGCCAATAACTCCATTTCATGATGATAGGCCCATCCATAGTTGGCATAAGGAACCCAAGAATGAGAACCTACAACAATTTTCACTCCCTGCTCTTGCAAGACTCTTGTGTATTCCATCATATGTCGAAATGCCTCTTGACGAATGCTATCCAACTGATCTGACTTAGCTTGGTATTCAAAGGCACCTAGTGTAGGACATACAAAAGTCCCTTGTGTTGCCAGGAATTGAGCCAATTGAGTTGCTTTTGGGCCAAAGGCATCAATCTCACGCCACAGATTGTATCGTCCGACCTTTCTGGCATTGTTATCCTTCAAAATGGATTGCTTATAGGCTTCGGCTTCTTTCATGGGCACCAGGTTAGTAGCAAGAGAAGTGATGTGCTCAATTCCCGTTAGCCCCGCTTGGATAGCAGCATAGATATCGGTTATCTCCAGATGTGCCGTTATCGGGATTCCTTCCTTCTTGGCTGCCTCGCAGATGGCTTCAATAATACCCAATGGAGTTCGGAAGTAAATTTTGATAGCCGAAGCACCCTGTTGTGTAAAGGCGTGTACGGCAGCAGTGGCTTCTTGCGCATCCCTGACTACAAAAGAATTCTTAGGATAGGCAGGGGGGTAACCATCCAGATGCGGTCCGGTCAGGTAAAGTCGAGGTAAAGTAAGGTCTGATGCTCGCTCTTGATCATAGGCCTCTATCCAGGCTCCAGGGTCTCTCAAGGAAGTAATGCCTCGTTGTAAGAACAGATTGGGCAGTGAGTCCATATTATCCAAATGGAAATGTGCATCAATGAGTCCAGGTAGCAAGGTCTTTCCTTTTGCCTCCAATACACTACTCCCATCAGGAATAGTGACATCTTTGAAAGCCCCCACGGTTTGAATTATTTCATTGGCGATGATGACCACACCATCTGGAATTACGTTTTGGCCATCTCCAATAATGATCTGGCAGTGAATAATCGCCAGCGTGTCTATTCCTAATGCCAGCTCCGCATGATTCACGGCTACAATGTTTGACAAGGGCGTATTTCCAGTTTCTTCTGGGGCAGTTTGCTTTGCTGTACACGATAGCTGAAATAGGAGTAACATATTGCACCCCAACCATAAGAGCCCATTAATAATGTAATGATGAATAGAAAGCTTTTTCTGCATCCTATTTATAAGATTTAATATCCAGCTGCTTGCCCATCTTTTCTCGATTCGGAAGCCCCATAATATACCTTGTTTTTAGCGTCAAACTTTATAGCCTGATACCCGCCATATATACCGACTGCAAAGGAAATGGTGTGTCCTTTCTTTCGCAATTCCCGAATAGCCTTATAGTCGAAGCCAGATTCTAGGTTTAAAGTTCCACCACCAGTCATGACTGTCCCGGTTGGTTGTGAGGAACCAGCGTGGCGCATTCTTGGAGCGTCGCCAGCTTCCTGTAGCCCCATGTCAAAATCAACTAGATTCACGACAATTTGGGCATGCCCCTGCGGCTGCACGGCTCCACCCATCAACCCAAAACTCACCCAAGGTTTACCATCCTTGGTAATGAAAGCGGGAATGATGGTGTGGAAAGGGCGCTTCCCCGGTTCTAGGACATTGAAGTGATCGGGATCTTTGACGTTGAACATCTGGCCTCGATTTTGGAGCACAAATCCCAAACCATCTGGCACCATGCCAGAAGCAAATACAGCATAGATGCTCTGGATCAGTGATACCATGTTACCGTCTTTATCGGCTACGGTAAGATAGGTGGTGTTTCCGGACTCAATCTCCCCGGCAGGGTAGGCATCAGCTGCTTCGTCCAAAGAAATTAAGGCTCGACGTTTAGTAGCATAAGCTTTTGAAATCAATTCCTCTGTAGGAAGTTTATTGAACTCAGGATCAGCGTAAAACTTGGCTCTATCCTCATAGGCTAGTTTTTTGGCCTCTGTGAGCACATGTAGGTAGTCTGCGGAACCAAATCCCATGGAGCGAATATCATAAGCTTCTAGAATGTTGAGCATTTGAAGCGCTGCCGTTCCTTGTCCATTTGGGGGGAGTTCCCACACATCGTAACCTCGATAATTCGTACTTATGGGATCAACCCAATTGGAGGTGTGACTAGCCATGTCTTCATAGCGAAGCATTCCACCATGCTTCTTCATATATTGGTCGATGGTTTTAGCGATCTCGCCTTTGTAAAAAGCATCTCGACCACCTGTAGCTATCTTTTCATAGGTATTGCCCAGATCCGGATTCTTAAAAATCTGCCCCTTGCGGGGAGCACTACCTCCTGGCATGTAGGTCTCTGCGAATCCTGGCAAATTTTGCCTTCTGGCGGTACTAGTAGACATCTCATAGGCAATCACTTCTGAAACAGGAAAGCCATTTCTTGCATATTCTATCGCAGGTTTGAGAACATCTTTCATGTCCAACTTTCCAAATTTCTTATGCATTTCAAACCAGCCATCAACGCAGCCTGGTACAGAAACAGGGAGAGGTCCGGTGAAAGGAATATAGTTCATATTGCGCTCCACGAAATAGTCGCGATCTAGCGCTTTGGGCGAACGCCCACTACCGTTAAAACCATACAACTTCTCGGTTTTTGCATCCCAAACAATGGCGAATACATCCCCACCGATACCACAACTGGCGGGTTCAACGAGCCCTAGTACGGCATTGGCTGCAATGGCGGCGTCCATCGCGGAACCGCCTTTCTTGAGAACATCCAGCGCCACCTGCGTAGCCAAAGGCTGGCTGGTGGCTGCCATTCCATTTTGTGCTAAAACTTCCGACCGAGTAGCAAAGGTTTGGCCAGTTAGCCGGTCTTGGCCACTTGCCATGAAACATTGGACAATAAAGAAGTAAAGAAAGAATTGTTTTTTCATAATAAGTGCTTTGTGAGTGATCACGGTGTAAGCCCTATCCTGATTTTGTAGTCTGTGATGATAAGCACCAAATCCTAATTATCTATAGTTAACGATGGCGACTTTTTAGCAGACTCTTCGTTACTTAAAGCCTTGCGGTCTGAGAGGTGCTCGGGTTTCGCGTCTTGATTCTACTAAAAATTCACTCCTCCTTTTTCTAAACCTAAATCTGCTCTTTTACTTAGTGAATATAGCTCAATAATTTATGGCTATCACCACTTCCTCAATCAAAATCAAAATGTCTACGAAAATGTTCAAAAATTCTGCGACTGGGAAAACTTCCGGAAGTTTGCGCGCTTGCCTTCGCTGCCTTACTTTTGAGTGGTGAAGAAAAAACTACTTGTCCTATCTGATCTTTGGGGCTTTGATCAAGCCATTTATCTAGATTTATATCTTGAGAAGTTGAGACCCCATTTTGACATACAGCTCTACGACAGTTGTATTTTATCTGGATTAACGAGTGACCAGCAAAGCCAAGCGGAAAGGCATCGATATTTTATTTCAGGAGGTATTGAAATGGCTGTGAAACAATTGATAGCAAAGGAAGTCACAGCGCTTAGTATTTTGGCCTTTAGCGTGGGAGGAGTGATAGCTTGGCGAGCGGCTCTGGCCGGCCTGCCCATAGATCAGCTGGTGGCCGTTTCAGCCACGAGATTGCGGCATGAGGAGCGCCGTCCGGACTGCGATCTTAAACTCTGGTACGGGGAATTAGATTCCTTCCAACCCAATGAAGAATGGCGACAACGTATGAATGTGCTAGTTCATACTTCGCCAGGCTTAGGCCATGACATCTATACTCGCCCCTCTATCATTGACCAGATCTGTCGGACTGCGCTCCCTTAGTGGATTTACCTAGCTTCCACGTTCGAATGGAGGTAAAATCCTTTCATATTCAGGTAGTAGCTGTTTTACGTGATGCTCCAAGTGGAAGATGTAATCCCAAACCAAATAGGAAAGCGAACTTAGGGAGCCTTCAGCAGGCCTATTCATCCCGATGAGATGAAAATTATGATCACTGGTATCAAGCTTTAAGAAGTCAGGGTCAATCGTAGTGATTACCTGAGCAAGATGACGATTGGTTGACTCCCAAAGTTTAACAATCTCCGCCCATTCTCGTTTCTGGTAGGCATTTCGTTGTACCCAGCCGACTTGATCATAGCCATGGAAAATCAAGTTTCCTTGTCCTTCGGCACGAAGGAAGCGTTGATGATTGTTGTAGGCAGAATCCACTAGATGCCCCATGATTTCTTGCTTGGACCATTTGTTGGGGGCCGTTTTAGCTTGCATTTTTTCCGGGGATAAAGCAAGGAGTTGTGGAACAGCTTCATCCAGGATTTGAGTTAGGATTTGATGGTATGACATATTTTTAGATTTATCTAGCAAAACGATAAGTTGTTTTAATTAAAAAGGTATTGCCGAAAGGTAGCTCAAAGATCTCTTGACCGAACCGCCGTTTTTCCTGGAATGTGATCTGCTCAAAGCTATTGGCTCCCTGCGCCCAAACAAAGAACAGGGTAGAACCAGGAAGATACTCGTATCGCAAAACCAAATTTGAACGGAATTGGGCAAAAGAAAAATCGGGATTACGAAATGAATAGTCGGCTTGTTGATCCAGGTTTTCATCCACAACATAACTTTGTCCAGTAGGAGTTCCCTGGATTTGCGCATCGGGGAAAAAACGTAACTGTTCCGTTCGGTTTTTGGCTAAGGGATCTAGCAGGTAGTTGAAGTTTTGGTAACGTCCCTTCGTTAAAAATGCCTCACCATAATATTGTAGGGAAAGGTTTGCATGGAAGGTGTAATTGAGCCGTAAGGCCAAGCTAAAGGTGTTCTGATTGAGTTCTGACAGAATGTAGCGAGTGGAATTTTGATAGACTACTTGATCCGTGAACTGCAGACGATCTCTGATTAAGGTAAATCTGGGGTGCAAGGAGGCGCTGAATTGATCGATGGGTTGATAGGTGAGTTGGAGCCCAGTGTCCAATAATTTATAGCTCCCTTCTCCACCGGTTTTAGTCCAACCATTTAACCCGAAAGACAACTTCTTCCTCGGGTCACTTCCCATTGCCCACCACGCTCCGTATTGATCCGGTAAAAAGATTCTTGGACCACCCATCAAGAGCGCCTTCGAATAAATGTGCGGTTGAGAAAATAGCCCGAAGGTTGCATACCCATTATTTTGGAATGTTCCATTGAATTCTATGTCCCAGTCGATGTAATTCAGCTGACCAGCAAAATCCCAGATGATCCAGTGTTGGTAAACGATGCTACCTTGACGGAAGGCCCCAAATGGTTTCAGGGAACGATAACTTAGCCGCAGGTAGTCCTGTATCTCGTCGGCATTGCGCATGAACCCAAGGTCGTTCAACTCTAGGCCGGGGGATCGCCAGGTGAGGCCGGTTTCAAGTGTTATATGACCCTTGCCAGCTTTACCAATCCGAACATCTCCACCTGTTCCACTCAAGGAGGTTCGGGTACTATCTAGGGTGAGGTGTTTGGCACCCGGACGCTGGAAAAGGTGAGCAATAGAGGTTTGCGTTTGATATAATGCGGCTTGGCTCCCTTGCACCTGGCTCATGACCAAACTCCCTTGCAAGTACCAATTTCGCTCATCCCATTGATGCCTGAAATCCAATCCGCCAGTAACAGCAGAACGGTGTAGGAATTGAAAATCTGAACTAAGATCTCGATTAGTGGAAGTCAAAATGCCGCCAATAAAGGAATTCCGGTTGTTAAAGTCCTGTTGGACGCGTGCCACAAAGTAGTTGGTCAAAGGCTCCACTCGAACTCGCCTATCTTCCTCGCCCTGGCTGATAGCTGCATACTCATTACTGGTAAGGCTTTCAACTACTCCAAACGACAGCCCTTTTTGCGTCTTACCGCTGAGCTTTAACGCTCCGAGGATAGTGGTATTATCAGGAACCTTGCTATACTCTCCTGGCTTGATCGGTACCGAACCTTGTGGGCTTCTGCCGATCCTTCGGGAGTAAAAAAGGTTATCACTACTAAAAGTTCCACCCATCTGCGGGTTAGAGAATTGATAGTTGAACAATTGTTTGTTTTCAATAAAGAAAGGCCGACGCTCTTCAAAGAACAATTGGAAACCATCTAAAGCAATAGCGGCCGGATCAGCTTCTACCTGCCCGAAATCAGGATTTATCGTGAAATCTAGCGTGACGTGATTTGTAATCCCAATTTTACCATCCAAACCTGCACTAAATGCATGTGTGACTGGGCCACCATCTGGATGTAGCTGTTGCCCGGCCTGAGTTTTTAAGGCTGAGGTGATAAAGGGCTGGAGCTCTATCTGGCGTTGGAGGCGAGGTTGAAGGTCATGGAGCTCCCCAAATGCGCCTACCCAGGTTGGAGCATCCAGCGGGACGCGTTGCCAAACCGAGAGTTCTGCTTTCCGAAATATCTTCCTCACAATTTGAAAGCCCCAGACTTGTTTTTCCTGGTCACTGAACCGGAGCTGGTTGAGCGGGATCTTGATTTCGGCCGACCAACCTAAACTATCGATCCGACTTTTACCATCCCAAGTTGGATTCCAGGAGGGATCCTCTTCTTGACCATCCATTGTTATCGTTCGATCTCCCTTATCTCCGGCTGCCGTTAGGGTGAAGGAAAAAGCTGATCGCTGATCGTGATAACTATCAAATAGCACTTGCACCCAATCTCCTTCGAGTCCATCACGGGCGGATTTCCGGCTATTGATTTCGCGGGGATTTGGGTCCAGGCATTGAATACCGATATAGAGATGTCGTGCGTCGTATAGGATCTGAAATTGCGTCTGGCCAGTTGGGGCATGATTTTCCTCCGGCTCTCTTTGTACGAATTGTCCTTGCCATTCCGCTAACTGCCAGGCCACTTCATTTAAGTTTCCATCTATAAGAGGGCTTTGTGTGCTAGGTATTACCGTAGGGGTATAAGCTTTCTTGGGCAAAGCTAAAGGCTCACCTTGCCCGTACACGACGGATCCGATGAGCCCAACCTGTAAAGCCAAATTAATTATTTTGATTCTCATGATCTTGGGTTGTTGTCGAAATGAGGCTCAAAATTATCCGGCTCTTATATGGGTTCCTATTTCTATAATTGAAGGCTTTTGAAGGCTTACTTGAAATCTTTTCAGTTACGCGCATACTGAAGTCCCTTATCTTTGAGGCATGGAACTCAAATATTTCAGGTTGATCAAAACCATCGTAGAGGAAGGGAATATTGCTAATTCATCGGAGCGATTATTCCTAACCCAATCTGCACTTAGTCATCAGTTGAGAGAATTGGAGGAGCGCTTGGGTTTTAAAGTGTTTTTGCGGACACGCAACAAATGGCAATTGACGGCAGAAGGGCAAGAACTTTATAAGTTGGCCAATGAGTTATTTCAGGCTATCGATACGAGTTTTAGTACCATCCAACAAATCAAGGCGGGGTCAAAAGGTACCATTAAATTGAGTACGGAATGCCAGTCCTTTTTTCATGGCTTACCCGCTTTTGTACAAAAAATGGCGATCCTCTATCCCGAGATAGAAATTGATTTAATCATTGGAACCAATCATCAAACGATCTCCAAGATCCTATCAGGGGAAATAGATATTGCGATCGTTACTACCAAACCAGCATCTGATGCTCTGGCTAGTATTGAGATATTTGAGGATGAGATTTTCGTGCTGGTCCATCAAGAGAACTATTTGAATTCCTATCCCTACCTCGACGCCAGTCATTTCGCAGATGTACATTTGTTTATCAACTCCTTTCCACTAGAATCCGTATCGGTGTATGAGCATTTCCTACGCCCCAATAAGATCACACCGATTAAGATATCGGCAATCCCTTTTACGGAGGTATCACTAGAGATGGTGGATGCGAATATGGGCGTCATGTGCCTGCCACGTTGGGGCTTGGATGCCTTCAAGGTTTCGGAAGACATCGCCTTCAAACGTATAGGCAAGCACGGCCTCAAGCGCACCCACTATCTGGTAATGAAAGAAGAGAATAGGAACAAACCCTACATGAATCACTTCATTGCCAACTTCAAAGAAGATTTCATGGACCGTTAGTCGACGCCAACCGTCACTGGCCAGCCCTGGAATTGTTCTGCACCTTCTTGCGTCACGTCCACTTCTCTGGGCCAGCACTCAAAAGTGACCTTTTGAGCGGGCTTTTGAAAGCGTATCAGTCCATAGCCCGCTCCGCTGGAGGGGGCATCAGGGTTGACATAGGCGTCCATCGTGATCTTATTGGCGAATCCGTCCAAGTAGCGGCCTGTCCATGGTAATTTGTCGTTGGAATTTTCTCCAGGTTTCTCATCTTCTGGCCACCACCATCTACTGTAGTAGTTGTTAACGATAGCAGGCACAACAAATGCCCAGGGACCATCTTCCCATTCATCACTTCCGTGCTTGATAACTGTGGCCAGGTGTTGATCTCCGGCAATGTGTACGGCTTTAGCTTTCTTGATAGCTTTAATGGCTTTATTGCGACCCGTTTGAGGCCAACCATTGGAGTCCATATCGGCATGTAAGCGATTTTCTTTCTTGCCATGTAGATGCGCTCCTCCACAGAATCCAGTTTGGGATAGTACGGCCTTCATGGATACACCATCCCAGGATTCTCCCCAGCTATCGAGGAAATCTAACTGGCGCTTCCCTAACAATTCTAGCCCTTCAACATCCACACTTTTCGGGTCATAATCTGGGTTGCGGATGTGATCGGGACGTGGGCCTTGCTGTGGTATCTTTCCTTCTGGCCCTGATTTGAATTTACGATCTTCAATAATAGCAAAGTCGACACCTCCAATATTAAGATTGGTATAGTAAACTCCAATACCTTGCTGGATTGGATTAGGATCAAAAGCATCGGGAAGGTGAGAGGTTTGACAACGCTCCACCATTTTGACATACTCATGGTGATAAAAGTAGCCTCCGTCAGGCCCGGCAGCAGTAGATGCCTTTTTGCCATATTCACCCCATATATTTCCCTGTCCGATGTCATGATCATCGGGAATAGTAATACAAGGTCGTTCTCGGAATATATCTCGGAATTGCATGCCCCATTTCAACCAAGCTGCAGTATGTTCCTTATGATCATAAGATTGATCCCCGGCAAAGAAGAGAAGGTCAGGGTCATGATGATTTACATTTCGGACATAGTTAGCACGATCACCTCGATCCTTGTTGCTATTACATGAAAAAGCAGCTAATAGGATCTCTTCCTTTTCATTCGGGTCTTTCCGTACTAGGCCCTCGAAACTTGCCTGTTCCCCATGACGGATTCGATAGGGTGTATCTTGGCTAGCATCCCAATTTTCAACTCTGAATAACGCAGACCAGCCAAGGTCATTTACATCCTGTTGTTGAATTTCTTCCCAGGCATCTCCTTTTTTCACTTCTAAGCGGACGGTGCGTGTTTCATTGGGATACAGGGGGAAAAGTTGTGCACTCAGCTTCAGTACGCCATTAGAAACGGTATAGATACCGAAGGCGACCACCTGATCACGCTCTACCTTCATATTAAGGATGGGATTATCGCCCCGATTCCACCAGTCGTTGGTAGCCAATGTATCTAGCTTTTCAAATGGAGCTGTAACCGGAGGGACTTGCTCAGTATTTGTTTGTTCATTAGAAGTGTTCTTGCAAGCTAGTAAGGCTAACAATAAAAGGGAAAGACAAATCTTTTTCATAGAAGTGTTCTTGATAAAAGTTGGTTGATCGTAATGGAATATAGGCTAATCAATGATTCATTAGCCTGTAGGTGAAGGTACTAAAAATATACCTCCCCATAAAAACCCTTGCGAGGTGGAACTAGACAGGGTAAGGGCCGTCGCTGAAACTTTGATCATGATATCCCTTTGTACCGATACTAAGCGCCAGTGGGCTTCTAGGGTCTTGACCAGTAGCCATAGATTGTAATAAGTGCTGAAAATCATAGCGAGGTTGCCAACCTAATTCCTGTATCGCTTTGGTATTTACGTATACCCGGTTTATACCCGGAAACATTTGCCAACCTGCTTTTGCATAAATGTCTACATATTCAGGGAATTTCTGTCGTAAGACATCAGGAGCATGGGTGCGCAGCTGAGCCAAATCTTCTGGCGTGAAAGGAGTAGTGCCGCTAATTATGTAGCGATCAAATCCAATGCTTGGTGCTTTTTCGATAGCCAATAGGTGGGCGTCTACTACATCAGCAATATCCACTCGGCGATATAGAAGCTCATTGGCTTTGATATTAGCATCAGCAAATTGATCTCTCATTTCTCGATTATCATCTTCTTCCAGAAAAAAGCGTGAGGTACGAAGGACGAGGCAAGGCAGTGCATGATTGCGCGCGAAAAGCTTGCAGAGGTCCTCAGCAGCCGTCTTGGTCACACCATAAATGTTTTTAGGAACAGGTTGTAGTTCTTCGGTAACCCAGGCCGCCGATTCTCCAGGGCCTGGTGCCATAGCATCCCCGAAGGTGCTAGTGGTGGAGGTGAAAATGAATGACTTTACCTTTGCCTGGGCGGCGGCCTCCAAGAGATTCAGAGTACCCGTGATATTGGCGTCGATAAAATCCTGGCGTGAGTGCGTTTTGACATGTGGTTTGTGCAGAGTGGCGGCATGAAGAACAATGGATACACCTCGCATTTGGGTGTGTACAAATTGGCGATCACTAATAGTCCCAACCGCATCGGTAAAGGGAGAAGGAAGGATATCAATACCGATTACTTCCTGTTTTTGCTGACGTAGTGTGCGTACCAGGGCCTCACCGAGATGCCCGCTACTTCCTGTGACAAGGATCTTCATAAGGGGAGTGTATTCGTTGATGAAAGGGTTCTTCGACAAATCTCGTGTCTGAAGACACTCAAAGATGAAATGCAACACTTCCTACGGTCGCTTTTTCATTTCATGATTGTCCACGAGATTTGTCAAAGAAGGATGAAAAAATTGCAACTGAGCAACAAAGGTGGCGAATTTTTAGTTCCACTTTTGTAGTTGAAAGATGTTCAAGAGGGATCATTCCATTTCACTAGACTTTATTCTGAAATGGTTTTATAGGAGAAAGGATATGTATTTTGTAGCTGACCAAGGCTCGCCCGGACCCTAATAGCCTTAGCTCTTAAGGGGAGGACGGAACGCGGTACCGATAGCTATCGGTAGCAAAAGACGCTTTTTGCTCCATGCAAATTAGTTTAGAATAAAGTCTACTATCTTTGGAAATCATAAACACAGTCCCTCGCTAAAATTTACCCAATCTATATGACCAAACGAAAAGACTTTACCTTAATCGGAGCCGGAATCATGAGTGCAACACTAGGCGTGTTGTTAAAAGAGCTCATGCCGGACGCTAAAATTACCATATTTGAACGACTGGATAGGGTAGGAGCGGAAAGCTCAGATGCTTGGAACAATGCTGGTACCGGCCATTCTGCTTTTTGCGAATTGAACTATACCCCGGAACGGAAAAGTGGGGTGGTTGATATTTCAAAAGCACTAAAGATCAGTCAAGCCTTTGAGGAATCAAAGCAGTTATGGGCCTATCTGAAGGAAAAAGGGAAGGTAAAGACGGGAAGCCCTTTCATCAATGATATCGACCATATGAGTTTTGTGTGGGGGAAAAAGAACATTCAATTTCTCCAGAAACGTCATACGGCCTTGAGCATTTATGGCATGTTCGAGGATATGGAGTACTCGGAAGATTTCAATGAGATTTCGGAATGGCTCCCGCTGATGATGGATGGCAGAAATCGCGGGGAAGAAATTGCGGTGACGAGAATGGCGATTGGAACGGATGTCAATTTTGGCGCCATTACGAGAGGTATGATTGAGTTTCTACAAACCTGTGATGGGGTAGAGGTGCATTTAGGCCATCATGTGGAGGATCTAAAACAGGAAAAGGATGGTCGTTGGCGAATCGAGGTGGAAGATTTGGAAACAAAAGAAGAACGATGTGAGTATAGTGATTTCGTTTTTATCGGAGCCGGTGGTGGATCATTGCCACTGCTGGAAAAGTCCGATATTCCAGAAGGACGAGGGTACGGTGGATTCCCGGTGAGTGGTCAATTTTTGTATTGTAAAAACCCGGAAGTGGTTACACGTCATGAAGCCAAAGTATATGGCAAAGCAGCGAAGGGTTCACCACCTATGTCAGTCCCTCATTTAGATACTCGGATGCTGGACGGAGAGCGATCCCTTTTGTTTGGCCCTTATGCGGGATTTTCCACCAAGTTTTTAAAAAATGGCTCTTTCCTGGATTTACCTTTATCCATAGAGGTACATAATGTATGGCCTATGCTATCGGCTGGTATCCACAATATTGGGCTAACCAAATACTTGATCAAGCAGGTTTTCCAATCACCAGAAGAGCGCTTTTCATTTTTGAAAAAGTTCTATCCAGAGGCAAAAATGGAAGATTGGGAGTTGATCACAGCAGGACAGCGCGTACAAATTATTAAGAAGGATAAAGAAGATGGAGGCGTCTTGAAATTTGGAACGGAGATCGTATCCAATGAAGACAAAAGCCTGGTGGCTTTGTTGGGGGCTTCGCCGGGAGCTTCCACGGCAGTATCTATCATGTTAGATCTACTCAAAACTTGCTTCCCGAATGACATTAAGAGCGAAAACTGGCTGAATACCCTCACCACGCTGATTCCATCCTATGGCCAATCCCTCATTGCTGATCCAGAATTGTGCAAACGAACTCGAGATTATACGACTAAGGTGTTGAAGTTAGAGGAGTGAGGCTTTAAGGGTGAAGTTTCTATTTCTGCTCTATGCTGGCGTTAGGGTGTCTTCTGCCGCGGCTATTGCCGATGGAATAATGCTTTCTCTTGAACTCGAGAAAAACGTCCGATACGAGATTCTAAACCACCGGACACACACCCCTGATTCAAAGCAGCGATTTGGAAATGTGGAGTATCTTCCTTTGGTATTGCTGGGCACATTCAACTTTTCATGAGTGTATGGTAAATCGTTGTATTAGCAATTTATCATACTTTGATTCGCAAAACCAGTTTTTTGAATTCAGAATAGGAGGAAAACTCGGGAATACCTGCCAGGCTAGAACTTCTTGATTGTTGACCGTAAAGCGGCCATTTTAGAAAACTGCATATTCCAGCCCAGCTACGCCGGAATATGTAGTAAGGCAATTTTTACGAATCAGGAATCATTTTTTACAATTTCGGTAAGAATATTCCAAATCCAATAGAAAATAATTTGCCATAAAACTTGAATGTACCTGATCTAAGACTTAAAATTCAGAATGAACTGCAACGGCTAACGATTTTGTAATCAAAGACAACACTTGACAACAAATATCATCCACCCTTTTAATATGACACCTTTAGATCTTCAAAATGTCTGTATTGCATAATTTCAGGTTGATGCTTTTCCAGTTAACATCTCTTTGTATTTTTTTAAAAGCTTTGAGTATTATCCATTTTAAGATCTAAGTGAACATGAATAAGATTTTTACTACAATACTGCTATACATGGACGGCCTGAGTATATCTATAATGCCCGAAATCATTTTGAAAAAAAGATTTTAATAGTGCAATTATCATGAGAAATCTAGAGCAATCGCATAAAGCCCAAATTTTTGAAAAAAGTGACAAGAAATCCGTTTTGGAGGGTCCAAATAATGAAAACGCAGTGTGAAATTTCAATGTAAAGACGATTTAAGTCTAAATATTGATCATTTGATGCCCAAATTCAGCCATTTTAGGGTAATGAGATTCAATGTGATTGCTTTGTAGAGAGGCGTTTCTCTACTGTAAGAATCTCTTGCATTGTACATATATTGGGAGCGGATTTTACATTTTTGTTCTCTCTGGTAAAAAAGGAAAAAATGATTAAATACCTGGAGAGAGTTAGGAGAGTATTTTGCTAAAGCTCTATATAACTTTAACTAGGGCTGAATCAAAAATTGGGGATGTTTTTTTGGATGTTAATTAAATTCCTACCATATTTACATTAACAACGCGCGAAAGATCTGATGCCTTTACTAATAAGATTAATTTATTAGTTCCCTCCGCATCAATAAACAATACCGATTAAAGAATTACAAGTTTAAAAGTGCTCTTTACATCAAATCTAATGACAGTTTGATAATTAACAGCTTATAGCCTACTGTACCCAATTAGAACTTTAAATAGTGGACTATAAACTGTTTATGATTTTAGCTCATGAGGCCGTTGACTCTCATGGGAAAGTAGATTCATGCCTAATTTACATGTATACGCATGCAGATAGGGAAGTAATGTATGTTTGGAATTCTACTACTGAAACCAACAACAACTCAATATTTGGGAAGTATTTCCATTCGAAATTCAGCTTTATGAGAAGATCTATTATTTGTGCGCTCTTATTGATGCTCTCTTATTTTACGACACTATCTGGACAGGCCTGGGAGGAAATATATTACACTGACTTTGGTACAGTAAACACCCAGACTTTTCCACCAAACTGGGAGCGAGATAGTGGCAATCAAATTTTCCATCTAAATGATTACGGGGCTACAGGAGCCTATACTGACCGCTGCGTAGCTTCTTTATTAGGGGTGCACAACAGCCATTTGTCTTATAAGATGGAAGGCTTGTCAGATGCTTATGAATACTATGCAACCTTAAATTTGAAGACGGACGATCCTGCTGGAGCTCAATTGGCTTTTTACCATAGTTCCATTGCCGAAGCAGGCGGCACACTAATTGGCTCTCCAATAGATATATCAACAATCGTTTATACCTCACCGGGGCAAGTAATGTCCACCGGGTTTTTTAGTGGACTAAATGGTACCCATTATTTTAATATTGTAAAAGGGCCTACTGATCCGAGTGAGGGAGATGAGCGTACACGCTTAGATGACTTTCGGCTTTATCGTCGTCCAGTTGGAGGCATTAATGCCCCTCCCTCGGTTAACCTCACTGCTCCTGCTGATGGTGCGATCTTTACAACTATTGCGGATATCTCATTGACGGCTAACGCCAGTGATAGCGATGGGTCCATTCAATCGGTGAAGTTTTATTATGGAACGACCCTAATCAGCGAAGACACGAATAGCCCGTATGAGGCTACGATCACAGGCGGACTCCCATCGGGTACCTATACCTTAAAAGCAGAAGCAACGGATGATGATGGAGCTACTAGTGAAGCTCAAATTACGATAACTGTAAACCCAGATACTGGAGGAGGTAATACGATTTCTGTTTGTTCCAGTATTGATAGTAGTAGTGATGATGCCGAGGAACGAAGCTTTGGTAATATGTCTCTAAGCGGAAATACGCTTGAATTAGTCTATGGAGGTTTATTTTCTGGCAATCAAACGGTAGGCCTTCGGTTTAATAATTTGAACATTCCACAAGGAACGACTATTAGTAGTGCCTATATTCAATTTACTGTAGGTGACACAGATGATCTTGATTCCAATACGTTAACTATTCGTGGACAAGCTAGCGATAACCCTACCACCTTTACTAGCAATAGTAGCAATATTTCCAATAGACCTTTGACTAATGCTTCAGTGAGTTGGTCACCATCCAATTGGACCACTATCGGGGAAGCTGGAACACTCCAAAAGACCGTAGATATTGCTCCTATTATTCAGGAATTGGTCAACAGACCCGGTTTTTCAGGTAGTAGTAGCATTGCCCTAGTCATCACAGGCAGTGGGCGCCGAACAGCTAAATCTTTTGATAATAGCCCAACGGAAGCCCCTGAGTTATGCATTACCTACCAAGCTGTACCACCAGTCGTTGCTCTAATCACTCCTACAGATGGGGCTGTATTCGAAGAAGGCGTAAACATCAATTTAGAAGCTACGGCTATAGACAGTGATGGGACGATTCAATCGGTGAAGTTTTATCATGGAACCACCCTTATCAGTGAAGATGTGGCTGCTCCATATACGGCAGCTATTGGTAGTGGGCTGCCTCCAGGGCTTTATACCCTCAAAGCTGTAGCTACCGATAATGATGGAGCTAGTAGCGAATCAGAGGTTGCGATTACAATAGCAGCAGCCCCCACCCCTCAAATTGTGTCTATTCCCACGACGTCCTTAGGCAAAGGAGATCTTATTTTTATCGGATTCGACAATGATATCGGCAGCGATAAAGATAGAATCATCATCACTAATTTAGTGGATCTTCAGCCTCAGACTAGCTTTATGATCACCAATGCTAATTACTGTGGTGTAGATGATACATGGCGAAGCCTTGATAGCTTAGATGGCTATATTCCTATCCAGGAAATTACCTACATCGCCGATTCTATTTTACCTGCGGGTAGTGTGATATGCCTGGATATTCCCGCACAAGGAGATTATATGATTTCCGAGTTTATGATAGATGGTAATATTACCACTGATTTTGAAGTACTCAACATAGGACAAAGAGCCATCCCTGATGTTAATTTAAGGAAAGACAGTACCGTAGGGCACTTATTCTTATTACAAGGAGGGGAGTGGCGTTTCAATAGAGATTATGGAACTTTTACAGGTAGAGTTGTAGCTCCTCCGATACGCTATGGTGCAGACTGGGATGCTGTGGATTGCAGTACCGGTTCTCAGTTGCCCGGTGCGGAACAATGTATAGCGGGTCCTAGTTTCCCTACTGTGGGTGGTAGTGTTTATGCTTACTTTGATTGTAGTGAATATGGCAGCCAATATTCTCCCTTTGCCTTTATGAAAGAGGCAATTGATCCCAGTAAGTGGGACATCTACAATGGAACAGATATATTAGATCTTTCTGCTACGGCCTGTGGCATGGATTGTGATCTTGTGCAAGATAGTATCTACTGGGTCTTCTTGCCTGACACTTTAATCTTAGACTGTTTAGATAATTATCAGGATAGCATCGATGTCTGGTTAGCCAATTATGGCAATGCTATGGCGGCTAGCAGTTGTCAGGACTCGGTTGATATCAGTGTAACTTTCAATGGAATTACGGCTGAATCTTGTTCAGTAACCGGACAGGATGTATTTTTTGCAGCTACAGATAGCTGTGGCGGAAGAATTACCGCTCTGGGAAATATACAAGTTAATATTTCAGCACCCTTATCTTTCACATCAATAGCTAGAGATACTACTGTTCAATGTGATCCTGATAGTTTTTCGATTATTTCTCAAGCCTGGATAGATGATCATGGTGGAGCCAGAGTGAATAGCAATTGTTTCGTGTCTTGGGATTATAGTATAGTTGAAAGTCATAGTCCTTGTGGGTTAGTTGACACCCTTTGGGCCACTTTTTATGCTACTTCTATATGTGGGGATACTATCAGTACTAGTGCTGCCTTTATTGCCGAAGATAATATAGCTCCAGTATTTGTTTCACTCCCACATGACACAACGCTTAATTGCGCTAATTTAGGATATCTCAAACATTGGTTAGAGAGCGCTGGGGAGTCTATTGTAGAAGATAATTGTACAGCAAAATCTCTATTAGACATTACCAGTGATTTTGATCGGATAGATGGGCTATGTGGCAGCACCTTAGTAACATTTATGGTTTCAGATGGTTGTGGCAATGCAACCACCGCCACGGCTACCCTCACTATTATAGATGATCTTCCCCCAACGATAGAAGCCTTTCCTGAGAGTTACAGTGTTTCTATAGCCGATAGTACTTTTCAGGCTACTATCCACCATTGGTTAGAGGTGACTTTACCTTATGATAAAGACAGTGAGGCAGAAGTTTCAGATTTATGTACAACAGATCCTGCTAACCTGGTTTGGGATCACGATTATAATGATCAATTAGTTCCTGGCCAATGTGACAGTACGCTAGTAAATATCTCCATTAGGGATGTTTGCGGTAATACAGTGGATACCAGTCTTATTGTTTACGCTGTGGATAATTATGCCCCCTATTTCGAAACAACACCCGACACCTTATCGCTTTCTTGTAGCCTGACAGAGGAAATATTTGATTTGCAATTGAGTATTTGGAAATCAAATAGGGGTGGAGCAACCATTGCCGATGAAGTAGGGTCAGGGTGGACCGTTACCGCTATAGAGGAAGAAAGTGTTCAACAAAGCTGTGGCTATTACTCTGTTTTATTCATTGCGACTGATGATTGTGGAAATAGTGGAAGTATTACAGGAATCGTAGAAGTAACCGATGATTCTCCTCCATATTTTACAGGAGGTGGTATCGAGCCCTTATACATTACTTATGGAGATACTGCTGCTTATAGCATACTTCATAGTTGGCTAACGGAAAATCAAGACGAAAGAGCAGATGATAACTGTCAAGATAGTTTAGCCTGGAGTACCAGCCTTATCATTTTACCAGATTCTAGTTGTCTGGATATTCCTGTCGTATTCTCTATCGATGATGGTTGTCATGTAACAACAGATACCAGCTTTGTAAACATCTATATCCCACAGCTCGATACGCTATCAACGGGAGATGACCATAGTACCTCTGCTTGTAGTAGTACTACTCAAAACTGGCTGGATACTGATGCAGGAATTAATGTGACCACTGGCTGTGGAGAAGTAATTGATTTTGATTATGAAATCATTGCCACTGGGGCGGATTGTGGTAGCCGAGATGTGGTATTTACAGGCTTTACGCCTTGGGGAGATACTTTGAGTTTTACTCATGTTTTATCAACGGTAGACGATACAGTTCCTTCCTTTATTTCTCCACCAGGAGACTTAACCATTTACTGTTCAGACATAAATGCTGAGGCTTCAGTAGCAGCTTGGTTAGGTAACTATGGTTATGCAGTTGCTGTGGATGATTGTGCGCAGGAGTTAGAGTGGTATAGAAACTTTAGTAGCATAGATCTAAATTGTGGCACAACTACGGTAGTGTTTACTATACAAGACTACTGCGGAAACATCAACCAATCTACTGCCATGCTTACAATAGTTGATGATCAGTCTCCAATTGTAGAGGAAGGAACACCATTAGAAATATATCTGGAAGCAGGAGACTTGTCACAAACTGGCAATAATAGCCGGATTTCAAATCTCATTGATGGGTGGTTACAAAATAATGGGGGAGCTAATGCAGTAGATTATAGTTATTGTGTAGGACAAACCGTGTTAGCTGGTAGCCCTTCTGAAAGTGCCGTCCCCATCGTTGGTATTTATCCCTACACAGAAAGTTTCGAAGATGGGCCTGGACTTTGGGAGGAAAAAGTGTCCGCAGGAATTTGGCAACATCATACTGGTGCAACACCAAGTAGTGGCACTGGACCAAGTGCCGCAAGTGATGGTTCTTATTACTTCTATACAGAGAGTTCAGATAATGAACATCAACTTGCAGAGTTGCACGGCCCTCGCTTTGATCTTACGGGAGCTACTAGTGCCGATTTTAGCTTTCAATACCATATGTATGGCCCTGCTATAGGAAGCATTAGGCTGATGGCTAGTATAGATAGTGGAGCTAATTGGACTTCCTTGTTTTATGAAAACGACAACCTAGGAGATCAATGGAATACGACAAGTGTTTCACTCAATGATTATCTGGGACAGGAGGTTCAACTGAAGTTTAGAGTATTTATTGGTTCAGCCTACACTGGCGATGTGGCTATTGATGATCTGGAGTTAACTACGGAGAGAGACGAGAGCCAAGGACCTGGAAATTCACAAGGACTACAATGGATTAATAATTATTCAGGAGGGGATTATGCGCCTACTGCTTGTGATAGCATCCCAGTGATTTTTTCTGTTGAAGATGAATGCGGAAATATTAGTGTTGTCCAAAGTAGTATCTTAATCAGGGATACCATCAATTATCCAATTGTGGACACTTTACCTCAAGCCTTAATAATTCCTTGTGATACTGTGGCTTTTACTAGCATAACAGATGCATGGCTGACAAATTTTGGATATGGAGATATTACAGATCAGAACGGAGAACCAATAAATTGGAGTCATGATCGTACACAACCCATTGAAGCTATTTGTTCTACCGAGAGCATCACTTTTACGGCTACCAATTCTTGTGGGAATAGCGTCAACTTCGTAGTTGACTTGATTATTGAAGACCATCAAACACCGGTCATTGATCCAGTAGCCGGTCAAATTTTCATAGACAGCGGATGGGACTCCCTCACCAGGATAACTCTGATCGATAGTTGGTTATCTGATCATGGTGGTGCTGACGCAATTGATAATTGTCAGGCCAATTTGGATTGGTCACATGATATGGACAATGCAGTCTATAGTCAGACATGTGGTACCACAACAGTTACTTTTACGGCTTCAGATGGTTGTAGTAATGAAGCCGTAACAACAGGAAATTTAATCTTTTATCAGCAAGGGTTTATTATAGATCAAGCTGGAGGACCTATTGATCTTATTTGTTGTGCAATAGATATGGCTGCTTTGGATAATTGGCTAGATAATCAAGCAAATGCTCATATTACAACTACCTGCGGAGAAGAATTGACTTGGTCTTATAGTGGATATGATCCCAATGCGACAAATGCGTGCATCGATCAAGTTATTACGTTTACAGGAAGTACTCCGTATGGAGCTACTTATACTTTTAATCAATCTATTCAATTTTATGCTTCAGCTTGTTGTGAAGGTATTGATGTAAGTTTAAGTCAGACTGGTAATTCTGGCACTGAAGTAGTGGAAGCTGTCACTACAAACTGTCCTTCACCGCTATATACATGGTATATCAATGGGAAGCCAATACCAGACTATACTACAGTTACTAGTTCTTCCATCCCGTATAGTTTATATGGACCAGGGATTTACTCGGTGAGTGTCGATTGCGAAGGTTATATTTGCGATGTTGAAAACACGCTAGAATTGTGTCAGGATTTTACCCTTACACTAGAGTGTTTCGATAATATTGTCTTCCATACCAGTGACCATAACTGCCAGCAAGAACTGGAGCGGTTTTGGTATCGGGATGGTGAATTTCTCGCCTACAATAGTGATTTTGTTCCCATTGATGATTTTGGAACCTACACCTTACAAGCGAACTGCGATGATGCTTGTTATGCAGAAGAGAGCATAACGATAAGCTGTAATGATGTTGGTTTGGAAATAGTTGATAATGAAACTTATTTAGAAGTAGAGATTCTAGGTTGCCACCCTGAGAACCCCACAATAACTTGGTTGGTAGACGGAGTAGCAGTTCCATCTCTGGACAATCAGTGGGTGATCAATGACCCTACCGGAGGTCTGTATGAAGCCCAAGTTGTTTTTCCTGGAGGCACTTGTACAGTCAGTGCCACGCTTGACTATTGTCCTGAGTTTTCCATGACAATTACAGAAGTAGAAGGTGAGTTAATAGCCGTTATCCAGCCTACTAAGATAGTATGTTTTACAGATGCAGTACCCGAATGGCGATTGGAGGGAACTACTCCGTTAGATTTAGGTTTAGGGTTCAGTGTCCTCCCTGCGGTGGATGGAACATATTATGCTTTGCTGGAATGTGATAATGGGTGTTCTGCCAGTGCAACTTACGAATGGGAATCTCCCTGTACCCAAATGCAGGTAGAACTTACCTATATAGAAAACAACTTTACTCGGATTGATGCCATTGTAACTGGAGCAAGCCGATGCGAGGGACTGCTCTACAGTTGGTATAAAGATGATGATCCTAGTCCAGTTGAATTGGAGTCTCCTTTATCGTACCATTATCCTGATGAATCAGGTGACTACCATGTGGTTGTAAGGTGTATTTCTGGTTCCTGTACAGTTGCAAGTAATGATATTTCTTATCAAGAACAAACTTGCGGAAACTATACCGTAGAGATCCAGAGAACAGGAAACGATTTATGTGCCGTAATTAATGGTACAACTTGTGGGAATCATCCAATTGAATACGTTTGGGAAAAGACAGGGGGGACGCTAGTAGGTCCTTTCACAGATTGTATTACGATTCCCAATCCTTCGGAAGCCACAACCTATAGGGTTACAGCAAAGTGTGATCACTATTGCGAATCTTATGATAGCTATGAAACTATTCCTTGCGATCTTAGTGTATCAATTAATCAGAACAATGGGACTTTATGTGCATCGGTTCTGGGCAGCAGTTGTACAGGGCATACTCCAGTCTATATATGGCGTCGAAATGGTCAGTTGGTTCAAGGTGTGACTGGGGATTGTTATGTGCCATTGACGAGTGGACGTTATGAAGTTGAAGTTATTTGTGGTACCAGCCCGAGCTGCACAGCTATTTCTAGTGAACTTAATTACACCTACTATGATCATTGTGATATAGATGCTGTCATCACGGAAGATAGCAACGGGCAACTCTGTGCTACTATTATTGGTACGAGTTGCGATGGCCAGTCAATAAGTTATAATTGGACTAAGAGTGAAGTGGGATACTCTACTTCAGCCTGTTTTACTCCATCTGTTAGTGGATTTTATAAATTATATGCTTCGTGTACAGACGATCAAGGAGAAATTTGTGAGGTTGTAAAATACTATTCCTACCAAATTGCTTGCGATCTAAGCGTGGATATCACCAGGAATCATGATGAACTCTGTGCAACTATTGCTGGAAACAGTTGTGACAACCAATCCAAGTCATATGACTGGTATTTAGATGGAAGCCTGTTATCAGACCATAGTAATTGTATCCCGATTACTACAGCTGGAACCTACAGTGTGGAAGTAAGTTGTGGAGATTGTGAGGCAACCAAGGATTATTCCATTTCCAATTGTGACCTACCAGCACTGAGCTTGGTATTAGTGGAAGGGTATACTTGCACTATTAGTTCAGAGCCAAATTGTGTTGCTCTAGAAGTTGAAAGTCTTGGAATATGTACTACAGGTCCCTCTTTGACTTTGAACCCCTCTGATAATGGATATGGTGTTGGGGAATGGTTAGATATTTCCCAAGGTGGGTATTTTATAGTCACACCGCTTGGGTGTTATTCTTTAAGTCAAAGCAATGATTGTGGCCTTGCTGCCGGGTGCCCAGATGTGACTACTACGTTTTGTTTCTCTGGTGATGGGACTTCGAGCTACACCCCTTTTGACCTCCCAATGCAACAAAGTTCACACTCTTTCACTTCCTTCGATCAACTTAATATCTTTCCTAATCCTACGCAGAATGAGTTCAATATTAGCATGCACCTGAATACTAAGACAGCCTTACAGCTGAGTATGTATGATGCTAATGGCAAAATCGTACTGCAAGATGAAGTGAATCTACTGCAAGGGCAGAACCAACTGAATTATACGACACATAATCTGCCAGAAGGAGTGTATATCATCCGCCTCCAAACTAAGGAGGAGTTGGTTCATCGGAAGCTAATGGTAATTAAATAAGATCTAGAATTGGAATTATTAAAAGAAAAAATGCGACACATGATGCGCCAGAAGATATTCTTCATTTTACTTATAGTTTTACATCTCAGTAATTTATCGGCTCAGGAAGTTGCACTTCCTCCTTCCCCTGAGGCAGCAGCGATGAAAGAACATGTAGATGTACCTGTGAATATGTACGCAGGGATTCCCCAAATGAGCGTTCCCATTCATGGCATTCAGGGACGTGAAATTACCGTACCCATAACTTTGAGTTATCATGCTAATGGGATACGAGTAGCTGAAGAAGCTAGTTGGGTAGGCTTAGGATGGAATCTCAGCGCTGGAGGAATGATCACAAGAGAAATTCGGGATAATGATGATTTTGGTGGTAAAAGTTTCTATGATGATAGTAGTACTAGAAGTCATCCCTATAAGAACCAATTGGACCGGCTGCCTAAAGACCCTTCCCAGGGAGGAACAAATAGTTTTCTTTTTCATCCCTGGAACATTGAAACCCAAGAAGGTACTTTTCTAACTGCTCGGTTGGAAAACTGCGATCCCTTTCAAAGTTCTTGCGAATATGAAAGTGTTAGCCAAGGGATTATTAATAAAACAGAGTTTTGTCCAGAGTTGGGGCCTTATTTAACAACAGGTTTACCTGGAGAAGGTGAGAGAAAAATAGATACAGAACCAGATTTATTTACTTTCAGTTTTGGAGGCTACAGTGGTAAATTCCTCTTTGACAAAAAAGAATTAAAATATGTTCCATTATCAGGAACGGCAATAAAAATAGAAATAAAATACGCTACAGCTGATCTCTCAGAGCCCCATTGGGAAATTACAACTCCTGATGGGATGATTTATACTTTTGGAGAAGATGAGTCTACAAGACAAAAAACCTATAGCCTTCCATTCAATTTTACAAGTAGTGGGGCTAGTAATAGTGCTTTAGCACTGAATACGATGACCTGTATAGATTGTGATAGTCAGAGTCAAACAGTTGGAAAAGGTCAGCAATATATATCTACTTGGTTCTTGCAAAAGATTGTATCTCCCAATGGCGATCAAGTAGATTTTATTTATGAAAAGGAAGCGCTTGATACAGACGCATTCTACCATAACAACACAAGTGGCATTCGTCCTATTCCCAACTACTCAGAGTTTATGGCAGATCGACTCTTTGGGTGTGGAGAAATCTTCACTGGCCTAAGTGGAGGATTCTTTGATCTAGGTTGTACAGTAAATTCCGGTGCATTTCCTGGAGAAATTATCACGCATACTGTTGGTCGAGTGGGTTATGATAGAGTTACGCTTTCCTACATTGATTATGAGTATGGACAAGTGCAGTTTGAAACAAGTAACCGAACGGATTTATTAGGAGGAAAAAAACTAGATGCCATTAAAGTCCTAATTGGCACTGATAAAGAGTCACTCAGTTTGAATAAAAGTTTTGTCTTCAATTATGAGTACTTTACCGCTGGGCATACTAATGGAAGCAGTACTTGGGATGCTCACATCAGACCTTTACCGAATACGGGGAAAGCATTGCCCAATAATTTCACCGATGCTCACTTTAATAAAAGATTGAAATTGAAGTCTGTGCAAGAGTTTGGTTCAGATGGAGTTAACATTCCTCCCTATCAATTTGTCTATGCTGAAAACACTGCACTACCTTCTAAAACTTCCTTGGCTATTGATTATTGGGGGTACTTCAATAATGCTTATGATAATAAAATATTGCTTCCAAGTGTCAATACAGATGACGCTACCCTGAAAGCTAGTGAGCAGCAGTTTAAGGATTTCTATAATTGTGAAGGTCAAAGACTTAATGCTTTACCGGGAGCAGATCGGAAGACCAATAAAGATTTTGTTGGTGGCTGGTTGCTTAATGAAGTTACCTATCCTACTAAAGGGACATTGGGGCTCACCTATGAATCTAATCAATATAGTTATCCTCCTCGTTGGGAATTAACACCTAATACAGGGGCTAATGCTACTTTGGGCGGGAATAGAAATGGGCAGGTGTGGGAAACACCATTAGTAAATTTCCCAACAGAATTACCACCACACCTAAATAAGGTAAATGTCTCCTTATATGTGGGATATGATCTTATTGATGATCCAAATGATTACCCTTCTCCTTCAACATGTAGTAGTGATCTTGTTTCTGAAAGTGGGCCATACACCCCTTTTGATCCTCTACCTTTTATCACGCTACCCTCCATTCGAATACGATCAACAGATAATAGTTTTTCAGAAACCTATGAAATTAAGAATACTATCAGTCAAGGAGTAGCTCCTGATGCCTCACTCAATGAAAAATATAAAGGACCGGTCTTAGTAAATATTGAACTAGATCCGGGAATAGACTACATAGTTGAGATTATTCCTTTAGATGTATCAGGTGAGCAAAAACTACCCTGTAATCTGAACATTTATCAAGTGGTCTTGAATTGGGATAGGTATGCCTTGATCGATCATGCTTATGGAGGAGGTATGCGTGTGAGTAAGACTGAATTAAAGGATGGCAGAGGGCAAACAATAACAAAGCTCTATAAGTATCCGCTACAAGGTAGTGATGGAACACCACAAGCGCTATTGGTGAATCACCCAAAATTTGAGTTTCCCTATTTTATGTTTTATCCAGCTGGGGAGTATTGTAATGGTATTTTGGCTGAATCTAAATCTCTTGAATTATTCAGGTACTCAAATAGCCAGGTACCTATACAGAATAGTTATGCAGGTAGCTTTGTTGGATACTCTGAGGTAGAAGTTTGGCATGGAGAAGCAAAAGAAAATGGTAGGAGTAAATACAGGTTTCATAACAAAACAAACAATTACAATGAGGGAGCTCAAATTTTGCCTCCTAACCTTCCCAATTATTATGATCAATTGAATGGATCGCTATTGGAACAAATCGACTATATAGGTAATACAGATGAAAAAGTTAGACAAGTAGTCAATACGTATGAGAATGAGTTAATGGATCATTATTGGAATTTGCATCTTTTTACCTTTGTTGACCCATATAATTTGAGCCTAGGTTCTTCTGTCTACACCTGTCCTGTTTATAGAAACCACTTTTTCTTCTATAAAGATATCCGACAGTGGGTCAAGTTGCTGAAAACAGAGGAAATCTACTATCTTGATGGAGGGAATGTGACCAAAGTAACAGATTTTACTTATAATGAAGAGAACTTCCAGGTAGCTACCTCTTCTTTCAAAGATAGCGATGACCGAAGATATACCACAGAATATGAATATCCAGTCGGGACAGTGCTTGAGGAGGCTGATCTGCAATCCACAGCTAGTCTTCTACAGGGCTACAATATTATTTCCACTATCATTGCTCAACGTACAATTGTAGACGATACACAGACGGGAGGAAGCAAAACAACTTACCAAACTTCAGGAGGATCTATAGTCCCTGAAACCCTCTTTCAATGGGAGGGGAACGCATGGGACCCTATAGGAACATTTACGAGTTACTATGAAGATGGCTTCCCAAAAACTTTCCAGAAAGAATATTATAGTGATCCCGATGAATTTGAATGGTATGGCTATGGGGATTTAGAAGATGAACTGTCTAAGAAAGGACTCTTGGCTAAAAAGACCTATAAGGACTTTATATGGGAATTCGACCACTACCCAAATAATAGAGGCCTAAAGCAAAAAAGGGAAGCAGATCAAACCTATGCGACATTTACCTACGATGGTTTGCAACGCCTTGAAACTACTAAACTATTTGGCCAATCAGGTACACTCAAATCTACTACTACTAATATTTACACTTATGGGGGACCAAATAATAATACTGTTAATACAGAAGTGATCTTTGAGGTAGACCCTGAATCCAATTACACAGCAGAACCCAAAAGTACTACCCAATTTATTGATGGCCTCGGACGATATTATAAGACCATAACTCATAAATACCATGAAGATGCTAATGATGTTACGACGGAAGAAGTTGATTTTGACGACTTTGGAAGGATAGAGAAAAAGACTTACTTGCCAGGGTCAAAGAGTACCATGATGTATGAAAAAAGTCCCTTAAATCGGATAGAGGAAGAAAAGTTTCCAGATGGAAAGAAGATCTTATTTGATTATGGGGCAGAAGATAACTACTATACTCAGATAGTGACTGATGAAAAAGGGAATAAAACGACGACTAAGACAGATTTGCTGGGTAGGACGATTGCCGTGACGGATGCAAAATCAGGAGTCCTACAGTACACTTACGATATTTGGGGGAATATTAATACAGTTACTTCTCCTCAGGGGCACCAGTATTCTTATCAATATGATATGCAAAACAGGATTACTTCTAAAACCATTCCCGGAGGAGGAACAACTACCTTTGGATATGATGATCCTGCTGAACCTGAAAATGGGAGAGACTTGTTGGTTTGGCAGTTGTTACCTAAAGATCAAAACGACGAAAATGTCAAACTTAGCTTCCGTTATGATGATTATGATCGGCTAATACAAACGTTTAAAGGTAATTTAGATGATGAGTTGTTGATCAAAAATGAATACTATGAGCAAGTGGGAGAGCACATTGATAAGATTCATATAACACGAAATAAGATATTGGGAGAAGAAGGTTATACTTTAGATACCTATGTCTATGATCAATTTGGTAGAGTGAAACAATACGATTTTGATCATCTGTTAGGCAAGGATGTTACCATTAACAAGTATGATTTGGCCGACCGTGTTCGACAATCAGAGCTAGATCATCATGGTTATACAAGTGTACCTGTTATATCTGAAACAACCTACGATACCTATGATAGGATACTTACAATAGAACATCAGATAGATGACTTGGGGCCTGCTTTAGTATGTGACAATCAGGTTTACAATAAGCGTGGAGAATTAATGCAAAAGCAAATTGGAGCAGGTTTACAGACCTTTAACTATCAATATCATATCAGAGGGTGGCTTTTACAGGTCAATGATCCCTTAGCAGGTTTTGGGCAATTACAAGCATCATGTACTTTATCGGAACTAGAAGAGGAAAATACTGAGCCTGAAAACCAAGAAAACCTCAGCTTTGACCAATTGACAATTGATGAACTTTTAAAGATTCGGTTTGATCTTCAACTGAAAATCCAGCAAGGGGTGGAAGAAGAACTGTGTCCTATTGTTGAATGCCCTGAGGTAGATTGTTCATCTGAAGAATTGAACCAACAGAACGTTTGCCTTGCTGAAATTAGAGAAATAACCAAAGAACTGCTTGGGAAAACCAAGCAAATTCCATGCGAAGATGGAACAACGGAAGAACTTTGGGTAATTGATACCAGTGGTATTTCACTACCGATGGATTTATTGAGGGTAGCCTTATGCGATGGAACCGAAGTATATATTTTAGCTTCACTTGCTGAGAAACTTTGTGGAGACTATGTGATTCAACAGCTTATTCCTATTCAATCATCTAGTCAGGTTTTTAATACAAGAGATCTCAACTTACCTGCAAAGCTAAATTTGGAGGAGTTGCTTACACTGATTGTGGAGGGAGAAACGCCGACTCTAAATGGGTATGTTCATTGCGGTGAGCGAGACTGTCCAACTGAACCCGTGGATTGTTCAGAAGCGATCATTAGCCTACAACAAGCAGCTATTGAAGTGCTAAAAGAACATGTGCCAACAGTTACAGTAGAAGATCTGCCGATTTATTTGTACGATATGCTTACCTGCTCAGGAGAAACATTCTACATCTTAGATGAAGAGTATCCGGTAGTAGAGCATACAGGGATGGAGGTAATAGATACTATCATTATAGATAGTCTTAACCAACCCTTACCTGTAACATATGAAGATCCTACATCTTTGGCACAATGTGCAGATCTCTTTTACCTAAAGTTGGAACATGAGCCAAATGGTAATATCAGAAAAAAGATTTGGCAGACGCCAAGCCGTAATGAAATGCAATACTTATTCTCGTATGATGAGTTGAATAGGCTAAAAGCGGCAAAGTATAGCGAAAGGGTTAAAGTTCCTAGAGCTACTGTAGAAGGTGAGGGAGAAGGTTTTATTGCAGAAGGATATGCAACAATGGATGATGATCGGTATGGTGTTCCATCAATTACTTATGATGCCGACGGTAATATAGAAAAGCTAATGCGAAATGGAATTGTTGGAGAATGTCGTCCGGGCTTACCAGAATATGGTCTAATTGATAATCTTCAATATAATTATGGATCAACGCCCAATCGAATTGATAATATGCAGGACTTTACGGGTCACGAAAAGGGATTCAACCCAGGAGGCGCTACAGGTAATTATCAATATGATAATAAAGGGAACCTGATTGTTGACCCCTACAAGAGTTTGAGTATAGATTATAGCTACTTGAACTTGCCTCAGCAAATCGTAAAAGGAGGAGATATTATCAACATCATCTATGATGCAGCAGGGCGGAAACTTCGGCAAGAATTTATTCCGTCTGAGGGCGAAAGCATGTTAATAGACTACATTGGGGGAGTAGAGTATAGAAATGAAGAGATAAATTCAGTGTATCATCCGGAGGGAAGAGTTTCTAGTGAAGAAGGAGAATGGCAATATGAATATTTTATTAAAGATTATCTAGCAAATACTAACTTAGTCATTTCCGATCTTAATAGAGACGGCTGTATTGACCCTTCCAGTAATCCATCGGAGGTTTTACAGGAGAGTCATTACTATCCCTTCGGCCTAAGTATTGACGGTCCGTGGGCAACCCAATACCAAGAAGACGAAAACGGAAAAACTGTACTGGATGAAGAGGGGAATCCGATCTTAGATCAAACTAAACTCAACAGGTATCAATATAACGGGAAGGAATTAACCCAAGACTTGGATCTTAATTGGTATGCATATGGGGCTAGACATTACGATCCTGCTATTGGAAGGTTTACTGGCGCAGACCCAATTTCTGATAGATTCCCACAAGTCTCTCCTTACAATTATGCTGAGAATAGTCCTATCTCCAATATTGATTTATGGGGACTACAAATGTATTATGCGGCAGATGGTAGGTTTTTGGGGAGTTATGGAACAAGCAATGAAATAAGAGTTATGACCACAAGTGAATATGATGCAGAAATCCGAGATAAATTGAAGTCCCAAGATGGACCTACAGGGTTTTATGAAAATTGGTTGCCAGCATATAGTATTCAAGTATATACCTTAGAACAAGAAGTACAGCTTTTAATAGAATGGGCTCTTGAAAATAGGGGTGAGACTGCTAAAAATAATATAGAATACGCTATGTCATTGTTCTCCAAAGAACTTACAAACGCAGATGGAACAACATTTGTAGCTATTCATCCCGGGACCAGAGCGGATGGGGAAAAGAAAGGCAAGTTAGGCGGTGCGAAGGTAAATCCCGAGAAGTCAAAATCTCGGCTAAAGGGCTGGAAAAGATATACGACAATTCATACTCATACCCATGGCGAGGCAAAAGATTTTTCTGATGATCGCACCCAATACGGTGCCGCTGATGTACAGTGGGCTTTGAGTTACAAGCATCGTGTTAGGTTATACCTCGTCCCACCAAGAAATGCTATGTTTCCTGAGTACATGGGACTTTTTGATCCACAGGTTTATTATAATGTAGTTGAGAAAGAAAAAGACGGGCATATCTATAAAGCGGAACATGAAAAAGCTGTTGAACAAGCTAAAAGCACTGTATATATAGGTAATTAGTTGAAATTACGACCTATATCGGTTTATCAAGAGAAATAGCAATAATGAACAGGGTCATTTTTAGAATGAGACAGTGTATCAAATGTAAGGATGGATGTCTTCAGAAGTAAGTTTCTTCGAAAATTCTCTGCATTCAATGTTTGCTAGCCTTGGGCTGCTGTTTTGAAAATCAATTTTGATATAACTCATCCTTACTTGCGATACACCGCCCTAAAGTTATAGTCATGATCTGAGCATCCGTTAATTTGCGTCGGACTTCCGCTTTTGGGGGGCAATCTTCAAATAATCTTCAATAACACAGTAAAAGCTGTGGTGAAGTCCTCTATAGTGAGTTAGATTGTTGCGACTATAACCTATTAATTATTGGTGGATTTCATTTCCATCTAATAGCAGGAATCTGGAAATTGAAAATAATTGATAATCAATAGGTTGTCTTGTGTTGGGAGGCGATGGAAAATACCTCGAAATCGACAAAATGCTGTTTTTCGAGGATTTGATGATTTTTCAAATGCATTGAGTTTAGAAAAAAAAATGATCGTGAGGTTTTTAGGTACTCCCTTAATACTTTGACGGCGTTGTTGCATAAAAATGCAAGGTGAGAAATAGGTCAGGGTTTGTATTTTTGAGTTGTGACAAACAAATCTACAAGTCTCGACTATGACAAAAGTAATATCAAAAAGGGGCGAAAATCAAGAAATGAGTGGAGGAAAAAAGTACCGAGTAACGAATAGGAGTAGTTATAATTAGGTTTTAGTAGGGCGAGACGGTATTACACTATGGTTCAATCAGAGTTTATCGAAAGTTGTCATCATTATGAGCCAGATTAGCAAGGGAGTTAATTTGTGAATTCAGATGAATGTATATTAGGCTTATTGTAATTGAAAACGGTCTTTAAGTTTGATTGCCGTCAATTATAGGATTTTATCAATTCCTTATAAGGATTAATACGGCTTAATTTATCGGCCCGTAGTTTTAATCAATTCTGAAGCAGAGCTTATATGCAATAAAGTTTTACAAAATAGTATTTCATGAATGAATTATCTCTATTTAGAAAAATTCTTGTTAGTATACTGATTATCTTAGTAGGTTCTTGCTTGAATCATTCATCACCTTTAGATGATTTTCTGGACCACTTAGAAGAAAGAATTACAAATGAAGAGGCCCTACGTAAATACAAACATGCTCCAAAAGACTCTTTGGAGTTGTATTTTAAGTTTTTTTCAAAAGACTTTTTTGAAGAACTTGGAACTCCTGAGCATAATCAATCAATCTATCAGTACCTGAATAATAATGGTATTTTCCCAGATACAACTTATAGGACGCTTCTACTGATTTTCGCCTTTCATGAGAAATTAAATGACAAGTTCATCAACCTAGAAAAGATAAAGGAAGACATATTGCAAACTGAAGAAATATTAAATGCTAGGATAAACAGAGAGGAAGAGCTATATGAAAAAGAAAATTTAAGAATTATTCAATTCAATAACTCTAAATGGAATGTGGGGGATACAATGAATTTTATACTACCTGTAAAAATTCAAAATGACGGAAAAAGGACAACATATTTTGCAGGTAGTTATCCTTATACGCTGGACTATTCTTTAGCTGATGATACCTTAAAAGTCAGAGCGATTTTGATTGACAAAGAGTATAATAAAGAAGTGGATAGAATCTCAAATCCACAGGACTTATTCAAGCTGGTTTTTAAGTTAAAGTTACTTGAACTCAGTAATGTTAATACATATAATTTTACTGAAAAATATGAAGTTGGTGATGAATATGATCTACCACTAAAATATTATGGTCGGCCAATTGAGTAACAGATTTGTATTCGTACTTACAACTTAGAAAGCAGCGAATTTTGTTGACGTTGATAATTAATTAGGGCGTCCTCAAAAATTGCTTTTTGCTAAAGCGACAGCAACTAGCTATATTAGTCCCGATCTATCGATACGGGATAAGCTGTGCGTCCCCTTGGGGCGGTGGGTGGAAGTGGCTGCTGAACGCCGCATAACTGCGTTAGGTGGGTGTGAATGGGATGATGGAGGATACAAGACAAAAAAAGAGGGTTGCAGTAACGCCTACCCATTCGGTAGGTAAAGCTGTAGTCCTCTTTTTTTGTATCAAGAGGTGACAGACTTTTACACTACTTCTATAAGGTAAGCTTGAGGAATATTATAGGATTGGTTTAAATTACACGAAATTAATAATGGTAACTTGGGATCTATAAAAAGGAATAGAAAAATAGATTTATGTATGAAGTGGCTTAATATTGGCATTCTACTTCTGCTTAATTCCCAAGCGTGTCGAAGCCCTGTGGAGTATTTAAGTAAAAGGCATCAAATAGAATGTAAGCATGTGGGGTTTACTAATCAGATTAGCAAGTCCTATAGCAAATATGAAAAGTTAAAAAGGAAGGCTTCTTATCAGGAATTAGTGGGCTATTCTCAAAGTGAGAGTAGCATATTACGAGCATATGCACACTGGGCATTAGTAGAAAAGTTTCAGGATCAATATATTGAATTATTCGAACAGGCATTACAAGACACTACTAAAATAATCATAAGATGTGGAGACACTAGTAGACCTAGAACAATTGCTTCTTCCGCTTACATTCTGTTTATGGAAAGTAAAATGAATGAATACGAAAGAGGAATGGACTACCCTATATATCATGAGGACAAGGGGATCAAGAATCAGATAGCGTTAATGGATAGTTTAATATTGGCGTATTTGCCAGAGGATCGCTTTGCTATTGAACAGGCGATTATAAACAGAGAGTATCACTCCGACACTATTTTAAGGAATATTATCCAGCTAGCGTTCCAAGAGGATATAGAGTTAGCAGGACAATACATAAAAAAACACTGGAGGAAGGCTTCTTTCCAGAATTATAAGCAAGTCGTCAAAAACATAAAAAGAAGTAACCTATCAAGTCAAGGAAAAGAATTATTTGATGTGATCACTAATAATTAAGATGTTAAGGCTTAGTTTGACCTAAGCACTTTGGAAGGCCTCTAATCTTTCTTGAAGGAACTAATTTATTGATTTTGAATTAAGTACTTGAAACCGGAATCAGCAGGAACTCATGATATGCGAGGATACAATGATCCCAGAGGTACTTCATCACACCGTGTTCCATCAAAGGTTACAGCAGCATTAGGTTTGGAGCAACTAGTACAGGGCTTATATTTGGCTATAACATTGGATATTCGGGATATAGCAGAGCACAGGATACCCCTGTGTCGAATGGAAGCCGTACTGGAGAAACGGGAGCAGGAATAGCATTAATTGACTTAATCGATTTTAGTCCTGATGGCTCACTAAAATAGCTAAGACAAACAGATCTTTTGTTCTTCGTTCTTACAATTTGGCACGAGCTTTTGAGTATGAGTACTTTGGAGATAGGATTTCTGATTGTAAAGGCGGAAAATTTGAAACTTATACTAACTACAGAGCTGGGCAAGATGGTAATGTAGGATATATAAATCGAACCTTTCGACAGCCTTACGGTACCCCTATTCGTTTAGGTTATGTCGGTGAGAACGGTACTGACCTGTTTCAAGAAGGAGGCTCTTTAAGGTACTTAGATCCACCTGTAATATACCCGACAAGTAAGCTTCCCGTTTATCCAAAGGTTGGGCATATAAAGTGAAAAAAGGAAGAGTTATAAATACTCGCAAATACTATTAAACTCTAGGAGAAGTTATGAAAAAGGCTGAGTTTTGGCTAGTAGTCGGTCTGATTACCTATATACTTCATATCTGTAGTTGTCGACCAATTTCTAAAATTGGTCATAATAACTTCGAAGGATTTACAAATGCTGGTTTATCATTTCGTGATTACTCAGGTTTGGGTGATGACTTTGAGGAATTAAATGGACTTTTACTAAAACTTGATACAATCAAAAGGCATGGCTTGGTTTCGGATACAATTCATAATTTCCCAATGACACTGACAAAATTTGAAGGTTTGGTAGGAATGCGCGTAGGTAAGTGGGGCGTGTCAGGGCGAGGAGTCCCTGAAGTTTTTGAAGCCGAATGCGCATTTGAATTTTACGTATATTCAAACAATACTGAGGACCTGTTTAAAACAATGGCAGATTCGGCTTATCAAAGAATGAGCAACAATAAGAATTTCTATAACCCTAGGCAGTCTCCATTGAGCTTTGAAGTTTTTCAAAAAGACAGCTTGAATGCAATAATAAGGATATTTGCACCTTTGCAAAAGCCTGGTTACTATGAAATTTTCTTGGTAGATAAGTATGTTAAAATCAAGATGCCCGAGAAACACCCAGAAGCAAAAAGGTATGGACGCTGGATACAACATTATATTTACTATGAATTGACTCGTGGATTAAGGCTCAAGGATGGAGAAACTCAAATGTCATTTGAAAGTAAAACTCTATTATCTGATTCTAGTTTTATTGCACAACATGAAAAAGGATTCATAAGATAAGCCTCTTTTTCTTATCCAGCAAACTCATTATCGTAGAGACTCCGATTACAATTGATAAATCCCATTATTGAATTCTTGTTTTGTTCTATAGAGCTCTGCTGTATAAATACGTAAAGCAAATGAAATTTTTGTTATATGTTTTCTTAGCCGCTAATGTACTGGGTGCTTGTACAACAAGTTATATAAAGAATGGAGACAATGAAAAAGAGGGGTTTAGTAATAAAAAAATTATCTATCGAGATTACTCTACATTAAACCTTGAATACTCCTCTTTAAAAGGTATTTTATTAAAAACTGATGACAAAGTACAGTTTGAAGGGACAGTGGTAGATAGTTTATATGACAAGGAGGTGGTTTGGCAGAGGTATACTTTCAAAGTGAAAATGAAACTTGTGGAAAGTTGGGATATTGCAGGGTGGTCCACTAGAAAACCCTCCGCCGAAGAAGTCATTTTTGAATTACTAGTGGATGAGAAAAATGCAGAGGATGTATTTAAGACTAAGAAAGAATTGGAGAAAAATGATTCGAGAGGACATTTTAATTTGCCTAATTATAAGAGCTATACAGAAGGTAATTATAGTTGTAACGGTTCAATAATTTACCTTTCTTTTCCTTTTGATGAGAATCTGAAAGAGGGAATTGGTATTTATACTCCAAATAAAATTGTAAAACTAAAGGTATTAAACCTTGAACTAAAACGAGCCAATAGTTTTGCTCTAAGTTATGTAACCTATAATTTAACTAGGGGTATTGCCTTTCTTATTGGCAATAAAACGTGCGAAATTGACAGGAACAACATTAATTTTTTGTAAAAAGTGGCGCCACTTTAAAAAACATGGCGACAGATTGAGAAGGTCTCCCATCTTTCCAGACGATGTAATATTAAAAGTTGTTTTGAAGAACTTTTAGTTACAAATGGCTATAATCATCACGAAGTGCCGCGAGTCCCGACGAGGTGGCTTTACCTTTTTAGTGTACAGCTACTGAGGAGAAAGAACAGCGAGCATAGGGAGCAGGCAACAAAACCGCTGGAATGAGGTGAGGTTGAACACAGCAGCGACTTGCCGTAGCGACCGAACTACAACGTGGTGAAGCTGCCATTGAAAGCTACGAGTGCTAGCTTGCTATGAGTGCCTCCACAAGGATGAGGACACGCACGAATAACTAAATTAGCGTGCGTCCCTTTTAGGGCGGTGGTCGTTTAGTTCTTTTGTCGCCGATAAAAACCTCATTGCCGCTTAACATACATATTCTAGCGTAGCAGGTCAGAAGAGAAGTCAACGCAGTTGGAATATGCATTTAACACATGCAAGACCAATAATTTGGGCACACTTGAATGATTTGGGTTCTTCCAGTAAGAAGGTGCGAATTAACCCTAGATTTCGCAAACTTTTGAAAACGAATGATCGTAGTCAATATTTGTCCAGGTACTCTTTAAAGTTCATCATTTGGGTTTCCTTTTTCGAATAAGTGATCGGTTTAGGATGCAGCATCTCTACTATGGAGGATTTTATTTTGTAGGCAAAAAAGTGGTTGCCCATTGGATTGTAATGACCAATGAAATAGCGTTGAAAATAATCATCAATACTCAGATTGAAATCCTGGTAATCCGCTAAGTGCACAGTGTTCATGTCGAAATAATTGAAGGCGTTCTCTGTTAAGAAATCGACAATTTCCTGGTCGTACCTGGCCTGGCCTTCGAGTAAACTGCGCAATACCCGGTAGGGATCAAACAGAACTATGAGTAATTTTTTTCCTTCGGCTTCGGCAAAAGCCTGGGCTTTATTGAGAATGAATTTGGTTGCTGCGAAGGAATACTTGTCCAGCAGGTGAGCTACAGTTGTGTGTAAGTTTTCATGATCCCACGATTGTTCCAGGCCCAGGTGCCGGCTAAGCTTTTGAAGATTGTGAATGTCCACTTCTTCAATTTCTCTACGAATGAAAAGATACATTTGCAGGGCCCAATCGCCTTCCAGGTTTTCGGCCAGCCAATCGGGGTCGACCATATTGTATAGTGCCTGTGGAGATTGGACCCGGCTGTCATGTTCTACGAATTGGCCGGTTTGCAGGTCCATTTCCAGGTTGGCCCAGAAGTTACCGTGAAACATGATGCCTTCCCCCTCCAATTCGGCATTGCGATCTCTCCATTGTCGAAAAGCCATGTATCGGCACCGCATCAAGCTCCGAATGTGGTCGCCTCCCCAGATGTACAAAACGATGTTTTCAGCACTGTTTTTGGTCGCCTCTTCGCGCCGCATCCGCCGATAGGCCTGATAAGTGCCGTATCCTCCCATGCCAAAATTCCTGACGGGTTCGCCCAGGTGACCGGCCAGGTATTCCTGCCATGTTTCCGCATCGCTGGCCTGATGGCACTGGGTAAAGCTATTGCCATAAGTATTGATCCGGCAAGGCCGGTCGGCATAAACGAAAGCAGTTCTGGCTCCGTTTTTCTGGCTCGTGGAGATGGTAGCACTACCTTCAAAACCATCATGGGGCATGTAGTTACCCAGGATGTATCCCAGTTCCGGATCGAATTGAGCCCAGGAAAGCTCATTCAAGAATACGTCGATTTCCTTTTTGGAAGGGATGCCCTCTCGGACATACTGTTCATAAGTCATTTTTTCCTGTTTTTGCCCGAAGGATTGGGCGGCCGTAAGCATTGATATGAAGATCAATAGTTGTTGTACCTTGCTCATAACATCTTTTTGGTTAGGTAATATATGGAAGGCCACTGAAAAACTTTCGCAAAACCTCTTAAGTTTAGATACGCGAATCCGCCGATAAAGCCATTGCCCATTACCACTCAATTGCTAAATAATTGCCACTTGGATAGTTTGAGAAACTTTACATTTTCAGAGACTTCCTCCACAAAAAGAGTCCATTGAAATGAGATCAACAGATTTCCAAACTCTTTTGAAGAATTCGGTTTAAGGCTCGATTTACTGAACTTCAAGATCTAATCTTTGAAATCCTACTTCATTTTTCAAGCTTCACCAAATAGCCTAGAAAGGGACCTCTGCGCCCCTAAGCTGGTGCAAAAAAAGCGGATAATGAAAACTTAATTGGTGTAAATGACAAAAGCCACACTGCTTGTACAGTATGGCTCTTGTCTTGGATCACAGGAAGCCTCTGACGATACTAGATTATGGGAGAAGGCTAATCATTCCGGATCGCTTTGGTCAAATGTTCTTCCTCAATGATCCCAATTGGTCCCGAATATATTCCTGCTGGGCCATTGGCATCGGTGACCTGTACGGCTATAACATTTTCTCCATTCTTCCTCAGTAGGCCAGCAGGGATCCGGTAGACCCTTAAGGCCATCCACGCCTTGCTGGTCCTTCCTGGCCCCGCCTTGTTGGTGGTGATACCTATCTGCCTGCCATTGAGGTAAGTGACATCAAAATCATCGATCTTTCCAAGTAACAAATAGTAGTTTTTATTACTATTCGGTACAAAAGATAGCTTAAAGCTTTTTCTATACCAGCCGATGCCGTCATAAGATCGATAGCCATAGTTATCCCACCTGGAGGGAACAAAGATCTCATCCCATCTCGAATCATCAAATTCGATTTGTTCTGCGCCTTTAGTGTCCCGAATTTTAAACTTCCATTTTCCGTAGAGGTCTTGCAATAGATTCACTTGGCTTGGGGAAGCATAAATACCGGGTTTTCCACCTATTATTCCTCCTTCGCCATAATGATCATACACGCGGATGGAGATAACATTATCACCACCATAGTTTATAATCTCACGGGGAATTTGATATTTCCTGTTCCAGGTAAATGCCGATCGGTGTTTAGGGGGGAATCTCCCGCTTTTACCAACTAGTCGACCATTCAGATAAGTCTCATCAGCATCATCGATGACACCGGGCATCAAAAAATGAATTTGTTGTTTTTGCAGTTTATTCCCATCGAAATGTGCTCTGTACCAGGCATAGCCGTCGTAGCCATGAAAGCCCTCATTTTCCCATTTCGATGGCACCTTAATCTCTTCCCAGTGCTGATCGTTAAAAGATGGAGATACCCACAGATCATTGTCTCCAATGCTGAATTTCCAGGGTTGGGATAAATCAATTTTACAACTTAAGTCTTCGTAGGCCAGCCCTTCATCATTGTTTGAATTCTTTTTAACACCTTTGGTAAAGAAGTCGTAAATCCAGGTTTTCTCCTTCTTTGATTTATGATTTTTAACCTTCTGAGCCTGCATACCCAGGGGAGTCAAGATAGGGAGTATGAACAGAAAGGAAATTATTTTATTTCTGATCTGTAACTTCATCGGCAGCTTTACTTATGGATTTTGTACGGTTTGATCCACGAGTTTTTCTTTCTTTATATTGGACCTTGACGGTTCGGTTGCTCATGTCGATGACAAACCCATATTTGCGCATCAATTGGGAACCAATTATGCCGGATATTACAATTCCGGACTCTCTTCTGAATGAGGATGCAATGTTACTTATATCATGAGCTAGAAAATTACTATTCAACTGTATCCCTTTGTATCGTAGATCAACATTTCCTGCATAATCAAGTTCAAGTTCTTCTGAAGCAAAGCCAATTACATTATTTGGCATATTATGAACACGATAGGTTTTGAAACCGTATTTGCTGGCAGCGGATACATTCAGCAGGTTAATACTGGATCCGGTGTCCAATAACATCCAGATATTTTTCCCGTTCAAGGTCATTTTTACAATGGGCTTATCTACAAAGCTGTCTACTTTCCTTACGGTATTCTGTGCTTGAATCAGGCATAAATTGGTAATCAAAACTGTGGTTAAAGTTAATAAGATTTTCATAAGACTGTCGGTTGGTGATTGTCTCCAAATTACAGTCTATACAGCTTTGTCATGTCAACAACTCGTAAACAGATGTCAAAAAATGTCACAATGTTTCAGAGCATCTTATACCCAATTCCATGTACCGTTATGATTACTTTAGGTCTGTTTGGGTTGACTTCCACTTTCTGTCGGATTCTAAGTATGAAATTGTCAATTGTGCGGGTGGTTGGAAACTCGTCATATTTCCATACGTTTTTCAGCAGGTCATTTCGACTTACTACGTTTTGTCTGTTGCTCCATAGAAAATGAAGTACCTCAAATTCTCTCACCGAAAACTTCACTTTCTTATTTCCTATAGAAGCTTCATATTTTTCAAAATCAACTTTTACTCGCCCAATTTGCTGGCCGGAGTTCATCAAAGTTGAGTTGCCAGAAAACCGGGACCTCCTCAGGATGGCCTTGATTCTGGCCAGTAGTTCCCGCAGACTAAAAGGCTTGGCGATGTAGTCATCGGCTCCAAATTCCAGTCCCAAAACGCGATCTATCTCTTCACCCTTGGCCGTCAACAAAATGATTGGCACCTGATTGTTTGTTTCTCGGAGCCGCTTACAAACATCGAACCCTGACATCTTCGGCATCATAACATCCAGAATGACCAGCTCGAAGGTGGTTTGTTTGACAGCTTCTAGTGCAGACGGACCATCCTTCGCTGTTGTTACTTCATAACCTTCAAATTCCAGGTTGTCTGATAATCCTTGCCGCATGGCGGGCTCATCGTCTACCACTAATATGTTTATCATGTTTTTTGTCGTTTTAAAGGAATTTTCAGCGTGAATGTACTTCCACTATTAACAACGGAATGAACATGAACCTCACTGTCGTGTGCATCCATGATGTGCTTGACCAGACTCAATCCTAAGCCTGTACCCCTGGTTTTTTGTATTAATACATCCTCTACCCGGTAAAATTTGTCAAAAATCTGTGCTTGCTCGCTTTTAGGTATACCGATTCCATTATCCGTGATATCTAAAAAGGCAAAATTGTTATTTGAGTAGGTTTTGAGCTGAACACGCTTATCCTCTCCACCAAATTTGATGGCATTTTCGATTAAGTTTGACAATACCTCACTAAAAGCCTGGGGATCTGCCATAACGGGCAATTTCTCTTTTGCTAAGACTAACTCATGGGTTACATCATTCTTTTTGAACGTATATAGATAGTCGAAAAATACCCTTTCAACCAATTGATTTAGCTCCGTTTCTTCCATCTCATAGATTTTTCGATTGGCTTCAATTTTGGAGAAATCGAGAATATTGTTGACCAAATAGGTCAATCGACAGGACTCAAAATGAATGACCTCATGGTAGTGTTGTTTCTTTTCTTCAGCATGAATTCGGTTGAGCATCAGCGTTTCCGAATACATCTTTATCAAGGAAAGTGGCGTTCGGATTTCATGTGACACATTTCTTACAAAATCTGACTTGAGTTGCGTTACTTTGATTGTTTTTTGAATGTTTCGAATGATCAGAACCGTGCCGATGATCATTATAAAAAATGAAGAGAGCAATACAAATAAATTCCTTCTACTTCTACTTCGTAGTAACTCACTATAGCTCTTGCCTTTCGATTGGATGGTTAAAAAAGTATTCGGCAATATCCATAGTGGACTTTCTATGTAGTCATTTTCAAAATTGAAAGATTCCGTTGAGTATATAACTTTGGGTGCAGGGCTGTTATCGGAACGTTGTAAAACAGATAATCGCCGATCATCTTCGGCCAATTCCTGCATGGCTCGACCAAGCATCTGTTCTACCCAATATCTGGTTTGTAAAACAATTAGAGCGTTGTACAATTCTAGTTCACGGTCATGGAGCATTACCGTTATGACAGATTGACTACTGTCTAACTCGGAGATCAAGGGCCAATTTTCTGCTGGTTGAATCTTTTGAAAACCCTTTGAAAGGTATGTTGTTAGTTGTTCTATTAGAGCGTCTTTTCCGGAATACCAATTACTGATCCTAGTATCCTTTTTAGCATCAAGCTGCACATAATCATTTACAAAGAAATTAATTTCTTTAGTGGACTCCTTCCGCAAAACCAACATTTGAATCGCCTCATTTTCCAAGGCTAGATCAGTAGCATTCTTGACCACCGCTTGTTTTTCGTTGGCAAGTTGCTGTACCCACTGTCCCATCTTGTCTTCTGCAGATTGGTTTAAGGAAAAGAGGATGGTTTCCATTTGCTTCCTATAGATTTCATTGGCTACATGTTCATCATCAGCTAGAGATCTGATTTGCCATAGCGCATACAATAGGAAAGGCAAGACCATTAAAAAGGCCAAGACTAAAACAGTTCGGATATTCTTACTCATCTTACTTAGCTATTTCTGGTTGGGCGTAGGCCAACCAAAAGCACTCTAATTTAGATTGTTACGGGTTGTTCCTAAATTAGAAAAAAAGCTAGACTTTTATTTGTTTATTCATATGCTTCGCAACTAAAATAAAAGGTATGCCTACTAGCTTTGTTTATGTGAGAGGCAGTGAGTGAAGAGAAGTGGGGGAGATAGGGGAAGGAAAATATTCATTGACCTAACCAAAACGGAATATCCTCATAATTTACTCGCGGAAAGCTTCAAGAAACCGGGATACCGCTGACCAATTTTTCTCGACATCATTGCCAACCCGTTCTTCTACCAACATGGATGAACCATGTACGCCCTGCTCTGCTGGGTAGGTTTGATGTCCGTGTTGGACAGCTAGTTCGAATTGAGCTTTGGCATTTTCATTTTGCAACTCACTAGATGGTCGCAGGAGTAAAAGGGGAGGCGTTAGTTTGTCAAAATATATGTTGGGTTGGCAGTCTGTCATAGATCTGCCTGAAGCTGGAGAAAAAGCCAATACGCCGCTTATATCTTTAGCGTGATTGGCCGCCAATTGGATGGCTAAAGAGGCACTGTAACTGCTGCCCCAGGCAATCTTTTTGCCGGTAAAATTGGATTGAATGATATAGTTCAATGCCGCTTCCAGGTTGTTGTACGCATCGCAATAAGTGTAAGGGTTTTCAAAACTATGATTAGGTATATTGGCAATGGTACGGTTGTAGTTGCCGTAAGTTTGGCCGCCCATCCGCTGATCGATAGCCAGTACGTTGAATCCTTTGTCAATCAGTCGAGGAATGATCGGTCCATATTCTGCTCGGGCATTTGATCCGCCTTGGTGGAAGAGAAGAATGGTGGTAGCCGTTTTGTTCAGCTCGTAGAGATCACCTATAATCTGGATGCTATCGCTGGTGTAGAAGCTGATTTCCTGTGGGCTTGCTTCTGACTTATCTTTCGAGGCTCCGTTTTGGCAACTGTATATCAACCCGAGCGCTAACATAAAAAGTACCTTTTGTTGTTTCATCTGTTCGTGTTACGGACATAATTAGTAATGAAACAAACTAAAGGGTATGGAAGCGATCATGGAAGTAGATTCGCTACTTATTCGCCAATGACCATTATGCGTACGTGAAGGGAAGTAAGGGAAGTACCTTTTTGAGATAGGTTTTACCAATTCGGACTGAAACCCCATTGGTCAGGATAATGTTTACGTTTCCTTTTTCCTTAATCAGGCCTTGCGTGTGAGTAGTATTGATGAGATGGCTCCTATGAATTCGAATAAACTGCTCTTGATCCAACTCTTCCGCAAGCTTAGTTAAGGATGTTTTTTTGATATAACTGGCTTCCAAGGTGTGTACTTTCACATAGTGATCCATCGCTTCCATCCACACAATATCCTCAAGCTTGCAAATCACTTCTTGATCTCTACGACTCACTTTCAAACATTTGATCTTGTCATGCTTCGGCTCCAACCGATTCTTGTTGAAATAGATGAATAAACCACAAGAGATCAAATGAAAGGCAGCAATATTCAAAAAGTACTTTTCTAAAAAATAGCGGCTAAAGAAATCGGACAGCAAGCCAAATAGATGAAGAATAGCAGATAGACAAATGGCATAGGGCAGCAATATGAGAACAGCCAGTGAAACATACAAAATACTCAGTTGTATGCCCTTAAAGTGTTGACGCAAATTTTGAATGATAACCTGCAAGAGTGGAAAAACAGCTACAAATAATCCAAAAACCAAAAGATTGAAGATTAGACTTTTGGGCATATTGTAGTGCTCGTTGGTATTGTATTTAAAGTAGTTTTGGAAAAAGTATATCAAAGAAAGGCCTACCAAGCCATTTGTAAGCCATTGATTTTCTCGAAATATTAGTTTTGTTTTTTCCATCGGTTGTTAGAGATCTTCCTAAAGGTACTTTTGTCTCACTACTTATAACCAATAAACGTGGACCTTTTCATCGAGACCTGGAAACGAATTACGAAAAAAGTCATGAGGAAATTAAAGAGACGATAGGTACTTTTATGATTCAGCATCGTTAAAATTCAATTAATTCCTACTTTTGGCAGGCTTACACCAATTCCTTTAAGTAAAAGCAAATTCAGAAAATGGCGAACACTCGCTCAATCACCATACTGTTTTTTGTCCTTTTATGGGCAATTAATGACGGATATAGCCAAAACCAGCCAGGGACGGAATTACATATTAAAAAAGCCAAAGCCGCCATCGTATTGGATGGAAGCATAGATGAATCCGACTGGCAGACTGCCGATGTTGCAGATGATTGGTACACGAACTTTCCAGTAGATACAATGAGAGCCCCGTTTCAAACGGAGGCCCGCTTTACTTTCGACGATGAGTTTTTCTATGCCTCCTTTGTTTGCTATGACGATGAATCACCAGACATTGTCAACTCGCTTCGGCGCGATTTTAATTACGATCTAAATGATAATGTCGGATTTACCATCGGCCCTTACAACGATAAATTGAATGGTTTTTTCTTTGTCATTACCCCGGCGGGAATTCAAATGGAAGGAACAGTTACAGGAGGAGGCACCAATAATGACTCCTTCAGTGCTTTTTGGGACAATAAATGGTACTCCAAAGTAGTGCGCTATGAGGATAAATGGATCGCGGAATTGGCTATACCCTTCAAGAGTTTTCGGTATAAAAGTAACATCCGGGAATGGAATATCTCGATTGATCGATGGGAATTGAAAAGGAACCGAAAGACGAGCTGGATCCGGACTCCCATTCAATTTATTTCTGCCTCTTTTCCCTATGGTGGGCAATTGATTTGGGATGATCCAATCCCCCCGGCTAAAACCAACATCTCCTTTATTCCTTATGTCACCGCTAATACCTCTTCTAATAGAGAAGTTAGTCCAGCAGATCAAAACTCTGATCTACAGGTTGGTTTCGACGCGAAAGTAGCGGTCACCCCTTCTTTAAACCTAGACCTGACCGTAAATCCAGACTTTTCGCAGGTTGAGGTTGACGATCAAATCATTAACTTGACGCGTTTCGAATTTCGGTTTCCGGAAAGGCGCCAGTTTTTCTTAGAGAATAGTGATTTATTCGACTTGGCTGGTTTTCCCGGAGCACGTCCCTTTTTCTCTCGGCGGATTGGGCTAGCGCGCGATTCAACAGGCTTATTGCAGCAGATACCCATTTTGTATGGTGCCAGGCTTAGCGGCTCGTTAAGTGAGAAATGGCGATTGAATGTTTTAAACATGCAAACCAAAGAGGAAACCTCTATTGGATTGCCTGCTCAAAATTATACCGTTGCGGCGCTACAAAGAAATTTTGGGGCCCTTTCCAACATTACATTTAGTTTCGTCAACAAACAAAGTCTTGGGGTAGAACCAAGTGATTCACTCAAGTTTTTCAGTGAAAACGTCTTTCGGGGAATACAGGTGGGGAATCGGACTGAATTGAGGCCAAATACCTATAATCGAGTCCTTAGTGTGGATTTGGAGGCATCGAGTAAAGATACCCGATGGTATCATAGTTCTTATCTCAGCAAATCTTTTGATGATTTTAATAGCCGAGAAAATCTTTCTGGATTGGCATTCGGCAGTTATTCAACGCGTACATTTAGTGCCTTTTCTGGCTTTTCCTTTATCAACGAATTCTTCAATGCGGAGGCTGGTTTTGTACCCAGTGCGAGGACTTATCCTGGTCAGTATTCTTTTTTTAGTAACCTGAGCTATCAATTTTACCCAGAAAAGGAGTCCATTATTCGTATGGGACCAACCTTTGATATCCAACATACCTACATACCGGGAGGCACCCTGACAGACCGTAGTTATCAATTGGGGTATCAGTTTCAGTTCAATAATGCATCATCCTTACAATTTAATTTTAACCACGTCTTTCAAAAGCTTACCAATAGTTTCAACTTATTGGATCCCAATCAATATACCGGCTTTTTGGAAGGAGAGGAATATAATTGGAACTCCTTTGCCATTGAATACAAGAGCAACCCCAGAAAGTCCTTTTTCTATGAAATCAGCAGTAGTTATGGAGGCTTCTACAATGGTGAAAACTTCAACCTGAGTGGAGAATTGACCTATCGTTATCAACCCTATGGGAATATTGCTTTGCGCTTTGACTTCAACGATTTACAGCTTCCAGAAAATTTCGGTCAAGAACAATTATTCCTAATTGGACCCCGTATTGACCTAACGTTTACGGACAAAATCTTCTTAACCACCTATGTCCAGTATAACAATGTCTTTGATAATATAAACTTGAATGCCCGTTTTCAGTGGCGCTACCAGCCGGCTTCGGATTTGTTCATTGTGTATACAGAGAATTATCTGCCAGTAGATTTGTTTAGTAAAAATCGAGCGTTGGTTTTTAAAATGACCTATTGGTTGAATTTGTAAGAGTCGGGCTAACAAGGACTTTGAGATATCATACGATGAATGAGGAATTCCTCCTAAAGAATTATAATATGATACGAATCATCTACAACTGGAAAGTACAATCGGAAAACGTCGACCTTTTCATCCAAACCTGGAAAAAGACCACCAATAAAATTCATGAAACAGTAAAAGGAGCTAGGGGCAGCTTCATGATCCAGCATCATGAAGACCCCACTGAAATAAAGACCATTGCTAGATGGGATACGCTTGAAGATTGGAAGCGATTTTTTCAAGGTAGTAATCCCAGTCAAATGCTCTCGATGCGCGATTTGGGAGAACGAACCTCCGTAGAAATCTTTCGAGAAGTGGATGATTTTACAAGATAGATGCAGTCCTTGTGGGCACTAGCTTACCTCCCCATGATTTAAATTAAACAAGGACACGAATAAAATCGGGATCCTAAAACAAGAAGATTTTAGCAACTTGATCGTATTAAATACCATAGAAGATCATGTCAATGCTATAGTGGGCAAAATGGTAGAGTGAGCCTTTTTCCGACAAAAGCGCTTCAGAAACTTGGCAATAAATTCTTTTGAAAAGAAACGATGAAAGGTTTAAATTGCGCACTTGTGAAAAAACAATAATTAAAAACGTAGTTCTCTAAAGAATCCTCACCATGTTAAGAAAGGCGCCTTTTGTGGTCAAGAAACCACAAATGATGGCTTCGTAGCTTAAGCTATGCTGAGAAGACTTAGTAGCGATAGCTGCCATCCCCTGCTTACTATTGGCTGTAGTCTTTAGAAGACATCAAATGTGAAATTAAGGATGAAAACCAAAGTTCTTTTGTGTTTGCTCTATCTGAGCATTTCTACTCTTTCTGTCTTTTCTCAAACTCGACTTGTTTGGTCGAATACAACCAAGCATACCCTATCATCTTGTGATTTGCAAGGGACCGATGTAAGGGAAATACTGACTACTAATTCCCCAGTTGATCTGGTGTTTTCTGAACAAAGTCTTGAAGTCTATTTTACGGATATTTCAAAAAAGGCGATTTATGCCATTAATGTTGAAACTAACAAGCGAAGATTGGTAATAGACAGTTTATCAGAACCTAGGGGTATCATAATCGATGCCGAAAATGCAGAGCTTTACTGGTGTGACAAGCAGGAGGGGGCAATTTTTAAATCAAGCCTCACCGGGGAAAATAAAGAACCCGTTTTGGAGGGCCTGGCCGCCCCAGACGACCTGGTGATTGATTTTTCAGCTTCTATATTGTACTGGTCAGATGCATCAGAAAATGTCATTTATCGCGCTGCAATAGATGGTTCAGATCAAGCAATTCTGGCTGAAAACACCCCGGATGCCGTGCAATTAGAATTATCTTCTGATCAGCAGATACTATTTTGGTTACAAGATGGACAGGTTAATACCAATTCGGGGGTGCGAAGAATAAATGTCGATGGAACAGAATTCCAAGCCATCAACACGGAACTATCTCGCACTTTTACCTTGGATACTAGTGAAGCAAAGATCTATTGGGTAGATTTTTCTGGAGATCTACACCAAGTATCTTTTGATGGCACCAATGATGAAACCCTATTTGAGGTGGACGCTAGGCAAATCGCTTTTAGGGCTAGTACTGGAGAATTCTACTGGACCCGAAGAGGGCAAGTTATTTTGCAGCGATCAAACGCAGATGGCTCCACCATTCAGAATATCGCTTATAACGATGTCTATAAACCGACGGGGCTAGTGGTAGATACCATTACCGACCACATTTACTATATTAATTCTTCCGATGGTTTTAGCAATATTCCAGGAGGAGCCATCATGAGGACTACCCTAAACGGGAAGCGAGCAGAAGTAATCATTAGTGATCATTCAATTCTATTCGAGCCCTTATACATTGATGTTGACAATATTGCTTCAAAAATGTACTGGACGGACGGTAAAAGAGATGGAGGTTCCGTTTGGAGGGCCAACTTGGATGGTACTGAAATTGAAAGACTAAGTAGGAATACATTTAGCCCTCGTGGCATTTCTATTGATACGGACAGGGAAGTCGTTTATTGGGTAGATGATTCGCAGAAAGAACTCAAATTGATCAATGCAGATGGTATTGGAGGCGAATCGGCTGTTTTTGTTGGACCAGACAGCCGACTAATAGATGCTTTTTATCATAACAATAGAGTATTCTGGTCTGATAATCTACAGGAGACTATGTACTTCAGAACCGGGGCACTACCAACAAGGTTTTTTTCGAGTCTATCCTCTAGAGATGGGTTGGTGTCGCCAGGGCCTGTGATACTTAGTTCGAAAGAATCCACCAATCCTTTAACTTTCTACTGGATAGACATAACAAACAATGACATTTATGAGTCAATAGGTACCAATACCTTCGAGACCAGATTAATTCTTGATCTAGATACCGAAGGGAATAGCTCCTCCATATATGGTAACCTCATAGGTTTGTCTTTGTATGATGAAGGTGCCATTGAAGCAGATAATGACGAGGATGGGTTCTATGCTTCTGAAGATTGTGATGATGAAAATGCGAAAATCAATGCGGTTGCGCTAGAAGTACCAAATAACGATATAGATGAAGACTGTGATGGGATAGCGCTAGTCATCGATGCGGACATGGATGGTTTTAATTCTGATGAGGACTGCCATGATGGAAATGCAGAGATTAATCCAGGGGCCACTGAGATACCTGATAATGGAATAGATGAAGATTGCAATGGAGAAGATTTAATAACCTCATCTGTTTATGAAGTCGAAGCTGCAAAAATTAGTATATATCCTAATCCGGTAAGAGATAAATTAATGATTGGCTTTGATGGTACATCTCAGTTACAAGGTAAAATCCATGATATGAATGGAAGAACGATTCGGGAATTTGCAATCAGTGGAGGTATGAACACTATTGACGTGAACGATTTGGCGAGTGGACTTTATTACTTAATGGTAAGTTCTACTACTACCACTGAGTACATCATTGACAAGATTGTGAAGCAATAAAAAGGATTAGAAGGGAGAGAGGTAACTTCTCTCCCTTCTTGTACAGATTCAAGCATAGTAGACATGATCTCACATTTCTTTAGTATATTCCAGCAAGGAAACTTCACCATACAAGCGGTTGACATAGGATGAAAAATCCATGTATGCTATGCTTTTAGTACGATCGTTGGTGTTAATTAGGAACAGATACCACACAATGACCTATTTCGAAGAAGAAGTTGAGAGAATTAGAAACCTCATCTATTCCAATCAAGTACAACTAGATACTGTCATTGCAACTCGAAGGTATATCAATGAACATTACGATACCGTCTTAAACTTAGAGGTATTGTCACGTGAACTACTGGTCTCGAAATATCATTTACTGCGCTTGTTCAAAAGATATTATGGGCAAACTCCACAGCAGTACTTAAGCCAAAAGCGGATTGAAAAGGCTAAGGAACATCTAAGAGAAGGCATGCGCGTAACCGAAGTGTGCTATGCCGTTGGATTCCAGAGCCTAGGTTCTTTTAGCACCTTATTCAAAAAGAAAACGGGTTCATCGCCCCACGAGTTTCAAAAAAGAGCAACATTCAAGAAGTAACTTATTTGCCAATTTTAGAACTTGTAGGCCTTAACCTAAATAGTTAATTAATGAGAGTTAAAGTAACCAGCGTTCCCGTACAAGATCAAGAAATAGCCTTGCAATTCTACACCCAAAAATTGGGGTTTGTAAAAAAACTGGATATGCCTTTAGGCGGAGGTAATAGATGGTTGACTGTGGTGTCTCCGGAAGAGCAAGATGGTCCAGAAGTGCTCTTAGAACCTGCTCCCGTCCATTTTGAAGCCGCCAAAGTATTCCAAAAAGCCTTATTTGATGCTGGGATTCCTTGGACCGGATTTTACGTTGACAGTGTTCAATCGGAATATGAGCGCTTGACAGCACTTGGTGTTGAATTTAGCATGGAACCTACAGTAATGGGTACCGTAAAAATTGCTATCTTGGTCGACACTTGCGGTAATAGAATTCAATTGGTGGAAGAACTATAGACACCATACCAAAATAAAGGACTCATAGTCCGACTCCATTTTCACAGTAAATACATAGTATACTCCTGACTTCCGTAATGACAAGCTACAGGCTGCTTTGCTTACCCTGGCCTGTGGAATATTTGTAATTATTTTTCTCTGACTCTATCTGCAGATGGTGTTTATTGGAAGGCTCGTGCTTTGCCAGAGTAGGCTTTTTAAATGAAAAGCTGATTCATTACCGTAAGATAGCCAGGGAGTAACCCTATAAATCAGGAACTGTGAAAGCAATATTCATTTACCTATTCTTCATCGTTAGTTTTCAAGCTTTTGGGCAGGAATCATGGGTTAATCTGCCGCAGGAAGACCAAGCGGAGAAAGCCATGGAAGAAGGCAATCATGTACTGGCGATTCAATTGTACGAGGAAGCGCTTGAAATCCGAAAAGCTAAATACCCAAAAGGTATTTACTGCAGTCTTACTGCCTTCAAAGAAGTGGCTGAAGCCATGGATCATCTCATCATAGCGCATGGAAAGGCGGGCAACTATAGAAAACATATTGAGCTTTGCCAGGAATTATCTGCCTGGGCTACGGATGGGATGGATGTGTTTCCCACGAAGCCCACTTGTTATCTGGAATATGGACTAACCCAGATTAAAGTTGCGGAATCATATCAAAAGCTTGAGCAATACGACCGTGGGGTAGAAGTCTGTCAGAATCTCATCGACTATTTGGAAAATCCAGGCAACAACAGACCTCTTAGACATGTAGCCAAGTATGTTGTCGGATATGCCCATAGCAGGGCTGGTGATATCCTCAAGGATCAAGGTAAGTTGAAAGCCTCGGCGACACAGCATGAAAAAAGCGTGGCGGCCTGGCAGAATACGCTCAAGCAGTCCAAAGATCAACTAGTATATGAAGCCATAGCGAAGCAGTCTGAAATATGTGTGCAACGGTTCGCGAAGCTGGAGGATTCCACACTGGTGATAAAGTATGCTCAGATCTCATTGAGGTACTACGAAATATTGCTCAAGAAAGATCCGAGTAATGAGAAACTGCGCACTAAAGTACAGAGTGCTGGCAATTCGCTTGCCAGCTATAAAGCGGGTTTTGGGGAGCACCAAGACGCTATCTCGCGTTATAAGAGGAGTTTAGCTATCAATGAAAAGCAGTTTGAAGAAACTGGGGATGCAGAGCATTTAGAACAAATGGCTGCCCTAAACTTGAAGATATCGGAGGTCTACACATCGATGAATGATATTGCTGCATCAGCTGAACACCTTTTCACCAGGGTAGAGCAGCTGGTAAAGTTGGATGAACTTGTTCCTGAAACCGATTACTCCTACACTATCTCCAGAAACCAGTACGACCTGGCTAAAAAGTATGAAACGCTTGCTAGTTATTCGGAAGCGGTGGCTATGATGGACGAATCTGTGGTTTGGGGAATCAAGGCAATTGAAAAAGATTCGGTAAGTATTCGTCGAAAAGAATGGCAATGGGTGCAGGAGTTCTTCAGGTATCAACTCTTGAAGGAAATGGAAGATTATAAGTTGGCCTACACTTCTTTAGATCGCTTAAAGAAAATTCTTACTGGGTTGGAGAAATTAGAACCTGAGATCCAATATTCCGAACACCTCAGAGAGGTAGAAGTCTCGCAAAGAGAGCTGGCCTACCCAGATATTGTAAAATTGGATACAGAAATAGATGAGATGGAAGACGGGGAAATGAAGTTTGACAAAGCAGTTGAACTAGTAAACTCCCTACGGAAGAAGATGAGAAAGGATCGATCTATGCGATTGCCATTCGTTAGGCACACCAATGTACTTGCATGGAATGGTCTGTTGACAGGAGAGTATAAAACAACTAAAAAAGCGCTGAAAAGGGCCATGAGGATAAAACCGGTAGATCCCTATTTAATCACTAATTATGCTCCTTGTCTCCTATTTCTTGGGAAGTACAAAAAGGCAGATAGAGTTTATGCCAAATATTATGACCAACCATTCAGGCCCGGGAAAAATATTATTGAAGGGTTCATTGATGACTTGGCTGAATTTGAGAAAGAAGGAGCTATACCGGAAATGCACCGAGAAAAGGTGGAAGAAATCAAAGTTCGCTTGAAAGCCTGGAAAATGAAATAAAAGGTCTACCTTTCAACACCGAGATTTAGAGACGAAGCGGAAAGTAAAAACGGCTTCGGCTCTATTTCTCTACTTTCAATTATCCTTCTTTGACAAATCTCGTGGACAGCCATAAAATGGGATAAAAAAGCGACCGTAGGAAGTGTTGCATTTCATTTTTGAGTGTCTTCAAACACGAGATTTGTCAAAGAATCTCAATTAATTGATGTGTTTTAGCCAAGTCACTTTTTAGACATGCATTGGTTGTAGCTTGCCCAGATTACCACAAACCTCACCACTGAATGATTTGCACACTATGCGGTTCGGTATTGATCAATAAAAAGGATGAGTACTATTATGATTGTGGCTCCTGTAGAGCCATTGTAAAAGATGACCAATATTACTTAGCAGCGGATGAAGAAAGGGCCGAATATGAAACGCACAATAATGATATCAATGATGTTCGGTATCAAAACTTCACCATGCCCATTACTAATTATGTACTTGAGGAATTCTTGCCAGCGCATAAAGGGCTAGATTTTGGAAGCGGTACCGGCCCCGTTATTTCAAGTATGCTGAAGAAGAAAGGCTATGATATTGTTCAATATGATCCATTCTTTGCACCTGACCAAAGCGTATTGAATCATCGGTATGATTACATTGTTAGTTGCGAGGTATTTGAACATTTTTATAATCCCCAAATGGAAATTGATCGCCTTACCTCCCTATTGAATAGGAATGGGGGCTTGCTTATTATGACATTGCTATATCATGATCGGATTGATTTTAGTAGGTGGAATTATCGAAACGACGATACACATGTGTTTATCTATAGAAAAGAAACCATCGAATATATCGCAAATGAAAAAAAGTTGGGAATAGACGTTTTAACAGATAGATTCATAGCATTAAGAAAAGCCGGTTAAGCTACGGCAAGCTACCCTACCTCCAGCACACCAGTGCATTAGCCTAAGCAAATTTGATATTGAGAGAATTTAAAGGATCAGAAAAGGTGACTAGAGAACCCCAAAGTTGTCGGAGAACCTTCTTAAATTAGACCACATCGATGAGTTAACCATCAGTAGGAAAAATTTATGGAAGAAAAAGAAAAACCCAGACTTTCTAGATTAACGGCCATCATTACTCAGCTCCAGTCCAAGAGGTTGATCACGGCCAAATTCTTGGCTGAAAAGCACAAGGTGAGTGTAAGGACCATTTACCGTGATATTCGCACGCTCGAAAAATCAGGAATCCCCATCATAACTGAGGAAGGCAAGGGGTTTTCTATTATGGAAGGATATCACCTTCCGCCTGTCGTCTTCACTGAGGACGAGGCGAATGCGCTGATAACCATGGAACTGCTTGCCAGCAAAAATAAAGACCGATCCCTTACTGAAAATGTATCGAGTGCCATCGAAAAGATAAAGTCCATCTTAAGGTATTCCCAAAAAGGAAATGCGGACCTCCTAGCCGAACGTGTCTACTTTGGCGGCAACAACAAGTTAGAAAAGTCTAGCAACAACCTCATGCAGATTCAGTCGGCCATCATCCATTTTAAAGTTTTGAAGATTGAGTACTTATCTTCTGAACAGAAGCGGACCAGCCGGACCATCGAACCTTTTGCGGTCTATAGCACGAAGGGGAATTTTCTGCTCATTGCCTTCTGCCGACTGAGAAATGACTTCCGCGCCTTTAGGATTGATTTCATCGAACAACTCACCCCTCTAGAGGAAACCTTTACGCCCCATACTATGACCATTAAGGAGTATTTTGAAGAATATGTGAAGAAGTAAGTACTTGCTTAAACCACCCTTGACATACCTATGTCACAACCCCATTTTAAGTTTGCTGTATAATCATAAAAACAGCAATAAAAATGGAAATTTTAACCATCGTAACACTTGCCTTATCCGGACTACTTTTATCATTTGTTGGTGTCTCAAGGCTTAGTAATCCTATCAATGCTTATCTCAAGAATTCAGGTATTACACTTGCAAAAGAAGTCGATTTGTTGAATGAAATGAGGGGCGTGAGTGGGGTGATGCTCATGGGAGGAATACTCATTTTGTTGGGTATCCTTTTACCTCAATTGACTTTTACTTCGCACGTCGTGGGTTCCCTGCTTTTCCTTGGTTTTGCTATTGGTAGAATCCTAAGCATGCGTGTGGATGGTCAGCCCAACAAGCAAATCGTTCAGGGGTTGATGTTTGAGCTGGTTTTCGGTGCTTTAAATGTTGTTTGTCTAGTCTTGACACAGTTTTGATGTTTGGGCAAGCCTTGTCGGATAAAGAACTTTGTAGTGCAAGGGGGCTGGTGTTCATTACCGGTGAGAGCTGGCGGTGTCACATCCCCCGTCACTCCTTGGTTATAAGCAGATAGCTTGCCCAGCTCAGGCTGAATCCTATGTTCATTTCAGCCATATTGTTAATGAATTCCCAATTAGTTGTTAATGAATGTAAACGACGATAGTTCCTAGAATCCTAGCTGGTATTTTGATCGGAAGAACGAAACAATTCTCCAATCAAAAGCTAAGACAATGAAGTACCATATCCTCTTTTTACTCAGTTTCTTATTGGGCCACTGTGTATTCAGCCAAGTCTCTATTAACCGAAACCTCAATCTTGAATTGGCAGATAGAGACAGTATAACTTCAGCATTGTTGGAGGAATCCCTGGAGGTTTTTTTGGCAGAAGCTCAGAACGGAGACTATTCCCATGCCTATGTGGATTCTCTCCACTTAAAAGAGTATGAGTTCTTCTTCAGTAAATTGGCGGGTATCGGTAAGAACAATAACCCAATATTCAATGATCCAATTATCCTGAAATCTTATTCACCAGATCAACATACCTATTTTATCACAGTCGCCTTTACAGGGGTGAAGGAGGAGAGGCCCTTTATTTATCAGATTACAGAATTCAAAACTGTACCTTACCAAGATCACTATCGCTTCTATTGTCCCTTCCAGGAGCGAACGGCCAATTTCAAGACCACAGAAATTAAGAAAGTCACTTACCATTATAGCGGAACAATTGATGAGCAGAAAGCCAATCAGTTTGCCAACTTCAAAGATGAACTTTCTGAACTTACCCAAACACCAAATTTACCTTTGGATTATTATTGCTTTGAAAGCTTAGATGAACTGCTAAAATCCTATGGGTTTCTCTACAGTGCTCGTCAATGCAATTTTTTGTGCTATGACCTAGGGTTTACAGATAATGGAGGGAAAATCTACCTGACGGGTACGAATAATGAAAACTACAGATTCGGATACATCGGGGACTATCTGTACGAGAACTTGGCCGAGCCCGAAAATATTTATTGGCCCTTTGTACAGGGTGTTTCCACCTATTATGGAGGGTATGGCTTGAGTTATGATAGCATGGAGGAATTGAAGCAACAGTTTAGGGAAGAACTGAAAAAGAATCCTACCATTGATTTTTTGGAGGAGTTTAAGAAAGGAAGGAAGTCTTCTGTAAATCGGCATTTTTCCTACTACGTGATGAGTGCTTTTCTATGTGAAGAGGCACTTAAAAATAATGGCTTTGACGAAGTGCTGAAACTGGTTTATTCGGGGCAAAATGGAGAACAGTTCTTTGAGAACCTTGAACAGGTTTTGCATATTAATGAAAGTAACTTTCACGATACTATAGAAAGATTGATTAGGGAGGGGTAACTGAAGACAGTTTTAGGCCGTATCCTTAAAAAACGATAATGGAGAGGTCAGTTAGCAATGTGTTTTTGGTCTTTAATTAAGGTTGCAACCTCAATTGACTTTCTGCGTCTTTAGAGCATGTTTGACCAGGGCTGTACAGCCCTGGTCAAACATGCTTTTAGGCAGCTAGGCAGAACATCAATTTCTCTTCATGGGGCACTTAATAAGCATTGTTTTTAGCGTAGGCTTTGCCTTATGCGCATTTATAATTTTCGGGCTTTTTAAAAGAATAAAATCTGGACTTCCTCAACGACTTTTGATTGTTTTTTGGGTATTCCTGCTCTTTATAATCCTTACTTACTATGCAGATTTACATCACATAATTTGGCTGTATATTATCAGTTTCCCATTTCTGAATCTGGCACAGATATTCCTCCCTGTGCTGATATTCCTCTACTTGAAGTCTATATTTTTTAAGCAGGATCGATTCTTCCGGATGAATATGATTCATCTGGCCCCCAGCATGCTATATGCTTTGACCTACACCCTCCCGATACACGTAAATTATGTGTCAGATTCGATTGTATTCTCCTATGTGGAGAGAATTGATACGGTCCAGATGACCTTATATAAAGACATGTACGGCGTTCTTTATTTTGCTTTCTCAATAAGATTATTGCGCCAAGTAGAGGGGAAGTTGGTGCATGTTTTCTCCGAAATATCAGAAGTACAGTTTAAGTGGCTTTTCAAGTTTGTTTATACATTTTTCGGGGTGATCGCCTTAGACTTTCTATTCTCATTGGCTGAATTTGTGGGGAGCTATAATGTGGACTGGGATGGCTATATCGTTGTCTTGGTACTCATTATATCCATGTTTTATCTGGCTTATTACGGTGTCCAGCAGGTAAGCCATTTTATTCCAGCCTTTCTGTTTGAATCTCCACAAAAGAGAAATATAGGATCTCAAAATTTCACAGCACTCGCCATTCAGCTGAAGCAGCTGATGGAAGAAGATAAGCCTTACCTAACTCCCAATCTCTCTCTTAGGGAACTGGCAGAAAAGATGGGGACTTCAGACAAAACCTTATCTATGATGATAAATAATCACCTTAAAGTAAGTTTTTACGATCTGGTAAATGCCTACCGGGTAGAAGAAGCCAAAACAAGGTTAATGTCCGATGATCTTGAAAAATATACGGTTACTGGAATCGGGAAAATGTGTGGATTTAGTTCAAAGAGCAGTTTTTATCGAGTCTTTAAAAACGCAACAGGGATCACCCCCCTCAATTACATAAAAAAGGAAAGAACATAGTCCCATCGGATGCATTGGGACTGATGGGACCTTGATTTTGTTTTTTCCTAACCTCCCACTCACCAATTTAGGAGCGATAGAATTGATTGGTTTAAAAACACCCAAATTGTCAGAGACATAAACTCATACAGCATGTATCAAAAATTCGTTTCGCTCCTATTATTTCTTCTTTTAACTGGACTCCTGCAGGCTCAAGGATTAGATAATCTGTCGAAAAAGACTGATCAATTTTTCAATAAGTATCTTTCTGATGATAAACCGGGAGGTGCTGTAGTAGTCATTAAAGATGGTCAAGTAGTACATAAGAATACCTATGGACTAGCCGACTATGAAAATAAAGTGCCGCTGTCCACAAGCTCCGTATTTGATATAGCATCTGTCTCAAAACAGTTCGTAGGCTACGCTATAGCGCTCTTAGAGAAAGAGCGTAAGCTTTCCCTACAAGACGATGTTAAGACCTACATTCCAGAATTCCCAGATTTTGGTCATACCATTACTATTGGCCATTTGCTTTACCATCAGAGTGGCTTGAGAGATTGGCCATCCGCTATGAAGCTTGCAGGAGTCGGATTCGATGATGTACTCAGCTTCGAGCAAATCCTATCCATGGTATACCGACAAGAGGCGCTCAATTTTGTTCCAGGTACTAAGTACATCTATTCCAATACGGGGTACAACGTACTAGTTGAAGTGATCCAACGGATCACAAAGCAGTCGTTTCGGGCATGGTCGAAAGAAAAGATTTTCCAGCCTTTAGGGATGAAAAACACCTTCTTTAAAGACCGATTCGATGAATCGATTCCAAAAGAAGTGAAAAGCTACTTTAAAGATGAGGATCAATACAAACGGAGTACCAATGGCTTGACCGCAATGGGATCCAGCTCTTTGCAAACGACTATAGATGATTTTGGCTTATGGTTGCAGTATCTCGATAGCGAAAGTGCTAAAGATCTTGTCGCTAAAATGCAGATACCCGGTACCATCACTACGGAGGCACCCGCTAACTATGCTTATGGTTTAGAAGTAGATACCTATTATGGTCTTAAGCGAGTGTCTCATGACGGAAGCTGGGCTTCCTTCAATACTTTCATGGCCTATTTCCCGGATGAGCATTTTTCAGTAGCTGTATTCTTAAATCATGAAAATTGGGTGCAAGGATTCGCTCAGGAAGTGATTGAGATTTATCTTAAGGATAAGTATAAAGGGGATAAAAAAGGGCCTTGGTTTTATTACGAAGAAAAACCTAAAATATCGAAGGATTCCGACCTTGATCTTTCGCGCTATACAGGGATTTATTATCTGGAAAAATACCTGTCCTATCTGACCATCACGGAGGAAAAAGGACAACTATATGTACAAGCCACTGATGAAGATAAACAGCTGATGCAGGCCGTTTCCGCTACCCGATTTTGGGTAGAAGACTACAGTCAATCTATTTATTTCAATAGGGATAAATCAGGCAATATAGAAAGTGTTACCTATCATAAGTCACTATGTGAACGAAGAACCCCGATACCCGCAAAGGAAGCACCAGATCTTTCTGCCTATGAAGGTGATTACTATAGTCGGGAGTTGAATACCAGCTATCAGGTCGTATTGGAAGAGGGGCAGCTATACCTGTCAAATCTTAGAAATGGCCGGTCTCCCCTAGAAAGAGTTTGGAAAGATGGTTTTATCAATGAGACGAACTATGCACCGCGGGTTGATTTTCAAAGAAATGCGAAAGGGGAAATTGTCTCTTTAGCTGTGTCACAATTTAGAAGTAGAAACCAAGTATTTAAAAAGCAAGGTATGGAGGATTAACCTCTAATTGGGTATCGAAAGCTCGGGTAGTTTTGAGCGTTTTTTCATAAGAAGATTCAATCATCCACTAAGGCTCTGACTTTTCCAGTATTATGTTTTCCTTATTGCTAAGATTGACTAAGATGTGCTGTGACATCTATAAACCAATCCAGCGGACAACTTGAAAATAGTGAACTTTCCAATAGGGGAGAGGCGATGGAAAAAGTTAGTCTCAGGGCAACATACCTAATGTTAGGAGGAGTTTCAAATTGATTGATTCAGTTACAAGTTTGTGGTCAATTTTTTATCTTTATTTTGATTGACTTTAACTTCTTAGTTAGCATTTAAATTTCCAATGTGAAAAAGCTCTTCATCATAGGACTCCTCCTGCAGACGATTGCTCAATTATTCTTTTCTATTCAGTCGTCACAAGTAAACCTCCTCGAGCCTATAGATTTCATCCACTGGACTTTACTAATAGGATTTGTATTGGTCATTCCATATGTATTGCAGTTTTCACAAGGATGGTTTCAGAAAATCGGCGCCACTTTCTCTATAATTGGATTGGTCTGTCTTATCTGTATGTGTGCAATTGACTTTGTCTTGTGGTCATTTAGGAATTTGCCTGAAGAAAGAAACGAACTGATAGCGCACATTATGAATGAGCCAACGATTTGGCCTGTCTTTTTTACAATTGGCCCTGCTTTTTATTATACGGGTATGTCCATTCAATCAATGGCATATCTTAAAAACAAACTCATTCCAGCATTAGGGGTAATTATTGGTGCTCTTCTTGTTGGCCTTGGAGGTTTAATCTTGACTGATTCCAGGCTTGTTTTTATGATAGGTAAGGTTTTATTTGCAGGAGGCCTAATTTATATATGTGTTTCATTAAACCTTAGGCTGAAAAATTAAATTCTAGAATATACTGAAGCTTATTGGGAGGTGATAATGCTTCCAACGAAAATCATAGGATTACTATAATTCTCTCTATCAAAAAGAACATTCCTTTTAACCCCCGGATTACCCGCTGTATAGCAAGTTTGTTCCTATTATGAAAGACTATTAAATCAAGCCCTCTCTGTTATTACTATCAATATCAAGAAAATTATAAAGGTATTGGGAGTTTCCAGGCCAGGTGGTATAGCCTCCTATTGTTTTATTATGACGGTTGTATTCTTCTGGCAAAGGTCCAAGACAAAACGGAGATTTTTTCCTACTTTAAGCAAGCATAGTGGAATAAATACCCTGCTCTGCGCTCTGCCTTAAACGTAGACACCATGAAGTTTTTGTTAATTAATTTTTTTGGCCCTGAACTTTGGCTCATTCTTTTCTTCATAGGGATTTTTGTCCCCGTCATATTATATGTCAACACAATTCATAAAGTGTTAGATGAGATTAGAGATGAATATCGATTGATTCCATCCAGGAGTCCTATGTTGTTGCTTGTACCAGTTCTGGGAAATTTTATGCTTTTCCTCGTTGTAATTAAATTAAGTCAGTCTTTGGATCTAGAATTTGAAGAAAGAGGAATAACCGCAGATGGACAGGGATTTGGACAAACAGTTGGTTTAATTATGAGTACTTCATTTCTATTTGTCGCCTTGACAGTAGCAATGGGATTATTGGGCATATCCATTGTCTTGTTTCCATTGATAAGAATAGTCGGAATAGTTGGATTAGTCTGCTGGATAATTCATTGGACTAGAATGTCTACTTACAGGAAAATGCTTCTTGCGAATTCTGTTAAACGAGAGGCGTCATAAGGCATTGCAGCTTTAGAAAAAAGAAAAATGAAAGTATAGCAACTAGAAAAGAAGATGTGGGGACATGACTTTTCGGTTGTTGATATTGAAGAAAACATCTACCCGCCAAGACCGGAGGATGGTATTGAACTGGGGGAAGAGTTGACCTATGAAATGGAGGTGAAGGGCGGCATCATGTACCTAAACTTTATTAGCGAAGGGCATGAAACGAGAACTTTTGCAAAAAACTTGATCGTGTCGAAGTATACAACAATTGCTGATATTCCTCAGCAAACGCAAGATTTATTTGTATCAATCGGGCAAGACGGAGTGGAGCGAGCAAATGCATACGCTGACGAAGGACTTTTCTTTAAACTGGGCGCTTACAACCAAACGAATGGAAAATATCCAGAGGTAAACAGGAACTGGTGTTCTGGTGCTGAAACCCATGATAGCAACATTCAAAAGCAATATGAAACTGGAAATTATGCTGAAGTTTGGTTTAAATCAACGAGTATATATATCAGTGAGGATGTTGTTTCTAATGAAGGGTATTTTATTAAAAACGATTAGCATGTGAAAAAAGGAATCAGTTCCAGTATAGAATGGAATAAATATAAGTTACTTCAAGTGTATGCAGAAGCTCAATGAAATGATTGCCCTAGTGACAGGAGCAAGCCGTGGCATCGGAAAGGGCATTGCTATAGCCCTGGCAAAGCAAGGCGTAATTGTTTATATCACGGGAAGGACAGAAAAAGAGCATGAAGGAACCACCAAACTCACCGGCACTATCTATAAAACAGAAGCAGAAATTATAGCCAATGGTGGCAAATGCAAAGCCATCAAATGCGACCACACCCAGGATCAAGAGGTAGATCAGGTATTCCAGCAAATATTTGCGGAACATGGGCGACTTGATATCTTAGTGAATAGCGTTTGGGGCGGCTATGAGTATTTTAATGATGGCACTGAATTTTGGCTGGAACAGGGATTTTGGTCGGCTCCCTACTCAAGATGGGACAAGATGTTTTCTGCTGGGGTTCGAGCAGCCTACGTTGCCAGTAGTCATGCCGCTCGCAAGATGATTGAAAAACAGTCTGGGATCATTTTTAATCTCTCCTATTGGGCGAGCCAAAGGAATGATATGGGAGTAGCGTACGGTACTGCTAAGGCTGCTACCGACAAGATGACGGCCGCTATGGCGCACGAATTGCGGCCGTATAACATTCCCGTCATCTGTTTATATCCAGGCTTAGTAAGAACGGAGGCGGTACTCAAAGCCCAAGATCATTTTGACTTATCCAACTCTGAATCACCCGAATTTGTGGGAAGGGTAATTAGCAGACTAGCCGTCGATCCAAACATAATGGACAAGACTGGGCAAGTGTTGATTGCTGCTTCTGAAGCCCTAGCATATGGGGTCAAAGATATTGATGGGAAACAGCCCGAGCCTTTAACAGTAGACAAGGCTTAGTTGGAAAAGTAAGTATTTATGTTAGTTCAAGCACTAGGATGAAACATACCGAGGAAATAGCCCAATTTTTTGAAACGGATTTCCCACTGAATAGGGAAGGAGTAAACGAACTGATCGATTCGTTTACCGTCAAGGAATTTTCCAAAAACACCTTTTTGTTGCAAGAAGGCGCCTATGAGAACAAGCTTCGGTTCATCAACAAAGGAGTTTTAAGGGAATTCTATAGATCCGAAAAGCGAGAGGTGAACATAAATTTCTATACTAGGCCTCAGTTTATTACAGACTTCTCGGCCTTCATCCAAGATGCAAGAACTAGGAAAAACCAGGAGAGCTTGACTCCGGTGCAGTTATTAGAGTTGGGAAAGGAAAAATTTGTCCAGTTATTGGAAAAGTACAGCTGCGGCAAATCATTTATAGATCAGACTTTCCAAAAGATATTGAAGAACAAAGAAGTCTTCGAATACAACCGAATGACTAAGGAACCCGAGGTGCTTTATAATGAACTTCGCATCTACAGACCAAATTGGTTGCAGGAAATACCGCAGTATCATATCGCATCCTATTTGGGCATTACGCCAGAAACCTTGAGTAGGATTAGAAAAAGACTTTCTTGATTTGAATCAATGAAGATGCGTTTAAAACTCAAGTTATTGGGGTTTATTTCACACTACTTCAATTAAATCATCGATGAAGATTCAACAGTTCAGAAATGCCACTATGGCCATTGAGGTCGGTGATCAAGTGGTTTTACTTGATCCTATGCTTGGACCAACTGGAACGATGCCTCCCTTTGCCTTTTTCCGGTATAAACCCAAAAGAAATCCAACGGTATCTTTACCCCAAAGCTGCCAAGCTATACTAGAAAAGGTAACACATTGTTTGATTACCCATCGGCACCCTGATCATATCGATAAAGAAGCAGAACAGTATTTAGTACAGAAGAATATTCCTGTTACCTGTAGCGAATTGGATCAGAGGGCATTTCAAAAGAAGGGCCTGAACGTAGTGCAAACTCTCGCCTATTGGAAAAGAGATGACTTTCTAGGTGGCAAGATTGAAGGAGTTCCTGCCAGGCACGGATATGGATTTGTTGCTAAGCCAGCCGGTAATGTTATGGGTTTTTATATTGAATTTCCCAACGAACCATCTATTTATATAAGTTCAGATACCATCTACACAAATGATGTCGACAAGGTGCTGAAAGATTACAAACCAGCAATTAGTGTGGTGGCCGCCGGATCTGCCCAATTCGATATTTTCAAACCGCTATTAATGACCGTAGAGGATGTAATTAGGTTTACACGGAATGCTCCCGGTAAGGTTATCGCGAATCATATGGAAGCGGTGAATCATTGTCCTACGACAAGAGAACAACTAAGGAAAAGACTAGGTGATGCTGGACTGATGGAGAAATCTTTTGTCCCTGAGGATGGAGAATGGCTGGAGATCCATTAGAAGGAGGGGTAATGGGATACAAAAGAGGCGAGCGGTTTAAGAGACTCCTGATCTCTACCGACTTTCATCGACTAGAAGTATCGGGTTAGCTGAAGGCTTTGTCGAATATTCTGTATTGCACCCGAGAAACGAATGTAGCTTAGGAATAGGTTAGACCTCCTAATTGGCACAACAATTCTGTCTTTCGAATAGGATCGGTACCTTCCGGTGTACAAACCAACCACAAACCCAATATATGAGAGCTCTCATTCTATTGTCCTGCTTATTTTTATTTGCTTGTTCGAACCCGAAATCGCCAAGTGTGGAGCAGCCAAGCCATGAGATAACGGATTTACCATCCATGTCCCTAGAAGAGGCTGGCTTTAACCGCGATTCTATCAATAATCTAATGAAGGCCTTAGCTGAATCCCCGAGAAGGGGAGATTTTCGAGGAATGGTCGTGATCAAAGATAACAAGCTGGTACTGGAAGAATACTACGGTACCTATTGGAGGAAGACGGTCCATGACATCCGCTCGGCGGGGAAAAGCGTGACCGCCTTACTGCTTGGGATTGCTATAGAGGAAGGTTTAATCAAAGACCTGGGCCAGAGTGTCTACTCCCTGTTTTCTGAAGAGAAAAATCCTTCCATCAATGAAGACTACCAAAAGATCAAACTCCAACACCTCTTGGACATGGCTTCTGGCTTGGATGCCGATACCGATGATACTGATACGCCGGGCCACGCTGTACAGTGGATGGCAAAAGACGATTGGAAATCCTACCTGCTCAATGTCCCTTTGAAAAATCCGCCCGGCGAAAGATTCGTCTATGCCGATATTCATCCCCTATTAATCGGTTTGGCTATCGAAGAAGCATCTGGGATGAGCCTCAAGGATTATGCGCGAGAGAAGCTCTTTGGTCCTTTGGGGTTTGAGCCTGTGTATTGGTATTCTAATCCGGCTAATCAAACCGGAGCAGCGGGTAATTTGTATCTGACTGGCTTTGATTTTGCGAAGTTAGGACTACTCGTAGCGAATGAAGGCCAATGGGAGGGAGAACAAATCATCAGTGCTGACTACATTGAAGCATTGAAGAACAGCAAGGGTTATCCGGAGGTATCCGACTGGTTCTTTGCTGCTGACTCTTATGGCATGATGTGGTACAAGTCAAAACGTACCTTCGGAAACAAGGAATTTGAGTATCTTTTTGCCTCCGGAAGTGGCGGTAATCATCTGATTGTTGTACCCGAAGAGGAATTGGTTATCGCCTTACTTTCCACCGCCTATGGCCCAGGGCATGGGCAAGGCCGAAGCTATACTGTGCTGAGTATGATTTTAGCTGCGCTGAAATAGATTTACCACTCGAAAAACAAAACTATATAGATGAAGCTTCCAATGTACTTGCTTTTCCTATTTCTAGGTCTATCAAGTTGTAAAAGCCAAGTGGATGAAAACCTCAAATACCTCGGCCTAAAACCACCAACTACTACGCCCGAGGTTTTTGCACCTGGACATATTTCCACTACTAATGAATATGAGTTTGGCTCAGTTTTTAATAAAGACGGAACCGAATTTTACTATGGAGTGAATGTCGGGGGAAGAGAGGAGATTCGCTATTGTCAACTGACGAAGGAGGGATGGAGTAAGCCTAGGACAATCATGAGTCATGAGCGTTATGGCTACAATGATCCTTTTCTGTCGCCGGATGAAAAGCGCTTATATTTCATCTCGAGGAGGGCGATGGATGGTAAAGGTGAATTAAAGGATTATGACATCTGGTACGCAGAGCGGAATGGTGATGGATGGTCGGACCCTATCAATGCTGGGCCGAATATCAACACTGAGAATGAGGAATACTACATTTCCTTTAACAGAGAAGGAACTATGTATTTCTCTTCTAATAAGGTAGATGTCAATTTCGATATCTATACATCAGCGTTTGTGGATGGAGCATTTCAAGCTGCTGTTCCAATGAGTGAGGCGATCAACACAACAAATTATGAGGCTGATGTCTTCATCGATCCAGATGAATCCTACATTATCTTCTGTGCCAGACGCCCGGATGGGTCAGGGCAGGGAGACCTATATATTAGTTTCAAGAAGGACGATGGCACTTGGACTCAGTCGAAGAACATGGGGGAGCGAATCAATACCCGAGGACACGAACTTTGCCCCTATGTGACTATGGACGGGAAGTATTTTCTGTATACCAGCAACAAAGATATTTACTGGGTGGATGCCAAGATTATCGAGGAAATGCGGGAATAGAATACTTGGTGTGATTTGCTCAAGGATAGCTGATTCCCATACATTTTGCGTACATTAACGAGTTAATCACTTAAAATTTGGAGCAAAATGACCAATGGCTTTCGGCACTTCATTCTACCACTTGTGGCCGTGTGGATACTCTCTTCCTGTCAGGAATCCAGTACCTCTACCAATGAGTTGCCAAATGTGATCATTGTATATACTGATGATCAAGGCACTATTGATGCCAATTGTTTTGGAGCAAAAGATTTATATACACCTAATATGGACCGACTGGCAGAGACAGGTGTGATGTTTACTCAATTCTACGCGGCTGCACCAGTCTGTTCACCTTCCAGAGCTGCCTTGCTGACTGGCAAAACACCCTTAGCTGCCGGTCTACCTGGTAATACCCCTTCCCTGAAAGGCAAGCCAGGCTTACCCACCGAACAGTTCACCATTGCTGAGAAACTAAGAGAGAATGGATATGTGACGGGCCATATTGGGAAATGGCATTTAGGCTACACCCCGGAAACAATGCCCAATGGGCAAGGATTTGATTACTCCTTTGGGCACATGGGAGGCTGTATCGATAACTATTCTCACTTCTTTTATTGGAATGGCCCCAATAGGCATGACCTATGGGAGAACAATGAAGAGGTGTGGATGGACGGCCAATATTTCCAGGATTTGATGGCAGACAAGGTGGAAACATTTTTGCAACAACATCAGAAGGATCCGTTTTTTCTGTATTACGCGATTAATCTACCGCATTATCCTTTACAGGGTACGGATAAATGGCGAGAACACTACAAGGATATGGAAAGCCCGCGCAATATGTATGCCGCTACCGTTTCAACTGTTGATGAACGGATAGGGCAGATGCTGGATCAGCTGGAGTCATTGGGACTTCGAGACAATACGATCATCATATTCCAGAGTGATCATGGGCATTCTATGGAACAAAGAACTTTTGGCGGGGGCGGTAGTGCCGGTATTTATCGCGGGGCCAAGTTCTCCTTGTTTGAAGGAGGGATTCGGGTGCCCGCCATCATCAGTTGGCCAGGAGGATTACCACAGGCTCAAGTAAGAGGTCAATTGGGGGTAAATGTAGACTGGTTTCCCACTATTCTTGATCTCTGCAAGATCTCTTATGATGAGAATGCTTTCGAAGGTAAGAGTTTAAAGAGTGTTATCGTAGATAATGCTTCTTCTTCGCATGAAGTGTTCTGGTGGTATTCTCGTGAGAATCGTTGGGCGGTCAGAAAGGGGGATTGGAAATTGCTGAAAAACCCGATAGATCCTTCCCAAAAGGCTCCCCTTCACGAAGCGGATTCCCTGTTTTTGGTGAATATCCAAGATACTCCCAGTGAACAGGAAAATGTTGCAAGTCAGTATCCGGAGATAGTATCGGAATTGATGGCGGAATATACCGCATGGCACGCGAAATGGCGGAATTGAGGCAAAAACTTATTGAGTAACAAGACGACTGCATGAGACTTCAGAATAAGCAAAGGTGGCAGATTATACGGCAGTACATTATCGGTTGGATATTGTCTTTTGTCTTCTTAAGTATTGTCCGTGGAGAGGGCACGGAGGAGTTGGGCTCTGTACAGTTTGAACTTGGTAAATCGATCTTGGTATCCTTCATTGGCGGGACGATCTTTGGAGCCATTTCAGGGTATGCTCAGATCTTAACGGAGGAACGGGGGTACAAAAAAATGTCTATTCAAGGCCTGTTGGCTATACGGGTGATCTATGTACTGTTATTCTTGGGCACCATGATAACTTTAGCTTATCTACTTTTTGGTAAAGATATATCCTACTTTGAATTTGTCTTCGAACCAGGAAGTTTTGCCATTTATCTGTACATAGTAGTTACGGATATCTTTATGTTTAGCCTCAGGCAGGTCAATCTATTTTTGGGTAGCAACAACCTGTGGAAGCTTTTCCGTGGCAAATTCTACACGCCTCGTGAGGAGGAGCGGATTTTTATGTTTTTGGACTTGCAATCCTCCACTACCCATGCTGAAAGACTGGGACACATCCAGTACAGCAAGTTGATTCAAGATTGCTTCAATGACCTGGGAGTGGTAGTAGAAAATGAGGCAGAGATCTATCAATATGTAGGTGATGAAGCGATCCTGACCTGGGAGTTGAAAGAGGGGTTGAGTAATCAAAATTGCATTAATGCCTACTTCAATTTCCAGAACCAGCTACAGAAAAGGCAAATATATTACGCTCAAAACTATGACTGCCTACCTCACTTTAAAGCAGGAGTACATGGAGGCATCATTACGGTTACAGAAGTAGGGAAGTATAAAAAAGAAATTGCCTACCATGGCGACACCATCAATACAGCCGCGAGGATACAGGGTAAGTGTAATGAATTTGGGAAGCCCTTATTGATATCAGAGGATTTGAAAAATGGCCTGAATAATACTGGTGTCAGTTTTGAGGAGTTAGGAAGTATAGAATTGAAAGGGAAAGAGCAGAAAATCGTGCTATATGCTGTAGCACAAGTATGAGTACAGAATCCTGCCAAATATTACTTGCAATACATGAATGGGAAATATATTGCCACGCTAGGGATCATTACAAACTATCTCAACATATTTTGATGCTCATTGGAAAATAACTGGCTGGCATGAATGTATATCCCAAAATCAATCCTACCAAACTCGCTAGACCTGCCAAGAACATTAGGTGTTTTAATATTGAGTATGACTTAAAATCAGTAGCTTGAATACTTATGGAATACCCAATTCTTTATCAAGACTTCAATAGCTATATCAACTTATCGGTCGAAACCTACCTTGATTTAGAAAGTAGATTGGTGCGGAAAACACTAGCTGAAAAAGAATTTCTAATTCAGGAAGGGCAGATAATCAGATATTTACCTTTCATTCATAAGGGGTTGATGGTGAATTATCGTCTAGACGATGAGGGCGAAAAACATGTCATTCAAATTCGATGGACAGGCCTGTGGTTAGGTGATATTTACAGTTTTTTTTCCGGTAGGCCGACCAAATTCAATATCAGGGCCTACCAGCCTACAGAATTGCTAATGATCAACCATGAAACATTTGAATACATGATACGAGAATACCCAATTTACGAGCGGTATTTTCGACTTGGTCTTCAGAACGCCTATATAGAAACACTCGATCAAGTTTTCAACCTTCATAGCTTAACTGCAGAGGAAAGGTATCTTGAATTGATTCAGAACGTCCCTTCGCTTTTGGATGATATACCTCATTACTTGATCGCATCCTATCTTAATATTCAACCACAATCTCTAAGCCGCATCCGAAGAAACCTCCAAAATTAAGGTGATTAACATAGGTGAATGGAAAAGATCTATGGCCCTATTAACTTGTCGCTTGATATCATGCTGATCAAGCAGATCATTTAATCATTAACCTTCTTTGACAAATCTAGTGAACAATCATAAAATGAGATGAAAAGCGACCGTAGGAAGTGTCGCATTTCATTTTTGAGTGTCTTCAAATACGAGATTTTTCGAAGAACCATCAATTAATAGGAATATAGATGAAACGTTTATTGAACATCATTAGAACTATGTTCGTTGCTACTGTTTTTTTGGGGGCGTTGAATCAAGGACTAAGTCAATCACTCCCTCAAAATGTTGCCAAAATCGGAGAGAATATATACAGTTATGGAGGTTATGGGGAGTATTACTCTATGTTCATTGTGACTTCCGAAGGTGTTATCGCGATTGAATCCGTCGATAGCCGCCACGCGAAGGGAATGATTGAAGCCATTAAGAAGGTGACGGATCACCCCATCAAGTACTTACTACATAGCCACAACCATTGGGACCATGCAAGTGGAGGGCAAGTCTTCAAAGACGCGGGGGCTAAAACAGTCGCTCATATAGAAGCTTACGAATGGATGAAAGCGAATACAGGTAGGGACATGGCGGTCCCTGATGAAAGCTGGGGCGGAAGCCGAAGAGATATAACATTGGGAGAAACAACAGTGGAATTGCATTACCTTGGAATGAATCATGGATTAGGAATGACCGTCTTTCTTATTCCCGAACAAAAGATAGCTTATATCGCTGATCTGGTTACCCCCAATAGAGTACTGATGAGTGTAGTACCTGACTTCAATATTAAAGAATGGGAGAGGTCAATACAGGAAGTTTTGGAAATGGATTTTGATAAGGCAGTCTATTCTCATAATGAAAGCTCAAACGGTTTAGTGGGAGGCAATAAGAAAGATGCAGAAGATAATCTTCAGCTAATTCAAGACATCCGTGCAGGTATCTATGCAGAAATTCAAAAAGGAACCAACCCATATATGGTTCCTTCCCTTCTGAAGTTGCCCAAGTATAAAGATTGGGCAATGTATGAAGAATGGCTCCCCATGAATATTTGGAGAGTGTTATTGGATGAGTTTATGGGGCCTTTTCCATGGAGACCTGATAGAGCAGGTCAAGACAAGTAAACCCTTGTAAGTAGAAGATATTCATAAGATAGCAGTGGCTTCAAACTAAGGCTGCTGCCATCTTATGCAAATCCTTCAAAATTGGAGCAAAAGGGTCAATCGTAAGCAGTATGATACCTTGCCGCATGTTGTTTATCAATAATCCTATTATCTACTGCTATTACTTACTTTCATTCTCTTTTTGTTTTCTAGCTGAGGGTTTCCCTGTTTCAACAAAAATGGCCAGGTCATCAAGTAAGCCTGGATAGATCTTCTTAAGGGCCGATTTCATCGGTATCTGTAAAATGGAACCGATTACTGGCATCACTTCTATACGAGGTCCCATTGTAAGTTCAGTTTCAGTATTGGAGATTGGATTGAGTGTCCAAGTGCTCACCACCGAGCGAACAAAAAAGGGCAAACCCGTCACTGAAAACTCAAGCACATGGTTTTCATTATCGATTTTTGTGATTTTGTCCATTAACCTACCCGACTCTGTGTCACAGACTCTGTCAAAATCTTCAGAGGGCTCACCCTTCCTACAATGAGGCGTTCCAGTAGCCCATTCATGTGCATTATGGAATTCATCCACTACAACCCTCCACACTTCCTCAATGGGTTTATTGATCTTTCTTTTAAATTTTAAATCAAGCATTTTTCTTTCATTTTGCATTCTACAATCAGAAGTTGTTTAAGGATGTCTGCTGAGTCGAAATGGAGAATATTTTGGGCTCAATGGAGGCTTTTTTTGAGACGCATAGCAGCGCTACGTGGCGATAAAAAAACGAACAGTGGCTCAAAAAGAACTTCATCGCGGCCAGTGAGATATTTTTAAACAACTTCTCAGTATGCGGCCATGCTGCCGATTTTTTATCCAACACCTTCAGGCCAGAAAGGCGAGTTAAAACACCACTAACTTCTAGGCATCAACAAAAATCTCCAGCACGTCGCATACCCTCCTTAGATAGATCTCTACACTAAGCGGGTTGAGGCTGTGGGGTGTAAAAGAACTGTTCTTGCACAATCTTACCGTCGTTCACGGTATAAACACAGACTTCATTCATGTCTACTGGCACAGGTACTCCTTTCATATCCACGTTCATCAACATAGAGCAAGAGAAGAAGTTATCAGCTACAACAGGATCAGAAATAAAGCTGGAATTCACTTTTTCTATTCTACTGTCAAATTGTTCTCCTTTGGCAATAATAGCCTCTAAACCTTCTGCGATCCGATTAGGTGCCCCTTCTGGTTCAATTGAAACGATATTAGGAGCATATAACTCTTTGACAACTTGTTCGTGTTTGCCTTCACGGCATAGACTTACTAATCTGTTGGCTACTTCTTGGGTGGTCATGATCAATGATTTTAAAGTTGAATGATTGTTACACTACTGAAGCGTTTCTGAGGCAAAAATAGAGGGGGCTTATGACAAGGGTATGTCAGTAAGTCTGAGTAATACTAAACTTTTTAAGGGGACTATTTACTGGTAGTGCTTATAGAGTTGGCTGGCGAGTGTCGTCATTCGATCTTTCAACGCTTCAGGCGCTATGACGGTGGCTTGGTCACCAAATTGTAGTAGCCAGCGGGCTATGATTTCCAAGGAGGCGTGTAGGAATTTCATATGTACCATATTGCCTTGGGTACTTTGTTCGATAAAGCCAAAGTAATACTTCCGACTTTCGGCATATTCAAGTAGAGACGGCGCAAAGGCAATCTCGATGGTGTGGAAGGGGTGCTCCTTTTTCCAGGCTTTATCTTGTTGATCGATATAATCTTGCAGCCCGATGTGTTTCGTGTCAAACTGCTGTTCTAGGACGCGTAAGCTGACAATCCGGTTCATTTTAAAGGTCCTATATCCTTTCTTGAGCTGACAAAAGGCGACTAGATACCATCTATCTCGGTGGCGATAGCAGCCAATGGGTTCTAGCTTTCGCTCAGAGTCAGTACCATCGGCTTTCCGATATTGCATCTGTACCAATTGCTTCGAAGCAACACTCTTAAATATATCTTGCAGGTAGGTGCTATCCGCACCACTCTGCTGATTGGTGGTAACTATCGAATTGTCCAAAACCTCTAGGGCTCGTTTCTCCGTACTTCTCAAGATCGCTTTGATCTTCACCATTGCATTTGAGTAGTAAGTCTGCGTTTCTGTATCAGTAAGCTTGCCGATGAACTTCTCCGCTGTCAAAAGGGCTGCTGCCTCTCCCTCGTTGAACATCAAAGGGGGAAGCCGATACCCTTCCATTATAGAATAACCGATCCCAGGATCACCACTGATTGGAATCCCCGCATTTTTGAGCGTTCGAATATCCCGATAAATGGTGCGAAGACTAATGCCGAATCGCTCAGCAATAGTCTTCGCTTTGATGATCCTTTTGGTTTGCAAGAGGACCAATATGGAAAATACTCGATCGAATTTATTCATGGAGCGATCCTAGTAAATCGATTTAAACTCACTTTGGTCTACTTCTTCAAGGAAGCAATCAATTGCTCATTCAAACGTACATAATCCGGATTCTGAGCGGTCTTGGCTAATTCAATGGACTTTACTGCCGCCGCAGAAGCTTGCTTTTTCTTACCCACCTTTGCAAATAACTTGGCTTGTAAGTGGTACATCCAGTATTGCTCCTTCTCACTCCCTTTGATCCCCTTGGTAATCCACTTCAAGGCCAACTTGGGGTTACGATCCGTATCAAGATAGTAAGAAGCGGCCTGGTAGTACACGCCCATATTAGTGGGATCAGCATCGATGACTTGAGCTTTAATATCGGCCATGACTCTGCTATCTACATCTGCTTCGATCTTGAACATCGCCTTCGTATGTTCCCACTTCATGTTAAAATTGGCACTATTGCGTGTGAAATCGGAGAAGCTGATGGTGAAGGTCTCGTAGTGACTGGAAGGATGCTTTACCGGTACTTCGATTCTTAAGGCATCCTCTGATTTATTATACCCCGCCGCTCCCCAGAGTTTGAGGTTTCTGTTGAAGATGATGGTAGCCGTTTCCTCCGTGAAAATAGTATAAAGAGCATATTCACCAGCGGCAAGATCATTGCCATTGATCTTCACCGTTTCACTAAAGCTGATCTTAGTAGAGGCATTAGCACCCGTTCGCCAAACTTCTCCATTACGGATCAGGTTACCGACTACCTTTCTGCCTTTAGCGCTTGGACGAGAATAAACTACCTTGACCTCTGCCAAGCCGACCGTACCTTTTAGTTCAAACTTTGGACTAGCCGCGGGCATGTTGATTTGTGCAGAAATAGAACTCGCCACCAAACAGCAAGCGATGTATACGATATATTTTTTCATAGTTAAATGATGTGATGTTTTCAAAACAATGCATGGTATCACCCCAGCCATACTTTTCTTGGTGTTCTCACCCATGAACACCCGTCACCCTTTGACATTTCACAAAAATAAACTTCTTTTAGATACCCCTCTATGAAAGGCGAAATCTTCTTTTTTCCACTATCACATTGAATAATGACGGAGATGAGTTGAAGGCTTTTCCTGAACCTCTTAACATACGTGGTGTATCAGGAAAAGAATCTATACCTATTAAAAGCTTAGACCCTTTGCTCTATTCCTTTGCTATGAAAAAAATAATACTCATTCTACTTCTTTCTCCATTAGCCTTAATTCTTGCTGGACAGGAAACTTTTACAATTTCGGGCTTTGTACTAGAAGAGCCGAATATTCCTTTAACATTTGGTGAGGTGCTACTACTGGAAGCTCCTGATTCTACTATGTTGAATTTCGGAAGTATTGAAGAAGGGGTATTCCAGTTAGACGCTGTAAAAGCGGGACAATATTTATTGGAAATTAGAGCTTTGGGTTTTATGACCTATCAGAAACAGCTGGAACTGGGAAGTAATCAGGAGTTTACCATTCAATTGCAGCGCAGTACTGCGGTTTTAGAAGGAGTGACAGTAATAGGGAAGAGAAATACGGTGGTCAATAAAAATGGAAACCTGAAATTTACAATCGATCATTCCTCCTTTGTCAATCCTGGGTCAACTATGGATGTGCTGGCACTTTTGCCAGGCGTGCAGTTGAGCAATGATCGACAATCTATCAGTATTATCGGTAAAGGTGCCCCGCTCATTTATTTAGAAAACCAACGAATCACCATGGACGATCTCAACGCGCTCCCTATTGAAAGCATCAAAAGTATCGAGATCGTCAACAACCCATCCGCCCGCTACGAGGCAAATGGTAGAGTAGTGGTGCTAGTTACCCGCCGTCTCAACTTCTCCGATGGTATTCGCATGGATATTTCAGAGGTGATCGCCTTGCGCCGAAGATTCAATAGTTATGCGACCTTGAATGCGGCTTTGAAAAAGAAAAGGTGGGAATGGAAGGCAAACTTCAGCTACAATCAAATTGGAATTTGGGAAAGTGTCAATAATCAACTTAACGTACCTGACTTACCCTCCTTCCTAGATCAAGCCTCTATTTCCACCGGTCCACGTCCCCAGTTTATTATTGGAGGAGGTTTCTACTATGAAATTGGGAAAGGCGAATATCTCTCAGCCAATACCAATCTTCGAACCCACACCACGGAGGCGCCAATCACGACTAATTCCACATTGCTTCAAGGCATGCAGCTGGACGAGATTACATCCTTCGTAGATGCATTTGAGAACCGTTCGTTTTTCAGTAGCAATTTCAACTACAACAAACGATTGCCAGATGGAAAGGGCAACCTCTTCCTAGGCCTTCAATATTCAAGTTATCTGCGAGATCTAAGTAATCAGATCTTTAATAATTACAATGAACAGGGGGCCGAGTTGTCTCAGGAACGATACCAGAAGTATACGATCGATGTCTTTGCGGCTCGGTTTGATTTTGAAAGAAAGTTTGCACAAGATCATCGCTGGGAGGCTGGATTGAGTTACTATCATGCCACTGCAGATGCTTTTCTGGATTTTGATTTCTTAGGTGTTACCCCGGCTGTGCTGTCGAATTATGATTATGAAGAAAGAACCTATGCAGGGTATACCCAATTCGTCGGACAAGGAAACAAGTGGGATTATTCACTGGGGCTGCGATCGGAAACCACCACCGTAGAAGGGGGCTTTCGGGAAGAAGTGGGGCTACTAGTGGATCGCGATCAAACCATCCTTTTTCCCAAAGTAGCTTTTAATTGGCAGGTAGATACTTTCCAAACCATCACTTTTAACTACGCCAAAACGGTACAACGCCCAGATTACCTGAATGCCAGTTCCATTTCCACATTTGTGCACCCCTTTTTGGAGTATTCTCGGAATGCCAATTTACAGCCAACTATCAATGAGGAATATTCCATCAATTATCAGTATAAAAACCATTCCATCAGCATCTCTCGCTTCAATCGACAATTACCTGTCTATGTCACGGTGGAGTATGATGAAGGGCAAGGCCGATTGGTGCAATCCCCAGAAAACTTGGAGGCAGAAAATGGCTTTGATATTCGGCTTACCAGTCCCTTCAACCACAAGTTCTGGAGCATGACTAATTTTCTTATGCTAACGCAGGTTAAAGTGCGAGATCAGCGGGCACAATTAGGGAACAGTAGACCCTACCTTTATTACTATTCAAATCATCAATTCCGCTTACCGAAGAAATGGACCCTTGGCTTGTATGCTTGGGGCTTAAGTCGGCAGTTCCAAGGCATATTTGAGCGTGATCCCTATTGGGTACTAGGTGGGTCTTTGAATAAACAATTTCCGAAGGGACTGCAGGTCGGAATTCACTTTGATGATCTTTTCCGTGCCATGAAGTTGCGAGAAGGCTATCGTATCAATCAAGTCGATACCCGAACGCTATATTTACTAGATCGGCGCACCTTTGGCCTATCAATTCGGTATGCCTTTGGGAATATCTCTGATTCTGGCTACCAAAATCAGGAAGTAGATGAGTACCTGAATCGCATGAAGTAAGGCTAAGGCCTGACTCAAACTTCCGAAGTTTTGCTTAGCTTTCTGGGGGAGAAAATAAACCGACCTTATCCATTTCAGTGTTGAGTTGTTCGAAAATCCATGAAGAATGATACACCGCATGATCTTCTCAACGCTAGGTTTGAAATCTAACGAAGGCCCAGTTTCCGCCAATCGCACCGGCTGAAGCACCCCCCCAAGCAGGTGACGAGCTCTGCTCGTCCACCGTCTAAAACGCGGGCTCCTGCCCGCCGAATACCGCACCAAACTTACCCTACAACTGCAAAAAACAATGCACCCCCTTCTTATTAGAACTAATAATATCGAGTTTCCCATCTCCATTCAAATCTTCAACCAGCACCTGTAAGCCCACCCCAGAGTTGTCATCAATCTGATGCGGAATCCACTTAGGCATTCCTGAGTCATCTCGCTGCATCTCAAACCAATACAAGACAGCTGCATCCTTACCCCCTGGATCCTTTCCATTATGAGCATAGAAACGCTTCCCGGTGATCAAGTCCGGTAATCCGTTCTCATCTAAATCTGCCAATGCGGTTCCATGTGTTTGCGAAAAGGCCTTAGAAATTAAGTGAGTCTGAAAGGTCAAGTCAGGAGTCTGTTCATGCCACCAAATACCAAAATTGTGAGCAGAAGTGGAAAGCACATCCCGATCACCATCTTTATCTAAATCCAGTGCAAACATCTGGGAACAAGGCTTACCCAGCTCCGCTTTGTGGAAAGTCCAAGGCACTTGCAGAGGATCTGCTGGGGCCTCCCACCAACCCTGGCGAATGAGGATATCTCGCCTCCCATCACCGTTGACATCGCCATAACCCAGACCATGGGCATAACGATTGGTTCCTAATGCCCCCGGAGCACTCAATGCTAAAGGTGCCCAGTTTTCTCGTATACCCTTTTTCGGTGCCCGGAAACAATAGAGGATTCCCTCGTCCTCATGGGCAAAAACGAGATCCTTGCGCCCATCCTGATCGATATCTACATGCATAGGGGATTCATTGCAGGCGCTACTATCGATAAAGTGTTCCTCCCAATAGGTATCAAAGGTACCCGGGTTTTCATACCAGTATACTCCTTCACCTGGGGTGTCAAAGCGAATGAGGTCTATTCGACCATCTTCATTCACATCCATGGCGTAGTTGAGAAAGGTAGAGCTATAGGCGGTAGCGTAGTCAAATTCAACAGGGGCTTGAATATCATGTCGTTGCCAGGTTGGGGCTTCAAACCAGTGGAAGCCAGCAAGAATATCTTGATCTCCATCCTGGTCTACGTCGCCAATTGCTACGCCTTCTGAGAGAAACAGGTCTGTAATTTGATGTTTTTCAAATTGAACAGGAGAAGCTTGTCCTATGCCACTTTCAGGAGAGGGTTTCTGAGCACACCCCCAAAATAAACTACCTATAAGGATACTGATTAATAGTGCTTTCATCATGTGTTTTGAGTAAAAAGATCCGCAATCACCTCTCCCGTTCCATCGGGGGTAGTATAGAAGGGACGTTGCTCTATGGTGTACTGCGTTTCGGGAGGTATGCCGAGCGCATGATAGATACTTTGGTGTACTTGATCAATCACAATCGGCTCCGTGATAGCCTTAAAGGGACGCTCTGCGGCCGTCTCTCCGATAACTGCTCCTTTTCTAACCCCACCGCCCCACATAAGCATTGAGCAGCCATCCGTGAAATGCCGATGCATACCATAATGCTTCAGTGACTCAACTTGATCGGGCACTTTCACTTGATCCTTTACATTGGCTCCAGGTCGTCCTTCCATTAGCATGTCCCTACTAAACTCACTCGCTAAAACCACTAAAGTGCGATCCAGCAATCCTCGTTCTTCGAGGTCTAGGATCAGCTGTTGAATGGGGCGATCGATTTGAGCCTTCATATCTCTTAAGCGGGTATGCCCATTCTCATGGGTGTCCCAGCCTAGGAAGGGCTCATATTCTGTCGTAACACTGATGAAACGGGCACCACTTTCTACTAACCGCCTGGCAAGTAGACAGCCTAAGCCAAAACGACCGGTATTGTATTTTTCAAAAACTTCATCGGGCTCTTGTTTGAGATCGAAGGCCTGAGCCTCTGGGGACTTTAAGAGTTGATAGGCTTGTTCCATAGACCTTAGGTAGGATTCCTGTTGGTAGCTGCTGCCATATTCACCAAAGGCGCTACTTTTGACAAGATCACGGTACAACTTGTTCCGACTTTCGAATCGCTTCAGATTCATTCCTTTCGGTGGTCGGACACTTTCCAGCCCTTGGGCCGGATCTGGAATGAAAAAAGGGCCAAAAGCTGACCCAAGAAAGCCCGCCGAATGAAATGCCTTCAATTCTTCCCCTTCACCGACCGTGAATCGTTGGCCAATATCAATGAAAGGCGGAATGACTGGATTTACGGGTCCTAGCTCTTTAGCGATCCAAGCCCCAATGTGTGGTGGCTGAACGGATTGTGGCGGTTCATAGCAGGTGTGCCAGTGGTATTGATGTCGGGTATGAAGGATGTGCCCTAAGTCTGCGGCTCGATAAGAGCGAATCAAGGTACCCCGATCCATTACGCTACCAATGCCTTCCAAGCCCTCTGAGAAATGAATTCCATCAAGAATAGTGGGACTAGACGGGAAAGTGCTCACCACGGCTTTACTTTCCATGCCCTTCTCGAAGGGAGTGTAGATTTTCGGATCAAAAGTCTCTGTATGACACATTCCTCCAGCCATCCATAGCAGGATGACACTATCTGCAGTGGCATTTGAAGATTTTGCGGTACTACAACTCGAAAGGAAGGCGGTAGTAGGCAAGCTAGCGGCCATGGCAGCCATACTAGCCTGCTGCATTTTTTGTAAGAAGGTTCTTCGTGTTTCGATTTCGTTTAACATAAAAGGGGATTAGATCAATTGAAATTCTGGAAGTAATACGAGGGACCAAATGACATCTTCCAGGAATTCCTCAGGATCACTAGTTTGAAGTTGCTTTCGTAAGATTCGTTTTTCTTTCTTATTGGGCGCTCTTCCCAGCGCTTGCACATATAAATCTTCGGCAGCTTCAATGGGGGATTGGCCAATCGACAGCCATACTTTTGCTGCTTCTTGTATTTTATCATGGAAGAGTGCGCTATTGGTTAGGAGAAGTGATTGCAGTAGCGTAGAGGTTGTACTTCGCTGAGAGGTAACGTTTTCTCGTACCGGGCGTCCAAGCGTTTTCATGAAATCATCTTGTTTAACCAAAGCTGCTCGAACGAAGTTAGTCGTATCTGAAGATTCGAAGTGAAAAGCAGGTAGAACGCCCCAGAAGCTTTTTTCGAAACGACCCGCTCGCCACGCCTTTTCCCAATTCGAATCATCATAATCCAGGGCTATCCAATCCAAATCTGCTGTATCTTTCGTCGTCTTCCAACTGCGGTCTGAATGCACAGAGAGGGTATCTCCAGATTCTAATTCTAGGCGCAGAGAGAACAATAGACCTGCCGGGTTAGCAATGATTCCTTCATTAATGCCCTCAATAGCAATCTGATTATTGCTTCTTAGTATATCTATTGGAATATGTAATTGCTGGACCTGCTGCCAATTTTGCCCTTGCAGCATACGTTGCTCGTTGATGAATAAGGTAAAGGCATCGTCTGCTGTCAAGAGTAAATTTGCGTTTACTACCTTTTGCCCTAGCGGCAAGGAAAAAGCCTTTCTAAAACGGCGCTTGCCGGGCTTAGGAAGCACCCTACGCTCTACCTCTATCTCCTCATGCCAAATCCATTCGCAATCCATATCAATACTATCTGGGTCGTAGGATCGACTATGGTAAATTGGCTGGACGACTTGGGCAAAAGCATCTACGAATTGTTCGGCGCTTAGGCGCTTGATGACAGGGCCTTGGAAGACGAATTTCTCCGAAGCCACATAGGCAGGAGAGGGGTAGTTCACTGCTGGCAATTGATACGTTTGCGAACTCATGATATCTGTGAGTAACTGGGCGAGACTGTAGTCGTTTTGGATGAACTCGGAGGCGATCCAATCTAGTAGTTCTGGACTCCAAGGAAGGTTGTCCAATTCATCTACAGGCGTGATGATGCCACGACCGAATAGTTGTTGCCAGAATCGATTAACAATATTCCGATATAGTCGGCCATTGGCGGGTTGTACGACTACCTCGGCTAGTGCAGCAAGACGTTGTTTTAAACTATCACCCACTACCTCTCCCAGACTTGGGTACAGAAAACTAGGTGCCGTAAATTGGCCGATGGGTTTATCACATCGATGAATTTCCAATGGTTCTTCTGCAAATATATTGGCAAAACTATAGGCTTGTTCTAGGGTTAAATTGTTAATAAAACTATTATGGCAAGAGGCGCATTTGAGATTAACACCAAGGAGAGATTGAGATATATTTTGGGCGGCTTGTAGTTCAGTTCGCTGGCTCGCATTCACGACTCCTCGCCACTGAATCCCCTTGATAAAGCCCTCTGATTCCTCCGAAGGATCGATCAACTCTTTAGCCATCTGGTCATAAGGCTTACCTTCAATCAAGGAGTGATAGAGCCAGTCAGTGATTTGCTGTCGACCTCCTGTAATGAAGCCTGTTCCAGAATAATCATTGCGTAAAAGGTCATTCCAGAAACTTAACCAGTGCAGGGTGTAATTTTCTTTATCAGATAATAGGTCTTCAACTAATTGCTGGCGCTTGTTTGTGGAAGCATCATCTTCAAACTGCTGTATTTCCGCTGGCTTTGGAAGTAGTCCCGTGATATCGAGATATGCCCTTCGGATGAATTGCCGATCGTCAATTAAGTCAGGCCATTCGATACCCTGCTCTTCGAAGTATACGTGTACAAATTTATCGATGGGATGGGCGGTCTCGGGAGGCGTGCTCGGGAGTTCCGGACGCTTCAGGGCTAAAGGTGCTTCTCGGAATACCTTTAAGCTTGTATCTGCCCAGGGCGCGCCCTGTTTGATCCACAGAGCTATCACGTCAATTTCACCTTCACTCAATAATTTTCCCTTAGGTGGCATCGCGTCTTCATCAGATCGCGGAAGCCTCAATCGTCTAATTATTTCACTGGCTTGTGGCTCTCCAGCTACGAAAATGGCGCCACCCTCACCACCGGCAAAGACGCCTTCCTTGTGATCCAAGGCTAAGCCTCCTTTTCGTTTGGCCTCGCTGTGACATTGATAACAACGATGAGCGAAAAGCGCACGGACTTCCAGGTTCAGTCGATTCAATTGATCTTGAGGGAAGGAGTCCGCTGAAGATAGGGCTTGCCAATGAGCAAGATCAGTTTGGCTGGAACCCGCAGAAGATGACCAAATCGAAGATAAGTAATCACTCCCATGGGTCAGGCTGGCGCCCCAATGCCCGGCGAAAGTGAGACTTAAGCAACTTATAGTTAATAATAAATAGGCCTTTCTCGGGAACTGGTCAGATCGATATCGGTAATAAAGGGCAGTAAGAATCGCCATCCCTGCTGTCAAATAACCACTGATCTCATGCCATCGAATAGTTTCTCCGGCGTATTTACCCGTTGCCTTTAACAAGGCTCCTCCAATCACTGAACAGACCGCAAAGAATGCCCCTAGATAGACCATCTGGCGATAATCTTGCGCTCCCTTCTTCCACAACTTCCAGCTTTCCAATAGCCATGCACCGACTAAAAGCCCAATCGGGAAATGAACCAAGAGTGGGTGGAGTTTACCACCTAATTCCAATAGCCAGTGGGAGGAAAGCAGAAACATTTTTTTCTTTCCAAAATAGCATTTCTTTTTTGAGGCTAAAAATCAAGATGGAGCTGGGAACGGAATTTTGCAGATTACTCTTCGCCATAGGTTTCTTTTTCAATGAAATGCAACATACTTTCAATGTCCTTTACAGATAAGCCAGGGTAGGCTGTCATCACCCCGTCCCATTGTTTACCAACTTTCACTGCTTTAGGGTGCTCTTCCTTAATCATCTTTTGAGAATTGCGGATGAAGTTATAAAGATCGGTTTTAGGGTAGTCGATCCAGCGCATTTGTACGCCTTTTAGATTTGGTGCGGTGCCAATGTTTCGTTTTGATAGATACCCATGGCAAGTTGAACAGTTACGTTTAAATAAGGCTTCTCCTCTTAGAAATAGAGGGTCCTGTTGAAGCAGATCCTTCCGCCAATTGATTTCCGTATGAGGTGCCTCTTCAATCAAGTCAATTAAGTGTAGATGATACGTAATACCAAGCGCGAAAAGTATGGGGAAAATACGGACGAAGTAGAGGCGCATACAAGTAGTTTTATGATGAAAAAAACAATTTCAGCAGTGTATTGGTGAATTCATTAATCAAGCTTGTCTTCTAGGACCGTTCTCTCAGTTTTTGGGTCTATCTGTAGTTCTCTTAGCTTTTGCGTCTTCATAGGGATTTAGCTCTGGGCTTGTCAAGGTATCGGGCAGCGGAGCCAAAACATTGTAGCCTTCCCAGAATTTAGCGGAAGGGGTATTGACCAAAACGGCAAAAACACTCTCCTTATGCAAAGCTTGTTCGCTAGGAATTGGTTTCCCTCTTCCTGCTTGAATGGCTGTAATGATCATATCCATTTTATTGATAAAGGGAACCTTTGTTCTTATATCCACATATTGGTTGGTCACATGGCCTGATTTCAAAAACCAGGTACCCTGGTAGTTACTATAGTTTACCTCTAAAACACGACTGTTCAATTTAATGGGAAGTCGCTGCCCGACAGCATGGAGCCTATTGTATCGGTCTACAGTTCTTCGGGTTGGGATGAAGATGGCTTTCACCAAAGCCATACTATTGGCATCTATATATAATTTACCTTCAAAAAGACCTGGTCTTTCTTCCGTAAAGGGTTTGAATTTAACGATATGCAGGTTGAAAGTATCAATGTTAGAATAGCCTACATGCTGAAATTTATAACGTTGCCAAAAATCTGCCGCTAAAAAGTCGGGTAAGGTTTTGACGATGTCAACCAAAATACCTAAATGAGACCCTTGTGATATGGCCGGTAAGATAAGCGTGTCTTCTGCGTGCTTATAACCGTAGAAAAGAGGTTTTCGAACCCCTTTGATAATTCTGACCGCATCTCTGTTGCGAATTTTGCTTTTATATTTGGTCTTGTAGAACTCCAAAACGCCCTCTGCATATAGCATTTCTGTAGGGGGAGAGGTGTTTAGGTAGATTACTTCTCGGAAGAAGCCTGTAGAGTTCTTGGGTTTTTGGGGATAATTGTGCTTTAGCTTGCTCAGCATAGACTTTACCAGCATCACGGGGTCTACATCATTTGGGCGTACCACAATTTCTCTAAGTTCAATCCCCGCAAGTTTCAGTTTGATTTTTAACGGCTTGCTTCCCGGTCCAAGAAGACCGACTATTTTAGATTGATAACCTAGATAACTGACCTTGATTGAATCCTGCTGGAATTGCAAAGGCAATCGCAAGATGAAAAAGCCATCTTCATTGCTTGTGGTTCCAATTCTTCCATTAGAAAGACTTAGGTGGGCAAAGGCAAGTGGAGTACTATTTTGCTGGTCTAATATTTGTCCCCGTATAGTAAAATAGTTTTGATCTTGTGCCTCGACTTTGCCCCAAACCATGGCTAAAGAAAAGAACAGGAAAAGAAAAGGTTGGGTATGGCCGCAGGCAATAATTTGTAGAGGTCGGGTTGGAAGCATAGCGGAAGGTTTAGCTGGATGTTTCCTCAATATAGAACAATATGGCCGCTATATCCTCGTCGGTGAGCCCGTTGAAGGAGCCCATAATTACCTTGTTCCACTCATTATATAGGTCGACTGCTTTCGGATGTCCTTCTTGTACCAGCCGCTGCGAGTTCCGGATCCATTCATAAAGATCCTCTTTGGGATAATCCTTCCATCTATCAACTACCCCTCCCAAGGCTGGTCCAGTCAGGTCATCTTTCATGTTCCTATTATGACAGGCAGCACAGTTGGTTTTGAAAAGGGCTTTACCCTGATTATTTAATGCAGCATTTGAACTGAGGCCAGCCACCCCATCCATAGCTGCATTTGAAGAGATTGCAGGATCTTTTTCGAGATACTTTAATTTTTTTGGAGACCGGTGTGGAAATTGAGTGTTGTGTTGAAAGGCGAGGCAACCCCCAATCGTCAGGGCTAGCATGTAAATTAGAATTTGAAAGAGGCGCATATGATGGAGTTTTAGTGAATGAAAACCTTGCTCCTGGAAACTACTCTATTGCTTGAATATCAGATCTATAGCTGACTTCATTAATCTTTAATTTACAAAGAAAAAAAGTCAGGGTCAAGTCTATAAATGTCATGGTTTTGCAAGCTTTATGGAGACTCAGAATAGAGAAGAGCATTGCCTCTGACCTTATCTACAGGCTTGGAAAATGGGAGGATGTTTTACAGGTGAAGAAATGATAGTTTTCGCAGGCCAGCGTCAATAGGTAGCGGTAGTGGATAGTTACATGCAGTGAGAAAAATCATTGTGATTTGGTAGAAGGGTATGCAGTTTGCTGCAAAAATAGAAATGAAAATCGTACCTATCCGATTCTTTTGGGATCAACTCTTGAAAGACCTTCCGATCGAAGAGGTTGTGGATGAGGTCCGAGATTTTGATGCGCGTTTTGTTTTGATACTAAACAAGCACTTAGCAGTGTTAGCTTGGTGGTGTTTTTTGCATTTGCTGATCGGTGTGCTCATGTTGTTTATAAACAGCGGGATGTGGCAGTACTTTGCACTGATGAATATCAGTTGGGCCATGATCAATCTCCTGATTGTGTTCAAGTTGTACGATCATATCTACCATCGTAGATTTAGAAAAGGAAACGTCTACCGCCGATTTCAAATTCAACAGCATGTAGAAAAAATGTTGGCTCTAAATATCGGATTAGATATCAGCTATAGTGCCATTGGTTTGTATCTTACCACGTGGGCAGAATCGGGGCCTGAAGGCTTGTGGCTAGGTTTTGGTTACGCGATCTTGCTTCAGGGAGTTTACCTCTTAATTCATGATACTTCTTTCCTCATCTTACATCATCGTAACTATCGGAAATGTAAGCCTTTTCTGGAGGACATTATTGAAACGCAATTATTACTGAAAAGAAAAGGGGTGGAAGTATGACCTCACTTTTTCTGGCAAAGAGTTGAACTTTGCCATTCGGTTTTCAAGAGGAAATCCAGGATTTTCAGCACTTTTTCCTATATTCAAATCAGAAATATCCTTCATCAAAATCCTTCTTAGACAATTCTCGTGGACAATCATAATGTGAGGTGAATTTGCGGTACTTACGACACTGTCAGTAACGCATTGAATTTCATGTTTGAGTGTTTCGAAGCATGAGATTTGACTATGAGCCATCAAAATTAAACGAAATGCTACGCCGACCACTGCCTGCGGTCTACCTCTATGGGACCATTTTGCTCTTTCTTTCTTTTTCCTGCCAAACAGCAGATAAATCAAAGGAAGAACTCGAAGTGGTCATTGCCACCCCGCTCATTGCTGTTCAAGATACCATCGCTCATACCATATCCATTTTTAGATCAGGGGAGAAGGAAGCTATCGTGACTCAACATGCACGACCTGATTTTCGACCATATTTACATCCGATTGTTGCGCCGGATGGTAAAGGAGAATTGACAGAATATAGCCCTGGGCATCATAAGCATCAAACGGGTTTGTATTGGGGATTCACTCGGGTGAATGGCAGAGACTATTTCCATCACCCGGAAGCTACCTACTGGAAGCGACTTGGAGCAACTGTGATTGATAGTGCGGGAACTAAAGTAAAATGGTCAACACAATATCACCTTTTAAATGAGGAAGGTGAGCCGATCTTGGAGGAAACGCAAATTTGGACGGTGGAAGAAATCGAACAGCGTTACATCATGAATCTGGAATGGAGGGGAGAGGCCATCGTAGATGTTACCATTAGCGAATATGATTACGGAGGCCTGTTTTTGCGCATGCCTTGGAAGGAAGGGATTAATGGAGAAGTGATCAATGCTGCTCGGCAGCGAAATGAGAAAGCCGAAGGGCAACGAGCTATGTGGGTAGATGTGGGGATGCAAGTGGAAGGAAGAGAAGACTTGGCCCATATTGCGATTTTTGATCATCCAGATAATAAGGACTTTCCTTTGCCCTGGCGGGTAGATGGACAATTGGGGGTAGGGCCAGTACGAGCCCGTTTGGGAGATTGGTCTATCCCTAAAGGTACGATTGAAGTAATTCGCCATCAACTTCAAGTTTATACTGGGGAACTGAACAACTTGGAACTTACAACACATTGGAGCGATTATAGCGGGAAAGAGGCAACTTATGCCACGGCTGCACTTTGGGGCTTAGCCCAAAAAGAAGGCCACGATGCTCGGTTCTTGAAACCTGAAGAAGCCGTAGCTGCGATGAGTGTGAAACCCGGTTTTCAAGTGCAAGCATGGGCTGCTGAACCTATGATCACTCAACCCATGGCCTTTTGTTGGGATGATAAGGGTAGACTGTGGGTGGCAGAGAATAGAGACTATGAGTCACGAGGTGCCGGTTTTTCGAACTCGGGAGATAGTCGAATCGTCATTTTAGAAGACACTGATCAGGATGGGGTAGCGGATAGTCGTAAAGTGTTTTTGGAGGGTATTCCCTTTCCTTCAGGCATCGCAGTAGGTTTTGATGGTCTTTTCCTGGGCGCTCCTCCCAACTTACTTTTTGTACCAGACAGAGATGGCGATGATCGAGCAGATATGGATGATGTTGAAGTACGCTTGACTGGATGGGGCATTCGGGATCGACATGAGACCATCAACAGTCTGCATTGGGGCCCAGACGGATGGCTCTATGGTTTGGAAGGCTTTGCTACCCCTTCAAAAATTAGAAAACCCAAGGATAAAGGGAAACTCTATTCACATAAAGAACCTTTCCCCGCAGACCTACTCGAAGGAGAGGGAATCGACATCAACGGCGGGGTTTGGCGGTATCACCCTACGAAAGATCGCTTTGAAGTAGTAGCACATGGCTTTAGCAATCCCTGGGGAATCGACTATGATGCTAAAGGACAGTTGTTTATTAGTGCTTGCGTGATCCCGCATCTTTTTCATGTAATTCCTGGAGGCATATATCATAGACAAGGAGGGAAACATTTCAATCCATATGTCTATAATGATATTCGGACCATAGTAGATCATCGGCATCGTTCGGCACATGGCGGAGCAAGGGTGTATCAATCAGATGCTTTTCCTTCGGAACAACGGGGGCGATTATTCATGGCGAATATCCATGAGCATGCGGTGCTATCGGATATTTTACAACCGAAGGGTTCGGGTTTTATAGCTTCTCACGGAGAAGAGATGCTATTGGCAAATAATGCACAATGGATTGGTTTTAGTTTGGAAGTAGGGCCCGATGGAGCGCTCTATGTACTGGATTGGCATGATGCTGATATATGTGGCAAAGAGGTAGCTCATAAAGAGACAGGTCGAATTTTCCGGCTGAGCCCAGAAGAATCGCTCGCAGAACAATGGGAAGGACGGTATGGAGACTTAGGAGCGTTATCCGATATAGAGTTAGTTGAACTTCAGACCAGTGAAAGTGATTGGCATGCTCGGCGTGCCCGTTTGATCTTGCAAGGCCGTGCTGTTAAACAGGACATCAAGTCAGTGGCATTAAGTAAGGCCAAATCAATTCTACAAGATAGCCAGAATCAGGACCACCGACTTAAAGCGTTTTGGACATTACATCTTGTGAATGGCTTGGAAGGTCCTGAAATCACGGACCTGATGAAGGATCAAGATGAACATATCCGAGCCTGGAGTGTCCAGGTACTTTGTGAAGACAAATCCCCCTCCTTAGAGGCACTTTCTCTATTTGAAGAACTTGCGCAAAAGGACCCTTCTCCAGTAGTGAGAATGTATCTGGCAGCTGCTTTACAACGCATGGAGCACGGAGATCGTTGGGCCATTGCCGAAGCTCTACTACAACATAGCGCGGATGCTGAAGACCACAATGTTCCAAAAATGATCTGGTTTGGCATTGAATCCTTGGTGCAAGAAGATCCCGAGCGCGCCCTTGCGCTTGCGAAGGGCAGTAAGATTCCCTATGTCGCTGAATGTATTGCTCGCCGAATGGTGGATGCCGGCGCTATCACACAGTTAATTGCTCAGCTGAATCAAAAGGGGCCTGGGCGTGAGCATCTACTCGCTGGCTTGATAGCAGGCTTGGAAGGTCAATCTTCGATTACTCCTCCTGAAAACTGGGCGCAAGCCTATAAAAAATTGAAACGCAATAAGCAACTGGCTCCACTTGCCCTAGCCGTAGCTCAACAATTTGGCGATGCAGAAGCTGCTCAGCAGTTCATGACAACAGTACAGGCCAAATCTGCACCGGTAGAAGAGCGTAGACAAGCGCTAGGAGCATTAGCCAGAGAACAATGGGAACCCTTAAAAGAAATCCTCCCAAAATTGCTGGATGACCCGGCTTTGCGGCAGGAGACCATCAAAGCCATTGCTAGTTTCGAAGATCGACCATTAGGTAAACTCTTGCTTGAACGCTATCCTGATTTTAATACAGCGGATCAACAAATCACTATTCAAACCATGTCTGCTCGAAGCCTATATGGCCGCTTGCTCACCGAGGCACTAAAAGCCAAGTCCATTGCCAAACGAGATATCCCTGCCTACGCTGCGAGGCAGTTGCGTCGTGTGGTCGGTAATGGCTTTGTAGAGTACTGGGGACCGATTGATCAAGTAGCTGGAGATAAAACAGCCAGCTATCAACGCTATCAAACATTATTAACGGATCAAGCGCTCGCAGAAGCTGATCCCATACAAGGTAGGTTGGTTTTCAGTACGAGCTGTGGCGCTTGCCATAAAATGTATGAAGAGGGGGGGGAGATCGGCCCTGACTTGACAGGTTCAAATCGTTCCAACTTAGCTTACATTCTAAGTAATATGATATATCCGAATGAAGAAATACAAGATGATTACAAAATGGTAGTTGTCACCACACAGGATGGTCGTACTTATATGGGAAATGCTATAGCAGAAAATGATAAGCAATTAACTTTACGGGTCGTAGGTCAGGAACCTATTTCGATCAGCCAAAGTAATATCCAGACGCGAGAGGTAAGTAATTCTTCCTTAATGCCAGAAGGTCTGTTGCAAACACTTTCCAATCAAGAGGTGCTGGATCTAGTGGCCTACCTAAAAACAGGAAGCCAGGTTCCTCTTCCTTCTTCCACCGACGATTAAGTGTCATGTTTCATTAAAAACATTTTCCCATTGCATTCATAAAACAAATCAAAGCATGTTCATTACCGATAACGAACGCCAAGAAGAAGTCTTAGACTGGGGCACGCTCTTTCGCCTCAGCGGCCCACAGAAAACAAAAGCCGATAAACTAGTAGTTATAGAAGTCAATATCACTCCCGGCAATGGCCATAACTTCCACAAGCACCCCCAGCAAGAGGAGGTCATCTATGTCATAGAAGGAGAGATCGAGCAATGGGTGGGCCAGGAAAAGCGCATTCTACAGCCGGGCGACAGCGTCTTCATCCCGGCCGATGGTGTTCACGCCTCCTTTAATATCGGCACGACCGACGCAAAGGTACTCGCTATTTTGAGTCCATCGATAGGGGAGGAAGGGTATGAATTAGTGGAGGTGTATGATCAAGCGCCTTGGGATGGTTTGCGGTAAGAGATTCGCTAGCAACTCATAAAATGACTGTATTAATGCAGTCTGTTTTTTCTAACTGATTCAGAATTTGTAAGTTATACTGGACTTCCTATGTCGAAAGCCGAGTAAGGTTTGGAAGAGCCCATGTTAAGTGTTACTTCAAAAGTGAAAACTTAACATAGGAATTCGACTTTTTTGATTAGGCAGTGTTAAGTTTGTGTAAACTTATCATTAAATAAAAATTAACCACTCAATTGCATGAGTAAATCAGCGAAATTGAAAAAGAGCATCAAACAGATGCAAAAGAAACTTAAAAATCTAAAGTCTGAGCTGAAACAAGCAAAGAAGAAAGAGGCGAAGGCAGCGGCTAAAAAAAGTAAAGCTAAGGCGAAAGTAGTAAAGAAGGCTAAGCCTAAAAAGGCAGCTAAAATTGCTAAAGCGAAGAAAAAGTCCAAATAAGCATAAGTAGTGTGACAATAGTAATCGTGTGGGCCCAGATAGTAGATTTTGATACCAGGCGAGGCGCGAAAACCGCCCATAGCCGTAGGCTACGGAACCCGATTGCCATCGGGTGAGTATTGAAATCTGCCCAATGCCGGTCAGGCATGGCAGCCCAAACCACAGCCAACAAGATGGAGTATCTATTGTCACAATACTCAAGAACTATTAGTGGCTAGAATTTAGTGCAAAACGGAGAAAGGGAGCTTTCCATGTTTCCTTTTTCCTATCATTCCTTTTTATTTCTCCTCATTTCAGCCCGGCGCATCGGCATGCTGTCAATCAAACCAAACAGCTGATTCATTTCCACAACTTGTTCGCTTTGCAATTTCACACCGCCATCCTTTCCGATCAGTACAAATTGAAAGTCATTTTTGTTTGGGTTATATCGTGAACGAATAGGTTCTACTCTAGGCATCTCTAGTAAATTATCATCCGGGCCCCATCCTTTGCCGGCGAAGAATCGGTAAATAATGAGATCCCTATCATCCAACTTTTCAGTTGTACTGGATAGCAATTTCAACTGCTGTTGGAAAAGATCAGCTTTTGGAGGCTGTCCGAATATAAGAATGACACGTTGTTCCCAACGATGCTGGTCGAGATCTTGACTAGATAAACTGGAAAATGTCAATAATAAGAATGAAGCTACAAACTTGATTTGTGTAAACACCTCTGTGAATTTAAAGTGCAATGATGCAGATGGTAACTCTGTACTTCTGAAAAGGTTTATGGTAATGACTTCTAATTGGTAAATGATTACGCTACAGGGGAGGTGTGCAAAGGCAAGGGAAGAGGTCTAGAAAGGTGAAAGAAGACGACCATAGGAGGCGAGAGAAATAGCGTCTAGATTCTATCTTAGAGTAGTACTTAAATGGCACGATCCAAAATGGGTAGTGGAAGGCCCATGAAATCCTACTTTTACATTAAAAAGCTGTCTCTTCCAGCCAAGCAATCTCGCCCTCTTCTTTACCAAACTCGACGAAGTATTGTCCAGTATAAATGTGGTTGAAGTTCAGTTGCTCACGGAGTACTTCAAATTGGCTTTCATTTTCCGCTTTTTCAGCGATCCAATCTATGGCTTCGAGTCTGTTTGAAAAATGCTTTTTCATGAGGCAGCTCTTTTAATTAATGATAGTATTATTTTGCTTCGATAGGCTTTAGGTTATTTAGTCTTGGTCAATAAGTTGTTTGTTTTTGCGATACTTCGCTACAATTATCGACAAATAAACACCTCTATTCTATATATGTTTTGAAAACCAAAATAATTCCGCCTGGGGCCTACCTTTAACGATTCTTTAAGGAAATTAGGTTGTGGCGCAGACTTAAATCGGACCCTGGGAGGGCAAGATGGGAATACTATCATTAAGGCATAAAGCGTGCCAAAAAGGAACGGAGCAGCAAGTCCACATCCGAAATTTTGAAAACTTCGGATGTGGATTTGAGCGTACTAGAAACTCAACTGCAATAGATGTGCTTGATCCCCAGTGATTTGGACTATGAAAACCTTGTCGTATTCATTCTCGCTTAACTGTTGTAGTTTTTCACTTCCTAACAAATGGTTGACCATTGCAGGAACGGTATTAGAGTGTCCCACAACGAGAATAGTTTTCCCTGCTTGAGCCATTACCAGTTTGTCAAGTGCTTCGACATTTAGTGGTGGGTATTCTTGTACCTCCAAACCTAATTGTTTGGCTAAGGGAGTGACGGTTTGTTGGGTTCTATGAAAAGGAGTGGAATAGATACCTGTGATATTGGACAAGTGCAGCATTTGTGCCAGAACAGCTGCCCGTCGGTGCCCATAAGCATTGAGCGGAGGGTTACGAGTCCCGTCGTCGGCCTTTTCGGCATGACGTACAAAAATGATTGTAGTTAAAGCACTTGAATCCTTAACCATTTCAGAAGCAAAAGTGCTCGCTCCAAGAATGCTGGGAAGGTACAGGAATAGTACCAATGAAAGGTATTTGAACATAATGATTGGATTATATCCGGATAAAATTGATTCTCTGACAATTTTTATGATGTTGGCTGAGAGTCGTACTCCCCATTGGTAAAAGCCTTTCAGCTAAAACGCTACTGCAAGAATTGTCAAAGAAGGATGAAATTTAGTAGCTTCGTTCAAAGCTAAATTAAAATGTATTAAACTGAGGTGGGAAGTAACAACTTATTCTGAATAGGCGTTTAATTTAGCAGTAAAGACACCCTTGAGCAGGGATAGATTACCTTGCTCGACCAATGAAATACTTGATCCCTATATAACGCAAACAAACACCAATGGCCATCTCCTTAACTGCCGAAGCTATCATCTTAGCTATTAACTCTGCTATTAAGCTGGGAAAAAACCTTCAAAGGGCTTATGCTAAAAGTGCCAAGTCCAAAACCATTTTCCTTCCACTTCCAAAATTTGATGTTCGCCCCAATGCCGATCGGGCCCATCGTTTTTTTAAAGACGTTGACGAACTAGAAGGGGGACAGCAATTTGTCGAACAAATTGAACGGCTTGATTTCCTATTTAGGAAATTTGATAACGGACTTCTGCTGGAAGAACAAGAAGAATACGTCAATTACTACGAAACCTTGAGTTTTCAACTCAAGAAAGACCGTGAGCGAGATATAGATCACGATGGTGTAAATACGGATGATCTGGTAGCCTTGCTACGCGTAAAACAATGGGAAGATGGGAGTCAGCCGCGCAACACACCTTTAAAGATGGTGGCGGGTACGATCGTTGAAATTGGCATCGACTACTTCAATCAGGTACCAGGCGCACTCAATGTCAACTCCACTTTTGGGAAGACGATGCGACATTTCCTCACCGGCTTGGATCGCATTGAATTTAGTGAAACGGAAGAGTTGCGAGACCTGTCGAAAGTAGTGGTACCCCGTCTATTCATTGCTGCTGCAGAGGTCGTGAAAGATTTGAGCGGGGAAATAACGAAGGATGATAAATTGCAAGCTTTTATAGAGGCGACTACGGCTGGAATTGCGCGGGATGTTTTCAAATATACGAAGCGAAAAGATGATGAGGTACCCTTGCAATGGGGACAGTTGTTGATGCGGAGTATGGTGAAAAATGCAGGGCATTACGTTTTTGAAGCTCCCGGTCTGGTGTTCAATACGAATGAAGGCGTGAGTGAGATTATTGAGAAAACGGGTGGCATTTTGATGGACATTATTCTCAAGGATCCCGATAAATTAAACCTCCAAAACGGCTTTAACCTGGAGGCTTTAGATCGCCTGGTTAAATCCACTTTTGAGGTGATCGCTCTGCACCCGGAATTGATTGCGAAGCGAGATGGTTTTCGTGATATCGTGGTAGGTGTGAGTGAGGCTATGGCTGCGGCAGGGATCCATGACCGGCCAGATCTCTTGCCCGAGTTAGTGCGCTTGATCTTAGAACATACGGCTACGCATTTGTCGACGGTTATGAGACACCCAGCGGAGGGCCCTCGTTATTTATTAGTAGAAGCGATCCGTGAATTCCTATGGGTCATAAGCAAGCATGAGACGCCAGGGCCTTGGAAACCTCGCTTTTCGAAACGGCATATACTAACTATTGCCAATCATATTTTAGATGAGGTTGTACTTAACCCGGAATGGGTGCTGACAAAAGTTGAGAATGATAAATTGCTGCGCAAGGCGTTACAGGTAAGTTTTGATGCCTTATCAAAGATACCTGAAGAGGAACGCCTCAATTTGGATGTACTAGAACTACTGATACAACTCAATATCAGAACCATTGCCACTAGTCAGGCCGTTTTGGAGCGAGTTCCTTGGGGGGCTTCGCAGGAGAAGGTGATTATCCTGGAAAAGGCGCTGGATTTGGTTTTTGCCTTTACTTTTGATAAGAATCAAGTTACGCCAGGACAACGTGTCGAGTTATTAGTTGATCTGCTGGAGTATGTACTTGAAGTTTTGATGCAGGAGTATCCAGATGAGCGGTGCTTGGTACTGATTGATCTTATTTTGTTCAAAGACCCCAATGTTCAATATGGAGGTGGGTTTAATGCGGATTTAGCAGATGCATTAATAGAATCGGCATTGGATGTTTTAGAAAGTCATCCCGATTTGTTAACGGGCAAGGTATCTCTACAACAAATCATTAGTGGTATCGCTGCTGCTTTGGACGCTTCTTCTTTCCGCAAAAAAGGAGTATTGTCTGATCTATTGCGATTGGTATTGGAATATACTGGTCGAAATCTGTTTTTGGTCATACAAACGGATGCGGGTAAGCCAAATTACTTACTGGTTCTAGCTCTGGAGCAGCTCTTATCTCGACTTTCTACCTCCGCAAGCCCAGATAAATGGCAACCCGAAATTAGCTGGCGACAAGCGCTTCAGATCGTGGAGGGGGTCTTCGATCATTTGGTGATGCATCCTGAGTGGTTACTAGCAGAAGCTGGAGAGGCTTCCTTGTTACAAAATGTATTAGAGGAAGTGTTTGGTGCCTTAGAAGATATTCCAAAATCCGAACGATTAGATCCGGCGACCTTGGAAGCCTTAATCAAGCTGAGCCTGTTCACTGCCGCCTCTAGCCCTAAGGTGCTAGTGGCTATCCAGTGGGGAAGTCAGGTCCAAAAGGAGACCATCCTGAAAAGGGCTTTGCAGTTGATCTTTAGCTTTGTATTTAAATCTTCCCGAACTTCCGGAGGCACGAAGTTGGCTTTGTTGATGGATATCCTCGACTACGTATTGGATGTTATTCTTGCTTATCATCCGGATAGCAAAGGCTTGATTTTGATCGACTTGATCTTGTTTGAAGATCCAGATGTCAACTATAGTGATGGGTTTGATGCTGCTTTAGCAGATGAATTAATTGAGGCCGGCCTACAAGTACTGACAGAGTACCCTCAGTTGATTACAGAAGAAGTGGCACTGAAAAATGTCATCATTGGAATTAGCGGAGCTTTGCAAAACAAAGCTTGGAAACAAGCAGGACTCTTACCCGAGTTAGCACGGCTCGTTTTATCCAATACCGCCCAGAATCTTCAATTATTAATCCCTAGTCAGGCAGGAGAAACAAAATACCTCCTAGTAGAGGCCTTAAGGATGTTTCTACAGGCCTTGGCAGAGGAGGATGCAAACGGAGAACCTCCTTTGTCGATTACGGCAGATGAATTGTTGGAAATAGTTGAAGACATTTTAGACCTGCTAGTTGAATATCCCGCTGCTTTATTGACCAAAGTCCGAGGGGGAAGTATCTACGAGGCTATTTTGCAAGTTACTTTTGAAGCCTTAGCTAAAGTGCCAAAGGAGCTACGATTGAAAGAACAGACCATGGCCTGGCTACTGCCTATTGTACTTCGAGCTGCAGCGCTTCATCCGTCTATTTTGGATGAAATTAAGTGGGGAAAGAGGGGAGACAAAATTGCTTTGCTAGATAAGATATTGGATTTGATTCTGGTTTATGTATTCTCTGCTGATCATGGAGAGGTGGATCGGCTGGCCTTGCTAGAAGATCTAATCTATTATGTGCTGGAAACTTTACTAGCAGCGCACCCGAACAAGACCATCCTGTTGCTGCTCTATTTAATCCTTTTTGAAGATGAGCAGTTGGCTAAGAGGGGAGCTTGGGATGAAGACAGAATGGATGACTTGGTGGAAGCAGCCTTGGGAGTGATTGAGGCCTATCCCGAATTAATTACCAAGGATGTTGTTTTCCAAAAAATCGTAAGAGATACAGCCCAGGCTTTGCAGGCTTCTCGAATAGATGTGCCTGACCTTTTCCCGGAAATGCTACGCTTGGTCTTATTGTATAGTGCAGATCATGTGGAGTTAATTGCGAATGTCAAACCAACAGGTCCAAGATATATTTTAGCCGTTGCACTAGAAGAATGCTTGCGCGTGATTACTACCAAGCCGAAACGGGGTAAATGGAAGCCTAGTTTATCCTTGGAGCAGATGGCAGAAATTGTTGATATGGTCCTGGAGGCTGTGGCCAATAATCCACAATGGATCAGTAGAGATAAATGGATACAACTGTTACTTCGGATAATCTTCCAAGCCTTGGAAGTGATTCCTAAAGATCAAGGATTGAGTTATGAAGCCATCAGAAGGTTGATCGAGGCTTGCCTGCAGGCCGTGTCTTTCCGCAAGCAATTGCTTATAAATGTTGTGATGCAGGATGGATCGAGAAAGAAACTGATACTGAGTTATGCCTTGGAGGGATTATTTATTAAATTATATAATGAGGATAACCAATCCGCCGGAACTTGGACCCTGAGACAAAGTGAGATAATTACTGCAATCGTAGATCTATTCTTATTGCGATTATCACAAGTTCCTGCAACGCAAGAAGAGGTAGATAAAGCTTTACAAGCTGTCCAGGAGGCGATCGACAAACTCGATCAGAACCTAGCCTTTAGTTTAGAAGAATTAGAAGAAGCGCTATCCATAGAAAATGCTTAGATAGCTATTCCTAAGACACTATTCAACCACTCAAAACCAAGGAGAGATGAAATCTTATAACTTTTCCGCCCTTTTAGCCATTTTGGCGCTCGTTTTATTGCCGGCTTGTTTCCCGGCTATTGAGCTATATAAAGGAGCAAGTGCTGATTTTAGTAGCGGAGCTGAGAAAGAGATGAAAGATGTTTTGTCTAGTCGTTTTGAAAATGCTCCAGCAGAGGTAATCCCTACACTCAGCCAGGTGATTGACTCGGAGGTAGGAGGCCCCACCAGTGATTTGAGCTATATGGCGCTCTACCAGGGAGCATTGGAGAAAGTCAATAAAGCCCTGAAAAAGAAAGGGGCTTTAAAAGAGAGTGATGTATTGGGTAATGCCTTGACGGTAAAGGCCCTGGCCGCTTGGAAACTCAAACGCTATGAAGAGGCTGAGGCAGCTGCCGCAGAAGCCAGAGCACTATTTAATACGCAAGAGGAGAATAGCCCTAGGGATGAGGTACTCGCGCAAGCCATCCCTGGCCTGATCACCCTGGATATGGTCTACAGTTCTAGCCATGCGCTGATTGAGAAACTTAAAGGACAGACAAATTCGGCGGGTGATTTACCTCAAACAGAAGCCAAAGCGCTATTTGAGGAATTTAAAATGGCCTATACTTCTTCTATCAAAAGTAATGATCCCAGTGCTCGCACTTTGCTCAATGCATTTCAGTCTTTAGATGAGATTCTCGCCGGGAATGATCCAGAAAAGAAGAGTGTGTACCAATTTGTCCTGCTATCAGAATTGACAGGTTTGAAGAACTGGTCTGATGGTCTTTTTCATATAGATAATGTGATGAAACTAAGTCAGCTGAAGCAGACGGATGCAGCGGTGAAAGACTGGATCACTTCAGAGAAGAGCCTTTATGAAACAAAGCGGAAGAGTATGATGGAGAAACTCCTTGAGATGGTTGGTGGTTCTGAGGATCATCCGACTTACTCTTTTTGGGACAGCAAGTTATAACCCCTTTCAGATTACACAAAATATATATACAACAAATGGAGTTTACGCTAAAAACTAAAATCAAAGCAACGGCTGAAGAAATCTACCGCGCGTGGTTGAATAGTGAAGGCCACTCCAAAATGACCGGCGGACTGGCCACTATTTCGAATGAAGTTGGGGCACGGTTTACAGCTTGGGATGGATATATTGAAGGAGAAAATCTCATCTTGGAACCTTATCATCGCATTGTCCAGACCTGGAGAACGACCCAATTCAAAGTGGGAGAGGACGATTCCGAAATAGAGCTTCTTCTGCAAGAGACTGAGGGGGAAACAGAATTGATCTTAATCCATCGAAAGGTGCCGGAAAGTGGCGAGCACTATAAGCAAGGCTGGGAGAATCACTACTTTCAACCCATGCAAGCCTACTTTTCCAAATAGATACTTTGCCCGCCATTAAGCCCAGCCAATCCCAGGAAAGAAGGCATCTCGAATATGTCTGATGGAAGGATCCCCCTTTGCAGGGAGAATAATAGCAATGACATCAAATCGGATTTCACCCTGATAGCGTACTTGTTCCATGTACACACCAGCAGCTTGAGCTAGCATTTGTTCCTTTTTAGGACCTACAAACTCATCGGGTGTGCCAAAAGCAGTACTGCTCCTTGTTTTTACTTCTACGAAAATTAGCGTCTCTTGAAAGCTGGCAATCAAATCAATCTCACCGCGGCCATGTCGCCAATTAGCAACGATGATGCGATAGCCCTTGTCTTCCAAATAAGCGCGGGCTAATTGCTCTCCCTGGATACCAATGTCATTGTGTGCTGCCATGTACTTATTGCTGTTTTGGGGTGGTTTCGAAACTAAGATACGGTGCGATCTTGTCTATGGTCTCCTGAGATAGGGCATGGAGTGAGCCTAAGTCATCTAATTGACGGAAATTCCCATGTTGATGACGATAATTGATAATAGCATTCGCCTGTTTCCAATTCAAATAAGGATGAGCTTGCAGCTCTTTGGCTTCAACTTGATTAATCAGAATCGGCTGATGGATGGGAGAATTTCGGAGAAAGGGCCGAATGGCTTGAAAAGTACTATCTGGGAGGTGATAGGTCTCCGCTACTTGATCTACAGAGGCAAAACCACCTAGTTTTTCTCGAAAGCCCAGAATGCGGCGAGCGTAGGCAGGGCCAATTCCCTTTAGTTGCTCCCAGTCCTCAGACTTAGATTGGTTGATGTCTATGGGGATGGGTACTCGCTCGTATGATATAGGTATAGCGCCAACTGGAGGAATTTTATTCTCTACGTAAACATGATTGGAGTCGACTGATGGAGGGGTCGCTAGCTTGATAAAGGGTAGTAATTGTTGATACAATTCTTTTGTTAAACCATAGATTTTCCGGATATCTTCATTTTGCCTAAAGGTGCCGCCTTTTTGGCGGAAGTTAGCCCATGTCTTGGCGACTTTGGGCGGCACTCCGAGTTGTGCTAGATCCTCCAGGGAGACTGTATTTGGATCAAAGGGGAAGCGGTGAATGGGGACCTCCTTGGTAGGAGAGGAGTGCTTGGAAAGAATCGTTTTCGGTCGAATTTGAATATAGGGCTCCAGGTTATCATAGATAGCTTGGGTAAGGCCATAAATCTTTTGCAGGTCTTCTTTTTTGCGAAATTGTCCACCTTTGTTCCGAAAGTTGATAATGGTTTGCGCCAGCTTAGTATGTAACCCTAGGCTTTCCCACTCTTCTTGGGTTAAGGTATTCGGGTTAAAAGGCTTGAGGGAAAGCTTACTCGTTGCTGGTACTTCCGGTAACTTTATTTCCGCCAATTGTCTTTGGAAGTCGGTGAAGTCGTAGGCTTCCTTTGGAGAGAGCCATGGATACAGCTTGGGTAGCCAAAGAATGAATAAAGCAAAGCTACAGAGATAAAGAATACCTGTTCTTTCCGTACGTGTATAGTAGTAGATAGTTTGGAGTAGCCTTTTCATGCTTTTCGGTATTTCTATGGTTTAATAGTCCGAAAAGACAAAAGGTAACCGAGCAGGAGTGTTTTTTAGTTATCGTTAGTTCCAAACTAACGATAACTAATTTGATCAGCAGTCGCAATAGTACCATTGATGGAGTTCTTTACTCAACTCATCGAGATGAGATTGGATGGCAGGAATGCCTTGTAGTTGTTTTTTGCCGTCTACTAATTGTAGCACCTGAAGTTTTGGTTTTGCCTCGCTTCGGAAGGCCAATGAAAGTTCTTTTAGCCTTTGTTCTAGTTCTGCTACTTGTGCGTTGTGTTCGGCATATTGTAAGGTGATCATCCTATTACCCTTTTTACAAATCTACGAATAAAACCATTGCGACTCCACACCTCTGATTGTTGCCCCTTATCCAAGTCAAAGGAAGTATGGCAATCTTTGTTGGCCCATTGGGAATAACCCCAGCAGTTTGGACAAGCTTCTACTGCCGGTGGATTGAAGGTTTCATTGATGCGTTGAAGAAATTTTTGTAGTAGCATAATTATTTTGGTTTGTTCCGCTGACATCCTCTAAAGGTGACCAGGGAGATTTGACCTATGGGTTAATGATGAATACAAGTTGCAAATTCTTGAGTAAAAGATGAATGGACAAAAGTTCTCGGTATTTGGACGATTTTCCAGGCAACTAACTAGGGGCTACTAAAAAAGAGCCGACTGCCATCTATAGGTGACAGTCGGCCATACGTTTACGATAATCTACGCCTTATAATGATCTCGTTAGTTCAACTAACGATAACAATACTCTTCTCCGACAATTTTTGTGGGCAGCGTTTTAGTTAGAAGAATTGCGTCCAACTGGAAGCAAGGCTCTTAGCAAAAAGATTGACTCAAAACACAAAAATTGTCAGAGACCAATGGTGTTTATGCTGTTACGATATAGGCTTCAATCTTCTGCTCAAGAGTAGCAGCGGTCTGGATACCTACTAGCTTTTCTTTAACTTCTGCGCCTTGTAGGAAGAATAAACTTGGAATACTTCTTACGCCAAATTCTTGCGCCAACTCACCCACGTGATCAACATTCACTTTAGCGATGATGAAATCTTCGCTGTATTTGTCGGCTAATTTTTCCACGATAGGTAATTGTACCTTACAAGGACCACACCAGTCGGCATAAAAATCTAGAAGTACAGGTTTATTTTCTGCGGCAATGGCTTGGAATTCGCTGACATTTTTGATCTCTCTCATTGTATAAAATTTGTGATGAAGTACTTGGCTAATTTTAGTGATAAACTTCATCTGTTATAGAAGTTGTCTAAGAATGTTTTTTTGTTGCGAAATTTGAAGGAATGAGGTTCTGGGGACCGGTTTTTCTTCAGCATAGCAGCGCTACGGTGGAGAAAAAAAACTGTCTTCAGGTTCTCGTTCTCTCAAATTGTAGTCAATCAATCATTTTTAAACAACTTCTCTATTTGTAATTGACAATACAAAGATAGGGGAGCGGGTATCTGAATAGAATGGACAGAAGTTCCCAAGACTTGGACAGAAGTTCCCAGAGAGTGATTTTGGCTGAAAATAGAGTGAAAAAGACCTGCTATTCGAGGTGATTTGCTCGGTAGGCCTGTGGAGATTCATTGGCTGACTTCTTAAAATAGCGGGTGAAGTAGGCCGGATCATCAAAACCTAAATCAAAGGCTATTTCCTTGACAGACTTTTGTGTAAACCGCAAATCGCGCTTCGCTTCCAACACAATACGATCGCGAATGATCTCTGTAGGTGTTTTGTATCCGGTCGCATTCAGACGTTTCGCGATAGACTTAGGGGATACATGCAGCATCTCAGCGTAGTCGGCTACGGCATGTACTTTTTGAAAATGTTTATCGACTAAAGCGATAAATTCGCCAACTAGGCGGTTGGGGTCATCTCGTTCATCAGTACTGGGTTTAGCCTTGTTGTCATTGCGTCGCAAAGCTTCAATCAAGAACATACGAAGGTAGGCATCCAACATGTCTCGGTGTGCTTGTCCAGGTCGTTCCAACTCATTGATCATTTGTTGAATTAACTGCTGAAAAATACCTAGCTCATTGACATCAAGTGGTATGAAAGTCGCTCGATGCATATTGTTAAACAACACACCATTGCAAGCGATCTCCTTACCATGTGTCTCTACGCAATAGAATTCTCGGTCAAAACTAATCTCATAACCCTTCTTCATAGATTCAGCCTCCACGGTAAGGACCTGTCCGGGAGAGAGAAAGAAAATACCTGCTCCTTTAATCTGAAAAGCGTTAAAGTCCACCCAATAGTCTCCTGTCCCTTCTTCCATGAAAAAGATGGTATAATGGTCAGAACGATGGCTGGTATTCGTACTACAACTGTTGGCTACTTCAACCGCTTTCAATTCAAAGAAGGGAGGATTTGGCCCCGTTAGGGGTTCTTGATAGGTAAAGCGTTGATTAGTAGCAAAGGCCATAGTAGTTAAGCAGTTTATATAGTCTATTTTCTCAAAACACCAACCACCCCCCAGAAGTTCAAGCTACTGGCTTAAGTCTACCATTGAATAATTAAAGCGCCCTCTTCCTGCACATCATATGTAGCTACCTCAAGCTGCTCGCTGTTGGCTGCCCACTTCTTGCGCCGCCAATAGGAATTTGATCCATCCCAAACGAGTTGATCTGCTTGAATTAAATGACTAAGCTCTGCTAGGGCAAAAGATGGATCATTGTGCAAAAGGACCAAATCAAAAGAGGCCGGAGAAGGACCGTCTAGCATAGGAAGTTCATTTAGAATCGCCACTCGAAAATCTTGAAACTGGAGTAGTCCGTTTTGGTAGAACCATTCTTCTCCTCTGACTGTATCTCGCCAATTTACGACTTCGATTTCCTGGATCCCCAGATAACTTTGATAATTATTGGTTGCCCAAGCTCTAGCTGTAGGCTCGTCTGTCTTATCTATAATTCGAAGACATCGTTGACCACTGATACAGTCTATAACCGTTTGCCCCTTAACCTGATAAATAACGAGTTCGCTTTGCTGATAGCGTTTCCAGGATTGCCAGCTGATTTGACTGGCTATACCTATAAAAAGCAAGGCCAATGTATAACTGATTTGGATCTTGGGGTGTAGAAAATAGATGCCAGCTAAGAAGATCGCAGCAAACAAAGAGAGTAAGATGCCATTACTGATCCAAATATCTTGGATGCTGCTAAAGGGAAGGCCTTCCAAAAAGAAGATGACGGCATTCATAGCCTTTATCGTAAGTTGTAGAAGTAGTCCAAGTAATTGCCCAAGAAAGGGCACCGCGTCTACGATGAAAAGCCCTAGTCCCAATCCGAGAATAAGCATGGCTGCTGGTACGACTACCAGCCCAGAAAGCAAGAAATATACTGGAAATTGATGAAAATAAAACAAGCTGATAGGTAAGGTCGTCAATTGGGCGGCCAAGGCTACACTAGACAATTTCCAGCAATAGTTGAGCAAGCGATTCGGACAGTACAGTGCCCGGTAAATGAAGGGCTGAAAGAAGACGATCCCAATTAGTGCCAAATAAGAAAGTTGAAAGCCAATATTAAATAGTAGCCGCGGGTTGATCAACAACATGCAAAAAGCGGAAGCCGCGATGGTATTATAAATATTGGTGTATCGTTTCAGGGATTGCCCAACAATAATAAAGGAGAACATACACCCCGCCCGCACCACAGAGGCTGTAGCTCCAGTAAAGTAGACAAAACCCCATATGCCCACAAGCAGCCCACCCACCCTAATCCATTTCCATCGGCCATACCAACTGCCAAATAATCCCAATAATTGTTGCAACCCCAAATAGATCAAGCCCACGTGAAGACCCGAAACAGCAAGCACATGCATGGCACCCGTTTTAGCGTAGCTGTCCCGAATAGCTGGAGACAGACCCGATCGATGTCCCGTGATGAGCGCCGCCCCAATCGCATAGCTTTCGCTAGTGCGAAGATGCTTGCGTAAAATGGATAGGCAATACCTTTTGAGTTGTAAGGTATGACGTTGAAGCCAGGCAGCTTTAGGTTTGGAATGGTGCCGCCATTGGTCCGCTTTGATGAAGGATTGCACATGATAACCTTGGTTTCGCATAAAGGCAGCAAAATCAAAAGCTTTGGGATTGCCAGGACCGGGGATGGACTGAACCTGTCCTTGAAATTCGATTTTATCTCCTATGTTGAAAGAAGTTGCCGTATCAGGTAAATAAAGTAGAATTCGTCCACCCAAGGGGTGGGCCACTTCATCTACAATTAATGACTGCTGTAGTTGCAATCCGATTCTTGTATACTTTTTTCCTCGCTCCGTTTTTAAAACTTTACCAATTGCGGTTAATGGCTCTTTATCCCACGCTTGTAAAGCTGGAGGATAGTGACAGTCTGTTTGCCCCTGCTGCAAGGTATATCCCAAGCAAAAGAGGAAGCAAGATAGCAGGGCACCAAACCACCATTGTTGATGAGGTAAAGTTTTGCGTAATTGCAATATGAGTAGACCTAATAATAGTAGGACTATAAGAATGGTCGGTACAGTAAAGGAATAAAAAGAAGCGAGGCCTATTCCCAAAGCAAGTGGAGGGACTAGGCGGACGAAGGGAGCAGCGCGCCAATTGAGAACCATGGTTTGTGTTTAGAGAGCTAGCTGAGTCAGGTCAGTGAGTTTGATCCTGCTTTAGCATCGTTTTTAAAATCCAATTTTAGGCTATAAATATCTTTCTCTGGCATTTTGTGGTCAGTGAACTAAGCGCACAAAAGTTGTCAGTGAACTTTAAATATAGGAGTAATTTTTTTAATGTGAAAACATGGAGAGGTAGAGGCAAATCCCGTCCAACCACAGAGTCTAGTCTGGAAATATGCCTAGAAAGGTCATCTGAAGGTGGATATTGTAAAAAATACACTAATTATATAGCCATCCTTCTTGATTTTATTTAAATTGCTTCCTAACAGGATATTAAGTGCTTCTCCGATAATGTATGTGGTCAGTGTTTTGGATGGGAATCTCGCAACCAAAGGAAGCAAGATTTTTGGCTAAAAAGGGGACTCAAAAACACAAAACTTGTCAGAGAACCTATTTACATAAGGCAATCGTATTGAAAGATCTCGCATTTTAATGTGGACTACGAAGGGTTAGTATGTTGAAGTGAATACATTGTCAAATTAAGTTAAGTGCCTTATTAGAAGTGAACAATGGCAGAACTACAACAATTCTTTAGATCGGCCTTTACGGTCGATAATGTGATTTTCGGTTTTGATGAAGGAGACTTAAAAATCCTCCTAATAAAAAGAGGGGAAGAGCCTTTTTCGGATGAATGGGCTTTACCCGGACACTTTGTTTATCCTTCAGAAGACTTGGAAACTGCTGCAGTAAGAGTCTTAGAGGAATTGACAGGCTTGCGGAATGTATTCTTAGAGCAAGTGCACACCTTTGGCGAAGCCAATCGCCACCCTTTTGGACGGGTTATCACAGTGGCCTACTTTTCCTTGATTAAGATTGCAGATTATAAGCTTCAACCTGCGGGTATTGCCAAAAAGGCAAAATGGGTCCCGATTTCTGATGTAGTAAACTTACCATTTGATCACACAGAAATATTGAAAGCCTGTTTCGAGATGTTGAAGCGCTTAGTCCGGACACGCCCAGTCGGTTTCGAGTTACTGCCTCCCAAGTTCACACTGACAGAGCTGCAACATCTATACGAATCTATTCTCGAAGTCTCATTGGACAAACGAAACTTCCGCAAAAAGATCTTGTCGATGAACCTCCTCATTGATTTAAATGAAAGCCAGGAGGGCGTAGCACATCGACCTGCTCGTTTGTTCAGTTTTGATAAAGGCAAATACAAGGAGTTTTTATCTGATGGCTTCAACTTCGAAGTAAAGGAAAGTAAGAGCAAGAATAAAATGAAAATGAGTACAAATGCCTAGCTCACTTCTACTTATTCATGTCTAGAAAATTGAAAGACCTCACCCTTGGCCACGACCAGGTAATCCGCTATTTCTAAGATAATGGAATCTGTGATTGAACCGGCATTGAAAGCGATGCGTGGATTTTGTTCTATGGAAGTGTCTATGTATAAATTAAAATCTAGAATAGGACGGCCAAAGGGTGGCACTGAACCTGGGATTAGTCCTGTGCGCTCCATCAATTCCTCTGCTGTGGCAAATCGGACCTTTTTTACCCCCAAATGCTTCCGGATCGCCTTACTATCCAATCTTTTAGCTGCACTGATCACAAACAAATGAAAGGTACCATCACATTTCAATAAGAGGGCTTTCCCTCCGATGGCTATGTCCTCTCCTCTAACTCTGGCAGAATCTTCCGAAGTAGGAGTAGGCTCGTGATGGAGTAGGCGCATGGCTATCTTTGCTTCTTCTAACCAGCCTTTGATTTTGGTGAAGGTCGATGTGCTCATCTATCTTGGTGCTTAATTTGCTAACGTTTAGAGGGCTTGTTTTATCCACAGTAAAACTTTCTCCATTTCCGCCTTTAAAGGAGCGGACCCGGTGGGGAAATTATTATGCATAAAGCTAAATATTAGTGTCTTACCGCTATCCGTCACTATATATCCACTAAGGCAGTGCTTGTTTCGTAAGGTGCCTGTTTTAGCATAGATAAATGGTTCTCCATTGTCGCCATACCATTCACTGATGGTACCGGCTTGACCACCGCCCGGGAAAATTGAGTGAAGCCATTTTGCTTCATTCTCAGCCAAGAGTTTATCCAGCACAAAAATGACAGTTCTAGGAGTGAACATATTGTAGCGGGTCAGGCCAGAGCCATCATACCATAGCAGTTCATCTGGTGCCCCAGCAAACAACTCTTGTTTAGCTTTGCGGATTAAAGTGTCTGTTTGGATAAACCCTACTTGTCGATCAGCACACATCAAGATGAGCTGTTCCGCCACAAAGTTGTCGCTATCCTTCATCAACAATTGGTAGAGGGTATCGGGAAAAGGAACTTGTAGGGAAGCGTTATTATCGAATGTCTCGGCGGGTTGCTGAGCGAGTTGAATGCGCTGTTTGAGCGTATCTGAGAGTAATTGACAGATCAACTGGGAATTGGTAATAAAAGGTTTATTAATGTTATAGGCTGCCTCCGTCAAAGCTTTTTTATTATGCTCAAAAGTATTGCGAGAAGTTTGTCGGAGGAAGGAGGGCGATTCGTCATAAAGTGAGGCATTGGCGTGAAGCGCCTTTTTGAACAATGGAGGAGTGACTTGAATTTGATTACTATCCATCAAAGAGTCTCTATGGAATTGAACAACATTTCCATAGATCGGAAAGGAAGATTTTTCTGCCTGAAAAGCATAGGTATAATCATCCCACGCCCAGCCTGACCCAAAATGCTCATCCTTGAAGTTATGATCAGAATAAAAGAGTGGGCCTCGATGTTGTTGCAAAAAAGTAAATACTCGACCATCCTGCGGGAGATAGTGATGTAAAAAAGCCGGATTTCCGGTTCCCCAAAAATATAAGCTGTCTCCAATCAGTTTGTAATTCAATACGGGAAGGGAATCACTAAGGTATTGGGTGGCAGTATAGAGGGTGAAGATCTTCGTATTTGATGCTGGAGTAAAATATTTATCAGCATGCTGGCTGTACAAGGTACTTTTGCTTGCCGGATCATACAAAACGAAGCCCGTAAAACTCTTGGAGAAGATCGGGGAATCGATGATTAGTTGATCCAAAGCCTTTACTTGGCGGTTCGGCAGCGGGCGAGTAACGGAACAGGCCACTAGGGAAAGGCAGAGGCCAAATACACAATAATTCAGTAACTTGTTGCGCAAGATTCTAGACTTTAAAAGAAACAGTATTTCGATGTTTTTAATTCCGGATGAAAATACCAAAATGAGACAGATTACCCAATTAATATTACCATTCCTTATTGCTGTACTAGGGCTGGGCCAACTCACTGCTCAACCCTTGCGCGATAGCAAGACCATTGAATTGTTTGAAGCAGCCAGAGAAAAGGTTTGTTTACTAAAAAATGAGGAACAGATCATTCCGTTGAAAGGCCTTGAGACCTTGAAGGTTGCCTATCTAACCTACGAATTTGAAGACAATACGGTAGTCCGATCCCTACAGGAAGGAAATGACCTTCTTACTGTCTTAAATAAATACATTCAAGTAGATACCCTATCCGCTGAAAATGTTCAAATAGACAGTTGGACCAAGAAATACAATCTTTTTGTAGTGGGCTTGCAAGATGGTATGCTGGATGAACAAGGAAATGTGCGTTTGGCGGATGACAGCTACTACCAATGGTTGGATGATTTGAGTAAGGTGGCAAAAGTGATTGTCGTAGCTCGGAATTCAGGGCCAGGAACGCTTCGGATACCTCCCAGTGTCAAGGGGCTGGTGCTGGTGCCTCCATCAACGGTTTGGGGTGAATCAGTAGCTGCTCAGATCATTTTTGGGGCACTAGGGGCTAGAGGGCAGATGCAGGAAGACTTTAATCAAGAATTCAAAAAAGGACGAACTTTTGTCTCGGAGGGTAAAGCGCGATTAGCTTATATCCCCCCAGCAGTCTTGGGCGTTGATGGATTTTTCCTGGACCAGCAAGTGAAGAGTATCGTTGAAGAAGGAATCCAGGAAGGGGCCTTCCCCGGAGCGCAAGTGTTAGTGGCAAAGGATGGAGCGATCGTATACCATAAGGCATTTGGTCACCATACTTATGATAGTAGCCGTGCCGTTGCTTTGACGGATATTTATGATTTTGCTTCGGTATCTAAAGTAACAAGTGCACTTCCTGCCGTCATGAAACTTTATGGAGATAATCAATTTGATCTGGACGCGCCGCTCAAAAAATACTATCCTGCTTTTTCAGGCTCGAATAAATCAGATCTAAGCTATCGGGAGATGTTGGCACACTATGCCAAACTGCGCCCTTGGATTCCATACTGGCAAGGTACACTCAAAGGCAATGCCCGTTACCCTTGGCAGAAAAAATGGGATGGTAAACGGATCAACGACGGTCGCTATAGAGGCAAGACTTTTAGTGCTACTCCTTCGGCAGATTACAATGTTCAAATAACTGATAATCTTTATCAGCATAAGAACTACCGTAAAAAAATGATGAAGGCGATCAAAAAATCGCCTTTAAGGGATGAGAAGGAATATGTCTATTCTGGATTGCTGTTCTACCTATTACCGGATATCGTTTCTGGCATAGTTAATGAAGATTACGAGACTTATTTGTACAAGAACTTCTACGATAAATTAGGGGCGCAAACTCTCCGCTATAATCCGATGCGATTTTATCCCAAAGAGCAAATCGTGCCAACAGAAAAGGATACTTTCTTCCGCCTAACTCAATTACACGGTACAGTGCATGATGAGGGAGCCGCTATGATGGGCGGTGTTTCTGCCAATGCAGGCCTCTTCGGTTCCGCTAATGATCTGGCCAAGCTCTTTCAAATGTATTTAAATGAGGGGAGTTATGGTGGGGAGCAGATCATCGCAGCCAAAGCCTTACAGGAGTTTACCCGGTGTCAGTATTGCGATGAAGGGAATCGCAGAGGCTTAGGTTTTGACAAGCCATTGATCGAGTATGATAAGTCCGCGAGTTCTGTGGCGGAGCAAGCAAGTGCTGCGAGTTTTGGTCACTCTGGTTATACAGGAACCTTTGTATGGGCCGATCCAGAAACAGATCTCTTGTACATCTTCTTCTCGAACCGCGTATACCCCACCCGCAACAACCCCAAAATTTATAGACTGAATATTCGACCAAGAATTCATACAGCTCTTTATGAATCGCTGGATCGAAAGAATAAGGATGTTCCGCTAGCCAATTTTCAACCTAAAGCAGTTGTTTCTTCGAATGGGACAGCTTATCGACTGAATTACTCAAAGGGCGGGAAAACTGCTCAGAAAGGAGACTATGTTTATTTCCATGCTACCACTACAAATGGAGAACGGACCATTAGCTCGAGTCGGAGTGCTGGAGCAACTCCTTTCTATCAAGTACCTAAGACCAATGTACCGCCTACTAATCCGGTAGAAGATATTTTGCCTGACCTTGCCTTAGGCGATAGTATTACCATTACAATAGCATTGGATACACTTCCCTCAAAGCCTCCCGGATTTGAGAATTCGGACTATTTATATTTTAGCCTCACCGTTACGGATGTGGTCAGTGAAGCAGAGCATGAGTTGATGCAAATGGAAAAGAGATTGGCTGATGCGAAGAAACGGCGCTATTTGCAAGCGAGGGAAAAAGAAGTCGCCACCTTCGTTCAGGATATGCTCAAGCAATATAAGGCAGGGGAGCTAGATGATCAGGTTAAGACAGGCCGTGGGTTGGATTATATCATACATGAGCAAGGGACGGGTCAAGTCGCCGAGGCTGGAAGAACCGTAGAAGTAAACTACTATGGTGTGTTACCTGATGGTACCATGTTTGACAACTCCTTTCAACGAGGACAATACTTCTTATTCCCCTTAGGACGAGGGCGAGTGATCGATGGTTGGGACCAAGGGTTCCAGTTGCTGCGTGAAGGCGATAAAGCAACCCTGTTTGTCCCCAGCCATATGGGCTATGGAGAGCGGGGTTCTCCTCCTGTCATCCCAGGTAATTCCAAGCTGATTTTCTATGTAGAGGTAGTGAAAGTTTGGGGGTTAAGTAATTAACCTGCAAGAAATGATAATAGAGTGACGAAAGGTAGTCGGATCATTGGTTTTAGACTACCTTTTCTCTTTACGACTTCCTGAATTTTGAGGGGCTAATTGGAACATGTTTCCGAAAGAAATTATTGAAGTGTGTAACCTCCTTGAATCCTAGTGCATAGGCAATTTCTGAAATGTTCCAATTACTGTGTTTTAGTAAAATTTTGGCCTCCTGCATAATGCGGTCACCGATGATCTGTGAAGTTGTTTTTTTGGTGGTTTCTTTGACTACTCTATTTAAATGATTGACATGGATATTCAATTGCTGAGCGAAATCTGAAGCAGTACGTAATAGCACTCGAGGGTGGTTATCTTCTATGGGGAATTGCCGTTCTAGTAACTCAAAAAACAGGGAACTGATCCGTTGAGAGGCATTAGTGGATTGTGGAGAGCCGTAATGGGCTTCAGGCTGAATTTTCATCCCAAAATGTATGAGCTCGAAGACACAATTCCGTAGTACATCAAACTTGTGAACATAGTTGGAGTCAAACTCTGCAAACATCTTCTCATAAATGGCTTGAAGAACGTTTACTTGCTCATCCGATAATTCAAAGATATGCTGACCTTTGGGCTGAAAAACAGCATACTGGTTGATTTGCCCAAATTGGTGGAAAAAGTGACGATTAAAAATACAGTAGAAACCACCCTTAATTCGGTCCAGGTTTTCACATTTGTACGGGATATGGGGATTGGAAAAGACCAGAGCTTGTTTTTCTATAGTGGATACCCGATCTGCATAATGAAAACCAACGTCTCCAATGACTAGCATTATTTTATAATAATCTCGCCGACGGTAGGGTAAGGGCTTCCTTTTACCCTTCGGAATGGGCTCAAGCGGGAATAGGTTGAAATGTCCGATTTCTTTACGAATGTTATCGGGGACCCAATCAAATTTTTTTCTGTAAAAATCTTCTAGTGATTCTGTTTTATCCATGAAGTTGTTTCAAAATAGAGGTTGAAATTAGTTGTAAAGGCTTGTTATTCAAGTCAAAGCTGATTTTGAGAAGCGTACTTGGAAAGTACGGGTGGAAAAACAGCTACAGGGTTGGGTGTCAATGATTTGCAAATAAACTATCTGTCTTTTTTTAAACAACTAACTTCCATGATAACCCTTGTCAATCAGAAGAGAGGAAGACAATTACATCTTTACCCTAGTATTTTGCCATTTTGTAAAAAGGGTTGATCGTAAAATCGTTGACCTGTCGCTTGATAAAGGGCGTTAGCCAAGGCGCCGAAGACTGGAGGAAAGGCAGGTTCTCCTAAACCGGTTGGGTTTATTTCATTTTGCACGAAGTACGACTCAATCTTTTTCGGTGCCTCACTCATCCGAATCATTCGATAATTATGAAAATTATTTTTGTCGGGAATGCCATTACTGAAACTCAATGCTCCGTATAGCGCATTTCCTATGCCATCTACAATTGCGCCTTCCGTTAAGTTAGCTGCCCCATCAGGGTTGACCACAATGCCGCAATCCACCACGCTACACACCTTTTGCACGACGGGCTGGCCATCTTCAATCGTTAGATCCAACACTTGAGCTGCATAAGAATTATGGCAAAAGTAGGCGGCAACTCCTCTGTAAACATTTGGTTGCTTTTCTCCCCAATTGGATTTTTCTCGGACCATTTTCAATACACCAATCAAACGATCTGGATCGTAATCACTCTTCTCTCCAACTGGGGTCTTCTTAGCACGATTCAATAATTCTAAACGAAAATCGATGGGATCTTTACCAATAGCTTCTGCTACTTCATCTAAAAATGATTGTTCGGCACAGGCAATGAAATTAGAACGCGGGGCTCGAAACGAACCAACTGTAATATTTGTATCCAATGTCCAATCTTCCGCCAGATAATTGACGATCGCGCCAGCTGGAAAGCGATTGGCATATAGTGGGCTTTCGGGGGTTCCACCAGCATTGATATGGAAACCAATGAGTTGGTTGTCAGCATCAATAGCAGCTCGGTAAGTAGCTCGATAGGCAGGGCGATAAATCCCTGCTGTCATATCATCTTCACGCGTGTAAATGAGTTTAATAGGAGCATTCATCCGCTGAGAAATGATAGCCGCCTCTAATAACCAATGTGCATAAGATCTGCGACCGTACCCCCCACCTAGACGAGTCATCTTGATACTGATCTTTTCCAATGGAATACCTAGTCGTGCCGACAAAGCCAGCTCTGTGAACTCCGGTTTCTGTAGCGGACCTGCTAATTCGGCGCCTTCGGAGGTTACGTGAGCGAAAAAGTTCATGGGCTCCATGCAGTTGTGGGCCAGAAAAGGAGCTGTATAAGTGCGTTCTATAATTTTCCTGGCTTGTTTAAAGGCTTTTTCTGGTTCCCCATCTCTACGCTGAGTGGTACCCGCCTTTTTAGCAAGCTTGGCCATCTGCAACTGATGATCGCTAGAATTCTCTAAACCTGCGGGGGTGTACTTGGTAACTTTGCTTCCAAAACGATTAATGGTCTCTGTCCTTGCTTCAATTGGCTCAAACTGCAATTGCAAAGCCTTCTTTGCCTGCATAACTTCCCAAGTGGAATTACCGACAACAACAACCAAATCCGGAAAGGTACAGGTATCAAAGAACTGCTTTTCATAATCATTGGCCATGGCCTTGATGGTGAAAATATCTTTAATCCCAGGCATCTGTCGGGCTGCCGTATCATCTACTGATTTAAGTTGCAACCCAAAAGCTGGAGGGTGTGTAATCATGGCAATTAGCATACCCTCTTTATGAGAATCAATACCGAAGAGCGGTTGTCCAGTGACGATTTTTCTACCGTCAACATTTTTTTGCGGAGTGCCGATTACTCTGAAATCTTTTATCTCCTTCAACTCGATCTCTTCGGGTATGGGTACCTGGGCAGCTGCAGTGGCCATTTCGCCATACCCAGCGGATAGCCCACTAGGCTTATGGTATAAGACGCCTGTTTCAGTACTGATTTCCTCAAACGGGACTTGCCACTTTTCGGCCGCAGCGACTCGGAGCATGTGGCGAACCGATGCTCCTGCCATTCGCAGTCCGGACCAAGCTCGGGGATAGCCTGACTACCGCCGATAAACTGGCGACTATATAGCTCGGTGTTTAGTGGTGCTTGTTCTACGGTCACCTTTTTCCAGTCGATATCCAACTCCTCAGCGACGATCATAGGCATGGATGTTTTCACATTCTGTCCGCCCTCTGGGTTGGGAGACATAATGGTTATCAAACCATTATCACCGATTTTGACAAAACCATTCATTTCGAACCAGATTTCAGGTTCTTTCAGGGTGGCAGTGGCTTCTTGTATTTCTTTGGGTTGACATCCAGCCAGCCAACTAATCCCCAGAAGCATTCCTCCACCCGCAACGCCTGAGGCTTTTAAAAATGACCGCCTATCTAGCTGTGTCTTTACAATCGGCATAATCTTTATTTTACAGCATCTTACTTCATTTCGCAGCTCTCAGTTATTACCCTAGTATTTGCTCATCCCCAAGGAAAGGTTGTTGGTAATGGCGCTTGCCCGTTGCTTTGTATATGGCATTGGCTACTGCCCCGAAAATCGGCGGGAATGGCGGTTCCCCCATACCCGTTGGTTTGATCTCATTTTGGACAAAGTGGACTTCTATCTCCTTCGGCGCTTCGCTCATTCTAATCATGCGATACTCGTGAAAGTTCGTCTTTTCTGGAGCTCCATCCTTGAAGGTCATTTCTCCATAAAAAGCATTGCCGATGCCATCAGTGATAGCTCCTTCGGCCATATTCTTGGCGGCGTCAGGGTTGACTACAATGCCACAATCAATGGCGCAGCATACTTTTTGTACGATGGGTTTTCCTTCTTCAATCGTTATATCTAGTACATGTGCCGCATAGGTGCTGTGGCAGAAATAGGCAGAGACACCTCGACTCCCATTTGCAGCATCTTGCCCCCAGGCTGATTTATCTCTCACCAGCTCAAGTACACCCGCATAACGTGCAGGATCGTAATCATTCTTTTCACCCACTGGATCATCGATAGCTCGCTGTAGTAAGTCTAAGCGGAACTGGATGGGATCTTTTCCAGCAGCTTCTGCCACTTCATCCAGAAAGGCCTGCTCCGCACCAGCCATGAAGTTGGATCTGGGAGCTCTAAAGGCGCCAATTGTAATATTGGAATCCAAGGACCATTCCTCTGCTAAATAATTGTCCAGGGCTCCTGCTGGAAAACGGTCAGCAAACAGAGGACTTTCAGGGATGCCACCTGCTTTTACATGCAGCGCAGTTAGATTGTTGTTTTCATCTAATGCAGCTCTGTAAGTAGTCTGATAGGTAGGACGATAAATACCATTTGTCATATCATCCTCCCGAGTATACATCAGCTTGACAGGGGCCTTGACTTGCTGAGAGATCAAGGCAGCTTCCAATACATAATGAGCATAGGCCTTTCGTCCAAATCCACCCCCCATGCGAGTGATGTCCATACTGATGTTCTCAACTGGAATATCCAGGCTGGCGGCGAGGGCAGGCATAATCAGGGACGGTATTTGCAAGGCCGCAGCAATATGCACCTGATCGCCTTCAACATGAGCAAATGAATTCAATGGCTCCATGCAGTTATGCGCCAGGAACGGGGCAGAGTAGGTGCGCTCGATAACTTTGGCAGCTTTCTTAAAGGCGGCTTCTGGGTTACCATCCTTGCGAACGACCTTCCCGGCTTTGGCAGCTTGTGCAATCACTTTTGCCTGATGATCAACCGTAGATTCGAGCCCAGCAGGGACATTTTTCGTTTGCTTGTCTCCCCTAAATCCGACGACAGTCTCTGAATAAGCACTTATCGGTTGCCATTCTACCTTTAATTTCTTCTTCGCCTGCATGACCTCCCAGGTTGAGTTACCTACTATTGCGACAACATCTGGAAAAGCATTGGTGTCAAAGCCTCCCTTTTCAAAGCCATCTTTATAGCTCTTGATTGTCACCACGTCTTTGATGCCCGGCATGGCTTTCGCTTCCTCCTTATTAACGGACTTGAGGGTCATACCAAAAGCTGGCGGGTGTTCTATCATGGCGATTAACATCCCGTCTTTATGATAATCCAGTCCGAACATGGGGTGTCCCGTTACAATTTGCTTTCCGTCGACATTCTTTCGGGAGGTACCGATGATCTTGAAATCTTTGACGGCTTTCAATTCAACCTCCTTGGGTACCGGAATTGCAGCCGCGATAGAGGCCATTTCTCCATATCCAGCGGATTGTTTGGTGACTTCGTGATGGAGCATTCCCGCCTCCGTTGTAATTTCTTCGATGGGAACTTGCCAGGTTTGTGCTGCTGCTGCTCGGAGCATATGTCTGGCAGATGCCCCAACCATACGGAGCGGTTCCCATCGAGACATAATACCCCGGCTTCCACCTGTGAATTGAAAACCAAATTTTTGCGCATCAAACGGCGCTTGCTCCACCAGCACTTTTTCCCATTCTAAATCCAGTTCTTCTGCTATCAACATTGGCATCGCTGTTCTCACATTTTGCCCAAACTCCGGATTGGGAGCATATATGGTTACCACTCCATTATCCCCTATCTTTAGATAAGAGTTGATTTCAAACCACTCTTCCGGCATAGCCATTACTTCTTCTTCGGTCTTAGATTGGCAGGAGGCTAACCAACTAAAGCCCAATACTAGACCACTTCCAGTGGCGACCGTGGATTTCAGAAAAGAACGTCTTCCAATGGATGTTTTTATGATTGACATGTTGTTTGATCTTTGAGATGGATAGATAAGATTTGCTGAGGGAAAGGAAGTATTTATCCAACCTTTGCAGCAGTCTTGATGGCAGCCTTGATCCGCGTATAAGTACCACAGCGGCAGATATTGCCGTTCATAGCTGCATCAATTTCAGCATCACTTGGATTCGGGTTGTCCTTTAAGAGGGCCGCTGCATTCATGATCTGCCCCGCTTGACAATACCCGCATTGCGGCACATCATGTTCTAGCCAGGCCTGCTGTACTGGGTGATCAGCTCTTTCAGATAGCCCTTCGATAGTTGTAATGGCTTGTCCATTGACACTAGCAATAGGAAGAGAACAGGAACGCATAGCGACACCGTCTAGGTGGATCGTACAGGCTCCGCACTGTGCTATACCACAGCCGTATTTAGTTCCAGTCAGTTGCAGATGATCTCTCAAGACCCACAAGATAGGGGTATTGGGGTCTACGTCTACTTGCCGTTTCTTTCCGTTGATCTTTAAGTTGAAGGTAGCCATAAGTCACATGCGTTTTATAGGTTGGTGGAGATGATTTCAATCTACAAAAAAGCGATAATTACTTGGTGGTTAGTAACTAAATCCAAACAAGAAGTTACGAAATTCAAACAATAAGTCGATCTCATTATTATTCGAACTTTTCCTACGGTTGCATATCAGGCATTTCTACTTTGTATTTCTTACCCATTTGCATCAGTTGTTCTGCCACGAATGCCCGAAAGGGAACCCCTTCTTGCCGATACTGATCTCTTAGTTTTAGAGCGCGCTGTCCGGGCATACGTACAGGGGGCTTTCCTGCCGCCACCTCCGAGGCTAGGCATTTCTCAACCAGGAAATCCATCTGATCCGTAAAAGCAGTTGAGCCTGCGAAAGCATCTGGATCGATAATCTGAAGGAAAACAGAGGACAGCCATCCCACAAAAGGGGCGTCTGCTCTTCCATGTCCACTCAATGCCGTGGTCATGGCTTCTACCATGATACCCAGGGCAAATCCTTTGTATCCTGTTTCCAGTCCCCCCAAAGGGAGTATGGTTGAAGCTACTGCTGGATCATAAAAGGTCGCCGGGTCATCGGTAACCTGCCCTTTATTATCTAACAGCCAGGGATGGGGAAGTCGTTCTCCGGAGCGATAACTTTGATTAACCATGCCCGCCGCAGTTTCTGAGGTACTAATGTCAAATATGATAGGTGTTCCATTGGTCGGTATGCCCGCTGCCATGGGATTAGGGCTATAAACTCCTGTAGTTCCTCCATAGGGGGCTACCCGGTTGAAACCTGGGTCCGAGCAGGAGAGGAGCATCATCAATCCTTTTTCGGTGGCGCGTTCTGGGTAAGCGGCGAGACAACCAATGTGATGGCTTTGCTGGATCGCGATGCTTACTACCGGATGTTCTTGTATCCGCTCGAAGGCCAAGTCTATGGCTTGATGAGTCAACCAGGCTCCAGGTAATTGTCTACCATCCCAGGTAATACTTGCCCCCGTATCTTTAATGACTTCCGGGGCTCCACTTTTGGTCATATGACCTTGTTCAATGGATATCAGATAGGGTTTTAGTAAAGCGAGTCCATGGGTCGTATGTCCCATGAGGTCGGATTCTAACAATGTTGCCGCAACTGACTGGGCCATGTCGGCATCCAGGCCTGCATTCTCCAAAACTTGGCGGGCAAACTGCAATACTTCATTCGCCTTGAAGCGCATAGATTTTTCGTTTGTTTTCATACAGGTGAATCTACTGAAAAAGTAAATCAATTTGGAACGGCGGAGGGGCTTTCGTAAACGGAATTTGCTACCATACAGGGCTGTTTGCTGACCACATTAAGATGTGGTGTGAGGCTGAATATAATTCATGACCTTTGTACTGACTTAACGGTGTAGATAAAATGACAACCTGATCTGGTTACGATAAAACCCTACTACCCTGATTCAAACAACTTCTTAAAAACACATTCATTCCTTCGAAAACAGCAGGAATTACAAAGCCTTTTAACAGGCAGCTCTCTCCACCTGACCATCCAATTTCTTTGATCTTGCTAGTAAAAAAATAGTCATCAGTGTGCATAAGTGTTGCGTTAAGGTCTTCGGTTCCAAACAGGAATTCTAAACCATAACATGATTTATATAACCAATACTTAACCTATGAAAAACTTGACCTTGTCCTTTATCCTATTATTTGCGCTTATTGGATTCACCGCGCCTACGGCCATCGGCCAAGAAGATGAGCAGCCCACGACATATTTGATGGTCGATTACATGAAGATCAGTGATGGCAGATTTGCCGATTACGAAACCTTGGAAGGAATCTGGAAGAAAATCCATAAAGCCCGGATTGAAGCTGAGATGTCTGAGGGGTGGTATTTCTTCAGAGTTGCAGCCCCAAGAGGAGCAAATGCGGAATATGATTATGTTACCATCAATCGTTTTGCTGGAGAAGCACAATTGGCCGCCGCTTTCGAAGGGGACTCTTTCATCCCTGAAGGTGCTGAAAAATTGCTGAATGAGAAAGAAAAAGCCATGCTTAGCAAGACTGGAGAAATTCGAGACATTGTGAAATCAGAAGTATGGCAAGCTGTGGATGTGGCCTTTGCGGAAGACTTTCTAGAGGCCAAAGTACAGGTCTTTAACTTCTTTAATATTAAAGATGGATATACCAGAGCGGAGCATCAGAAAATGGAACGAGATATCTGGTTACCTGTACATAAAGCGCGAGTAGATGCTGGTGCTATGAAGGGTTGGGCATCTTTAACAATGGTGATGCCATACGGTACCGAACAAGCTTATCAAGACGCTACCATCGATATTTATAAGGACATGAACCAATTCTTATCTCCTCATAAGGTGCCCGATTTTTTCGAAAAGGTGCACCCTGGTAAGGATGCGAATGCCTTAATAGAGAGGATCTTTGAGGTAACGGAAATAGTTAGAGGAGAAGTACGTATGAGATTGGATCATATAGAGTAAAGAGGTTAGTTGTCGCTCGAATGGGGTGACAAACGGTTTTGTTGTAGTTACATTATTTGCTATCTTAACCTAGCATACTAACATACACACAACAAAACCAATTATGGATTTAACATCAATTTTGATCAACACCATCGCAGGCGGTGGTGGAGGCTTTCTGGGCAATATGCTTAAGAAAAATGGCCTCGGACTTGTAGGCAATCTTCTTGCAGGTGCAGTCGGCGGAAACGCATTACCTGCTATACTAAGTGCTGCTGGTATGTTCGGCGGCGGCGGAACAAATGACATGATCGGTACGATCATTTCTGCCTTAGTAGGTGGCGCGGGTGGCTCATTGCTAGGTGGATTATTCAAAAAATCCTAGTACAACATTCGTACCAGAGAAGTCAAAAAACTTCTTGAACAACTGCGATGGACGGTCATGGAATGAAAACAGGAAATCGATTACTTTCGATGAAATCTTTAACTTCATTTTTACTTGACTTCGGACATGGAGTTAGTTGAAGAACCCATAACAAAATGAGCCTCTGTCCTTTGGATAGGGGCTCATCCATTTTAGGATATCATGAAAAAAATAACCTATACCCTTTGTTCGCTCTTACTTTTAACGGCTTGTTCGACCAGTCGTGTTACAAAACAGCAACTAGCGAAGGCACAGGCCCGATTTACCTTTGTAACGAATCAGATGGGGCCTAATGGAGCAGGGGTGTCAGATCATTCCCTATCTGCTATTAGTCCTAATGAGCAGAATGCCGAAGGCTATGTACCTATGCTAGCGTGGAAAAAGAGGAAAGATGCGTTCAACCCTAAATTCTATGCTCCGGTGGGGGCGTTGGATACTTTTTCGTCTAGCTACCTGACTTGGGTGACCAAAAAAAGCGAAATGTCCGCTCGTGCGAAAGCGCATAGACTCCATCGATTTCGAGCGGAACGTTTAGCCCTTCGAATGGAGCAACTGCTTGGCTTAGCTCCTGAACCAGAAACAGATACCAGCCGTGTGTTTATAGAAATATGGGTGAAAGAAAAAGACCTCTTTCGTCCCTGCCGAGACCCAGAAATATCTGATCAATCCTGTAGCCTCTATTTTCCACGAGGAGCCTATGTGGCAATGAACCGTGCTTATGATACAGTGTATCAAAGTTTGATTGAAAATAATATCCGGAAGAACCCTCCTGCTGGGCAATCTGGATACTGGACACCTTGGACAAGAATGGGGTATACCTATGATTGGCATCCACGTAATCGATCTCACATTGGGATGAGTGAATATATTATTAGGCAAGGAGCGATCGTTAAGATTAAAGCAAAGACAAGCACTTCAGAATGGATAAGGGCTAATGTTCCTTCAAATTAGATGTAACAAATAACTAGGTTTTGTAGTACAATTAGGGACTTTACCTCCCTCCGAATCCCCCTGCTATTCATTGCTGATAATTCTTATATTTACAATCGGTTCTAATCAGAGGAAAAGCGCTTGAATATCAAGCACCTCAAAACCCATAAGATCGCGAGGTCAATGAGCGAAAAGAAACGCTTAAAGGATTTAGTTAGGAAAAGTAAGCACGAAGAGCTCTTCAAAGTACTAGGAGAGGCCTTCTCCGCCTATCCCAAGGAAAGCAATGACGTAATTACCCTCCAAAAAAAGTTTGAAGATATCCATGATTCAAGAAGAGTAGGTGCCATTACCGACGGAGATTTTAGTGCACAAATGGCACAGGTTAATCGAGGCCTACTGGAATTGATTGACGCCTTGCCAGATGCAGCAGAGATGCCGACTGAAGGGAAGCCTTTGCAAGATTATCACCGGCTTACCTGCGATCGTGTAGACCAAAGTGATCGTTTTTATGAACTCTTCGAAGCCAAAAGACAAGAGAAAGTACATTACTACTATATCTATGGCATGGAACAGCATGCGCACGAAGGGCTATTTCAACGCTTTGCCTTTGACCTGGAAGGGAAATTACAAGATTACTTAAGTACCACCGCACTCCAAGGTAGTTGCCAAGCACTTAAGCTCCCCCCGATCCCCTTTGAAGAGAGTCGAAATGAGGAGGGCTACAAGCGAAATGTACTGAAAAACCTCTTTGGGGGACTCAATGTGACGGTTGATGATCAATCCCCGCTGTTGGAAAAGAACCTAACAGATCTTGTCAGCAGTAGCCCAACCCTAAAAGGCCTTAGCTCGGAAGACTATGTATGCATCTTTTTGACTATTCACGAATTGGATTGGGATCCTGATATTACACCTAGCGTTGTTAACTGGTTTATTACAAGCTTTTGTACCGTAGATTTACCGGAAGCAGCACCGACCTTCTTGTTCTTTTTTGGATTGATCTATGAAGAGGATGATGGCGAGATTGAAGAAGAAGTACAGGAAGCTATTGCAGAAGGAGGGCACATACAGATCTTGCCAGAACTGAACACCGTGCGCGTTCGTGATGTCAAGAAATGGTTAGCTAAATACAAGAATAACCTGGACTTAAGTACGGATGAGCGAAAGGCCATCATTGCGGAACACTTTCAGGATAAGGACGAATATTATATGGAAAATGTAGAGCAGATTCTGGCCCGAATCATTATTAAACATAACAAAAGATTCTATTCATGAGCATGAGTGAGGAACAATTTAAGGCCCTAGAAGCTAAAGCCAAAAAGTATATAATAAATGAAGCCTTGCAGAATGCTTACGAAGTAGCCGTGGACTTGGGACAACCGCTATTGCTAACAGGTGAACCTGGAACGGGAAAAACCATGTTGGCCTCCAAAGTAGCCTACGAACTAAGTCAGCGGAAGGGTAGTAATTTTCACCCTGAAGTACTTGAATTCAATACCAAGACAACCTCGACCGCAAGGGATTTATTCTATACCTATGATGCGATATCGCATTTCCAGACAGCTAATATTCGAAGACAATCGAATGATGCAGCTCCTGCGACAGCAGACTTCATCGAGTTACAAGCACTTGGCAAAGCCATTGCCTTTACCAACCCAAAAGAGTCGGATCAACAATTTTTTACTACAGCCTTACCCAACAAGGCCCAAAGTTCAGTAGTGCTAATTGATGAGATAGATAAAGCGCCTCGAGACTTTACGAATGATATCCTGATGGAGATCGATAAGTTCTCTTTTGCGATTAAAGAACAAAACAATCACCGCATTAATATGGCTGATGATCAGCAAATTGCAGTGATCATGACGAGTAACTCAGAGAAAAACTTACCGGATGCCTTTTTGAGGCGGTGCGTGTTCTACCACATCCCATTCCCTAGCGACGACATTTTATTGAAAATAGTAAAGAGTCAATTGGGAGCAGGGACGAAGTACACAGACCAAAGCTTGCAAGCGATTATTGATCAATTCAATGAAATTCGTGAAAATACTGTTCGTAAAAAGCCAGCAACAGCCGAGTTATTGGCTTGGGTACAAATCCTAGAATTGCGAGACTATCTGGAAGCCAACGACGAGGGTAAAAATAAGATCATGAAGCAAAACCTTTCCGTCTTGGTGAAAACCCAGGAGGATTGGAAGGTCATACAACGCATGTTTTCCTAATTCAATTCGCTAACAAGTACTTCATTTGTCGAATCAAGCAGACATAAGATTCCCGTTAGATACCTTTTTGGAGCGATTGGCTCTGGAAGGGATCGAGGTGAGCCTTCCTCAGCGACTACAGTTGTATGAGGTGTTGCGTAGATTTGGCCCTGAAGTGATTGATGACCCCTTGCAGCTTAAATATAAGGTTGCACCGATTTTGGCTAAGAATGCTAGCCAGCAGGATCGCATACACAGATTGTTTGAGGAATACATTGAGGAGGCCATTTCGTATACTCCACCGCCTCCACCGGAAAAGGAAGCATGGTGGCAGAAGTTATCGCGTTGGCATTGGGGAATAATTGCAGTAGCATTATTTATAATTCCCCTGATTATTATAGAGGAGAAGCTCAGAGCTAAAGTTGAAGAGCCTCCAATAGAAGCACGCTTTACCCTTCCATCCGTTGCAACTTTGGGGGAGCCTATGGATGTGGCAAATACATCATTACACGTAGATACAGTTCATACGACCTTTAAGTGGGAGCTTTTTGATGAAGATCGAGGGGAACGTGAATTAGATACAATTATAAATGAGGGAGAATGGGAACTCTTAATTCCTACCATTGGTGAATCTCCTGACAAATTCTTGCTACTTACCGCTACAGATACACTTAGCAAAGATACCTCTACCTATAAAAAACGTTTTAAGCTCAATTGTGCGGATCTTCCCGCTAAGCCAGCAATATTCGCCCCTGTTACGGCATATAAAGATTCCATTGTATCCTTCTATTTCGAACCCGATACGGCTTCCAACCTAACCTATTCCTGGAATTTTGGAGATGGGTTTGATACCCTTGCCTCTAAGGTGTCACATGTTTTTACTGATCCTGGAGTTTATCAAGTGACTTTAGCCATTCAAGATCGTGAGGCTGATGGCTATTGTCAAGTAGATACAAGTCACACCATCACCATTACCACAAAGAATGATGAAAAGGCATACCTAGCTGACGCCTCATTGGAAACAGATGAAAACCAGGGGACAACCAGTAAACTCAATTTCTTCTGGATGAGTTGGCTGCTCTTAGGCCTTTTGATTACTTACGCATTATATCAGTTTTGGCGTTGGCTAAACCAGAAGCCACCAGAGATCTCCGAAGCCGAAATAAAAGAGGACCTTGATGAACGTTTTGCTTCAAGCGACAGAGGACCCTATAACATACCTTTCGAGAATTATGAAAATAGTATTCGGGTAGAGGAAAATCTCTTCTGTTTGGCGGATAAACTCCGAAAACGACAGGAAGAGGGACGAATGATTCTTGATATCCAGGCGAGTGTGCGACAGACGGTGGATCAGGGCGGTTTCCCTGTCCTATTAGAGAAGAGAACCAGCTTGCCACCAGAATATCTATTCTTAATTGATGAGCAAGCTGAAAGAAGTCACCAAGCTGAGTTATACGAATACCTGGCTACCTTCCTTCGCGATAAGGATGTCTTCATCACAAGTTTCCACTACAATACCAGTTTCCATCGTTTTTGGAATGCAGATTTTCCAGATGGTGTAAGCCTGGAGCGTTTGCGGCAATTGTATCCGTTTCATCGACTAATAGTATTGGGAGATGGTATAGACTTGATGGATCAAAGTGGGGATCAGCTACAATTGAAGGATTCCTATGAGAATGTTTTTGAAGAATGGCCTAGTCGATTATTATTGACTCCAGTACCACCTAGTTCCTGGACTTACAAAGAGGCCACCTTATACCGACTTTTCCCAGTTTTTGATAGTGACGCCAGTGGTTTTTCGGCAGCTATGAAATACTTGGATGTACTGGCTGAGGAAGCGGACGATCCCGGACCTCGCCCTTCTTTTACAGACTGGCAAGCAGGACAGTCCACTCCCCCAGAGCATCCTGATATCAATCATCGACTATGGAGGAAACTAGCTACCTATCAAGATTATTTTAAAGAATACCCGCAGGTTTATCAATGGTTTTGCGCATTGGCCGTTTACCCGGATGCCAATTGGCAGATGACATTGGCCATTGGTCACGCCATAGAAGCTCCGGTAAATTTTGACAACCTACTCCTGTTGTCTCGTATTCCGTGGTTGCAAGGGAAACCCTTACATCCCAAATTGCGGCAGCAATTGCTGGAAACATTGGATCAGGAGACTGAAGAAAAAGCGCGGACAGCAGTGGAGCAAGCTTTGGCTGAAGTGGCTCCGAAAGTAGCCGGCAGTCATGTGAATACCGATTTGCAGACTAATTTAGCTATTCAATCCTTCCTGCTCAATCCAGAAGATGTAGAAAACCGGGCCTTGATCGAGCAATTGCAGCAACATAAGATGCTCGGTAAACGCCAGCTGATAGACCTGGATGGAGGGATACAACGAAAGACGAATGGGGCTTCTACAGATTTGAAGTCCTATATGCAATCGGCGGGCGAAGCGACCAGGCGAGTGGTTGAAGCTCCTTTGTTTTTTAACACAGCTTTTTATCAAGGATTATTGGCCGCTACTATTGCACTTATCCTGGGGTTGTTTATGTTGACCGTAAATGGAAGTGAGTCCTTGCATGAATGGGTCTTAGGAAACCCGGATACTACTACGGATTTTAAACCCAAAACCCCCGATCAATACTGGTACTTTTTGAAAGAAGAAGTTACACAAGACAGTGCTATCATCTTTAATAACCAGGGCGTATCCAGTTGGGAACGAAGTAGGAATGCTGCTGGGGATTCTATTCGCCTTCTTGAAAATGCTGCCTACGATCTTTTGGTTAAAGCACTTGAGTTAAGAGAAAATTATGAAGTCGCGCTCCAAAATAAAGCCAAGCTACAATATAACTTTGGGGTGGCAGCTTACAACGATTTTTTAGAGTTTGAACAAGAGTCGGAAGTTTTAGAAAGAGCAAAGCAATTCTTTGAGCGTGCTGAGCAGGATACGAGTATGACTGCGGAAAGCCAACATGCGTTGGGCCTTTGTGCCTATTATCAGAATGATCTGGCTGAAGCTCGTCGCAAATATGACGCCCTTTTGGCCACAGGATTCTTTGAACATTTTCCGCTAGAACCCAACTTACAATCTCTTCTTGACCCTCAAGCTAGAGAACCTATCTATACTGGGGAGGGATGCAATCCCGATCTTGCCTTTAGTATAACAAATGAGGTGTTCTGCCGTGGAGATGAGCTCGTTTTAATCAATGACAGTCCAGTTGATCAATCATTTGAATATTTTCTACTAGATTGGGGTGATGGACAGCAGGATAGTCTAACGACTTTTGAACAAGCTCGTCACACCTTCCGCTCTGGCCGATCCTGGACTGTTCGCCTGACAGGGTACATGCAGTGCGATTCTACAGGCTTGATTAGTCGGACGACCTCTCGGCGTATCAGTGCCCTTACACCCGCTCTGGCTCCTTTAGCAGACGATGAAAGAGTAGGGTGCCCACCCATGACGGTAACTTATAATGCCTCCGGTATCGGGAATGTACAATCCGATTGGAAGATTGTAAAGGTACTTGATGCTGGCAATAATGGACCAGAACAAAAGACACCTTTTAACACGCCTTCTGCTAAACAAATACAGTCACAGCAACAGTCGCAGGTATTATATAGTAGTAGTGATCCTGCCCTTAAATACACCTTTGAGGACCCCGGTACTTATCAAGTTTGGTTGTACGTGGAGAATGCTTGTGGGCGTGATAGTACCTTTTCAGTAGTCAAGGCCTTATCCGATTCAGAGTGCCGGGCTCAGAATGGAATTGCAGGACGCATTATGGGGACTAGTGATAATCTCAACGCATCTCGACAGCCTGTTGCAGGTGCGCAAGTAGATTGGGAGTTTGGCAATGCAGTTACGGATTCTGATGGTCGATTTCTCGTTGAAATTGATGGAGACCTCCCAGAAGTGATTACCATAGATGTTGAACATCCCGATTACCTGAATGCTGCTAAGGCTTTTGAAGTGGCAAAGCTAAGTTCAGGGAATTTAACTATTACATTACAAGCTAAAGGGGATGATCGTGACGGTGATGGGATTAGTGATAAAGGAGATGCTTGTCCCGATGACGCAGGACCAAAAATTACAGATGGTTGCCCTGATAGCGACAGTGATGGTACGCCAGATATTTCTGACAGTTGCCCAAATAAACCTGGATCTTTTGAAAATAGAGGTTGCCCGGATGATGATGATGAGGTGGTATTTGAACCTGTATTTGAGAACTCCTGGGTGAAGTCAAGGGACTTACTTGGTAACAAATACTTTTTGTCGATTGAAAATGTAGCCTATATATGGCCATTACGTATTAGAAGGGAAAAGGCACTAATATTAATCAATCAAGATCAGAGTGGCCCCGAGCGTGATTCGGAACTTTTCTATGGAGAAATGGAAGAAGGCCAAAGCGCTCAGGTAATAGTAGGTAAGCAACGGTATCAAGTAACCCTGCAAAAAATTGCTAGGGCAGGAGGCATTCTAACACGTGCTACCTACTTTAAGGTTGAAAAGGCCCAAGTTGATAATAGTTCTCGCTATACTATTCAAGTAGGTACTTATAAAGATCGCTCCGGTGCCATTCAGCGATTGATTGATGCTGCACCGGAAGAATGGGAGATATGGGAAGAAGACAATGAAAATGTCGGTAGTACACGTTTGAATATAGGCATTTTTGAAAGCCTAGCCGAAGCGGAGAACATCCTGGCGCAAGTGAAGCTACTTTGGAATGGAGCCTTTATCCGAAAGTTTGATCCAAATGACTTAGGGGCTGTTACAGATTTGAGAAACCAGCAGAATGATGAGGGCGTGATCACGGAGCCTGTATTGCTTGAACTCTATTTTGATCATGATGAACCTAGCGCCAAGTCCGATCCAAACAGAGATTACACAAGTTATGTCAGAGACTATTTGGCAGGATCAGATTATGATCTTAATCCGGTAAGAGAGACTCCACCTAGCAAAGGAAAAGGAAGACCAGCCCAAGGAGACACGAAATATTCAACCGATACACGGATCGGTGAATACATCGCTGCCAACTGTAATGGCAAGAATAACGAAGCTGCGGTCAATACATTTTTTGAAGAGGTACGAAGCAATTTCAACTTGCTCTCCTCTTTTGCTGACAAGGTCTTTACGTATTATGAAGCAGGATATACTATTACAATAGATATTGAAGGGTTTAGTAGTGCGGAAGGCTCTGCAAGAGCAAGCGCATCCCTTTCAGGTAGAAGAATTACTACCCTGACGAAATACTTTGAGAATTACTTTGAGTCTCGAGGACAATCGCTTGATGCTAGTCGGGTTAATTTTAGAACCAAACAAGATCCATCTAGTGAAGGGAAGGTAGGTTATCCTGTCAGAGGGAAATGTAGAATCTATGATGTTAGAGCGGCAAGGGCCCGCAAGATTCAAATTTCTGGTTTAGAGTTCAGCAAGTAGTGCCTCTATATTACTATAGCAGCTCCTCTAAATTGCACCGCAGGTGCACGGCCAGCTCCTGCTTCCTGTCTCACCCCATTACGCACATAGGATGCACGGCAGGCTCTGTTTGCTCGTGACCGCACGGCAGGCTCCCGCCCGCCGAATTCACCAATTCTCTATCTCCCCTCTCCCCTAAAAACAACCTACTTAAAAGAATGCCTACGAACTGTTCGCTTCTCCTTCTCCTTCACTCACCTAAGCTGCACGGCAAGCTCTGCTTGTTCGTGGATACCGACCGCGGGCTCCCGCCCGCCGATTCACCAATTCTCTATCTCCCCTCTCCCGTAAAAACAACCTACTTAAAAGAATGCCTACGAACTGTTCGCTTCTCCTGTCCTTCACTCACCTAAGCTGCACGGCAAGCTCTGCTTGCTCGTGGATACCGACCGCGGGCTCCCGCCCGCCGATTCACCAATTCTCTATCTCCCCTCTCCCGTAAAAACAACCTACTTAAAAGAATGCCTACGAACTGTTCGTTTCTCCTTCTCCTTCACTTACCTAAGCTGCACGACAAGCTCTGCTTGCTCGTGGATACCGACCGCGGGCTCCCGCCCGCCGGTTCACCAATTCTCCACCTCCCCTCTCCCGTAAAAACAACCTACTTAAAAGAATGCCTACGAACTGTTCGTTTCTCCTCCTCCTTCACTCACCTAAGCTGCACGGCAAGCTCTGCTTGCTCGTGGATACCGACCGCAGGCTCCCGCCCGCCGTAAACCGATAAACTTGTTCACCAACAAGAAATTCCCTATCTTCCTCTACTCTCTAAAAACAACATACTTAAAAATGCGCTTACAAATCCATGATCAAAAAGGCATGTACTTTTTGACCTTCACCATTGTCGATTGGATCGACCTATTCACCCGCCCTGTCTACGCTGAAATTTTATTGGACAGCATGAGATTCTGCCAAACTAAGAAAGGCCTGATCGTCTATGCCTATGTAATCATGCCCAGTCACCTCCACTTGATCTTCCAATCCGAGGGAGAATCAGGATTATCTAAAGTTATTCAAAACCTCAGATCCTACACGGCACGACAGATTGTTGACTACGCTAAGAATCGTGCTCAACCGGAAAGCCGTCGTGAATGGCTATTACATAAATTCGCTTTCAATGCGAAAAAGAATCGCACCAATAGCAAGCATCAGGTTTGGAAAAAAGGCAGTTATCCCGTGTACTTGTATAGTCCGTGGATGATTAGGCAGAAGCTCAATTACATTCATCAGAATCCAGTTAAGGCTAGAATTGTAAATCTGCCTGAGCATTATGTCTTCAGCAGTGCTTCGAACTATGAAAGTGGGGAAGGGGAGTTGAAGGTGACTTTGTTGGAGGATATTTGGGATGATATAGGGTACATTGATTTGTCGTGAAGGAGTGCCGATTATCGACGAGTGGAAGCTCGCTAAACATCCACAGGCAAGCGTAGCTTGCCGTGCACCGACGGTGAGTATTTTTCACGCCAAGTGCGCGGCAAGCTCTTGCTTGCTCGCGATCAGGACAGCGGGCTCCCGCCCGCATAAAATGAAAGCCCTATCCGTTACCAAATACTTCAGTCCGTCTCAGGCTTCGTATCCCCCATAACTGGAAGGCTGCTATTCGGTCGCAAAGTCTCTAGCGGTATGGTATCGAAACTGTAGTCCTTTAGATTGACATTGATCAAGCCTTTCTCTTTCGTTTTAGGCTTAAACATCTGGATAACAAGTTTAGTCGGCATGATTAAGCCGTCCTTAGCCTCGGTACGTTCCAAGTACCTCACAGTACCATACATAAAACCCGGTACCGGCATGTAGTGATCTCGAATGTTTACCTGAAGCATATCAGCCATATGCGTCTCCTTGTTGATGAAGAAGACATATTGATCAAACTCCTTATTAGGTTTTTCAGAGCCCCAAGAAGCTAGTACTAAGTCATAAGTTTTTCCATCAAACTCCTGTTCTCCGCCATAGCGCACAATGGGGGCAGTCTGGATGCGCATCGGAATCTCCAAGACATAGTGAAAAGCCGCTAACCCCCACTCCCAGCGCTTCTTCTTTTTGAAAACTGGTTCAGCCTCCCCTTTTTTCTGGACGTAGGTCTCCCAGGATTGTAAGCCATAGATATCGCCTTCGCGCTTTTTGTTGAGATAGCGAATACGGCCGTCGAAGGAATTGACTGCATAAGACATTCGGATATCCTGGTTCTTTTTACTCCGGAAAGGATCCATATTCATCATATCCCAAAGGCCGTTGATGCCCAGGTTAGCCGTTACCTCAAAGGTCTCATGTTCAGTCAATTTCTGGATACCTTGTGCTTCCGCCATTTTGGCCAGCAAGGCGCGACCCTTAGTTTCCAGTTCTTTACTATTGGGGTTTTCTTTAACTAGGTTCGGCCGAAGGTCAGATAAACAACTGGTGGCAAAAATGGAAAGACCTAGTAGGGCTACCACGGATAGCCGAGATGGACTAGCATATTTCATAATGATAAAGGTTAACACACACCGGATGTAGATGGAAGAGGAATCCACACCAGCAGTAGATGAAAGAGATATAAATACTCGAAATTAAGTAGGAAAGAGAAAGGCTAAGGAGGCTGCAATACAGCTACAAATTGACCAGCAAGAAACTCACTCCTTTCATCTCTTGCAGACCAAAAGCTGCACGCCAGGCCCTTTGATGAATCCTGGACCTGAGCGCAGCGAACCCTGATTGCTAAGCACGCGACCGCATAGGCGTCTCGGCATAGCTTTTCAGTCCAGCTAAGAGTTTGTCGGCGGCAGTTGTAAACTGAGACCGCACCATTATATTATCCATGGCTTTACCCAGAAAGCCATATTTGAGATCGTATTGAATGACGAAGCGCACGCGAGTTTGGTGGCTGTTTTCCTCTTCTACACTTAAGGTAGCGGTGCACTCTTGGAATGGGGGAACCTTTTCTCCCTCATAGATTTCTACCGTATAAGAACGACCCTCTACCCAACGAATGATCCGTTCCTGGATCACGCCAATAGGTTTGAGCTCACATTGGCGGGTAGCCCCTAGACCATTAGCAATATCGGATGTACAGTGAGAAGACTTTAAGCTAGGATTGAAGCGGTGGATATTTCCGTAGTCGGCCAGGATATCCCATACTTCGTCTTTTGGTCGATTGATGATTCCCTCTTTTTCGATAATAGTCATTGCTTCTTGTTTTTGTCCTTTAACTTGATCACAAGATCGGGGCTATGGGGACGCCAGTAAAGAAGGAGGGGTGAGAAGGCTGAATTTTGTGCCGAGTGGACGAGTGGCCGCGTTTTCTGTGACGAATGGCCGACTTTTGTGACGAATGGGCACTACATTAAGCCCTATTGGGGTGGAGGCTTTACGAACGGCTTAGTTCAGCCAAAGATCTTTTGACTAAGGCTTCTTTGTTTCTGGAAATCGGGAGCTTTGTTGACGTGCGTTGGCAAAGTAAATTCAACTGCCTCGAGGATCCTGTGGTGGTGTTGAAAAAACTGAGGTTCGCAAGATAGGAGCGGTGACAATGAATAATGGTTTGGCCATCAATCCGGCGCTTGACTTCTGACAAGGGGATACGCAGCAGTTGCTCCTGTATATTGGGGCCTTCTAGGTAGGCAAACTTAGTGTAATTTCCTTGCGCCTCTACGTACAACAGTTGACTTTGTAAGATTTCCAATCGCTCTTTCGTATCAGATTGGATGATCAAAAGTTGCGAGGATTCGGGCTTTACCAAGGTCCTTCCTTCCTTGTAATAAGAAGTAAGCCTAAGTTTATCCATCAAGGCCCAATAGTGGTCTTCTTGATGTAGTGGAGCAAAAATGGGATCTATCCCTAATCGAGCGATCGTCCAAATATAGTGACTGTCTACAGATTGTTTTAGATAAGCTAAGGCCTTTTCGTTATCTCCTAACCCTAGATATACCAAGGCGAAATCTAGTGCTAGGTTTTCCCGTGGATCTTCTTGTTGACGTTGATTATGGATTTCGAGAACTTCATAGGCGCGATCAATTTGCTGTGTTTTGCCAAACAAATAGCCAAGGCCAAACCAACCTTTTAAAGGGTGTCCGACTGCCTGCTGATACTTCTCCAACCACTGTTGAGCCTCCTCCCATTTACCCTGATACATAAAACTAAAGCCTAGGCTCTCCATAGCAGGCCTAAAATTGGGGTCAATAGCGAGTGCTCTTTGGTACTCTCGTCGGGCAGCATCATGATGGCTTGCATAATCCAGTGCCCACCCTTGGCTATTGATGAACAGGGTATTCATTGGATCGTACTTGGTGGCCATTTCGTGGGAATAAATGGACTGCTCAGCTTGTCCCAATATTACTTCCAGAATGCCTTTCAAGCGAAGAGCTTCTGCAGATCGAATATCCAAGTCTAATGCCCGCTGTATTGAGGCTAAGGCACCAGGCCAATCATAGTCAAGGAAGCCCTTAACCATAGCCATCGAAAGATGCGGTTCGATTAAGCTTTCATTCAATTGGATGGCTTTGAAGGCGGCTTTTTTTGCAATTTGATAATAGTGAGGATGAATGTACCCACCCAAAGCAACATTGCAACTGGCGATCAAGGCATAAGCTAATGCAAAATCGGGTTGTCGAGCAAGCGCTTGTTTGCAGCTGGCGACGGCCTTTTCCATCTCCGCCATCGTGTACTGGTTATAATGGTAAAGTCCTTGTAGGTAAGACTCATAGGCTTTGACATCATTGTTGGGTACTAAGTCGGAATGGATGGCGGGGGTAGGAGCCTGTTGTTGGGCAAACTTCTGTGCCACAAAGGTAGCTATATCATCCTGCAAATTGAGTAGATCCTGATAAAGGCGATTGAAACTCTCTGACCAAACCGTGAAGCCACTATCTATGTCCGTTAAATGGATGTTGATTCGAATCTTTTCATCGTATCGCCGGATACTCCCTTCTAGCAAGTGAGAAATGCCTAATTGCTCACCAATCTGCTTGGGTTGGAGCTCTTTATTCTTGAAGAAAAAACTGGAGGTTCGCGAAGCGACTTGAAGGTGATCGAGGCGAGTGAGGGTGTAAATCAGTTCTTCGGTGATACCATCGCAAAGAAAGTCATCCTGTGTGGACGAGCTCCAATTCTGAAAAGGTAGCACCAATAAGCTGATCTTCATAAGTCTGGATGAATCTCTGGTCTATGTGAAGTCAGAGTAGGGTCTCTATCAAAAATCAACCATCAAACACATAAGAAAGTTCGATCTCTGCCGCTCGTTCTAAACTGCCAAGATCGGTCTCAATCCGGGCAATAGCTTTTAAGCCATTCACAAAAGTATAGATGTGCTTAGCCAGCGCCTCGGCAGGATGACTATTTTTAATCTCTCCTCGCTCCTGGCCGCGTAGAATGATCTGCGTAAAAAAATTAACCATGCCCTCCATATGTGCTTGTAGTAGGGATCGCATCTCTGGAGACTGATTGGGCATTTCGCAGGTAGTATTGGTGATGAAGCAACCGTTTTGTTCTCCTCCAGCCTGCAACTCACCAAGCATCTGCTGGAAGAAATTTCCAAAGAAATCTCTGACAGAACCATTTTCTAATTGCTGCATGACCCTTTCAGGGTCAAAACCAAACTCTTTTTGGTAGAATTGAAAGGCTTCTTGGAATAGCTGCTCCTTTCCTCCGGGGAAGGCATTGTACAAACTGGCCCGATTGATGCCAAGATGATCGACTAGGTCTTGCATAGAAGTGGCATGGAACCCTTTTTGCCAAAAGCGTTCCATAGCCTTTCTAAGAATATCTTTTTGATCAAATTGTTTTGTCCTTGGCATCGAATTAGAATATGTTTAAGTTTTGGTCTTTTAGTTGAGAATACTTCATTTTTTGCTGAGACAAGGCGCAGAAAGTGGATGATAGCAGCGCTATCAAGCCGCTTTGGGTAACGCAGTATCAGTGAAAAAGGAATATTCACAGACCAATTACTGAAATTTAAACATGTTCTTGGAATATTCGTTCCAAAAATAGGCAAAAAAACTCCTTCTTAGACAAATTTCGTGGACAATCATAAAATGAGATGAATAAGCGATGCTGACGATTACTGTCAGTAAAGCGTTGAATTTCGTTTTTGAGTGTCTCGAAACATGAGATTTGTCTAAGAATTAAAAAATACGGACCTACAACTGAGACATACCGCCATCAACGACGATCTCAGTGCCTGTCACGTATTCGTTTTGTGCCAGGAAGATGGCTGTTTGCGCAATTTCTTCTGCTTGTCCAAATCGTCCAAGTGGAACCTGACTTAAGATTGAACCCGCCATTTCTCCGATCTGCTCCTCAGGCATACCCATTTTGTTGAAAATTGGTGTTTCAATCGGACCCGGGCTGATGCTATTTACGCGGATCTTGCGTTCTGCTAATTCGGCAGCGATAGTACGAGTAATGGAGCGTACAGCGGCTTTAGTAGCAGCATAAACACTAGCATTCGGCATGCCCATCTGATTCACCACTGAGGAAGTGATTTGAATAGAAGAGCCTTCCTTTAAGTAAGGCAAAGCCTTTTGGATACCAAACAACACACCTTTTACATTCACATTAAAGATGTTATCGTAAAATGCTTCATCGATGACCTCAATCGGAGCAAACAAAGCAATGCCGGCATTAAGGAATAAGAGATCAATTTGACCATACTTGTCCCCAACTTGCTGGTAAAATGATTCGATCTGATCTACCTTGGTGACATCTGCAATGAAAATGTCATCAAAGGCATTGGGGTATTCCTGACGGGTTTGTTGCAAGCGTTCTTCATTGCGGGCATTGACAATCACTTTAGCTCCAGCAGCTTTGAATGCGTGAGCAGATGCCAATCCGATGCCGCTATTTCCTCCGGTGATGACTACTACTTTTCCTGTAAGACTTTTCATGATTAATGGATCATTTAGTGAAGAAGATGTTTGATTTAGAACGATCATTCTATTTAAATCACATATACTAGAACGATCGTTCTAAAATAAAGTTGAATACATCCCCGAAAAAAAGGGAGAAAAAACCCTTTCGAGCCCGTAAAAGGCACAAAATGAATAGATTATACCGTAAATATTTTTTGCGTTGCCTGAATGACACACCAGAGGGAGCCGAGGAATTCTTGCTTGCTCCTGCACCACATGGCTGGCCCTACTCTGCTTACCAACAATCTCCCGCCCGCACAAGCCGAAACAACTACCAGCGGACCCCCGCCCGCCGAAAGCTCTCCGTCCATCTCACACACAACCGTACACGTCAAGCTCAGCTTGTCCGTGGACTACATAGCGGGCTCCCGCCCGCCGAATTCACATCAAGTCTCCTCCACCCGAGGTGCGTGAAAGCCCCTGCCTGCCTTCGCCCGAGTCCCGTCCGCCCGCCGAAACCTCTCCCTCCATCCCCCACACAACCGTACACGTCAAGCTCAGCTTGTCCATGTCCTAAAGCGGGCTCTCGCTCGCCGAATTCACATCAAGTCTCCTCCACCCGAGGTGTGTGAAAACTCCTGCCTGCCTTCGCCCGAGTCCCGTCCGCCCACCGAAATCTCTCCCTCCATCCCCCACAACCGTACACGTCAAGCTCTGCTTGTCCGTGGACTACATAGCGGGCTCCCGCCTGCCGAAATCCGAAGCCACCATAATTCAAAAAAGTTAGAACACTTCACTATCTTTCTTGATCAAAACAATCGAAATATGTCCAACAAAAACAGAAGATCATTCCTTCAAAAACTCGCCGGCGGTCTGATTGGAGCCGGCTTCCTTCCATCCTCTCTTTCAGCAAAATCGAGCACACAAATCCTGGATACTTCCCCTTTGCTTACCTCTTATAGTGCAAATGATACCATTCGTATTGGTTGTGTAGGGATGGGGATCATGGGATTCAATAATTGTAGAACAGCCCTAAGTATTCCAGGAGTAGAATTGGTCGCTGTATGCGACCTGTATGATGGCCATCTCGATCGTAGTAAAGAAGTTTTTGGAAACCATGTTTTCACAACTCGTGATTATCGAGAACTAATCAGTCGCTCGGACATTGATGCGGTGATTGTAGCAACCTCCGATCATTGGCATGATAAGATTTCTATTGCGGCCATGGAGGCGGGGAAAGCTGTGTATTGTGAAAAACCGATGGTGCACCAATTGGAGGAGGGCCACGCTGTCATTGCTGCTGAACGAAAAACGGGCCAGGTATTTCAAGTAGGCAGTCAGCGGGTGAGTTCTATCGTATATCATCAAGCCAAAGAGTTGTTTGAAAGTGGTGTGATTGGGGATCTTGTCCTTGCTGAGGTATGGTATGATCGCCACTCCGCTCTTGGTGCTTGGCAATATTCTATTCCTACCGATGCTTCCGAAGAGACGGTAGATTGGGAGGCCTTCCTGGGCGATGCCCCCAAGCGCTCCTTTGACAAAACCCGATTTTTTCGCTGGCGTAATTATCAAGATTACGGGACAGGTGTAGCCGGAGATCTTTACGTGCATCTTTTCTCAGGACTACATACCATTCTTAGCTCTCTGGGGCCAAACCGAATCTATGCCAGTGGCGGTCTGCGTTACTGGAAGGATGGGCGGGATGTCCCCGATATCATTTTAGGCATTTATGATTATCCTGAAACGGATACCCACCCTGCCTTCAATCTGCAACTCCGATCTAATTTCGTCGATGGGGGTGGTGGCGGCTCGATGTTCCGCTTTGTAGGTTCCGAAGGTGTGATGGAGGTTCGAGGGCGCAGTATCAAGGTCAGCCAGCGCAAACTTCCCAACGCGCCAGGCTACGGCGGCTGGGATACCTACAATACCTTTAGTGAAGCACAACAGAAAGAATATGAGAAATGGTATAATGTCACTTACCCCAAGAAATTCCGTATGCAAGGCCCGAAAGAGATGACCTATACGGCCCCAGATGGTTATAGTGATAGTCAAGCACACTGGCTGAGTTTTATCACGGCTATGCGTGGCGGTCCCCGTGTCATAGAGGATGCCTCCTTCGGTTTGCGCGCAGCCGGCCCTTCCCTCGCCTCCAATGTGAGTTATTTTAGTCAGGAAGTAGTGCACTGGGACCCAGTGGGTATGAAGGTAGTGAAGTAGGTGGATATCCTTTGGAGAGACCCTTTACAAGAAATCCGAAGCTTCACTTAGTCAGAGCTAGGCAGAACTTCGGATATCCCCTCCCTGCCAGCGACCGTGGATTATCAACCGAAAACAGTCAATCTGTCCTCTGTCTTCTGACCCAACCATACAACGCCTTGTGCGCGACAAGTTGCTACTTGTACGCGGTCTAGGATGCGGGCTCCCGCCCGCCGTAGTAAGAAAAAACTACAATGCTAAACCAACAATCAATCGACCAATCCGCTTCGTATGTCTCCTTAACTCTATCGACCACGGACTATCGACCGATACACCCAGCCACGCCCCTGAAAAAACTATTGACTATGGGCTATCGATCGCCAACCTTACCTTGCGCGCGACAAGTTGCTACTTGTACGCGGTCTAGGATGCGGGCTCCCGCCCGCCGTTATAAGAAAAACTATAATGCTACACCAACAATCAATCGCCCAATCCGCTTCGGATGTCTCCTTAACTCTATCGACCACGGACTATCGACCGATACACCCAGCCACGCCCCTGAAAAAACTATTGGCTATGGGCTATCGATCGCCACCCTTACCTTGTGCGCGACAAGTTGCTACTTGTACGCGGTCTAGGATGCGGGCTCCCGCCCGCCGTAGTAAGAAAAAATACAATGCTAAACTAACAATCAATCGCCCAATCCGCTTCGGATGTCTCCTTAACTCTATCGACCACGGACTATCGACCGTTACACCCAGCCACGCCCCTGAAAAAACTATTGACTATGGACTATCTACCGCCAACCTTAACAGGCCAGCCCCATATCTGTCCTCTCTTCGATCGCCACCCTACCAAAGAGGTGACAAAGAAACCTCCCTTCTTTATCCTAATGCCACTTCTCATCCAACCCCTCCAGGACGAATTCCCAAAGCATTTCGTAAGGGACGATTTCTAGTTCTGCGCATTGGTTGGCTTTTTCGATGGGGACAGACAAGAGTTTTTTCCAGTATTTTTCTGCTTTTCTTAGGACTGCTTTTTTGTGGAAGCTGGCTGCGGGGAGGCATAAGAGCATCTTTATGAAGCAGTTGGAACGATATGTATCGTCTTCTCTTAAGTATCGGTTAGTGTAAGCCTGTAATGACTCCATTTTATCGATTATTGCACCATATTTTTTTCCCTGAAGTAGGAATAATATTTGGAGTATTATTACCGTAATGTTATCTCCTCTTTTGTCTTTAGAGTACGTTGGTACACTATTTAAGAACTTATTTAATCGAAACTTCGCTTTTTCACTCCGATCCTTCGATTCAATCTTTCCAATTGCTCGAAAGTATTCTAAAAAGGCCTGATGTCTCTTCCAATGTTCATTTATATGTTGATACTTAATTTTGCTACCAGATTTTGCAATTACAAGGTTATGAATGATCTCTGCTCGATGGAATTGCTTAGAATGAAAAAGGTATATCACATAGTAATTGTAGACGTAATACCAATTGACAGATCCCTCTGTAACTATTGAAAGGCATTCATTGATATTGGACTCAAAACTATCAAATTGTTTTAGGTAGATTTTTGCCCCAAGAATCTTGAGAAGGAATGAAAACTTAATATTGCCAGAGGCGATATGCGATTTTTTCTCAAAGAAACTAAGTGCTTCGCGACAAGTCACCATCGTATTGTGATAATCATTTGCGATTTCATATCGCATTGCGGAAAGGTTAAACGCCAGGAGGTTGAACCAATATGATTTATGTTTTTTGGCAAGGATTTCAAGTTCCTCTGCGTATTTAGTACAAAGACTGACAAGTTCAGGCCTGACGGTACTTGAATTTATGAAAGGAATAACAATCTGTGTATAATACTCTTCTGCTAGAAGTTCTGCACTTAGGTGTTTTTTGTATTCATTAACTATTTTATTGTAGTATTCGTATTTCTTCCGGTTGCCTGTTATGCTACCATAGTGGAATCTTAAATCTTTAGCTAAGAATAAGACTAAGTCAGTCAATTCAAATTGTATCGCCTTTTTCAGGTTTTTTTCCGCTAATTTTATTGCAGGCAGACGGGCATAACGCCCTAGTAGGGTTTTTATGGCTGCTGAAGCTTTGTAACAAGAATAATAAGCTCTTTGATACTCCGTGAAATTTGGCTGATTCACATCAATAAAGAAAAGCGTATTAAGCATCCTTTCCTCTACCCGCTCCTTCAATTTCCGATAAGCCCCATGATCCGGCCCTGCACCATATAAATCCTCCGTTGCCTCCTCTTCCGATTCATATTTCCCCTCCGCTAATGCCCGATAAAAAACATCCATCTTGGACATAGAATTCGGATTATTCCTGATCACTTGGATATTCTTGACCTTATTTTTATTGACAGTTTGTGCGAGAGCTATTAAAGTGTCTAGTTTTGCCATTTAAAGTCGCGTTTTGAGTTTGTATAACTACTTGTTAATCAATTAAAAATATTGTCTTTCTGAATTTATATAGAAATAAATCAAAAATCTCCATGTCCAAAAAATACGAAAAAAGTAATTTGAATTACTAAAGATTGCCCGTAAATTGCCGATAGAAATAAGCTTACAATCAAAAGATAATCAGTCGTTTACTCTAATATGAATGCCTTTTAGTGCGGTTCCAGCTGTAATCGCTGATGGATTTGGAAAGCCCCTAATCGGGTGTCGTATTCTCGCGGATTTCCCCTAATAACATATAGCAAGCCAATACAGACGTGGACTGTCAAGCTAACCGACAGCCCAGGCATTGCTATGCCTTATGTCAAGGCATGCGTTCTCTAAAATGTGGCCTCTACTCCTGAGTAGGGGCTTTTTTATGTGATAGTTGCGTAGATAGGAAAAGGAATGAATAGAAGTGTGAGTCGGTAAGTGGAAAGTAGAAGATATCAAAAAAGGATATGTAATTGACTGGTGCAGTTTTGGTCTCGGAAGCCACTTATCCATATATAAGCTCCTTGCCTTCAGCCACGCAAAAGAAAGGATTTTTAATCCTCATGTAGTTGCCATACTATGGACCATCGACAATGGACTGCCAACCGAATAAGCTGTTGCTCTCTCCTAATGCCACTTCTCATCCAGCCCCTCAAGGACGAATTCCCATAGCATTTCGTAAGGGACGATTTCCATTTCGGCACTTTGGTTGGCTTTTTCGATGGGGACGGAAAGTAACTTTTTCCAATATTTGTCTGCCTTCCTTAGTACTGCTTTTTTGTGGAAGCTGGCTGCGGGAAGGCATAGTAGCATTTTGATGAAGCAATTGGAGCGAAAGGTGTCGTCTTGTCTAAGGTATCTATGTGTATAAGTCTGTAAAGACTCCATTTTATCAATGATAGCTCCGTATTTTTTTTGCTGTAATAGAAAGAGTACTTGAAGGATTATGATGGTGATGTTACTTCCTCTTTTATCTTTTGATTGGATGGGAACCTGATTCATAAACTTAGACACTCTGAACTTTGGTAATTTTTCATTCTTGTCCTCTGACAACCTTTCGGTCAAAAGGAAAAAGTAGGTGAATGCCTCATGAATCTTCCAGGTCTCAGATAGATTTTTGTAATAGAGTTTAAAGTTGGAATGAGATGTTGCTCGTAGATAGGTCTCAAATGCAATATCTAAATTTTTTGAATGGTAAGAAATTATCATTAAATAGTGCATAGAGGAATACCAATTCACAGAACCTTGAAGAGTTAACCCAATGCATCTCTGAATTTTTTCAAAACCTTGTTCAAATTCTCTAAGCTTAATATGTGCTCCTGAGGATCGAAATAAGAAGCTAAGTAAAGTACGATTTGAGGCCAGATGTTTTTTCTTATCGAAGTATTGTAATGCAGTATTGCAGGTTTTTAGTACATTCAGGTAGTCATTAGCTATTTCATACCTGATGATTAAAGTAGAGTAGGTGAAGAAGTTAAACCAATAGGAATCAACCTCTTTGCCCATTTTTAAAAGGTTTTCACATAGATTATTAGCTATTTCAATAACTTCTTTCTTATTAGCAGAGGAATTGACGAAATGGACAACAATGGCAGAATAGTATTCCTCAGCTTGAAGCTCAGCGAGGTAGATTTTAGTGTACTTTTTGACAATATTATTATATTGATCGAATTTCTTCTGGTTACCGATGAGCATTCCGAAGTGCGTCCTCAACTCTTTTGCTAACGCTAAGATTATATCAGTAAACTCATATTTCTCAGCTACTTTCAGTGTTTTAATAGCGAGAGGAATAGCTCCTTGGCGATTCTGCTTTCCGATCAAAATCTTTACTGCAGAAACATCTTTATAAGAATTGTAATAAGCTCTCTGGAGATCGGAATAACTTGGCTCATTGGTGTCAATCAGGAAAAGGGTGTTGTATAGACGTTCCTTTAACTGTCTCTTCAATCTATTATAGTAGGCCTTTCTATTTTTTTCAGCCTTGAATAGTTCCGTTGCAGCATCTTCATCAGATGTAAACTGGCCTTCACTAACTCCATTGTAAAATTTGTTGAGGAGGGAATTTGGGTTTGAAGGTCCTCCTAAGATCTCAATCTGTTTGATTTTGTTTTTGCTAACGGTATTAATTAATGACCTTAACTCATCCATAGAATAAAAGATTTGATTGTTTCCTATGAAGAGGTAAATTTATAAAAAATTAATTTATAGTGAGTTGTGTGTGATTGATAGAGTACTAGATGTTAAACTGATATGTTTTATTTGAAGAAAAAAGTTCAATTGAATCTGTCTTTTTGCCCTTAGTTTTAAACTAAATTAAAAAAGTTTAAAACTATGAAGTTCATAACAAATCTACTTGTCTCTAAAAAGAATGATAAAACTATTAACACTAATTGTACCAGAGATGGTCATAGAAAGAACGCAACAGATAAATTTAAGAAGCACAGTATAAAGGCATCAAGTACTCCCAAGCTAAAGGGAGGACATACGGTGTTGGATATTGTAGCTTTTTAATTCATTGATTATGAGTGTTTTGTATTTTTAATTTCTTTTTTTTTCTGTATTCTGATATGTTTTTTTTGCCGTAAAGTGTAATTCCTTTACAGCGTTCTAGCGCCTATATTTGTACTATCATGTTTATGGTTAGAACGCTGTAGAACAATTAGCGCTCCAAGGCATCAAGGTTCCGTACCGGGCAACTCTTGGTGCTTTTTTCTTGGGGTATTTACTTTAAGCACACGCCACGGGGCCTTTGCTGACTGAGCGGTACTCAGTTTGGCAAAGGCTCTCTTTTACCACTTTTCATCCTGCCAATTTATATCAATGAACTATGCCATGTGGCAAAGTTTCCTCACCACATGTATATACTAGTAGTCAATGGTCTCTTTCAAAGTTACCTTCTTCGACAATTCTCGCTGAAAATCGTGAAATGAGATGCATAAACGACACTGATGACTACCTACTGTCAGTGAAGTGTTGAATCTCATTCTTGAGTACCTTGAAACACGAAAGTTATCTAAGAATCAATAGTTTATGATGCAACGAGCACCTAATCATTTACCTTTTCTTTTCCACAATACATGCTGATCAGAAAAAGCTTTGGGTCATAGGGAGTAGAGGATGATCCTAAGACTAGCTGACAACAGGGGGGTAGTAGTTTCAGGCCTTTGTCTCGGGTGTTGTTTCACTCTTTCCTACCTTCAACATAAATCTACCGACGTAGAGAAACAGAGAAAAGCTCGCAAATTCAGACTTTCTCTTGTGTTTTTAGTGTTTGGTAGAAAATAGATCAAGTAGTGTATGAAGCGACATGAGTGGATTTCCGAGCCTTTTTTTGCAGGAAACTCAATGGTATTGGGTAGTGAATATACACTTAGAGTCTCCATCACCTGTACAAATATAAGGGATTCTGCTAAAGATTGTTGCAGAATTAGGGCTTTCAAAGCAAGTTTAATACATATATAAAGGAGTAGTAATTTTTTTTTAATTGAAAATAAGAAGATTAGTTGAGTATTGCTTAAGAAGTGACAGATGGAAGAAGGGAAGAGAAGAAGAGAGTTGATTTGATGAAAAGGTTCCTAAAAAAAGCAAGCAGCCCCTTCCTTATCAATTGTTGGTTAAACTAGTGAGTGTAAAGTAGGGGCTGCGTATGCGTTAACGCCTATATCATCAAACTGATACTAATACGTATGACCGTTTCGATTCGCTGCTTGGGGATTGGTTTTTTTTTGATTTTTTTTTGCCTCTATTGAATGGAACGTTCGATCGGAGCTTGAATAGCGACTTTAACTCCTTGACCAGGAGCGCTTTGTAGTTGCAGTTTTCCGCCGATCATATTTATTCGACTTTCTAAATTATTCATGCCCATTCCTTTCTTTTCTACCTTGGTTGGTTCAAAGCCTTTGCCATCATCTTGATACTGTAGCGACAAATGGCTAGGCAAAAAATCCAGTTGGATCTGTATTTTTTGAGCTTGACCGTGCTTCACAGAGTTCTTAATGAGTTCCTGAAGTACTCTGAAAAGGTTAAGTTCGGCCATTTGGGAGGGTAGACGTTCTCCATTGGTTTTGGCTGTAAAGTCAATGGCTAGCATGCCGGATTGTTCATAACTGTCAGCCAGTTCTTTAATAGCTTGTTCTAGACCAAAATTTTCTAGAGTAGGGGGGAGGAGTTCGTGAGAAATTCGTCGTGTGGTGTCCACTGTAGTATGTAGCATCTGGTTGATCTCGCCTACGGTTTGACCAAATTTCTCAGGTTCTTCGCGAAATTTCTTGAGGCGGTGCATATGTAGTAATGCCACATTTAACTTGGAGCCTATATCATCGTGAAGATCTTTGGCAATGCGCTTACGCTCATTTTCTTGGGTGAAGATGATACTATTTAACAGTTCTTGCTGATGGGCTAATTGTAACGCTTGGCTATGGTTTTTCTCCTGTAGTAGTTTCCGTTGACTACGGTTGAAGAAAAGTACAAAGGCTAGTGCCAGTGCCAGCATTATAATTACGCCGAAAGCCATCAGGAAGACGATTTCGTTTTCCTGTAGATAATTTGCCATAAACTGATGGATACCAGTGCCAGGAACACCAAATTCAGAATCGCGTTAAATGCCCAAAGGCCACTGGGAAGATTAAGGTTGTTCTGCAAAAAATAATTGCTAAACATAAAAATAAACAGACTTCCCGAATAATAAATAAGTATGGCAGAGTTGATGAGCCGTAGGTACTTTTTCTCTGTAATTTCTAATGTGTCCTGTTCAGAAAGGTCAAAGAAATAGAGAATTGCATAAAGGATAAAGATGAATTGAACAGCTGTTTTGGCATAGGTATTAAACCCATAGATGGATTGCAGAAATAAAGTGTTGCTGATGATGAGTATTGCAATTGCAAAAGTGATCCATTTGAAATTTTGGGCTAAGAACTTTGGCGCTGATAGGAGACCCATGTAGAAGTAGGAAAGCAGGAGGAATTCTCCTAAGGTATAGATGTGTAGTAACGGGAGGTTGTTGCCTGACAGTTCAGCGAGTACTCTTGCACCAATCTCTATAGCAAAGTTAAACCAAATAAGGTAGCAAATCCTTTTAAAGCGTTGGGGAAGTATCGGAAATTTCCAGAGACAAATTAGAGCAATGAACTCCAAAAAGATAATATTCAGATCAGCAAGTAAATTCCAAAATTCGAGCATAGAAGTTCAAATTTTTGACCGGTGCAGTCGTGGTGAATACACTCCTGCACCGGCAATCTGTCTCTAATAGATAGTGATTATACCACCATATTAATCAGGACAGTTCGTAGGACAAGGTTTAGTAAAATCAAAAAAGTCATCGTCATCATCTCCTTCGGCATTGCCTGATTTTTCTTGAAGCTTTGGCTTAGCTTGGAAGAATAGATCCGGCTTTAGATTGCCATTTTCATCGGGAATGATGGTTAGCATGGCCCAGACTTGCCCATCCTGATCATCCTTGACGATTTGCTCCAATTCTCCCTTAGGTATTTGGAAGCCGTATTTCAGGAGGTCTTTATAAGGGCTATCTATCTGCTTGTTTAGCGCATCCGCAAAGCATTGCCAGTAACTGATAAATGCTTTGGCACAGGCTGGTTTGACTTTAAGTGGATCCTTTTCTTCATGATAATCCTTACAATCGGGAAGGTCAGGCATTGTGCAATCTATGGTAATATTTAATGCCTCTGCTAAATCTACTGGGTTAGGCGTTTTTTCAGCTGTTTCGGCTGCTGGTTGACATTGTGTAAAGGTCAAAAGCAACAGTAGCATTCCAAAAAACTGCAAGTGCTGTTTGAACATGAGTATGGTATTGTTTGGTAAAATAATTAGCCTTCTCTGACAATTTTTGTGGCCGGTGTTTTAGGTGAACAGATTGCGCTCAGCAAAAGTGAGACTTGCATCTAAAATGGCAACTCAAACTCACAAAAATTGTCATAGAACTAATATTGCAGGACTACCTGGCATGTGTTGGAGTGAAGAGATAGTGCTAAAGTCAGTAGGGATGAACGATACTTTCCATGACAATTAAACCTTCTTCGACAAATCTCGTGGACAGTCATAAAATAAGATGAATAAGCGCTCGAAGGAAGCGTCGAATGTCATTTTTGAGTGTTTTGAAACACGAGATTTGTCGAGGAACTCAATTAAAATGCTACAAATCCTATATATGTAAGGCAAAAATTACTCAAAGGGGGGCGGTATTCCAAGTGTAGTAAGGTGTACACAACAAAAACAGGGGTTTTCCCCTATAGAGCAAGGTGAAAATACCTGAATGTAGAAATGGAGGAAAATGCGCTTATATACGGGCTCTATGACACCTACCTTTGTAACAGATTGAATGCAATCTTAAAGGAGACATAAACTTTTACTGAGTGAGAATTTCGGCCATCGGATCGCATTACTATAGTGTTCGATGGCCATTTTTTATTGAGATTGTGCACAAGCATTCCTAGAACATGCTACACTTCATGGCATCCATTTTAATACCTCTTGTATCCCCCAAAAGTCATCCCGTATCTGTATTCATATTTGACATATGTAAAAAAAAACAGTGTAGAGGCGCTAATTTTGATCATTGCGACGTTATAGAAGGGCCTTTTACAAATGAAAACCCGCTGTGGCAATTTTTATAGTCTGCACTTAATCTAAAAGAATTGTGACCTAAAGAAGCAGGACTTTTATCGAAAAGGTAGACTCAAAAACCAGGAAATTGCCAAAGTACAACGAATACCCATTCTGGTAGTTTTGTGGGCTGCATTTTAGATGACAGAGTTGTGACCAAAGGAAACAAAGCTTTCATCAAAAAGGCAGACTTAAGACACAACAATTGCCAGAATATAACGAATACTATGAGTCTAAGAAATCTTTGTTTCATTCCAGTCGCTGATCTGCAACAGCCAAAATGGAACAAAATAAGTCGTTCAGTCACCAATCACAGCTTGTTGGAAACTTCTATCCAACAAGGCTTTACTCATCTATTGTTGCAGCTTCGTCAAGACAATATGGAGATTCTTTCTGGTATTGGTCTCACGCAAGAGTCCGTACCGGCAGTGGACGGGAAAAGCCTGCAAGTATTGCGGCTAGGTCTTCCTTTTGGGAGTTTAAGTGCCGATCACCTTGCTCCACTATTTTCTTTTTTAATCAGATACAGTTTCCGAGCCTGGTATCAGAGTGGTTTTAAGCCTTTGTATTGGTGGACGGCTGCTGATCATCAGATATATGCTATGATTGCGCGTTTTAGCATGCGTTTCTATCCTTCTAGAAAATATTTGATGTTGAGTAGTATTAGCTGGCTACAGGAGCGTTTGGGGCGTAAGCACTTCGGAGATTCTTATTCTACCTATACGGGAACGATTTCTACGACTAATTTATCTAAACCAGCCTTGTCCATCCCTAAGGCTAGATCTGCGAATTGGTTAGATGAGGTCGACCCAACTCAATGGGATAACCCAGACTATAGCTATTACCTGGATATCAATAGTGGAGCCGTAAGAGGAAATACACTTTTAGTGCTCATGCCTTTCAATGTTACTAATATGTTGGTAATGCAAGTGAAGATTAGCTTCAGTTGGCTAAAGGAAAAGTTGCGCTTGCAAAGCAGGGAACTACGTGCTGGATTAGCGCGATACCTGAGCCCGATCTGGAGAAGAGGGACGCAGGTAGACCAAATGCTTCCAGAAGAGCAACGTCCTGCTGCTTAAGTTCATGGTTGACCAGGGCCGATTAGTCGGAAGCGAGCAAATTATGTTTTAAGCAAGGCAGATTTTGCACCCGAATGCGGGCAATTCGGTGAAAAACCTAATGCAGCAGCCTAAGAGGAAATTTGCTGATTAAAGGCAATATAGGCTTGGTCAAACATGAACTAAGCCCTAAATACCTTGCATGAAAGCATAACTTTCTTTCACGCTGTTCAAAGGGTTCGGAGACCAATCCTGCTCTACAAAACAATGATCAATATTCAGGGCGACAGCCTTGTCGATAATAGCTTTCATCGGCACCTCACCTTGCCCAAGTTCTTGAAAGACTTCATGGGGAATGGCGGATTCGTCAAATTCATCAGCAGCGCCGACGAGTTTATCTTTTAGATGCAATAAACGGATTCGACCAGATAAACGATCCATTAAAGTCAATGGATCATACCCTCCAATACTTGCCCAAAAAACATCTAGTTCGAATTGAACTAGTTCTGGATCTAGTTTTTCCATCAATAATTCGAAAGGGACGATGCCTTCAATGGGTTCAAATTCGAAGGAGTGATGGTGATAGCACAGTTGAATACCCGCTTGTTTACATTTTTCTCCGGCAGCATGCAAGCCATCCATCACATGGTGGTAATCCGCTAGGGTGCCACGATCTTCTTTTGGAATATAACCAAATACCAGATGTGATAGCTCCGCTTTTACGGCACTATCTACTACTCTATTTATATCCTCTGGTTGCTCCCCTTTACCCGTTATCGCAGTCCAATTGAAAAAACTACTATTTACAGCTAACCCCAGATCCCTGGCAATCTTTAGCTTGTCCTGATCTTGGCTAATATCCATCAACTCCACTTGATGATACCCCATATCTTTAAGGGCTGCCAGTGTGCCAAGTGTGTCTTTTTCTAATTGAAAGCGGAGGGTGTATAGTTGTAAGCCAATAGAGTCGGCATAAGGTAGAGCATTGTCAGTCATACAGCTTGAATTAATGAATGGAAGAAGTGAAAGCGAAGCAGCACCCCATAAACTTTGTTGGAGGAATCGTCGTCTTGATGATGGTATCATACTGTAATTATGCTTCTTGTACAAATCTCCTGCTTAGAGACAATCAAACATCAAACTCGATGCTTCCTTAGCTATACACTAATTGTCAGAACTACTTCCTCACCAAGGGACTGCCCTCAAGGATTTGTCAAAGCGGGTTAATCTATTTTCTGACCATAGCTTTAATATTCTTGAGATAGGTAAGGTGGTTCGAAATGGCCTGAATAAGCGATCGTGCTGGAAGGTAGCTCGCCCCCATCTGGTGACTCTTTGAGCCAATGCGGCCAATCAGCACCCAGTGTTTGGCGATATCTCGTAATGCTTTCCAGTAATTTGATTTGAGTGGATCATAGATATGAGCAGGTTCGGCCAATATTCCATTGATCTCAATGATCTTGATTTCTTCTCCGGCTTTCAGTGCATCTATATCAGGACATTTTACATCAAAGCGACCATAAAAAAAACCGTCGATCTGGCTGCTAATCTTATCAAAGGTCTCAATCAGTTGTTTATCAATTAAATGATTACCATTGAGAAAGGTGGTGCCCCTAGAGTGATTGCCAATCTTTCCCAGGTACACCTTTTCTCCAGTTGCCGGTATCTTTGTCATCAACTCCGACCGTTCATCCTGCATGCGCTCATACTGTAAGCTAGTGCGAGATTTCTTTAACATCAGCTCTTCTACTGTAGACTGGCCATCCCCGTGCACATGCAAAAAGTCTTTAAGTGTCATAGAACTCACGTGCCCCTTGGATTGATTGGGGAAACGATAGTAGAGTACGCCGAATTCTTCGGGATAGGGGATATATTCCTGAATAATGAAATCAACTTGATAGGTGAGAAGTAGTTCCTTTAATTCGGCCTCCGTTTTAACCAAGTGCACCAACAATCCTCTATATCCAACATCTGGTTTCAGGATGATCGGAAATTGAATGTTTTCTTGCTGCAACTCTTCTTGAACTTGAGAAAAGGCTTGGCCAATCGGGACATATATAGTAATCGGCCGATAGGCAGGCGGAACCAATAGGAGCGTCTTGAATTTGGACTCCATCCCTGTTCCCCCTGTAAAGATTTTAGGGTTGGCAGTGGTAAAGAAACAAAGATGCCGATACCGAACGGCCATCCAGCAAAATAGGGGAACCATAGGACCGTAAAACATGAAAGTGGGCCAAAACTCCCAATTCAAGATTCGAATCCAGCGAGGGTTAGTCTTCAGCTGATACCACCAATTCACTTCGTAGCGATATTTCTGCAGTTCGTACTTGATCTGTTAGCAACTCATGGTACATCACGTCGATCCGATCTGCCGATTTAAGGATACTAGTAATGCTGACAGTCTGCACAATCCCTTCTCTGTCCATGATTACATCATTCCAAGGGTCGCCGTCGCCAGCCGTTTTATGAAAATACAGAATGTTTTCGCGGTTAAAGATGTGAGAATTATGGATCCATTCGCGAAACCACATTTTCCTCTTTTCTTTGGTCACCTCATCATAGAGCGTCGATGAAGACCAGATATGCGGCTTCTCACTATCGAGAGCAGTGAGAAATTGTTGTTCTTCATCCCATCGAAATTCCCAAAGTTTTCCTCTTTCTACGATCACCATCGTGAAGGCTTCCATGCCTTCAAAGTGATAATGATAGAAAAAATCCTCCGCTTTTTCATAGGAGAAAAAATCTAGGACCATAAGCCCTCTGCTGCGGCGATAAGGAGGGCGACGATCATGCCTTTTAAAAGCTCCGTTGAGTAGACATACTACCCGATTAGCATCCGAAGTAGCTATCCAAGTTCCTCCTGCTGCTGTATCTCTCGGAAAGAGCAATTGTTGCCCATCCTGTTCCACCAACGTCAATGATTGTGGAGACCTAGAGGCCTGTTCATCTCGGTTAGATGTTAGAATGAAATCGCCCTCTTGCCTTGGAATGTAAGTGACAGTACACATGCAATGCAATTAATTTAGTGTAATCGTTAATTGGGGAAAAACGAGTCATTGGGCATAGGTCGTGCATTTCTGGCTTGGGTTCAGGCGAAAGGTAGAAACAATCGCTCAAGCTGTCGGCCAATAACATTTGAAAATCAAAATTGAGGGTATCAAACCCATGGCCAAACGTAGGAAACAGCCAGATTGCTGCGAATAATAAATAGGAACTTCTGTGCTGGACTGATGATATAAATACTTGCTTGTCTTACAAAGGAACAGCTAAAGATAGAAATCAGTTTTGATTAGCCTCATACCGAAACCTTATTTTCTGTATAAGCTAGATGGCCTGAGACCAATGAACTGAAAGTTTCGCCCTCGTCAATAGACTTTTTCCTGAATTGGTTTTATAAGAGAAAGAAGATAAATTTTGTTCCTGACCAAGGCACACCCGGACCCCAATAGCCATAGCGCCATAGCGGAGGAGAAATCTAATACCATTGTAAAACCTCATCTAACTTCTTACGCTCTAAGTCTGGCACTTCCGCTTCTTCCGCTGGATAGCCAACGGGTATTAGCAGAAAAGCGCGTTCATTTTCGGGCCTCTCCAGTATGTTTTGTAGAAAATTCATCGGACTGGGCGTATGCGTCAGTGCTACTAGACCTGCTTGATGAATCGCAGCCAATAAAAATCCTGCCGCCAAACCTACAGATTCATTTACGTAGTAATTCTTTTCTCGCTGCTGCCCCTGGCTTAGATCATACGGTTTTTTGAATACAATGATGAGGGCAGGAGCAATTTCTAAGAACTCCTTTTCCCAGTTAGTGCCAAAGGGTTTTAAGTCCTCTAACCAGTCGTCGGACATACGTCCATGATAGTTTTCGTATTCTTCTTTTTCGGCAGCGATTCGAACTTTGTGCTTAATCTTAGGATCTTGAACAACGCAAAAGGTCCAAGGTTGTTTGTGAGCTCCGGAAGGGGCTGTGGAAGCAGTTAAGATGACGTTTTCAATGACGGCTTTAGGGATAGATCGGTCACTGAACGTTCTGAGTGATCGTCGTTTGTCCATGTATTGATAGAAAGCTTTTGTTCTCTCTATCATTTCTTCTTCAGAATAGACAAGACTGTGATAAGGGATGAATGCGGATGATTTAGAAGACATATTAGGTGTTGCTGTAATCGTTTAATGTTGTATTTATGGTCCTCAAGTGAGGCAGCTGCTAAAGAAGCGTTTTTGCTAAGGTGTAGAGATAGAAACAGGAAGAACTTTGCCGTTGAAAAAAGCTTTGCCCTGAAGTGCAAACCAGGCTACCATTTCACCCATTTGGTTGCTCTCAACTGGAGCTTGATAGCCAGGAAAAGCTTCGGCGAGCATCTCTGTTTGTACCGCACCCAATGCTAGGCAATTGACGGCAATGTTATCTTCTTTGAGTTCTTCTGCCAGACATTCCGTTAGGTTAGCCAGCGCAGCTTTACTGGCGCTATAGGCCGAAAGACCAGTAAATTTACTACTACCTTGTACTCCACCCATGCTTCCCATATTCAAAATATGAGCACCGTTCTTGCGGGCCAATTTGGGTAGTAATAAACGAATCAATCGAGTGATTCCAAAAAGATTAACTTCAAAAATCTCCCACCAGTCTTTATCCGTAAGTTTTGCAAAAGGTTTATTGCGAAGCAATCCTGCATTATTGATCAAGACATCGACACTATCCCAGCTTTCGGTCTTCTTAGCTAAAGCCTCTTTGTTGGGCCGGCTAAGGTCATAGGCAAGATAGTCAATGTTTTGGTGTGGACTAGCAGCTGCTAATTGTGCTAGCTTTTCTTCATTGCGAGAAAGAACTAGAATCTGATGATCGGGGTCTTGAGCCAGTTGTAAGGCGGTATCATACCCGATTCCTCGACTAGCTCCCGTGATGATGATATTCATAATTTGGTTGTTGTCTTGTGTTCTGCTTACAGATCTCCCTCCTGAGGTCTTAATACAAGTTCTTCGATGACGGTTCTAGGGCTAAGCTGCCAAGCACTCCACACTGCTTGAGCTATGTCACTTGGTGGCATTAGCCGCTCCTCCGGAATCGTAGCCCCGTCCCAGGAAGCAGTCCAAGTAGCACCCGGCAAAACAGCCGTTACCTTCACCTGGCTAGTTAATAGTTCTTGCCGTAAAGCTTTGGTAAGTCCCAATAAGGCAAATTTGGTGGTGGCATAGGAGCCCGACCCAGGAAAGACCTTTTTGCTGGCTACTGAACAAATATTGAAGATATGTCCTTTGTTCACGCTTTGCATGATAGGTGCAATCGCTCGGCAAAGATAATAAGGCGCGTAGAGGTTGACTTGCATCATTTTTGTCAGGCGCTCCTCAGGTTCGCTTAAGAGGTCTCCTTGCAGAAAAATACCCGCATTATTGATGAGTACATCGACCTGAGTCCAATTCTCCTGAATCAGCTCGATAAAATGCTGTATTTGTTCCGGAGCAGCCAGATCGGTAGCTTGGGCAAGAACTTGAATGGAAGGGTAGTTTACCTCAAGTCTTTCACGAAGCTTGAAGACATCTTTTTCAGTACGGGCGGTGATGGCCAAATCAAAGCCTTGCTCGGCAAAAAGTTCTGTCAAAGCAAGACCAATCCCTTTGGTAGCACCGGTGATGACTGCTGTGTTGGCCATTAATTTCAATTTTGGCCCGAAAATAAGTCTTCTATAGGATACTCACAAACAACCACTTTTAGATTGGCATTGTTATAAATCCTTTGAGGGGTGAGCGATTTACGGAAAATTACCCTAATTTTGGCGCTTCCCAACGAGGATTGGGAGAGCCGCTTCAAATCGTGGTTTATATTTAACCTCAGCTCAGGTATATTGGCGCTGCAAATGGAGATCCAGTAGCAGGTAGATCTAGGTTTTGCGAAGGAATTACTAAGAAAAGCCCAGGTTTTCTGTTTAAGACTCACTTTCAGTTTGCTTTGACGGTATACGGAAAAATTCCCGGACGAGCTGTTTCAGTGTGATAAAGTGTATTATGGGTATTTCAAAATTCTTATACCACTTCGGTCGCTACGTTTTAATGATGCGTACTGCCATTGCCCGACCCGAAAAACTGTCGATGTATTATCGAGAGACACTTCGGCAGATGAATGATATCGGGATTGGGTCTCTCGTCATTGTGGGCTTGATAGCGGTGTTCATCGGAGCGGTTACAGCGGTCCAGTTTGCCTACCAATTGGAAGGCTCTTTTGTTCCACGATATTACATAGGTTATATCGTTCGGGATAGTACGATTATTGAATTGGCACCAACTATTTCCTGCCTGGTTTTGGCTGGTAAGGTGGGGTCAAATATTGCAGCGGAGATTGGTGGTATGCGGCAGAAGGAGCATATTGATGCGATGGAAATTATGGGTGTAAACACTGCTGCTTACTTGGTTACCCCCAAGATTATTGCGGCCTTATTCGTGATTCCGATGCTTGTAGCCCTAGCAGCTTTCATTAGTATCATTGGTGGGTACCTTGCTTCTGTGCCTTCTGGATTGATGTCAGATGCTGAATATGTACTAGGTGTACGATCCTTTTTTGAGCAGCGAAATATCACCATGATGTTCGTGAAGTCCTTGGTTTTTGCCTTTATCTTGACTTCAGTGTCTTGCTATCAGGGATACTATGTAAAGGGAGGAAGCATTGAATTGGGAAAGGCTAGTACGAATGCTGTAGTTTATAGTGATATCCTAATTCTGTTGGCAGATTACTTGATTGCGATCATTCTTACTTAGGGTGAGGCCAATATTCGCAATCAACTTTTATTGAAAAAGAATCTAGAAATAATACCTCTATATAGAGGCCCTGTTCTATCTAACTTGAGCTTATGATTCGCACGGAAAATGTATTCAAATCGTTTGATGACGCCGAAATCCTGAAAGGAATTTCTACTGAATTCTACAGTGGAAAAACCAACTTGATCATCGGTCGTAGTGGTGCAGGAAAGACCGTTTTACTCAAGTTATTGGTAGGCCTACTAACACCTACTTCCGGTAAGATTTGGTACAATGATACAGACTTCTGCAACCTAAACAAGAGAGATTTACGTGCCATCCGAATGAAAGTAGGTATGCTATTTCAAGCCTCTGCTTTGTTCGACTCCATGACTGTAGAAGAGAACATCCGTTTTCCATTGGACATGTTTACTAATATGACCAAGAAGGAAAAATTAGATAGAGTCAATTATTGCTTAGAGCGTGTGAGTTTGGAAGGGGTGAATTCCAAGTACCCGTCCGAAACGAGTGGGGGGATGCAAAAGCGAGTTGGTATTGCTCGAGCGATTGTTCTAGATCCAGAATATTTGTTCTGTGATGAACCCAATTCGGGTCTTGATCCCAAGACCTCAATCGTAATCGATGAGTTGATTCGAAGCATTACGGAAGAAAAGCAAATCACTACGATTATCAATACGCATGATATGAATTCCGTTATGGAAATCGGAGATAATATCATATTGCTACATTTGGGAGAGATTGCTTGGCGCGGGAATAAAACAGAGGTCTTGGAAAGTAATAATGAGATTCTCCGTAACTTTATCTTTGCCTCTCCATTCTTGCAACGATTGCGAGATACTGCGCTAGAGAAGTAAAGCTCATTTTCTCCAACTCTTCTATGTTCATGGCTGGAACCCGAAAAAACTTTGATAGATCAGATCTTATTGCCGTTGCAGCCTTACTCATGAGTATGATGGCATTATTTGTTTCCATATACGAGGCCCGGATACTCAAGGCTCAGCATAAGATCATGGTTTCTCAAGAGCGTACATCTGTATGGCCCTATGTGGACGGGAATCTCACCTATCAATATGCAGATAAAGTCTTGATTGATTATGTATTGGAAAATAAAGGGATTGGCCCAAGCCGGATAGGCCAGATGGATCTCTGGGTTAATGGCCAGCCGATCTCCGACTATGCAACCTTGAGAGAATTGGTCAATGCTTATTTTCCGGACTCCATTCTAGTAGACCTATCCTTGGTCGATATGGAAAATCAGATTCTTTCTCCTTCCGAACAAGTGCAAACTTTATCGCTACAATTTGAGCGCTTTAAAGGAGATGTGGAATTAGTCCGAAACTTCTCGGTTAATTATGAAGTTTGCTACTGCTCGATTTACGACGAATGCTGGTTTTTTGATGGCCGGAACAATGGCAAGAACCAGCCATGCAAAAGTGACTAGCCATCCCATAATGCACTTGACCTGGAGCCGATGGTGAAGCTTATTAGCCGGTACATCCGCTCCGCCGAAATGCTATTTTGTTATCCGATTTTTGACACAAGCCTGAGAATATAATTCCTTGAAATTCACGGGATTGTTCATAAATTGATATCTTTACAAGACCTATTTCTTGCAATAAGTACCTGTTTTTGTCCCATTTGAGAATCATTGGAATGGGTATTTTGTACCCAAAGCTTAAGATTCTCCCTTACTATTAACCTAAGTATAACTCAGTAAGTCTAAGAAGCTTTTTGAACTCAACAATTCGATTTTGTTATAGCCGTTCTAAAGCCACTTTTCGTAAGCAAAATCCTCACTTAGCGCTGCTAAAGTCCGGTTTTGCTGCCGCAATCGGCTCAAAATTTATCTAGAATAGCTTTCAATGCTAAACTCAAACAGCTTTTAAGACTAGGCCACATTGGCCAAGCAATAATGCATTTCTCTGGTTTCAAATTAAATCAACTGCCGATTTCCGGATAATTGATGGAGGTCAAGGTTAATATGGAAAGACCCCTTACGAATAAATAGGACTTTATTTTGACTGCTCAATTTTGTTATCTGTGGACAAGACACACGAAGGGAAGGGTATTTAGAACCAATCTCAAAAAGGTTTCTGCTACCCAGATGGGATCGGATCGGCTGAGAAGGGCATCCGGTACACTTCCTGACCATTGCCAAAGTCTTATCTTGGACTCTGTTCCTGCTATAACCCTGCAGAACCTATTCCCATTAGTTCAAAATGTCATTTTAAGTTGTAAGAAAATATTCAGTCGATATAGTTCCTCTATCCTACTACTTATTTTTCCTTACCTGCTTTCTGCTCAAGTACAAGATAGCTTGGTGTCTTTTTTTCCTCGTCAGGCCGAGGATAGCACTGGTGTAACGCTAGAACAGATGAGGGGTCTATATGAACAGATTGTAGAACAATTGGGCCAAAATCTGATCCTCGAACAAGCCTGCCCGCTTAAAGACTTACAAGCCGAATTGACAAATACAGATGTAGACATCAATTACTGGCTACAGAAGAGTTTTGACCTGCGTCGATTTGGACAAATCGACTGTGCCCTTAGATTGCTACAGCAGCTCCGGACATTTACGGAAGCTTATTCCCTGCCTGATCGAGTACTGATAGAAAGCCATCTAGCCTTGACCTGGAGTGAGTATTTGGGAGATTACCAAGCAGCCTCGCAACACATCGAATCGGCTATGCAATTGATCTCTTCGCAAATAGAAAATGCGGGATGGGCCTATTATGCTGCCGGACGAGTACATCATAGGTTAGCTGATTTTGCACCAGCTTATGAAGAAACGCAACAGGCACTCTCATTAGCTAGAGCAGAAAACAACCCGGAATTAGAAGCTCGGTGCTTAGGTTCTCTTGCGCTGATTAATCGGGATGTATTTTTCGGAGAAACACTAAAGGCTGTGTCCTTTCACGAAGGAGCTATCCGGATTGCAGAGACTCTCCCTGATACCGCTGTTCTACTGAATGAACTTCTTTACCTCGGCGCAAACTATGGGGAAGCCGGACAGCATCCACGATATCTGGAACTAATTCAAAAAACCTTAGGATTGGCGGGGGCCTATAAAGATATCCGTATTGAAGAGAAGTTGTTAATTAGCTATGGTGCCTTCCTGAGTTCAAAAGGTGTACTAGAAGAAGCGAAACAACTGTTCTTACTAGCTATGGATTTAGCGCGTCGCATCAATAAACGAGCGATCATAAACCATCTTCACTACCAACTATTTGAGGTCTATTTGCTGCAAGGTCAAGTTGAGTCGGCTTATCAAATACTGGCAGAGGGTATGAGTGAGGGAATCCTGGATTCGATGGCATTGCAAGAGCAATTATATGCCGTAGACCGCCTTCGAGGTAATCATGCCAAGGCTTTGCAGCATCTTGAAATGGCATACGACGGGATCAAAGGCCAGTATATGGATCGAAATGCAGCTATGCTATCTTTTTGGGAGGCCCAACTGGAAACAAAAGAAAGCCTACTGGCAGTAAAACAACAAGAAGAAAGATTGAACGCGGAAAAGCAGCGGCGTATGCTGTATACCTATCTGCTGCTCGCCTTTGGACTGCTTTTTATCATGGCAGCTTATGGCTTCTATTATCAACGGAAAAGTTCGCGGAAATTGAGTATTCAAAAAAGGCAGATTGAAGAGCAGGCCCAAGAACTGCGTCAGCTAGATGATCTGAAATCTAGATTCTTTACTAATGTTTCTCATGAACTTCGTACACCGCTTAGTCTTATCCTTGGTCCAATTAGGTCTATTTTGAATACTAATGCATTGACAAAAGAGGATACTCACCTTTTGTCAATGGCTGCCAATAATGGAGAACAACTCAATCGCTTGGTGAATGAAATACTGGATTTCAGCAAGTTGGAATCCAAACAGGTGGTTGTACAGGAATCACCTACCAACCTTTATCTCTTCTTGGAGCACTTGATCAGCCGTTTTGAATATGTCCAATTAACTAATAAGATTGACTTCACCTTCGACTTTCAACCGGATCGGGAAATGAGAATTGACTTGGATAAGGTCAAAATGGAAAAGGTGATAAACAATTTGCTATCCAATGCTTTTAAGTTTACGCCAGTCGGAGGTCAGATAAGCCTACGGGTGATAGATAAAGGGGAGAAGATTTACTATGAAGTCGCAGATACTGGCAGAGGAATTGCTCCCGAAGACTTGCCACATGTTTTTGAACGGTATTATCAGGCCTCACATGGATCGACAGTGAAAGGGGGGACAGGGATAGGTTTAGCTTTAAGCAACCAATATGTCCAGTTGTTCGGTGGTGAGATGACAGTGCATAGTGAATTGGGAAGAGGGAGTAGATTTCAGGTTCTTCTGCCAAAAAAACTCAGCCTGGCCGGAGCGAGCGCCAGTGGTGATTCAGAAGTTTCTACTGGACCTGCTATCGAAGAAGGACGAGAAAAAGCTGGTGTAGTAAACCAGCGGAGTATTTTGGTAGTAGAGGATAATGCGGATTTAAGATCTTACCTAGCCTATATACTTAGTAAACGTTATGAACTGATAACTGTCGCTCATGGTGGTGAGGCTTTAGAATACTTAACTACTGCTACAAAAAGACCGGATCTGATCATCAGTGATCTCATGATGCCTGTGCTGGATGGCTTCCAATTGTTGAACGAACTTCGTCGAACACCACAATACAGTCGGATTCCGGTAGTCATGCTAACAGCTAAGACAAACATTAGAGATAAGCTAAAGGCATTGAGAATTGGGATAGATGACTATTTGATCAAGCCTTTCATGGAAGAAGAACTCGTAGCCAGAGTAGATAACTTACTCCGCCATGCCAGTAATGATGCGACAGAGAACTTAACGAGTGCCGAAGAAGAAGAGATTCAGACTCGTCAGAATGTTGGAGCTGTTCCTAAAACTCAACACGACCTAGAATGGCTAGCTAACTTAGAGCAGGTTGTTCTCACTCAACTCGGAGATTTTCATCTAACAGCTGACATGGTGGCAAGAAAAATGCTAATGAGTAGAACACAGCTCTTTCGGAAGATCAAAAAATTAACAGGCTTAACTGTCAATCAATACATTCAGGAAATGCGTTTCCAGGAGGCGAGAAAGCTCCTGGAGGATCAAAGCCACAGAAGTGTGAAATCCGTGGCACTCACTGTTGGATTTAAACACGTCAAAAATTTTTCGCAACGATTCAAAGATCGATTTGGACGTCTTCCGTCTAGTTATTTCTAGAATTTTAACATAAATGAAACGCTGGTATACCCAGTATGGTACGCTGATGTACCCTCGGATACCTTAACTTTGAATTGCTTAAATGTTTAGGATGAAATAGAATAGATAATATCCTCCGTAGAGGGAATTCACTTACAAGTACTAAAGGTTATTCTTCCCACTCAGTAAAATCTCTAGAAAATCCGACCGACTCGAGAATATAGAAGATCGGTAAGGTATTAAAAGTAGTCTCTCCAAAATATATTATTGCATCAATCTCTCAAGAATAGCCCTTGTAAGGAATCCCACTTTTTCAGCTTTGTGCTAAACATGTCTAAAATCCTAGTTATGCCAAAACAAATTACGCTTGTTCTACACCCTATGAACTTAAATCATAGGCAATCCAATCACCGGAGCTCGATCTTTATTACAGAAGAGATTATCGACTCCTAGAAAAACAGGGGAGGCGCTTAGATCGGTAATAACTAAGCGCCAATTTCCTTAGCCAATTGACCAGATTTTTCCATTAGCCAAGGTTGGCTTATGAATTTCTTGTCAGATTTAAGTTCTTGCGTTAACCATAGACGGATCGAGGATTTTGGCTCTCGGTCGAATAGCAACTGTGCCAATTTCCGAACCAACCTAACGGTGTTCAGGTGAGGCTCTAGTCTAGATTTAGCCAAGAAATCATTTCGCGATATATACTTTTCAAAAGAATCGCACTGTGCTTGCAATAGGTTGTAGATACTCTCATCTCTTAAGAATTGCTCGAACAAGGCCCGAACTATGATGATGCGTACTCGCGGTTGATAGGCGGGCGAGAATCGATAATTTAGTAGTTGATCTACGGCTTGGGCAAATTTCTGTTCGTAAAAATAACGTAACCCCAAGGCGTGAGCCCGAGCGTCGTCCCGCACTTCCTCATTGAGGTACTCATAGTACTGATTTATAAAGCCATCTACCCAATCAAACTCACCAGCTTGGCAACCTAAAAGGATAATGTTGCTATAAGTAGCTTCTCTGATTTTTTTGTTTTCCAATAATAAGCCCGAATCTAAGCCGGTTTTGTAAAGATCTAAAGCTTCTTTGTAGAAGTTGGCTTTTCCATTATTGATTTGGCGGGCAGCAAAATTGATGAGATGATGTAAAACGAAGAATTGGTCAGGTTTTCTTAGTAAATCTATATTTTCATTGAATAACTGTTTTAGCTGGTTAAATGCTAACTCGGCTCCGTCTTCATCAAATAGCGCATAGATGAGCTTGTACATCTGATAGACAACACTATTCTGAGTCATGGTTTCCCCCATTTCTCCTAAGATCAACTCCTCTAATCGATTTTCATCCTTAACGTTCAGCATTTTCTCTCGATTCTTCAATTCACTCCCTATTCTCATTTTGGCCAATACATAATAACTATCAAGGCTTTCCAATAGATGATGGAGATGTTCGTTTTTTTTGGAGTGTCGGTTAGTGAGTGGGTGGAAATAGAGACCATAGTGGAGGCCTATAAGGCTTTGGAAATGTTCGACATCCAGATAGGGCTCGTCTTGCACCTCATCAAGTACCTGTAATGTTCCCCGTTCAAAGTATGGATAAACATTCCTACGTGCAAGCGCACGCAATAAAAGACGTTGTTGTTGGCGCCCTTCCTTGTCACCTTGAGTCTCTAAGTAGATAAGGAATTGCTCCAAGACCTTGGTGAGTTCGGAGAAGAGCCGGCGAAGCTTATAGTCATCGTATTTTTTTTGCTGGAATATTTTCTCGTAGATACGATGGTAGTGCTTTTCAGTCAACCTAAATTCAGGGTGGAAAGGTTTCAGTTGAGCATACAAAGTATTCAGATGCTCATTGGTATTCCATAGTGGAGATTTTACTGCTTTGTTCAAGAGTTTGAACTCTTCTTTCGATAAACTCGAAAGCAAGTAGAACATTTTTTTTCCTTTCATGGGTTAGGATTATAACTTGTTTCTCTGGGGACAGTTGGGCTCTTTATTCTTTACTACAACGAAATTCAATTAAAAGTTACGTGGATTTACAACCGAAAACATATGGAATTGTGACATATAATTTCTAGGTAACTAATTGCTTAATAGGTGTTTATTGTTGTTTTGTTTTATTATTTGATGCCACAAATGTACAAAATTGTCTCTGTTATTGCTGGAATAAATCTGTTTCTTTGTAATGTAATCAGAGGGTTTATTGCTTTGAACTCTGATCCAACCTTTGAGGCCAGCTAAGCTTACCAAAAATCGAAAAAGAACTCTTGTGGACGACCTTCTGTAGTTTTTGAGCAATTTTTTTGCTTGCTACAGATAAAACTTGCTTGTGTTTGTTTGGGTGATCAATCATCGATCTTCGAAAACAAAAAGAGCGATTTGTGATGTATTGGCAGGTTACCTCCACACCTTATTTTGCCTAATTATACTTAGGGGGACATTATTTTATAATGGCTTTTGGGACAACCCAAAAGCCTTTTTTTTTGAATTTCTCATAGATTCCATTGGACGGAATTTATAAGGTAAACCGATGATTGAGAAGATGTTTTTTGAACAACTTCAAAACCCCAATCGTTTTTCCCAGAATATTTTGCGAACTTGTATCTACACCAAATGGTACTAAGCATGAGAAGTAATATTATTACACTATCATTTGTACTTATCTGCCTACTATTGCTATCCTGCCAAGTCCAAGAAAAAGCACATTTAGGGGAAATTGAACTAGAAGTTACTGGACAGAAGCAGGCTATCCCTCATTTCGAAGAAGGGTTATTATTGCTACATAGTTTTGAATATGATGATGCCCGCGAAGCTTTTGAAAAAGCGATGGCGGCTGATCCTGATATGGTCATGGCCTACTGGGGAATCGCCATGTCTCATAATCATGGATTGTGGAGACAGCAGGCCTTTGACAAAGCAACGGCGGTGTTGCAACAACTAGGAGAGAACCAGGCGGAACGACTAGCTAAAGCCAAGACGGACCTGGAAAAAGACTTTTTGATGGCTGCGGAGGTAATGTACGGTGACGGAACAAAACAGGAAAGAGATCAAGCCTATTCCAAACACATGGCGATGATGGTGGAAAAATATCCTGGACAACATGAAGTAGCCGCTTTTTATGCGCTCTCACTACTAGGCGCAGTGCCAGTTGGAAGGGATGAAGAAATGTATGAAAAAGGAGCCAGAATTGCCAAAGGTATCCTGGAAGAAAACCCACAGCACCCCGGAGCGCTCCATTACCTCATTCACTCCTATGATGACCCCAGTCACGCCCACCTCGCCCTCAAGGCCGCCAACAACTATTCCAAGGTAGCTCCCGATGCTGCGCATGCACTCCATATGCCATCACACATTTATGTAGCGATGGGAATGTGGGTTGAGGTGATTAGTTCAAATATCTCCTCCTATCAAGCCAGTGTAACCCGCAAAGACAAGAAGAGTCTGGATGGAGATGCTCGCAGTTACCATGCGCTAGCCTGGCTGTTATATGGCTACTTGCAACAGGAAAACTGGGAGGAAGCCGATAAGATCATGGCGGATATGGAAGCCTACACGGCTGAATTGCCATCCAAACGAGCCAAGGCCTATATGGTAGAGATGAAAGCGAATTATTTAGTGGAGACCAATCGCTGGGACAGCCCTATTGCTGATATTGAAGTAGAAACAGATAATCTAAATTTAACGAATCAAGCAGGTTATGAATTTATCGAAGGGGTGAAGGCTTATATGAAGAAAGATACTGCCGCCTTGCGTCAGGTGATTCTCGGGATTGCCCAACTCAGACAAGACAATGGATTACTGATCAATGAAGAAGGAGCTGCTGTATGTAGTGCAGCCGGGATAGATCAGACTGCGCCAAACCAGTTGGATCTTGATCTAGCACAAATCATGGAAATGGAGCTAAGGGCTTACTATCATTGGCTTGAAGGTGATGAGGAGGAAACAGAGAAATGGCTGATCGAAGCTACGAATTTGCAATCTAAAGTAAGTTATTCATTCGGCCCTCCTATTATCGCCAAGCCCTCTTATGAATTATATGGAGATTGGTTAGTGGATCAAGGGCGAATGAAGGAGGCCATCGTACAATATGAGTTGGCTTTGGAAAGAGGCCCCAATCGGACCTATCCGTTAAGGGCAAAAGAAAAGGCTGCAAAGGATAGTGGCGAGGAAAAACTAGGCCTGCAATAGGATGTATTGATTAAGATAAGGGGCTGATGCAATCCACCAGGCAAGGTAACCTTTGCGCCTGAATTCACGTACACCTAATAATTATTACACAACTTTAGTACCTTGGCCGAACTATTAATTCGTTTCATCTAAGCGAACTTAGCAAGTAGCCAAAGGCGACAGATCGTTTTTATCTATCCCTGAACATTTTTTCGATGACTTGAATTCATCCTATTCGTTCTTTTGCGCCCTAATCTTTGCGAAAGGTCATCAGCGACGGGAAGTATTCATTACCCCATTATCTACCTCAGTAACTTTCGAAATAGACTCTCGCATCGTCTTCTGTTTACGCGGACGATACGCTTGAGCTATTTGCAATCTACTGTGATGAAGTTTAAACAACTTCGATAGCCAAAATGTGGTTCATAGGTTTCGGTGCAGGAATTGGATATAAAGATGCAGGCGGAATCTTTTAGACCATAATCTCTAAAAAGCGCCAAAGAAAAGGAGTGAAGATAACCCAACAGATAGATACCCACTCACTATGGCAAAGATCGTTCCTGTTTATATTTTGCTTTAGTGTAATCGGTTGTGCTACCTTGATGGCACAGGCCTTACCTCCAGCCGCGGAGCAAGGTAAAGTCAGCTATCCTTCAGGTTTTTTCAAAAATCAGTTTGTTAAATTGGATGGCCAATGGGCCTACTACCCACAAAGGTTGCTTTCTCCTGAGCAACTACTTAATCAGGGACAGAATTCTCCAAACTTTGTTGCCTTCCCAAGTACCTGGAATACCATAAACGGAAATGGTTACTTTGAACCCGCCTTTGGTTATGCAACTTACCAGCTAGTTATTGAGGTTGAAGATACAAATGTAAATTATGCCTTGACGATACCTGATCTTTACACTGCGTATCGACTTTTTGTCAATGGCAAGGAATTCGCAAAAAATGGGAAAGTTGGCAGAGATGAGGAAAACACTGAGCCATATTGGGTTCCAATAACCAAAGAACTGGGTTCTTCTGATCGTCGATTTGAACTGGTACTACAAATTGCCAACTTTGACCATCCTACTGGGGGTGCTGGCAAGTCTATTTTTTTTGGACCTTTTTCTTTATTAGAAGCGCGTGCTGCCAAAATTGATAACCTAGCTTATGGGCTATTTGGAAGTTTTGTGATGTGTGGGCTTTTTGTATTAGGCTTTTATGCCTTCGGCCAGCAGGAAGGAGCCTTGCTTTCTTTTGCTTTGTTCTGCCTGACGCATAGTTATCGAATGATTGGGTCTGCTGATTATCAAATTCATGAGTTGTTTCCGCAAATGGATATTTATTGGTCAGCCAGACTGGAGTATCTCTCAATGTATGTCAGTTTTGTTCTTTTTTGGGAGTTTTGTTATCAGAGCTTCAAGGACATAATTGCAGTCAGAATTGCTAGGACGATGCAGATTTCTACCCTATTAGGTGTTTTCATAGTCTTGCTTTGCCCACTTTCTATATATTCTTACACCTTAAGCTTCTTCCATTTGATCTTTTTCTTGAGTGCCTTGTACGCGGTCTATTTTTTAGTTGATGGATTGCGTAAATACTGGAGTAAGGTCTTGTGGTTTGCGTTAGGCCTAGGGTGTTTAGCGCTGAATGCGACGGCGATTATTGCCAACCTCCGGGGATGGTGGGAGACAAATTTAATTTTAATCCTATTGGGGTATGTGTCATTCCTCTTTTTCCAAACCCTCCACTTATCCCGACGGTTTGCCTTGAATTATCGCCGTCTAGCACAAGCCGCTGAAGCTGCCAATAAGGCCAAATCTGAATTTTTGGCGACGGTTAGTCATGAGATTCGAACGCCGATGAATGGCGTAATGGGAATGACGGACCTACTAGCAAAAACAGCTTTGAATCAGGAGCAACGGCAATATCTTGAAACGGTTCAGCTTAGCGGAAACAGCCTGTTGTCCATTATAGACGATATTTTGGATCTATCAAAGATCGAGGCAGGAAGGATGGAATTGGAAAATAAACCCTTTGCACCGAGGGTGCTCGTAGAAGGGGTAATACAATTGCTGGAACCCAAGTGTACGAAGAAAGGATTAAAATTATACACAAAAATAGAGGAAGGAGTTGATCCCGTTTTGGAAGGAGATGCTCAGCGTATCCGGCAGGTATTGTTTAACTTGGTAGGGAATGCCGTAAAGTTTACGGAAAGAGGGAGTATTGGTATTCTGGTAAAACAGGAGACGATTGATACCAAGTATGCCCGCTTGCTTATCGAAGTGCAAGATACAGGGATGGGAATTCCTGGTCATGTCCAAAGGCAGCTGTTTAAGCCATTTTCACAAGGGGATACATCGATTTCTCGTCGCTTCGGAGGTACTGGACTTGGCTTGGCCATTTCACAGCAATTGGTCGAGTTGATGAAAGGGGAGATAAGTGTAGATAGCGAGGAAGGTAAGGGCGCGCTCTTTGCTTTTGAACTGCCGTTAAGAAGAACGACAGAACAAGTGCTTCCACCAGAGATACTACCGCAGAAAGCAACAGATGATGATCAATTATTAGCTGAAAAAATTCCGCTTGAGATTCTTTTGGTGGAAGACCACTTAATCAATCAAAAATTAGTGATTACTCTTCTGAAGCAATTAGGCTATACCATACAGGTGGTGAGTGATGGACAGGAGGCGGTGAATTATGTCAAAGAAAAGGATTTCGATATGATCCTGATGGACATTCAGATGCCCCGGATGGATGGACTAGAAGCTACTCAATTAATTCGAAAGATCAAGCAGGAAAAGCCACCCTTGATCATTGCCATGACAGCTAATGCCTTGCAGGAAGATCGGCAGAAGTGCCTGCAAGCCGGGATGGATGACTATATAATGAAACCACTTAAATCCGGAATCCTCGAGAAAATGATCCTAAAATGGATGAAAAACTGAGAAACTACAACATCTTAGTATAGTATTCGTACATCAAAGGTGTAAGCAAGGAGTAATGTGTCGAACCCTGAGTATATTATTCATCCTCTGTAGTCCGTTTTGGGTTTTCGGACAGCCTTCACCGTTTGAAATCAAGAAAGGTGAACTGGACATGTCGTGGCAACTAGAAAGGGAATGGAAAATATTACTCAATGGAGACTGGGAATTGTATTGGGATACCTTGCTCACCCCCGCAGATTTTCAAAGAGAGCAGCTACCAGAGCCATTGATTGTCTCTTTCCCTACTCCTTGGAATGACCTGAAGGGACAGGAGCTTCCCGTGACTGCTAAAGGTTTTGGGACCTACCGATTACGTATTTACTTTGATTCTTCTCGCCCTCTATTGGGCTTTTCTATGCCCGACTTCTATACGGCTTATAAGATGTGGATCAATGGGGAAGTTTTCCTTTCCAATGGCATTGTGGGGAATACACCAGAGAGCACCACTCCTTATTGGCTACATCGTACCAAGACTTACAATCTAGAGCAAGACTCCTTAGAGATTATTCTGCAAATGGCAAATTTCTCACACCGGAAAGGTGGCCCGTCAGAACCTATTCGCATGGGAACTAATGAGCTTATCATTCAGGAAAAAGCTAAGGTGGATAATTTTGCCTTCGCCCTTTTTGGTAGCTTGGTTATGTGTGGATTGTTTTTACTAGGCCTTTTCTTTTTTGGGCAAGAGGATAAAGCCGTACTGTTTTTTGCGCTCTTTTGTTTAGCTCATAGTTACCGAATGATTGGTGCAGGTGAGTATCAATTGCATAGCTTGATTCCAGGTTTACCCTTCTTTTGGGCAGTGAAACTTGAGTATTGGTCCCTAATTTTGAGTTTGACTCTAATATGGGAATTTGTTTACCGCAATTTTCCGGAATTCATCAATAAGAAATTCCTTAGGTTCGTGGAATGGACTACGGGGTTTCTCTGCTTCGGTGTCTTAGTTTTGCCCTTATCTGTTTTTAGCTATTCTCTCTATTACGTCTTTCCAATGATCTTTATTAGTATTCTTTATGGATTCTATGCGCTCTATGGGGCACTAAAGGCAAAGGGAAAAGAAGTAATCTATTTGGTTGTAGGCTTATTTGGAATATTAGTGGTTGCGATTTTAACGGTAGGTGAGAATCTAGGGTTATTAAATGATATTCAGGTTTGGATTTTTGTGGCTTATCTCCTCTTCTTGTTCTTTCAGACCATGCAATTATCTCGAAGGTTTTCCCACACCTTTAAGACCATGGCCAAGGCAGCCGATGTCGCCAATCAAGCTAAGACGGAATTCCTGGCTACCGTTAGTCATGAGATCAGAACTCCTATGAATGGCGTAATAGGAACAGCAGACCTGTTAGGGCAAACCCACCTTAACAAAGAGCAACAGCGATATGTCAATATCATACAAACCAGTGGCGACAATTTGGTTCGGATCATAAATGACATTCTGGACCTCTCCAAGATTGAATCTGGGCATGCTGAGTTGGTAGAAACAGATTTTTGTCTAATGGAATTGATGGATGAAGTTATGGATCTCTTACAATCCAAAGCGGATCAAAAGGGGCTTTACCTGAAAAAGGAGATACGATCGGAAATTGATACCCGTTTATATGCTGATAGTGGCAAGGTTCGTCAAATATTGATAAACCTGGTAGGTAATGCCATTAAATTCACGGCAAATGGAGGGGTGACTATCGCAGCTGAGCTGGATAAGAGGAAGGAAGGAGCTGAGATTCAAGTACGCTTAGAGGTATTAGATACAGGAATTGGAATTCCACAGAGTCAGCTACAGGAGTTATTTAAACCCTTTACGCAAGCGGATGCTTCTATCTCCCGGCAATATGGGGGAACAGGTTTGGGCCTTGCCATTTCCAAGAAACTGGTGAGTTTGATGGGAGGAGAGATTCAGGTAGAAAGCCAAGTAGGAGAGGGAACTCTATTCTCTTTTGTAGTACCTGCTCGACCTAGTAAAATGGAACTTGGACTGGCTGGCAAAAATAATACACAATCCCTATTGCAGAATAGATTTCCTCTACGTATTCTACTAGCTGAAGATCATCCTATCAACCAGAAACTTATGCAGATCATGTTGAGCCGCTTCGGCTACGATGCAGATTTAGCGCAAGACGGTAAGGAGGCTGTAGATTTGGCACGACATCATTCTTATGATTTGATCTTTATGGATATTCAGATGCCTGCGATGGATGGGATGGAAGCAACTAGAGAAATAAGAAAAGCATTGAAGCCCCAAGGGCAACCTACGATCATTGCTATGACGGCCAACGCATTGGAAGAAGACAAAAAACAATGCCTTAAGGCGGGAATGAATGATTTCATGGTTAAGCCGATTAAGTTAGACATGGTAGAAAAAATGATTATCAAATGGGGCGAGTCTTAATAATTGGCTTTTTGCTGACGTGCCCTAGCCTGTTGTCTGCACAGCTTGAAGACAAGGAAAGCTTAGTAGTACAAAAAGGAGGCTTGGTAATCAGTGCATCTGCACTGGACGATGGTCCTATTCCCCTAAGCGGTGACTGGGAAATATACTGGGGGGAGTTGCTGGACCCCATAGAATTGCAGGAAAGGAATCAAACCGTGCAATATGCAACCTTGCCTGGTTTATGGAATAGCACAATAGTGGATGGAGAACAACTTCCAGGGCAAGGCGTAGCTACTTATAGAGTAAGACTGCTATTTGCTCAGCCCCCGCCCATGTTAGCTTTAAGTTTACCTGATTTTTATACTGCTTACGAGCTTTGGATTGATGGGGAACCAGCAGCAAATAATGGCAAGGTAGGAACGACCAAAATGACCACGATTCCACATTGGTTGCCACAAGTCGTACCTGTCTCAGTAGAAGGGAAGGAGGTAGAGATTGTTTTGCAGGTAGCTAATTTCCATCATGTTCGTGGAGGTCTCGGGGAAACTATATTGCTGGGGAAGAGCAAAAATATCATCGACCAATTTTCATCTGTATTTAATTTGTCTTGGGTAATTTTCGGCTGCTTGATCATGTGTGGCCTTTTCCTTTTAGTGCTATACACTTTCCGGCGAGGTGATAAAGCTGCATTGTTCTTTGCTCTCTTTTGCATTGCACATAGTTATCGTATAGTTGGAGCCGAACACTATGCGCTGCACCAGGCCTTGCCCTGGCTGCCTTGGTGGTTTACCGCAAAATTAGAATATCTATCCCTTTATATCAGTCTTGGTTTTTTCTGGGAGTACGGCAATTATGTATTGGAAGATACGGTGCATCCAATCGTACTCAATATTGAACGTGGGATTGTGGCCTTCTGCAGCCTTGCGGTCTTGGTACTACCTTTACATTATTACACCTTAACATTGGAGATTATTCAACCTCTTCTGATAGCAAGTGTAGCCTATGGGGGATACTGCCTGATCCGGGCCAGCTATCGTGATGGACAGGCTATGATTTATCTAAACCTTGGCTTATTAGCACTGTTTGTCGTGTTGATCGGTACTTTATTGGATTTCCTCCGTATTTGGCAACCTACTCCATTCCTGGTATTGAGCGCCTATATCATGTTTCTTTTCTTTGAAACCTTACATCTGTCTCGCCGCTTTGCCAATGTATATCATGAAATGGTTGAAGCAGCAGATAAAGCTAATCAGGCCAAAACCGAGTTTCTGGCTACAGTTAGTCATGAAATTCGGACGCCCATGAATGGGGTAATTGGGATGGCAGAACTGCTTGCGCAAATGCCGTTGGATGACGAAGCACACAAATATGTCGATACCATAAAGCTAAGCGGAAATAATTTGGTTGAGATCATTAATGATATCCTGGATTTATCCAAAATTGAAGCAGAAAGAATTGATATTGAACTAGTGCCGTTCCAACTATCGGGCTTGTTGGAACAGATCATCAAACTATTAAGTCCTAAGGCTCAGGAAAAGGATTTGACCATTGAACTGGAAAAAATTGAGAGATTGCCAGTACTGTTGGAGGGTGATGTGGCACGGATTCGACAGATTTACACCAATCTAATAAGTAACGCGATCAAGTTTACGGAAAAAGGCTTTGTGAAACTTCGCTTTACGGTATTGCAGCAACATGAAGGAGCTATAGTTGGAAAGCTGGAAGTACAGGATACAGGGATTGGCATTCCATCGAATCGATTGAATTCTCTGTTTCAGCCCTTTTCCCAATTAGATCCTTCTATCTCCAGAAAGTATGGAGGCACTGGGCTGGGGTTGGCAATTTCCAGGCGTTTAGCTCGCTTGATGGGAGGAGATATAGTAGTGGAAAGTGTGGAAAATAAGGGCTCAACTTTTAGCGTCACCCTACCTATGAAAATTAGCGCCTTGAGTCTTGAGGAGTGGGAAGCTAAACTACAGCCCGAAGAAGAAATTTCTATAGGACTATTGGCAGAAGAATTACCCTTATCTATTCTGGTCGCTGAAGATCATCCTATCAATCAACAATTGATGAGTATTGTGTTGAAAAAACTTGGATTTGAGCCGACCTTTGTCTCCGACGGGGTTGGTGTGTTAAATAAACTACAGGAACAAGCTTTTGATTTGATTTTTATGGATGTGCAAATGCCAATTATGGATGGCTTGGAGGCTACCCGGCAAATTTATAGTGCCTTCCCACAAGAAAAAATTCCTTCTATTGTAGCCATGACGGCCAATGCTTTGCAAGGTGATCGAGAAAAATGCCTGGAAGCAGGAATGCATGATTATGTAGCCAAGCCATTAAGCCTAGCACATATCGAGGGGATGATTAGAAAATGGGGATACCAGAAGAAAAAGAATGCTCCAAGCTAGAACTTTAATCGGCAAGTAACGGTCGCACCAGTTTGTAGGTAGCCCGTCTCCAATTCCCACTGTGTCAAGAAAATCAAACGTACCGCTTCCTTCTCCAATATCAAGCCTTTGGGTTGCAAAACCCTCACCCCTTCAACCCTATTTCCTGGCCCAACTCGGAAGGTCAGGCTGACGGATTGCCCCACCTGAGAATAGTGAACCTGGATTTTTTGTGCGTTTTTGCGAAGCATTCGATTCAACTTCTTAAGTCCACCTGCTGGTGAAGCCCCCAGCGTATTTACATCTTCAAGGCCGATGGCTTTGATCGTCACCATACCTTGAATGGTGCTTTTATCCCTTTTCTTTGCACGTCGATCCCCGTACCCGGTAATTACTACCTCAGACAGCACGTCATTTGATGGAGTAAGTCGAATATCATAAGTGTCAATTTTTTCAAGGGATAATTGTGTAGATTGGAAACCCACATAGCTGAAAGAAACCTCTTTCGACTGACTGCTCACAGGGAGTTTGTATATTCCATCAACATCTGTTACGGTCCCTAAATTAGTTCCAGAGAGATTCACGGCTACCCCAATCAAGGGCTCTCCATTAGAATCGGTTACCCTACCCGTAATTTCGCGAGCCTGCAATCTTTCCCGGGTGGATTTTGGACTTGCGGGTGGCACAAAACTATCAGCAACATCTTCCTCGAGGGCTGATTCTTCTGCAATGGCCACTCTCTCTTCCGAGCGGGCTGCTTCTTTTTTCTCGGAAGGAGCCGGTGAAGATTCGCTTCTAGCAATCGGCGCTTTGGATGGTACCGCTCCTGGTTTTTGCTCCTCACTCACTGCACCTGCGGCATTACCTTGCAGCTTAGCTGAAGCCTCTTCCATATCTGCTGCTAGTCGGTCATCCGTATTCTCTATATCTTTTCGCCTCGCTGTATTGGCAATGGAAGGTTTGGGCTGATTCAAGGCCTTTCTCTTCTTAGGTGTCTTAGTTTCTGGCGGTTCTACTACCACTGAACCCACATTCTCGCTAACCACAGCATTGTCTTCTTCATCCAATTGTTTGAATTCTGCTTCCTCCATTTCCACCTCGTCAACTGTCACTGTCTCTGCTGGCTTTTCTTCCATTTCTTGGGCGGCGGGTGTGGCTTGACCGATCTGCGTACGGCTTCCATCATTAACCCAGCGCAAGGCAAACAAAGCTACCACTAAGATGGCTCCTCCTGCAGCAACCCTTAGCCAAATGGGGAATCCTTTTTTCTTTTCCTCTTTACCCGCCAAGCGGTTTCGGAGCTGCTGTAGTTTGTGCAAATGATCATCCTCAGGAACTGCTTGATAACCTTCTAGTGCATCGGCCATAAAAGGATCATCCTGAGCTAGCTGTTGTAGCTCTCGTTCTTGTTTTAGCCCGGCATCTCCGCTGAGCCATCCTTTTAGGGACTGGATGAAGGTTTGATCCTTTTTCATGTTAATTGATGGCCTTAATGGCTATTATTTTCTGCTTTCTTTTCGAGGCAAATTTTTAGATTTCTACGCCCGTTCTGTATATATGAACGGATTTTACCTACGGCCTGATTCTTCATCAGGGCAATTTCTTTATAGGATTTGTCTTGGTAGTAGAACAAGTCGATACACTCTTTTTGTTCAACATTAAGCTGTTTCAGACAATCCTTTAACTGCTCCTCTTTCTCATCTTCTTCATAGTCTTCATCAATAGGATGCAAAAAAGTATCTGATTGCATAAAGTCACTATCAAAAGAAACGTGCATTTGTTTATTTTCCTTGCGAAGTAGCATTAAACAATGGTTCTTCGCCAAGACATATAACCAACTTCTGAATTGTTTGATATCATGACGTAGGACCTTATCTGATAATTCTTCAAAGATATGCATCACGGCATCCTCTGCTCGACTCGAACTTTTAAGGTATTTCAAACAAACACCATAAGTCAACTCCAAATATCGATCAAACAACTGTCCCAATGCCTGCATATCCGCTTGCTGGCGGTATTGCGTCAGCAGTTCTTCATCTGAGAGGTCTGCGCTTTTGGAACGTAAGAATCGAAGCATGGAATAAAGGTAAGCAATGCCTATTAATTATTTATAGCACTAAGTTAGACCTCTACCACTTCAACGTAATTTCACATTTCTGAAAAAAACTTCAGGCTGGTTTATGTAATTCTAGAAACCGATACATCCTATGGTAAAAAACCTCAAATCATGAAAAAAATAATCTTCTTCTTCGCGCTGGCCGCCATTCTCTCTGCTTTTGAAATGGTTACTCAAATTGAACCTGTATATGAAATTAAAGGGGTAGTTGTGGAGGATGGTACTGGGGAGCCTTTGATTGGGCTCAATATCTTTGAAAAAGGGACAAACAACGGCGCTTTAACAGATGTTGATGGCAAATTTGTTTTAAAGTCATCAAATCCTTGCCCAACGATAAGCCTGGCCTATATAGGCTATATTAAACAAGAACATGCCAAGGTCTGTCACGACAAAGAACATAAGTTTGTAATGTTGCCCGATGTTCAAAATCTCGATGAAGTTGTAGTGACTGGGTACGATAAGAAACCTAAGGCAAAAAGGAAGCGAGAGCATAGAAGACTTCATGCACAGAAAATGATTTCTGGTAATACAGCAGGAGTTATGTTATCACAGACACCCGCCCCCTCACGCCCTTATCCCGGCCAACCCTTGCAAACGGAAGATTATAGCCCGATCAGTGAAAATCGATTCCTGAGCCCCCTAAACGAACCCCTCTCTACTTTTTCAATCGATGTGGATGCCGCATCATACAGCAATATCAGGCGCTTCATCAAGGGAGGCAACCTTCCGCCTAAGGATGCAGTACGTATCGAAGAGATGGTGAACTATTTTGAATACGAATATCCCGCAGCCAATGGGGAACATCCTTTTTCAGTAATTAGTGAAATGGGCGCTAGCCCATGGTCTCCAGAACATCGATTGCTCCATATTGGTATGCAAGCCAAGCAGATCCCCGCAGCCAATCTCCCTCCTTCAAATTTGGTATTCTTAATTGATGTGTCTGGTAGTATGAGTGCGGCCAATAAATTGCCACTATTGAAATCAGCCTTCAAATTATTGGTAGATCAGTTGAGGCCGAATGATAAGGTCTCTATCGTGGTGTATGCTGGAGCAGCTGGGCTAGTATTACCTCCAACTAAAGGCAGTGATAAGCCTAAGATCAAGGAAGCCTTTGATCAACTGCAAGCAGGTGGATCGACTGCCGGAGGAGCCGGTATAAAATTGGCCTATAAGATGGCGCGTAAGCATTTTGTCCAACAGGGAAACAATCGTGTAATCCTAGCCACCGATGGAGATTTCAATGTTGGTGCTAGCTCTGATGCAGAAATGGTTCGCCTCATTGAGAAAGAAAGAGAAAGCGGTGTATTCCTTACCGTACTGGGCTTTGGAATGGGTAACTATAAGGACAACAAGATGCAGCAATTGGCAAACAAAGGAAATGGTAATCACGCTTACATAGACAATGTAGATGAAGCCAAAAAAGTATTGGTAAATGAGTTTGGTGCTACAATGTATACTGTCGCCAAAGATGTTAAGCTTCAGGTCGAATTCAATCCGGCAAAAGTGCAAGCCTATCGCTTAATAGGATATGAGAATAGAATGCTCAATAATGAGGATTTCAATGATGATAAAAAGGATGCGGGTGAGCTCGGTGCCGGACACACCGTAACAGCTATATATGAAATCATTCCCGTGGGTGTCAAAACGGAATTTTTGACTAAAGTCGATGATCTGAAGTATCAGGCACCTAAAAATAGCATTACCTCTACCTCTGATGAATGGTGCCATGTAAAGTTGCGCTACAAGCAGCCAAGTGGAACCAAAAGTCGCCTTTTAGAACAACAGGTTGAACCTACGGCCGAATTAGCCAATACTTCGGATAATTTCCGTTGGTCCGCTGCCGTGGCAGGATTCGGCTTGTCGCTAAGAGATTCTCAGTATAAAGGCAAAGTGAACTATGATATGGTCCGGAAGCTAGCCCAATCAGCTAAAGGCAAAGATCCCAATGGTTATCGCAAGGAGTTTATTGATTTAGTTGATAAGGCAGACCAATTAAAGAACAAGCTAACCGCAGATAAATAGTGAGAATTTGTGGCATAAGTTAGCGTGAATTTGAAACCAGCTATTAGTTTGGTTCTACAGCCAAGGCGCTACCGGTAATCCCTAACTGGTAGCGCTTTTATTAGTTTAGCGGAACTTTATATTAATAAAATAGGTTTTAGGCATGATTGTTGTTGCAGCATATTAGCGTTCAATAACTCATCCAATAAGCAGTAAACACAAAAACTACAAATCAACAGAGCCTCAAAGGGTTAAAATCTGTTGAATAGAAAACGCCTCAGGAAAGTAACCATAAACATGATATTTATCTTTCCTAGCGGCATATCTGCCCAGAATAGTTCAACCCTACGTAAGCGGAAATCGCTAACCAATTAGATAGTTCATCAGCAAATGTCCGAAAAGGATCACTTCGTCTTAGAAGCCAAATTCAAATAGCTTCTAAGCTGCTATTTCGCGCCTTGTATTGTGATTCGGGTGTGGACCTATTGAGGATGGATGTCATCCTCAATAGCCTCAGTTGTGCTGATCAAAATGGTAATGAAGATCCTTAAAAGCTCTTTAAAAAATATAACTTCTCACACTCCCTACTTGTAAAAGAGAGCTGAGTAGTTGCCTTTACATGGAAAGTTGAAAATCCGTTACCTGAAGAATTTCTGCAGCACAATCACACTAAATCCAATCAAACATGTACACAGGAAATGAAAAATCTGCAATTAACAGGGAAACAGCCGTTTCCAACATTAGCGAAACGATGCAAGGTAGACATGTCGATTTTGATTCTACCTACCTGAGCCAACTAGCACTTGGCGATCTTTTAAAGACAAACGGAGCCGTTGGGGTTAGGTTTTACATGGGGAAGGTGGTGGAAGAGGGGAAGATTTATAAGACCTTGATCGCAGTGGCCGTAGACGCGGATGGCAACGACCTCACTGAAGATGGAGAGGTTATACTTGGCGATAAACCTTGTCCGGTTTATTGCGGAGGCGGAGGAATGTGGCCATAAGCTGTGAGTAGATTGTTATTCTACTAAATATTGTGGGAAAGTTCTGGTATTTTTACTTTCCCACTTTCTTCTCTGTAGTTGTGTCGAGCTTAATAGTCTCATTGCATGAAAAGAACACTGACACCCTTGACTCAAACTTGTATTTTGGTAGCTATTGCCCTGGTGGTAGGCCTGACGCTGGATGCGCAGGATGCCAAAATATCCATCCCTTTTCATCGATTGGCACAAGACCAGGGGCTTCAAGATTTAAACAACGCGTTCGTTACTAAGGATTCTAGAGGTTATATTTGGATAAGCAGTTTTGAAAATGGGCTATTTCGCTATGATGGCCGTTCTTTCCGCAATTATAAAGCCGACCCTACGGATTCCACTTCTATTGGTGCCAACATGATTACCAGTCCATGTTTTGAGGATGAAAATGGGGATCTTTGGTTTTCCAGTTATGACGCTATCAACCGTTATATTCGCCAGCAAGATGTTTTTCAGACGTACCGGATTCGGGATTCACTTGGCAATAAACTAGAAAACTTTTACACTGCTTTCCACTTAGATCAACAAAAGAATCTGTGGATTCGCCTGGATGAGGAGGGTGGCGTTTTGTATCACTTTAATACCCAGACAGGGGATGCCACCTATCAGCACCAAATGTTGGGGCAAAGATTTAGTGTGGTAGAAGATGAAAACGGAAGAGTTAGCAGCGTAGTGTCCTCTATGTTTTACCCGCTTCCTGGGGCTAAGCAGTATGACTATGATCAATCGGGAAAGTTGACAACTGAGGAATCCTTACTCACTACAGAATCTCTCAATACCGAGGTCTTTACTTATCAATCTTATTTATCTACTCAGGGGACCACTTGGCTAGGAACAACTAAGGGCCTAGCTCGCTTGCATTCCAAAAGGAACTCGAGGGATAGCCCCGATTTCTTTTCCTCTTTTCAAGGTAATTCTATCGGCACAGCCTGGTCAATTGTCCCTTTGCAGGAACAGTACCTTTTGGTGTCCACTAGCAGGCTGGGATTGCTGCTTTTTGACTTAGCACAAGAAGCGTTTATTCAACGTATTGCCCACGAAGAGAATGACCCGTTCCGTCTCAAGTCCAATAGGCTGCATGAACTGTATATGGATCAAGATGAGATCTTGTGGGTGACAAGCTATGGTATGGGACTTCATTATGGTAGTCCCAATAAGAAAAAATTTGATTTGGCCAGCTCAAATTCTTCGCCAGGATCTGCTTCTATGGTAGGATACCTGGCAGAAGATGGCAAAGGCGGTGTTTGGGGGATGAAAGGGAAAGGCCAGGTGTTATACTTCAAAGATAATTTTACTAATGCAGAAGAGGTCGATTTTAGTAATACTGAGTTTGAAAGTACAGCGACGCAAAGTTCGCTATTCAATGGGCAAAAAGGCAAAGTATGGTTTGCGAATGGTCCAGAATTATTCCTATTGCAAGGAAGAGCCTTAGTACTTATCGACAGCTTTGATACGACAGTAGATAATCTTATTGAATTGAGAAGCGGGAAAACGCTGATTAGCACCGCTGATGGGAGTTTTATTCTAGAACCTATTGGGAGTGATCAATATGACCGTCGTTTACTTTCGGTACCGGAAATGGAAGGAAATCCTTGGTTTACTACAGCTATCCAAGATTCCGAAGGGCAGGTATATCTTTCCCTGGAGTTCGAACGTATCGCTGTGTTTAAAGAATCTTCGGAAGGGCTTGAACAAATAAAAATAATCAAGTCACCTTCCTACTTTCTGGGAGCGTATGAGGATATAGCGAATGACTGTATCTGGTTGAGCACAACGATAGGCCTAGGTAAATTGAATAAACAAACGTATCAGTTTCAGCCTGTTGATTTGGGCGTGGAATTGGGGACTTGCTGGGGATTGTTCGGGGATCAGGACAACAACCTCTGGTTAAGTAATGGAACTGGGCTACATCGATATTCTATTGACGATGACGATTTTCACACTTTTTCAGCAGCAGATGGGAGTTTGAAAACTGGATATGGACGTTACTCATTTCTAAAGAGATCAAATGGTGAAATGTGGTTTGGTGGACCAGAAGGGATTAGCGTAGTTGACCCAAAGGATGTTGATTTTATCACTACTGCTCCTAAAATCCACCTAACGAATCTTCGGGTGCACGGAGAAGCTTATCAAATGCCGGACTCGACTGTCATTAGTGAAGCTGGATCTTTCGAGTTGGAGCCGGGACAGAACTACCTTGAGTTTGAGTTTATTGCATTAGAGTACAGCGACCCCTCAGCTATTCGATATCAGTATCAGCTAGATCAATATGATCGAGATTGGATCGATGCGGGTTCCTCGACTAGAGCAGCTTACCAGAAACTACCTCCAGGGGCATATACTTTTGCGGTTCGTGCTACAAATGCTGATGGCCGTTGGTCTGATCCTCATAAAATCAGTATTACGATTCAACCGTGGTTTTACCAAACAACTTGGTTTAAGGGAGCCATGGCATTGGTAATACTATTAGGTGCATGGTGGGCGTATCAGGCCCAATTGAAGCGTCGCTTACGGGAAGAGGCGGTGAAAAACCTACAAGAGCTTAATAATTATAAATCTCGTTTTTTCACCAGCATTACTCACGAATTCAGATCCCCGCTCAATATTATTCTCTCCTATTTGAATACAGCCTTAACAAAGAATAAAGGGCTAAAGCGAGGGAATCTAGAAATTATGCAAAGAAGTGGTCAACAATTGTTGAATCTGGTAAATCAGATTCTTGATCTACGTAGGTTAGAGGTCGCAAAGACGCAAATTAATTATGAAAAATTAGACCTTGCCAATTTGACTGAAAGCGTGGTGGAGAACTTTCAAAAGCTGGCGTATGGCAAGGGAATACAATTGAGTATTGAAAACCAATTGGTGAATGGGCAGCAACTAAGTGACCGGGAAAAATTGAGGAAGATTTTATCCAACCTCATCTCAAATGCGATCAAATTTACAGCTAGAGGAGGTAAGGTTCTAGTCAAAGTTTCAGAAACTGAACAACAATTTCAATTCCAGGTGGTGGATACCGGAATAGGAATTTCACCAGATAAAATCCCGTATATATTTGATCAATTTTATCAAGCGCATGATGAATCGACCAATAAATTTGGGAGTGGGGTAGGTTTAGCTTTGTCTAAGGAGTTGATCAAGGCCTTAGGAGGGGACATTAAGGTGCATAGCGAGCTAGGAAATGGGAGTACTTTCACTGCCACACTTCCTGTTTCAGCAGAATCACCACAGGAGAATACAGATGGCCAGGCTGATTTGGATTTAGAGGATTTTGTAGAGGGAGAAGCCACACTCACTCCTTCGATAGGGAAAGAAAATACGCAGGAATTAGCTGAGATACTCCAGGCAGAAGCTGAAGCCGAGGACAATGGAAAACAACTCATCTTGATAGCTGAAGACAATGTCAATTTTCAGTCTTTTATCAAAGAATGCCTAGATCCGCACTATCGAGTTGTAATCCGAAAAGATGGGAAGGAGGCTTGGGAGGCCACTCAAAGGCTTATCCCTGACTTGATCATTAGTGATTTGAAAATGCCTTACATGGATGGTTATCAGTTTACCCGAGCTGTAAAAACCCATGCAGCTACCTCACATATCCCGGTCATCCTATTGACAGGACTTGAAGATATAGATGCTCGGGTAAAAGGAATTCAAGAAGGAGCTGATATCTACTTGAACAAACCTTTCCATGAGGAAGAATTACTTTCCTGGATACAGAATCTACTGCGATTGAGAGCAAAACTCCAGCTGTTTTATCGCGAAATTGGAGTGTCTATTACAGATGAGCCAGTCCAGCAAAATGAAGGACATGACCCTGACAGGGTCTTTATCCAGAAAGTAATGGTAGCCATTGATCAAAACTACCACAAGGATACTTTCTCTGTCAAAGAGTTAAGCGAGATGATGAATATGGAGTATGTTACTTTTTATCGGAAGTTCAAAGCCATTATGAATGAAAATGCGAAAAAAACGATCCAGGATAAAAGATTGACTAAAGCCAAGGAACTACTCCTAAGCGAGCCCTCCAAAAGAATTCGTGAAATCGCTTTCGAAGTCGGTTTTAGCGATCCAGGTTATTTTTCTAAAGCCTTTAAAGAAATGGAGCAGATGAGCCCGAAGAAATTCAGAGAAGAATATCCTTCCAATCAATGATCAGTTTTAATTAATACGTTTCAAGGCTAAATGTTAAAGATCTAAAAAAATAGCTCAATACTGCCATGGTGAAAGATTATTCCTACCTCTTGTAATAATACTCCCATTGTTTCAATACACAATTCTGCACCTTTACAATGTTTTGAACATGCAATGAGCGCTTTCTATTTAATTGGCCTTGGTCAGTTATATGCGTTAAGAAGTCCAGGGGTGAGCAGTGCTCACTCCAAAAAACCAAACGTTCTCCCAAATCGAAAACTAGACCCCAACAAAACAAAATAGATAAAAAGAAAGGGTTGAATAGGATGTCTCTAAAATTGGGTTTGTTTCCTCATTTACCCCCTAAAATGTAATTTTATTCCACCTTTCTGTAAGAAATCTCCCCTTAAGAACTTATGAGTTACTGTAACTTGTGGTTCAATGGAATAACCCCAAAAGTTGCTGGTCAAAGGTGGTTAAATGGGCTGAGCAAACCCAGGTTTTAGCTCATCTCAAAAAACCAGAGTAAATTGACGATCAACAGTTAAAACCCTATTTATTTGCACGCCGGATAATGTAGCCCATTGCTTTAACCCCAAAGCTTTACATTATCCGGTTCTTTTTTCCTCCGCTGATTAACGTAAAATTCCAGTCTTTCCAGTGGTATAGCTTATCTTGGAAGAAGACGGATTTATATGCCGTATGAAAATTGTTGGCCAAGCCTTTCACTTGTATTGTAAAGTGGCTTCCGATCACAGATGTCGTTTATGGTAGGAAGAGGCCTTTACTGAACCGAGATGGACTCAGCCTCTATCTTATTTCTTTGTTGCCTTTTTACGTGTAGCCCGTTTAACTTTTTCTAGAACTACCAGGGAAAGCGGGGGAATCGTAAACTCTAGGTAATTAGGTCTTCCGTGCCAGGTCCCTTGCTGAGATTTCACCTTATTGCCTGTATGATCTCCACTCCCGCCAAAAGCTTCTTCATTGCTGTTGAGCACTTCCTTATAGGTTCCTTTGAATGGAACCCCAACTTTATAGTTTTCACGAACAACAGGAGTGAAATTACATACCACGATCAATGGCTTTTCTTCATCTTCACCCTTTCGAATATAAGACAACACACTGTTTTGGTGGTCGCCTAAGTCAATCCATTCAAAACCATCCTTATCGAACTGCTTTTCATATAGAGCTGGAGATTGTTGATAAAAATGGTTCAGGCCTTTATACCATTGCTGTACACCTTTATGATAATTATATTGCAGTAAATCCCATTCAAGCCCTTTCTCAAGACTCCATTCACTGGTTTGGCCAAATTCTCCTCCCATAAACAGCAATTGAGTGCCGGGGTGGGTAAACATAAAGCCATAAAGTAGACGGAGGTTGGCAAATTTCTGCCATTCATCTCCAGGCATTCTGGAAATAACAGCTCCTTTACCATGCACTACTTCATCATGAGATAGTGGGAGCATGAAGTTTTCCGTGAAGGCATAAACCAAACTGAAAGTGATCTCGTTGTGGTGATACCGCCGGTGTACAGGGTCCTTTTTGAAGTAGTTAAGAGAATCATGCATCCATCCCATCATCCACTTCTGCCCAAACCCTAATCCACCAGTATAGGTTGGACGAGAGACACCAGACCAAGAGGTAGACTCCTCCGCAATAGTCACAGCATCTGGAACTTCTTTATAAACAGCTTCATTAAATTCTTTCAGAAAGGCGATCGCTTCTAAGTTTTCATTGCCACCGTACTTATTGGGAATCCACTGACCTTCATCTCTCGAGTAGTCAAGGTATAGCATGGAAGCTACTGCATCCACACGTAGTCCATCAATATGATACCGCTTCAACCAGAATAAGGCATTAGAGATCAGAAAGCTCCGTACCTCATTTCTGCCATAGTTGAAAATGCAGCTTTTCCAATCAGGGTGGAAACCTTGCCGTGGGTCGGCATGATCATACAAGTGTGTGCCATCAAAGTCTGCCAAGCCGTGCGCATCGTTAGGGAAGTGCGAGGGAACCCAATCCAGCAAAACACCAATACCTGCCTGGTGAAATTTATCAACCAAATACATGAAGTCTTCGGGCAAGCCAAATCTAGAAGTCGGTGCAAAGTATCCCGTGATTTGGTATCCCCAAGAAGGAAAGTAGGGGTGTTCCATAACGGGCATAAATTCAATGTGCGTAAAGCCCATTTCCTTTACGTAATTCACCATGTCATCCGCCATTTCGCGGTAAGTCAGGCTTTCAGCTCCGCCTGCTCGTTTTTTCCAGGACCCGATATGACATTCATAGACAGAATAGGGCTTATCCAATCCATTTTTATCTTTCCTTGTAGCTAACCAATCGTTGTCCTGCCAGTCATATTCGAGATCCCAAACAATGGAGGCGGTATTAGGTGGGATTTCCCAAAATAGCGCAAAGGGATCTCCCTTTTCCAATTGGCGGCCATCCTTGGCCAGTACGGCATATTTATACAGTTCTCCTCTATCTATCCCAGGAACAAAACCCTCCCATATGCCCGAGTGGTCCCATCTAGCACTAAGTGGATGACTATCACGGTTCCAGTTATTAAAATTGCCCATTACCGCTACCCGTTCTGCATTGGGCGCCCAAACTGCGAAATAGGTACCCCACTGACCATCTACTTCTATGATATGGCTGCCGAGTTTTTCGTAAGCGGTGTAATATTTTCCTGCCTTAAATAAATCGGTATCATAGTCGGTAAGTAGACTATGGTTGATGACATTGGACATATTGGTGCAATTGGTTTCGTACATCGGATTAGTGAGGAGTGAAAGCTTCTCACTTTATGCTGGATCTTTGCTTTTGGGTGCAGCAAATGTACTACTTATTGGATAAAAATCCTTGATTATATGACTTCGCCTCAGTTCCGCTTCAGCTGATTACTAGAAATATTTTCCTATTCTTCCATAATGGCCTGTAATCAAGAACCAGAAAAGAGAAAAGCCATCCTGAATCGGTAGATTTGGGATGACTTTTGGTACTGTAGTATTCATACAAATGTATGATAGTAAGTAGGAATAATTCGAACCAAGACTACCATTGAGTCAAGAGGAATTACCCTGCTAGGTGATCTAGTTCAAAGCACTAACCACGGAATTCTCAACACCGAAAGGAGTTGGAGCATAAGCGTCAGCTTCAAAATCATTCTCCCACTTCTCACCATCAATTAGGTAACGGAATTGGTATTCCTTACCGCTTTCTAGTTCAACTAATGCCTTGAAAACACCCGCTTTCTTCTGCTTTTTCATCGGAATTGCGTCTTCTACACTCCAGTTGTTGAATTCACCAACAATTGCTACAGAAGCAGCTTCAGGAGCAGCCTCTAGCGGGAAAGAAAAAGTCGCTTTGCAAACGGGCTTGGATTTTAGAAATTGTTTTTTAATCATGACTATGTTGTATTATATGGTTTATCAATATAGGGGAGGGAAATAGAACTACTTACCTCCTTTCAATTCCTCTTGAAGCTTAGCTAGCTTGTCCCAATCACCTTTAGCCGCCAATTTGGCTTGCTTTGGCCAGGTACCTGGCTGGTGCATTTTATAGCGAGGACCTGCCTCTGCCAAGAATTTTCTTAAGCTAGTTACCTTAGCTTTACCCAGATCTTCGAATGTCAAGACTCCGTTGTCCTGAAGGATTTGAGCAATTTTGGGACCTACACCTTCAATCTTCTTTAGGTCATCTTTCTTAACAGTAGCTTTCTTAGCAGTCGTCTTTTTGGCAACTGTTTTCTTCGCAGGAGCTTTTGTTGCCGCAACTTTTGCTTTGGCAGGTGCAGTTTTTTTCTTTGGTGCCACTTTCTTAGCAGTCGGTGCAATTACCACCGCTTCCAAAGCAACAACACTATTCTCTACACCATAAGGGGTAGCGAGGTAGGCATCCGCTGCCCAATCATTCACCCAGGTAGAACCATCTACTAGATAGCGGAATTGGTACTGGCGACCTGCGGTTAATTCTACACTAGCTTTGTATTCAGCTTTATTAGCTTTCATCGGAACACCTTGTTCCCAGGTCCAGTTATTGAATTCTCCGAGAATTCGAACTTCTTTTGCACCATTGACAGCTTCCTTTGGAAGACTGAAAGTAACCTTGCAAGTAGGTTTGTTTTTGAGATATTGTTTCTTAAGCATCCTTTGATTAATTAGGTTCCTTAATAATATTTAGTGTAAAAAATACACTAAGATTGATTTCCAATACAAAGTTATGCTATATTTAACTGATTTTCAAAGAAAAATACTTTAACAATTGCTTAAGCAAGAAAGCCAGGAAAGGCTTTTTTTTGGGTTGCAAATTCAATTCCGAAATAAAAAGAGATAATGTTTCAGCGCGCCAAATACGATTTTTATAAGATGGGAGATTGCCAAATAATTTGAAATCTAAAAAAAGTGAGATTCTGATGCATTTTTTTTGTGGAAGTTGTCTGAAATCTGCCCTTTCTTGGATTTTAGGCACTTACTGAGATCTAGATACTACTGGAAACCAGTAGTTCAAATACGGGTATATACGTGTTTTCTGTAAATTCTTTTGTTAGCGGGACTTACTTGTAGAATATTTGAAATATTTAATTATATTTGTTTCGTCGAGGAGGATGTATATTTATGTCTCCAACAAATCCTCTCCAAATTCGACGACCTCATTAAGTCTCTTCATTTCAAGGAGTATACTTTTGTAAGTTACCTCCCACTTAATCAGTAAAGTTAAAGACTCCCGGTTGCAACAGGCATGACCGCTTGATGTCGTGGTTTTCTATTTCTTCTATCGAGGAAATAAGGATTGGTACTCCTGTTGCCCCATACTGTGCTTTTAAGTAACATTTATTCATAATATCAAAACCCATTCTATGGAACCATTTATTGGCATGATTGTAATGTTTGGTGGCAACTTTGCACCAAGAGGCTGGGCTAAGTGTGACGGTACGCTACTTTCTATTTCTCAGTATCAGGCGTTATTTTCTATCTTAGGTACTACCTATGGCGGAGATGGACGGACTACCTTTGCCCTACCTCCTTTGAGAGGCCGTGCACCTATACACTATGGCCAAGGCCCGGGCTTATCTAATCGCCCTCTAGGCCAAAAAGCAGGGTCTGAAAATGTAACTTTGAACACCAATCAGATTCCTTCTCACACACACGGAATCAATGCTTCTGGTACTTTACGTGTAGTTCGCGAAGATGGTAATACATCAGAACCTGCTGGTGCGGCCATTGCCAATGTGAATCCCGATACGACGCATGCTTATAATAATACTACTGCTCCTGATGCAGATGCCGTCGCTAATTCGGTACTTGTCACAGCTACGGCCAATAACACAGGAGGAAATCAAGATCACAATAATATGCAACCCTTCCTTGCTGTTAACTTTATCATTGCATTAGAAGGTACTTATCCTTCGAGAAACTAATATAGTTTTTCAAAACAGCCATATAGGAAGCTTTGCTCCAAACAAAGTATGCGGAGCAAACTTCCCATATGATTTTGTATTTCTCTTCTGCCTTTAGGAAATCTACATACAAGTTTTTACCTTTCCTTCCTTGTTTATTAAAAGATTAACATGTTAAAAGAATGGTGGGATTCATTGGAATCTCAATGGAAGAAGGCCTTTAATGAGGCTGTCTTGGGTAATGGCCCTATAGAGAATCGACCGACCCGTACCGAGATGGAGTCTATTCATAATGCAATAGCACTAAGATTTGCTGGCCCAACTGCTCCTTATCCCAACATGACTTTTGAGTTGACTAACACTTCTGGCTTAAAGCAGCTAGACAAGGTAGAAACTTTAGTGGTGATTTTCCATTTGATCCAGGAATTAGGGGATTTGTCCCATATGAAAGGGCTTACGGGTTTATTCGCTAACAATTGTCAACTCCAATCTTTGCGAGGGATCGAGAACTTATCAAACCTAAATCTCCTATACATTTCATCAAATGAAATCAAGGATATCAAACCGATAAAGACATTAACTAAGCTTTCGGACTTTCAATTTCCTTACAACAAAATTACCTCCTTGGAAGGCATTACCAATAAGCATGTGGCCAAGATGAAGAACTTTGTCTGCTTACCGAATGAAGACCTTCCTGATCGAGATATCATTCGCGTGGAAAACCGACTTGGTATTCGCTGCAAACGAGGTTGATTTATTCGTAGCGTAAAGCTTCTACTGGATTTGCCCTTGAAGAACGCATCGTTTGATAAGAGACCGTAATTATAGCTAATAGAACAGCTGCCAATAAGGCTAGAACAAAAGGCATTGGCCCCAAGGATGTAGCATACGCAAAATCCTGTAGCCAATTATTAACAAAATAGTAACCAATAGGAATGGCTAGCACTCCCGCGATCAATACCAATTTGACAAAATCCTTAATGATCAACTGAACAAGGTTACTGACAGTCGCTCCCAACACCTTACGAATACCGATCTCTTTAGTACGTTGCTCTATGGTAAATGTCGAAAGACCAAATAACCCTAGTATGGCGACAAATATACTTAGCAAGGTGCCCATCAGGATGGTATTGCCAAACCGTTCGTAGCTGTTGTATTGTTGAGCAAATTTCTCATCCAGAAAAGAGTAGCGGAAGGGATATTGCGGTTCCATCTCTCCCCAGAATTGCTCGATTTCACCTAATGCGCTGGCGACCTGAGTGGGGTCAATCTTAAATGCGACATTGGTAAACCACGCGAGATCTTCTCTGGCAGAAATAAGGAGTGGTTCTAAGCTAGATTGGAGGCCTTGATAATGGAAATCTTTAACGACACCCACAATCTCTCCATAGTTCTCATCAAATGCAAACTTCAGGCGATAACCAACGGGCTTGTCAATTTCATAGGCTCTCACAAACTCCTCATTGACAATAAAAGCACGAGCAGTGTCGCTGGCGAGATCTTCCGAAAAGAATCGTCCATCCACTACCTCAAGGTCAAGGGTCTCAGCTAATCGGGCATCAGCAAATAAGGTATTGATATAGGAAGGCTTCTCCAGGCCTTCTAGGTTTATCGTATAATTGGGAATGCGTTGGCCGGGAGTACGCGCCATAACGGCTCCTGTCGAAATCCCGGGATGTTGAAAGACTGCTCCCTTGGTACGTCGGAATTGCGCAATAGCCTCCTCCGTATTCAGGGTAGCCACAACTACTTGATCTCCATTGAATCCTAGGTCTTGGTTTAGCATGAAATTTACTTGCTTCCAAACAAACCCTACAACAATGATCATAGCAATAGACAGGCTGAATTGCAAAACAACTAGAGATTGCCTCATTCTTCCCCCTTTCTTACCTTTGGTCAAAGCCCCCTTCAGGGAACTAATCGGACGAATTCTAGACAAGAAGAAGGCGGGATAGCTACCAGCAATCAAACCAATGACAGCTGCAAGGGCAAGTAGCCAAAGGGGCAATTGAGACCCGACCATTTGAATCAGTGCCAGGTCTCGATCCACCAATTGGTTGAAGAAAGGAAGAGCCACATCTGCCAATAGAATGGCCAAGGCTAGAGCCATTGAACTCTGCATGATTGACTCAGATAAAAACTGGCTTACCATTTGTCCAAATGTAGCGCCACTCACCTTTCTAATACCTACTTCTTTAGATCGTTTAGTTGCCTTGGCAGTGGCGAGGTTCATATAGTTTATACAGGCAATCAGTAGGACGATGAAAGCTAAAAGCAATAATATTCCAATTTGGCGGAGACTGCCATTTTTCCCATTGTATCCGCTAACATTCGTTGAGTGCAAATGGATATCTAATAAAGGTTGAAACTTCCAATCGGGGTATCGACTAGGAGGAGATTCGCCATCTTCTAAGTATTCTTGTTTTACATAATTATTGGCCATAGCCGTGGCCTTCTCTGAAGCCATGGTAGCTTCTGTATTGTTGACCAAATTCACGTATACCTCGCAATGTCCGCCCGTCCAATAAGGAGAAAATTCATTCTGACTAACCAATAGGTTTACCGCATTAAAATGAGAGGGCCCGCTGGGTTTAGCAAACACGCCTGTTACAGTCACTTGTTGTTCTTCATTGATCGTCAAAGTTTGACCTACAGGGCTGTCTTTACCAAACAATAATTGTGCTGCATGTTGTGAAAGCACGGCACTAGCTGGTCTTCGAAATACCGTTTTGGGGTCACCAAGCTGAAGGGCAAGAGGAACGGTTTGAAAAAACAAGCTATCAGCAGTGGCAAAACCATCGATGAAAATTGATTCATTTTCCTTCTGCACCAATACTTCATCTATTCCGCTGAACCGGCTGGCCGATTTAATTTCCGGGACTTCCCCTATCAAAGCGGGTGCCACAGGAGCTGGGACAATAGCCTGCTTGCGACCATTTGCACTGGGATAGGATCGGTACAGTCTATAAACCTGCTCCTTGTTTGGGATGGTCTGATTGTAACTCCTTTCATGTTGGATATACAAAAAGATCATGATCACGAGGGCCATTCCTACGGACAAGCCCAAGATGTTGATAAAGGAGAATAGTCGGTTCTTAATAATGTTTCGCCAGGCTATTTTCAGGTAATTCTGTAACATGGTTAGCTTGTTTATCGTTCTTTCTCTTTCAAAGGCCAAAAACGTGCCATTGGGTTAACTGTTTGATTATTATTTGGTTATGCCCCAAAGGGGAGTGAAGCCATGTGCGTATCTGAACAATTAGTGTTCATTAGTGAACAGTTTTTGGACATATGTCGGTGGAATAAGCTTAGCGTTTCCGGTACAGGTAGTAGAGGTTTAAATGATCCGAATTAGCTAATATGATGTCGGGGAAATTATCGCCATTGATTTTTCCAACAGCCACTTGATAAGTGCTATAGGATTCTTCTGAAAGAGCTTGATGGTCAAATTGTTTCGCATTATCTTGATTGAAGTAGACGGCACAAGGAGAACCATTATTACCCGTTACGATATCAAGTTGGTCATCTCCATCCAAGTCCGTCACTAGCAAGTGATAGGTGCTTTCCTCAGGAGAACCTAGTATGTGCTTACGTGAGAAGGAAAAGTCTTTATCTCCAAAGTAGATGACATTGGCTTCTCTGATGTTACCCGTGACAATGTCGAGCCATCCATCCTTATCCAAGTCAGCTACAGCTACGGATCGAGTTTCATCCTTACCCGTCCCAAAAGGGATACCTTCGGTATTGAACGTACCATCTCCTTTGTTCAAGTAGATATAATTTTGCTGCTTGTCCCGGTTTGCTAGGACTAAATCCTGGTCTCCATCTTTATCTATATCAACAGCAGCAACATCAATCGTAGAATCATCATCCTTACCAAAAGGAATGCAACGATCAAAGTTAGCTTTCCCATCATTAAAGCAAATCTCATTTACAGCACCTCTATTAGTGATCAATACATCTGTATGACCATCGTTGTTGATATCTGCTAGTAGAAGGCTGCGAGTTGGTGCTTCTGGTTGACCAAAAAGACCTTTTTCCGTGAAGTGCCCTGTTCCATCATTTAGGAAAATCCGATTGGGGGCCATATCATTTCCGGTCAGAATATCTAGATCACCATCTCCATCCAAGTCCGCAAGAGGGGCTGCATAAGTAGTGGACATGTTTTCACCAAGCGGACGTGCCGTTTTGTATCCACCCTTTGTCAGAATAAAGACGTAGTTTTGCTCTGCCCAGTGGCGACCATTAGCGATTACAGCATCCATGTCTCCATCACCATCCACATCGCCCATACTGACAGAAGCCGTACGGTGTTTGGCTGTCCCAAGGGAATAGAAGTAGCTGCGGGGGTTGCGAAATTGATGGGTTTGTGCAGAAAGCTGAGCCTCCAGGACAATGGAAAAAAACAAAATGAATGCCAGGTAAGGTAAGGTAATTCGCTGCATGGAAATTATTTTTGTGGTCACAGAATGATCTACTTGAAATTTAAATGTATGAAAAAGTCGGACAATAGGAAGGATGGTCAAGCCAGCAAAAAAGTTGAGTCGGGTGAAGAAGTTGGGATGCGCCTCAACAAATATGTTGCTCATTGTGGGATAGCTTCAAGACGAGCGGCGGCTGATCTGATAAAGCAAGGACGCATCACTGTGAATGGAGAGATAGAAAAGGCGCCAGGTTATCAGATAGAAGCAGGGGATGTTGTGACTTATGATGGAAAGAAGATAAAGCCTGAAGTTCGAAAGGTGTATATCTTAATGAATAAGCCGAAGGATGCTATTACTACGGTCAAAGATGAGAGAGGCCGTAGGACTGTAATTGATCTATTGCGGGGCAAGATCAAGGAGCGAATTTTTCCCGTAGGTCGGCTAGACCGAGAAACCACGGGGCTTTTGCTACTAACCAACGATGGAGATTTGGCAGAAAAGATGACACACCCCCGCTATCAGATGAAAAAGGTCTACTATGCTAGCTTGGATAAGAAGTTAGATCCGGCTGACTTAGGTAAAATTGAAAAAGGATTGACCTTGGAGGATGGGCCAGTAGAAGTTGATTGGGTGGAATATTTACCCAATCAATCAAAGTCTGATGTGGGACTTGAGATTCATGTTGGGCGCAACCGTATTGTGCGTCGTATTTTTGAGCATCTAGGCTATCAAGTGAAACGCTTGGACCGAGTCTACCTCGGCGGGTTAACCAAAAAAGATCTAAAACGGGGTTGGTGGCGTCATCTTAGTCATCAAGAAATTGTTATGCTGAAACACTTCAACAAGCAGCGTGACCAGAAATAAGCCTTCTTAGACTATTCTCGTGGGCAGTCTTAAGATGAAATAAATAGGCGATAATGGGAAGCGGTGAATTTTATCTTCGGATGCTTTTAGTAACGAGTTTTGTCAGAGAATCTAAATAACCTAGGGCAATGAGGTATTTGTTAATTATTGGACTAATCCTGAGTTTTCTTTGCAGCTGTCGATCTGGCAAAGAACCTACCAGTGGAGAAACCCCTACTGTTATAAGTCTTTTTATTGGGCCAGAGAAGGTCGATTGTGTCGGAGAGGGACCGCAATTATGCTACTTGGTGAGAGAAGAAGAGGGGGCGGAATGGAGCAACTTTTATGGGGAAATTGGAGGCTTTGAGTACCAGGTTGGCTATAATTATGAAGTTTTAGTAGAGAAAATCAAGATATCCAATCCCATGGCAGATGGCCCAGCATTTAGGTATCGACTACTAAAGGTGTTGCAAAAGCAAAAAACGACGGGCTCTATCTTACATGATATTTGGATTGTTCAGAGTCTGGAAGGGACAGGAGTAAAGAAAGGGGGGAGTCTTCCTCGACTGGAACTCATGCCTTCTGAAGGAAGAATGATTGGTTTTACCGGATGTAATGATCTGAATTCTCGTCTGAAAGTCGCTGCTCTTCGAATTGCCTTTACGGATATTAGCTTCACGGAGAAATATTGTGAAGGGGTGATGGATACGGAAAGTACTTTCATAAGAGTCCTAGAACGAACGGATCGTTATGAGGTAAGAAACCTGGAGCTAATCCTTTTTGCAGGAGAAGTAGAGATGGCTAGATTGAGAAAAGTAGATTAGGAAGTAGCTACTATTTACGATATAATGAAATATCTATAGGAGAACTAAGAGATTATGGTAAACGCAGATGAATTAAAGGTGGGCTTGGCACAGATGACCCCGATTTGGTTAAACCGCGATAAGACGCTGGCAAAAATGGAAACCTGGGCTCAGGATGCGGCCAACCAGAATTGTAAACTATTAGTTTTCCCTGAGGCCTTTGTCCCGGGCTACCCCTTTTGGTTAGAACTTACGGATGGAGCTCGGTTCAATAATAAAAGACAAAAAGAGCTTCATGCTCACTATTTGGATCAGGCCATACAGATAGAACAAGGTCATTTGAATGGACTGTGTACTATCGCTAGAGAATTCGGGATGATGATCGTGATTGGGAGCATAGAACGCCCTACTGATAGGGGAGGGCACAGCGTATATTGTTCTATGATAACCATTGATACTACTGGTGCAGTAGCCAATATCCATCGAAAGCTTATGCCTACCTATGAGGAGCGCCTATGTTGGTCTCCCGGAGATGGCCATGGATTGCGAACCTTTCCTTTGGGAGCTTTTACAGTCGGAGGATTGAACTGTTGGGAGAATTGGATGCCTCTACCACGAGCTGCCTTGTATGCCATGGGAGAAGATCTACATCTCGCTATCTGGCCCGGTCAATTACGGAACACCGTCGATATCACGCCCTTTTTAGCAAAGGAAGGAAGATCTTATTCCATTTCGGTTTGCAGTTTTATGCGAAAGGAGGATATCCCAGACGATATTCCTTATGCGGACGTAATTCGAGAAAATAGTACCGAGATTATGGCAAATGGCGGGAGTTGCATTGCTGCGCCTAATGGCGATTGGGTAATCGAACCAGTGATCAATGAAGAAAAACTATTGGTTGCCACTTTGAATCACGCACGGGTCAGAGAAGAGCGACAGAATTTTGACCCAGCAGGGCATTATTCACGCCCAGATGTTACCCAGCTACATGTAGATAGAACTCGTCAGAGTACGCTAAGAATAAAGGAGTAGCCCTATTCGAATTCTTGCCAGGCAAGGGCGGCCGCACCTAAGATGGCGTCGTGCTCACCTCCTATTTCGGAGATCATTAATTTCACTTTTCCTCGGTACATATGGAATAATCTATCTTCCATGGCTGCACGAGTAGGATCAAGTAGAAGATCTCCAGCCTTGGTAAGGCCACCCGTTAGAATAATAGCGTGCGGGCTAAGATAAGCAACGGTATCGGCGAGTTTGGTTCCAAGGATTTCTCCCGTGTAAGCAAAAGCCTCTTTGGCTATGGGATCACCGGCCAAAGCTGCTTCCGTGATCATTAATCCAGTGAGTTGATCATAAGAATAAGAGCGCATGCTGCTCGGCATAGGAAGGTCTGCCAGTAACTTAAAAACAGTCCGCTTAATACCTGTTACAGAAGCATAGGTTTCCAGGCAACCACTCAATCCACAATTGCACATACGACCATCAGGCCTCACATTGATATGCCCCATTTCTCCTGCAATCCCATCTTGCCCCAATAGTAGCTTATTGTTTACGACAATTCCACTTCCAAGGCCTGTCCCTAGGGTCAGTACCACAAAATCTCGGAGATCCTGTCCTAATCCATAGAGGTTTTCACTGAGGGCAGCTGCATTGGCATCATTAGTGATGACGACGGGTAAGGAAAGCCGACTACCGATGTCACGTGCCAGCGGGACACGTTTACCCCAGCTGAAGTTGGGCGGGTTCATCATTTGCCCCGTAAAGTAATTGGCATTAGGAGACCCTATACCTATTCCCTTTACACTTAAGTCTTTGTGATCTTCAATGATCTGCTCATAGATGGCAGCTAATCGATCGACAAAGGATTCAAAGGGTTCGCGCCCTTGTGTATTAAAGCGTTGTATGGCAACTACTTCGCCAGTCTCAGAAACCAAGCCTACCTTTGTAGATGTACCTCCTAGGTCGATGCCGACTACCACCTCGTTTTTCATCGAATATTGCTATTTTTTCAAAAGAGAGGCTAAAGATAGGAGATTATCATAAAAACAAGCCCGTTTTTCAAGAAAGTATGTAAAAGGATGAGAAGCCTATCATTCCAGAGACCTACTCCTGAATCGATATGATTCGAATTCTAGAAAAATTGTTATTTTTCTATTCAATTTAGTCAATTGTAGAGATGAAAGAAGCCATACCAAGGAAGTTTCGGTCTGTAGCAGTTGCCCAAGGCAAGAATGCGGAGGTAACCCAATCTAAAATGTTTGAGGATCGGAGAGTTAGTACAGCAGCGACCGCTCTATTGCAAAGCAAGATGCATGAAGATCAAAGATCGTTAGCTCCGCCAGTACAACTGCGGGAGGGACAAGGTATTAGTTCCGCCCCGACTGAGGTGTTCCAGATGAAAGTAGGCTTAGAATTTCAAACTGTTAAGAACTCCCAATTCCAAAAAAGAGACAGAACCTCAGGGTCCGACCTAGCTCCTTCCAACTCACCCGGCATTGAGTATATGGACCAACTGCAGAAAGAACATACCGGACAGAAGTGGAAAAGGGCAAGGAGACACTATGAAGATCCAGCTTATGTAGGAGCAGGTTGGGTGATGATGGGAGATATGGGAGACCTTGAGTTTATTACTAAGGCTGTTCCGGAGACCGCCACGGGCCGAGGAGAATTGGTAAACGCAGTAAGTAATATTGCAGCAACAGTAGGTAGTTGGCAAAAAAGAACGGATAAAGAAGGGTATTTTCGACCAAAAGCATTTAAGAAAACGGACTATCGAACGCAACTGGCGGACGGGGTTACTGCCCATCCGCAATCAACGATTGGCCTGACGCTAGAGGCTTTGCCGGAATTCTTACTAAAATCTATACCTAGCACTAAAGAAGTCATGGAACCCTCCTTGGAAGATCCGTTCCCTGCAGGGCAATTTGGTTGGGGGAACAACAAAAGAGAAGCAAAACAAAGAGAATCGTTGGTTCATTTTAGATCTACTTTGCAAATGCTTTCTGATTCTACTTTACCTCCCAAGGTAAAGGGCATCGCCATGTTAGCCATATCACAGATAGCTACGGCGATAGGAGCAGATGCACGGGAAGCAGAAAAGCCAAAAACAGCTTCTTTAGCGCTCCTAAAGGATTATGCACCATTTATGCACCGGACTTCATATAGTGAAATGGTAAAGGAACTCGAACCTGCTGAAAGAAAGGCATTGGCCGGAATAGCTAGCGCAAAGCTAGGTGCCGAATTTGACAAAGACCTGTTCTCGTATTGGGGCGATGATGAATTTGAAGGAGCATACAGAAAAGGAGCTACTACTGGGCGTCAATTTTTGAAAACAGTTTTTATTGATGGGAAAGATCCCTTTGTAGAATGGTTTTCTGAGTCCCAGCAATCTATCGCTGAGCTCCATCCAGATGATTCCGATTGGGAAAAAAGCAAATTGCGTTTTGGTCTGACTAAAGCCACTGATATCGGATCTGGTATGGATGATCCCTCAGTTCCGACGAGAGTTGGAGTGATTATGGAACTTCGAGCTATGCAAAGAAATGTGCCAATAGCCAAATGGCCAGCAATTGCTGGACTGGTACATGATGCGGTTTCGGCAGCTAATAAGCCCAAAGAGAAAACACCAGCCTGGTTGGATAGTACAACAGTTGCAGCGGATAAAACGCCTGTGTTAAAGCCGACAAAAGTGGGGGGCGACTGATCAATGGATGTAGCAGACTTTGAGGAAGATAGTTTACTAGACGACTGGTCGATTTTAACAAAACCTTAACAAATACCCCTTGATTTACTAGACGAGTGGTCATACTTTTGTACAGCAGAAGGATAAACAATGAGGATTACAGAAAAATATGCGGCTAAGAAGGAAGCCATTCTCGAAAAGGGAATGGAGGTAATGTGGTTTAATGGCTATAATGGAACCAGTGTAAAGGATATTGTAAGTGCAGCAGGAATTCCCAAAGGCTCGTTCTACTTTTACTTTGATTCAAAGGAGGAGTTTGCTATCGAAGCATTGTCTTATTATCTGGAATTTGTGGAAGAGCTATCCGAACCAGTAATGGCTGACCTTACTTTGGGGCCACTCGAAAAATTGCGAAAACTATATCGGGTCAGAGTGGATGCCGCTTTTAATATGCTCGAATGTAATTGTAGTGATTATCAAGGAGGCTGCTTTATGTCTAATATAGGACAGGAGATGTCTGATACAAATGAGCGAATTCGCGCTACGATTAATGAGGCTATGGACGTGTATAGGAGGCCTATATTAAAGCTCTTACTAGAAGGTAAACTGGCAGGAGAGGTGAAACCAGATCTTGACCCGGAGCAATTCCTAAACTTCTTGGAAAGTACAGTGCAAGGGGCAATGATGATGGTAAAGGCTCAGCGCGATCCAAAGCCACTAGATGATGCAGAACACTTTATTTTTGATGTGATATTGAAATCTTAATCAATTCAAATTGTAAGATCCAATTCAGGATCGGTTAAGCATTATATTCCAGCTAATAAACTAGTAAAACAGCATCTCGCCAAGAGTAGAGATGACTAGGTACACATTGTATCTAGTGCTGTAGTCAATTTGCGGATTGGCTGCCCAGATATACTATTGTATCAATATTATAGACGACTGGTCGATTATTTTGTGATGCCATGAAATAAATAGGCGTGTTATGTCATAGATAGACGACTGGTCAATTATTTAAAACGCATTCATGAAAACAGAAAATTCTAACGACCCACAGGCATCCTCGACCTTCGCAGAGCGATTTGGAGAATGGGTGATCCGCTGGCGGTGGCCAGTACTACTGAGTACGACTTTACTGATGATGAGTTTGGCTTATGGTGGGCAGTTTCTGGCTTTTAATGGTGATTACCACATCTTTTTCAGCGAGGACAATCCACAACTTAATGCATTTGATGCCTTACAGGAGAAGTATTCCAAGGATGATAATGTGCTAATTGCCATAGAGCCGAAAGATGGTAATGTCTTCACCGCAGAAACCTTAGCTGCCTTGGAGAAACTGACCGAGCAGGCTTGGCAGACTCCTTTTTCTAGTAGAGTAGATGGTATCACTAATTTTCAACACACCCGAGCTGTTGAAGACGATCTCTATGTTGATGATCTGGTGGAGAATGCTTTGGAGAAGACACCGGCTGAACTAGCCGAGATCAAGAAAATTGCCACATCAGAACCCAACCTTGTTCATCGCTTGGTGGACACGGAAGGAAGCATTGCTGCTGTGAATATTACAGTCAAACTCCCTGGAGAAAGCCAGACTGAAGAGGATGAGATTACGGCCTATGTAAGAAACATGCTGTCGGAATTTGAAAGCCAACACCCTGACTTAAAGACCTATGCCTCTGGCATTGTGATGATGACGGCAGCTTTTAAAGAAGCGGCTTCTGGTGATATGGCGACCTTGATTCCAGCCATGTTTTTAATCATCATTGTAACGATCCTTCTGGCCACTCGTAGCTTTACCGCTACCATTTCCACACTGGTGGTCGTGATGTTTTCAATTATGGCGGCCATGGGTTTTGGCGGATGGATGGGAATGGACCTTACGCCTCCTACCGCGTCGGTACCCACCATCGTCTTGACATTGGCGATTGCAGATAGTATACACATTCTGATCTCTATGATCCAAAATATTCGAGCAGGGATGGAAAAGAATATCGCTATTGTGCAGAGTTTGAAGGTGAATTTCATGCCAGTATTCATTACAAGCTTGACGACGGTGATCGGTTTTTTGACTATGAATTTCAGCGATGCACCACCTTTTCGTGACTTGGGAAATATGACGGCGGTCGGAATGATTGGAGCCTTTGCTTTTTCAGTAACAACTTTACCCGCTTTGATGTCATTGCTACCTGTTCGCCCGATATCCTTTGGAGGAGCAAAGCGAGAAGGCACGACCTATATGGATCGTTTTGCCAATTGGGTGGTGGCTAGGCATCGTCCGGTGATGTGGTTATCTACTTTTGCTATTCTCGGGATATCCTTATTTGCGGTGCAGAATGAAATGAATGATGAGTTTGTCAAATACTTTAGTCCTAATATCACCTTTCGAGCAGATACCGATCACATTAGTGAGCGTTTGACAGGAATTTATAACACTGAGTTTTCGCTCAAAGCTGAGGAGAGTGGAGGAATCAATGACCCAGTGTATTTGGCCAAATTAGAAGAATTCGAGGGATGGTTAAAATCTCAGCCAGAGGTAATCCATGTCAATACTTTCTCAGAAGTAGCTAAGCGAGTCAATAAGTCCATGCATGGTGATACTCTAAGCTACTACAAGGTGCCAACGAATCGGGAGGAAGCAGCTCAATATTTGCTGTTATATGAAATGTCACTCCCATTTGGTTTGGACCTCAATAACCAGATTAACGTGGATAAATCGGAATCCAGGTTTACGGTGACGCTTGAAAATGTATCCAGTAATGACATCATCGCTTTCAACGAGCGTGCTGAGGCCTGGCTTCAGGCCAATGCCCCGGAAAGCATGTTCGACAACGGCACCAGCACAACTACGATGTTTGCACACCTGGGAAAACGACAGATGAAAAGTATGATCTCGGGCACCGCCTTAGGCCTGGTACTGATTACTGTCGTGCTTATGTTCGCTTTAGGTAGCTTCAAGTATGGCATGCTTTCCCTGATCCCTAATATCACGCCCATCACGGTTGGTTTTGGACTATGGGCCGTGAGTGTAGGCATGGTCAATACAGGGATTGCCATTGTATTTGGTATGACACTCGGAATCATTGTTGACGATACTGTGCATTTCATTTCAAAATATTTACGTGCCCGTAGAGAACAGGGGAAGGATGCCCAGGAAGCCGTTAAGTATGCCTTTTCTACGGTGGGCAGGGCTTTGGTTAGCACAACAATTGTGCTAGTAGCAGGCTTCTTTGTCTTAGCTCAGTCTCAATTTGCCATGAACTCTGGTATGGCCAAGGTTACGGCCCTGATCATCAGTCTAGCCCTAATCATCGACTTCCTTCTACTACCCGCTTTGCTAATTCTATTGGGGAGAAAAGAGAAAGGAGGTACAGCGAAACTGGCACCCCAGAAAGCTATGGCTACTACCTAATGGAGCGTACTTGCCTGAGATAAGTCCTATATAGTCAGGGCAAATCTCAATGCATGGTGTATTAAATTTTTTGACAAAAAGCAAACGCTATATATCCGAAGTTTGCCCATGGATTTGTTGGTGAAAATACCAACAAGCTAAGAGTAAAACTTTGGATATATGCCGCGCTACTTAATAGCTTATTTTTTGCACAGCCTACTCAGATTGGCTGTCATTTCTAAGATTAATCATTCTCATAACAATTTCAAGATGAAAACGAAAAGATTCATTTGGGTAGCTTTATTCGGATTATTGACTACCTCTATTATTGCACAATCTGCTGCACAAAAAGGAAAGGAAATTGCCGTTGCCGCCGATAAGGCAGACCAAGGCTTCGAAAGCCTCACCGTAGACCTGACCATGACCTTGAAGAATAAGAATGGCCAGACGAGTACCCGATACCTGAAAAACGAAACCCTCGAACTCACTGCTGATGGTGATAAAAGTATGATTGTTTTCAATAGCCCGAGAGATGTAAAAGGTACCGCAACCTTAACCTTCACGCACAAATCTGGCCCAGACGATCAATGGCTTTATCTGCCAGCCGTGAAAAGGGTGAAGCGAATCAGTTCTGACAATAAGTCCGGTCCTTTCATGGGTAGTGAGTTTGCCTATGAAGATCTTTCTTCCCAAGAAGTAGAAAAGTACACCTACAACTTCCTCAAAGAGGAATCCTATAATGGGAACAACACATTCTTAGTCGAACGCAAACCCGTCGATCCGAAATCTGGTTATGCCCGTCAGTTAGTTTGGTACAACAAAGACAAGGGCTATCGCTTGGAAAAAATCGAGTTCTACGATCGCAAGAATGCCTTGCTAAAGACCTTAACCTATAGTGGTTATAAGATCTTCCTGAACAAGCACTGGCGCGCCGCTGAATTTAAGATGATTAATCACCAGACAGGCAAGGAAACATTGCTCGAATTCAAAAACTACCAATTCGGTGTTGGCTTGACCGACAATGATTTCACCCAAAATAGCCTGAAGAGAGCGGGGAGGTAGCCGCTAAAATTTGGCATTACAACTCAAAAATATCCGACATATCTATCTTGCTTTTTCAAGGAGCATTAGCGCCTGGTAGCTTGGCTGCCAAGGTGCTATGACTCCGTGTCGAGAAAAGGGAAAGGATAGAGACAATTCAAGGTTATCTTACCAGGTAGCGATCTAACTTCACGGCAAACCTTCAAAGCAAAAACACACATCATGAATACCTATAAAAATTGGGCGCTTCTGGGCTTATCCCTCTTGCTCAGTTATTCACATCTTTCCGCGCAATTAGATGCGCAGGACCCAAAACTCTATCAAGACCTCAACTTGGAGATCATCGGCGATTACCGCTACTATTTCAATGAAGGCGCATACGAAGGACAATTGCAACATTACCCATCCCTGGCACTGGAACAAGATTACTATGTGGAGTGGGAAGATGGCGTTCATAGTCTCCGGTTCACCACCTTTTTTCGGCTGGATAGGGACCGGGAACGCACTCACTTTGATGTAAGGGAGTTGTACTGGCAGTGGGTCAAGCAAGATTGGGAGCTGAGTGTCGGGATGAAGAAGATCTTCTGGGGCGTGACGGAGTCGGCTCATTTGGTAGACATTATCAATCAAACAGATCAAGTAGAGAGTTTTGATGGAGAAGCGAAATTAGGTCAGCCTATGGTTCACTTTTCCTACCTGACAGATTTCGGTATTCTAGATTTCTTTCTGCTGCCGTATTTCAGGGAGCGCCAATTCCCTGGGCGAAAAGGGCGATTGCGGCCACCATTCTTGGTCCAAGACCAGGACTTTCGATATGAAAGCAGTGCAAAACGCTGGCACCCCGACCTCGCCCTTAGATGGTCAAACAGTTTAGGTATTTTTGATATGGGGCTCTCTTATTTCTATGGAACAGGTAGAGAGCCCGTTTTCCTTCCGGATGCCGAAAACGCAAGCTTCGATCTAGTATATCCGATCAACCATCAAGTGGGTTTGGATCTACAGGCTACCACGGGTCCGGTCCTATGGAAGCTCGAATCCATGTGGCGAGAGAATGACCTGCAAGATCCCGTAGTAGCTGTAGCTGCTGGCTTTGAATACACTTTTGGGAATGTCAACGGAAGAGGCTTGGATATTGGCCTTGTTGCCGAGTACCTCTACGACAATCGAGATGAGTTGGCGCTTTCAGGACAAGACAATGATCTTTTTGCAGGCATGCGGATTGCCTTAAATGATACCCAGAGTACATCACTGCTCTTCGGCGGAATATTTGATTTAGAAAAGAGCAGTCGTTTGTTGAGCTTGGAGGCGAGTCGTCGGCTAGGTGAATCCTGGAAGATAGAACTAGAAGCCCGCATTTTAGATAATATTGCCCAGGAAGAGTTTTTATCCCTTTTTCAAGACGACAGTTTCGCCCAGTTTCGCCTGATCAAGTATTTTTAGGTCCCTGGATTTGAAAAATATCAAATTGCCTCTATATTTGCGGAACCTTTTTTCGGAAGGGTTTTGTTCCGTAGGTAGAGGCAATATTTTTATTGCTCCTATCCAGCAACCTGCCCAGGTGGCGGAATTGGTAGACGCGCTAGCTTGAGGGGCTAGTGTCCTTTATGGACGTGCAGGTTCAAATCCTGTTCTGGGCACCACTCTTTTTTAAGGACGCTCTAAGTCGCTTACAAACAGCAGATTAACTTTTCTTGGTTATTTTTTACTGACACACTTTGGCTGACACAGTGAAGTGGTGTGGGTAAAAAAAAATGGCCAAAACACAGATCAACACCTTCCTTCCAGCTCGATTAGTCAAGGGGCACCGATGGTACATCGTATTTTATCAAGTCGATCCAGTTACGAATAAGCGCGTACGTTTTCGCGAAACCTTTGACCTCAATCGCATTCCTAATCTCATCACCCGGCAGAAGCGAGCCAACTTTATCATCCTACAAATCAATAGCAAACTACCCTTCGGCTATCCCTACGAAGGCAGCTTCAAAAGAGATCCTGCCTATACCAATATCCTAGAAGCGATTGCTATAGCGGAGAAGATTAAATGCCGATCAGATCGGCCAAAGACGGTAGAGGCTTACAGCTCTATGGCCAGGATCTTCAACGATTTTCTAGTGGGGAAAGAATGGGCCGATATGAAGATCGGCGCTTTCCAGAAGCGGCATGCTTTGGAATTTCTGGATTATGCTACTTTCACTAGGGGAATAGGGAACCGCACCTACAATAACTACCTATCTCAGATGAGGGCTTTCTTCAAAGAGCTGCAGGAAAGAGACTATGTAGCGGAGAACCCCTTTGACGACTTCAAAAAGAAGAAGCTGCCCGGCAAGACTCGCCGAGCCTTTAGTCAGGAAGAGAAGGAAGTCGTGATTCGTACTATCGCTGGACAGGACAAATGGCTACTCCTGGCCGTATTGCTACAGTACTATTGCTTTATTCGTCCAATTGAACTACTGCGCCTACGCTTCCATATGATCGATCTCAAAGAGGGCCTGATCCGCTTACCCGCCGCCATTACCAAAAACAAACAAAACTCCCTAGTAACCATTCCTGATGTATTTGTCCCCATCCTGGAGCGCTTCCAATTGCATCGCTGGGATCCCCGCTGGTTGATCTTTGGTCAGCGTATCCAACCGCATCCGGATAAAGCAGCCGGAAAGAACTCTATTCGACTCAGGCATAAGCGAATTTTGGAGGCTTTAAGGGATGAGGGAGAATTGCTAGACTTAACTGGCCTAAGCCTTTATTCTTGGAAAGATACCGGTGCCCTGGAATTATTTAAGCAAAAGGTGAACCCGCTGGAGATCATGAAGCAGCTGCGGCATACCGATCTGGCAACTACCCAGCTGTATTGTCAAAGCTTATATAGCGTGAATCGGGAGATCAAGCTCCTAGATAACAATCTGCTGGGAGATGATCTATTGAGAGGATTAAGTATAGATAACAACTGAAAATCCTTTGTGACTTTGATTTAGTTGAAATGGGGGATGGAGTAGATATAGGAATTGTAGTGTCGTCTGAACGACAAATAGTGTTTATCCCAGATTTCTGGTTAACGATAAGAATTGTTAGCGAACTGAATAATGCAATGCTTGTGCCAAAATGGGCTTGTGTTGAAAATCAAGAAGATATGTTTTTTACTCAGAATGAGTAGAGAAATTATTTCGGATAATTGTTTTAAGTTTACGTTTTTTCCGAAATATTTTCGGATGTAATATGTTGATTTGCAGTATTTTATGATAGTTGTTTGCGCGCATCGATAAACCTTTTTTCTTATATTAGTAGAATCATACTTAAACAGAAAGCCCGCCGGGCAAACGACGAGCTTTCAATTTCTTAATGTCCAAAAACATTAAAAGATGTTAAACAAACTTATGCAAATTATTGCACACATCCAATCCCGCGTCCGGCATGTTATGTCTACTTATTTGAGGGGTGCAAAAACTACTTTTAATTGGATCAAGAATTCAGTAATTATTTTGAAGTTCCTTCAGTTGATTAAGCCATATCTGCTCTTTATCTTGAAACTCTTCAAGTAGTAATTGAATACCTTGATCTCTAGAAAATGATGTATCGGGGAACTTATATTAAGGTTCCCCGATCAACTTTCAGGTCAATTCGGAAACGGCAGTGCCGTCTGCCCTGTGAACCGCTTCTCACGCACCTCCTCCAAAGAAGCATCGATCTTCCTCAAACTCGATTTGAGTTCCTTTAGTTCATCATTCTTGGAAGCAATGAGATCCACCGTATCTGCCTTTTTGGTGATTAGCTCGAGTTCAAACTTATTCTCTTCGTGAAAAACTTCAATGAGCTTGTACATCGAAAGCATCTCGTTTCTGAGCCAGGCCATGAAGGCGTATTGTTTGTCTACAGAACCAGCTCTACGTTTATTTTCTGATATGCTAGTTAGCCAAGCGAATAGATCAAACATAGGTAGACATCTCATCTCGTAGCGCTTTCCATCGGCTCCAGTTGTATACTCTAGAGTATATAACTGATTGAAGATTTTGTGCTTTTTTAACCAGTTGTCTTGGTTTTGAAAATCCACATCAATGATCTGACAAACCGTTTTTACGGGAACCATTCTATGGCCTTCTTCGATAGGGCAGGGAATCTCGGTGCCCTGGTAATCCAATTGGATTAATGGATGTTGGGAATCACTCATCATAATGTAATTTATCAAGGGTGAAAAAATAAAATACTAAATACCCCTGAAGGCTTGTATAGCTACCTTCAGTGCTCAATCGACGAGCTTGACAATTGTATTATGTAGTGAGTTTGGTTAAGAAGTTATCTAGTTCTCGATAGTAATAGTGGTCTTCTAAGTCCACGTTCCCTTGCGCGTTATAGACAAATCCATCGTAGTAGCGTCTAAGGTAGTGCAGCCATTCCGTGGGAGTAGCTGTACCTAAGAGTTTGAGCAGCGCTTCCTGCTGATGGGGAAGTAATGTGTTTGAGTTTGATTCAAACTTTTCACCTTGGTTCGACATAATGAATATTTATAGAGGGTCGCTACAGCTGTCGAACCAACAAAACCAACCACTTTCGTGACGGGAAAGGTGATTACCGTTCGCGAGGAGCTACCTCCAACGATACTATAAGGACCCAAGATCTTTAAGTTAGGATACATGAAAATGATTTTAAAGCTTTATTGATTCGACGCTACAAAGATAGGGGGAAAAGTTGGGGTGGGCAAGGGGAAACATTGAGTACTGGCTCTGTAAGAGTTTTAGTTGGATTAATTTCATTCTTATGGGAATACTTTTATATTTATTTAATCGCTAATTATATCATTTCACCAATCTGTGCTCTATGTCATATCGGGAAGCGCTCAAAAAAATCAAAAAATCAAAAAGGAATGGAGTTTCTGAGCTTGATCTGAGCGGAATGGACTTGGTTTCTATTCCAAAGGAACTAAGTGAATTGAAGTTATTGACAAAGCTGGATTTATCTTATAATGAAATTCATGAAGTATCTAATTTGGGGCAACTTATGTTGCTGGGGGATCTGGATTTGTCAAATAACAAGATCAGTAAAATTAGTGGTTTGGAGGAACTATTTTTGTTGACAAACCTCAATCTATCCAGTAACGATATCAGTGAAATAAAGGATTTAGAGCAGTTGACCCAACTGAAAGAGCTTAATTTGGCTAAAAATAAAATTAGTAGAATAGAGAATTTAGAGCAATTGACCCAGTTGAAAAACCTTGACTTGTCGCGAAATAAAATTTATGAGATAGCAGGCCTAAACAAGTTGACATCACTTGTAGAGCTTCATTTATCTGAAAATAAAATTAGCAAAATAGAAGGGTTAGATCATCTAAGATCATTACAAGCGCTCTATTTAGATATGAATAAAATTAGCGAGATTAAAGGCCTCGACCAATTGTTGGATCTGCAGGCGCTCGGGTTATCAGGAAACAAAATTAGTGAGATTAAAGGTTTGGATCAATTAACGGAGCTTACTGGTCTTGGCTTAGGTTCTAATGAAATTAAAGAGGTCAAGAACTTAGATCACCTGAGATTGTTGAATTCTCTTATATTGGGGGGTAACCAAATTAGTGAGATTAAGGGCCTAGATCAACTGGTATTGCTCACGAAACTTTGGCTCAATGACAATCTTATTAGAGATATTAACTACTTAAACCAATTGACTTCGCTAACGAGGCTCTTGTTGCATAACAATCGAATAGAGACGATTCCTAAGGATCTGCTCAACCTCGATATGAACATACTGTGGACGACAGATATCGTGGATGAAGGTTTGTCAATTGGTGGAAATCCATTGGTTCAGCCTCCTTCTGAAATTGCAGAAGAAGGGAATGAGGCAATTCGCCGTTACTGGGAACAAATTGTTAAGGAAGGAGAGGATTATTTGTATGAAGCAAAGTTGATTTTAGTGGGCGATGGAGGGGCAGGCAAAACCACGCTATTACACCGGTTACAGGGAAAGAATACTGGGACAGAACGGACTAGAGGTGTTGAAATTGGTATACATACCTATACTAATCGAGATGGCAAGGATATCCGTCTAAATGTGTGGGATTTTGGAGGGCAAGATATTTATTATGCTGTTCATCGCTTTTTTCTTACCGAGAATGCACTATATCTATTATTAAGCCAGACCCGATCTTCAAAAGATAACTTTGATTATTGGATTCCCAACATTGCACTATTTGGGGGCCAAAGTCCGATAATGGTAATAAAGAATCTTTACGAGAGCTTCCAAAGAGATATTAGTATCAAACGGTTTGTACAAAGCAACTTCTTCAATGTAGTTAATCAAGTCTTTGGAGCAGATCTTTTAAATGGAAAGATAAAGAAAATCAAAGAAGCCATCTACTATCATACGGAGAGCCTCCCTCATATCGGTCAACCTGTGCCAGTGAATTGGATTAGGGTTAGAGATCGTTTAGCTGCAATAGCAGAGAAGACTTCCTATATTTCTTTTGAACAATTTGAGTCCTTGTGTGTCGAAGAGCAGATCAGAAATACAGAAGTCATAAAGGACTTAGCTAAGTACTTCAATAATCTTGGTATTGTGCTCTGGTATCACTGGATTCCGCAACTAAAGGGGAAGGTGATTTTACAACCAGGCTGGATAACGAATGCAGTCTATCGGGTAGTTGATGATGAATTAATACAAAAACGAAAGGGGCATTTTTTAGTGACTGATTTGCAGCGCTTGTGGGTGGAAGATTCCTATAAAGAGATGCAGGATGAACTAGTAGAATTGATGAAGGCCTTCAAATTGTGCTACCAAAAAAAAGGTAGTAAGAAATATATTATCCCCGCACTTTTAATTGAGGATGAACCAAGAGAACCTTGGGAAGAAGGAGGATACTTGGAAGTGCAATATGAATATCTATTTATGCCCAAAGGAGTGGTCAATCAGCTAACTGCTCAGTTGAATCGCTATATTCAAACAGATGAAGATGTATGGAGTCGCGGGGTGATCTTAAATGATGCTTTGGCAGAGGCCCGGGTGGTTGAAAACTTCTTTGAGCGTACCATAGAAATACAAGTTAGAGGGATTCAAGCTGCTGGCTTCCTACAAGTGATCATGAAAGACTTGGATGAGATCAACGAGTCTTATGCTGGGATAAAGTACGAAAAGCTTGTGCCTTGTATATGCAGTCACTGTAATCAGAGTGCTACCCCTCAAAAAATCAAGTATGATCAGTTAATCAATCTGCTCAAAAAAGAACGGGGTCAATTTTTCTGTAATGAAGGAGGAGAAGAGGTCTCCATTGAGCAGTTGTTGTTGAATATAGGAATACAAGTCAAACGAGACGAGGGGACCAAGAGAATCATCAGTGGTGATGTGAGAGAAGAACAAAAAAAGGAAGCTAGGCCATTGAATATATTCTTCTCTTATTCAAAGAAAGATAAGGAACTCAGGGACGAATTGGATGAATTCCTAGCTCCATTGAAGAGAAGTAAAGATGTGGAAACATGGCATGATCGTGACATCTTACCAGGAGAGGAATGGGATCAGAGTATTAGGGATCAATTGGAAAGGGCAGATATTATTTTGTTTTTGGTAAGCTCCACCTTTCTTAACACAGAGTATATCATGGATATTGAGGTGCCAAGGGCGATGGAGAGATATCATAATAAAACAGCCGCAGTAGTTCCTATCATCTTGCGCCCTTGTATGTGGGAGGAAACAGAATTCTCCAAGTTACAAGCGGTTCCAACAAAGGGTAAACCTATCACCGATTGGGACGATAAAGAGAGTGCATACTATAATGCTGCTAGTGAAATACGCCGATTGATTAAGGAACTAAAGAAAGGCTTCCCTCGCTAAGTCTGAGCTACCCATCGCTTCCGCTGATCCTCCAAATAAGACAAATACACAAAAGCATCCTGATAAGGCCTTTCGCTCACCTGATCCAGGTTGACAATCCCATCCGCTAGGGAAAGGATCAATCCACCCCATCCATAATCATTTCCTACGCGCTCAGTCGCTGTATTTTCCGGTTCAAAAATATTCGGGTATTTATTGATAATCTGCTGCCGGCAGGAGGCGAACCAGAATAGGATGAGCTGTCGGGTGAGCTGGGGTAGGGTAGCCACTAGCTTTAGACGCTTTTCTACCAGGTGCTCTAGGCGATAGAGCGGCTGGCGGATATCATTGTGGTAGCCGGCGCGTTCATTGGCTTTGGTGCGCGGCTTTTGTGGGCGGTAGAGGGTAGCGATGAGGCGATTGGCGAGGTCCTCATCTTGTGTCTGGAGGAATTGTTCGAAGAGTTGGAAGGTGTAGCCGAGTTCAAAGATAGTGAGGTTAGAGAGTTCGTTTTTGGGGCCGTAGAAGCGTCGCTTTTTGCCTCGAGTCCATTTCTGACCTTCCAGGTAGCTGTAGGGGATGCGGATGAAGGTAAGGGCGATGGAGACGGTATTGTTGTCTTCGGTTTGTGGTTCAAAAAGAAAATCAGTGGCTTTGAGTATTTCATCCAGTTCAGCCAGGAAAACTAGCTTTCCCTCTTCCTCATATTCTTCCAGACAATCATGTTCCCATTGCTCCATAAAGGCATCTGATAGCTTGAGTAAGTGCTTCACTAGCAATAGCTTTTTATAGGGGAGGAGCTCCACAGCTGCTAGCCAGCTACCCGTATTTTGCATGATGATGGAGTAGCAATGGAGCACATCTTTGAGCGGTAGCTCATTCCAAGATTGGGGTAGGGTAGTGGTTCGATTGTCAATGGATACGGTCATCTTATTGCTGTTGAATGAATTCGACTTGGGTAAGTAGTAGGCCTTCAGGCGTAGCCGTCACCTTGATGCTCTTGATAATGGCAAAGAGGGTGCCTTCTCGGTGATAGATCTTTCGAACGGCATTGGTCCATTTTTTCGTCTCGATGATATCGGCAATGCTCAGCTCCAGTGTCTTGGAGATAGTCGGTGTATCAGCCAGCTCAATGTATCCCTTCCACAATTGTTCGTAGATGCCATCAGCTCCCTCCAACTGCAGAGAGAGGATACCCAGTGGATCTCCTTTACTATCCACTGCCGTCACCGCCCCATAGAAGTATGGAATGTCCTCTCTGTCATTGACATATCCTCGATCAAAAGCCAGTCTGAAGCCCGCCTCCTGTTGTCCCGCCTCCGGGCTCGAGCCTTCCGCTGAGGTGTGCAGGATCCTCCAGAGGGAACTGGTGAGCGTATCAAACCAGTCCAGATAGTAGAGCGGAAAGATGGGAAAGGTAGTGGTATTGTCTCCATCGCCATAGGCCTGCAGCTGCATGAAGTTTTTAATCACTTCTTGGTCTAGCTCCTCGTATTGCAGCTTAAAACCTTCCTTGTCTGGAATATCGATGCTATAGGCTGGCTCTGCCTTTTTGGTCCAGTCGATCGGAGGCTGCCGGAGTGGGCTTATTCTATTTTTTAAGAGTATGGTCGATCCATCAATATCCAGATAGAAATTAAAAACGCCTAGCTTGGCTAGAAATTCTCTTGCCGTCATCTCCGGTACCATATCATTCAGCGGAATCTGCTGCTGATAGCGATTGTACCATTTTGGTCCAATGCCAAAATCATCTTGGATCACTTCATCTAACGCATAACCAGTGTAGAGGCCCAGCTGCTGAAAGTCTTGCAGCTCCCATAGATCTCCACCCCAAGAATACCCCAAGGCCTCTCCGATCTTTTGGAGAATGTATGGGATGCGGATGAAGGGTACCCAGGTATGCTCCCAGGTCTTTTCGTCTTGGCCTGTATTGTCTATAAAGGAGCCGCCGTGGTAGTAGTTGAGGTAGTTTTTAAAAGCCGGGTTTTGCCCACCGTAGAAGTTCGGTGCATAGACGACGGGAAAGAAGATGGCTTCGCTTGGGTTAGCTACTAGCGTATCGATGAAATCCTGAAACGATTGATGCTTATCCTGTGAGATGGTCGATCCCGCTTGCAGCTCTATCCCTACAATCATTTGAAAAGGAATGTAGGCATTGGGATAGAGATTGATATTGAGCTTCAATTGGTGCGGGGAAAAGATATCATAAAACGCAAAGCCAGGATAATCCTGATTGATGGCAATGGTCATATCCTGTACGATGGTCTCCAGGGCTATATCTCGGCTATCCTGATAGAAGTTGGAATCGATCTGTAGTTGGTAAAAGCCCTTACCAGGTAAAAAGTCTAAGGTCCACTGCGCTGCTCCAGTATAAGGAATGGCAATGGTCTCCAATATCTCATTGATTTTGATCTCCTCCATTTGATCCAGGATATCTCTGGGGATATTCTTAAACACCAGCTCGATTCTCTCCTGGCTTGCTCCAGTGACTTGGACGATGCCTTTGTCTACGGGCACGCCTTGGAGGATGAGTTGGGCTTCTTCTTTTCGGGTTTGGGTTCTTAGGTCTAGTCGGTTGGGGAAATTGAGCTGTAGTAGATTGTGTGGATCAGTTGGAATGGTGAAGGGGAAACTATAGCCTCTGGCGACGCCTTCAGTATCAAAGATGGGGTTGGTATAGGTGAGGGACAGGCGAGTGCCTGATTGTACAGATAGCCTAGAAGATTTATATAGTAATTCCAAGGTCATTTCTTCAATTTAATCTTGTACATCCTCCTGTAGTACAACTGAAATAGCTGCTTAGCCATGGTTAGATAGCTGGCCGCGGTATAGTGCACAGAGTCTTTAAGACCTAACCCACTGGGATCATAATAGTCTGTACTGGCTTGTTCGTCGGAGACCCTAATCTGTTGTTCCCTTATTCCTGTTTTATAAGGATAATCTACATTATCCAAGGAGTC
>Ga0213840_1000094_pt1 | contig 256054 bp, 235 predicted proteins | sample SWPATP22_FD_160132 | JGI IMG/M metagenome (GOLD analysis project Ga0213840, IMG submission 160132) | Coastal seawater microbial communities from Marineland, Florida, United States - SWPA TP2 #2 | ecosystem: Environmental > Aquatic > Marine > Coastal | place: USA: Florida | collected 2016-08-14
ACTCCTCACAATATAAAATTTAGTTCCGGCGTAGCCGGAAAACTCCTCTTCGTTAGTATAGGTGAACAAAAGCTCCGAGATTCAGGAGCGAAGCGACGCGGAGTTTTGGAACCGGTTTCAAAACGCCAAAGCCGTTTTGAAAATACCTTAGAAGAGGCCTCCTTTTTACTCCTTTTTTTGGAGGGGCAAAAAAAGGAAAAAAACAAAGATGATAGTTACTATTGTTCTATCAACTACTCACCTCTCACTATTCACTATTCACCACTCACTATTCACTTCTTATTTTCTTCCTGTTCTTTCCGGACTTACCAATGCCGTGAAAATAATAAAACAGTAATTATAGGCCTGATAGTTCGTCTTTGAGTTTTCGGGTGAGTCCGCCTACCACCAAATCGTAGGAATGATCTATCAGGTTGAGGATAAGATCTCTTGGAACATTGCTATCGATTTCCACAGTATTCCAATGTAACTTGCTCATGTGGAAGGCTCCGTAAATAAGGCCGTCGTATTGTTCCCTAAGACTTGCAGAACGTTCGGGATCGCATTTTAGATTCACTTGAGCGGGGATCCTTTCCAGACCTGCCAGCGCAAACATTTTTCCCATCACCTTAAATACCAGAGTTTGCTCACCAAACGGAAAAGACTCCGTTACGCCTTTTTTCGCCAGGCAGTAATCCCGAAACTCCTCAATGTTCATTTTATTTTATTTTAAAGGCCAGTGCCGGCTCGTTATCAAAATAGATCAGCAAATTCTGCTGTCCGAGCTCAAAAGGTATACTAAAACGTATTAGTCCGTTTTGGTTTTCTGCTTCAACCTCCCTAGGGTCGCTTCCGAAGGAATAAGACACCGAAACATCGTCATCCCACCGTATACCAAAATCTACCTGCCCCAGGCTGGATTCCGGATCAATGATACCCGACAGTGGCATCTCAACATCATCTAACGACATTTCCTCCACTATTACCAGGGGCCAGTTTGCATATACTTCTCTGGAGATCATGGACCCCAGAAGGGTATCTTCCTCCAACTCGGGATAATGCGTTTTAATAAATAACTTGGGCGGGGTCTTATAATAGAAATAAGTGGGTTCTTTGATAAATTTTCCCTGGTATTTTCCCGCTCCCCAGGTAGGGTCGAACAAATAGGCCTGGCCATCGATCACCGCAATATTCCACATATGTATTTTTTTAAAAGGCCGCCCTATATCGTTAAAATGGGTCTTGATATCTCCACGCACCAGGTAATTTGATATCCCTTGCATATTGCAGAGTTTTTCGAACAGCATCGCATAACCTTCACATACAGCAACACCTTCCTTTAGGGTTCGTTCGATGGTCTGTTCGCGAACTTTTTCTTCTTTACCGTTCCGCTCCCTGTAATTCTTGAAGTTGTAGTTGAATTTTTTATACTCGTCGGGGTCGTAGGCCACGTTCTTTATGATCCAGCTGTAGATACCCCTCACCTTTTCTTCATCGCTATGAAAATCGCGGCTAATCATAGCCGAAAGATCCTCTATATCTTCAAAAGATTCCGGGTAAAGCTCGATGGTGGCGTCTATTCGCGCGTAATCCTGGCCAAAAACCAAGGGAAAGGCCAGTAAACAAAGGATCAGGCTAAGATTCTTCATTAGTTTCTTGTAGTGATTTAGGGTCATTCTGATCCAATAATAAGGCAGAATAGTCTAATTTCCAACTAATTGTCTCTACAAGTTTCTCCATTAGCTGTATGGTGTCCATGGCTTGTTTGGACGCTTCTTCCAATAATCCACTGCCGGGTACCTTCTCGATTATATGATTTTTAGCCTCTTTATTTATCTCGGTGAGATCGGCTGCTGTGAACGGATTTGCCCAACCGTCTTTCTTATCGTAGTATTTAAAATCTGTTTCAACTGTTAGTAATTTTGGCTTCGGAAAATTACTTAGCTTAACTGTCTTTTTAGCCGCATCTGCTTCTATCTTAAGATTGCTTAGATCGAAACCCACATAGGCTTTTGCTTCGATTACTACCAAGGCCTTTTTCTTACCCAGCAGCAGATTCACCCATTTACTTTTTAAATTCTCATAATGATAGATCTCCGAAAAATCTCCCTCCACGGTTATTAGCTTACATACGGTTCGGATGCGTTCCATCAGCACAACCGATTGGGCCTGGGATCTCTTTTTTTTCCTGTCGCTGTTAAACCGTACAAAGACGAAATAGGCTACTATAGCCCCTATTGCCAATCCTAAGAAAAGTTGCTCCATATTAATTCTTACCTATAGTACCCAGATGGGTGTTATTAAAACTGTCTGCGAATTTCAGTCCGTATCCAAACATCCTGTCCATGGCCGAATGTGAGAACAGTATGATCCCCACAAGGCTTAAAATTGGCATCGACAGATAATAGCCCGCCAGCATGACCCCTATGGCAATGCCTTTGTGATGAAAAATATTGTACGTGGCGGCACCGATCCTGCTGTTAATGAGATATCCTAACATGCCAATATCCGGTATGAGAATTAGAGCCGGAAACCACCACCAGGAGAAATCCAGTAAGCTAAACAAAACGATCCCTAGTATAAATTGGGCCAGTTCCTCTATTTTTAATACAGTTTTCATTGCGATATTATTTTATAAAGTACCGGTCTACTTGGGGTGGCATCATTCACAAAAGGTGCGGTTTGTAAATTGAGAAGATATGTCCCGTCCTTGATTCTATTCGAAACATAAATAAACTCTGTAATGGTCGCTTTTAATCGAGGTGCCTCGGGGTAATTCCAAAAGGCCTTATGTGCCTTTAATTTACCTCCGTCCTTTTCCTTATCGACCGATGGCAGATCGATCAACAAATGGTCTACGTCCATCTCTCTAATATACTTTGCGGCACCTTCTTCCAGATATGGCCAATTAGTATCTGTGTATTTTTGAGATTTCTTTGAGGTTGTATTAGGGAGGGTTCTTAATACGAGTGCCTTGTTTGATTTCCCTTTGAGTATGCCATGTAATTGTTTTCTGGAAATTACTAAATCACCTTTCTTCAATTCGGGTGCCACCGAAATTACCGTGGCCAAATAGAAATATGAGGTTAATGATTTCTGAACCGAGTGTACCTTTTCGGTAATATGCCCGAGACACTCTGTATGGGTACCGTGCGCATGCGGATTAAAATAAATATTATTGAAATTAACTGCTGCTCCTTTCGCAACGCTGGCTGTCCATTCTTCTGTAGTCACCGGTTCGATCCTTGGCTTTTGAAGATCCCATGCTATTGGATTTCGTGATGAACTCTCCAACGGAATGGAAATATCCAGGGGTTTGGACAAGTCGATTATGTAGGTAATGTTTTCATGTTCCAGGGATGCTATCATACTATTTTTTTTACTGAAATAAATAAATAATCGCCCAGGTTGTTCTCGAACTTGGAAATGATCTTATCGATCTGCCCAGATTCAATATCTGCTTCCAATTGAAGTAAACCCTCTTTTACTTCTGTCTCGTTTGCAAGGGATGAAAACGACGATATTCCTCTCCTGAAATCCGGGTCGAGATATCTCCCGGGATGGTGCTTGCCCGAATAAAGGAACAGGTCTTGTAATTTCGGATCGATAAAATACTTTTCGGTGGTTACGAGCGTCAAACCACATTTCAGAAGCACTTGCTCGATTAATTCAAGAGTGGGCATTTGTGCCGCGGAATTCTCCATCATTTCAGGAAAATAATGGCATAACCAATATCCTTTCATTTGCGCAGGATCTGAAGTGAAGATCACAATTTTACCATCAGGTTTAAGGACTTCAGAAAGCCTTTTAAATCCTTGTTCTAAGTTTTCCCAGTGATGAATAGTTAGTGTGGCTATTACCCCATCGATAGTTTCGGAAGGCAGCGAAATTGTTTCAGCTGTACCCTGTTGCCAGGTCACATTAGAAGTTTTAGCATTTGCTACAGAAAGCATCGTTATGGAGGGATCTACACCGATAAACTGATAGTCACGTTTGGCAAATTCTTTTGTATAATTTCCCGTGCCGCAGCCGATGTCGAGGTACAGTCCGTTGGTTGCAGGAGACAGATGGTAAAGCAGCCTTTCAAATATTTGAGGGTCTGCTTTCCTGCTCGCATTGTAATTTAACCCAATAAGATCGTAAGTTGCATTCATAACAGGGGTTTTTGCCATTCCGGTCTATAAATTTACTAAGAATAAATCGGCCGCGATCCCGTCACTCAGGAATTTTCCCTGTTTACTCACCCTGATAACGTCTGCTTCCTTCAACAATAATTTATTTGCAAGATGCATTTCGGCCTGCTTCAGGAGATAGTTCTTAAACGTTATCCCGAAATTTTTCTCTACTTCCCTTATCACTATTCCCCCGGCCGTTCGCAGACGGGTCATCACATATTCGTTATACCTGTCTTCCAAGGTGAGTACTTCTCTTTCCAATAGTAATTCCCCTAATTGTATACCCTTAAGATACAGGTTATTATTGGCTACATTCCAACTTCTCACTTTCCCGTTGTAGCTATGTGCCGAAGGACCTATCCCCAGGTAAGATCGCCCGTGCCAGTACGCCATGTTGTTCTTCGAATAAAAACCCGGCTTGCTAAAATTGGAAAATTCGTAATTCTCGTATCCCAGGGTTTCGGAGGTTTCCACTAAGATCGAATGATGTAGTTGAGCCATTTCATCATCAACAGCTGCCACTTCTCCCTTAGCGATCATGGCTTTTAGTGCGGTTTTAGGCTCCACCGTGAGGGCATAACAACTTAAATGGGGGACGTTGAAGTTAAAGGCCGTTTTAAGATTGCTTTTCCAGCGTTCCTTAGTCATCCCCGGAATACCGTAAATAAGATCTATGCTGTAGTTTGTGAAATGTTTCTTTACTTCCGTGATGCATTCCAGGGCTTCAGCAGCTGTGTGAGCACGGTTCATCAATTCCAGGTCTTCCCTGAAAAATGACTGGATCCCAACACTAAGCCTGTTTACCGGAGATCTTGCCAATTCCTGTATTCGAACCGGCGTAAGATCGTCTGGATTTGCTTCCAGGGTAATTTCCGGCTCTTCGGCAAGTATGTAATGCTCGCTAATTACAGCGAAAATCTTTTCTAATTCATCATTGCTAAGTAAACTTGGTGTCCCGCCTCCAAAATAGATGGTTTCCACACTTCCATTTATTTCTGCTTTTCTTATCCGTAGTTCTTCACAAATAGCTTCTACCATTTCATCTCTTTTCTTAAGGGAGGTAGAAAAGTGAAAATCACAGTAGTGGCAGGCTTGCTTGCAAAAAGGTATGTGGATATAGATTCCCAAAATTTATAATTGCTTGAGGTAAACGATAAGGAACGAAATGGCGAAACCTAGTAAGCCATAGGAAATGAAGCTAATGAAATAAACAATAATGGCTTTAAGAAGCACCAGTATTTTTCGTTCTTGAAAGAACGAGATAAGGGCGTAGCAGAAATAGATCAACATCACTAGTATGGCCAGGTACTGCACCTGCGAATCTACATATTGAATGAAGAACATATTTAGGGTGGTGATGATCGTATACACAGCGATCAGGTAGAACGAAACGGCAAGGAATTCGGCAAGACTGCGTTTTTTATAAAAAAACAATTTCAGAAAAAAGCCCATAGTAAATACAAAAACAAAGAGCAGCTTATCGATGTTAAGCAGCATGAAATTCCGAGCCTCGGTAAGCAATTGCCGCTGTGTCTCATCGGTAACATTCAAGGTTGTATTACCAAAGGGATCGTACCCAATAAGAGATCGAATCAACAGGTAGACCACCGTCATTACCAGGAAAAACGCCACGGGCTTGTAATAACTTTTCCGTTTGCCCTCTAGGTATTCCCGTAATAATTTTCCCGGGTTTATAATTAACCATTTTATTGTCTTGAAGAAAGGGGCATTCACAGAAAAGATAAAGTCCCAAAAATCCTGAAAAGTATCCCTGAACGTAACTTTATGGATGGTGGTCCTTTGTCCACATCTGGAACAATAATTCCCAGTGGCTAGGGTATCGCAATTGTGACAATATGTGGATCGTTCACTCACGACTATTCTACTCTATCTTCATTTTGCTTTACAAAAGCAGACCAACCCGTATAACTCTTTCCAACATCCACCTTGCCGGCATTGTAAAAATGACATACGGCTGCTGCAAGGCCATCTGTACTGTCCAGGTTCTTGGGCAGTTCTTTTAGCTGAAGTAAACTTTGCAGCATCTTCGCCACCTGTTCTTTACTGGCATTTCCGTTTCCGGTAATAGCCATTTTTATCTTTTTCGGGGAGTATTCGGTGATAGGAACCTGTCTGGAAAGGCCCGCTGCCATTGCAACACCCTGCGCTCTCCCAAGTTTCAACATAGACTGAACATTCTTACCAAAAAAGGGTGCTTCTATCGCGATCTCATCGGGATGATAGTTATCGATAAGCTCTACAGTTCGCTCGAAAATATATTTTAACCGTAGGTAATGGTCGTCGTATTTGGATAGTTTTAGTTCATTTAGCTGAAGAAACTGCATCTCTTTACCAACAACTTTTATGAGTCCGAAACCCATGATCGTAGTTCCGGGGTCAATTCCAAGAATAATTTTTTCCGAATTCACTACTTTAGCCATAGATGATGCACCTTTCCAACAAATCTAAGCATTATGGGTTGATTGCCCTAAAAGTTTTGATACTAACCGCCACCTTCTGGTTTATTTTCGATCGGCTCGCAGACACCAACATACAATCCCTCAGTACCTTTTCAAATCGATTAGGAGATGCCAATCTACTGTATTTAATTCTCTTTTTTTTTATGGCTATCCTCAACTGGGCCATGGAGATACGAAAATGGCAATTGTTGGTACAGCCACTTCAGCAGATCTCTTTTAAATCATCGATGCAACAATGCCTGGCATCACTTACAGCTTCATTATGGACACCAAACAGATTGGGAGAATACGGAGTAAAGCCACTCTTCTATAGCCCGGAGAAGCGAAAAAAAGTGATGGTTCTCAAGCTGGTGTCCAATACGGCGCAAATGTTTGTCACGATACTTTTTGGGATACCCGGCCTGATTTATTTTCTGAATCAATACGGAGTAGCTGTAAGTTTATGGAAACCCATTGCAATTTTTACACTGGTATTGCTGTTGATCGTCTCCGGTTATTACTTCCGAAAAACACAACTCATCGTAAAGGGACTGAACCTGCAAAAGATCATCAGATATGTAAAAAATATACCAGGGGCAATAAAGTTTCAGGTGTTTTTACTATCGGCATTGCGCTATTTGGTTTTTGCATCTGCATTCTACCTGATCCTGCTCTTCCTGGGAGTTGAACTGGATCTCTTCCAGGCTATCCCGCTCATCACTGCCATGTATCTATTGGCTTCGGTACTTCCCACTTTTATTTTCCTGGATGTAGCTATTAAAGGAGGCGTTGCGATCTGGATATTTTCGTTCGCTGGCGTGGAGGAGTTACCTGTATTGGGCGCTGCTACCGCCATGTGGGTGCTCAATTTTGTGATCCCGGCCCTAATTGGGACCTATTTTGTAGCCAAATTTAAACCGGTAGCAGCATGATCTACGCGGGGTTTATATTGATCGCACTCTACGGATCCGTACTTCTCTTCCTGGCAATAGGAAATTGGAGACTGAAACGTTCTGCTTCTGAAAAATCCCTTCCCTTTGAACATTTTTCCATTATCGTACCATTTAGAAATGAGGCCGAAAATCTACCTGCCTTGTTACGGTCTATTTCCGAAATAGACTACCCCCGCGATAAATTTGAACTAATATTGGTGAACGACCAATCTGAGGATGATTCGGTGCAGATCATCTCTCAAAGCCTTGCCCATTCACCTATCCAGTGGAAGGTGATAGAAAATGTGCGAAAAAGTAAATCGCCTAAAAAGGACGCCATCACCACGGCTGTAGAGATCGCCTCTTACCAATGGATCGCCACTACCGATGCAGACTGCCTCCTGCCTGCCAACTGGCTCCATGGTTTTAATACCATCATCCATAATCATAGCCCAAAAATGGTCTGCGGCCCTGTTGCGATCCCGGAAAGTGAAGATATGGTGCTGGCCTTTCAGAAATTTGAGACCTTGAGTATGCAGGGCGTCACCAAAGGAGGTTTTGGCTGGAACCGGCCTTTACTGTGTAATGGTGCCAACCTGGCGTTCTCAAAGGAAGTATTTAAGGAATTGGGAGGGTATGCAGAAAACAACCATATCGCCAGTGGAGACGATCTTTTCTTACTGCACAAGATTAGTTCACAATACCCCAAGAATGTGATTTTCAATAATGATCCAGGGTTGGTGGTACAGACAAAGGCCGTTAAAAGTTGGGATGAAATGATCTCTCAACGTATCCGCTGGGCATCGAAGACTACTAATGTAGGTAGTCCCCATTTAACTACAATTGGGATTATTGTTACCCTGATGAATCTTTGGATGTTGGCAGGCCTTGTCTATTTTATGATCTTTAACTGGGATGGGATTGCCGTCTACCTCATCATCTACATGATAAAATTCTTTATGGATCAGGTTTTTATAGAAGAACAGGTGAAGTATGCTCCGGAAAAGGTGAATCTGGAGTTGTTTTTCTTTGCATATCTGCTCTACCCGTTCATAACCACCTATATAGCCTTCCGAAGCCTTTTTGGTGGATACACCTGGAAGGGACGTGAATTTAAGCGCTAATTCAATATTTTTTTTACCTTTAACCGAATCAAATCTAGCCCATATGAAACGCCTACTCCTAATATTCGGATTTATTCTGGCCAGCTGTTCCTACGCTTTCGCACAACAGCAATACACGGTCGATGGTGAAACGTATTCTCTCAAGACTGAAGTAGATGGCACCATCGAACTTCTATGGAATACTATTGGCGAAGACTACCGTTATTTCATAAAAAAAGGGAATGACATCGCCGAGTTGAAAAATACCCGTAACGATAATGGGTATAGTGAGGAGTACAAGGATGTATTACGGCTGTTCACCAAAGATTCGCCGGGTGATATAGACAAGACCAAACTTACGTTAGCCAGCCTGAGGAATTATTTCAGAAATTATAATAAAAGAGTAGATCCTGCATATAACGATTCTACCGAGAGTATAGCTTTAAAACTAAGGTTAGGCCCGTTTGCGGGAATTTCGAATGCTATATTTACAGACAATCCTACCAATGCCAGTTTACTGGTTGTAGGTGCAGATCTAGAGCTCATAGACGAGGTTAAATTGCGCAGACACTCGGTGGTATTGCGATTTAAGCAAACCTTCGAGAACAGCGATTATAAATACAGTGCCTCACAATTCTCACTTAATTACAGGTTTAAATTTGTAAAAAGCAGCACGGTCGATGTTTTTGTGAATGGAAAATTTGTGGCGTATACCCATTCTTCGAGGGATGACCTTCCCAACCAAAACTTCGGGATGCCAGGTGAACCTGAGTTCTTCTCTAAAAGCGGTGGCGATCTTTCGGCACCGGCCACTTTTGGATTGGGTGCAGATATTGCCTTAGGGAACGGACAGCTATTTATTACTTACAATGATATTGTTGGGTTAGGTGTAGATAGCAACGGAGAATTTCCAATAGATCTTACCGTAGGGTATAAGTTCGGTCTATAAAGATTCTGTTTCTATCACGATCGGCAGGCTGAATGCAGTTCTAACCGGTATCCCTTGTTTAGTGGCCGGAGCGATCAATTGAAGGGAGTCTGTCATATCCAGTAAAGCTTGTTTTAGAAGTGGAAACGTTTGAGACGTTACACTATCCATTTCAATCTCCTTAACGCTTAGTTGGGCTGTTTCGGAAATATCGAATTTAAGCCACACAGTATCATTCACTTCTCGACTTACTGCAATCCCGCTGTAGGATGCTACCCGCTTGAGTGAATTTTTCAGTACCTCGCTAAAACATATTTGTTGTTCTTTTTTTTCTGAAATCTGTTCACACTCCTTAAACACCGGGTACTGGTCCACATCGTTCCAATTGATCGTTTTTAGCTCTTCATCGTAAAATGTTTCAGAAGAAATTTTCCTGGTTTCAAAATAATCACAAGAAGAAAAAAGGATACAGAGTGTCAATATGGAGAGGATTGTTCTCATTGTTTTTGAATACCCTCCGAAAGTACAAATTTTAACGAAACATGTATATGAAAAAAGGCCGGAACTGGGGGAGAGTCCGGCCTGTAATAATCACTGTTATAAATATTAGTCCATTTCGAAGACTATAGGTAAGGCAAATTCAACATTCACTTTCTTCCCTTTGTGTTCCCCTGGAACCATTTTAGGTAACATTTTTACCACGCGAACCGCTTCATCGATCAATTGAGGATATTCGGCCTTGGCGCGAACGTTCTCAATATTCCCGGTATTGGTTATGGTAAAATGAACGGCAATACGCTGTTTCCCGGTTATGGGAGAATCCTTAGGAACTTTGGTGTTGAAATTCTGAACCACAAATCCGGCCACTTTTTCGGTAAAGCATTTCTTGGCCGCCTCGTTTGTTTGTCCTTCGCAACCCGGATAGGTAGGAACCTTGTCTATAGCGGCAAAGGCCAGTTTATCCTGATCGCCACCTTTACTGTCGAAATGCAAATTATCTGCCCCCTTGGAACCTGCATTCACGTAGAGCAGTTTAAGCGCTTTTTTCTCTTCGGCGGTAAGCTCTCCCTGGGAAGCGATCGCTTCCTGTAAACTGGCTATATTATCCAGTATTTCGCTGTTGGTACCGTTTACGAAATTATTCGCATTGTCCGTTTCGTTAGTTGCGATATCCGATTCCTGCGCGCAGGAAGTGTACACTAACATTCCACATATTACGGGTAGAATAAGTAAGTATTTTAACTGAAAAATTCGTTTTGATCTTGATTTTTGTAACATAATAATTCGTTTTTTAATTAATGAATGATTGAAAAATGTATTGATAAATGAAATATGATCGGTTTGGAAAACCTGAGACAACATCTGCTGGTAATAAGCATTTCGTTCTTTTGCCATAGCTACCTTTCTATCGGCAGTAAATTCGTGTAAGGCGGCAATTCTTTTCTGAAATACATATACCAAGGGGTTGAACCAAAATACAATTCGCAGTACCTCGAAGAGGATGAGGTCCCAGGTATGATGTTCCTCTACATGGATCTGTTCGTGAAGTAGAATATGCTCTCTTTGTTTTTCTGAAAGCTCCGCTCCTAAATACACTGTGCTAAAGAAGGTAAAAGCCGAATTGCTCCCTGGAATGAGTTTAACCCTCATTTTAGGATGCTGCCAATCACTGCTTTGTACCTCGATCTTCCGTATCCTGAAATACTTGAAGATAAACCAGCCAATGCTCACAAGCAATCCGGTAAGCCATAGAGCCATCCAGGGAAATTCGAATCCGCCAGTCGCCGCAGCATTTGATGTTTGGGTCCCTCCTACCAAAACTGCTGGTAGTTGTACAGTATAGGACGGAGGGATAGCCTCCCTAATCCCACCAATTTGCACAAAGGGCAATAGCAAACTCAATAAAGGAGTAAATAACAGATAAAGCCTGTTCCAGTTAAAGAAAGTCTCTCGCTTTAGAAACAGATCGTAAACCAATAAAAAAAGTAATTGGAATGCTACGGTTTGTAAGATATAATGTATCATGATGTTTCGTCTTTATTGATCTCCTTCATTATCGCCTCCAGTTCGTTTATACTAATGTCGTTCTTCTCAACGAAGAAGGATACCATGCTTTTAAAAGAACCCTGAAAGTATCCGTCTACCAGTTTATTTATAGACAGATTACTATATTCTTCCTTCTTTACTTTGGGAAAATAAATATGCCCCCGGCCTTCTTTCCTATAGTCCACAAAGTCCTTACTTTCGAGAATCCTTACAATGGTCGATACGGTATTATAGGCCGGTTTTGGCTTGGGAAGTTCGTCTATGATAGCGGCTACGTTGGCCTCTCCCAGATCCCATAGTATTTGCATGATGTCCTCTTCTGCCTTGGTAAGTTGTTTCATAATCACTTAGTTTTACATTTCAAATATAACTAATTTTTTAGTTTAAACTAATTTTTTAGTTATAAAAATGTAACAGAAGCGTATTTTTATCTTCTAATGAGTGCTTATGGATATTATTTTATTGATTGTTGGCTTTATTTTAATGCTGGTAGGTATTGTTGGTAGCATCTTACCGGTTATTCCCGGTACCCCTATTAGCTGGCTGGGCCTTATCGTGTTGTACCTGGCTCCTTCTATAGAGTTCGATTGGACCTTCATTATCATTACCGGAGTTGTGGCAATAGGTATTTATATAATGGACTATATCATTCCTGCACTTGGAACCAAGAAGTTTGGCGGCAGCAAGGCTGGTGCCTGGGGCACCTTCATTGGGCTTATAGTGGGGATTCTTGCTCCTATTCCCTTCGGGATACTTATAGGGCCATTTGTGGGTGCCCTGGTAGGCGAGCTCGCTTTCAATCAAACTCAGGGGCCTCAGGCTATTAAAGCTGCTTTTGGTTCGTTTATTGGATTTTTGGCCTCAACCTTTATGAAGCTTTTCGCCACCTTTGTCTTCCTTGGATTGTTCTGCTGGAAGGTCTGGGAATTTCGATCGCTGTTGTTTTAGGCTATAGGGAGAATTTCTTCGAAAAAGCACCCAGGAAAATGATCCATATAACTCCCACGGTTATTGAGAGGTCGGCAAAATTGAAGATATAGTTATTGAATTTAAACAGCTCTCCTCCTACAAAGGGGACCCACTCGGGCCAGTAGGTCTCAATGATCGGGAAATAGAACATATCCACTACATGACCGTCGAAAAAGGTACTATATCCTCCTTCTTCAGGCATAAAACTGGCGGTTGTAATGGTGGTCGATTCAGAAAAAATTACTCCGTAAAATAATCCATCGATAATATTCCCAATGGCTCCTGCCGTGATCAATGCGAGGGAAATCACAAAGGAGAATCTCTTATCCTGTCGTAGCGAGCTATAGGTGTAATACAAAAGACCCGAGCCGGCTATAATTCGGAATACGCCCAGAATGATCTTCCCGGCCTTCCCACCTAATTCAAGACCAAAAGCCATCCCGTAATTCTCGGTGAATTTAATTTGCGCCCAATCCAGACCCAGCATCCTGAACCCACCATCCAGAGGAAATGTTGTTTTAACGTAAAATTTTAATGCCTGATCAACGATAAGAACTACCAGGATTAAAATCCCTATAATCATCATCTTCCGCCTGTGATTCATCTACTGTTTTTTAAACTCCTGCAAATATAGAATCATTTTCATAAATGAGGAACTTCATAACGTTCTGTTGGTGTAATTACTCTTCCCTAAAAGGGTTTGTTTCTAGTAAGTAAGAGAACAGCTCTTTTATGGCCTGTTCTTTTAGATCCAATTCGTCTTCTCTTCGATTGAAGTCTTTCGCTCACCGGGAGGTAATTGCCCGTCGTATTTTCCCATATAGAAGAACCCCAGACATCGTTCCCCTTCCAACAAAGAAACATGTTCTCCCAAAAATTCTTTATACGCCGGACTGCTCCAGTATGTTCCAATTTTCATCGAATGGGCCGTAAGCCACATATTCTGTACGGCCATGGCTGTAGCCGCAATCTCTTCCCATTCCGGAACCGATCCCGCAGGATCCCGCTGCATACATATAGCCATTACACATCCGGATCGTTCTGCTTTTTCCAGTATCTTCATATGTTTGAAGGCGCTATAATTTTCACTGGTCTCCTTGTATTTCCTGGCCAGGAATTCACCTAATTCGATCCTCGATTCCCCATAGAATACCTTAAATCGCCAAGGTTCCGTCCTGCGATGTGTTGGAGCCCAGTTAGCGGCTTCCAGGATGATATTGAGTTCGGCCTTTGTAATTCCTTCCAAATTGTATTGGGTGGGATAAACCGCACGGCGTGATTTTATATGATCGAACATTCTGTATAAACTTACTTAATTAATCGTTGAGGCTTGTAAAAATAGGCTATTTCAGTTAGGATTTACAATTGTGTTTTGTTAAAATAAGTTAAATACTAACAATATTAATAGTACTACTATTATTTTAGCGATTAAATTAGGCGTTATGAAACAATTACTAGGTGGTTTAAAAATTTCGGTACACGATAAATTATATCTAAAAGATCCGGAGTCTTCAGAGTTAGGTAAGAAGATCATCAAACACAGTATCTTACTAATAGACGAAATAGGTTTCGATAGCCTCACTTTTAAAAAATTAGGGGCGGTCATAGGATCCAACGAAAGTTCGGTATATCGTTATTTTGAGAACAAGCATAAATTACTGCTCTATTTAACTTCCTGGTATTGGGGATGGATCGAGTATCAACTTGTATTCGAAACACATAACATCTCTGACAATTCAGAAAAACTTAAGAAAGCTATTGAGGTAATATGCCGGCCAACTATTGAGGACTCTACCTACGAACATATTAACGAGGTTTTGCTTTATACTATCGTGATCAACGAGTTCTCTAAATCCTATCTTACGAAAGAAGTTGACGCAGAAAATAAGGAAGGATACTTCGCGGTGTATAAGAGACTTGTACATCGCCTGGAAGAAATAATTCGAGCAACCAACAATGCGTATAAATATCCGATGAGCCTGGCGAGCACGGTTATTGAAACCGCCTTACATCAGCAGTTCCTGAAGGATCATTTACATTCAATAACAAATTGTGACAATAAAACCTCACCTGCTGATTTTCTTATCGATATGGTATTCAAACTATTAAAGAAATAATATATGTTGAAGGATATTATGACCCCTTGGCAACGGCTAACCAACATGCTCGAACTGGATAAGAAAGATATCTTACAGGTATTCTATTACGCAATTTTTGCCGGTATTGTGAGTCTTTCCTTGCCTTTAGGAATCCAGGCAATAATCAATCTCATTCAGGGGGCACAAATAAGTACTTCATGGATTGTGCTGGTGGTATTGGTTACCCTTGGAGTTGCGTTCGGTGGGGCATTGCAGTACATGCAAATGAGGATTATTGAAAATGTGCAGCAAAAGATCTTTACCAGGTCATCATTCGAATTCGCCTATCGTTTTCCGAAGATAAAAATGAGTGAATTGCGAAATTATTATCCACCAGAACTGGCCAATCGTTTCTTCGATACCTTAACAGTTCAGAAAGGTTTATCGAAGATTCTGATAGACTTCCCGGCAGCCATTTTGCAAATCGTTCTAGGCTTATTGCTTCTTTCCTTCTACCACCCCTTCTTTATCATTTACGGGATATTACTGGTGCTGCTGGTCTATGTGGTTTTCAAATATACAGCCCGCAAAGGATTGGAGACAAGCCTGAGAGAGTCCAGGAATAAATACAGGGTTGCACACTGGATTCAAGAGGTGGCCCGATCGATCGTAAGTTTTAAACTATCTGGTAAAACGAGTCTTGCTATGTCCAAAAACGACGATCTGGTGGCAGACTACCTGGAATCTAGAGAAAGTCATTTTAAAGTACTCCTGTTTCAATTTTTACAAATGATCGGTTTTAAAGTGCTGGTAACAGCCGGTTTACTAATTATTGGTGGCGTACTAGTATTAAACCAGGAAATGAATATTGGACAGTTTGTTGCAGCCGAGATCATCATTATCCTAGTAATTAGCTCTGTTGAGAAATTAATATTAGGGCTGGAGTCCTTCTATGATATTCTTACCTCCCTCGAAAAGATAGGGCAGGTTGTTGATAAGGAACTAGAGTCGCAAACTGGCGAATTAGTTTTCGAGAACTCATCAAACATGAAAATAGAATTGGAAGATGTTAGCTATTATGTTGATAACGGAAAGAAGCGAATACTATCCAACATCTCCGTTGTTATTGATAACTCTTCCCGCATTTTAGTGGAAGGTCACAGTGGATCAGGAAAATCTTCGCTTTTAAGGATTATTTCAGGAATTGTGGAGCCTTCGGATGGAAGCATTTATGTAAACGACGTTTCCCTCAATTCGGTTCAATTAAATCATTATCGCGCCAATATAGGGCAATCTTTGACCGAAGAATCTCCCTTTGAAGGAACCCTGTTAGAAAACATCACTTTCGGAAATAATGATATCCCAATGGAGGACGTCCGTTGGGCAATTGAGAATGCGGCACTTTCGCAGTATATAAAGGAACAACCCGATGGATTGAACACCATAATCTATCCTGAAGGTAAGCAAATGCCTCACGCTATTATCAAAAAGATCCTGTTGGCTAGAAGCATAGTGACCAAACCCAAGGTTCTCGTTTTAAAGGATCCCTTGGATCAATTCGAAAAAGAGGAAGCACAAAGGATCATGAACTTTTTAACCGATCCGAGGCAACCATGGGGATTAGTGGTTGTTAGTTATAATCCCGAATGGAAAAAACAATGTAACAGTGTTATAAAATTGGAAAAAGGAAGTTTAGTTAAATAATAGACCGATATGCTGAATATTTCACACAATAAACTTAATCGCAAAGTAACGCTTACCGACTACAAAGCTGGAAAAATGGTCTTTCATAGAAAGCATTTCAAATATTTCAATCGATTTCTGAAAATATTTGCGGTAATGGCAGTTGTGATCATGTTTTTGCCCTGGACACAGAACATCAAGGGTAAGGGATATTTAACTACTCTAATGCCAGACCAGAGGCCACAGACTATCCAGTCGCCCATACCAGGAAAGATTGAAAAGTGGTTTGTGAAGGAAGGGGACTTCGTATCTAAAGGAGATACCATACTGTTCATTTCCGAGGTTAAGAACGAGTATTTCGATCCGCAGCTCGTAGAGAGGACCGGACAGCAAATTACAGCAAAAGAACTTGCTGTTGATTCGTATAAAGAAAAAGTAAAGGCCCTGGACGCACAGGTGGCGGCATTAGCCAGAGAAAGGACATTAAAGTTAGAGCAAGCGCGTAATAAACTTGTTCAGGCAAAATTAAAGGTTCGTAGTGATAGTATAGATCTGGAAGCTGCGAGAACAAACTTAAAAATAGCCGAAACTCAATTCGATCGAACTCTCGCCCTTCAACAGGAAGGATTGAAGGCGATGACCGATGTTGAGGCCAAACGACTCAAATTACAGGAGACACAAGCCAAAATGATTTCCCAGGAGAATAAATTTCTAACTAGTAAGAACGAAGTCATTAATTCCTCTTTCGAAATTAGCAGACTTAACGCTTCTTTTGCAGAAAAGATCTCCAAAGCCAGCAGCGATAAATTCACCGCACGATCCAACCAGTTCAATGCCGAAGGACAGGTTACAAAACTGGAAAATTCGAGAACCAACTATGAAATTAGAAATCAACTCTATTACATTAAGGCTCCTCAGAGCGGATACATCAATAAGGCCCTTAGAGGGGGATTAGGCGAAACCTTCAAGGAAGGTGAAAAGCTTGTATCCATTATGCCGTCTGATATAGATTTGGCTGTAGAAACCTATATCGACCCTATCGATCTTCCTTTAATAAAAAAAGGTGAAGAGGTACGGATTCAATTCGATGGATGGCCGGCAGTTGTGTTTAGCGGATGGCCTAATGTTTCGTACGGAACTTACGGCGGTAAGGTTGTGGCGATCGAAAATTATATTTCCGAAAACGGTAAATACAGGTTATTGATAGCACCAGATAGTTCGGACCATGCATGGCCAAAAGATCTTCGCGTAGGAAGTGGTGCGAATACCCTCGCCTTATTGAATGATGTCCCTATATGGTTTGAAATCTGGCGGAAGCTTAATGGATTCCCTCCCAATTACTACCAGACGGACTCGAGTGAAAATATGTCTAAACGCGAAAAGTAATGAGGAATTTTGTCACGTATATATGCCTGTTGGTCTCAATTACAGCTATTGCTCAGAAAAAGGATTCTTTACAACTAGGTTTTATAGAATATCTTGGTTATGTAAAAAAATATCATCCGGTTGTTAAACAGGCAGATCTCACCATAGATATGGCCCAGGCCAATGTGATGAAAGCAAGGGGCGGGTTTGATCCTAAGATAGAAGTGGATTATGACAGAAAGAAGTTTAAGGGAACCGAATATTACGACCTGTTGAACGCTACATTCAAAATACCTACCTGGTATGGGATCGAATTGAAGGCCGATTTTGAACAAAACGAGGGAGATTTTATAAACCCGGAAAGAACCGTCCCTACTGATGGTCTCTACAGTGCCGGATTATCTTTTTCGTTGGGACAGGGCTTTCTTACCAATCAGCGCATGGCTACACTAAAACGTGCGAAAATATTCAGGGAACAAACTTTTGCCGAACGTGAGCTACTCGTTAATTCCATACTCTATAAAGCAGCATTGGCATATTTTGATTGGTATATCGCCTATAATGAAGTTTTGGTTTTTAATAATATCCTAGAAAACTCCGAGAAGCGATTCAACAACGTAAAGCGTAGTGCTTTGCTTGGAGATAAAGCCATTATCGACACAGTGGAAGCTAAAATAGCATTTCAGAGTCGAACGCTTGGTCTGGAACAGACCCGTTTAGAGTTCTTGAAAAAATCGTTGGAATTGTCAAATTTCCTGTGGTTAACAGACAATGTTCCACTAGAACTTCAGGAAAATGTCATTCCTTCCCAGAACATCGATGAAGAGATTGAAATCGCACTGAATATACAGGGAGTTCCACTAACCAGTTTGACACTAGAGAACCATCCAAAAATGCGTTCCCTGGGGCTGGAAATCGACGGATTAGAGGTCGATAAACGGCTGAAAGCAAATAAATTACTTCCGGTGATTGACCTCACCTACAACTTCCTTACTCAGGAACCAGATGTACCTAATAGTCTGAACATGTCTCAATACAAAGCAGGGGTTCGTTTTACTGTACCATTGTTTCTTCGGAAGGAAAGAGGAGATTACAGGATTGCAAAACAGAAAGTGGCCTTTGCCAATTTTAAACTGGTCACGGAAAGAATGACCCTACAGAATAAGATCACATCCATTTACAATGAATTGGAGTCACTACAAGAACAAACAACGGTAATTAAGGACATCGTAAAAAATTACCAACAGTTGCTCTCCGCTGAGGAGCGTAAATTCAATTTTGGTGAAAGTTCGTTATTCCTGGTTAATTCAAGAGAACAAAAATATATTGAAAGCAGGTTGAAGCAGCTGGAAATAAGACATAAACAGATGACGGCAAAAGCGGTGCTTTTCAATACATTGGTTTTACCATCCGAAGAGCTGTAAATCAATGTTAAAATAGGCTTAGTCTGAAATTGTGGGTTATTTCACGGTTAATTTATTGTGGCTGCTAGCTCTTGATTAAGTGATTTTTTCGTACCTTAATTGAGTTATTTCTAGGACATCAACTAAATCGGCACTCATATGAAAAAAGTAATTTTAATGGTCTGTTGCATAATTGGGGCGATCGCCTTTATTTCTGCAGACAAACACAATTCCCAGGACAACGCTCTGTCCATAGAGGGAGTTTGGGAGCTCGAACATCAATTTCTTTATGAAAACAGTCAGGTGAAGGATACCATCATGAATTTGAATGGTTACAGACAAGTTAAGATCTACACCAAGGGAAAAGTAATGTGGACGCGTTTTAATCCGGCCGATTCTAACGAGTGGTTCGGCTATGGCTCATACGAAGTTAAAGACGGAATGCTGCATGAGCAACTGGAATATGCTTCCGATGCCATGATGCGCATTGTAGACACGGTTCAGGTATTTAAATTCGAACTCGATCTGGGAGAAAAACGATATAGCCAGATCGTTTGGGACAGTAAAGGGAACCCGGAATCTTCCGAAAATTATGTTCGCTTAGAGTAATAAAAGAACATTCTAATAAAAAAAAAAGGAAGGCTAAAAGCCTTCCTTTTTTGTGTATGTATCATTTATCCTAGAGAAAATTTCCATTCTGATCCATCTTAACGCGAATGGTTTCCTTTCCGTTTTTTAACTTGATCTTATACATCTTATCCGCTCCTGTTTTCTGTGAATAGGTTACAAGGAACAGGTCTTTAACAACCTGCCATTTTGGATATCGATCCTTCAAAGCCATACTAACGTCTTCTGGTAACTGATAATTTTTAAATCGTTCAATAGTCTTAATGATCTCTCCGTCCTGGTCGTATGCAACTACCATCACCCCATCCGGAATTCGGAATGTGACCTGGTACATATTAAAATCGTCTAAGTAAACGTCGCTGTCTGTTACGTTGAACATCGCAGCCTCCTTCTCAACGTTCCAAATTGGAACGGGTGCTTCAGAATTCTCAACAGCACTCAGGTATTTGTAATTCATCGCTTTCACAACTATCTCATCAAGCTGTATAGGATCCTGGGCTTTCATCGGCAGTACTATACCGATCAATACAAGTATCAATACTATCTTTTTCATGACTTTCGGTTTTTAAATTACTAATTCAGTTCGCATTGATATAATATAGAGTGAACACGAAAATTTAACAATGACCCAGATCATAGTACCAATTGAAACAGAGGGAGTTACAGTAAACAGTATAGTTGAAGTGAAAAATATTTTCTAAAGTAGCCTATTGAGAGCCCAATTGATCAAAAAAAGAAAAATTATATTTATTTATTACCGGAGGTGGCCTTATATTCCTGCCAGGTTTGATCTATGTAATGTTTGTTCCCCAGGTAATCCAGTATTTTTAATAATTCTTCGGAAGTCTGGTACCCTTTTATGATGGTGATCCGCTCAAACTTTTCATTTAACGCCACATAGCTTGGGTAGCTCATGCTTTTATTCAGCAGGGCGGCAGCGAACTCGTTATAACCCCTCCTTCCGCTTTTCACGAACTTAAAATCGTAACCCTGGAACTTAAAACTCTCTTTCCGTTCGGCATTGAACTTCACCGGATGAAATTTTTCGTTGATGAGAGCTACAACTTCAGGATGCTTAAAGGTTGTCTTATCCATCCGCTTGCACCATCCGCACGAATCTGTATACACATCGAAAAACACCGGCTTAGACTCGTTGGCCATAGCGGCTTCCAGTTGGGTTATATCCATCCAATTGATCTCTTCCTGTCCCAGAACCCCCAAAACAGGCAGTAACATAAGTGCCAAAATAAAAGTGAGCATCGACCGCTTCATGGGCTAAATATAGTAAAATAAGCCAGTAATAAGTACATACTGTAGATGCGTTGCCCTAGTTGATCCGTCGTCTTTCGGCTTCCGAACCGGTCTCGCGATTCCTGGCAGATTTAAGGTCTCTGTTTCCAAAATTCCTGCTATAGGTAATAGTAAAGGTACGGTTGCTGAAATCGAAGGTATTCCTGGTGTTGATATTTTGTTCAGGAAGGTTGGTCCCTCCATTAAATTCGAGGGAATCGAAAATATCATTGATGGAGAATTTCAGTGTTCCCCACTTGTCACTAAATTTATTCTGAAGCCCAATATTTATCGCGTAGAATTCGTCGTAACGCGCATTTCCGAAGAATCCCGGGCCATTGTAAAATCCGGATAATTCGGCCGAAAAACTATCCGACACCTTGAATGAATGGGTGCTGTTAGCCGAAAAGATTCCCAGTTCCTGTTCAATGGGTACTCCCAGATAAAAGGATCGAACTTTCTGGCGTACGTAGGTTAAATTGTTCTGGGTACGCCACCATTTGGTGAGTTTTACCGGTATCCCTGCGATAATGGAAAAAGTTCGGGTATAGTCCAGATTTGCTGCCTCGAAGATCAATCTCCCGGTGTCTGGATCTATTCGTTCCTGGAAATTCGCAATGGTCGCATCCTCATCGGTATATTGAAAGGACAGGAAATACGATTTAAACGTAATATCGTACTTGTAGGTATTCGAGATGGCCGGTTGAAGACCCGCATTTCCCGAGAGGAACGTATTGGGTTCGAAAAATATCACAAAAGGAGCCAGATCATTGAAAGTTGGCCGGGTAATTCGTTTAGAGTAGGACAGGTTCATGCTCAAATTCTCGGTAAGGGTCCTGCTTAGAAAGATAGATGGAAACCATTTCCCAAACTGTCTGTCTACTACCCTGCCCTGCGTATCCACATCCAGCCTGGAATCTGTATACTCATATCGAAGGCCTGCCTTAGCCGAAGTCTTTTCATCGATAGTATACTCTGCAGACCCATAGGCCGCCAGAATTTTCTCATCCAATACGCTAAAATTGGTTAAAGTAGGATCGAACACAAACATCCCATCAATCTCATTGGCCACAGAAACATCATTCTCGAAATCGTTCTTGGTTGCTTTTGCTCCGGCCTCCACCTTTAAGTTATCATTGATCTTGTTATTATAGTCGAGCTTTCCTACCCAGGTTGAAAGTGGCGTTTCTTTCCTGCTCTGCAAAAGTTCGGTACGTAAGAACATCATATTTGCATCGTAAAAGGTATTGGTATAATCTGTTGGATTATCGAATTCGTAAAAGAGATAATCTATATCCATGCTCACAAATTCATCCTTTGTGAATTCGTGTTTTATATTGAAATTAGCTCCGAAATGTTTTAACTGGTTGGTTTCGGTATTTGCCAATTCCACGAAAGAAGTTGGCATCCCGTTCACGGCATCGAAACTACTATTAAAGGCATCCATCTGCCATTTGTTATCGAAGGCAGTGAGAATGGTCCCTATAATTGTTTTTTCTGAAATCTGGTAATCCATTCCCAATCGGAGTCCGTGATTTTGCTGATCTGGTTCCCTATCGGTCCTGGAGGTAGTAGACAGCAAGTCGCCATCCTCCCGATATTCTCTGCTCGTTTTAAACAGCTGCTCTCTTTGGTCCACACGGTACGAATAACTTCCGAAGACATTAAATTTATTTTTCCTGTAATTGAAATTAATATTGTCGTTGGACACCAACCCTTTTCCATACCCCAGCGAAAGTGAATAGGACCCGTTTAGACCCAGGTTGGCATTTTTCTTAAGTACTATATTGATGAAACCGGCATTCCCTTCAGCATCAAAATTTGCCGGAGGTGTAGTGATCAGTTCAATGGATTCGATATTATCGGCACTCATCCCGTCCAGCAACTGTACAAGTGATGAGGCGGGAACATAGCTGGTCTTTCCGTTTATCATTACCACCACTCCATCTTTTCCAACCACGGATATGGCATTGTTCTGCCTGTTTACCACCACTCCCGGAGAACGTTCAAGCACCTCCAGGGCGGTACCTCCGGAAGAGACAATACTATTCTCCACATTGATCACTAACCGATCTACTTTTTGGGTGAATAAAGGTTTCTTGGCCTGAACAACAACTTCGCCAAGTTCTTCGCCTTCAGTCATCACAAGTACCGGAACTGTATAGTCCGTATTCAGGGTGAACGCTTCAGATCTGGCTGTTTGAAAACCAACTACAGAGCCCTCTACGTAGTATGTGTTAGCTGGTATACTTTCAAGAATATAGGCGCCGCTCTCGTCTGTAACCGCACCTTTTACAAAGGTGGAATCACTAACCTTCATAAGGAGTACATTGGCAAAAGTAATGGCATCGTTATTAGAATCTAATATCCTGCCCGAAATAGTATAAGAAGTCTGTCCATAGATGGTTGAGACCATAAACAGCAACGCAACAGTGAGACGCGTAGTGAGGTTCATAATTTATTAGTTAGTTGAAAACTTCATTATCCGAAGCCCAATTCTTTAGACCCATGATAACCTAGTGTAAGTTAGGCAAATAAGTAATATATCGGCCAAAATTGTATGATAACTCCTAATTCATAACACTAACACCCTCTGGTAAAACTTCCTAAATCAGATAATTTTAAGAAATATCTTAACCGAAATGTTAATTTAAAGGTATTTCATCGAAATATTTTGCTTTTTATCGATTTTATTGGCATTTTTCCGACTTATATAATTCCATCTGCGTATGAAAAGTAAAATTACCCTATTCCTACTTCTTGGTTTCTGTTCCATACATGGCCATGCCATGCGATGTGGCGATGCCTATCAAAATGCTACCTACGCGGTAGAGCATTCGGAAAAAGCGTTGGCATCGAACAACCTGGAGCACCTGAAACAATACTCGTTAAGAGCACAGGAAGCTGTGGAAAAAGTATTTGCCGCTACCGAAAACTGCGGCTGTACCGAAGCAAATAATGCCAGCTACGACACCCTGGACTATTTAGGCAAGGCCCTAGAAAAGGACAAATTTGAAGTTTCCAGATTCTATGTGAAAAGCGCGTTAAGCAGCATAAAATCCATCCTTATTTCACTTGATCTTTGTAACGAACCCGATCCAACCTATAGCCTTATCGTAGACGAAAACAACCTGATCACACAAGAACAGGAGCTTCTCGCGCAACAGGAACAACTCTTGCGAAAGCAGAAGGCCCTGGAAGCCCAGCTAAAGGCACAAAAAGAATTGCAGGCGAAGCTACAAAGAGAAAAAGAGATCAAACTAAGCGAACAGAAACGTATCAAGTTTGAAGCAGAAGCCAACCTTTTGGAAATGGAAACTGCCATTAACCGCTTTATCCGACTCATGGATTGCGATAGAGTAGAACCATTAACCGAGAAATCATATACGCGCACCCTGGAACAACTCGAAGTAGAGTCTGTTCACGCCACCCGAACCTTCTATTCCATAAAAGCAAGGGAAATGGCAGACCAGTTAATTGCCGTGCTGGCCGGGTGTGACAACTAGAATACCCAAAATGACTATTTATTTGTTGTACTTTTAACCTAACAATCTGCTCCTAAGGAGTATTAACCTAATTCGGTTTCTGAAAACCCAACGTAATTGTTGGGTTTTTTGTTTCTGAAATTCCCTGAAAAGTCGTTATATTTACTAGGAAATAACGCTTTGTTATGATCTCTGTTGAAGAAGCCATATCAATTGTAAAAAATTCCATAGTAAAAACTTCAGAAACTGAAGTGAAATTCCTTGGTTCAGCTTCGGGCTATGTGCTGAGTGAGGATGTAGTCTCTCCTATTGATATGCCTCCCTTCAGGCAATCGGCCATGGACGGCTATGCACTTAATCTTGGCGATACAAATACCTACGAGATCATCGCCGAAATAAAAGCCGGCGACACTAGCCTCCCTCAACTAAATAAGGGCCAGGCTGCACGAATCTTTACCGGAGCCGCTGTGCCCCATTCGGCTAATGCCATCGCCATACAGGAACACGTAACAGCACAAAATACCATGCTAACCCTCGAAAAAGAGGTCGTGATCGGGGCCAATATCAGGGGACAGGGTGAACAGGTGAAAAAAGGCCAGGTAGCCCTGGCAGCAGGCAGCGCGATAAATCCTGCTGCCATTGGATTTTTGGCGTCCCTGGGCATCTCCAAAGTTGCGGTACATACCAAACCGTCTGTGGCAATTGTAACCACAGGAAACGAGCTAATCCCTGCCGGGACTCCCTTAAAACACGGCGAGATCTACGAGAGTAATGCACTCATGTTGGAGTCGGCAATGAGAAGATGTAACTACACTAATGTATCCACCTTTAAAGTGAAGGATAACTTCGAAAATACGGTATCTCTCATTCGAGACTTGAAGAAGAAATTCGATTTCATAATTATTACAGGAGGGATTTCGGTTGGGGATTACGATTTTGTGGGGAAAGCCCTGGAAGAACTGGAAGTAACCCCTTTATTCTACAAAGTGAAACAGAAACCCGGTAAGCCCTTATATTTTGGCAAAACCCAAAAGAACTTCATATTTGCGCTTCCCGGCAATCCCGCGGCTTCTTTAAGTTGTTTCTATAATTATGTTTTGCCAGGCCTGGAAATAGCGAGCGGGAATACAGATTTTTCTCTTCCCAGAATAAGGGCAAGATCGACATCAAACTATCAGAAAAAAGGTGACAGGGCTCAATTTCTCAAAGCCCGTTATCAACAGGACGAAGTGATCATCCTGGACGGCCAGAGTTCGTCCATGCTGCATACTTTTGCGATTGCCAATGCCCTGGTATATCTACCAGAGGATACTTTCGAAATAAAAATAAAAGATGAAGTAGAAGTGATCATGCTTCCTATAAACTAAGCATTATGAAATACACTATTAAAAGCAGAATTTGGATTGAAGCAGATGGAGAGATCTTACTGGGCGAAGGTCGGGTTAACCTCCTGAAGGCAATAGAGGAAACCGGTTCACTCACCAAGGCAGCCAAATGCCTGGAGATGTCTTATAAAAAGGCATGGCGATTAGTAGACACCGTGAATTCCCGTGCAAAAAAACCTGTAGTTACTTCCAGTATTGGTGGTAAAAGTGGTGGCGGCACCGCTTTAACCGATTATGGCCGGTCTCTTGTAAGCACCTTCGATGCCATTAATCACCACTGCTGGGATTTTCTCGATAAAGAAATAAAGCAATACAAATTATAATGTTATTAGAGTCTGATTATATCTGGGGTTTCTTACTCACCTTACCGGTGATAGCCTTCCTATATGCCAGTGTTGGCCATGGTGGCGCCAGTGGGTACCTGGCACTTATGGCTCTTTTTTCCTTTAGTCCGGAGGTAATGAAACCCACAGCTTTACTGCTCAATCTCTTTGTATCCGGTCTGGCGTTTTATCATTATTATAAAGCCGGATATTTCAACAAACGGCTGTTCTTTTCTTTTGCCCTGGCCTCGATACCCATGGCATTTATAGGCGGTTTGCTGGAAGTAGACGCTTCAGTTTATAAAAAAATACTGGCAGTACTGCTCATTTTTGCCATCCTTAAAATGCTGAATGTTTTTGGTAAGGAAACCGAAGAAATAAAACGAGTTAAGATCTGGCAGGGTCTTATACTAGGTGCCATCATTGGTTTTTTCTCGGGCCTTATTGGCATTGGGGGTGGAATCATCCTTACACCGGTAATATTATTGCTCCACTGGGGAAAGATGAAAGAAGCAGCAGCCGTCTCTGCCCTGTTTATCTGGGTAAACTCGGCTTCGGGGTTGCTAGGACAATTAACCGGGGGTGTTTCCATATCTTCGGAGGCATGGATCCTGGTAGCGATCGCCGTGGTGGGAGGATATTTTGGTAGTTATTTCGGGAGTAAGAAATTTAACAACGCCTTTCTAAGATATATGCTCGCTTTTGTACTAATTATTGCTTCAATAAAACTATACTTATGGTAACCGTAGAAAAAAAACATATCACCGGTATTTTACTCGCAGGAGGCAGAAGTTCCAGGATGGGAACCGATAAAGGTTTTGTTATGCTGAAGGGCCTCAGCTTCGCCAATCGAATCATCAACACCATGAAGCCTTTTGTACATGAGATCATCATTGTAAGCGACCATACCCGATACGACAAACTAATGATCCGGCGAGTGGAGGATATTGTGAAAGATTCGGGGCCTGTGGCAGGGATTCACGCCGCACTTACGCATTCTCACACAGACCTCAACCTGGTTCTAAGTTGCGATATTCCACTAATAGAAGAGGAAGTAGTTTCAACTTTGCTACAGGGATACGACCCTCAATACGATATTATTCAGCTGGCGTATAACGACAGTACTATTCCGCTTATAGGTCTTTACCACAAAAACTGTTTGCCTCAATGCGAATCATTGCTGAAACAGGGAGAACGTCGGTTAACCAAATTCGTTGAAGCGTCGAAAACCAAAACGATCGAGTTGCCCCCGCATTTGGGTCATTATACGACAAACGTGAATACCAGGGAACAATTAGAACTATTAAAAAATGAGTACGAACATTAAATATTTCGGACTCCTGGCAGAGATCACTTCTTGCCGGGAAGAATCTCTTGGCAGCAGCCCTAGCACGGTAAATGAGCTGTTAGAGGTACTTTTTGAAAAATATCCGGGATTAAAAGAAAAGGATTTCCGGGTTGCTATAGACCAGCAACTGGTTACGGAAGATACCCGGATCACAGGTGGCGAAATCGCATTGCTGCCACCATTCTCGGGAGGCTAGAATATGAACAGATACAGCAGACATATCATTCTTTCAGAAATTGGCCCGGAAGGCCAGAAAAAACTGTCCGCTGCCAGGGTAATGGTAGTAGGTGCAGGCGGCCTTGGCTGTCCCGCCCTCCAATACCTGGTAGCTGCGGGTGTGGGCACTATCGGCATTATAGACCACGACCTTGTGGAGGAATCCAATCTGCAACGCCAGATCTTGTTTGGCACTTCTTCCTTGGGCACCAACAAAGCAATGTCTGCTAAAAAACGATTGGCCGACCTCAATCCCACCATTACCATAAATGCTTATCCCATACAACTACAGGCACAGAATGCCCTGGATATCTTATCGGGTTACGACATCATCCTGGACGGCACAGACAATTTTGAAACTCGTTACCTTATTAACGATGCTGCCCTTTTGCTGGACAAACCCGTGGTTTTTGGAGCGATCTATAAATTTGAAGGCCAGGTTACCGTGTTCAATTACAAAGGAGGGCCCAGTTACCGATGTTTGTTTGCCACCCCACCGGCGGGGTCTTCGGTAGCTAATTGTTCGGAAGTGGGCGTACTGGGTGTGCTGCCTGGAATTATTGGTTGCATGCAGGCGAACGAGGTTTTAAAGATGATCCTGGGAATGGCAGATGTGCTATCGGGAAAATTACTGTGCTATGATGCGCGTTCGGCCAGTACCAGCTTTATATCCATTGCCCGAAATGAGGATAGGATAAAGCAAGTTTTTGATGAAAGAGACTCCTTCGTGCAAAATCATTCGGGAAGCAACTATAGTTGTGAGCCGATGGAAATATCGGTGGAAGATGCCTTGAAGATGGAGGATGTTCAATTTATCGACATTCGGGAGCCTGGAGAACTTCCTTTTATTCAACTTCCTGAGTGTATCCAGATCCCACTGGGGTCTTTAGAGCGAAGCATTTCAGAAATAAATTCAGAAAAAAATATAGTACCCTTCTGCAGATCGGGCATACGAAGTAAAAAAGCCGTATCCCTATTGATAGAAAACAATATAACAAACTGCTACTCCCTGAAAGGAGGTGCTCTCGCCCTGGAGCCAGCTATAAAATCTTTAATAAAATGAAAGACAGAAAACCTAAAAATGTATTTGTAGAGGGAGCCATTTCCCCGGAGTTTATCGCAACTTCTATTGCAAAACATCAAAGTAAAACCTCCATAGGTGCACACGATATTTTCCTGGGACAGGTACGAGCAGATATGGTTGATAACAAGACTATAAAGGCTATTGAATACACCGCCTATGAAGAGATGGCCAATAATAAATTTCATGAGATCCGCGAGGCGACCTTCGGGAAATACGAACTTAGCTGTATGCATATTTATCATAGCCTTGGGACAGTGAACGCCGGGCAGATCTGCCTCTTTGTCTTTGTCTCTTCTCCCAGGAGAAAAGTGGTTTTTGAAGCACTGGAATATGTGGTGGAAGAGATAAAAGCCAATGTTCCGGTTTTTGGCAGAGAGATCTTTGAAGACGAGTCGCATCAATGGAAAGTAAATACGTAATCTATGGTAGACATCACACATAAAGCCAATACCCTACGCATTGCCACAGCCCAGGCTATCGTTAAAGTGAGTAAAGCCGAAACCATTGAGGCGATAAAAAAGGATGAAGTTCCCAAGGGAAACGTCTTCGCCATGAGTAAGGCTGCCGGCCTGTTGGGCATAAAGAAAACCCCGGAGCTGTTACCCGATTGCCATCCCATTCCTGTGGAGTACGCAGCAATCGATTTTGAAGTAAATGAATTGGAGATTATTGTGAATTGCACCATAAAAACCATATACAAGACCGGGGTGGAGGTGGAAGCCATGCACGGTGCCAGTGTAGTAGCTCTCAATATGTATGATATGCTGAAACCCATCGACAAAGGCGTAGAGATCTACCATATAAAACTCCTTAAAAAACGAGGTGGCAAAACCGATTTCCAGGATAGATACCGAAAGGATCTGGTCGCGGCTGTGATCGTATGTTCAGATACGATCTCCAAAGGAGAAAAGGAAGACCAGGCCGGGAAAGAAGTGATCGCCAAACTGGAATCCTGCCATGTAAAAGTGAGTGACTACCAGATCATCCCCGATGAGAAGGAGATCATTCAACAAAAAATAAACGATTTAGCTAATAACAAGATCGACCTCATCGTCTTCTCGGGCGGCACCGGCCTATCTGCTCGCGATGTTACGCCAGATGCCCTGGAGGAAATTCTGGAGCGAAGAATCCCCGGAGTAGAAGAGGTGATACGAGGTTACGGACAGTTACGCACCCCATATTCTATGTTATCCCGAAGTGTGGCAGGCACCATCCGGGACAGCCTGGTACTTGCCATCCCAGGTTCCACCAAAGGCGCTAAAGAATCGATGGAAGCCATATTTCCACACATCCTGCATGTTTTCAGAATATTTAAAGGAGAAAGACACGACCCATGAAAAAAGACTCCCACATATTAACCGATACCCACGGCAGGGAACATACCTATTTACGGATCTCCCTGATAGAGCGCTGTAATTTGCGCTGCAATTACTGTATGCCGGAGGAAGGGATCCAACTCTCTCCCAAGAGTCATTTAATGACCTACGAAGAAATTTACACCATCGCAAAGGTCTTCGCAGATCACGGGGTACGGAAGATCAGACTTACCGGGGGTGAACCGCTGATTAGAAAGGATTTTACCACTATTTTGGAGAAATTAGCCACGCTCGATGTCTCTTTAACCCTTACCACTAACGGGGTGATCATCGATCGGTTTATAGACGATCTTAAGAAATATAATCTCAACGGGATCAACCTTAGCTTAGACTCACTCCAGGCCGAAAAGTTCCGGGAGATCACCCGAAGAGACAATTTTACCCAGGTTTGGGACAACCTGCATTTAATAGTTTCTGAAGGCTTTAAAGTGAAGGTAAACGCAGTTTTGATGAAGGATGTGAACGACAATGAGATCATCGATTTTATCGAACTAACGAAGGATCTTCCGGTGTCTGTTCGCTTTATAGAATTTATGCCCTTTGATGGCAACAAATGGAATATAGACAAGACCGTTTCTTATGCCGAGATCATGGATAAAGTACGGGATCATTTTACCGAAGACCAGTTGGAACGACTGCAGGATGCGCCCAATGATACCTCAAAGAATTACAAGATCAAGAACTACAAGGGAAGTTTTGGAATTATAAGCTCGGTAACCAATCCGTTCTGTGATAGTTGTAACCGAATTCGACTCACGGCCAATGGACGAATTAAGAATTGTTTATTTTCTTCTTCTGAAACAGATCTGCTTCAGGCCCTTCGTGCGGGAGAAGCAATAGAACCCCTCATCGCCAAGGCCATGCGATCCAAGTTTAAGGTGAGAGGTGGTATGGATACGCTGGAAAAACTTCAGCAACCCGAACTACACGGAAAGAACCGAAGTATGATCACTATTGGTGGTTAGCACGATATAAAGTCTCGTAGGCTTCCCGGGTATCGATATCCTTAAGTTTCCCATCACCCGGAATGGCGGTCACTTTATTGAGATTTTCCGTGATCAGTTTTCGTGCTCCCTTATCGTCCCTTAATGCGCTCAACTCTTTAAAGTAGGTTTTATCGAACATTGCTGGCACACCTATTCTTCCATCTTCATAAACCGAAGCGATGATCTGTTCATGACCAGGAATGAAGCTTTGCAACATCTTTTTCAGAAAACCTGAATCCACTAATGGTTGATCGGGGAGCATAATGAGGGCGGCATCTATTTTATGAGAAGATGTTATAATCTGTTTCATCGCCAGCGCGATCGAACTTCCCAGGCCCGATTCCCAATTGGGATTTTCCAGGATGATCGCATTATTGGCAGGAAGCTGTTCTCTAATTTCGTCCTTATACGCACCCAACACCAGGAAGATCTCTTTACAAGCCGCCGATGAGGCAGTCTGTAAACAATGAGAAAGTAGGTTTGTGTCTCCCCATTTAAGCAGTTGTTTCGGGCTACCAAGACGGCTGGAGGCTCCCGCAGCGGGAATTATAATGGCGATATTTGAAGGTTCAGACAAGCAGCGAGTGTAGGATCAAGCGTGTATGCCCCCTTTTTTCTCCTTCAGAAGGATGGGCTTTTTGTCGCGCACAACCGATAAGATCTCCGAAAGGATAGAAATTGCGATCTCCTGGGGGGTTTCTGCACCAATATTAAGGCCGGCAGGCCCGTGAATACGGTCTATCAACCTTTCGGCCTCTTCGGGATAATATTCTATAAACTGGACATAGAGTTTTTCACGTCTATGTGCCGGGCCCAGCAAACCAATGTAAGCAGGATCTGTTTCTTTTAGTTCGATGAGATAACGAAGATCGTTAGCAAAATTGTGAGACATGATCACAATGGCGGTTTGGTTGTCGATCTTATCCAGTACCAGCGCATCGGGAGCCACCGAATGAAATTCGCTTGCCCCGGGGAAATTCTCGATGGTCTTTGCCTCAAGCGGACCCGCAATTACAGATACTTCCCAGCCATTAAGCGCGGCGTATTTGCACAGTTGCACTGCGTCGTGTTCTGCGCCAAAGATCATTAATTTAAAACAGGGAGGCATAACTCTTTCAAAAACCTGAAGGTCTTTATCGACCCCGGGCGAAGATCGATTCTCCATGTTCACTGGAAATTGTTTTTCATTTATCTCTATAAGACTTCCCAGACCTTCTGCAGCTCCCTCCTCTTTCTTGTAGTGTGACAAAACCTTAAAGTGATCTCTGCTTTGCAGGCATTGATGAAATGCATTGATAAGTGCGTTATCCGGATTGAAGATCTCAATAAGGATATACAGTACCCCTTCACAGCCCAGACGGTAACGCCCGTCGTAGGTCATCATGATAGGTTTGTCATCCTTAAATACCGCTTCGGCGTTTCGGGCGATATCTTTTTCCACACAACCGCCACTCACAGCACCCGTCATCTGGCCATTCTCTGCGATCAACATCCGTACCCCCGGTTTTCTGTAGGAGGATCCGTCCAGGTCTACAACCGTGGCCAAAACGGTTTTTACTCCATTTTCGGCGGCGCGCAGATGAGCGTTTAGAATATCCTTTATTTCATGCGTCATATGCTAGACCAGTTGCTTTTTATATTTCCCTTTGCTCTTTCGTATGCGCACTGCTACCACCTTATATTCCGGGCATTTCGCTTCCGAATCGTGTATATCGCCGGTAATTAAATTGATCATGATCTCCGGGAAATGGAAGGTGGTACTCAGGATGCCGGGCTTCACCTCATCGGTGATCCTGGCTTTTACATCCACCTTACCCCTTGGTGATTCCACACATACATAATCGCCTTCATGGATTAGATGTGTCTTGGCATCTTCGGGATTGATCATAAGGTAGTCGTCTGAAAGTATTTTCTCATTCGCGGTTCTACGGGTCATCGCCCCGCAATTATAATGTTCCAGCTCTCTGTTGGTAGTAAGGATATACGGATAATCCTTTGCGTGGTCCTGCAACTCCATGGTTTCTCTAAAGGCGTTATACTCAAAATAACCTTTCCCTCTTTTAAATTCATTCTGATGCAGGATCTTGGTATCGGTGCCATCTTCGGCTACCGGCCATTGCAGTCCGTTCTTTCCTAACCGCTCCCATCTAATACCGGCAAAGAAAGGTACGATCTGGGAGATCTCTTCCAGCATACCATCCGGGGTATAGTCTGGTTGTGGATAACCCATACGGTTCATGATATCCACAATGATCTGCCCGTCAGGTTTAGAGCCGGGTATAGGTTCAACAACCTGGCGTACGGCTTGAACTCTGCGTTCTCCATTAGTGAAAGTTCCACTCTTTTCCAGGAATGAAGCTCCGGGTAAGATCACATCGGCGTATTTGGCTGTTTCGGTCATAAACAACTCCTGGACGATCACCAGATCTGTTGCTTCCAATGCCCTGATCACCTTCTTGGTATTGGGGTCGGTTTGTACCACATCTTCCCCAATGATCCAGATTGCCTTTAGTTTACCTTCAAGGGCAGCTTCGAACATTTCGGGGATCTTATAGCCAATTTCCTTCGGAACTGTAACCCCATAAAATTCGTTATATCGTTTATTTACTTCGTCGTTGGTCACATCCAGATAACCGGCTCCCTGATGCGGCTGAACGCCCATATCTGCCGAACCCTGTACGTTGTTCTGTCCCCTGAGCGGATTTACACCCACCCCGCGTCTACCAATATTCCCGGTAAGCAAGGCAAGATCGGCGATCTGCATCACGGTGAATGTTCCCTGCGAATGTTCGGTCACTCCTAATCCGTGAAAAGACATGGCATTTGGCGCGGTAGCGTAGGCAAGGGCGGCAGCTTTTACATCGTTTCTGTCTACTCCCGTAACTGCTTCCAGAGCATCGAGGTCTATATTCAGAATTTCTTTTTCAAATGCTTCGTAGCCCTCGGTCCTGCTTTCAATGAACGATTTATCTACATGTCCTTCAGTAATGATATAATACATCATCATATTGAGCAGGGCCACATTGGTGCCCGGCCTTAGTGCCAGATGATGGGTGGCATATCTTGCCAGTTCGGTTCTACGAGGGTCGATCACGATACACACATTATCGCTCTTCATGGCGAATTGCTTCAGCTTTGCTCCGGTAACCGGATGTGCATCGGTAGGATTGGCACCAATTACCATAATGCAATTGGTATCCTTTAGATCGTCTATAGAATTGGTTGCCGCACCGGTTCCGTAGGTACGCTGCATTCCAAGAGCTGTGGGCGAATGACACACACGGGCACATCCATCAATATTGTTGGTATTTATAACCGCACGGAAGAATTTCTGCATCAGGTAATTCTCCTCGTTCGTACATCGGGAAGAAGAGATCCCGGCCAGGGAATCCGGCCCGAATTCGGCTTTAAAATATTTAAATCTCTCTGTGATATAATCGTACACTTCCTCCCAGCTTACTTTTTCAAATTCGCCGTTTCTTTTAATCATAGGCGAATCCAACCGCTCGGGATGGTCGTAGAACTTAAAGGCATAACGGCCTTTCAAACAGGTATGACCCTGGTTCACTTCGGCATCGTAAGGTGCCGTGATAGATAGTATCTTCCCGTTTGTGGTGGCCACTTCGAGATTACAGCCCACACCACAATAGGTACAAATAGTACGGGTGGTATCGGTGGCCTGGATAGCTTTACTCTGAAATACATCCGAAATGGCAGAAGTAGGACAGGCCTGCGAACAGGCCCCGCAACTCACACAATCCGATTCCATGAACGATTGGTCCAGTCCTTTTATAATGTGGCTGTCGAAACCACGGCCGGCCATACTAAGTACAAATTCTCCCTGCACCTCATCGCAGGCACGCACACAGCGGTAACAGTTTATACATTTGGAAAGATCGGAGGTCATATAGGGATGACTTAGATCTTTGGTCTTATCTAAATGGGTGTCGCCTTCGGGATAACGCACTTCTCTAATGCCTACTTGCGCCGCAACGGTTTGTAATTCGCAATTTCCGTTCACCTCGCAGGTGAGGCAATCCAGTGGATGATCTGTAAGTACCAGCTCTATGATGTTCTTGCGCAAGGCTTTCACCGCTTCGGTACTGGTATAGATATACTGTCCTTCGGCAACCGGGGTATGGCAGGACGCCATGGTCTTTACAGGGCCGTCTTTGCTCAGGGCGATCTCCACACTACACACCCTGCAGGACCCAAAAGGATCGAGGTTAGGCGCATCGCACAAGGTGGGCACCAGCTCCTTCGCCTTGAAACGTCTGATAAAGGACAATACGGTTTCCCCTTCAACTATTTCGAATGCTTCGTTATCTATGTAGGCTGTTTTCATTCGTGCTAAGTTAATTGAAGTACTGTTTTAGTTCATCGTCAAAATACTGAAGTGCATTCCGCACAGGTAGCGGAATTCCACCCCCGTGGGCACATAAAGATCCTTCTTCCAGGGTGGTTAATAGGTCATTAAACAGGGCTCTGTCTATTTTGTATTCTGAAGTTAAGGCTTTTTCTGAAAGTTCCTGACCCCGTTTTGTCCCTAATCTACACGGGAAACATTTTCCACAGCTTTCATAAGAGGCAAAATCGAAGAGGTGTTCAATAAACTTCATGATGGGATAGTCTCCAGGAACACTTACTACCGAAGCATGCCCCAATAAAAATCCTTGTTTCGAAAAGGATTCGAAATCTACGGTAAGATCCTTTATCTTTTCAACCGGAACAAGGCCGCCAAGCGGACCGCCTATCTGTAGTGCTTTCACAGGAGCTTTAAATCCACCTCCCAGTTCATTCACAACTACCGAAAGCGGGGTACCCATTTCTACTTCGTACATTCCGGGATGGTTAAAAAAGCTGTCGAGGCACACCAGTTTGGTACCGGAAGATCGTTCGGTGCCAATATTCTTCCAGGCTTGTCCCCCTTCAGTAATAATAAAATGAAGCGCAGCAAGGGTCTCTACATTGTTCACCACCGTGGGTTTGTTAAACAGTCCTTTCTGGGCGGGATAAGGTGGTCTAACCCGTACTTCGGGGCGTTGTCCTTCAATAGAATTTATGAGCGCGGTCTCTTCTCCACAGATATAAGAGCCCTGCGCCTGTATAATCTTAAAGTCGAAATTAAAGCCGCTACCCCCAATATTTTTACCAATTAACCCATGAGCTCTCAGCTGGTCGATAGCTTGCTGGACGATGGCTACCGATTCCGGGTACTCGGCCCTGATGTACACAATACCGTAAGCAGCATGCGTAACGTATCCCGAAATTAGCATCCCAAAAAGAACAGCATGTGGCTGCTTTTCCAGTAAATACCTGTCTGAATACGCCCCGGGGTCACCCTCATCGGCATTGCAGATGATAAATTTTACTTTGTTCTCAACCTTTCGGCAAAATTCCAGTTTCATCCCCATGGGAAATCCTGCTCCGCCCCGGCCTCTTAAATTTGAGGTTTTTATTTCTTCAAGCACCGCTGCCGAATCCTTTTTTAAGGCATCGAGAAAAGGTTGATAGTATGCTGTTATATTGGTAAAATCGCGAGTTAGGATAGCCGGACCTGTAGCCGCCACTCTATAAGCATCTTTATTTATATTTTCTGAACCTTCTACGATCTTATTCAATTGGTTTATCGCATCCCCGGAATAATTCCTGCCATCGAAGTGAAACGCAGCGTTCTCGTGGCATCGCCCCAGGCAGGTCATATGCCCAATCTCCTCCTTACTGAAGGCATTAGTTAGCTTTTCTATTACTTTTTCCTGGGTACCGGCACATACACAGGCGGTACCATTACACACGTACACTTTTTTACCCTTATTCTCCGGTTTGAGGAAATCGTAGAAAGTCGCAGTTCCGAAGGTATTTGCCTTGCCAATTAAGAACTCCTCTGCCAGTTGTGCCAGGGCCTCATCGGAAGGGCTGCCATCGGGCACAGCCAGTTTCCCCATTTTATCGAACAGGTTTTCCTGTATACCTTTACGGCCTAATAATTCACTTAAGTTATCGGACATATTTTATTAACCGGCTTTAGAATTTAGATTGTCTGTTTTAATACGATGCGGATGCGAGTAACAGGTCGCCCTATCGTCCCTGCAAAACGCAAAGAGCGTGATGCCCAATTCCTTGGCATAATCCACTGCCAGGGAAGATGGTGCCGAAACTGCTGCAAGGAATGGTATCCTGGCCTTAAAGCATTTTACTACGATCTCGTAAGAGATTCGTCCACTTACGGTAAGTACACTAGCCTCTTTCAAGCTATCACTAAGGATAAGTTTTCCCACCACTTTATCTACCGCATTGTGCCTTCCAATATCTTCCATGGCACATAGCAAAGTTCCGTCCAGGCTAAAAGCCGCGGCGGCGTGCGTTCCACCAGACTGTTTGAAATCGTTCTGCTTACTTTTCATTCGCCCGAACATTTTCTCGAGCATTGCAACCTCCAGTTTCTCCTCGTCGTCTATGGTCTTGCCAATGAATGCCAGATCGCTCATTTCGGTTTTACCACACACCCCGCAGGATGACACAGAAAGTAAACTGCGGCTGTTGGCATAGCCTTCGCCTAATTTGCTTTTTGGAATGGAAAGGTCTACAACGGTAACAATTCCCTGCTCGTTTTCCTTCTTTAAAACAATATCGGGAATGAAGGTAATATCGTTAATAATTCCTTCCGCATGGAGGAGTCCGCGTACCAGGCTTCTGTCTTCTCCGGGCGTACGCATAGAAACCGTGAAAGGCTTCCCATTGATATCAATTTGCAATGCCTCTTCCACGGTAAGCGCATCCACAATAGATGATTGCGCTTCCAACTTATATTTCCTGCCCTGGTACTTCCTGGTAGCCATAATTGTATACGCCAATATAGAGCGTTCTACACAAATTTAATGGAAATTAGCTCAGCTCCTTGTTAAAATCACTTAAAACACTGATCTTAAGTATTTTAAGTGCCTTTATTTAACTGTTTTTCCGGGTTTTTTCTGAAAATCCTTAGGTAATTACTTAATACAAATGCTTTTCAAACTAAGGAACAAAACCTTAATTTTAGGGAATAGGAACGCGGGTGTAACTTTTGTTACAGACTTTCAGAAGTAAATAGTATAATTTGCAACCCGGTTTAATGATATAACCCGATGAAAAGAAGATCATTTATAAAGAAGTCGGCACTTTCTGCCCTCACTATCGTTGTGGGTACCGATATAGTTTTTGGAGAGCTAATGCCAGCCGGCTATACACCTCTGGCTTTGCAGGATCCCGATCCGTTTAAGATGTTCAACAAAGATAAGGAGATGGTGGTGCTTAACGACAGGCCATGGAACATGGAAGCTCAGGCGCATTTGCTGGACGAAAAAGTGACTTCAAACAAGTTTATGTTCATCAGGAATAATGGAAAGATACCCGAAAATATCGATGTGAAGAACTGGACGGTTACTTTCGACGGGGAGTCTGTAGGACAAACAAAAACATATACCCTGGAGGAATTAAAGAACAAGTTTCCGCATTACAGTTACCAGCTTACCCTTGAGTGTGGTGGGAACGGAAGAAGTGAGTTCGATCCTCCTGCCAAAGGGAACCAGTGGACGGTTGGGGCTGTTTCCTGCGCCACCTGGACAGGGGTTAGATTAAGTGATGTACTGAAAGAGGTAGGCGTAAAAAACAATGCGGTATATATTGGATATCACGCGGCCGATACTCACTTGAGCGGAGACCCAAAGAAAGAGCCTATTTCGAGAGGAATGCCTATGGATAAAGCTATGCAGGAGGAAACGTTGCTGGCATTTCAAATGAATGGAAAAGATATTCCGCTGGTACATGGTTATCCGTTACGCCTGGTAGCCGGAGGCTGGCCAGCCTCTGTTTCGGGAAAGTGGATCAACAGGATTAGCGTGCGGAACAAGGTTCACGATGGCACCAAGATGACCGGCGATGCTTACCGGGTTCCCTGCGAACCGGTTGCACCGGGTGAAAAAGTAAAGGATGAGGACATGTGCATCATCGAGTCCATGCCGGTAAAATCGCTGATCACCTATCCCAAATCGGGAGCGATGATAGACCAGGGCAAAAAGCTTAACATACGCGGACATGCCTGGGCGGGTGAACTGGAGGTCGCAAAGATGGAGTACTCTATCGATTACGGCGCAACATGGCAGTTGGCAACTGTGGAAAAACCGGCCAACCGACTAGCATGGCAGCATTTTTCGGCGGCGGTTAGCTTCCCGAAAAAAGGATATTACGAAGTCTGGGCGCGAGCCACAGACACGAAGGGGATAAGTCAGCCCATGCTTTTACCCGGCTGGAATCCCAAAGGTTACCTGAATAACGCCTGTCACCGAATCGCCGTAAAGGTAAAATAGATGAAGGAGCACGATCAGTTCAGGAAGATGGTAAAGGCCATACACCGCAGTTTATTAGCTGTGTTTATGGTGTTGGTCTTAATTTCCGGCGCGCTGGTGTTCCTGATGGTAGATCCGGATCTGTCATCTCTCAGATCTGAAGATCTAACCGCCAACCAAACGGTAGAAGCAGTAGAAGAAGTTGTAGATGAAGACCTCATAGTAGATGGTATTCATGTAAGGACGGGACTGGTGGAAGCAGACGGATTAATGGAGGTGGTGAACAATTGTACCAATTGTCATTCGGCGAAGATCATAATTCAGAATCGAATGAACGAAGAACGATGGGCAGCCACCATCGACTGGATGCAGGAAACTCAGAATTTATGGGACCTGGGGAAAAACGAGCAGATAATCATCGATTATCTGGTGAAAAACTACCCGCCTAAAAAGATAGGACGAAGACAGATATTAACCGGAGTGGAGTGGTACGAACTCGACCCATGATAAGGCCTCTTTATTGGCTTCAGAAGAAATAAAAAAATAAAAAACTATGGAAAAATATATTAACGCATTTACAGATTCGTTATTGAACACCCTGGATTATACCTGGCGGGCAATAACATTTGATGTCCCCTGGTACACCAATTTCTTTTGGGGACTTACAGCCATATCACTACTGGTCTGGCTATTGGAGATCGCCTTCCCGTGGCGTAAAGACCAGTCTATTTTCAGAAAAGATTTCTGGCTGGACACCTTCTATATGTACTTTAACTTTTTCATTTTCGCTATAGTGATCAGCGGAGTGTACGAGATCCTGGGGGTGTTATTCAACGATCTTGGAATAACCGCCAAGAGTTTCGCCATTATAGATATAGCCAGCTGGCCTATGTGGGCACAGCTGCTCGTATTCTTCATCATCATAGATTTTGTACAGTGGTTTACCCACGTATTGCTGCATCGTTACGAATTTTTGTGGCAATTCCACAAGGTACACCACTCTGTAAAGGAAATGGGCTTTGCAGCACACCTGCGCTATCACTGGATGGAGAACATTTTCTATAAGCCTCTGAAGACTTTTGGGGTAATGATACTGGGTGGTTTTGAGCCCGAGCAGGCCTATGTAGTGCATTTTATAGCAATATCCATTGGCCACCTGAATCATTCCAATATTAAGATCACCTGGGGCCCATTGAAGTATATATTCAACAACCCTGTGATGCACTTATACCACCATGTAAAGGCGTTGCCAGACGGGCACCGACATGGGATCAATTTTGGTATCAGTCTGAGTTTATGGGACTATATTTTTAAAACCAATTATGTACCCGAAGACAGTGGTACTATAGAACTGGGTTTTCCGGGGGATGAAGAATTCCCGAAGACCTTTTGGAGTCAGATCACCTATGGATTTGTAAAACCAAAGAAAAAGCAACCTTCTAACTAATAACTTGGAAAGGAAAGCAACTTAAAAAGTCGCCGGAATTTCCCGAAATGAAACATTATGAAAAAAGATTTTGAAACCAAGTTTACCGGCTGGGTATTTATACTGGCAGCCTTGATGCTCTGGGGAGGTTATATGCTATCCCCTCACAATGTAGGCGAATATCTTGTGGCAACAGATTTCCCTGCGATTGGCGAAAGTCTCTGGACCTGGATCTGGGTTTTCAGAGTACATATTTTTGGCTGGGTAATGATGATCATAGCTGTGATCGCACTGGCAATGATAGCTAACAAAATGCCATATCGTATTTTAATCACCCCCGGAGTAGGAATGGTGGTTGTGGGTACCTTTACGCTGGCACTCGGTTCGGCCTTTTACTACAACTACGGTGCCTGGGGTGTAGGGATGACACAGGGAAAATCTCCCGAGGAAGTACAGGCCTTTATGGACAGTATTTTAAACATCAATCAATACGTAACCTGTTTTATGCGTTTCGGACGCATATTTAGCGGGGTAGGATTGGTATTACTGGGAGCCGGTATGCTAAAAGGCAGGATCATGCACGCAGGTATGGGCTGGTTAACACTTCTATTAGGAGTAGTAGCTATGGGGATTATACTCTTTATCCCGGAGTACTTTGAGTACTACAAACCTATGTTCCATGTGAAAGCTTTTTGGTTAGCGCTTATGGGGGTAGTGATATTAAAGAACGGCTTGAAGGTTAGTGGTGGGAAGTGAATGGTGAGTGGTGAATAATTCATAGAACGTTAGTAACTATCATCTTTATTCTTTTCCTTTTTTTGCCCCTCCAAAAAAAGGAGTAAAAAGGAGGCCTCTTCTAAGGTATTTTCAAAAAGGCTTTCGCGTTTTGAAACCGGTTCCAAAACTCCGCGTCGCTTCGCTCCTGAATCTCGGAGCTTTTGTTCACCTATACTAACGAAGAGGAGTTTTCCGGCTACGCCGGAACTAAGTTTTATATAGTGAGAAGTAAATAAAAATCTACTTAGTACGTCAGTTTTTGCGCCTCAGCGGCGATTCCTTAAAATTCAATGAATCGGAACGGGAGAAGTGTGTGGTGAGAAGAATTTATAGTTGAGCTATTTACTATTGTTTATTACTATTTTTTATTGAGCAGTGGGGAGGGGTGAGAAGTGAGTGGTGAATAGTGAATGGTGAATGGTTAGTAGTTAGAGGTAAAAAGAAAATCTATTTAAACTAACAAAATTAGAGTCAGGGCGGAGCCCTGCAAGTCTTCGGTGCAGAATATGCGAAGAAAACTTCGAGATTCAGGAGCGAAGCGACGCGGAGTTTTCGAGCGGTTTTTGCTGAAAGCAAAAAATTCCTCAGCGAAGTGCCCTTTCTTTTGCTTCGTTTTCTTTAGGCAAGTAAAGAAAATGAAGAGAATAATAAGGCAATGCAAAAAAGAAGAAATTAACAAAGAAAGCGATTTCAAATCACCAGCTCCCGCCACCACCACCACCAAAGCCGCCACCGGAGGAACCACCACCACTTCCTGAACCGCTGCTACTGGGTGAACTTACCATAGTTGCACTGGCAGACGACATGGTATCTGAAAAGGAACGCGAAAAGCTATTCATATTATATAAGCCGCTGCTATGCGTTGAATACCAGTTAGGTGGAGGTACATTGAGGTCTTCAAACTTCCTGGCCCAATCCTTAAATTCGCCAAATGCCATAGCATATCCCATGGTCGATTCGAAGTAAATCGGACTTTCTTTCAGCAACATTTCAAGTTTGCCTTTTTCGGCTGTTTTTATAAACTCCCTAAATCCCTTTAACTCGGTAAATACCTGGTTGCCGCTAGTGTTCTTTTTTATCATATACCTATTTAAAATAAGCATAACAATAAAACTTACAACGGCTGTAACGGCTGCCAGTATTCCCCAAAAATACAGGAATACCGGGGTTACCAAAAAGAGTAAAAGAGACAGGGCCACATAAACAATGGTACGTGTAGTTCTCGACCTGGGCGAGTAATACTTACTAGCTGCAGCTTTCAATTGCGTTTTGGCCCGGGCCATATCTGTATAAAACTTATTCTTAAGTTTACTTATCAGCACCGAATCGCCAGTTCCATGCCGGAACAACTCCCTGAATAAGGTCTTTTGATATGCCGGCGAACCAGAGGGAAGATTTTTTAATTTAATAATGCGCGTATCGTCCTTGGCAAACCACCCCTTTTTATCGATGGTTTCCATTTTCAGAAGGCCTTTATAACCCCAATATGGTATCAGGGAGATGAGATCGGAGGTGTCCTGACGGTCGTTTATAAGATACCCAGCCATGGCGGGATCTATACCCCTGGGTGGGTAGTAAGACGTTGTAGTGGTAACCTTATCGTCCTTCCCTATCATTCGCCAGATCAAATAAAAGAAAAAGCCATATAAACCGAGAATAAGAGTCCAGCCGTACCTATTCCAAAACGGCCATAGCGGTTTATGCTCTTTTATAGATCCCGCCTTTAACTCTACCAAAGCTGTAACTGCTTCCCCGTATTTGAACTGCTTTCCTGTATGAGATGTTCCAATCAGGGTATTTTCATTTAAAGCTAATTGAAAACTTTCGCTCAGGCTGTTGTTCCCAATGGGCCCCGAATAGATAAAACAATCATCTAAAGTCACCTCGCTTTCGGGAGGAAAATGAATTTTAAACGTCACGTTTTTAAAAGCCGGGTACCAATCTGTGGGTTTCAGATTCCAATAAAACCGTGTTGCATCTTCTTCATAAAGAAAGGCATTTTTAACCCTATACCTTATCTCGTAGGTCTGATTCCCAATGATGGTTCTATCTGGATCTCCTATTTTAATTTGACTGTACCCATTCATCCGGGAATAAAATGAAGAAGAGGCTTCAAACTTGTGGTTGGGCACCTCTACTCCCACAATTTTTATCTCCCTTTTTTCCTTAATGTTTTCGGAAGTCAATAGATCGTACTTAGTGAGGATATTGCGATATATACCGTGTTTATACTGTGAAAAATGCAGATCGTAGCGCTCTGTTACATCAAAATGACCTTCGGTATCTATCCATACTTCCACTTGGTAACTATTTACTTCAAATCCCTGTGCGAAACTGAACTGGGATACCAGTATGATACCTAAAAGTAAAATAATCCGTTTCATAGTCCGACACCGAATCAAGAGAAATCTACTTTCACATTCTCACGGCTGGCTGCCTCCGCTTCGAAGAAATCGAAGTGCGTATAGTTAAAGATTCCGGCAAAGAGTACCCCTGGGAAGCTTTCCCCATAGGTGTTGTTCTCCCGCACCGTACCGTTGTAGTAGCGCCTGCTGCGTTCCAGGTTCTCCTCAATCTCGTTGAGCTTTTCCTGCAGGTTGATAAAATTGGTATTTGCTTTCAGGTCCGGGTAGGCTTCACCCAACGCAAAAATAGATCTAAGGGTTTGCTGCAAGGCATTCTCTGCCTTTATCTGCCCGTTGATATCATCCTTGGGCACAGCCATGGCCGCATTTCGGGCATGGATCACATTCTCCAGGGTGGTTTTTTCATGAGCGGCGTAACCTTTCACGGTTTCCACCAGGTTGGGGATAAGGTCGTAGCGACGTTTTAAGGCCACGTCTATATTGCTCCATGCGTCCTTAACGGTGTTTCGGTTCTTCACAAAACGGTTGAAGATAGAGATAAGAAGCAGGATGATAACGAGGCCACCCCCTAAGAAAGCTAAAAAGTATATCATGGTTTGTTTTTATTGGTTAGTAAGGCTGTGTTTGAATATGTTACATAAAGGTAATAAAACGCGGGGAAAGGTGAAGGGTGAGGGGTGAATGGTGAATATAGGCCTATTCTAAACTAAAAAAGTCCGGGGCTGAAATTGAAATATCAAATTTCAAGCACCAAATCTCAAATAAATTCCAATATCCAATGGGTTAAAATATTGATCAGTGAGAGTGGTGAGTTTATAGAAGTTAGAGGTAAATGGTGGATGGTTTGGGTGGTGAAGTGTTTGAGGTTTTACCTTGGTAAGAGGTAGGAAGTAATATTAGGGAAAATCAAAAGTAAATGGGTCTATGTTATGTTCCCTAAGGATTTGTTCAGCTTCATATAAAGCAAAACTTCCATAGTTTCCATTTAGAGGTGGGAGTTCAGCATATTTAAAAACATACTTTTCAATAAAAAAACTCTCAAGCACATGTGGATTTAAGCTGTTTGACACAGGAAAGATGTCTACATAAAGAAAATCTGTCTTTATTAATCCTCTAATCCGATGATATTTTCTACTCAATGATTTATGACCTTTTACTTTAGGTGTCAATTCGTTTATATCGCTATTGAACTTAATAGATGACAATAAAGAATTTACCCTCCTTTCAATAATATCAGCCTTGCCTATATATAAAATCCCTTGAGTGTCTACGCCATTTAAGCGGTGGATACCAGTTTGAAACTGTTTGGTGTACAAAATATAACAACCAGATTGCAACAATAAATCTTGCGGAAGCTCTTCTCTTAAAACAGACTTGAAGTGTATTGTCAATTTCAAACCGAATATTCTTTTAGTTCCCAATAAGCCAACGATCCTACGGGTATATTAGAAATCCTTCGAGCTGAATCTACTATTTCTTGATATAATGAAATAGAGTCGAATTCCGTCCATTTTATTTTACGAACCGAAGGTTCAAGTTTTTGAATAATTATTCTATCAAATGGACAATGTAGTGGAATTGGTGTATTGGGAACTATTAACCAGAGCATTTTCCAATATAGATTCATCAATTTTTGTGTGTTTCCAATTCTATAACGGTTCCCCTCTAATATATTTACGTTCGTATTATGATTAATTTTATCGTTCAATAATTTGAGATAAGCAAAAAAGTCGTCATCATTATCTAATGATAAGAACCTGGGTGTTTCATATCTAATTATTTCAAAGAGCTGATTCCTAAATTTATCGCGAATGGCACTGTTTGCATCACCTCCAAACTCCTTTTTATAGGTCTTAGCTCTTTGGAACGCACCGTAGGTCGTCAAATACCTAACCATGTCCAATTGAGACTTGTAATAACGGTCCTTGTTTTCTTGTTTATACATTATCCTTCATCGAATCCCAAAAATCGGCATCCAGTTTTTTGATTTCAAGGGTTTGTTCTACTTGCATGCCTAAGCCGTACTCATAAATATACTCTGCCAATTGATCCCCATCAATAAGGATTATAGTTGCATTGCTTAGCTTGTCAACATATTCTATCGCTCCTTTGGAGAAAAAAGAGGTAGTAATAAATACCCCTTTACTTAAGGGAGAACCTAACAAAGCACCGGCGAACTTTTGAACCGAATCTCGTCCTATACTATTACCGTGATCAAATCGCTTCGCCTGAATGAAAATTTTACCTAATCCCAACACGTCTTCTTTGATTATACCATCTATACCGCCGTCGTTGGATGCCGATGTAACCAAACCAGAATCTTTAATTTCTCCTCCGTATCCCATTTTTTGTAGCAATTGGACAACTAGATCTTCAAACTCGTAGGGGTCCTTGTCGAGAATGGTGTTGAGAATTTCTATTTTACGAGCTTCTTTAATTTTTTGAAATGAGGTAAACAATCGATCTGAAGGTGTTGAGGATGAATCTTCAATTTCTGATGATATGTTTCTATCGTTTTGACTTTTCTTTATAGGACGTTCCCGTTCACTAACTTTCGTGTTTACGTAGTCATTCACTTTTGCGGGTGTGGCTAACAATTTTAGTCCTGTATCGTTTATTTTATAAAATCCTCTTCTGGGTTTGTCGAGCAAATCAGCCATATTGAGATAACTCAGCGCCCAACTCACCCGGTCGTAAAATATTTCTCCGTTACCCGAGGGGTAAATTTCTTTTAATTCTTCCTCCGTGAGATGAAAATGTTGTGCAAGACCGGCAACAATTTCCGACAGCTTCATGCTGTCATGCTGGCTTAATAATTCTAAAGCCGGAACGCGTATTTCGAAGTGTTTTGGGATAGGCATATAAAATTAAACATTAATGTTATTTATTCGGTCATCTATCTTCCTTTTCAATAATTTTAATCTCCTCAAATTTTCGCTATCCTGTGAAAAAAAACTATCGTATCTGAGTTGATTGTTTTTAGCAAAGTGTTCGCAATCAAATCTTAATCTCCAAATTTCTTTACGAATAGAAGATGCCATGGAAACCATTTCTTCAATTCCTAAATTATCAAATGGAAGTTGTATTCTAATATCCATCGCGCCTTTAACGAAATTATACAACAAATGTCCTGAGATTACATCGAAATTAGTTTCATTTCCACTTTTTTCATCATGACCTAAAATGTCATAATATTCCCGTATCAATTCATTAATTAATCTTGCATAGGGATATTCTAAATGATGATCGAAGGATTCCTTGTATTTATTTAAAATTTTAGCACCGGAATCCATCAATTCTTTTAAATCATTCGAGATCTTTAGTTTTCGCGATTGTTTTTCTTTACTATGGCTGGTATAGTTAGCTCTAAGTTCTAGGAGAGCATCATTATAAAAGCCAACCGAATTTAATAATTGTTGAAATTCAGTAGGCCAATCATCATCATCGAAGAATTCGTCATAACTATTGAAAATTATTTGATAGTCCATCTCTACAAATTTTCCGATAACTTTATTTACAAGGAAATACAGCATATTGAAACCTAACGGATTTTGTTTTTCAGCTGCAACATAATTTTTTAACTCCACGCCCGTCTCCTCAATATGTTTTATTATTGATTCTAGAAAAACCGATACGATTTTTAGCACAGATAATTTTCTACTCCTTTCTTTTCGTTCTTCTCTATGCTTATTCTCTTCAAATTGTTCTTTTTGCAGGCGATACTCCTTCTTAAATCGTTTTGATTGCAATCTCGATTCTCTGTTTTGAAGGTAGATTGTATAAACTAATAATATAATCGACAAGGAAGAAAATGTTGCAGAAAGAAGAGCCGAATACCCTGATAAAACTTGATTTTTATTAGTGTAATCTAAATCAAACCATTTCCAGTTTTCTGTTTCGATTACTGCCTGCCAGGAGATAAATGCTAAAAACACCAATACCAGGAAACATGAACCAATAATTATTTTAGAAAACTTCTTTTTTGACATTAAATAAATACTCTATTAACTAATTTTTATAATGTTTGATACATACAACAACCTCTGAAATCCTATAAACAATTCCCTGACAATAGTTACATCTCCTAATTCTATTTTAGTAACTGAATTAGATTAATTTTTCAGTTCAAGAAAATCTGGAAGCTTGTTGTTATACAATTCCTCAACTCCAACATTTACAAACTGTTCTAATGTAAAATTTAAAAACACTTGTTATTTGTGTATTTATATTTTTCCTCCAACACCTTTAAATTTGTCTACAAACGAAGAAATCTTTTGAAATACACTTTGTTTTTTAGTCAGATACTGAGGGTTTAAAGGACTCATTTTTGGTAAAAGTGCATTGAGTTCTGTTCCGTTTTCACTTGCATACTCTCTTCTTAAAGAAGTTGAGATGTATCGTTTTGCTTCATCGATATTTAGATTTTCCTCAGTTATAAGTTCCGATGCTTCTGTTTTCTGTTTCTCTTGTGCATAAGAGAAGAATGAGTCTATGATGCTTGCTTTATCTTTTACAGAATCAAGTTCAGTTTCATTGATGAAATCTACCACTAAACTTTCCTTAGCTCTGTTGCCGATACTCGCACGAATTACTCTTCGTATCTCTTCAATCAATGAGGCTTTGTCTTTATTCTTTTTATTCTGCTCAAAAATTAACTCAAGGATATAATCAAGGTTTATCTCTTGCGACTTAAGAAGGTCAACTTCAAAGACCACATCATCCCAATCTATGTTGCATTCTTCTGCTTCCTGACCACTTTTCTGACGCCTTAACCAGTCTCGAATGTCATTATAGGTGGAGCGATAATCTTGAATTGTACGTTCTGCTGGCAATTCAATCTTTTGCATTGCTTCAATATCTTCATCGGTAACAAAGTGCGTTTCCTTGAATTCTTCAACAGATTCTGGATCGTTTAAATCTATTGATTGTAGCGCCTTTAGATTGGTGAATTCATCATAGTTCTGGAGTATGTTCTCAACTCTCAAATATTCACCAAACAACTTTGCAAAGTCCTTTTTGTCCTTTTCGGTAGCTATTTCGTCAGGGTGGGGAAACTTTTCGTTAAGCTCTTTTATTACTTCAATGTAGCCTCTTCGGGCTTCTCCTGTTGCAATGTCTGTGAAACCTTCGAGATATTCTTTATAGCTTTTCTCTAGTACTACATTTTTGGTACTGCTGTCTCCAAACAGGGTAATAGCATCTACAGTCGCATTTTCTAAATCACGGAAAGTTATGATATTACCAAAAGTCTTCGTTGCGTCATAGATTCGATTGGTACGTGAGAAGGCTTGCATTAAACCATGATAGCGAAGGTTCTTGTCAACAAACAATGTGTTCAAAGTAGGAGCATCAAAACCTGTGAGGAACATTCCTACAACAATTAATAAATCAATTTCTTTGTTCTTTACACGTTTAGCAAGGTCTCGATAGTAGTTTTGAAATTCTTTACTGTCAACACCATAGCTCGTTCTGAACATGGCGTTATAGTCATTAATTGCTTTAGTCAGGAATTCCTTAGCGCTGCTATCCATAGCAGATGGTTCAAATGTTTCATCTACAATTTCACCAATTGCACTTTGCTCCTCATTTGCAGCAAAGGAAAAAATTGTCGCTATCTTCAAAGGTTTCTCACTGTCCTTTTGTAATTTGTTTAATTCATCATAATAGCATTTGGCAGCATCTACGCTGTTGACGGCAAACATTGCGTTGAATCCACTATTTCCTCCTAGAGTCCTATGTGTTTTTTGCCTATAATGTTTTAGAACATATTGAGAGATTTCATTTATACGTGTGGGATGGAGTAAGGCTTTTTTATTCTCAGCCGCACTTAACTTCTTTTCGTCAATCTCAGTTTCGATGCCTTTAAACTGTGGACGAACATCATTATAATCAACTTTGAATTTTAGTACTTTTTCATCCCTAATAGCGTCTGTTATAACATAGGAATGCAATTCACGACCAAATACACTTGCCGTGGTTTCTGAACCTAAAGCATTTTGAGGAAAGATAGGTGTACCTGTAAACCCAAACTGAAAGTACTTTTTAAACTTCTTTTTAAGATTTTTTTGAGCTTCTCCGAATTGTGATCTATGTGCTTCATCAAAAATGAAAACGACCTGTTTCTGGTAAATGGGCAAATTACTCTCACTTTTCATCAGATTGTTCAGTTTCTGAATGGTGGTGACTATGATTTTGTTATCGTCTTTATCAATATTTCTTTTTAAACCTGCAGTACTTTCAGAACCATTTACACTATCTGGAGAGAATCTTTGGTATTCTTTCATGGTTTGGAAGTCCAAGTCCTTTCGGTCTACCACAAAGAATACCTTATCAATAAAATCGAGTTGGGTTGCGAGTCGAGCGGCTTTAAAGCTTGTTAATGTTTTTCCCGATCCTGTTGTATGCCATATAAAACCGCCACTCTCAGGCGATGACCATTTTTTGGCTTCATAAGAGCTTTTAATCTTCCATAAAATTCGTTCAGTTGCCGCAATCTGGTAAGGACGCATGACGAGCAGCGTGTCGCTAACGTCAAAAACCGAATACTTCAACAGGATATTAAGGAGCGTGCGTTTTTCAAAAAACGTAATTGTAAAATCTTTGAGGTCTCTGATTAGTGAATTATCAGCCTTAGCCCAATTCATGGTAAAGTCAAAACTGTTCTTATTTCGCTCAACTGTATTGGCAAAATAGCGACTGTCAGTACCATTTGAGATGACAAATATTTGCAGGTACTTGAACAGAGAATTAGTGCTGTTAAAGCTTTCTTTAGTATATCGATGTACTTGGTTAAAAGCTTCTCGAATAGCTACACCTCGCTTTTTTAATTCTACTTGTACCAACGGAAGACCATTAACTAAAATGGTAACATCATATCGATTAGCGTTCGTTCCAGTTTGCTCAAACTGTGAGATAACCTGAACCTTATTTCGTACAATGTTCTTTTTATCTACTAAATAGATGTTTTGAATGTGGCCATCATCAAAGACAAAATCATAAATGTAATTATCATGAATCTTTCTTGTTTTGTCAACGAGGTTGTCACTAGGCGTATCTAAATACTCCTCTACAAAACGAGCCCATTCGCCCTCCGAAAAAACCATATTGTTCAGTGCTTCCAACTGAATTTTGACGTTGGCAAGCATGGCTTCTTGAGTACTCAGGTTGGTGGGATTCTCATATCCTTGATTCACCAGGTCTTGAATGAACTCTTTTTCAAGTGCTGACTCAGTCTGATAGACAGCAGGTGCCTCATGTGCCTCTGAGTACTTCGTGTATTTGTCTAATACGATGAAGTTATTTGATTCCGCTATGGTTTTATAGGTTGCCATTTATTCTTCTTGCCAATAATTATAATTTGTAGTTAGATGATCTAACAAAAATTTTACAGTCTGCTTTTCGGGCTCTGTTGGTTCAGGAATTACCTCATTTGACAAAGTTGAATGACTTGTAAACTGAATCACTCGATTGTAATAAGTCTGTTTGTCATCTGGTAACAGTTCCGACCATCTCGGGTATCCTAAGAAGTTTGCTGTTTTCTCATAAAGATTACGGAGAAGGGTAAAGTGGTATTTTTGAATTTCGTTGCTTTCAATTGCCTTCTCAATGGTGTGCCTTAAAAAGAGATGATAAGAGAAGCTTTTATTTGAATCGCCTTTTTTTTCAAGCAACTCATATGTTCCATCTTCTAATTTGGTGAGCATATAACATTCCTTACTGCCGAGTTCATTAAAAAGGACATTGTAGAATAGTGGGTTATGTGTGGAAATTAAAAACTTTAGCTCATTCGACTTCTTAATGAGAGTGCCCAAATTGACGGCAAGCTCTATTAAATGATTATCATCCAATGAACTTACTGGGTCATCAATGAAGACGTATTCTAGATGATTAAACTGGTCAGTAGGTCGGTCGGCTGGTTCTGTATTTAAAATTTCTACAACCTGTTCAAAGAAGCTATGAAACACGCACCATATAAAGTTGCTTTCTTCACCTTTTGAGATTTTAATATTATCTAAACTCTCATCGTCACCACTTGCCACAGAAAATGTTACTTCGGAAAAACCAGCATTAAATTTTGGAGTGATTGAATCTGTTGTAAAATGCTGAAAAGTGGTTACTATGTTGTTATCCAGTCCCTGATCTTTGAGGAACTGTAAGGTAGAATTCGTAAAGGCATTTGGGCGAATAGTCAATTTTCTGTTTGTATCGGCTTCTAAATCATTGTCCCAGAAAAAAAGGTCTTCTGTAAACGCATTGTAATACAGTACTTTAGATTGATATTCTTCCTCAGAGTCTGGGTCTTTTGGGGATATCAAGTTTTTAAAATTGCGAGACAGTCTCGTTTTTCCCATACCATTAAAAGCATAGATAAGCTGTACTTTTTTGTCAGTGTCCCTCAGCTTCTCTGCAATTTGCGATAGTGTTAGCCCCATGTGTTATGCTTCATTAGGAAATGTTAGTAATTGATTACGGTAATACTCGTACTGTTTCTCTCTAAGTTCAATTTCCTTTGGTAGCCCTTCACTTATTGAAGTGGTAAGCGTATCAAATTTGTCAAGGATGGTAGCAATGCGCTCTTGTTCTTGCGCTGAGGGAACTGGAATTTTAATTTTTGCAAGTTTATCAGCATTTACACGTCTAACTTTTGCACCAGTTATGTAGGGGACCTTTTGTTTGTAAAACAGCTCCGTTTGAAAGAAATAGGCAACGTATTTTGGATTCAAGTTGTGTGTATAAAAACAAGCATCACTGCTGACTGCTATTTGCTCATCACCTAACCAAGCTACAGCCTTACATACATCTTCATCATTTTCACTTGTTGTTGCAATTACAAGATCTCCTTTTTTGGCCATACGAGCTTTTTTTGCAAACTCCTCAGATACAAATGTTTTAGTTTCATCGGCATAAGTTCCGTAGTGCGTATAAATTTGACCATAATGAATACAGCCGACTCCTGATTCTCTGAAGTCTTTTTTCTGTAATCCACCTCCTCTAATGAATTTACCAAGACTATCATGACCTAAAGGCAAAAATTCTACCTCACTGTCATCAAATGTGAATAGTTTCTCACGGTAGTAGTCAAATTGGTGTTTACGTGCTTTGAGCTCTGTTGTAAGCTCTGTTGTAAGCTCTGTAAATGTATCGAGAATACGAACAATTTCTTTTTGGATTTCAATATCAGGTATTGGGATTAACTTTTTTGAGTAATTACTAATCCATTGTCTTTTATGATCTCCCGCAACTAAACCACTTGGCAACGAATTAAGCCAGTAAAAGATATATTTCAATAAGACTTTATCCTCATCAGTTGCTGTTATCATTTTCATTGCAGACGACTTTGCTTTAAAGTCAAAATCCACCCATTTATTGGCCGTGGTAAAATCATCAAAAATTATAACTGGCTTTTCAGAGGCCTTATAAATGCCATCTTTTTCGTTTGTATAGCCTAGTAAAAATGTTTTTCCAGCCGTCAGAACTGGTGTATCAAAACTATCATCGTAATTTTTTGATTTCACAAGATATTTTGTTGGTTGCTCATAATTTGCAAAATCGCCTAATGGAAGCCACTCAACACTAGTTCCTTTTAGCAACTGATTTAGATAACTCATACTTCGATTTCTTTTATGATTTCATCAATGTCGGAGCGTAGTTTCTCAATTTTCTTCACAGTCTTTGAAACCTTAGTGTTTAATGCAACTATGTCAATCTTTTCGCGGTTGTCCTCTGGTTCCACATAAGAACTTACCGACAAGTTATATTCGTTTTTGGCAATCTTGTTGTTGTCAATTGATGCAGCCACATGAGCCACATCTTCCTTTCTATCGAATAAATTCATGACCTTCTTAATGTGTAGATCGGTCATGACATTGTTGTTGGTTACTTTCTTGAAGAACTTTTCACCACTTGCATCAATAAACTGAGTTTTTGTGTCAGTTTTGCTTTTGGATAGCACCATAATATTGACGGCTATCGGAGTTCCATAGAATAGATTGGGAGCTAATGAGATTACTGTCTCTACAAAGTTGTTGTCAACCAGATATTTTCTAATCTTTTGTTCCGCACCACCACGATAGAATATTCCTGGAAAACAGACAAGTGCAGCTCTTCCTTTACTGGATAGGTAGCTTAGTGCATGAAGAACAAATGCAAAATCTGCTTTGGACTTAGGAGCCAATACTCCTGCAGGCGCAAAGCGGTCATCATTAATCATTGTGGGGTCAGCATCACCAATCCATTTGACAGAATATGGTGGATTGGACACTATTGCATCAAAAGGTTTTTCGTCACCCAACTGAGGATTGGTAAGTGTATTGCCTAGCACTATGTGAAACTTGTCGTAATTGATGTTATGTAAAAACATGTTCATACGTGCCAAGTTGTAGGTGGTGTGGTTTACTTCTTGCCCGAAGAATCCTTCCTCAATGATGTGGTTGTCAAAATGCTTTTTGGCTTGTAATAACAAGGAACCAGAACCAGCTGCGGGGTCATAGATTTTGTTGACCGTGGACTGTTTATGCATTGCCAATTGGGCAATGAGTTTAGACACCTGTTGTGGAGTGAAAAATTCACCACCAGATTTTCCCGCATTGGCAGCATAATTTGATATTAGGAATTCATACGCATCACCAAAAAGGTCGATCTGGTTGTCTTCGAAATTCTCTACGTTCTCAAAGTTTAGTTCTTCAACTCCTTTCAAAACTGCTGCAAGACGACTGTTTTTGTTTTCAACGGTATTTCCAAGTCTTGAACTTGTAGTATCAAAATCAGCAAAAAGTCCTTTGATGTCTTGTTCGGAAGGGTAACCGTTTGCTGAACTTTCAATGGCAGAAAAAATGGCTGCCAAATCCGTATTCAGGTTGCTATTGGTGTTAGCCGTCTTCGCAACGTTCTTGAATAATTGGCTAGGGTAGATGAAGTAACCTTTTGTTTTAATCGCATCGTCTTTTATCTCAGGTGTTATAACGTCATCTGATAGACTTGCATAATCAACACTTTCATCACCACCTTCAATGTAGTCAGTGAAATTTTCACTTATGAATCGGTAAAAAAGAGTTCCTAAGACAAATTGCTTAAAGTCCCATCCATCTACTGAGCCACGCACTTCATTGGCTATTTTCCAGATTTTAGCTCTTAATTCTGATGCCTGATTTATACTTGTCATTATTTGTCTTTTATTAAATCTTGTGGTTTAACTTCTAGTATTTCAGCAATCTCGAAAAGTATCTCAAGTCTTGGTTGTAGTCTGTTCTGCACATAGGAATTCACCATGTTGTAACTCTTCCCCAGTTTCTCAGCTAGTCAAGTTTGTTTAATTCCTTTTTCTTCAAGCACTTCTTTGATTCGATTCATTGCTTTGAAATTATTACCTTATAAAATATAACTATATCTCAAATATACCAGAATCCCTTATCATCAACAATGCGGGAAACCACCTAGTCATTTTTCAGATGTAACCAGGAAAGATGATTACCGGGGAGAGTTTAAAATTAGTTTTAATCTTCATACCCACAAAGCGTCCTGCCTATTTTTTTAGCATCGGTAAGGGTTACCTTATAGACGCTGGTAGAACAATTGGAAAGTCCGCGGCAATTTTTATTGTAATGATATCTTTTACTATAGGGGCCTTTGCAGATATACACATCGGTAAAGGCTGTGTGGGTGGTAAAAGAAGTTACCACCAAAAACCCCAAAGCCAGTAAGGCCAGGTGTAGTGATTTCATGGGTTAGTTTTGTTTTAAATCCGTAGGACAATGTCCTGTTATGCACTAAATTAAAAAATCAAATTTAATCCCTCACCCCTCCCCATAAAAAAAGTCATGGATCTCGATGATGTCGCCCCTGCCTATCTGTACCAGATCGCCGGTTTCTTTTATAAAAAGCCCCAGGGAGCGCTCGTTATACAATAGTTTCATAAAATCTGAATAATCTGTCACCACATACATGTCGCCATTCAATTTGTAAAAAGGGATAGCCATTTTGCTATTTACCTTTACACCTCTATTCACGATCTTTCCCTCTTCCAGCGTTTCTCGAACTTCAGATAAATTACTTTCCCCCGAGGCAACCACCGTATACGAAATCATCATATTCATCCATTCCTCCCCATCTATTAAATGCCAGCGCACCTTGCTGAAATCGATCCCATATTCATTAATCCAACCCCTGCTGGTGAACATAAAGAGTACTTGCTTTTTACCGTCAAGCTCGGGCTTGTCTGCTGGAGTGAACTCCTGTATTTTGTAAGTGATCACTGAGACATTAGACATATCTTTTAATTTCTTCCCATCGAAATCCAGGGTTTTTAAAGAGAAACTGGTCATTTCGGGATGATTTCCAAGCACCCACTGCGTGGCCGTTAGCTCGGCCTGTTCTTTCATGGCCTCAACCGCAGCGATACCGGCCCCAATAGCCAGCAAGCCACCAACCACGGCAACCGCAGCGCCATCGTCCTGAGCTCGTGCTTTCGGAATAATAGTAAGTAAGATGATACAGCTTATTAGAAGTTTTTTCATGGTTTAGGTTACTTATACCCCAAACCTAAACACCCTAACTTTTAATTCCTTACGGAAATCCGTAACGGCTTAAATTAAACAGGCGCAGCCTTTCGGTTACGCCCATTTTCTCCTCCAATGACCCTAAAGCGGATCATCGGTGCATAGTATGACCTTTTTAAGTTATTTCCTTACGGTATACCTTAGTGTTGTAGTTAAATAATTCCCAGATCTTTTGCTACCGCTACCAACTGGATGGCATTGTTCGCCCTAAATTGTATGCGAAGTTTGTTCAACCTTTTTTCTATAGAACTAAGGCTGCTGGGAGCAATGGCATGCTGCTTGAATTCATGGCTAATTTCCTCCTGCGACTTCCCGGCAGCCAGTTTTCGTAATAGTTCGATGTCGTATTCCTCTATTTCCAGATCGGCCTGGTGGTTCAGGGAGCTCTGTATCTGGGGTGAGAGATAATGTCGGCCGGCGTAAACAGATTTTATCGCTTCTTTCAATTCGTTCATCCCCTTCCTGCTCTTACACACAAATCCCCTAATATTGTAATTATCGAAAAAGTAACGCACCTTCAGGGGCCGGTCTTCTATGGAGTAAACAATTATCTTCAGTTCGGGGTGTTCTTTGGAAAGCACCTTAATTAAAGCCTCTCCCGAAGTATAGGTCTGGGCGCGATGGTCGCTTTTAAAGGAGAGATCGGTAATCAATAATTCAAAGGGAGCTTCGTCATTTATCCCTTTCTTGATCTTTAAATAGGCGTCATCGCAATACTGCACCTGCTCAACTTCGGCTATATCCAGCGAAGTTGTTACTGCCTGTACGCCGTGGTTCACACTGTCTAGATCATCGGAAATTAAAACCTTCTTGAACATATTTAAATCGTTATGGTGGCCTTAAAGCCTTTCCCGGGTTCCGATTCAAAACTAATAGCTCCACCAATGGCATCCATACGGTTTTCCGTATTCAGCAATCCTCCCTTTATTAAAATTTTACTACCCCGCCCGTTGTCACTATAATGCACCAACACTCTTTTCCCTTGTTGCTCGAAGCTCACAGCCACCAGACTCGCCTCGCTGTGCTTCTTCATATTGGTCATTAATTCCTGAAGGGCTCGGTACAAGGTCGCCTTGCGGTCTTTAGAGAGGGCGTCCCATTTTATGCCGGAGAGGTTCCTGGTTATCACCTGTACCGTATTGGACGTATAGCCCTGTAGTAATTCTACCAGGAGCAATTCGTAATTATTCCTGTAATCCAGGTCTGTGAGTTCCCGTGAAATATCGCGGGTTCGTTCATAGATGCGTTCCAACTCATCTACAGTGGCAGGTAATTCCTGCTTCCCGCTCTCCATTTTAGTCATTAAATGGTAGAGATCGTTGGCCACTTCGTCGTGTACTTTCTTGGAGATCCTGCTTTCAGTTTCAAAAACCAGGCGGATACGCTTTCTTTTATTGCGGTAGAGTATAATTACATACACTAACCCGGCGATGATCGCCATGAAAATTATCACAAGCAGGAGCAGTAATATCCGGTTCTTAAACTTCTCATTGCTGAGCTGTAGTTCTCTAGACTTCCGCTGTTCCTCCTCCAGGCTATACAAGCGGTAAGCGTATTTGTTGGTGGCCAGCTTCCGGGCTCTTTGCAGGCTATCAGACAACTGCTGAAATTCTTTTCCGTAAGTCAGCACCCCTAGCTCCAGCTGAAGTCTTAATGCTTCCAGGCGATCTTCCGGACCTAAACTTGCCGCCAGGGTTTTCATACTGTCGGCGTAGGCGATCGCCTTTTCCCGATCTCGCGTGCTGAAATATTTTGCCAAAGAATGATAGGATGATTTTAATCCCACCTTACTATTTTTCTGCCGTCTAAGCATAAGGGCTTGTTGAAAATAATCGAGAGCGTCATCCTGTTTATTTTTAAGTAAGATCGTCCCCTTGTTATCGAGAACACGTGCAATATTTAGAGTGTCTGTAGATTTCTCCGCCAACTCCCAGGCTTGGCTATAGAATTTCCAGGCCTGATCTAACTCGCCTAGTTCCTTGTATACGTTCCCAAGATTGTTGTATAGAATAAGTTTTACTTCGGAAGCGTTATTATTTTCAAGGGCCGCTGTATAGAAATCGATAGCAGCCTGATAGTCTTCCCTGGCTCTGAAAATCCGCCCCAAAAGATTGTAATGTGAAAGTTGATAAGGGCCTGCATCTTCTTTTTTGCTATAGTTTTGAAGCAGATTATACGCCTTTACCGCTGTGATCTCACTCTCCACGTAGAAGTCTAAAGCCAGCTGACCCGAGGCCACATACCACAGATCGCCGATGGCGTTAAGGGTATCGCCTATTTTAAGTCTCGATTGATATACCTTATCGATGTACGAAATGGCTGCTGGCAACGTGCCGTAGTTGGAAAGCTCATTAACCGAATTATAATAGAATTGAGAGCTGTCCTGAAGTTTAACAGCTTGTTGTTGTGCAGTGGTCGCATTGCACGAAAAAACTACTCCTAATAATAAGAGGAATGAAAATCTCCCAGTTTTCATTCCTCTAAGGTACTAACAATTCGGCATACAATTAATCTCCTCCGGGAGGTGGTGGGGGTGGTGGGGGTGGTGGCGGAATTGGGCCGTCGTCATCGCAGCAACCATAAGGTTGGGCGCTTTGGTTCACCTGCTCCGGAGTACAGGAAAATAGTGCTCCGGCCAGCAGTAATGTTAAAAATATATAGGGTATTCTTTTCATTATTTCTGAAAATTAAATTCGACATAAGGGTGGCTGTCCGAAGTTTTCGGAAGTTTCACCCCGTTAAGGGTTGTGGGAATATTCCATGTGTGGGAAGCGGAAATCTTGTACGGCTTAACCGAAAGGCTTCCCGGGCATTCCGGAAAGCCGCAGGGAAGATTTCCAGTAACACCTTCTGCGCAGAACCCGTGTTGCAACCACAGGATCAAAGGCATTACGGGATAAATGAAGGGAAGAAAAATGAAAACCTATTGGGAATAGGCTGGGAAGATTCTGGGAACTTTACGGGAATCCGTATCCCAATGATTTTACAGAAGATTATTTTTAACTTCACATCGACTAACCAATATTAAATATGCTTCAGGACTTACTCGAGGAGGTTTTTACAAAGGCCCTGGATGAAGGTGCGCCTGAGTCTGCCAATGGAATTGCCTCGCATATCCACGAATCCCTTCAGGAAAAAATAAAAGGACAACCTATAGGTATAGACTCCCTTCGTTCGTTCTACACCAAGTGGAGGAACGGTGAACCGCTCTCCATGTCAAAGGCTTCAAAAAATGACCTTGCTGTCTATTTAGGTGATAAAAATTTCAGGGCTTATACCGAAAGGAAGAAAACAAAACAAATAAACAACAGACGCTATATCTATGCTATGGGAGTGATGGTATTTGTAATAGGGTTTTTACTTTTTGATAAGTTTCGGGATAAATGTATGATCTGGGTGGAAGACAGGTACGAAAAATGTAGCTGTGAAATAGTCGGTTCGCAGACATTGGATCCGATAAAGCTTAAGAAATTCAGAAAATTAACTGTGGAATGTTCCTCCGAATTCTTTTTCGATGAAAAGGGTCACGCCAAGGTGTACTACTATAAAAAGGGCGATAAAGACCTTGAATTATTTAATATGCTCACTTTACATCCCGTTAACGAGGACGCCTTGAGAAAAATCACCTGGCATATGATCCGCGAGCATTTATGTCCGGAAATGTGAATGGTGAGTAGTGAGAAGAATATATAGTTGAGCTATTTACTATTGTTTATTGCTATTTTTTATTGAGCAGCGAAGGGGTGAGAAGTGAATAGTTAATAGTTAGAGGTGAAAAGAGAATCTATTTACACTAACAAAATTCTAGGACGGAAATTGAAAGATCAAATAACAAGCACCAAATCTCAAATAAATTCCAATATCCAATGGTTTAAATATTGATCATTGATTATTATTTGTTTTTTGAAAATTAGATGTTCAAACTAACAAAATTAAAGTCAGGGCGTAGCCCTGCAAGTCTTCGGTGCAGAATATGCGAAGAAAACTTCGAGATTCAGGAGCGAAGCGACGCGAAGTTTTCGAGCGGTTTTTGCTGAAAGCAAAAAATTCCTCAGCGAAGTGCCCTTTCTTTTGCTTCGTTTTCTTTAGGCATGTAAAGAAAATGAAGAAGACAATAAAAGCAATGCAAAAAAGAAGAAATACGAAAAGAAATTATTTTAATACGGCATGTCAAATGCGAAGCATTCATGAATTCCTAAAACAATATTAGCGCATGAATAAAGAAAATGAAGTGAATAATAAGGTAATGCAAAAAAGAATAGAAAAAACCCCAATAACCTACTCCACTTAAAAAACCCGTATTTTTGTACAAACACCCACCAGCTACTAACCAGATACCAACTGTATGAAACTATTAAAAAGGATCTTCCTCATTATTCTAGCTGGTGTTGGCCTGTTTCTACTTCTTACTTATATCTCGGTTAACAGTGAGCCCGAAAAGGATGCTACCAATATTGTCATCGATAATCCACCCTCTCAATTTCAACATGGAGATAGTATACTGGTTGCCGCCAATTCGGGTTATCAAAGCAATTTTCTGAAAAACATCATGCAAGGCGCTCACTACCGTGAAGCCTGGGCAACGCCGGTAAAGGTTCCGGTGTTATTCTTCGATACCTATAAGGGCGGGCTCACACCTGCCGAGGTTGGTGGTGGAAAACAAACACGCTCCCTCGACCTAATTTCCCCCGATAACACGGTCTATACCCTGCGCAGCGTGAATAAATACCCAGACTCCGTCGTGCCCGAATTTGCCCGTATTCTGAAACTGGAAAATATCGTTACCGACGGTATCTCGGCACAACACCCCTATGGGGCAATACTGGCCGCCGCCCTGGCCGAAAAAGTCGATGTTGTTCATACTCATCCGCAACTGGTTTACGTGCCGCAGCAAAAAGCTCTCGACAGCCTTAATGACGATTTCGGAGACGCGCTCTACTTGTTGGAATACGAAACTGAAGGTCCGGTAAACTGGACAAAACACTCCGGAGTTACCGCGCTAATTGATACCGATAGCCTGCAATTGCTCAAGCTTCAAAAGAAAGATCTCCTACAGATCGACTACAATCTACTGGTGCGTAGCAGACTGTTCGACCTTATTATCGGCGATTGGGACCGTCACACTAAACAATGGGGCTGGGCGCTTCAGCAGAGAAATGATACCCTATTCGCCATTCCCGTGGCCGGTGACCGCGACAACGCCTTTTTTAGCTTAGATGGTGTGATCCCTACCATAATCTCCAGCGAATATGTAGAACCTCATGTACGACCTTTCGATGAAGACATCGACTATCTGCCGGGTTTGGTATACCCTTTCGATGTATATTTTCTGAAGGAAGTACCCCGAAGCACGTTTGCACAACAGGCAGCATTTTTACAACAACAGCTTACCGATGAGGTAATCGAGGAAGCGCTACGCAGCTGGCCGGAACCTATTTACAAGTTGAATAACGACGAGATCCGGTCGAAATTAAGATCGCGACGTGACCAAATCCTGGAGTACGCTTTAGAGTTTCATAAAATCCTACAGGAAAAGGAATACCTCAACGAACCCCTGAAAGGCTCGGACGATATTACCCTCCCTAAAGACTTACTTCGCTGTTTTAATTGTAACTGATCTACATAGGGGAAGTGAATGGTGAATAGTTAGTAGTTAAAGGTGAAAAGAGAATCTATTTACACTAACAAAATATTAGGACGGAAATTGAAAGATCAAATAACAAGCACCAAATCATAAATAAATTCCAACTTCCAAGTACCAAATCACAAATAAAATTTAAGATTCAATTAGTCAAAATTGAACCTTGGTAATTGATTATTATTTGTTTTTTGAAAATTGTGATTTGTGATTTGTTAAGAGTGAGTGGTGAATAGTTAATAGTTAATGAAAAACTCCTTAGTACGTCAGTAACTGCGCCTCAGCGGCGATTCCTTAAAATTCAATGAATCGGAACGGGAGATCTGTGTGGTGAGAAGAATTTATAGTTGAACTATTTACTATTGTTTATTGCTATTTTTTATTGAGTAGTAGGGGGTGAGAAGTGAGTGGTGAATAGTTAGTAGATAGTAGTTAGAGGTGAAAAGAGAATCTATTTACACTAACAAAATTCTAGGACGGAAATTGAAAGATCAAATAACAAGCACCAAATCTCAAATAAATTCCAACTTCCAAGTACCAAATCACAAATAAAATTTAAGATTCAATTCGTCAAAATTGAACTTTGGTAATTGATTATTATTTGTTATTTGAAAATTGTGATTTGTGATTTGATAAATGTGAATAGTGAATAGTTAATAAAAATCTGCTTAGTACGTCAGTTACTGCGCCTCAGCGGCGATTCCTTAAAATTCAATGAATCGGAGCGTTAAGCCCTTGGTGCTGTTTGAGGTGGCTTGCCACCGAGTTCAGCAAGCGTAGTGAAGATGAAGTAGTAATTTTAGGAAACGTTGGTGCAGCGCTAGACCTTTTTGGTACTTTTTACGGCAATGGTAAAAAGTACAAAAACAACTTTATTGCTGTGAGCAATCTCGGAATAGCAAATCAATAATTCCACTTCAACTTTATTTAAACAAAGGCCGATACAACCCCCACCAACGTATCACCAGCACCAGGTTGATAAACCCAACTACAAAAGCGGGCCAGGCTTTGGCGAATTCTCCATTGGCAATGCTAAAGATGAGAAAGGCCACCGATAAGGGTGCTAATACTATCAGGATAAAAGGTGTCCATTTGTTGAAGACCAGAAATAGCCCAATGATGATCTCAAATATATAGAGCGCCGGTAAATATACAGCCACCGAATCCAGAAAATCCTGGGTTAGTTCGGGCATGGCTCCATAGGTGGAGGGTAAAAAATGAAAGAATCGATTAAGGGCATACAAAATTAAGAATAAGCCCAAAACAATTCGTAAGGCCATGTAAAGAGAAGTACGTGATCTCATGGTAAATATGTTAGGTTCAGCCATACAATCTAATATGGATAGCTGATATTGAGGTCACTAAATTAGCGGTAGTTTTCAGGATGAAATATGATTTTGGTCATGATGGTATAAACAAAAAAAAACCGGAACAAATGTTCCGGCTTGATATATTGGCCGCCAATCAACTAGGAGTTCACGGTTTCTTCGATGTCCTCCAGGCGCTTCACTTCATTTAAGCTATTCTTTACACGCATCAGTTGCTTGTTCAGCATACTGGTGGTCTCAGGAGTGAAATTCTGATTTTCAAGGACATTCTCATATGTATTCACACTGGCTTTTTCGCCACGGATGCACTCTTCCAGTAAGGCTTCATCTGTTGAGCTGCTTACAAAATTCTTTACATCCATCCAGCTTCTGTGTAAGGCGGCTTTAGTACTTCCACTATCTACCGGCTCCTCGTTCAATCTTCTTATCTCACGATCGATCTCTGTGGCAAAATGACTGCGTTGAACGGCGCGATCTTTCAGGAATTGTTTCAAATAATCGCTTTTTGCATGCTCCATAGCCTTCTTATATCCGGCCTCGGCATCGTAGTTTCTTTCCAATATGTCTTGTAGACTATCTACAACGTTATCATGAATGTTTTCCTTTGCAATCTCTCTAGTCGTTTTCATATCTATTTTTTGTTTTTTAGGGTTAATAATATGTATATAACATAACCTTCAGAAACGAGAAAAGCAAGTATTTACAAGGGTTTAGCAGTAGTTTAACGGAAATAGGAAGATATGTTAATAGTCTTAAGAAATGTCTTTAGAAAACATTAATAGATCGATCTATAAATGAAAATTTTGTAGATAAAATTTGTTGGCGAGACGCTGTTCAATGCTTTGTTACGCTTACCAAAACATCATCATTAGCTTCAGAAATACAAAAAAAAATACGCCCTATTAAAAATAGGGCGCATCGATCAACTAACACAAATTAACAAAAACTAACTAACCATTAGTAAATCCAAGTATTCATAGTTCAGTCCGCAATCTTAACATTTTTGCCCAAAATGAAGATCTATCATTGTTCTACGCTTCGGATTCCTGATAACAGTGTCAATCGACTTTTTTAAAACTGGTTAAGTTCATATAATAATTGTCATTTTTTTAATTCTTTCTGAAGCTGAGAAGCCTCACATAATAGTTTTTCTAACTTGTCTTTTGTTAGTGGCTTTGTGATATAACTGGAACACAAACCACTTTTCTTACTTTTCTCTATATCCGAATCGTTCTTCGACGATGAGAGGATCACTATTTCGATGTTATTTTTCTTAAACAAATCCATCGCATCGAACTTTTCGAGCAATTGAAATCCGCTCAATTCGGGCATATTGATATCGAGGAATATAAGGTTGGGAAGCTTCCCGTGGTTGGGATTGGCTTTCTGCCCCAGGTTTTCGAAATATCGCAATGCCGACACTGAACTTGAAAACATGCTCACAAAAATGTCACTATCCAGGTTATGAATAGTTTGCTGGCTAACAAACAGGTCTATTTTGTTATCGTCAATGAGCATTATGTACTTTCTTAAGTTCATAATCCGGCAGTTGTTACAATAGAATTTGGCAATTTTATTTTAACCCTGGCGGTTGAAACATCATTCCTTCTTACTTTAATTTTACCGTGTAGGATATCCACTATATTTTTTAATACATAAATTCCCAGTCCGGCACAGGACATACTGTAATCGTTCACAAACTGATTGAGATCGAAAATTTTATGCGATTCTAAATCGGCTAATGAAACCGCATCATAATCCACTTCAATTTTTGCTGTGGTTTTGGTTGTCCATATCTTCAACCTAATGATACAATCTTGATCATCACAATCGAAGTGGCTATAATTAATGGCGTATTGCAATAGGTTTTTTACAAGAGAGGTAAGCAGTTGAGGATTACTATAAAAAATGTGTTCTGTCTTAATATCCAAATCGAACGTCACCAACTCGAAATCGTCATATTCCCGTAGGGAAGCAAAAGCATCCTGCAAGATCATGTTGAAGTCTATTTCACCAATTGCGCGATTATTTTCGGATATGATCGAAACAAGCGCCAGGTCATCCAGAAGTTGTTTTCCTTTTTCCAAACTAGTTTCCAACATCCTTATTAGAGCTAGGGCACTGCTGCTAATAGATTCTTCTTTAAGTAGGTTGATCAAGCCTTCAGCAGAGCTAAAAGGGGCTTTTAGATCGTGAGCACATCGATATAACAACAAGTCCAATTCCCGCGATTTGTTGTCCAGATCTTTTTCAAGACTTTTGCGCCGTGATATGTCTACCATAATCGCGCTGTAATAGGTGTCTGGACCTGCTTTGCACTTTCGTATTTCTAATTCTAAAGGAAATCTCTTGCCCGCTTTGGTAAGTCCGTTTAACTCTACAATTTCCCCGGCACCATTTTTATTTACGGTTCTAACCGACTGATACAACTTCTTTATAGACTTATTTTCGTCTTCTGCATCTAATAACATTGTGAGGGGTCGCCCCAATACTTCAGGCGCCGAATAGCCGAAGGTATATTCGGCACTGGAATTCCATTCGGTAATCTTACCTCTGGTATTGGCCACAACGATCATCGCAATATTACCAGACTTTAGTATCGCCTGGTATTTGGTTTGCAATTCTTTTAACTGATGATTCATAGCATTAAGTTCAGGTTTGTCTTGGGGGGAGATTAGTTACATACGAATTACAATAAGCTAGAGCCTGTTCCTTGGTGTCGAAAATTTCATAAGGGATATGGGCATCGTAAATGCGTTTAAATGAATTAATCGACAATTTAATTCCAATCTTATGGGATATAAATGTTTCAGCAATTCTTATATTTTTTAATGTCTTACTATTTGAAAACAACTTTGCCGCTTCAATACTATATGTTCCAACTGCATTTCTCAGGTCTATGCAAAATGGAGTGATCTTTCCCTCGCACAAATCTTCTATCGCCATCATATATTTTTCCAAGTACAATTTGGACAATCTGGTAGATTGGTCCTTATTGATAATTTCTATAAATAGTATTCCGTCAGAATACCAGAATTTTACATTATCAATTACAATTGGACCTTTCATATTTTAGATCGGTTTAAAAGGTAAAGCCAATCTATATGCCAAAGTGTAGGAGGAAGGCCAAATAATTTCTTAAAGCACTGTATGTGTGTTATTTATATTTTTTTCTGAAAATTGAATAGAAATTTTTTCTCTCGGAATAGCGTTGCCTGAATGCCGAAAAGTAATGTATCCACGGTATGCCGTGTACTTAGAGAGGTCTTTGTATCTTTAATTTTTTCATGCGATCGCGAAGTGTACTGGGCTTGATATCCAACATAAAAGCTGCTCCATTTGGCCCATCGATTTTCCAGTTACTTTTTTCGAGCACATTTATAATATGAATTCGCTGCGCTTCATTTAGGGATAAATTTGAGTGTTTGACCGGGCGTTTCCCACCGCTCATTCCCGTTTCGAATTCGAGGATCTTCAAGGTGTTAGAATTAGAGAGAATAACGGCTCGTTCTATTAGGTTCTCCAGCTCACGGATATTTCCGGGCCAGCGGTAACTCTGCATTTCCCGCATCGAATTATCGGAAATAAAATTGATCTTCTTCCTGTAGATCTTACTAAACTTATCTACAAAGTGTTCGATTAAAATAGGGATATCTTCCTTTCTTTTCCGTAAGGGTGGAACCACAATTGGAAAGACATTTAACCGGAAATAAAGGTCTTCTCTAAAACGTTTCTTAGCCACTTCCTTTTTTAAGTTCTTGTTAGTAGCCGCAATCACGCGTACGTCCAGCTTACGCACTTTTGGATCTCCTATCTTTTCGATCTCTCCTTCCTGGAGAAACCTGAGTAGCTTCGGCTGCATAGTCAATGGCAATTCACCAATCTCATCGAGGAAAAGAGTAGCTCCGTTGGCCAATTCTATCTTCCCTATCTTATCGGCTATTGCCCCTGTAAACGAACCTTTTTTATGCCCAAAGAGTTCACTCTCGATAAGTTCTTGCGGAATTGCGGCGCAATTAACCTTAATTAGAGGAAAGTCCTTCCGGTCGCTTAAATTATGAATGGCTCTGGCCAGTAGTTCCTTTCCGGTTCCGGTTTCTCCAAGTAAGAGAACGGTGGCTTTAGTGGGCGCTACCTGCTCCACCTCGTTTAATATCTTGCTAAAGACATCGCTTCCGTACACCATTTCTTCAAAATTGAAGACCATCTCTATTTCATTCCGAAGATATACGTTCTCATGTTCGAGTTTGTTCTTCAATTCATTTAGTTCGGTCACCGTATTGGATAAGGTTACATTTAGTTTCTGTAATTTTTCTTCGGCCATCATCCTATTCTTACTTTGAACCATCAGAGACACCAAATTGGCTACCGAAGTGGCGAATTCTTCCTCATCTGCAGACCACTCCCGTATTGAATCAATGTTTTCAAAGCAAATGATCCCATAATAATCTCCTTGCCCCTGAATAAAGACATCCAGTAAGGAGGTAATTTTATTAGGTGTTAAATATTCTTTTAAAAAAGCCTTGGTAATAGGATCATTTACAGCATCTGATACGTTAATGGTCTTATTTTTTGAAAGTGTTTCAAAATAAGCTGGGTTGTCTTCTTTTTTTAAAATGGCTCCTTTGTCGAACGCATTACTACTTTTATTAAATAATTTTTCGCATTCGATCTCGCTGCGGTCCTCGTTAAATTTCCAAACACTTACACGATCTACATTTAGAACCCTGGAGGCGAGTGATGTGATCTTCTTCAGTGATTCATGATAATCGGAACCCACCAAACTAGCAAGTTCGAGGATTGCTTTTTTTCTCTGATTAGATTTTTCGGCAGTTTCCCGAAGCATATTTTCAACCTGTATCTGTTCGGAAATATTTTTAATTGTATTGAGCAGAGCAATAAATCGTCCGTCTTTGTCCTTAATACTGGATGTAACTACCAAAGTTGGAAATCGCTCTCCGTCCTTCCGCATTAGATCTGTATAAAAGTTATTTCCCTTCCCCTCTTTTGCAAGATTAAATTTAGATTGAAGATCTTCGTAGTTTTCCGGAGGCCAATATTTAAATGGAGCCTTTGTCCCCACTAATTCCTCCCTGCTAAAACCTGTCATTTCCATGAGTGCAGGATTCACATCGATACACGTACCCGATAAATCTGTAATAACCAGTCCATCGTTGATCGACTCAATTACTTTTTCCTTAAATTCTTTTTCCTGCCGAAAAAGTTTTGCGATACGTTCTCGCTCGGTAAGGTCTATAAGAGAGGCAAGAATATAGGATTCATCGTAATACGCTAAATCAAACTCATAGATATACACTAAAACCGAACGTTTTTCGCCATGTTTAGTAGAGATCACAAGTGGAACAGCCACGTCGTATGATGATTCCGTTGCTGCAGCAATAGTAGTATCGGCGAGGTCAAACCCCAATAATCCAACCGTTCTGGAATCCACACCCAGTAATTCATCCTCATTAAACCCGGTTAGTTTAAGGTATTGTTTATTTACGGTGATAAATTGCTTTGTTTCGGCCGAAAGCAGACATTTAGGCACCGGGCTCCGATAGAAGAGTTGGGCGAAAGCATCACTGTTAAAAAATTCCTGCCCCGGGGTATTTTGAACGGTTTGTTTATTCATCGGTGTCAGTACATTACTTAATGTAATTATCAAAAAATAGCGCAAGGCAATTTTTCCTGGTACGTCAAAAAATTATTAAAATCAAATGCACGTCAAATAGACGCTATAAGGGGAAGTTAGTTGAGCCGGCAAAAATAGTTCATTACCAATAATCAAAAAAATACAACAGCTCAGAAATGTTAACCATATGTTCCTAATTAGTAAGATGGGTACTCTTACTTTTCTAATTTAATAAAAATTAAGCAGGAATAGAAATATTTCTCACTTGGAAATGGCGAATCATGTGGCTTTTATCCCAGGAACTCGGGTATTCCTGCCTGCAACGTTCTGGCGTATAGACCTTATGGCAAGGGGTATTTTCGGAATGAAAACTAAAAAAAAATAAAAACCCAATCCATCTAAGGTTAGGCTACCTATTGGTTTGTCATTCTGAATTTAATTCAGAAACTAAACAACTTCACTTTACTCGGGGTATCGAGTTTCCTCAGCCACCTCATAAAGTCAACACAACATTTTATTAGACAATTTGAGCTTCCTCAACTTTGTCATTCTGAACTGGATTCAGAAACTAAACCACTTCACTTTATTCGGGGCATCGAGTTTCCTCAGCCACCTCATAAAGTCAACACAACATTTTATTAGACAATTTGAGCCTCCTCAACTTTGTCATTCTGAACTTGATTCAGAATCTATGCAGCCTGGAGAAGACTTGATAAAATTGGGAATGGATATGCACACCGGTAACCCGAGACCAAATAATATTTATTTCGTAATATTATTAAAAAAATAAATGAAACATATAATTCTATCATTCTTCTCGATTGTATTTCTGCTTACTTCATGTTCAAAAGAAGCCAATAAAAATGTGTTCACAGGAGCTATTGTTTTAACATCACCAGAAGAAATCGCAGAATTTGGGGCCAATAATTATACAAAGGTTGAGGGTAGTCTCTCAATAATTGATGCCGATAATGCCAATCAGATCACATCCCTTCAACCACTGCAATCTTTAATAGAGATTAGCGGAGAATTAAAAATCACCTGCCCGTATCTTGAATCATTATCTGGTCTCGAAAGCCTTTCGAACGTTGGAGTTCTTGATGTGAACGGTTGTGATGCCTTGAGCAATATGAACGGGCTGAGCAATCTTTCCTCGGTTTCTTTCATGGAGATAATTAGCAACCCATCGTTAACCAATTTGGATGGGTTACAGAGATTGGCTTCCGTAGGGATATTTCGATTGATTGATAATAACTCCCTTCAAAATTTAACAGGATTGGAAGGCCTCAATAGTATTGAAGGAGTTCAAAGCTCTGGTGGAAATCGAGGTTTTTATATTGCTTCAAATGAATCGCTTGTTAATTTGGCCGGACTAAACAACCTTTCTACAATCAAGGGAAAGCTAACGGTAAAAGAGAATAATGCATTAACCAGTTTATCGGGTTTAGAAAACCTGACAGATGTTTTATCTGGAGTCTTTATTGAAGACAATCAAAATTTAATCAATTTAACGGGCTTGGACAACATCAATTCCATAGGTGGCAGTTTAGTCATCGACAATAATGAATCATTACAATACCTAGTTGGCCTTGAGAGTCTTTCAAATATCCTATCCGGTCTTCTTATTTCAGACAACTCATCTTTGGAAAGCCTTAATGGACTTCGAAATATAAATATTGGAGCGTCGTCAATATCTATATTGGATAACCCTGTATTAACAGATTTCGGGAATATGCAAGTTACATCAACAGCTATTGGGGGTGTTAATATTCAGAATAACCCTTCATTAACAGGTATTGGAGGCTTAGGAAGTATTTCGAGTGTTAGTAAGACGATTGCAATCCGTAATAATGCCGGTTTATCCAATTTAGCAGGGTTGGGGAATCTATCCAGTGTGGGACAACAACTTCTTATTGCAGACAATGATAACTTAACATCTATTGCCGCTCTACAAAATTTATCTGCGGCTAAAAATATACGAATTGGTGCTAATCCTTTATTAACCAGTCTTACGGGCCTGGGGAACCTAATCAATGTGGAGAGACAGTTCAAGATTGATAACAATTCGTTATTGACTGATTTTTGCAGCCTGAGGCAAGAATTGATCGTAAATTTATTATTCGATTACTATACGGTTACCGGCAATGCCCATAATCCATCAATTCAGGATTTAATAAATGGAAACTGTAGTTTATAATATTATTTCCATCCATTACGCTTGCTCTGCAGGCACAGGTGCTGCTTAACGAATGCGTCACGATAATATTACAAAACAAAAATGGCCCAGCCAACTACGGACAAGCTTCTGGTTGACCTTAAAATCTACATGATCGATTTTCTGTTCCCTAATAGAAAAAACCTTTTCTCTTTTAGCCATTTTTTAAAGATAAGGAAGGGCTTGATTTAAGTCTTTTTATGTAACTTTAATAGATAACTACCTAAAGATCAAACGAAATGAAAAGTGATTCTATAACTAATAGGATATTGTTTATGCTCTTTCTTACAATTGTTTCGTTCGGTTGTAAGGATGCTACTACTTCCGCTACTGCTGAATCTCCAGATCTAATTACCGAAGCCACCGAATCGTCGACCAAACTATCTTCAACTTCAGATCCAAAAGACAATGGCGAAGTACGGTTTATACTTGACGGCGTTGAGTGGGTGAGTGGACCACCAGGTCATCCCGAAATGAATTTCGAAGAAGAAGCCATAACAGATGATAAAACCATGGTACGTATTGAAGCATATTCTGCCGATGGTTCGAGTTTCGCACTTACAATTTTTAAACAAGCGGGTATCGGACCAGGTACCTTTTCAATCACCGATCCGGGAATGCGGGGGTTTTACGCAAACAATAACGCAGAGGGAGACACATATCTAACTAACGGAATGGACAGTAATCCAGGATCTGTGACCATTTCAAGTTTAACCGAAGTCGGAGTGGAAGGAACATTTCAATTTGCGATACGCAACTCCGGTGATCCGGAAGATATCAAACAGCTAACCAACGGAACTTTTAATCTGAAGTTTACACGTATTTAGATTGAAGCAAAGGATTCGTATTCCTTTGAGAATGTAATTAATCCTCCAAACAAAAAAAGCCTCCTTCGACACTTCGACATGCTCAGTGCATCGCAGGCTCAGGGACCTATGTTTAGTCTGCTCAATAAAACCTCTTAAAACAAAAAAAGCCTCACCAAAATTGGCAAAGCTTCTTATTGGTTTGTCATTCTGAATTTAATTCAGAAACTAAACCACTTCACTTTACTCGGGGCTTCGAGTTTCCTCAGCCACCTCATAAAGTCAACACAACATTTTATTAGACAATTTGAGCCTCCTCAACTTTGTCATTCTGAACTTGATTCAGAATCTAACCTGCTTGCCACACTTTAGCCCCCAACACAATATTTCAAAAGACTAACCAAACATCCGCTTCTCTGTTTAGCGAGCCCAATCATATAAATCACTATTTTTATTAAAACAGCCAAGAAAAATTAGATCTGATATGGGTATAATACGGTTTACCATTGTACTCCTTTTCACTATGAGTGTCCTCTCCTGTAAGAACGAGGAGCAGTGGGTGAGTATGGAAGTGATGGCCTCAGCCTATAATTCCACCAGAGCACAAACCGACGCGAATCCAAACATCACTGCCTGGGGAGACACCTTATATCCTACTACAAAGTCCATTGCCGTTTCAAGGGATCTAATTAAAAAAGGGCTTACTCATCACACCAAAGTAAAGATCGAAGGATTCGAGGGTATTTATGTGGTGAACGATAAGATGCATCCCAAATGGCGCAATAAAATTGATATTTATTTTGGCACCGATGTAAAAGCGGCCAGGCAATGGGGGCGAAAGAAGGTAAAGATCCAATACTTATGTGAATAAAATGAAAATGAAAAGACCTATTACAACCCCAAACAAAAAAAGTCCCCTTCGACACTTCGACATGCTCAGTGCATCGCAGGCTCAGGGACCTATGTTTAGTCTGCTCAATAAAACCTCTTAAAACAAAAAAAGCCCCCTTCGACACTTCGACATGCTCAGTGCATCGCAGGCTCAGGGACCTATGTTTAGTCTGCTCAATAAAACATCTGAAAACAAAAAAAGCCTCCCTCGGCTACGCTCGGGACAGGCGAGATTCCTCTTTCAACAAACAACATTATTGAACACAAAAAAAGCCCATCCAATAGGATAAGCTTCTCATTGGTTTGTCATTCTGAACTTGATTCAGAATCTAAACCACTTCTCTGTTTTCACAGAGACAACATTATCCTGGCCAACGCGTCATCTGGCCCCTTCGCTAAAAAAGGTCCACTGGACATTATCTTCACGCTTGGTCCGGTCTGGACGAGACTCGAACTCTCTAAATTATTATTTATAGAAATTTAATTAAATGAATCAATAATCACGACATCAATTTAGAGAGTTCTTTTTGAAGATATTCATAGCGCTCCTTTCCTAAATTAGTTGATCTTAATATGGCTGTCTTATCTTTGTATAGTTCTCTATCCGTAAATTTCACTCTCTTTCTTGCCTCATTGCATACAAAAAGATAAAATTCCTTTTCTTTAAAGTTAAAGACATCTACAGCATCTTCATTAACTAAACTCCAAAACAAATTTCTCATTGTATAGACACCTAACGACTCCAATATTTCAAATAAGAAATGACCCTTTTCCTCAGATTCAAGTATTACTCTAACCTCTTTAACCACCTCAATAAAATCAAATTCGTCTTCATGATGATCTAGTAGAACTCCGATTTCATGGTTGTTAATTTGCGAATACTCATAAAGATTCATAGAAGAAATCAACAAAGTATTCTCATTGAAATAGATCTTAGCATGTAGATTATTTATTGGGGTCAACTTAAGCTCAGAAAATGAATTTAACCAATTAAATTCTTCCTTGCTTAATGAGTTCTCCCGGTATATAATATGGGCTTTATTTACTTTCGATAATGTATCGGTTAAACGTACTTTAAGCCTTTTACTAATTTTTAAATAAGGCGATACTAATACTAAATATTTCTCAGCTCCCTCTAAAATATTGTCGATCTCAGAGTTAATTTTTGTTGTTCCAATTACTTCCAATATGTCACTTTCTTTTTAAGTTAGAATAAAAGTCATCCTTCTGTTGTTCAGAGCTCGAATATAAGCACAAATCGAGTTTTATAAGTCTGAATTGATAAAAAGTCCAGTGGTGAATTCTTTAGGTTTATTCTATAAATTAATCAACATTGAATTGGACATAGATCTCTGGCATTCATATTCCGATTTATACAACTATTATTATACTGAATATTTCGTAGCTGTCCGTTTGAATATTAGTTAATAAAAAATGTTCATTAAATGATCAATTTTCATTTATTGAGCTTAATTTGTTGATATGAATTGGGATAAAGTAATAGATCGTATAAAAGAAAACTATACGCATCCTATTTCCCTTCTTTTAGGGGTGTTGCTTATTTGGGTTGCGGTTATTCCGTTGAATGGCTTGTTGAAAGAATTGGTTCCTGATGTTAAAATTAGGTTCATACTTTATGCTTCTCTAAATGTGATTTGGTTCATTATTTGGCTTATACTTCGACACTATGTGCCAAAAAATAAAAAAGGAAATTTAGGTATAGTTATAGCAATTCGTTCAGAAAGTCAGAAACAAAAAATTAGATTAAAAAATGACTTCACACGAACGTTAAAAGCGTTAATTGCCGAAAATAACATGAATGACTTAATCAACATTATTTATATGTCTGACAGTCATTCTAAGAAATTAATTAGCGTAATACAAAATGCTAAAATTAAACCTAAAAAATGGGTAAAATTGAGGAACAAGGTCAAAGCCCATTTATATATACACGGCGACATAAAAGAAAGGAAGGAAGGACAAAATAAGTACTTCCTAGCGATAAATTCTACAGTTGTCCACTACCCTCTAGATCAACAAAGAAAGTCGAGAATGCTAAGAGGAATAGATCAAGTTTGGGTAAAAAATTACGTAATACCTGAAAATATAGAATTTAGCGGGTTCGAGCTATCAGCAAAATTCACTTTTATAGGTGTAAGATTCATCATAGGATTAGCGGCATTTCTTTCTGGTGACGTTGAGTTGGCACTTAAGCTACATAAAAATCTCTATGATGAATTAAATAACGATAGCACATACAGGAATCTACCACCAATAATTAAAAATAATGTAAAGTATTCACTATCTGAAGAATGTCAAGTTTTAGCGAGATATTTTTATCAACACAAAGGTGATTTCAGAAAATCTGAACAATTCTTAAATAAATCGTTTAATTATTCCTCTATAAACTATGGTGGATTATTGCTTTTAGCGATTATCCAGTTTATTCATCATAATGACCCAAAAAAAGCCTTAGCCACAATTGAAAGAGCGAAAGCTTACTCTAAAGGAGACGGTACCTGGAAATACAGCAAAGGTTTTTTACTGATGCATCAAGAAAAGTTTAAAGAAGCCTACCGTGTCTATGAAAGCATAGTCAGGAATAAATTCGACTATGAAATTTATCGTGCAGCAGAAGCCATAGATTTTAACAAATCAGTGTTGGTTTCGAATCCGAAGCATTTACAATCTTATTTTATTATTGGGATTCTTTATTTGGAAAAAATAAACAACCCTCCTTTAGCCCTAGAGATTTTTGAGAAGTTCCTCCTTGAAGCCAAGGGAAAGAAAAAATACAAATATTTATATGATAAAACAGAATTACTACTTAAAGAAACAAAAGAGATATTAGGATTACCATAAGTAATAATAGTGGTACACTTTTTCACAGAGGCGTAAACAGAGGTACACATTTTACCCAAAAAAAGTTCACTTTACCACTTAAAATAACTACAAACAAAAAAAGCCCATCCAACTAAGGATAAGCTTCTCATTGGTTACTGATTTCTCAGTACCACATCACGCTTTAGCGTGACAACACAACATTTTTATTCAACATTACTCAACTCGGTGGCTGAGCTTGTCGAAGTCGCGGTCTGGACGAGACTCGAACTCGCGACCCCCTGCGTGACAGGCAGGTATTCTAACCAACTGAACTACCAGACCAATTTTCCTGCCCTTTTACAAGGACCCCGACAACAGCCAGGCTTCGAAGAAATTGCTTTTCAGCGAGGGCAAATATAAGACGATTTTTAGTTGTTGCAAACAAAATAATTAAAAAAGATATTCCTAAAATCGATTCCTTCTTCAATAATAGTAGTGAGTAGTGAATGATGAATTGTGAGTGGTGAATACTTAATAGAACGATAGTAACTAGCATCTTTGTTCTTTTCCTTTTTTTGCCCCTCCAAAAAAAGGAGTAAAAAAGAGGCCTCTTCTAAGGTATTTTCAAAAAGGCTTTCGCGTTTTGAAACCGGTTCCAAAACTCCGCGTCGCTTCGCTCCTGAATCTCGGAGCTTTTGTTCACCTATACTAACGAAGAGGAGTTTTCCGGCTACGCCGAAGCTAAATTTTATAGTGAGAAGTAGATAAAAAACTGCTTAGTACGTCAGTAAATGCGCCTCAGCGGCGATTCCTTAAAATTCAATGAATCGGAACGTGAAGCGCTTGGTGCTGTTTGAGGTGGCTTGCCACCGAGGTCAGCAAGCGTAGTGGAGATGAAGTAGTAATTTTAGGAAACGTTGGTGCAGCGCTAGACTTTTTTGCTTCTTTTTTGGGCAATGCAAAAAAGAAGAAATATGTAAAGAAATTATTTAATACGGCATGTCAAATGCGAAGCATTCATGAATTCCTAAAACAATATTAACGCGTGAATAATGAAAATGAAGAAAAAAACTGCAATAGGAAAAAAGCAAAACCCCAGGCTTTACCCAAACTTCGATCGCTCCACCAAATAGGTAGTAAGGATCTTGTTAAACCCTTCATTGATATCGGCTCGCACATACTTTATACCATACTGCCCGCATTTCAGCTGCAACTCATTAAAAAATCCGGCCACGGCCGCCTCGTAACTTTCTTTTATATTATCGGCATATAAATTTACATGCTCCCCGGTCTCCACATCCACAAACCGCTTGGGACGATTACTAAAATCAAACTTCAGTTCCTTCTCCTTATCATAGGTGTGGAACAAAACTACTTCATGTTTGTTGTACTTTAAATGCTGAAGCGCCTCGAACAATTTCTTTTCCTCCAGATCACTCTGAAACATATCGGTAAACAGAAATACCAACGATCGGCGTTTCAATTTTTCGGCTATCAGGTGCAAATGAGCATAGGTGCGGGTCTGCTTCGATTCTTTAGGCCGTACAATCGCCTCATTCAATTTCCCTAACAACATCTGGTGGTGGCGCTCACTGCCTTTTTCAGAGGCATAGAATTCGTATTCATCGCTGTATATACTCATCCCAACCGCATCCCGCTGCCGTTTTAGCAAATTCATGATGGCCGCAGCTGCCAGGGCCGAAAAACCAATCTTATTCAGGGAAGTAATACTAAATTCCTTCACTTTCGGATAATGCATGGAACTGCTGTTATCCATGACCAAATGACAACGTAAATTGGTCTCTTCTTCGTAGCGTTTGGTGTAAAGCTTGTCCGTCTTCGCATATAGTTTCCAGTCGATATGCTTGGTGCTCTCACCTGTGTTGTAGATCTTATGTTCGGCAAATTCGGCAGAGAAACCGTGAAACGGACTCTTATGTAGCCCGGAAATAAACCCCTCCACTACCTGGGTAGCGAGCAACTCCAGATTCTTAAACCCGGTAATCTCGTTTATTTCTTTTTCTAAATTCATCTCAAATAAAAAATCTCAAATGTCAAGCACCAAAGCCCAATTCATTCAAACAAAATTGCACTGTGGAAATAGAATGAACCTTTAACAATTCACTACTCACGATTCACCATTCACTCTATAATCCCGTCTACAATACCGTACGCTACACTCTCTTCGGCACCCATCCAGTGATCGCGGTTAAAATCTTTTAATACTTTTTCGAACTCCTGACCGCAATTGTCGGCCAGGATCTTCGCACTTAGCTCTTTGGTCTTCAGGATCTCCTGGGCAGTGATCTCAATATCACTGGCAGGTCCGCGGGCACCTCCACTGGGCTGATGGATCATCACCCTGGCATGGGGTTGAATAAATCGCTTCCCTTTCTCCCCCGCCGATAACAAAATGCTCCCCATAGAAGCACACAATCCTGTGCAAATGGTAGATACGGGACTCTTTATTCCTTTAATGGTGTCGTACATAGAGAATCCGGAAGTAACATATCCACCCGGACTATTGATATACAATTTGATCTCGTCGTGATTAAGCGAGTCCAGGTACAGCAAACGGTCTACCACGTGCTTGGCGCTTTCGTCGTCCACCATGCCCCAAAGAAAAACTTTGCGTTCGCTCAATAATTGGTTGTCTATCTGGTCCTGTACTTTATTTATTCTTTCCATAACCGTAAAATGTCCCTCCGGCGCAGTTACAAGGGTACATAATTTTAAAGGTGAAAGGGTTTGGCTGCGCGCGACCCCGGATGATTAATTAATTGTGAGACCCCGCAGCCTGGCGGGGTTAATTCGATTGCGAAAATCTTAAATTTTCAATCTCACTAAGATAAAAAAAGGCCTGACATTACGCCAAGCCTTTATCAATAATTTAAGTTCTTGTTTAGTTCAACAAAGAATCAATTGCCTCGGTATACACGTTCTTTGGTGCCACACCAACCTGGCGTCCTACTAATTCTCCTTTATTGAAAACTAATACGGTTGGGATATTACGTACCCCGTATTTCGCAGCAAATTCCTGGTTCGCATCCACATCTACCTTTCCAACCACTGCTTTGCCTTCGTATTCTTCACTTATTTGATCGATGATCGGGCCAACCATTCTACAAGGTCCGCACCATGCCGCCCAAAAGTCTACCACTACGGGCTTATCACTTTTTAATACGGTTTCATCAAAAGTTGCATCGGTTATTTCTAAAGCCATTGTCTTAATTTTAATATGTTACGCAAAAGTAGTCATTTTTTAAAGCATTCCTTACAACCATAACATTACTTTAGTTAATGCCTGTATTAGCATTTATTATTATGCGGGCCCGTGTAGTGAGCTGCGGTCTACTACACGGCTGGGCTTTCCGCTATATCCCTGTAGTAGTGTTGAAATGAACTTCGCTCTATTTCTGCGACACTACAGGGGATGCCGCTTCAATCCCTGCCCGAAATGCACATTCCCACGATCACTCTGGTATCACGGTAGGATCAATTCAGTTTGTATTTCAGCTCCATTTCCTTCAGCTCAACAAGCAATTCCTTGCTTATCTCCACCTTCTGTTTCCTGCTGGGCATATTCAGTTTTACCTTTTCTTCTACATCGTACATGGTAATATGCAACTGCTTATCCCCTTTATGCATTTTCAGCAGATCCTTTAATTCTTTTATTTTATCCTCTTTTAACTCCTCTATAGGGATCTGAAGCGTTAATTTCTTCGCCTGAAGCCCCATTACATCATGTAACAACTGTATATTGCTATATTGCAATCTAGGTTCTCCCTTCTTTCCGGTTTCTCTGTTCACCCATCCTTCTCTCACGTAAACCCGGGCATAGATAAACGAATTTGGGATGAGCAAATGCCTGTACTTGAGGTATTCCTCTCCAAAGATCTTAAACTCGAAACTATCTTCGTAATCTTCCACGGTAAATATAGCCCAGCCTTTCCCCGCCTTACTCTCCCTGTGCTGTACTTCGCTCACCACTCCACCAAAGGTTAATTCACGGTTTACAAACCGCTCCAGATCGTTAAAATCACTCACCTTACAACTACAGAAACTCTCTATCTCTGTCTTGAAATCATCCAGCGGATGTCCGGAAATATAGATCCCAACCACTTCTTTCTCTTGCTTGAGCTTTTTCATAGTACCCCATTCCTCACAGGGTGGTACTTCGGGTTCAGGTATTTGCACCTCGCTGGCATCGCCAAATAAACTAACCTGAGACGAATTCTGAGTTTCCTGGTATCGTGCCGCGTATCGCAATACCTTTTCAAAGAACATCACCCCATCCCCATCTGTATGCATATACTGCGCCCTGTGGGTATCGAAACTATCAAAGCCCCCGGCCAGCACCAGATTTTCGAAGGCTTTTTTATTGGCAGCCCTCAGGTCGATCCTCTTCGCGAGATCGAAAATGCTTTTGTATTTACCGTCTTTTCGGTTCTCCACTATAGTGGCCACCGCGTTTCCTCCAACTCCTTTTATGGCTCCCATCCCAAAGCGTATCGCGCCCTGGTCGTTTACAGTAAACTTGTAAAAGGATTCATTCACATCGGGGCCCAAAACTTCAAGCCCCATCCGCTTACATTCTTCCATAAAGAAAGTTACCTGTTTTATGTCGTTCATATTGTTGGAAAGCACAGCCGCCATATATTCGGCTGGATAATGGGCCTTGAGATAGGCTGTCTGGTACGCTATCCAGGCATAGCAGGTAGAATGCGACTTGTTGAAGGCATAACTGGCAAAGGCTTCCCAGTCCTTCCATATCTTTTCCAGAATTTCCGGATCATGACCGTTGGCTGCTGCCTGCTCGACGAATTTTGGCTTCATCTTGTCCAGTACCGCCTTTTGCTTTTTCCCCATGGCCTTTCGCAAGACATCGGCTTCACCCTTGGTAAAATTAGCCAGCTTTTGAGAGAGCAACATCACCTGCTCCTGGTAGACCGTAATTCCGTAGGTCTCCTTCAGGTATTCTTCCATAGCGGGCAGGTCGTAACTTATCTCTTCTTCCCCGTGTTTCCTCCTAATAAAACTAGGGATGTATTCCATGGGACCGGGCCTGTATAAGGCGTTCATGGCAATAAGATCTGCAAACACCGTTGGTTTGAGTTCCTTCATATGTTTTTGCATCCCAACAGATTCGTACTGGAAGATACCTACTGTCTCCCCTCTCTGGAACAACTGGTAGGTCTTTTCATCATCCAGCGGGAAATTATCGGGATCCAGCTCTATGCCGTGTTTGTGTTTTACGATCTTAACCGTATCCTTTATCAGGGTAAGGGTCTTTAAGCCCAGGAAATCCATTTTCAGCAATCCGGCACTCTCCACCACCGAGTTATCGAATTGGGTGACGTACAGATCGGAGTCCTTTGCCGTCGCTATAGGCACATAATTGGTAATATTGTCGGGCGTGATTATTACCCCACAGGCATGTATTCCGGTATTCCGCACCGATCCCTCCAGTACCTTTGCCTGCTTGATGGTTTCGGCTTCCAGGTCTTCTCCTTCAGCCAGGTTAAGTAGTTCGTTCACCTTTGGGAGTTCGTCACTTCTAAACTTTGCTCGCAGCTCCTGATCACTCAATCCAAAGATCCTGTTCAGCTTGGTCATATTAGGGATGAGCTTGGCAATGCGGTCTGCGTCGTTAAGAGGCAGGTCCAGTACTCGGGCAGTATCGCGTATAGACGACTTCGCCGCCATGGTTCCGTAGGTGATGATCTGCGCCACCTGGTTCGAACCGTATTTTTCGATCACATAGTCCATAACCTTACTCCTTCCCTCATCGTCAAAATCTATATCGATATCGGGCATACTCACCCGGTCCGGATTCAGGAAGCGCTCAAATAGCAGATCGTACTCAATTGGATCAATATTCGTTATTCCAAGGCAATAGGCCACAGCACTTCCGGCCGCCGATCCACGGCCTGGCCCCACCGAAACGCCCATTTTACGCGCTTCAGCAATAAAATCCTGTACAATTAGAAAATAACCCGGATACCCTGTATTTGCTATTACTTCCAGCTCGAAATCCAAGCGCTGTCTAATCTCATCGGTGAGTTCGTTATATCGCTTTTTTGCTCCTTCATAAGTAAGATGTCGCAAGTAAGCATTCTCCCCTCTCTTTCCGCCATCGGCATCGGCTTTATCATAAAACTCCTCCGGGATATCGAAATTGGGTAGTAACACATCTCTCATGAGTGTGAAAGGCTCAATTTTTTCGATCACTTCAGCGATATTACTAATAGCTTCGGGAAGATCCTCGAACAGTCGCTTCATTTCGTCCTGCGACTTAAAATAATACTCCTGGTTTGGAAGGCCATATCTATAGCCCCGGCCCCGGCCAATGGGCGTAGCCTGTTTCTCACCATCCTTCACACACAACAAGATATCATGAGCATTGGCATCTTCTTTATTGATGTAGTAAGTGTTGTTGCAGGCTACAAGTTTAACGTCGTGCTTCTTCGCCAGGGCGATCAAAGTTTCGTTTACCCTGCGTTCGTCCTCCTGTCCGTGACGCATGATCTCCATATAGAGGTCGTCCCCAAACTGCTCTTTCCACCAAAGCAAGGCTTCTTCGGCCTGTTTTTCACCAATATTGAGGACCTTCGAAGGCACCTCTCCGTACAAACTACCGGTAAGGACGATGATGTCTTCATTATAGGTTTCCACCACTTTCTTATCTATTCTGGGGACATAATAAAAACCATCGGTATAAGCAATGGAAGCCATTTTCGCCAGGTTGTGGTAGCCGTTCTTATTCTTCGCCAGAAATACTATCTGGTAGCCGTTGTCTTTATGAGATTTATTGGTGTGGTCTTCACATACAAAGAACTCGCACCCCAGAACGGCCTTTAAGGCTTTATGCTGTTCGTCCCTGGCCAAAGATTTGTTATAATCGTTCACTGCCTTTACAAAATGAAAGGCCCCCATCATATTACCGCTATCGGTAAGAGCAACCGCAGGCATCTTATCTGCTACTGCTGCCTTCACCAGGTCCTGGGTAGAGGAGGTGGACTGCAGTATGGAAAACTGCGAATGATTGTGTAAATGAGCAAAGCTGGTCTCCTCCAGTACAGCGATATTCTCATCTATCTCTTCGGAAGTTATCTCGGCGGGCTCTGCCGCTGCCTGTTGTTTCTTTCTAATGGCTTCCGAAGCCTTTTTCAGGTTGATATGTTTTAAACCTATCAATTCGATGGTGCCCGGGTTCTCCTCCACAAACCTTTCAAAATAATCCGGTTGCACATCCAGTTCTTCTACTGTGAAGATCTGTCTGCGTACCAATTCGAAAAAGCAACGTGCTGTAGCTTCCACATCGGCAGTGGCGTTATGGGCCTCGGCAAAAGGTTGATCGAACAGAAACTGATGTAACTCGGTTAGCGTAGGCAATTTGAACTTTCCGCCCCTACCTCCGGGTAACTGGCAAAGCTGAGCCGTTGTTTCGCTACAGGTGTCCAGTACCGGCATATTGGGAAAAGGATTCTCCACCCCTAAACGGTAGAATTCGGCTCCCATGATATTGAGATCGAAATCCACATTTTGTCCCACAAGGAATTTCGCCTTTGCGACTGCCTCCAGAAAGTGGTTAACTACTTCCTCCAGTGGTTTTCCATTTTCCATGGCAAGATCTGTAGAAATACCATGAATCTTTTCGGAGTCGTATGGGATATTGAATCCCCTGGGTTGTACCAGATAATCCCCGCTCTCCAGAAGATTTCCCATAGGGTCGTGCAACTGCCAGGCGAGTTGTATACAGCGTGGCCAGTTATCACTGTCACTTAATGGTGCATCATAGCGCTTAGGAAGCCCGGTGGTCTCTGTGTCGAAGATTATAAACATAAATACTTAGCCAATGGAACGCCGAAAAGTCTCGGCGAGAAATGATATGGTAAAAATAGAATTTTAAGCGCTTAAAGCGAAGTAAAGTTGTAAACAGTTTGATGCACTTATAAACAAAAAAACCGGACTAGTTGTCCGGTTTTTAATAGGTTTTTATCGGTTAGTAGGTAACGTTGAACTGCCCCTGGGATATCACATGATCCATGGTGAGAAAAGAAAATGTACCTCTTATAATTCGTCCTTGTATATCATGCTCTATTACAGTTATATTTCCACTGCTGGCGTCCTGGGTAACACCCTCCGGATCTGTATACTTTCCAGAAAACCCATCAAGGGTTATATCGTAATTTCCAGTACCGGCATCTACCGCTATATTAAGATCGATCATTTCGGATCCACTGATACCTTGTATACGAATACTAATTTCGTCCCTGGACCCTACAACATCGGGTGGAAGAAAATCCTCACCATCTACTCGTGCGAACAGGGTTCCGGTTCCCAGGCCGGGATCTGGTATCTCGAAGCCAAGATCATAAGGAACTTCGTAAAACACTCCTCTTTGGGCGTATAGCGTGTCTACTCCCGGGATATAGGCAATAAAGCGAAAAGTTCCACTAAGGGTTCTTTGGGCGGTATTATTATTATTTATCACTATTACACCTTCTCCATCGGGATCTGTATGGTACAACCGGCCATTGAAATCCTGAAATGATGCATAAACATTAGGACTGTCTTCGATTGTATACGTTCCCAATTCTGTAGAAGGTACTCGCAGGGTAAGGACCTCATCGGCTGTAAGGCCTTGTAATATAATGCCATTACCTCCAGGAGTCTCAGCTCCCCGGGCATCGGTCGCCTTGAAAAAGACATCGTCCAGCGATCCCTGCATCGCAGGTGAATTCAACTGGGTGTCTTCACAGCCTAAGAAGGCTACTGCTGCGAATATTGTTAAAATAATCCGTTTCATGGTTATTTGGGTAAATAGGTTCCCGACAAATATAAAAGAAAAGTTTAATCTTTTGTATTTCAACTAATAAATATAGTATCTTTGCCGTCCTTAATTATAACCGGGGTCGCGTACCCCACAATTTAATTACTATATGCCTGTAAAGATCAGATTACAAAGACACGGTAAGAAAGGGAAACCTTTTTACTGGATCGTAGCGGCCGACAGCCGCGCGAAAAGAGATGGTAAATACCTTGAGAAATTAGGTGCTTACAATCCTAATGTCAACCCCGCAGAGATCAATCTCGACATTGATGGTGCAGTACAATGGCTTCAAAACGGGGCACAACCAACCGATACAGCAAGAGCTATCCTTTCTTACAAAGGGGCTATGCTGAAAAAACACCTTGCAGTAGGTGTTCGTAAGGGTGCTATTACCGAAGAACAAGCCGAAGAGAAATTCAACAACTGGCTGGAAGAGAAAGCGAAAGCCGTTGAGGCTAAACGCTCTAATCTTGCCGATGCGCAAGCAAAAGCTAAAGCCGAAGCACTTGCTGCTGAAAAAGCAGTGAACGAAGCTCGTGTAGCGGTTGCAGAAGAAGCAGAAGCTACCGAAGAGGCAGTTGAAGAAACTCCTGAAGCTGTGGAAGCAGCGGCTGAAGAAACTACCGAAGCCGTAGAAGAAGTTACGGAAGAGGCTACTGAAGCTACTGCCGAAACTACCGAAGAAGCTGCAAAAGAAGAAGAATAAGCTTTAAACGATGCAAAAGAAGGACTGTTTCTTCGTTGGCAAAATCGTTAAAAAATATAGCTTTAAGGGCGAGTTACTTGTAAAATTAGATACAGACGAGCCCAAACAATTTCTTGAAATGGAATCGGTTTTTGTTGAAAAACACAAAAACCTGATTCCATTTTTTATTGACTCTCTTTCCCTACATAAAAGCGAACTCCTTAGAGTAAAATTTGAAGAAGTGGACAGCGAAGAGGATGCAGATTCTCTTTTAGGTTCAGAACTTTACCTCCCCCTGAACCTGTTACCACAGCTAAGCGGAAATACATTCTACTATCACGAGATCATTGGTTTCTCGGTAAACGATGTAAACTTCGGACCGGTAGGAACGATTTCGGGAGTTAATGACAGCACAGCTCAAGCTCTTTTCGAGATAGAACGTGACGGGAAGCAGATCCTCATCCCTATTTCGGATGAAATAATCGATAAGGTAGATCGAAAGGCCAAAACCATCCACATCCAGGCACCCGAAGGCCTCATCGATATCTACCTGTAATGAGCACCGCCTTTCAATTCAAACAATTTGTGGTAGAACAGGATCGCTGTGCCATGAAAATAGGTACAGATGGTGTGCTATTGGGCGCATGGACCTCTCTCGAAACCCACCCGGAGAGCATCCTGGACATTGGTAGCGGTACCGGAGTGATCGCTCTGCAATTGGCACAACGTAGTGTAGCAGAGACCATAGACGCCATCGAACTGGACCCCGATGCTTACAAGCAGTGTTCAGAGAACTTCGAAGCCTCCCCATGGAATGACAGGCTCTTCTGTTACCACGCATCTGTTCAGGAATTCGCAGCAGAAATGGATCTAAAATATGATCTCATCGTATCTAACCCACCTTTTTATACCGATGAATATAAAACGAACGATCCGGCCCGAGACCAGGCGAGATTTACAGACACCCTTCCGTTCGAACATTTATTTCTCTGTGCTATCCAGCTACTATCTTTAAAAGGTACTTTTTCGGTTATTGTTCCGAAGAAAGAACATGAAAACGTTGTGCGTATTGCCGCGCAGCACGGGCTACACCCTAAGCGTATCTGCGAAGTTCGTGGCACACCAAATTCAGAAGTAAAAAGAATCCTTATGGAATTTGGCCGGGAAAAATACAGATCGCCGGTAACAGAGCAACTCACTATCGAAAATGGCCGGCACAACTACACCCAATCCTATATACAACTAGTGAAGGATTTTTATCTGAAAATGTAGGACAATCCCCCCGCTATTTTTACATTTGTAGACCAAAATTTCATTCCATGAAACCCGATCTTTTCGAATCTCCCGATTATTATAATTTAGACGACCTTTTAACCGAGGAACACAAACTTATTCGTAGCGCAGCCCGCGATTGGGTGAAGCGGGATGTTTCTCCAATCATCGAAGAAGCAGCTCAAAAAGCCGAATTTCCTAAATCTATCATTCCCGGTCTTGCAGAAATTGGTGCCTTTGGCCCCTACATTCCTGAGGAATACGGAGGTTCCGGCCTGGACCAGATCTCTTATGGGATCATCATGCAGGAAATAGAACGTGGGGATAGCGGTGTTCGTTCGACGGCTTCGGTACAATCGTCGCTTGTTATGTATCCTATCTGGAAATACGGTACAGAAGAGCAACGAAAAAAGTTCCTGCCTAAACTTGCTACAGGAGAATGGATGGGATCATTTGGTCTCACGGAGCCGGACCACGGGAGTAACCCCGGCGGGATGGTTACCAACTTTAAAGATAAAGGTGATCATTACCTGCTTAACGGTGCTAAGCTATGGATCTCCAACTCGCCTTTCTGTGATGTAGCGGTGGTGTGGGCTAAAAGTGAAGAAGGACGAATTCACGGACTTATAGTAGAACGCGGCATGGAAGGCTTCAGCACCCCGGAAACTCACAATAAATGGTCGCTTCGTGCATCGGCAACCGGCGAACTTATCTTCCAGGATGTTAAGGTTCCTAAGGAAAACCTTTTACCAAACAAATCCGGATTGGGAGCCCCACTTGGCTGTCTCGACTCTGCCCGTTATGGCATTGCCTGGGGTGTAATTGGTGCGGCTATGGATTGTTACGACACCGCCCTTCGCTACGCCAAGGAGAGAATACAATTTGGAAAACCTATTGCAGCCTTTCAGCTACAGCAAAAGAAACTGGCAGAAATGATCACGGAGATCACAAAAGCACAATTGCTGGCGTACAGATTAGGACAGCTAAAAAATGAAGACAGAGCAACTTCGGCTCAAATCTCTATGGCGAAACGCAATAATGTGGATATGGCCATAAAAATTGCACGTGAAGCCAGACAAATCCTAGGAGGTATGGGAATTACCGGAGAATACAGCATTATGCGACATATGATGAACCTGGAAAGTGTGATCACCTACGAAGGGACACATGATATTCACCTACTTATTACCGGATTGGATATTACAGGGCATAATGCCTTTAAATAATAATAGATTATTGTTTCTGAATGGCTCCTCTTCGGGAGCCATTTTTTTAAGGTTTGCGAAAGCAGTTTCAAATTGTATCTTTAGCAAAAGAAATCGCATGTCATCCCGAAAACGCTTTGCGAGGGCTTACCGAGAAGCTCCTCGAATCCCCTTCGACGATTCTTCCAAATTTATAATCTTTAGCGATTGTCATCGCGGAGACAACAGTTTTGCAGACGATTTTGCCAATAACCGAAACACATACTATCACGCCTTATTACATTATTATAACGAAGGATTTACCTATTGCGAACTAGGGGATGGAGACGAATTATGGGAAAACCTGGAATTTAAATCCATCTTCGAGGCTCATAAGAATGTGTACATCCTGATGATGCAATTCTATCGGGAATGCCGCCTCTACCGCTTGCTTGGCAATCATGATATGGTGTATAAAAACGAACGCTATGTTGAAAAACACCTGCATAGCTATTTCGATAAGATAACCGGGAAGGATGTGCCTTTGTTTCCGGGAATTAAATTCACAGAAGGCCTTATCCTGGAACACAGCAACACAGGGCAGGAAATATTTATGCTTCATGGTCATCAGGCGGATCTAATGAACTATGCGTTTTGGAAATTCAATCGATTTATGGTTCGGGCCTTATGGAGACAATTGCAGATCTTCGGGATTGGAGACCCAACGAGTCCGGCAAAGAACTACAGGGAATTAAAGAAAGTTGAACGGCGTACCAAGAACTGGATCATAGAGAACGACAATATCTTCACCATCACAGGCCATACCCATAGACCTCGTTTCCCCGAACCGGGAGAGATCGCTTTCTTTAACGATGGCAGCTGTGTGCACCCCCGTAGTATCACAGGAATTGAGATAGAAAAAGGGGAGATCTCGCTTATAAAGTGGCACATAACCACTACAGAAGACGGCACTTTAAAGGTGAACAGGAAGTTATTGGAAGGACCAAAAAAGCTTATTTCCTATAAGACCAATTAACTTTCAGGGGCCAGCTGTACTTTTAAACCTTCTAATTGAGGTGTGATCCTAATCTGGCAGCCTAATCTGCTATTATCTTGCACGTAAAACGCTTCGGCGAGCATGGCCTCTTCTTCATCACTTTTTTCGGGTAGCTCATGGTTGCTCAATACATAGCACTGGCAGGAAGCACACATAGCCATACCTCCGCAAACGCCTATGGTACCTTCAGGAGCAAGCTCGTAGGATCTAACTATCTCCATCACGTTCATATTCATATCGGTGGGAGCATCGACCAGGTGTTCTTCTCCTTCCCGGTCGATTATGGTAATTTTTATGTCCTGCATTATTCTATGGCTTTTACAACAGCCTTGGGGGCCTCCTTCTTACTTCCGTCGAAACCTTCAACCCCACCCACGGTTGTGTATTTCATAACATAGCGCTTATCGGGATGAATTCGCTGATAGGCACTTTGACACATTAGGGTCGCTTCGTGAAAACCACACAAGATCAGCTTGAGTTTTCCAGGGTAGGTATTCACATCTCCAATGGCGTAGATACCAGGAATATTGGTTTGGTAGTCCAGGGAGTTATCCACTTTAATGGCGTTCTTTTCTATTTCAAGTCCCCAGTCTGCTATAGGCCCTAATTTTGGAGCAAGACCAAAAAGAGGTATAAAGTGATCACAGGGCCTATTAAAGATCTCGCCATTTCTTTTTACAGAAACAGCTTCTACTTTTTCCGTACCGATTATATCCACCACTTCTGCCGGAGTGATAAGCTCTATTTTACCAAGGTTTTTTAATTCCTGAACTTTCTCTACACTATCTAAAGCTCCACGGAATTCATTTCTCCTGTGAATTAGAGTCACGCTTTTTGCCACATCTGTTAAGAAAATGCTCCAATCCAGTGCAGAATCACCACCGCCGGCAATCACTACATCTTTATCTCGGTACATTTCGGGATCACGAATAATATACTCTACCCCGTGATCTTCATATTTTACGATATTGGCAATAGGAGGCTTTCTTGGCTCGAAACTTCCTAAGCCACCAGCAATTGCCACCACAGGAGCCCGGTGCTTTGTTCCCTTATTTGTAGTTACTATAAAGGTGCCGTCTTCCTGTTTATCTATAGTCTCTGCTCTTTCACCTAATGTAAATCCGGGCTGGAAAGGTTCTATTTGTTTCATCAGGTTATCCACCAGTTCCCCCGCGAGAATTTCGGGAAAGGCAGGTATGTCGTAAATAGGCTTTTTTGGATAGATCTCGGAGCATTGTCCTCCTGCCTGTGGCAGCGCATCGATAAGATGACATTTAAGTTTTAGTAGTCCTGCTTCAAAAACGGTGAAAAGCCCCGTGGGGCCAGCTCCTATTATTAAAATATCAGTATTGATCATAAAAAAAATCGTTCGATTTGAAGCGCAAACTTATTCGCTTTATATCTTTCAAAAAATGACAGTTCTCATTTATACACTCAGTACGGTTTCTATCTGAGGTGCATGTTTTTTAATGGTCATCTCCACACCACTTTTCAGGGTCATCTGGTTCACACTACATCCCACACAAGCTCCTTCCAATTGTACCTTCACAATTTTTCCATTATCGATAGAAACCAAAGAAATATCCCCACCGTCACTTTGAAGAAAGGGACGGATCTCATCCAGGGCTAATTCGATCTTTACTTGTAATTCCTTATCTGTCATCTTTATTTCTTTACGGCACTACATCCGGCCATAGTTGTTATCTTAATTGCTTCGGTTGGAGGAAGATCTTCATTTCTTCTAACAGTCTCTTCCACCACTCTGCGTGTTACTTCCTCGAAGGCGGTTTCGGTAGAGGTTGCCACCTGCAATGCTGCCGGGTGTCCTACATCGCCGGCTTCACGAATGCTCTGTTCCAACGGGATCTCTCCCAGGAACGGCACTTTAAGATCCTCGGCTAAATTCTTTGCGCCTTCTTTTCCGAAGATATAATATTTATTTTCCGGTAGTTCGGCCGGAGTAAAATAGGCCATATTCTCTATGATGCCCAATACGGGAACTTGTATACTTTCCTGCTGAAACATTGCCACCCCTTTACGGGCATCGGCAAGTGCTACGTTCTGTGGCGTGCTTACTACTACCGCTCCTGTGATAGGAAGGGATTGCATGATACTCAAATGAATATCACCCGTACCGGGAGGTAGATCGATTAGCATAAAATCCAACTCTCCCCAGGCGGCATCGAAAATAAGCTGATTAAGTGCTTTCGCCGCCATAGGACCTCTCCAGATCACTGCCTGGTCTGGCTTGGTAAAAAACCCTATGGATAATACTTTCACGCCATAATTTTCAATGGGTTTCATCTTACTCTTGCCGTCTATTTCTACCGATAAAGGGCGAGCTTCGGCCACATCGAACATAATTGGGATAGAAGGGCCGTAAATGTCGGCATCAAGTACCCCCACTTTGAATCCCATTTTAGAAAGGCTTACAGCTAGATTTGCAGTTACTGTAGATTTTCCCACACCTCCTTTACCCGAGGCAATGGCTACAATATTCTGAATCCCGGGAATAGGCTTTCCTTTGATGAGGTTCGGATTTGCCTTGGCCTGGGCTTCCACTTTGATATTTACCTGTACTTTGGCTTCTTCCGAAACCTTTTCTTTTATAGTTTTAATGATATCGGCTTCTGCCCGTTTCTTAATGTGCATGGCAGGAGTGGACATAACAATATCCACCACTACCTCATCGGCAAAGGTCATAACATTCCGTACGGCACCACTCTCCACCATATTCTTTCCTTCGCCAGCTATGGTAACCGATTCCAGTGCATTTAGTATATCTTGTTTCTTAAAACTCATACTGTTCTGTATCAACTAATTTAGATTAATTCTAAAGTGCAAATATACGCCTTAAAGTTTGTAAAATAAAGGGTTGATATCGATTTGCTTTATGGCAGAATTAAAGTCTTTTTATTTCACGACCTGCAGTCGTACAGAACCCACTAAAGCTCTTTTCCCGGATCCCAAAACAGGGTGTCGAAATTAAGGATCTGGTTGTCCTCAACCTCTACTCCTTCACTTTCCAGCAATTGCTGCATAAGGTTTGTCCCGTCAAAATGATGTTTCCCCGTAAGCAATCCTTTGCGGTTAACAACCCGATGTGCCGGGATGTCTGGATCATTGTGGGAAGCATTCATCGCCCAGCCAACCATACGTGCACTTCCTGCCGCGCCCAGGTACCTTGCGATGGCTCCGTAGGAGGTAACACGCCCGTAAGGTATCTGTTTAGCCACCTGGTAAACCTGTGTGAAGAAGCCTTCAGATTTCATGTTAAAAGTCGTTTAAGATCTTAATGAAGGTGATCACTGAAATAACGGCGGTGATAAAGCCAATTATATAATTCATGTTCCATTTACGCTTTTTTGGTTCTTCTTTTCTTCTGAAGAACTGCACATATACAACCAACATGGCGAAAGTACCCATCCCCGAAGCCAGAACAGCAGCCCAGATCCCGGGTTGTTCGAAAGTGAACCACCCAAAACCTGCAAATGTGATACTAATATAGACCCAATAAGGCAAGGGTAATAAATTGAGAACCGCCAGCAACATGCCTGCGAAATAACGATTCGTCTTAGATCGGTTCATATCCTCCGGTAGAGGCCTGCGTGTATCCTTGGCAATAAAGAAAAAGTAAATGGTAATACAAATAAAGATTCCCAGGGCCACCTTTTGTAACATATCCACATATTCGGGATGCTTGTCGAGAAATCTTGCAAAAATAAGGGCAACATAGGTTTGTAACATCACCGTAACGCATACACCAATGGAAAATAACAGCCCCTTTTTGCGGCCCTCCTTCATACTGATCTTTGCAGCCGACATATTAAGGAGACCAGGGGGGATCACCCCTACAAAAGCTGCCAGAAAACCAATGAGGAAATTTGTTACTAGGGTCATTAATAAATGGTTGGTTGGGTTAAATTATAAAAGCTATTTCAATTTAAACCGGATGTAGGTGATTTTTTTTCCTTCTTCTAGATACTGGCTTTCATAATATGTCTTGATGGAGGTTACTTCTTCCGGCGTATAGTCGTTACCGTAAACGTCGTGATGTGCATATAAAACCTCATGTCCCAGACCGTGTAAAAGACCCAGTGTATACCCATGCATAAACTCACTATCGGTTTTTAAATGAATAATGCCCTCCGGGATCAGGATCAATTTGTAAAGTTCGAGGAACTTCGCGTTGGTAAGCCTGTGCTTTGTCCGTTTGTACTTGATCTGCGGGTCTGGAAAGGTGATCCATATCTCATCTACTTCGTGCTGCCCAAAGATATGGTCTAATAATTCTATCTGGGTTCGTAAAAATCCAACATTTGGTAATCCGTCGTCCAAGGCTGTTTTGGCGCCCCGCCATAGCCTGGCACCTTTTATGTCTACACCAATGAAGTTTTTTTCGGGATACTTCTTCGCCAGGTTTACGGTATATTCGCCCTTACCACATCCAAGTTCCAGGACAATGGGGTGTTCATTCTTAAAAAATTGTTTGCCCCATTTTCCCTTTAGATCAAAGGTGTTGGATAGTATTTCGCCGCGTTCCGGTTGGATCACATTGGAAAAGGTTTCATTCTCCCTGAATCGTTTTAATTTATTCTTACTTCCCAAAAGTGACGTTTTTTGTGTTTTCGGTAAAATTAAGGAATTAAAGCCTGTAATTATTATGAGTACTTTTGTTTTTAAAGGTGAACGAACACTCTGGCAATCACTCCCTGTTGAAGCAAAAGAAAAACATCCTGGTCGCCCCGTTACACTGGGGTCTTGGACACGCAACACGCTGCATTCCTATTATCCATGCCCTACTGGATAGCGGTTATCGTGTAACTCTAGCTTCAGATGGTGCCGCCCTGGCTCTTTTAAAAATTGAATTTCCCCAATTGGAATGTTTAGAATTACCCCCCTATAACATTCAATATACACGAAAAGGCGTTTTCCTTAAATTGAAACTGCTCTTTACATTGCCTCAAATACGAAAAACCATTTTAGAAGAAAAAAAATTTATAATCGGCCTGGTTAAGGAAGGGAAGATCGATGGTATTATTAGTGATAACCGCTTGGGAATTAATTCTAAAAAGGTGCCGTCGGTGTTTATAACGCATCAGTTAAATGTACTCTCGGGGAGCACGTCCTGGCTAAGCAGTAAGGCCCACCAACGTATAATTATGAAATTTAACGAATGTTGGGTGCCAGATTTAGACGGCCCCGGGAGTTTAAGCGGGAAATTAGGCCATCTAAAGAAACATCGTATCCCGGTGAAGTATATTGGTCCTCTTAGCAGAATGAAGCCTCAGCAGCTCCCGATAAAATACGCCGTGCTTTGTTTGCTTTCGGGGCCCGAACCTCAGCGTAGTATACTGGAAGAAAAGCTTATAAAAATCTTTCGGGGTTCTGGTAAAAAGGTAGTTATTGTACGCGGAGTTGTAGAGGAAGTGGTCCGTAAACAGGAAGACTCTAATCTAACTGTAATAAACTTTTTACCTTCAAAAGAGCTGGAAAAACTTATCAATGAAAGTGATCTCGTAATTTGCAGGTCTGGATACACCACCATTATGGATCTGGCTGTAATGGGTAAGAAAGCCTTCTTTATCCCCACACCCGGGCAGTACGAACAGCAATATCTTGCAGAACGACTTGCTTCAAAAAATGTGGTTCCCTTTTGTAAACAGGAAGAATTCGAGCTGGCAAAACTGGATATGGTGTCCGGCTATAAAGGCTTGCAAGGGTATGAAAGCAATAAAAACCTCGAACATTTATTTCGCCTTTTCGAGCGTGAATGAGAATTCGGAGCCTATTCCTAACTGACTCTCAACATAGATCTTCTCGGCGTGGGCTTCAATAATATGTTTCACAATGGCTAGTCCTAAACCGCTGCCGCCTTCCCGTCTGGATCCACTTTTATCTACCCTGAAAAAACGCTCGAATATCCTGGGAATATGCTCCCGTGCTATTCCCTCTCCATTATCGGAGATCCGTACTATGACTTTGTTCTTTATAAGATCCTCTATACTTACTTCGGTAGTTCCGCCTTCTCTTCCGTATTTTATGGAATTAACGATCAGGTTGGACAACACCTGCTGAATTCGTTCCCTGTCTGCCATAACCATGATCTTTTCAGGGTAGGGCTTATCAAAAGCAAGTTCGATCTTCTTCTTGGCAGCCTTCATTTCCAAAAGGTCGAATACATTTTGAACCAATTCTATAATGTTGTGCTCCTCTTTGTAAATATTAAGATCCCCAACTTCCAGCTTAGTGATCATATCGAGATCCTTCACTATGTAAATGAGTCGTTCAACCCCTTTGTTGGCATTCACCAGATATTTTTTTCGAACACTTTTGTCCTTCATGGCGCCGTCTAGCAAGGTGAGAATGTATCCTTGTACCGTAAACAGGGGTGTTTTGAGTTCGTGCGAAATGTTTCCAATAAATTCTTTTCTGTAATTCTCCCTGATCTTCAGGCCTTCGATCTCCAGTTTTTTGTCCTGGGCAAATCGTTCTACCTCTTTGGTTAGGGTGGCCATATCTGTGGTGATCTGATTCTTGCTAAATGAAGAAGCCTCTAGTAAGGAAACATCGTCGTATATTTTCTTGATACGCTTATAGATAAATCGTTCCACCCGGTATTGAATGATAAAAAAAGAACTGAGGTAACACAAAATTGCGAAACCGATAAGGATATAAATATTAAGGGAATTCGTTGCATAAAAAAACACACCCAGGCTGAGTGTGAGAACAACAGTGATAGCAGCCGATGTATACCCGGCAAATTTATAGGCCTTCTTAAAATTCGTGGACATTAGACTACAAACTTATAGCCAACCCCTTTCACAGTTTTAAAACGTTCATCCCCGATCTTCTCGCGCAATTTTCTAATATGCACATCGATGGTTCGGCCGCCTACAACCACTTCATTACCCCATACCCTGTCTAATATATCCTCTCGTTTAAATACTTTACCGGGCCTGGAAGCTAATAGGGCAAGCAATTCGAATTCTTTTCTGGGGAGAATGATCTCCTGTTTTCCTTTCAGGATCTTGTATTCCTCCCTGTTGATGGTCAAGTTACCAATTTTCACGGTACTTTCTGCCTCCGAATCTTCTTTAAATCGCCTTAAAAGTGCTTTTACCTTGCTGATTAAAACCTTTGGTTTTATGGGCTTGGTAATATAATCGTCTGCTCCCGCCTCGAATCCCGCTACCTGCGAATAATCCTCCCCGCGGGCAGTAAGAAAGGTAATAACGGTTTCGGATAGTTCGGGGATAGCACGAATCTTTTCACATGCTTCTATACCATCCATTTCGGGCATCATTACATCCAGAACGATCAAATGGGGTCTATGTTTCTTGGCCTTCGCAATTGCTTCTACTCCATTTTCGGCAGTGCTTATCTGATAGCCTTCCGAGGAGAGATTATAACCGATGATCTCCAGGATATCCGGTTCGTCATCTACTAACAAAATACGCGTATCTCTTTTCTTCATTCTCGAGTCCTGTGTTATCAAAAGATAAAGATACTATTAATTCATTTTGCTATATCTCCTGAGGTAATTGTTAACAATAAAGTAACATGCAGTGCGGTTCGAACAATTTGAAAATGTCTGGCACTTCCGTTTAATATTTGTTTATTTTTGAAGTGCTCATCGTTAACTTTAACATGTCTGCATCTCATATTTTCAATATCAAGGATCAGGAAGAATTCATTGACCTGGCGTTAGACACCTTCCTGTTTCAATACGAGAATGTTCCTTTATACCGAAATTTCTGCGATGCCCTGGGTACCGATGTAAAAGCGGTTAGCAAACTAACCGATATTCCCTTCCTACCCATCGAATTTTTTAAACGGGAACCGATCATAGCTTCTGGTAAGAAAGAAGAGATCATCTTCTATAGTAGCGGCACTACCGGAGCTAACAGGAGTAAGCATTACGTGGCCGATCTCAGTTTATACAGCCAAAGTTTTCTGAAAGCTTTCGAGATGAATTTCGGCAATTTGAAGGACCTTTCCATTTTAGCGCTCTTGCCTTCCTACCTGGAACAAAAAGGGTCTTCACTTATCTATATGGTAGACACCCTCATTAATAAAACTGCAAATCCGAATAGCGGATTTTACTTGCACAACATAAACGAGCTGAGAGAAACCCTGCTTGATCTGGAAGAAAAAGGGCAGCAAACCTTACTGATCGGGGTGTCATACGCCCTGCTCGATCTAGTTGAAAACCACAGGTTCGAACTTAAAAACACCTTCGTTATGGAAACCGGCGGCATGAAAGGCCGGCGGAAGGAAATGATTAGGGAAGAATTACATCACATCTTGAAAATGGGTTTCGGGGTTTCTCGAATATATAGTGAATACGGCATGACCGAACTCCTCTCACAGGCCTACAGTAAGGGCGACGGACTCTTTAGCTGCCCCCCCTGGATGAAGATCCTCACCCGCGATACGGAGGATGCATTGAGTTATGTTCAAAATAAAACGGGAGGTGTTAACGTGATCGACCTTGCCAACCGCTATTCCTGTTCGTTTATCGCAACACAGGACCTAGGCAAAGTAGATGCACAAGGTAATTTTGAAATTTTAGGTAGATTTGATACCAGCGATATAAGAGGATGTAATCTAATGGTCATTTAATGAATCTAACCCCCGAAAAGCGAGCTAACGGTTGCCTGTGGCTAATCGTTATGATGATCGTACTTATCATCTCCTTTGGAGTGATTACCGTTTCCCTGGATCCGCCTGTGTTGATCACCCTGTTCATTTCGATAGGGGGCGCTATTTTCATCGCCTTAAAACTGGTAGGCAAACCCCGGTTAAAAGGAATTATAACCGGAATCGTGATCACCGTGGTGATCCTGGGTATACTTACTGCCGGCTTAAGTTTTCTGTTCACGCTGTTACAACCTCGAAGTGAAAGCACTGCTTTTAAAGTAGAAGAATTTGTTAAGAAAACCTACAGACTTGAAGGGACAGATTCTGTCGAGGTGTATGCTTCAAATCGAGTTTGGCGTGATAACTTCGGTAACGATTTCAATACCACCCTAACCGTTCGGGTGAAGGATTACACCAGGTTGCGGGATCATATTTCTGGCTATCAACCGGGTAGAAGTGGAAATTTCTGGGGAGACCTGTACGATTATATCGAACGAACAGACCGGCCTGCCCTCGATATCATTATGGATAGTTTCAGAATTATTCAGAAAGAAAAAAAATTAAACCGAATGGAATTCGCAGAGATGGTCGTTTCATGTATACAAGACATCCCTTATTCCTTTGTATTCCAGGAAGCCTGCCTGGCACCACATAACTACGAAGAATCTATACGGGAACTACTGCAAAAATGTCCCGACTGTTGTATAGGAAATATCGCCTATGGCATACAAAATCCGGTCTCGTTCATGGGCAATCTGAAAGGCGACTGCGATACTCGTACCGTTATGATATACTCCGTATTGAAATCGTTTGGGTACGATGTGGCGATCCTGAACAGCGATTTTTACCGCCATTCTATCCTGGGGATCAACCTTCCTGCATCGGGACTAGCTAAGATATACAACGGTAAAAAATATATGTTGTGGGAAACCACGGCGAAATATTATGCAGCCGGAAACATCCCGGCAACCTATAGCGATATTTCTTATTGGGATGTCGTTTTAACCAGTAAATAAGTAACGATGAATACCAAACTGTTCACACTCGCAATTCTAGAAATTTTAATATCTATCGGGATCACCGTGGCGATAATCTTTGTGTCTTTTAAGATCCTGAAATTGCTTTTCTTTCGCAGCGCCGATCTACGAGGCGATAACATGGCATTTACTATTTTCACTTCGGGCATCATCCTGTCCATAGGGCTTATCTTAAGCGAAATTCTGCCTTCCATCACCAATGTGATCCGGCTAAGTACCACTCAAACCGAGACTGTCGATACCACTACCATCATTTCGTATTCGGGCCTATACCTGGCCATTGGTTTTATTATGGCGGTCTTTATAAATGCAACGGCTTTTCTGCTCTTTTCAATGTTAACCAAAGGCATTAACGAATTTAGGGAGATCCAGCGAAATAATGTTTCGGTAGCTATACTGGTAGTGACCATTCTGCTGAGTATAACCCTAATTGTAAAGGAGAGTATCGCGCTATTGATAAGCGCTCTCATCCCTTATCCAGAGCTAACAAATTATCTGTAAGGATGTTGTAAGGTTTAAAGGCCTGGACCGACCAATATTCCAAGACAATGAAGCTATGAAAAAGATAGATTCATTATTGGTTGGTTAGTTAATTTTGAAGCCCTCGAACACTCTTTTGCTTTGGGGGCTTCGTTCATTATACAACTTTGATGATGAAGTAATTCTTCTTTCCTCTTTGCAGGAGGATGAATTGATCGTTGATAAGGTCTTCGGAAGTTAATGTATAATCGTCCTTTACTTTTTCTTTGTTTACTGAAATCGAATTCTCCTTGAGAGCTCGCCTGGCTTCGCCGTTAGATTTCAGAAAGCCTGTTCGTTCGGCTAATGCAGAAACGATATCCAGTCCCTCCGAAATATCCGCAGCGGTTACCTCGGCCTGCGTTACCCCATCGAATACATCAAGAAAGGTAGACTCATTAAGGGACTTAAGATCTTCGGAAGTAGATCTCCCAAAAAGGATCTCGGAAGCCTTCACGGCATTGCCATATTCTACTTCCCCATGTACTGTAGTGGTCACTTCTTCAGCCAATCGCTTCTGAAGCAATCTCATATGTGGCGCCGCCCGATGTTCTTCAACAAGTGCTTCGATGGTCTGCTTGTCGAGGAAGGTAAAGATCTTTATATATTTTTCGGCGTCTTCATCGCTGGTGTTCAGCCAGTATTGATAGAATTTATATGGCGAGGTCCGATTCGCGTCCAGCCATACATTACCCCCTTCACTCTTACCAAATTTGCTGCCATCACTCTTGGTGATTAGCGGACAGGTGAGTGCATAACCCTTTCCTCCGCCAATACGTCTTATAAGTTCGGTTCCGGTGGTGATATTTCCCCACTGGTCGCTGCCACCCATTTGCAGGGTGCAGTTATAGTTTCTGAAAAGATGCAGGAAATCGTAGCCCTGTACCAACTGGTAGGTGAATTCGGTAAAGGACATGCCTTCGGTTTCCTCTCCCTTTATCCTGTTCTTTACAGAATCTTTTGCCATCATATAATTAACCGTGATATGCTTGCCTACATCACGAATAAAATCCAGAAAGCTTATCTCCTTCATCCAGTCGTAATTGTTCACCATCACCGCCTCATTCTCCTTCCCGGAGGAAAAATCCAGAAATTGTGACAGCTGTTCTCTAACACATTCCTGGTTATGGCGTAAGGTTGCTTCATCCAGGAGATTTCGTTCACTCGATTTGCCCGAAGGATCACCAATCATGCCCGTCGCTCCTCCAACCAGTGCCACAGGTTTATGTCCTGTACGTTGAAAAAATGCCAGCATCATAATGGGCACAAGGTTACCAATGTGTAACGAATCTGCAGTTGGGTCGAAACCAATATAAGCAGAACGCATTTGTTCCATAAGATGTTCCTCGGTCTCGGGCATCACATCATGGATCATACCCCGCCAGCTAAGTTCTTCTACAAAGTTCTTCAACGCCATTTTTAAAGTTTCAGCAAATATAGGTTGAACCCCCAAAAGATAAAAGAATACTTCAAAAAAGACTATTTTTATAAAATGGTTCTAGTTACCGGAGGTACCGGCTTGGTAGGTTCGCATTTATTATATTTTCTTCTGAAAAAAGGAGTAGCAGTTCGTGCTATCCACCGAAAGAGCAGCAAGCTTGAATCGGTACGCGAGGTTTTTAAATTTTATACCGAAGATCCGGATTTCCTTTATAATTCGATCGAATGGATGGAGGCCGATGTTACCGATATCTCCGCGCTAAAAAAGGCATTCGAGGGAGTAACACAAGTCTATCATTCGGCGGCATATATTAGTTTTAACCCCAGGCATTTTCAGAAACTAAAAAAATCCAATATCGAAGGCACCGCTAATATTGTAAATCTTTGTATAGAACATAAGGTTTCCAAACTGTGCCACGTAAGTTCCATAGCTACGCTTGGAAGTACTACAGACGGATCCCTTATCGATGAGCAGGTAGCATGGAATCCCGAGGCTAACAACAGCGTATATGCCATCACCAAATACGGAGCAGAAATGGAGGTTTGGCGTGGCACCCAGGAAGGGGTGGACGCGGTGATATTGAATCCGGCCCTGATCATGGGGTCGGGGTACTGGCGTTCGGGAAGCGGAGTGATAGTGAACATGGTGGCGAAAGAAACGAAATATTACACCTCGGGAGGAGTGGCCATTGTGGACGTACAGGATGTAGTGAAGGCCATGATCATGCTAATGGAGAGTGAGATAAGAAATGAGCAGTTTATACTGGCAGGGGAAAATTTAAGATATAAGGAGCTTCTCTCCAAACTTGCGGCCTCACTTGAGGTAAAACCGCCATCCAAATTTATTCCTAAATGGAAATTGGATCTTGTTCGACGCCTGGACTGGCTTAGCGCAAAACTAACGGGAAGCAGGAGGCGATTGTTAAAGGCGACGGTAAATTCGATGTATAAAGAATCGTATTACGATGGAGCGAAGATTACGCGACACCTGGATTTTAAGTATACTCCCGCCGATGAAACGCTGGCAAGAATAGGAGAGAATTTTCGTAAATGATCACTCTTCAGAAGATGCAGGCTCGATCAATTCCCTGGCTTTTCGTAAACTATCCTGTTTTTGCTGGATCTTACTCTTAGGCTTAAAATTAAGGCTGTCTGTCCTACGCTGCATTTCGACGAGACGTTGTTCGATCTCAACAAAGATCTCCTTGTAGGTGTCGAGGTCTGCGTTATACCAATTATGACTCCTCACAAACTGTACGCTGTCTATATCGTATTTCGTATAAATAAAAGAATCCAGTTTAATCCCTTTCTGCCTAATAACCTTATTGTTCACACTCTTCGCTGCATTGCTTAAATAGACATCGGTAAGTATATCCACCATCTTATCCCTGGCAATGAGGTCGTCCGGCTTTTCCGGCCTTTCAACATGCTGGCATCCCATGAGCATTAACAACGATATAACTGTACAAATTCTCAACATCAGCGATTAAAGATAATTCGTTCGCCTTTACTTCTGTTAGGAAACTTCAGGTTTTCGTAGGCCAGGCAACCGTTCACGATGGTATGTGTTACCCTCGATCTGAAAGTTCGGCCCTCGAATGGAGACCAGCCACATTTATAAAGTATGTTCTCCCTGGAAACCGTCCAGGGTGAATTGCTGTCTACAAGCACAAGATCGGCCTTATACCCCTTACGTATAAATCCCCTATCCTTGATCTCAAAGAGGATAGCCGGGTTATGTGCAGTTTTCTGAACTATGGTCTCCAGGCTTAATTTCCCGTTATGATACATTTCAAATAGGGCTGCAAGCGCATGTTGAACCAAAGGTCCTCCCGAAGGAGCGTTAACGTAATTATTATTTTTCTCGTCCAGGGTATGAGGTGCGTGATCTGTTGCGATCACATCAATACGCCCGTCGTTCAAAGCTTTCAAAAGTCCTTCCCTGTCCTTGGCAGTTTTAACCGCGGGGTTCCACTTGATCCGGGTCCCTTTGGCCGCGTAATCTTCTTCCGAAAACCACAGATGGTGTATACATACCTCGGCAGTGATCTTCTTCTCTGCAAGCGGTTTCTTCTTGTCGAAGAGTTCGGTTTCCCTGGCTGTTGAAAGATGAAACACATGCAAACGTGCTCCTGTCTTCTTTGCCAGGGCAATAGCTCGGGAGGAAGATAGGTAACAGGCCTCTTCACTGCGGATCTTCGGATGGAATTCTACGGGGATATCATCGCCGTACATCTTCCTGTATTCGGCCATGTTCTTTTTAATGGTCGCCTCGTCTTCACAGTGTACCGAGATAAGTAAATCGGTCTTGCTGAAGATCTCTTCCAAAACCTTGGGGTTGTCTACCAGCATATTTCCTGTTGAAGATCCAAGAAACAGTTTCAGGCCGGCGACCTTTGTTTTATCCACCTTCAGGATCTCATCCAGATTATCATTTGTGCCACCAAACATAAACGAATAATTAGCCCATGACGATTTTGCGGCTATGGCAAATTTTTCTTCCAGCAGGTCTATAGTAGTTGCCTGCGGGACGGTATTTGGCATTTCGATAAAGGTGGTGATCCCTCCCGCTATCGCTGCTTTCGACTCTGTCTCGATAGTGGCCTTATGGGTAAGACCGGGTTCACGGAAATGGACCTGGTCGTCTATAATTCCAGGAATAAGGAATTGTCCGTCTGCATCGATCACCCTGGTGTCTGCAGATTTCACACTAATACTCCCTCCAACTTCGGCAATGCGGTCTCCTTCAACCATTACATCACCCTGGATTATTTTGCCTTCATTAACAATGTTGGCGTTCTTTATAAGAATTGTGCTCATTAAATCTCGTTAAAATCTGAACTACCGAATAAACTCCTGAATTTCATTTTTATTACTCCAAAGATGGCTTCAGAAATTATTCCACCGCTCATCTTCGATTCCCCCCTGGTACGATCGGTAAAAACCACCGGTACCTCTATAATTTTACATTTTGCCAAATAGGCCTTGAATTTCATTTCGATCTGGAACGCGTAACCTACAAAGCGGATCTTATCGAGTTTGATCTTTTCCAATACATGTCTGCGATAACAAACGAAACCGGCTGTGGTATCGTAGATCTTCATTCCGGTGATGAAGCGTACATATTTAGAGGCTAACCATGACAGTAATACCCTGCTCATGGGCCAATTAACAACATTCACCCCTCTCACATAACGCGAACCAATAGCGAGATCGAAGCCTTCTCTATCACATGCATTGTACAGTCTTATAAGATCGTTGGGATTATGCGAGAAATCGGCATCCATTTCGAAAATATATGCATAGTCCCTTTTCAATGCCCAACGAAATCCCGCTATATATGCCGTTCCCAACCCCAATTTCCCGCTTCTTTCAAGGATGTACAAACGATCCTCGAATTCCTGTTGAAGGTTTTTTACTGCAACTGCGGTCTCATCGGGCGAGTTATCATCTACCACCAAAATATCGAATGCACGCTGAAGAGAAAAAATATTGCGGATCAGCCGCTCTATGTTCTCTTTTTCGTTATATGTAGGTATTACCACAAGGGCATTCGACATAGGTTGTATTTTCGGCAAATGTACCTCTTTTTATGAAAATAAACTGCGCATTTATAGCCATTAGAATACTTTTTCCGAAGGGTAAAAACCGCTAACTTTACTGCCAAAGGAGAACACTTGGAATATATTACACGAGATATCATTTCGCAGGATTGGATCACTTTTTTATTAGTGGGATGTGTGGTCCTGTATACCATAACGAAATATTTCTATCCTCAGCGATTTCAGGAGTTTATCTTGCTTCCTATAACCAATAAGTATTTCCTGGTACAGGGTAAGAATAACGAAATTCAACATCCTTTTAATATTATTCTCTTTATCGCTCAGATCATCTCGGTTTCATTATTCATTTACCTATTGATTAGCACCACAAACCCAGACATAATAAGCGGTAACAGGTGGATCTTTGTTCAAATTTGTACGGCCTATGCAGGTTTTGTACTTGTTAAATATTACCTGGAAAAGATAATCAGCACCGTTTTTTCACTGGAATCTTATATTAACCAGTATTTATATGAGAAGATCACGTACAGGAATTTACTCGCAATGGCTATTTTCCTTGGAAATCTGGTGTTTTTCTACATATTTCAACCAAGCTTGCTGGTGCTGCTTGTTTTCTTCGGAATTTTGATATTGTTGAACGCTGTGAGTATGTTTTATAGTTATAAAACAAATGGAAAACTTATTTTTAGAAATTTCTTCTATTTTATTTTGTATCTTTGCGCACTTGAAATTTCACCCTATTTTATTCTTTACAAAGTATTTATAGATGGTGGTGAACTTTAAAAGTGTAGCCTATGAAAGTGAAGACTATTTTGGTATCACAGCCGGAGCCTAAAGTTGAAAATTCACCGTATTTCGATTTGATCGAAAAACAAAAGGTGAAAATTGATTTCAGGCCTTTTATTCATGTAGAAGGTGTTTCCAGTAAAGAGGTCCGTTCGCAAAAGGTCGACCTTGTAAACTACACGGCCATTATTCTTACCAGTCGTAATGCGGTAGATCATTTCTTCCGTATTGCAGATGAGATGCGTTTTAAGGTTCCCGATACCATGAAATATTTCTGCCAGAGTGAGGCTGTTGCCTATTATCTTCAGAAATATGTGGTCTACCGAAAGAGAAAGATCTATGTTGGAAAACGCACGTTCCAGGAGTTAACCCCTCTGATCAAGAAATACAAAACAGAAAAATTCCTATTGCCTTCTTCCGATAAACTAAAACCGGAAGTTCCCACTATATTGGATGAGTTGGCGGTAAACTGGAAGAAAGCTACATTTTACAAGACTGTAGTGAGCGATCTGTCCGATCTGCGTAACGTATATTACGACATCCTTGTATTCTTTAGTCCTAGTGGTATACAATCTCTTTTGGAGAATTTCCCCGATTTCGAACAAAACAATACGCGTATCGCTGTTTTTGGTAATACTACCATCCAGGCAGCTACCGATAATGGCCTGCGGGTAGACATCAAGGCGCCAACACCGGAAACGCCGAGTATGACCATGGCCCTCGAAAAATACATAAAAGAGGTAAATAAGAAATAACACCTATCGATAAAAAAAAACGCGCTGGGAAACCAGCGCGTTTTTTTATGTTAACTATGTAACTACTCAGCGATAGGTGCCCCGGCCATGATCTCTTCATTTGCGTATTCGGCAAATTTTTCGAAGTTATTCTTAAAGGACTGGGCCAGCTGTTTTGCTTTTCTATCATAGGCCTCCTTATCGGCCCAGGTATCTCTTGGATTTAGAACTTGGGATGGCACGTTAGGACATTCCTGCGGGATGTTCAATCCAAAAATAGGGTGAACATGGTAGTTCACATTAGCAAGTTTACCTTCCAGGGCAGCAGTGATCATAGCCCTGGTATATTTCAATTTCATACGTTTCCCGGTTCCATAAGGTCCTCCGGTCCAACCGGTATTCACCAACCAAACGTCTACCCCTGCATCCTTCATTTTAGCGCTTAGCATTTCGGCGTATTTTGTAGGGTGTAAGGGCATGAATGGAGCTCCAAAGCAAGCTGAAAAGCTTGGTAACGGCTCATCGATCCCTTCTTCGGTACCCGCAACTTTTGCTGTATAACCACTTATAAAGTGGTAGGCAGCTTGTCCGGGTGTAAGTTTAGAGATAGGAGGTAGCACCCCGAAGGCATCGGCCGTTAGAAAGAAAATATTCTTCGGATTATGCCCTATAGAAGGGACCTGAATATTGTCAATATGATATATAGGGTAGCTAACTCGAGTATTTTGAGTGATCGAAGTGTCCGAAAAATCTACTTTCCCGTTTTCATCCATGATCACATTTTCGAGGATGGCACCAGGTTTTATTGCCCTGTAGATATCGGGTTCGTTCTCTTCGGTGAGATCGATAACCTTGGCGTAACATCCACCTTCAAAATTAAAGACCGTATTCTCTGCTGTCCAGCCGTGTTCATCATCCCCAATTAATCTTCGATCCGGATCTGCAGATAAAGTTGTTTTTCCTGTTCCGGAAAGCCCGAAAAAGATCGCCGTTTCACCGTCGTTACCTACATTGGCAGAACAGTGCATCGGCAAAGTCTTCTTAAATACAGGAAGTTCGAAATTCAAGGCTGAAAAGATCCCTTTTTTAATCTCTCCGGTATACCCCGTTCCACCAACGATAGCAATTTTTCTCGTAAAGTTTAAAATGGCGAAATTATGCTGGCGGGTACCGTCCACTTCCGGATCGGCCATAAACCCGGGTGCGTTCACTACGGTCCATTCAGGATCAAATCCTTCCAGTTCGTCCTCTTCAGGGCGAAGGAACATATTGAATACAAATAGGTTGCTCCAGGGATATTCGTTGATCACCCTGATATTAGTACGGTAATTAGGATCGGCACATGCGTAACAATCGCGCACGTAAACGTCTTTACCAGATAAATAGGAGGTGATCTTATCGTACAGGGCATCAAATTTATCAGGATCGAATGGAATGTTGATCTTTCCCCACCATACCCTGTCACGGGTGATGTCGTCTTTTACAATAAATCTGTCTTGTGGTGATCTTCCGGTAAATTCACCTGTATTAACCGCCAAAGCTCCGGAATCTGCCTCCGTACCCTGGCCTTTTCTTAATGTTTCACTGTGAAGTTTTTCAGAAGATAATTGATACTTAACTCTCGCATCGGCGATTCCGTAATTTTCCAACGAAATCGATTTCGAAATATGATTGTGATCGATCATTATTATGTTGTTGTTGTAGGCTACAAAAATAACAAAATCGTAACAGATAGACCGTAAGATTAAGATAATTATCCCCTGTTAATTGTTAACAAACCAAATCCCAGTCGAAGCCACCCCAGAATCAATAGTAACCCCCCAACCGGGGTAACAGGCCCCAAAAATGAAAGATCGAACGGAAACAAAGTGCGAAGTGCGAGTAGGTAGATCGATCCCGAAAAGAGGACAATCCCACCCAGAAATAACCAGAACACCCATTTACGAATACGGGCAGGGATCACGGTAGCAAATCCCAAAATAAGCAGTGCAATTGCATGATACATCTGATATCTCACCCCCGTTTCGAAACTCGCAAGCGCATCACCTTCAACCAGTTTCTCAAGTCCGTGTGCTCCAAAGGCCCCAATACCAATAGTTAAAGCGGCTAAAAAGGAGGCTGTGACCGTGATTTTTTTATCAAATTGTATCATGATAGATATTACATTTTAGTACATTCGTCCTTGAAAAACGAAGTCCCTAAAATTACGAAAAACCGTTAGATGCGAAACATATTAATTATAGGTGCCGGCCGTTCGGCAACCAGCTTAGTTCAATATTTATTAAATAAATCGCAGGAAGAAGAACTTTTCCTCACTATAGGTGATATTTCTATCAATAATGCAAAGAAATTGGCCGCCGGGCACCCCAATGCCGTGGCCGAGGTATTGGATGTTCACAATGAACAGGAACGTCGTGATGCCGTACAAAACAGCGACCTGGTGATTTCCATGTTACCGGCTCGTTACCATATAGAAGTGGCCCGGGATTGTTTAGAATTTGGAATTCATATGGTTACCGCCTCTTATGTGAGCGACGAAATGCAGAGCTTGCATAATAAAGTAGAATCCAAAGGGCTGGTATTTATGAATGAGATCGGGGTGGATCCAGGGATAGATCACATGAGCGCCATGCAGGTTATAGACCGTATAAGGGATAACGGAGGAAAAATGCTGATGTTCGAGTCGTTTACCGGCGGATTGGTAGCTCCCGAGAGTGACGATAATCTGTGGAACTACAAGTTCACCTGGAACCCGAGAAACGTGGTGCTTGCGGGACAGGGAGGTGCTGCAGAGTTCATTCAGGAAGGAACATATAAGTACATCCCGTATCACAGACTTTTCCGAAGAACCGAATTCCTGGAAATTGAAGGGTATGGTCGATTTGAAGCCTACGCCAACCGAAACTCACTAAAATACAGAAGCATTTACGGCCTTGAAGATATACTTACCTTATATAGAGGGACCATCCGACGGGTTGGTTTCAGTAAAGCCTGGAATAGCTTTGTACAATTGGGAATGACAGACGATAGTTATATCATTCCTAATTCGGAAGAGCTTTCCTATCGCCAGTTTGTAAATCTCTTCCTTCCATATTCGCCAACCGATTCGGTAGAACTTAAACTACGCCACAACCTAAAGATCGATCAGGATGACCTAATGTGGAACAAATTACTCGAACTTGATATTTTCAATAAGGACAAAAAGATCGGACTCAAAGATGCGACCCCGGCTCAGGCGCTTCAGAAGATATTAATGGATAAATGGACCTTGAAAGAACACGACAAGGATATGATCGTAATGTACCATAAGTTTGGGTACGAGTTGGATGGCGTTAAGAAACAGATCGATAGTAATATGGTAGTTAAGGGCGAAGACCAAACCTATACTGCCATGGCGAAAACCGTTGGGCTACCGGTGGCCATAGCGGCCCTTAAAATATTGAATAAAGAAATTACAACTCCAGGAGTGCTAAGGCCCATCGCCCGGGAAATTTACGAGCCCATCCTTAGAGAATTGGAAAGCTTCGGAATTAATTTTAAAGAAAACTTTACAGATTACCTGGGTTATAATCCGGATAACATAGGGGGATAAAAAAAACCCGCTCGAAAGCGGGTTTGTGAATTATATCTTGTTAGTCCCTTCCTCCCAGGAAGATGCTTATAAAATACAGCAAAGTAGCCAACGATCCCAGGGCAGCTACCACATAGGTTCTGGCGGCCCATTTAAGCGCATCCTTCGCACCGGCATATTCCTGCTCATTTACCATATTGTTATTCTGAAGCCAGGCCAATGCCCTGTTACTGGCATCGTATTCTACAGGCAGGGTGATAAACGAAAACACGGTTGTCATAGCAAACAAACCTATTCCAATTAAAAACACCCAATTCCCAAACGCAAGCCCGGAAAAGGTAAGTACAAGCCCGGCCATGATCACGAAATTAGACAGCTTACTGGCTACTCCTACCATAGGTACTATGGACGAACGCATTTGCAACCAACCATATGCCGTAGCATGCTGTACAGCATGGCCACATTCATGAGCTGCGACCGCAGCAGCGGCAGCATTACGTTGCATATACACCCCTTCACTAAGGTTAACTGTTTTAGTTTTCGGGTTATAATGGTCTGTTAGCATCCCCGGGGTAGAAACTACCTCAACGTCGTAAATACCATTATCACTTAACATCTTTTCGGCAATCTCCTTTCCACTCATTCCATTTTGCAAATGCACTTTAGAGTACTTTCTAAATTTACTCTTTAAGCGGTTACTCACATACATGCTCACTAAAAAGATCGCACCCGCGAGTATATAATATCCCATCATAGCTTATAAATTTTTTACTGTTTTAATATACAATCTTATTAGCAAAAAGTGTGCTAAATTTTAGCCTACTATATTGATGATCTTCCCGGGCACAACAATCACCTTCTTTGGCGTTCTACCCTCCAAATAATGGGCTGTCCGCTCATGTGCCATTACGGCAGCCTCGATGTCATCTTTACTCATATCCAGTGGCAACTCCATCTTAAATCGCATCTTGCCATTGAACGAAACCGGATACTCCTTTGTGCTCTCCACCAGGTAGCTTTGGTCGAACTTAGGGAACTCGGCTGTTGAAATACTTTCACTATGCCCCAGTTTACTCCATAATTCCTCCGCTATATGAGGTGCATATGGTGAGATGAGAATTAGTAAAGGTTCTAATATTTCCCGCGAGGCACACTTCTGGGCAGTGAGTTCGTTTACTGCGATCATAAAAGTAGAAACCGAGGTATTAAAACTAAAGTTCTCAATATCTTCTTCTACTTTTTTAATGGTTTTATGTAGGGTCTTTAAATTGTCGCTCGTCGCTGCATCTTCGCTTACATTGAAACTCCCTTCAGCACCACTGTGATACAACTTCCATAGTTTCTTAAGGAAGCTGTGTACTCCCGTGATCCCGGCTGTACTCCAGGGCTTGGCCTGTTCCAGCGGACCAAGGAACATCTCGTACATTCGCAGGGTATCGGCTCCATAACGATTACAGATATCGTCGGGGTTAACTACATTGTACTTGGACTTGGACATTTTCTCTACCTCCCGGCCCACTTTAAACGTCCCGTCATCTTCGGTGATGAATTTGGCATTCTCAAATTCAGGTCGCCAATTTTTAAAGGCTTCTATGTCTAGTTCGTTTGATAGATTTACTATGGATACATCTGCGTGTATTGGCTGAACAGATAAATCATTCCTTTTACTCTCCGTAACAAGAGTGTTTTCGCCTTCAACTCGATAAACAAAAGCGCTCTCCCCCAGGATCATCCCCTGGTTGATGAGCTTTTTTGCGTGTTCCTCCACCGGCAGTTGGCCACGATCGTACATGAACTTGGTCCAAAAACGGCTGTACAACAAATGCCCGGTAGCATGCTCACTACCCCCAATGTATAGATCTACGTTCTTCCAGTAATCTAAAGCCGCCTTACTGGCAAACTCTTGCTCGTTATGCGGATCCATATAACGGAACATATAACAGCTGCTTCCTGCCCAGCCAGGCATAGTATTCAATTCGAGAGGAAATACTGTTTTGTGATCTATAAGCTCATTACTTACCACCGCTTTCCCGGCTGTATCCCACGCCCATACATCGGCACGCCCCAAGGGTGGATCACCATCCTCGGTGGGCAAGTACTTCTCTACTTCGGGAAGGACTAAAGGCAGATGTTCGGTTTCTATCATCTGTGGGAGTTCGTCTTTATAATAAACCGGGAAGGGTTCGCCCCAATAACGTTGCCTAGAAAATACAGCATCGCGCAGGCGGTAATTCACCTTTCCATATCCGGCTCCTTTTGCTTCCAAGGCTTCAATCACCTTACTTGTGGCCTCCTTGTAGGTGAGACCGTCAAGGAAATCGCTGTTTGCGATCACCGTATTTTCCTTATCGGCAAAGGCCTCTTCGGAAATATCGACCCCATCAAAGATATTGGGGATGGGAAGCTTGTAATGTTTGGCAAAATCGTAATCCCGCTGATCTCCGCAAGGTACCGCCATCACGGCTCCTGTACCATAACCGGCTAGCACATAATCCCCAATCCATACAGGGATCTTCTCCCCACTGAAAGGATGTACCGCATAGGCTCCGGTGAATACTCCCGAGATAGTTTTTACGTCGGCCATACGTTCCCGCTCACTACGCCTGGCAGTAGCTTCCACATAGGCTTTCACTTCTTCTTTTTGTGCTTCGGAAGTAATTTTAGCCACCAGTTCATGTTCCGGGGCAAGCGTCATAAAACTCACGCCAAAGATGGTATCTGGGCGTGTAGTGAAGACCTCTATCGTGTCTTCAAATCCTTGTAGATTGAAAGAGACCATGGCACCTTCGGAGCGGCCTATCCAGTTTGTTTGCGAATCCTTTAGCGGCTGTGGCCAGTCGATCGTTTCCAAACCATCCAGCAGGCGCTGTGCGTAAGCGGTGATCCGCATACTCCACTGCATCATTTTTTTTCGGATAACGGGAAAGCCCCCTCGTTCCGAAACCCCGTTCACTACCTCATCGTTGGCCAGTACAGTCCCCAGTTCGGGGCACCAGTTTACCTCGGTTTCGGCCAGGTAGGTGAGCCTGTATTTAAGGAGTATTCGTTGTTTTTCTTCTGAAGTGAATGAATTCCATTCGTCTGCAGTAAACATATCTACATCATCATCGCAAGCGGCATTTACCTGTGTATTCCCTTCCGAAGAAAATATAGAGATAAGTTCATTTATATCTTTTGCCTTATCGGCATCCTTATCATACCAGCTTTCGAATAACTGAATAAAGATCCACTGGGTCCATTTATAATATTTGGGATCGGAGGTGCGTACCTCCCGGCTCCAGTCGAACGAAAATCCTATCTTATCCAACTGCTTTCTGTAGCCTTTGATGGTGGTACCGCTTTTATCCACGCCTCCTTCTATATTCACCAAGGTGGTTTCGGCGGGGTGCTGCCCGGTTTGAATTGCATATTGTTCGGCAGGTAAACCAAAACTATCGTATCCCATAGGATGCAGTACATTATAACCCTTATGGCGCTTGTACCTGGCATAAACATCGCTGGCAATATAGCCTAGCGGATGCCCTACATGCAGCCCCGCTCCAGAAGGATAGGGAAACATATCAAGCACATAGTACTTTGGCTTATCACTTTTATTTTCGGCTTTGAAGGTCTTATTTTCGGCCCAGAATTGCTGCCATTTGGCTTCGATATCGTTAAAATGATACTGACTCATAATTTGTTTTAGTGCGAAGGAGCAAATTTAAGATTTCTAAGCAGAAGTACGCCCGTTTCGCCTTAAAAATTAGGCTGTAAGAGGTTTCCCGAATACAGTATCCACAACATGGATAAAATAGCCGAAACGTTCATGGCGATTCCAAAAAGTTTCATCTGAAACACCGAATACGGCTTCGCCCGGAATAGAAACAACAGATCGATCACCAGCCAGATGGAAAATACAGCAAGAAAAGCTGAGAGCACATGATCGTTAAACCAATAATAAAGGATGTATACTTCGGAGAGAAGCAAACCTAGCATGATCAATTTGGATGGAACCCTGCCAATAACGGTGGCAGTTGTTCTTTTTCCTCCTTGTCTATCGGGTTCTATGTCCATGATCTCCCCCGCCAGATGCGCCTGAAAAGCAAAGAGACACAGGTAGACAAGTGTTTGCCAGGGGATCATTTCAATCCGGTTGAGAAGCACACTGAACAAAGCAGTAAATACATATCCAATCTGGATAATGATCTCGAAGGGCGGCCTTTCCTTTAAGCGAAAGGGCCTGAAATTATATAGTACATTGATGGCAACCATAAAGAGAAGTAACAAGAACATCTTATATCCAGCCAGAAAGGTAAATAAGATGATAAACGGCAGTACCACTAAGGTTATCTTTAGCGGAGTTCCTCTTAGTTGTTCTTTCGAAAAACGTGCTCCAAAGAGGAAATTTCCCTTCCTTTTATTGAAGGCATCGGCCTTGGTATCGTTAAAATCGTTCAGGCCGTAGACAAGATAATTTAAAGGAAAGGTAACGAAGAAGAGTCCGATCCAAAATACAGTTTGGTTCCAGAACTGGGTGGCAAAACTAAAAGGAACCAGATAGATCCAGACAGTTGGAAACCACAATCCGGGCCGCGAAATTTTCAATTCCTGAAGAAGTTTAAACTTGATCGCTCTTAAATTTATCTATCAAAAGTAAGCCTATTTATAAGATTGTTGAAACTTTCTTCGTTAGTAGGTAATTGAACTGAAATTCATTGTATTTTTACGGTCGATAAGGCTTAATGTATGGCTACAGCATTCGAAAAGTATCAAAAAAGACGTTTAATCTCTTCTTATTTCTCGGTAGTGATTAGCATCTCCCTGGTGCTATTCCTATTAGGGATATTGGGGCTACTTGTGTTGAATTCGAAACGGGTGGCAGATCATTTTAAGGAACAGGTTCCTATAGTTATTTTTCTGAAGGACACAGCCAAGGAGGTTGAAATCAACCAATTGAAGCAAAGTTTACAAATGGCAGATTATACGCGTTCTGCAAACTATGTGTCCAAGGAAGAAGCCGCCGAAATTCACATGGCCGAAATTGGAGAGGATTATGTCGATTACCTGGGTGATAATCCATTATTGAACAACATAGATGTACGCCTGAATGCAGATTTCGTCACTCCCGAAAAAGTTGAGGAGATCATTGCCGAATTAAAAAGCAAACCATTTGTAGACGACATAGGGTATGATAAACCCCTTATCGAGAAGCTTACGCAAAATGTAAAACGCATTAGTTTCTGGGTGCTTATAATAGCAGCAGTTTTCCTTATTATAGCCATCCTTCTTATAAATAGTTCTATCCGTCTTTCGGTATATGCCAAACGTTTTACCATTAAAACAATGCAGATGGTGGGCGCAACCAAACAGTTTATAAGGCGTCCTTTTATATGGAAAAGTGTTCGATTAGGGATGTTAGGTTCTGTCCTGGCCATGGGAGGTATGGCATTGGTATTATATTATCTCAACAAAACCTTCCCCGAATTAGGATTAACAAGAGACCGCACTTTAATTGTGTCGCTGTTTGTGTTTATTTTTCTGATGGGGCTGATCATCACCTGGATCAGTACATTTTTCGCTACTCAACGTTTTTTAAATTTACGTACCGATGAATTGTACTATTAAGAAAATAACCATATTACTTGTACTCCCACTGCTTTTCTCAAGCTGTATTATTCAGAATCCAAAACCCGAGGATTGCGATGTAAAAGAAATCGTGGTGACCAGGATCTATGAAGGCGGTACCCTGGATATAGTCTTTGCCGAAGAAAATGGAGATTTTTACTACATAAACAGAGGGTTAGAACAAGGCTATACCCTCTCCGAACTGGAAGAAACAGTTTTAAATAAAAAAGTTACCTTGCACCTGGCTAAAGTGATAACAGGAACTTCCAATCATATTGCGCAATTAGCCATGGATGACGAAATTATCTTTACTGAATTCAAATAATCATGGGAGAGAAAAAACGCAAAGAAGCAGCGAAGGTTCACAGCTTCATTTTCGAGAAAAAAAATTATAAGTTCATGCTTATCGGATTGGCATTTATCACCCTGGGATTCATCCTTATGGCGGGTGGCGGTAGCGACGATCCTAATGTTTTCAATCCGGAGATCTACAACTGGCGACGCATACGCCTGGCTCCTGCACTTATCCTTATTGGTTTTGGGTTTGAAGTGTATGCCATCCTGTTGAATCCGAACCAAGAGAAATAACCCATGAACATTTGGGACGCTATTATCCTTGGCGTTGTACAGGGTTTCACCGAATTTCTACCCGTTTCTTCCAGTGGACATCTCGAATTGGGGAAAGCGATCCTGGGAGATACATCTGTTCCGGAGGAAAGCCTTCTCTTTACCGTGGTCCTACATTTCGCCACCGCACTTAGTACCATAGTGGTTTTCCGCAAAGATGTATGGGAAATCCTTAGCGGCCTGCTGAAATTTAAATGGAACGAGGAGACGAAATTTTCGCTTAAGATCATTATTTCCATGCTTCCGGCCGTAATAGTAGGCGTACTTTTTGAAGAAGAACTGGAGGCATTTTTTGGTGGAAACATCGCATTTGTGGGTGCCATGCTTATAGTAACGGCCGTACTATTATGGCTGGCAGACCGTGCAAAAAACACAGGTAAAAAAGTTTCGAACAGCAACGCTTTTGTGATAGGGATCGCCCAGGCAATTGCCATGCTGCCCGGGATCTCGCGAAGTGGGGCTACCATCTCTACTTCGGTATTACTGGGAAACGATAAAAGCAAGGCGGCGCGTTTTTCCTTTCTTATGGTTGTACCTCTTATTTTTGGGAAGATCGCCAAGGACATCTGGAGTGGTGATCTTTCTTCAGAGAGTGCAGACTTTACCATCCTGGGAGTAGGCTTTATTGCCGCTTTTATTTGTGGCTTGATAGCCTGTACATGGATGATCACCCTGGTACGTAAAAGTAAACTCTCTTATTTTGCGATCTACTGTTTAATAGTGGGTATTATTGCCATAATAACCAGTTTTTATCTCGCTTAATGACAGCCGAAGACTATATAAACGGCCACGTGATCTTGATTGATAAACCTCTCGATTGGACATCTTTCCAGGTGGTGAACAAGTTAAGATGGCTAATTAGAGAAAAGTACGGCATAAAAAAGATCAAGGTGGGTCATGCCGGAACCCTGGATCCACTTGCAACCGGTCTCCTGATAATCTGCACTGGGAAGTTTACTAAAAAGATCGAAGAATATCAGGGGCAGGAAAAAGAATACACGGGTACCATAACCCTGGGAGCTACCACTCCCAGTTACGATCTAGAAACCAACTTCGACCAGGAATTCGATTATTCGCAGGTGACCGAGGAAATGGTTAATGAGGCTGTACTGGGCTTTATCGGTGACATTGAACAACGGCCACCGGTTTTTTCGGCACTAAAGAAAGATGGGAAACGACTCTATGAGTATGCGCGGGAAGGTAAGGAGGTTGAAATTCCAACTCGTACTGTGCATATATCCGAATTCGAAATAACCGGGTTTTCTAAACCATACATTCATTTTAGGGTGGTGTGCAGTAAAGGCACATATATCCGTACCCTGGCCAATGATCTGGGAAAAGCTGTAGGTTCCGGATCGCATCTATCAAAACTGAGACGTACCAGTATTGGAGAATTTAAAGTTGAAAATGCGCTTTCTATTGAAGATTTTGAAGCTGGTATAACAAGTTAAAAAGCTCTTAAACTTCTGGTTTCTAAGACCATTTCAAATATTTTTGTATCATTGTTGTACCATTTGCCCCATGAAAATTGATTATTCATACCGTGCCTTCTTACTCACGTCACTTATCTTTGGCTGCTTATTCCTTATCCTTTATTCGGCCAAATTAGGAGCCGGCTTCCCGGTAGACGATTCTTCTTACGACGTTGAATATTCAGATGAAATAACCACTCCCGAAGAAGAGTTGGCGCAGTTAACTGCCGCCGAAAAACGCAATATCGAAACGAATAAGGCATTTAATGAGGCAGAAAAGTTCATTTCAGAGCTAGAAACTTCCGAAAATCAAATAGACGAAACACTGGCAGCTTTGGACGAAGCGATAAACGATTCGGAATTCGTTTCAGAAGAAGGTATAAGAAAAGCCAGGGAAAAGATTAAGGAAACGCGGGAAACCGCTCTGAAAAAGAAAAAGAAGAAAAAAAGAGAGTCGGGTTCCGGGAACCGCAATACAACCATTAGTTTCGACCTGGTGAACAGGGGTGGACTGTATATTCCTAACCCGGTGTATACCTGCGACCGGGGTGGTATTGTTGTTATCGATATACAGGTTAACGCCCTGGGTAAAGTTACCAAAACCCATTTCAACAAAAGAGCTTCCACTACCCAGAATGGTTGCCTGGTAGAAAGTGCGATCATGTACGCCGAAAAAGCACGTTTTACTACGGCTCCTTCGGTTGAAAATCAGAAAGGAACCATCACTTATAACTTCCCGGGGCAACAGTAATTAAATCAGTTCTGCCAGATCCTGTAAGGTGGTTTGGGCCTTATCTTTATTATACCAAATCTGAAGATCCTGTTTAAACGAAGGAGTTAGCGTCCCATGCTCTGCCTTGTAGTTTTCTGCCATTGTGGTAGCGGTTGAAGGCCTGGGGCCCCATTCGTTCAATATCTTTCCACTTGGGTTATCAATAGCTATTAATTTAGGGATAGAGCGCGCTCCATTCGTTAGAAAGGCGTCCATTAGCTCCGGATGTGTATCCCTATAAATTAATTTTAGATCGATGTTGGCTGTCAAAGCTGCGAGTTTATTCATAGCCGGGATCGACTGGGCAGAATCTCCACACCAGCTCTCGGTGATCACCAGCCAGGTTTGATCGCCCTCAAAGTCCTTAAACCTCGCTTCGATCTTCTCCGGTACTCGTATGGTTTTATCGAGTCGCCGCATTCTTGCGTCGTTCAGGCGAGTGTGATCTGCGTTCGCTTCGGTTAGCGGGAAACCTGAGCTAAGCCCATTAGCTGCCATCTCAGATACTTCATTTCTATAAGTTTGATAAGTAAAGGCAACTTTTAGTTTTTCACGAACAAGTTCCTCTTTGTATTTTGGTGTTATTTGCATGATTTTTTCCATAGGAAATAAGTCGGAATAGTTTTAAAAACTTACTACCTTTCCTTACACAAAAATACCACAATTATGACGAAGACAAGATGTGCATGGTGTGGAGAAGATCCGTTGTACGTTGCCTATCACGACACCGAATGGGGTGTTCCTGTTAAGGACGATCATTTGTTGTTCGAGTTCCTTATTCTGGAGACCTTTCAAGCAGGACTAAGCTGGATAACCGTACTTAGAAAACGGGAAAATTTCAGAAAGGCTTTTAACAACTTCGATTATAAGAAAGTGGCGAAGTACGATGAAAAGAAGATCGAATCCTTGCTTCAGGACGCCGGTATCATCCGAAATAAGCTAAAAGTAAAAGCTACAGTTACCAATGCCATTGCTTTTATGGAGGTTCAGAAGGAATTTGGCAGTTTCAGTGATTATATCTGGAATTTTGTAGACCACACCCCTATTGTGAACCAATGCAGGAGCATGAACGACATTCCTGCGAATACGCCTCTAAGTGACGAAATTAGTGCCGATTTGAAGAAACGCGGCTTTAAGTTTGTAGGAACTACTGTTGTTTACGCCCATATGCAGGCCACGGGCATGGTAAACGACCATGTTGTGGATTGTTTCAGATATAATGAAGTAAATAAGCTAAAAGGCTAGTTAGACCCTGCTACAGCCGGATTTAGATAGGTATTGGTCTCGATATCAAGCTTCAAAGCTTTCAGCGTTTGTTTGTAACGAAACTTCAGCATAGGATCTTTCAGAGTTTCTGTTTCAAATAACTTTTCGAACCATTTCTTGGCTTCGGCGTAATTTCCTTTAAAATAATGGCCATTCCCCAACTCTTTGTAGATAGTGGGGGTTCCATATCCTTCTTTCACCACTTGTTCGTAAACGGCAGTACGATCTACATCCTTATTAACATCTGTAGAAGATTGTGAATAACCACTCGTCGCAAAGCATACGATAAGTACTGGGATAAGTAATAAATGTCTTTTCATGCTGTGGGGCGTAAGAAAATTCGGAAGCTAAGATGCTCATTATCTGCATAAAAACCAAATAAAATCGTCGAAACACTGCTCCCAAGCCGATATTTCCACACATATAAACAGAAAAAGCCGCAAAAAATTGCGGCTTTCACGGTAAGTTTTAAATATTACAATTTGATCACTTTCTTGGTGCTGCTACCAAATTCTCCTTCAAAACTAACGAAAAGGGTTCCCTTCCATTGTGGGTTGAGATTTAAGGTAAAGACTCCGTTCCCCTTTTCCAGTTGCTCGGTCATTAACTGCTGTCCCAGCATATTGTAAACGCTAACATTAATAGTTCCCGGGATGTTGTTAAGGTTGAAGGAAACCGCATCCATAGTAGGGTTAGGATAAGGAGCCGAAATTCTGTTTGTCATTAGGTCGCCAGTTCCCAAAACCTCGGTATTGATGGTCCAGTAACCATCAGGCGCTACTATAGGCCGTGATAATACCTTCCCCGAGTTAGCCTCAGCTTCGATAAAGTATTCTACATTAGTATTGCCAATAGAAAGATCGGTGGTCCAGTTATCACCGGAAACATTACTCATGGCAGTCTCATTCCAGGTGGTTGTACCTTCTTCGCGCCACATCACGTCCACGGCACTAACACCGGAGATGTGTTTTACCATTGCATCCAGGGTTACGTCTGTATTGATATCGGCCTGATAAACCGGTTGATGCACGATCCACAGCGGATCGGCAACACCGATAGTGTGTGTAATACAATGAATAGCGCCTACAAGAGCAATAAGATTCTCACCCGAATTGTCTACGTCTATCCCCACAATATTGTAACCCGGCATCATCTCCTGCCATTGGGCCAATGCAGGGCCATCAACTTCAGGACGATAGAACGGGATCAGGATGGTTTTATTTATAAAGATCGCGTTCGTAAAATTACGATAGTATCCACCATTATCCGGGTAGGCTCCACTAGTACTTGGAGGTGCATCAATCCATTTTACACGGTAAGGAGTACCAAAAGCCGATTGAAAATTATTTAGCACATATTCAATATTAGCTGCTATCTGTGGCCCATCTGCTACACCTTCGGGATACTTACTCACTAGCAAGGTTTCTTCATCAAGTAATTTCATATGCATGTCGATGTGATTAATAACATCGTAAGGCAAAGGGGTCATTTTAATATAATTGCTTATCCCCATATAATCCATCATAATGTCGTCTATCTGGGCTTCAGTTTTAGCAGAAACCCCGTACGGATTTCCGGCTGCATTTTCATTTAATACCAGCTCTGAAGCAAAGGCGTTACCTAACCCATCCGACATATAATTACCTCCCGTATTTACAAGATCGTTGGGAGCGGTATCGGTAATATAGATAGGAATACCTGTTAAGGCTGCATGTGCCGATGGCATCACATTATCCTGAGGTCTCGGACGATTATAGATCCAGTCTGTTAATGCGCGTTCCCCTACATCGTCTGAATAGATCGTGTTTCCGGCATAATCCCGAATCCAGATACTGTCCCATGGCTCGTCCATAAAGATGACATTGGTGAGATCTACTCCATTGGAAGTTAAATAATTAGACACAGAAGCTTCGTTCTGAGTGGTGATAATCACCTTACACTCCTGTACGGCAGCTTCCACGATCTGCCTTAATATGTTCGGAAAATTGGGTTGCCAGGTGATGAGCAGGTATTCAACCTCTTCCCATTCGGCAGCCGCGCGAACCGGGCCTGTAGGCGGAGGAGTCATCCTGTTACCGCTGAAGGAATACTGGGCAATGATCTGTCTTTCGCCTTCGGTTAATCCTGCCGGTAACACCTCATTTTGCTGAGAATGTCCAACTATTGAAAATAAACCGAAAAGAATGGAGAGAATAAAAATGGGGTAAAAACGCTTCATTAGAGTGATATTAAATTGTAAAGTCTTAAAATAAGCTGGCGAAAGATACAAAAAAAAGAAGTGATTCTATTTGAGAACGAAACAATGAAACCTATACTGAAGCAGTCAACTATAACTGGCTTTTTCCCTGATTTATAAATCGTTATGCATTTTTATCAACCTGTATGGTTGGGATACGTACGATCTCAACTGTAGCGGAAGCCAACTGTACTTTACCGCCTGTCTTTTCAATTTCGGATATGATTAGATCGTTTAACAGATGCTTGGTCAATCTTCTTCTTTTATAATCCACTATATATCGTAGATTGAACTGGATCCAGTTATCGGTTAATGTAATGGCTAGCGAAGGTTCCACCCTGGCATCCTCTATGTAATAGCGCTCTACTATTGTCTTCCACTCATTCTTCGAAGCGTTTACATAATCTGATAGGTTCCCGGCGGCTATTTTCATGATGATCTCTTTTGCAAGTTCAGTATCTGAACCATATCTCACCGGGATATCGAATTCATCCCAGATAAAGGGAAAATCGCGTGAATAATTATAGATAGGGCCACGAAACACGAAAGCATTACTTAATTTCACGATCCGGCCACTGTAATTATCACTACTAACCCATTCCCCAATTTCCATCATGGTAGTGTAAATACTATCAATGTCTATAACATCTCCCTTGATGCCATTGATTTCGATTCGATCTCCGGGCTTGTAAACCTTCACGAAGAAAATATACATGGAACCCGCAATACTTAAGATCAATTCTTGAAGCGTTATAGTAATCCCTGCCGTGAGCAAACCTATCGCGAGTGTGAAATCTTTAATATTTCCCGTGAAGTAGGAAAGGCTAAGAATAATGAGTATTATATACCCAATCACTTCCACTCCTTTCTGCGATTTATATCTCGTGTTGGAATCGGGTAAATTTCGACGAAGAACTCGTCTGAAGAACTGCAACAGCCCCACAATAAATAAAACCCATAGCAGGTATTTTATTATGGCCGCCGAAGTAGGATGATCTACCATCCATTGTTTGAAAGTTTCTAAAAATTCCAAAACTAGTAATTAGAATACTAAGCTAAAGTAGTGAATTCCGTTCCACCTAATTTGACAAAAATCATGTTTCGAATAAATAAGCCATAAAACGTTCTCTGGACACCTCTTCAGCACCCATTCTTGCGAGGTGATCTGTATACATCTGGCAATCAATGAATTTATATTCTTTCTGCCTTAGATCTTCCACCAGGTGATAGAGCGCGATCTTAGAAGCATCACTCACACCACTAAACATACTTTCCCCGCAAAATATCCTTTTTTCCGGCAGATCAACCCCATAGAGGCCACCCACCATGTTTCCATCCAACCATACCTCCACAGAGCTAGCATTACCTACTTGATGGAGATTGATGTATGCTGTTTCCATGTCTTCGGTGATCCAGGTTCCTCCCTGGTCTGGCCTGGGTACGTTTGCGCATTGGCGGATTACTTCAGAAAAATTATTATTAAAAGTGACTGTAAAGATGCCTTTATTTATTTTCTTCTGAAGATTCTTCGAGACGTGTAACTTATCGGGAAACAACAGCATCCTAGGATTGGGAGACCACCACATTATGGGTTGGGCATCTCCATACCAGGGAAAGATCCCCGAGCGATACGCGAGTTTCAGCCTTTCCACCGAAAGATCCCCGCCCACAGCAAGTAATCCGTCACTATCGGCTTCAGAAACATCGGGAAACCATAATTTTTCGGTAAGAAAATACATAAGTTTTCCGGGGTCTAGATGATTAATAGTCCGGCCAGGTATACCAGGCCTCCAAGAAGCATTACAATTAGAGTGTAAGGTAAAATCTCCTTTGCCTTCAACCTGGTAATTCCCAGTAGTGGTAAGGCCCAGAAAGGTTGCATCATATTTGTTAACTGATCCCCATAGGCAAGTGCCATGATTGCCTTTGGTAGTGGCACCCCAAGTTTTAAGGCAGATTCTATCACCACCGGGCCCTGTACAGCCCACTGACCACCGCCACTGGGAACGAAAATATTAACCAACCCTGCACTGAAAAAAGTGAATAAGGGAAGGGTGGTTTCATTGGCGATAGACACGAAGAAATCGGAAATTTGCACGATCATCCCGCTGTCCCGCATAATACCCATTATACCAAAGTACAGAGGGAATTGTATCAATATCCCTGCTACCCCTTTTATAGCTTCTTCAAGCGCATTTAAAAAACTTCTGAAACTACCATGCAGCAGCAGAGCCAGGCCAAACATGAAGAAATTAAGCATATTGGGCGTGATGATATTATGAGTTAGGGCATCGAAATACTGGTAGATAAATGCGATCATGACAAGAAGCCCAAAAGCAATACCAAAAACCGGGGAGCGATCGATACGTTCTGCTCCTTTCCCGTCTGAACTTTCATAAATGGCCCCTTTGTAAACCGGAAGGTTGATCGTTGTGGCCGTTGATTTCTTCCCCAGGAAATACAGAAAAAGGGGAACTATTACCAAAATAACCATAAAGAGGGTAAGATTGAAACCACTGAAAATAGTCTCACTAAAAGAAACCACATCCGGGAGTTGCGCAGCCAGGGCAGAATCTCCCACTCCAGACATCAAGCTGGCCAGGTGACCGCTTTCTGCCACTTTTAAAGGCGCAGATCCACTCATTCCACCATGCCAGATCATAAACCCCACATAACCCGATGCGCCTACAAGCGGATAATTTATCGGGAATCCTCTTTCCTGGGCTGCATCGGCCACTTTGCGAGCCATGATCGCACCAAAGATCAACCCCAGGCCCCAGTTAAAGAATGAAACCAGCATGGTGGTAGAACTAATAAGCAATACAGCGCTTTGGGTGGAATTTACCAGGTTAGTAAGCCTGCGTATCAGGCCGTTTACCGGCTTGCTAAGCACCAGCGTGTGGCCAAGGACCAGGATGAGCATCATCTGGTAGGCAAATACCAGCAGGTCGTTGTTCCATATTCCATTTTCCCACCAGGAGAGAATAGCGAGAAAATGATTTTCGTCTTTAGGTGCTTCAGTGAAGAAGAATGCCAGCACCATGGTTACTACCGATAGGATGATCGCAATAGCGAAGGGAGATGGTAAAAACCGTTTGAATATCGTTTCTATGGCTCTGGTGATGCTCATTTTCCTGATTTAAAAAGAATCCCGCTATAGAATATACATTGCAATTCTATAGCGGGATCCTAACTTATTTTAAAACTATCATTAGAACGGCAGATCATCGTGATCCTCTTCATTAAAATCGGTTGCGGGTTCGAAAGCATCTTCCGGCGGTAAAGGCGGCATATCTCCAGATACGGCCTGCTCGAGATTCTCAATACGCCATCCCTGTATGGAATTAAAATACTTGGTCTCGCCCTGAGGGTTCACCCATTCTCTTCCACGCAAGTTTATACTTACTTTTACATTCTGTCCCACTTTAAAGTTGTTGAGCAGATCGGTCTTATCCTGAACAAACTCTATCATAATATGTTGCGGGTATTGCTCCTCGGTAGTAACAACCAGTTCTCGTTTCCTGAAACCATTGTTCCCATAGGTCTTGGTCTCATCTATCATTTTAATTTTTCCCTGTACTTCCATCGTTTTTATTAATTGTGATTCTTATTCGGTTAATATACTCCAGGCTGCTTTAACATCACCAATGAGGAGTTTCTTTTTTGCTTTTTTCTGAATTTCTTCTGAAGGCGCCAAGGTGGCATCCACGCCTTCCGGTAATTGTTCTACGTTCGCCAGCATCCCCAGGTCGTTCCCACTTAGTACTTTACTGAACCGAATTCCCTCGGGTAAGGCGTCCACACCAATTCCCAGGGTTGTTAAGGGTTTCTCAACTTCAAACAGGCCTGATTTTGCCCTGCTGTACCAGTTGCCTCCCATTCGGGCAACGGTATCGATCTTTAGGGGATCTATTCGCCCGTTTTCGTCCAGTATATTTTCATTAAGGTGTAATTTTACCACCTCACAGATCACCAGGTTGCCTGCTCCTCCTTCATTTCCCAGAGCTACTATCTCCTTTACTTTACACTCAAACTGTACGGGAGATTCCTTTACTCGTGGAGGTTTTACCACTTCCGAAGCAATTTCAGTAAAACCAGCCTTTACAAACTCGTTCACCTCCTTGGGATATTCGGTAGAGGAAAGCGACATCTGCTGCACCATATCGTAACTCACAATGTTAATAACCACCTCCCGGGTTTGATGAACATTCTCAAGCGTATGCTTGGTCGTATTATCCCGAACCCTCCTCGCAGGAGAAAAGATCATCACCGGAGGATTAGCGCTAAAAACATTAAAGAAACTGTAGGGTGATAAATTCACCAACCCCTCCTTATCCACAGTGCTTGCAAAGCAAATGGGTCGGGGCGAAACTGCTCCTAGCAAATAACCGTGTAACTTTGGTGTAGGTATTTCCCTGGGATCGATCGTGATCATAGCTTACAAATGTACCCAAACCGCGATGCTTCTAAAAATTTGTGCACACAATAATATTAACATATTTGCTTTATATTTATCGAACTTCATCCCGACCTTCCGGGTATCTGGAGAAGAAATAAAAAAGTATGCAGAATAAAAAGGCGCTCCTTCGTTGGTTCTTCGTTTTTCTATCCATTTTTATCATCTCATTGATCCTTTGGAATACCTATGTGTTCTTTAACCAGCTGAAGGATAACGAACGCAGTAAAATGCAGATCTGGGCAGCTGCCCAGAATGAATTTGAGCAAACCGATCTCAATGAAGACGAAGACATAAGCAATATTGTGCTTCAGGTATTACAAAGTAACAGCACCACACCTATGGTGGTGTACAGCCATAAAGAAGATACGTACGACGTTCGGAATATCGTGGAGAAGGAGACAGATCCCGATAAGTTACGCGCCAGTAGAAAACAACTGGCCCAGCAGTTTACTTCAGAATACAAACCCATCGAAATACGTTTCAAAGATGAAGTGCTTCAAACCATTTATTATGGTAATTCGCCTATTATCAATAAGTTAAAGTATTATCCTATAGCGCTCATCTTGATTATCCTACTGTTCTTTACGGCGCTGTACTTCTTTTTTCAAACCTCCAAATCCTCTGAACAAAATAAACTCTGGGCCGGAATGGCCAAGGAAACCGCACACCAGATTGGTACCCCGCTCTCCTCCCTGGTTGGATGGACAGAGATTTTGAAACAGGAAAATGTAAATGCCAGCTATATCGCCGAAATGGAAAAGGATGTAGACCGGCTGAAAACCATAACCGAACGATTCTCTAAAATTGGCTCCACCCCAACGCTAACTAAGATGGATATTGTTTCCGAAACGAGACAATCCTTCGACTATCTCAAGAGTAGAACCTCCAAACTCATCGAATTCGAACTTCATTTACCCGTAAATCCTGTTTACGTCCAACTAAATTCGCAATTATACGGCTGGACCATCGAAAACATGGTTAAAAATGCCATCGACGCTATGAAGGGCAAAGGAAGAGTGACAATTAGCATTGAAGCCACCTCAAAGTACGCTCGTCTGTTGATTTCAGATACTGGTAAAGGAATTCAGAAAAGGAACTTCCGTAAGGTTTTCAATCCCGGGTATACAACCAAAACCAGGGGCTGGGGCCTTGGGCTCTCCCTTGTAAGGCGAATTATTGAAGAATATCACCGTGGAAAGATCAGGGTTTTAAAAAGCTCGCTAGGGGAAGGCACAACGATGGAGATCTTGTTAAAAATTGTTCGATAAATGACCGAAACAACCCATACTCTACATACTGCTAAACTCAATAATAACTGCCCGGAATGCTACGATAAGAATGGTTTAGAGCTTACTTTCACTCAATTAGAGAAAGAAAACAGATTTTATAGTAAAGCCGCTAAGGAGATCGACTCGGTCATGCACTGCAAAAAGTGTGACACCACTATTTATCCGGTGAGCTGGACCGAAGACCTGGAGCGTATCTTTGAATACAATAGAAAATTAGCCAGTCCAAAACCCTCGGGCCTCAAACTAAAGCCATTGGCTTATATCATCATCCTGATAGATGCGATTCTTATTGCTGCGTTAATATACTTTCTGAAATAAACTAAAGATTCTCCCCGATCCGGGCAGCAAGTGAAGCCATTTCTTCAGCACTTACCTCGGTTTTATGCTGAAAGGTCATATCCTTCATGGCATTGATAGGGATTAAATGAACATGTACGTGAGGAACTTCAAGGCCTACTACCGCCATACCAATTCGCTTACAAGGTACTGTCTTTTCAAGTGCTCCGGCTACTTTGTAAGAAAACTGCATCAAACCGGTGTAAGTAGCTTCGTCCAGATCGAATAGTTTATCAACTTCCTTCTTCGGAACACAAAGCGTATGGCCTTTGGTATTGGGGTTAATATCCAGGAAAGCTATAAAATTATCATCCTCTGCCACTTTGTAGCAGGGAATCTCACCATTGATTATCCTGGTAAATAATGATGCCATATTATTCGCGGCTAATTTCTAGTATATCGAATTTTAAAGTACCGTTAGGAACTACGATCTCGGCCGTATCTCCCACTTTTTTTCCTAAAAGACCCTTTCCAATAGGTGAATCCACCGAAATCTTTCCAGTTTTCAGATCGGCCTCACTCTGAGCTACCAGCTTATAGGTCATTTCCATTCCATTGGCCTGGTTCTTTATTTTCACTTTCGAATGTACCAATACTTTCGAAGTATCCAGTACAGATTCGTCTATTAGTCGCGCATTGGCCAGGATTTCTTCCATTTTGGAGATTCTCATCTCCAGCAATCCCTGTGCTTCCTTAGCGGCATCGTATTCGGCATTCTCACTCAAATCTCCTTTATCGCGGGCATCTGCAATGGCCTGGGAGGCCTTTGGCCTCTCTACATCCTTTAACTGATTAAGTTCGTCTCTTAATTTTTTTAGTCCTTCCGCAGTATAATATGATACTTTACTCATAACTTCATCGTTTTAACTAAAACACAAAAAATCCCATACACGACGGGATTTTGTTTGTCAAAGATACTAAAAAATAGTTTTTACCGATTTTTTGTACTTTGTAAAATTAAAATTTGCTATTGATGAAAATAAAGCTAATCGCGCTGTGCGCGTTGATTTTACTGGCGTCCTGTAAAAGTGATGATGGAGGAGTTCTCGATAATAATCCATATTTAACAGATCCGGTGGTAAGTCTTAATCTCAATCTTAATCTTCCACAGTATAATCCGCTAAAATTTCCGGGAAATAGCATTATAATTAACCAGCAGGGGATCAAGGGGATAGTGATCTATAACGTAAATAACGACCTCTACACCGCATCCGATCTAAGTGACCCCAATCACGTGCCCAGTAGCTGCTCTAAAATGACCATAGAAGGGATTATTGCCAGTTGTCCCTGCGAAGCAGACGCCAACGAATACGACATTGTTACTGGCCAGCACAAGACCAACACCAATGCTTATCCAATGCAGCAGTACCGGGCTGTGCGCACCGGAGACAATTTACAGATCACCAATTAGAACAAAATTGTAGCTCCAAGTAGGAAATTTGTTGTTGCCTGTGGGTAAAACCCTGCTCCTTCGATGGTTGTTATGGTTCCGGGATTACTAAAATCGTCATCGTAGGTGAAATAATACCCATTGGCCACATATTCTACATTGAACAGGTTATTTACCAGTCCGGTAATAACTATTTCCCTTGCCAACGGTACATTTTCCATACGGTAGCTAATATTAAAATCGTTAATAAAATAAGCGTCCAGTTTAGACACTTCACTTTCGGTATTGCCCATATACTGTTCCCCTACGTACTTAGATAAAAACGCGAGCTGTAGATTTTTTACAGGAGTATATTCTATACTATTTGCTGCAACAATTTCTGGAGAAAAGGAAATATTGGTATTCCCCAAATTTACTAAGACCCCGTCTCTGGAGGTTACAAAATCTATATTTTTATTAGTACTTAGGGCTATATTTGGGCGAAGTTTTAATTTCTCCGTGAGGATGAATTCTGCATCCACTTCCAGCCCCAGCCGATAGCTCTTACCACTGGTAGCACGGATAGGTGCACCTACATCGTCTATGGCTCCGGTTAATACTAACTGATCCCTGTAATCCATAAAATATACATTGGTGCTTATCCTGGTCTTTTCTCGATTTAGACGCCAGCCCAGTTCAAAGTCGTTTAAACTTTCGGGTGTAAAAATTCCTTGTTCGAAATCGCTTCTTCTAGGCTCACGGTTGGCTCTTCCATAAGAAACGTACAACTGGTTATTTTGGTTCAGTTGGTAGGAAACCCCGGCTTTCGGATTAAAAAAGCTATATGTTTCCGAAATTTCCAATGGCACCTTATCCGATGTAAGCCCGGTTGTCTTATAATCTATAAACCGCCCCTGAAGATCGGCAAAAAACTCCCATGTGTCATTAAATTGCCAGCTGGCTTTAGAAAAGACCGAGAACTCATTCTTCGTTCCATTCCCATTATAATATCGGTCGCGAATTTGTGAATTTCCCGCAAATCTTGCCCAGATCACTTCTCCAAAATGATCCCCGTCGTAATGACTGTAAAAAGCTCCGGCAGTCATCTCAAGGTCACTTTCTTTATAACTTACGTTCGCATTCACGGCATAAAAATCATTCTCCAGCCATCGTCTGCGAATAAGGTCTGAAGTTTCTATGATCTCATCTCCTATTTCTAAAGTTCCGATCCCGTGAAATTCCAGGTCGGCATCTTCTTTAAACTGCTCAAAATAACCCCGGCCATAGGTGTAATTAAGCGCAAGGTTAGAACTCCAGTTATTGTTATATCGCTGGTTCCATAAAAGCTGATAATGATCCTGGGCGTAATTATCTACCTCGTTATCATAAAAACGAACATCCCCATTCGCGTCTGTGTACAAGCCGGCCGGATTAAAGGTTCGGTCGTTGGCAAGAGTTTCGGCATCTATTCCGAAGTAAGCCTGGTAGGTCTCTTCCCGCCCACCAAAAGTGATTAGTCTCAGCAAGGTATTTGAATCGGTATAAGTCCCCTGAAGGAAATAAGATTTGAGATCGGAAGTAGCACGATCTATGTACCCGTCGGAAACAATATTGGAAAGTCTTCCTGAGACTTCGAAATGTTCGTTCAGCAGTCCCGTACTAAAACGTAAGGTGTGTTTTCTAGTGTTGTAGGAACCGAAAGAATTAGCCAGTTCGGCAAAGGCATTTTCAGAAATACCATCGGTTAAAATATTCAAACTTGCACCAAACGCCCCGGAACCATTTGTTGAAGTCCCAACCCCTCTCTGAAGTTGCAGGCTTTGAACCGAAGAGGCAAAATCGGGTAAATTAACCCAAAAGGTACCCTGACTTTCGGCATCATTGAAGGGAATCCCGTTTAGTGTAACATTAACGCGCGAAGCGTCACTTCCCCTAACCCGGATGTAGGTATAACCCACCCCGGCTCCGGCATCACTGGCTGTTACAACAGAAGGAAGGTAGTTGAGCAAGATAGGTATATCCTGCCCAAGGTTGCGCTTATTAAGCTCTTCCTTTTTCACATTAGACTGAGTGATGGGAGCATCCTCCTTAACCCGAACTGCTTCGATCAAGACCTCGTCCAGGCTTTCAACTTTAGTAGAATCGATCGTGATTTGCTGAGCAAATAGTGTGAAGGACCCTGCTGCAAAAAGACCAATTGAAAATAACAATTTCATTCGTAAGATTTTTTATACGAATAAAAGGGGCTGTTATTCTTGCTGATTATTAAACATAAAAAAACCCATTAGATCTTTGATCTAACAGGGGTACATTGAAAGAACCGTTACCGGTTCTTATTCCCTCGGCAGCATTACCTGCCCAGGTTCAACGGGTATGATCTCAGCCTTACCAGAATTATATTTTATAAAATTTAAAACCTAACTCGGGAAAAGCACCCCTTAGAGATGTAATGCAAATTTAGGCAATTATTCAATATTGGGAGGTTTCCTATTCGACTTTTTCATCGCTTGTTGTTTCTTTTTTTTGAGTCGTTTTTCGATGGCTGCCCGGGAAGGTTTAGATTTTTTGCGTTTCTTTTTTACTTTCAGGTTCTCCGTTAACAAGGAGAGCAGTCTATCGATTACCAGCGCCTTGTTTCGATGCTGAGATCTGGTTTCTCCGCATTGCATAACTATAAACCCGTCTGTATTGATCCTGTTTTCCAGTTTTTTTGCGATACGGATCTTTTCTTCTTCCGAAAGTGCTTCCGATTGCTCCAGATGAAAATGCGCTTCCACCTTAGAGGAAGTCTTATTTACGTGTTGTCCCCCCGGCCCACTACTACGCACCGCCTTAAACTGAAGTTCTTTTATGAGTTGCTCTGCATCCATCAGGCGTTGGGACGATGTTCTCTGTTTAGCAGGTCGTTCACAGATTTAACCGGATTGAAGGTATCCAGGGGAACCTCAACAAAAGCCGTATTCCATTTTGCCATTCCCCCATTCCATAATCCAGGAAGTTCCAACGCTTTTACGGTAACACCGCCCACCGTTTTTTTAGTGATGATCCCGCTACGAGGATCGCTAAATAACATAAGATCGAATTTTTTACCACGAAAGTCACGTACCCCGCATACTATATCTACCGGGTTGAAATGCGTTGCGTCGTTTACTATGGATTGCATATGAGGATTCTCCATATCGATCTGAGATTTCTCCACGATCTGGAGGCTTATGGTTTCGTCCTGGTCTTTTACCCAAAAAGGACCGCCACCCGGAGCCCCTGTATTCTTTACAACACCACATACACGAATGGGCCTGTTAAGAACCATGAACAGTTTATCCTGATCCATCGGTATATCCTTTATGCTTAATTCATTCCACAGAAAACTTCTAATATCCTTAACGGTGGATTCTTCAACCTCTTCTTGTTCGAGTATATTCAGATATCCGAAAACTTTCTTCTGAAGCCAAAGTAATTTACCTGCAAGCAGCTTTTTATAATATGAGATATTCTCCACATATTCTTCGGCCACTACATTGTCGATATTCTTTATAAATATAATATCAGAGTCTACCTCATTTAAATTTGAAAGCAGTGCCCCATGCCCGGAAGGCCGAAATACCACGTTATTATCTGCATCACGCAAGGGTACATTGTCCAGTGTTACTGCGATGGTATCTGTTTCGGGTTTCTGAAATGAATAGGAAATATGGAATTCGGTCTTTGTTTTTTTACTCACCCTGTTTCGTACCGTTTCGAATTCCTCCTTAAAATATGGCACATGCTTTTCAGAAAAAGTAAAATGCAAATACGCATCATCACGAGTCGCCGCATAGAAAGCAGCTTCATATAATTGTTCCTCGAAGGCAGTGGTGTAATATTTTGCGTATTTATGAAACGGAATAAGCCCCTTGGGAAGATCCGAAAAATTAAGCCCTTCCGGTTCCAGCATCATCTTCACCAGCCAGTACATTCGCTGCCCTTTATTGCTCTTCTTATAATCCGGATAGTGCTCTCTTATCTTACGCCGTACATCATTTATAAAAGCGAATTCCTTCATGTGATCCATAAAGGTTTCCAGGGCGAACGAAGGAACTCGTTTCAGGTATTTGTTCAGGGTTTCGGTTTCGGGATCGTATTCTTCCAGGAATTTGTGCAGGAAATCGAACATTCGCGTAGCCGCCCCTGAGGCAGGAACAAATTTTACGATGTCGAGCTTGTCTTTGGATGTTTCGTACAGATCTACAAGTTTCTGATGACTGCTTTCGGGAATTACCTCTATACCATTGCCTACCGAAGCGGCTGTTACTATATCCACCGCCGGAATCCCCAGGGAGAAGGTCTCTAATTGATTGTAAATTGATTGCAGGGAAAGGCCGTGCTCCTTTATTTGTTGAAGATCCTTTTTAGTTAGCATTACCGGCCTTCTAGTTTTTCGGTTAGTTCAATGGCTTTTTTCAATCGCTCAGCCTTATTGCCGCTTATAAGCGCGTAAGGTAGGCTGTTCTCCTTTAATTCGTTTTCAAAAATACGAAATAAGGTGATTCTATCTTGAGGCCGGTCACGTAAATCGTCTGCTTCCCAGGGGGTATCGATATCGGTAAGCAAATAAAGATCGTAATGATTGATCTTTACTGCATTTATTATTTCTTCCGGGCAATAGCCATCAAAATAATATTGAGAGTAGACCTTCAATTCCCTAAGATCTGTATCACAAAAAAGAAATTGTTTCGCCGTTCGGGACCTAAGGTTTTCCATCGCCATTTGTCCGGCTGCCATGGGCAGAAGGTCATCGAGATCAACCTTCTCCTTACGTTCATCCCATTTCGCCTGTGCGTATTCGCGCATATATTCGGGAACCCACTCTGTGCCAAAATGAGCGGCTAGTTCCCTGGCCAATGTTGTTTTCCCCGTAGATTCGGGGCCAAACAGAACTATCTTTATGCAGTTTGAAGGGTGTTGTTTAAGTGTTTCTTCCATGCGATATATCCTTGAACGGCAAGGATGGTAAAAATAAGGTATTGTAATGAAAGCATCCCCCATCCTCTATAAGCATATAGCGGTACAGTAATGATATCGGCAATAATCCATAAGGTCCAGTTCTCAAGTTTCTTGTTCGCCATAAACCACATAGCGGTAAAGAAAAGGCCTGAAGTAAAAATATCTATATAATTGGTGAACTCTATAACGCTGCCATAGGCCTTGTAGACTATATAGGTAACCAACATGGTAAGGACGAACATCCCAAAGCCGATAAATTTTTCCTTTTTATTGGTACGCGAAACCGGAACTACGGGACTGCCATTCTTTTTTCTCGCCCAGTTCCACCAGCCATAGATACTCATCACAGAATAATAGAAATTCATCATCATATCGCCCATGAGTTCGTCGTACAGGAACAGATACACAGTGATCGTGGTGGCAATAAGCCCGGTTGGGTAGACAAGGATGTTTCGGTTTTTGGCGTAGATCACACTGGCGATCCCGAAAACAAAAGCGATCGCTTCCAGAATGATAAGATAGGTTGCCCGGGAATAATATGGTTCCAGAAAGAAATCAATTATTTTCTCCATCACTATTTTATTCCTGGGTTTTCTCGAAGGCCGTGCCCATAACAACCATATCTGCGCCTGCATTATAGGCTGCCTCCAGTTGTTCTTCGGTTCGGATACCTCCGCCCACGATGAGCGGCAGGTTAATTTCTTTTTTTACTTCGGAAATAATTTCAGGTTTTACCATATTGCGTGCTCCACTTCCCGCTTCGAGATATATTAACTTTTTGCCTGAAAGTCGAGCTGCCACCGAAGTATCAACAATTCGACGAACTTCTTCCTGTGGAATAGGTCGAGTTTTGGTAACCGCAGCAACAGCCGAATGGATGCCCCCGTCAATAAGTAAATAACCAGTGGGTATTACCTCCAGATCTAGAGGGCGTAGTATTTTTACGGCCTTTACCTGTTGTCCTACCAGATATTCGGGATTATCCCCCGAAAACAACGTAAGAAATAATAATGCATCGGCCGCGGCGGTGATCTGACTCACATCTCCCGGGAACAAAACGATGGGTTTGGCAGTATACAGCTTCATGGCCTCAACTACCTTTTCGGTAAGACCAAAAGGAACAGAACTACCCCCTACAAATATATGGGTGGTCCTGGGTGGTAGGTTCCGAAGGAATTCAGGAACCCGATCCAGATCGAACTTATCGGGGTCGACCAAAATTGCCAGCAGCTTTTTCCGTAAGGACACTGCGTCCAAAATCGCGGAGTAAACATTTTGATATTTCATTAGTCGGCCTCCGAAATTAAAGCATAAGCGCAGGTGAAACCTTCAAATTCATCCATCCACACATTATAAGTCTCTTGCTTACCATTAAAACAAACACTTGCGGTAGTCGCCATATCGTCAAAACTGAAATCCTCCACGTATATATGTTGTAAAAAACTAAGCCCGGGCATTGCAAAGCTCTTATAAAGACTTTCCTTAGCACCCCAAACCATGGTTAGTTTTCGCATGATCGCATCCTCGTTAGCCAGCGTACGGTATTCCTCGATAGGAGTGAATTTGTGAGCGATCTTCAGGATCTTATGGCGTTGTTTTTCTATATCGATACCCACTTCCGCAGTACTTATAATAATTCCTGAGAAAATAAACGAATGGGTAATGGAGATATGCTTATCATCCGAAAGATGCGGCTTACCGTTATCATCGTAATACAGATCATGATCTGTATAGCCTTCTTCGGCCAGTAAGTGCCGTATACTCATAAATCCGCGACGGTGAAGGTCACTTTTCATGCCATCTACCCTTTCACGGCAATTTTGGGTAAGATCGATCCCATTGGAAAGCTGTTCGAAGGTTTCTTCTATCTTCCAAATGAGAACTTTAGTCTGCTCATTAACTGTTATTGTTTTGTAAAGTGGCATAAATATGTAACGGATATTACGTATTTTTGCAAACCGAAATACTTCGGAAGAAAAATTGATTAAATCAAAGATACTAATATGTCAACGAAAACAATGCCGTACGTAGCCTACAAAGTAAAAGATATTTCCCTGGCGGAATGGGGACGCAAAGAAATCGAATTGGCCGAAGCAGAAATGCCGGGTCTTATGTCTCTGCGTGAAGAGTATAAAGATGAGCAACCTCTTAAAGGAGCTCGTATTGCAGGTTGTTTACACATGACCATACAAACTGCCGTTCTCATTGAAACGCTAATAGAATTAGGAGCCGAAGTTACCTGGAGTTCCTGTAATATTTTCTCCACACAGGACCAGGCTGCTGCTGCAATTGCCGCCGCAGGTATCCCGGTTTATGCCTGGAAGGGAATGACCGAAGAGGAATTCAACTGGTGTATAGAACAAACCTTGTTCTTTGGTGAGGAGCGCAAGCCGCTAAACATGATACTTGACGACGGTGGAGATCTTACCAACATGGTATTCGATAAATATCCGGAACTCGCTCCGGGGATCAAAGGTCTTTCCGAAGAAACAACCACAGGTGTTCACAGATTATACGACCGTATGAAAAATGGCACTTTAGTTATGCCGGCCATCAATGTGAACGATAGTGTTACCAAATCTAAATTCGATAATAAATACGGATGTAAAGAGAGTGCCGTAGATGCGATCCGTCGTGCTACCGATGTGATGCTGGCTGGTAAGCGCGTAGTGGTTTGTGGTTATGGAGATGTAGGTAAAGGAACAGCTGCTTCTTTCCGTGGCGCCGGATCTATAGTTACCGTAACCGAGATCGATCCTATTTGTGCGTTACAGGCTGCGATGGACGGTTTTGAAGTAAAACGTCTGGAAACAGTAGTTGAAAAAGCCGATATCTTTATCACTACCACAGGAAATAAAGATATTATCCAGGGCAAACATTTTGAAGCGATGAAAGACAAGGCGATCGTGTGTAACATTGGGCATTTCGATAATGAGATCGATGTAGCCTGGTTAAACAAAAATCACGAAAAAGTGGAGATCAAGCCTCAGGTAGATAAGTATAACGTAAATGGTAAAGACATCATCCTATTGGCCGAGGGCCGACTAGTGAACCTGGGCTGTGCTACGGGACACCCTAGTTTTGTGATGAGTAATTCGTTTACAAACCAGACCCTGGCTCAGATCGAACTTTGGAAGAACAGCGATAAATACGAGAATAAGGTTTATATGCTTCCGAAGCACCTGGACGAAAAAGTTGCGAAATTACACCTCGAGAAGATCGGAGTAGAATTAACCGAACTTCGTGAAGAACAAGCGGAATATATAGGTGTTAAAGTAGAAGGGCCCTATAAGCCTGAATACTACAGGTACTAGTTGTAATTCTGTGTTATACTATAGCTGATTCTGTAAATACCTATTCAGCATATATCATAAAAACCCTCATTGAAAGATGGGGGTTTATTTTTTCCTGATTATGAAGGTCGCTTCTTCCCCGGCCTTCAGGTTGGTAAGGCTTTCCACAACGGTTTCCTCCAGAATGATATGGAATTTTATAGTGTTTTCACCAATGGTTCCGTTGTTCAAAGCAACGATCTTAATGGCAGTGGCTTCGCTTTCCAGGGGAATACGCTCCCTCCGTTCGGCACGCATAGCCGCATAGTCCTCCCAAAGTACCTCATCATTTACATAAAGTGAGATGCGGTCATTATCTTCCTTTCCGGCATCGAATAGCACCAGTTCTACCGTATCGTTTGAAGTAAAGATATTTAAGGTTTCATTCTTCCTTACTATATTCATATTGAGACTGTCCAGGTCTCGCACCAGGTTGATCTTATCCCTTTTTTCCTTACTTACTAATACAGTACGATCTATCTTGCGATCCAGTTTTTTGGCCTTTTTTAGTACTTTTCTGAAGTTCAGTAAATTGATACTGCCGTCTATACAAGTCTCTCCATTGTTGTAAAGGCCTTTAAAATTACCTTCAATCCCTTGACGATCATCCAGTTTTTTTAGCTGCCCTTCAAAATGCACATAACAAAAATCATCTCTGGTATATGGCGACTTGGTATAAAGGATCCCGCTTTCGTAAAAATCGATCTTGTCATTTTCAGCCTCATAATATCCACTGATAAAAGATTTGGTTTCATGAGACCCTCCCATATCTGTAACAGAATATCCCCTTAGCAATCCGTTTTCTTCATTAAAAGCGATCTTGTATGAAATAAAGGAAGAGTCGTTTAGTTGAATAACACCCAGGTATTCGTAATCTTCTTGGCCCCAGATATTTACAATGTTTAGAAAAAAGATAAGGGAAAAACTCAAGGAAAACCGCATTATAAAAGGTATATTTATGAAGACACAAGTATAACTATAATCCAATCGTTTATGAAGTTAAAAATTATTTTTTCTTTGCTTTTTGTGCTCATGACAGTTCAATTGTCTTATGCATCTTTTCCGGTACCGCGAACCGCATCGGCCGATACAGAAATAACCAACACTAATGCAGATGAAGTAGTCCTGGAATCTCCGGCTGCCTCTGCAGCAGTGGGAGACGACATGCTCGTTTCTATACTATTATGGTTTTTCCTGGGTTGGGCAGCTGGACACCGTTGGTATCTTGGCAGCCCCGTTGGCTGGAACATTTTGTTTATAGTCACTGCAGGTGGACTTGGCATCTGGTGGTTGGTAGACGGAATACAGATCCTGTCGGGCACATATTAAGTCCTAGAAAATTAACGGACATAAAAAACCCCAACCGGTTCGGTTGGGGTTTTTAATTTCTATCTAAGGAAGATCTATGCCTCTGCGTTAGGAACAATACTAACATAAGACTTATTGTTCTTCTTCTTAGTAAATTTCACGGTACCGTCTACCTTAGCGTGTAAAGTAAAGTCTTTACCTGCATATACGTTTTCGGCCGGGTGGTGTTCCATACCTCGTTGGCGTACGATGATGTTACCGGCAATTGCTGCCTGACCACCAAAGATCTTTACGCCTAATCGTTTCGATTCTGATTCGCGTCCGTTCTTCGAACTACCTACTCCTTTTTTATGTGCCATAATTGAAAGGGTTTATCTTGTTATACCTGAAGGATTATTTTTTTCCTCCGTCTAATTTATCTTGTAATGCTTTTAGCTCATCCCACTTACCGTCGGCAGCGAGTTTGGCTTGCTCCGGCCATGTGTCAGGGACGTGATTTCCACGAACATCAGCAATGATCTCGGATATCTTTGCGGGCTTCGCCTTTGCAAGATCCGCATATGTCGCTATACCGGCTTCAGCCAATGTAGAAGCGATCTTAGGACCAATTCCTTCGATCTTCTTCAGGTCATCTTTTTTAGCAGCAGCTTTCTTTGGTGCAGCTTTTGGAGCTGGAGCTTTCGCTTTTGGCTCTGCTTTTGGTGCTGCAGCTTTTGCAGCAGGTTTTTTAGGTTCGGCTTTTTTGGTTTCAGCTTTTGGCGTTGCTTTCTTAGCCGGTGCCGCTTTCTTGGCTCCGGAAGCCACAATGCTTTCAATAACTATTTCAGAAAGAGATTGTCTGTGACCATTTTTTACCCTGTAACCTTTTCTACGCTTCTTCTTGAAAACGATTACTTTATCACCTTTAAGGTGCTTAACGACTTTTGCTCCTACTTGAGCGCCGTTTATAGCCGGGGCGCCAACGGTTACTTTGTCACCGTCACCAATAAGAAGGACATTGTCGAAAGACACTTTATCACCTTCTTCAGTGGATAAACGATTTACAAAGACCTTCTGGTCTTTCGCAACTTTAAATTGCTGCCCTGCTATCTCTACAATTGCATACATAGCGTATCGATTAAATTAATTTGTTTTTAATTACCTCCTAACTGTTAAGGAGGCTTGTCCCCATTAGCGAATACATCGTCTAAGAGGGGTGCAAATATAATTCTAAATAATTAATCTACAAATTGTTTACCGAAAATAAACCTGCGTATTTACTGCCTTTTCTGGTTCCACGATTCTTTCAGCAATTGCATAAAGGAAAGGGTTAAGATAAAAGTGGTAGAGAAGCCCATTATTACAAGTGAAATAATGAGAATTAGAGATCCCTTGTTGAAATTAAGATTCCAGGAATCCAGCACTGCTTTCGCGAACTGTGTATCTATCATAAAGATGTATAGCGCCATAAAACTGGAGAAGATTATGGTGGCCAAGCCGCCCGTGAACAAGCCCAGCTGAAATCCATCCTGGTATTGGAAATCTGTATTGACAGCTTTAAATTTCTTTAAGGCAAAAAAGATGCCGCCGCCAATGATAACCCCGTTCGCTGCACTCAATATAGGATACTGATGCAAGCCTATCAACTTTGTTAGCAGGAAGTAAGCGATAAGTAAAATGGCCGTTCCAATTCCGTAGGTTGTATAGACTTTTCCCATAATTAGATAATTTAGATGCAATTAAATTTCGGGAAAAAATGGGAAAATACCAGACATTTTTCGATTTATTAACGTGCGCCCCGTCGTTTATTGGAAAGGTACACCCCTAATAAAATAATCCCGGCAGCAAAAATCTGGATTAATCCAAAAGATTCTCCGTCCAGGACACCCCAGCCTACGGCTACTATTGGCATGGTATAAGTGACCGATGATGAAAAAACCGGACTGGAGATCTGGATCATCCTGTTAAACAAAACTTTTGCTATCGCAGTTCCTACTAGAGATAAAATAGCAATGTATACAGAAGCGAGTTGCATTTCGGGTGAATTGAAGATCGTCTCAAAAAAACCTGACCAGATAAGCAAAATAAGTGCTGGCAGAAATATCCAGATAAAATTACCCGTAGTAATGGCCAAGGCGTTGGCATGACTTAGATACTTCTTAATAAGATTCACATTAAAGGCATAGCCAATAGTAGCAATTATCACGAGGATACTAAACCAATAGTTTTGATTTGGATTGATCTCCGCACCTGCCATGAGCAGAATGAGTGTCCCAAGCAATCCAATAATAACTCCCAGGATCTGCAACCATGTGTTTTTCATGCGTAAAAACATCATTCCTACTACTACAGTACTCAAAGGAGTAAGCGAATTGAGGATAGAGGCCACCGCACTATCAATATGGTTTTGGGCAATTGCGAAAAAGAAAGGAGGGAAGAATGACCCTATAAAGCCAGTAATGGCCACCCATTTCCATTCGGTTTTCTTTAAGGTTCTGATGCTTTTAAAGCCAACACTAAACAGGATAATGGACGTAAGGACGATCCGCAATGCACCCACCTGTATATCTGTAAGTCCTACAAGCCCCTTTTTTATAAGTATAAAAGAGCTTCCCCAGATAAGGGATAGAATAACCAGATATATCCATTTTAAACTGTTGTTACCCATAGCTAGTTTGGACGTAACAAAAGTCGGTAAATATCACGAATACTCGCCGTTGAAATTGTATAATTTAGTAAATAATAAAGCTCAATTCCGCCAGTGAATGGTTTCCATGATATGCCTGATATCTTCCCTTAAATAGATCACCGCTGGATAAAGGGAATCGAAATTAGGCTTACTTTCAAAATAAAGTGAGCCTGTGATAAAATGATCAAGACTATCGGTTACGTAAAATTGAGACTGGGTAGCAGCATCACCGTTTATCATATAGAACATTCCAAAGACCCGATTTACCGAATCGACCCGTGGTTGTTCCAGGATGGTCTCTGCCTTGATGGTGTGGTCGTAAGTTAGTTTCTGGGCATCCCGCAATAACGAATCCAGGTTATTATTCCTTATTTGCTGATATGTTAAATACACCGTGGCCTTCATGTCGGGGTACTCCAAATTCATCCAGCAGTTTTTCTTTTTCTGAAGTACCGCCTGTGAGTTCTTCTCAAAAGCATACGGACAATCTGTCGAGATCTCATGGTAAACAGGAGTAGGATATTCTAATCTTATCATCGCTGAAGGCTTTACGATCACCTCATCTTTACAGGATGCGAAACAGATAAGGGCAACTAAGATTAGAACAGTTCGCATACTAAGGATTTATAGACAGTTTTATTTGTTTAATTCGCTTGTTATCGAAGGCTTCAATAATAAACGTATAATTGTAAAATTTTAGTACTTCGTCCTTCTTCGGGAAACCTTTAGATATCTCCAGCAAGAACCCTGCAAGTGTCTCGGCCTCTCCTTTCGCATCATCAAATATGGTAGTATCCTCCAGCTGGATCACTTTATAGAAATCTTTTAGAGGTGTCCTCCCTTCAAACACAAAGGTGTTATCGTCCAGTTTCGAGAAAACCAGGTCTTCATCATCAAACTCATCGCTTATCTCCCCCACGATCTCCTCGATGATGTCCTCAAGTGAGATAAGACCACTGGTGCCTCCATATTCATCAACTACAATGGCCAGGTGCATTTTCATATCCTTAAACTCGTTAAGGAGATCATCTAGTTTTTTATTCTCCGGCACAAAGTATGCTTCCCGTTTCAATTTGGTCCATTGCAACTTCTTCTTTTCTATATGAGGCATCAGGTCTTTCACGTATAAGATCCCGGTGATCGTATCTATACTGTCCTTATATACCGGTATTCGCGAATAGCCATTCTCGATGATCTCCGGCATGATCTCCTCATAGCTCATTGCCTCATTAAGGGCAAATATCTCCATCCGTGGTTTCATCACCTGTTTTGTGTCTGTGTTCCCAAAAGTGACGATCCCCTGAAGTATTTTTTGTTCCTCCTGGGTGGTATCGTGTTCATCGGTTAATTCGAGTGCCTGAGACAGTTGGTCTACGCTAAAGCCCGATTTTTGTTTCCCAAAACGATTCTCGATGTAGATAGTAGCCGATCGCATGGGAAGGCTTAAGGGCGAGAACAATTTGTCGAGCACGTTAAGAGGATACGCCATAAGCGCAGAAAAATATAGTTTGTTGCGGCTGGCATAGACCTTCGGAAGTATCTCTCCAAACAATAGAATAAGGAATGTGGCAAGCCCGATCTTCAGAAGAAAAACAGCACTAATTTCGAAAAAATACAGATTGAGCGAATAATCCCAATTTTCAAACCATACAGAGCTCAACGATTCAAACAACAGTACAATAGCGATGTTGATAGTGTTATTGGCGATAAGGATAGTGGCCAGTAATTTTTTGGGGCGTAATAACAATCGCTGAACAATTGCCAGTTTTTTCGAAGGTGATTTTTCGTCGTTTACTTCAAAATCTGTTGGCGACAGGGAAAAGAACGCTACCTCAGCACCCGAGATCAACGCCGAACACAAAAGCAACACCAGTAATAAAATGATGCTAACAACGTGGGTGAAGTTTATTAAAGCTATAAAAAGTAAACTGGGAGGCTCTATATCCAAGACAGGGTTATTGGTTCGACATTAGAAAGGAAGATCATCATCCTCTTCTCCAATAGGCTCTTCAACCTGGGGTTGAGATGTATGGACTTGTTCTTTGGCCGGAGCCGAAGAAGAATCCGGTGGCATAGCCCCACCTTCACCTTTTGGGGTTAAGAACGTAAACTCTGTACATTGTATTTCGGTGCTGTAACGATCCCGCCCCTGGTCGTCCTGCCATTTACGGGTCTTAAGGCGGCCTTCTATATAAATCTTATCCCCTTTTTTCAGATACTTTTCGCAGATCTCGGCAGCCTTGTTTCGCATCACAATATTGTGCCACTCCGTATTGGACACTCGTTCTCCTGTGGTGCGGTTCGTGTAGGTTTCGTTAGTGGCCAGCGGGAATCTTCCAATACTCCCACCTCCTTCAAAATAATGCATTTTTATTTCATCTCCTGTATGCCCGATCAGCATAACTTTGTTCAATGTTCCGCTCATAATTATGGTATTATAGGTGTGGGTTTATTTAAGTTAAAGATAGGTATTTTTCAGTTTTGAAAAGGGCTAAATTCTGAAATAAAGTTTTCTATCAAAACGGGCACCGGGTAGTTTCTTAATTCTGAAATAGGCACAGGTTTTTCTATCTGAGCACTACTTTTCATCACCCAGAATTTAGTGTAAAGATGTTGATGCGATAGTTTATGAATAACCGGTTTTTCATTATAAAGGATCACTTCTTCAATTTTATTTACTTCGGAAAAGTTCTTAAAGGCTTCACTGTCGTTTATTTCGTTCCAGCTTACTTCGGAAGTAGTTTCGATCAATGGAAACTCATACAGATTTTGCCAGATCCCTTTATCTTTCCTTTGCTTGAGTAAAGTGGCTTGATCTTCTTCCGAAATCATCACCAGATAATTGAAATGTCGCTCTTTGATCTTTTGTTTCCGAATTTTTACCGGCAGCATGTTAACCTTTCGTTGTCGTAAGGCCTCACATTGGTTGGCAAAGATACATTCACTACAATTTGGATTTTGAGGAACACAGTAACGTGCCCCGAATTCCATGATGGCCTGGTTATAAGTCCCCGGGCGATCCCTATCGATCAATTCCTGGGCCAGTAATTTAAATTCTTTAATCCCTTTGCTGCTGTTAATGGCGGTTTCAATACCGAAAACCCTTGAAAGGACCCGATAAACGTTCCCATCTACCACAGCGCTAGGTTCGTTAAAACAAATAGAGGCAATCGCACTGGCCGTGTAATCACCTACTCCTTTTAAAGCTAGCAGATCTTTATATGTTTCCGGAAATTTCCCATCACGCTGAAACGCAATTTCCTTTGCCGTTATATGGAGGTTTCTTGCGCGTGAATAATAGCCTAGTCCCTGCCATAATTTTAAAACTTGTTCCTCGGTGGCATTTGCAAGGTCAAAGATCGAAGGAAATGCCTTTATAAACCTCAAATAATACGGAAGCCCCTGAGCTACACGTGTTTGTTGTAGGATAATTTCAGACAGCCATATTCGGTATGGCTGGATTTCATTTCGCCATGGTAGATCACGTTTATTCTGTAAATACCAGAATATGAGGCTATTGGAAAAAGAAGTTGTAATTTTGGGCATTTCACAAAAGTAGCAGTTATCTATTTATATTTTAACTGTTTACCATTTGAATTATTGATTTTAAAATTGTTATATTTGCCACCTCTAAAATTAGAAACCAAACTTAGTATAATTAAAAAATAAAAGAATGACGAAAGCAGATATCGTAGCTAAAATTTCAGAAAAATTAGGAATGGAAAAAGGTGATGTTCAAGCTACTGTTGAGACCTTTATGGAAGAAGTAAAAAGTTCATTAGAAAGTGGAGACAACGTATACCTAAGAGGCTTTGGAAGCTTTATTATTAAGAAAAGAGCCGAAAAGACAGGTAGAAACATCTCTAAGAACACAACAATTAAAATCCCTGCGCACAACATTCCTGCCTTCAAACCTGCAAAAATCTTTGTAGAAGGAGTTAAATCGAATGTTGAAGTAAAATAATAATAACCAGTAAGTCCTAAACGGGCATGCTTAAAAGAATTTAATATATGCCGAGCGGTAAAAAAAGAAAAAGACATAAGGTTGCTACGCATAAGCGTAAAAAGCGCAGACGCGCTAACCGCCACAAGAAAAAGTAGTTTCACGCTACTTTTTTCGTTTAGAATAATATTGAAAACGTTCTTTGAAAATGAAATTGTATCGAGTTTAATTCGAATTCGATCAGTTTCGACGGGTTAAAAACCTGTGATAAATTATTGTTTAATCCATTTGTCACACTGTAAAAGGTGTGATGGATAAAAATTAATTACAAGTGAGCTACGAATTATTTATTAGATCCAGTTCACAAGAAGTTGATTTTGCCCTTTTAAAAGATGGAAAACTAATCGAATTACACAAAGAGGAAGAAGATACGAAATTCGCTGTGGGAGATATTTATCTTGCAAAAATTCGTAAAACTGTTCCCGGACTCAATGCCGCGTTCGTTAATGTGGGGTATGAAAAAGATGCCTTTTTACATTATCACGACCTGGGGCCTAAAGTCCTCTCTTTGCTGAAATTTGTAAAACGTGTAAGCACAGGTAGACTTAAAGAGTATTCTTTAAAAGATTTCCCATTTGAAAAAGAGATTGATAAAAATGGAGGTATTAACAATGCCCTCAAATCCAATCAATCTATTCTGGTACAAATTGTAAAAGAACCCATTTCCACCAAGGGACCGCGTATTAGCTCCGAGCTTTCCATAGCCGGGAGATATATCGTATTGGTTCCGTTTTCCGATAGAGTTTCTGTTTCTCAAAAGATAGAATCCAAAGAAGAAAAGGACAGGTTAATAAGACTCATCAAGAGTATTAGACCTAAAGGTTTTGGCGTTATTATACGAACCGTAGCAGAGGGCAGAAAAGTAGCCGAACTGGACAGAGATTTACAAAATCTCACAGATCGCTGGATGGCGATGTGTAAAAAGCTACAAAGGGCGCACCACCCTAGTAAGGTGCTCAGTGAGCTAGATCGTGGCGCATCGATATTACGAGATATCTTTAACGATTCATTCTCGGCCATACATATTGATGATGAAACGCTTTACTTGCAAATAAAAGATTATGTGCAGGAGATTGCACCTAAGCAGGAAAATATTGTTAAACTTTATGACTCCAAGGTTCCAATTTTTGAAAAATTCGGGATCGAAAGACAAATAAAGACTTCTTTCGGGAAAACAGTATCAGGCAGTAAAGGCGCCTATCTGGTAATTGAACACACGGAAGCCATGCACGTAATAGACGTAAATAGTGGTAACCGTAGTAATAAATCCAAGAACCAGGAAGAAACAGCGCTGGAAGTAAATTTAATTGCCGCCTCCGAAGTCGCAAGACAATTACGCTTAAGGGATATGGGAGGAATTATTGTAGTGGATTTCATAGATATGGGAAACGCTACAAACCGTAAAAAACTCTTCAATCACCTTCGAGATGAAATGAAGGACGATAGAGCAAAACACAAGATCCTACCCCCCAGTAAATTTGGGTTAATACAAATAACCCGCCAACGAGTTAGGCCGGAAATGAATATCAAGACCGCCGAAGAGAACCCTAATACGGGCGATAACGGTGAAATTGAAGCGCCAATTCTCGTGGTTCAAAAAATTACTGAAGAACTGGAGCGATTATTTAAAAAAGACTATAAAAAGATCACGTTGAACACGCATCCTTTTATAGCAGCCTTTTTAACAAAAGGTTTTCCATCTGTGCGAACCAAATGGTTCATGAAGCACAAAAAATGGGTGAACATTCAACCAAGAGATGCTTACACGTACCTCGAATATCATTTTTTAGATAAAGATGGTAATCAGATCAAATAACCCAAAAAACCCTTCTGAATTTACTTCAGGAGGGTTTTTTATTTTACAAGAGTTCCTGCGCCCTGATCAATTTCTATAACTCATCTCCCTCCTAACAATTATACACTTTCCCCATAAAGATGACTATGTAGAAATGACCCGCATTTGTAACTATATTTGCGCTAATGAGATCTTATAGAACCTACACCTTAGACGAAGCAAAAGCCAGGATGGAACGCTACTGCGCCTACCGTGAACGCTGCCATAAGGAAGTTCAGCAGAAGTTGATTGAAATGAGGATGATCCCGGAGGCTATAGATCTTATAATTCACCATTTGATCACGCATAACTACCTCAACGAAACTAGGTATTCCACAACCTTCGCAAGAGGCAAATTCCGAATAAAGAAATGGGGGAAACAAAGAATCGTTCGTGAGTTAAAAGCACGCGATATCTCGCAATACAACATTAAACTTGCCTTAAAAGAGATCCCGGAATCCGAATATTATGTCGCTTTTCATGAATTGTCGGAAAAAAGATGGGCGCAATTAGCCACCGAGACCAATATTCAGAAAAAAAAGAAAAAATTTGCAGATTACCTGCTATACCGGGGATGGGAGACCAACTTGATCTGGGACAAATTGAGAGAACTAGAATCCTAATTTTGTAGAAACACTTCATCACTGGAAGTATAGTTTTATCAGGTTGTTGCAATTCAAAAATAAATGTAACTTTAAATTATAATTGCCTGACTATGAAAAGTATACTTTATATATTCCTTTTTTGTTTTCTTAGTTTTGGTGTGAATGGACAAGACCCACCTTCCGAGCTTTTTAATAGTTGGTACTATATCGGGTCTGAAGGGGACCTGGTAGGATTTACGCCTATTAGTGTACAACCTCCTTTCAATCCTCTTCTTGTTATACAAAGTGATCTGAGTTTTCAAGGAACCGGTGCGTGCAATACCTGTAGTGGTATTTTTGAGTTCGACCCTGTTGAGAATACACTGGAAGTTATCCAGTTTCAACGAACATTCAATCAATGTCAGTATCAGTCGCATACAGATCTTGATAATGATTTCTTCTCCTGGCTTGAATTACCGGACTTTCAACCCTATCCTATTCAATTCCTGTCTAGCACTAAACTAGAACTGGTCTCTTTTAATGGATTCGGACCTCATTACTCTACTACGCCATGGCTAAGTATAGGAGATGCTTACCTTGAAGAAATTAAAGTATATCCTAATCCAGTCGAGCATATTCTCATGATCAGGTCTATTAATGTAGAGTTTAATTACGAGATCTTTGATGTGAATGGAAGATTGGTTTCTTCCGGGAAATCAACCGATAGTGGCATTGAGGTCGGCAAGCTCGATAGTGGTACCTATTTCATCAAATTATTCTTAGAAGACCTTACACATACAATTCGGTTCATCAAAAAGTGATACTCAAATAAGCGTTAAGAAATCATCTTGGCCTCAATAGGGTATTACCACACAGCCACCGAAGATTATACCTCGATCCCCAATTTCCTATGCGTACGTTCGATCGCTTTGGCATTCTTCCCGTCGATCCACGCCTGCCCTTTCATTCGGCGCATAAAATTATCGTAATGTCTCATTACAAGTACGTTATAAATGGCTTTCCCAAGATTCTTCGGGTTTCTGGCAATTGCCCTTAAACTCATTGAGAATCCCGGAGTGATATAGCGCATATAATGCCAATAGCCTTCAGGCATATACAACACGTTCCCATGTTCTAAATTACCAATAAATCCTTTGGCCATTTTTAAAGCCGGCCACTTTTCCAGGTCGGGATCGGCAAAATTTATGTCCTCCCTGGTGATAAGAGAGTGCGGGATCTTGTAGAGATAATCATTCTGGTCCTGATCGAACAAAATTACCTGCTTCTTACCGTGGAAATGAAAATGAAAGATATTGGCAAGGTCGATATCGTAATGCATAAAGGTATAACTGTTCTCTCCTCCAAAAAATAACATCGGCAGGCCCTTCATTAAACGTAGGCCAAAATCCGGCCATTTATAATCTTCCTGAAGTTGCGGAACCTCCTTGAGGATATTCCATAAGAAGATCCTGTATTTGGTAGGTTCTCTTTTTAAAAGAGCGATATAATCGCGCATTTTCATCCGAGCGTGAGGCTCGTTAAACCCGTCTTTATAATCGACAGGCCGGTCATCGTATAATGGAACTTGTTTCTCCCCGGCGACTTCGGCCATATAATCAAGATTCCATTTGTGGTACGCAGGCCAATCTTCAATAAACCGCTCGATGATCACCGGTTTTTGAGGCTTGAAGTATTTTTTCAGAAAATCTTCTCTGGTAATAGTAGCTACCCGATCGATCTGCGTTAATTCCATATTTCAGAATAAAGAAAACAAAATTACAAAACTTAACGTAAACCTTACATATAAAAGTAAAGCCCTGCATAACAGGGCTTTTTATTCTATTTAACTATTAAAACTACGGATTTGTGGTAACTACCAACTGATCTGAATATTCACTAAATCCATCGGCACCACAATTGGCTCTTACATAAAACTCGTAAGTAGTAGCAGGCTGTAAACCGGTAACCTGTAAATTACTCTGGGATGTTTGTATCACAGTTCCAGTTCCTAGAGTGAACCCACTAGGACCGTATTCGATCTCCCATGCGGTCTCGTTATTCTCAGACCAGCCGAAGGTGACAGAGTTTGAAGTAACTTCTATTAGGAAGAGATCTGTAGGTGTATTACACGGATTTACAGGCTCCAGAGTTGTGAAACTGGTAGATATATAATTACTAAATCCATCACTTCCACAATTAGAACGAACATAGGCCTGGTAGGTTGTTAACGGATTTAACCCATCAATAAAATAACTAACTTGTGAGGTCTGGGCTACCGTCCCGGTACCCGGTGAGAATCCGTTTAGACCATATTCAATTTCGAAGGCGGTTTCATTGCCAGGATCCCATTCGATAAGTGCCGATTCAGAATTGATCTGGGTGGCTACTACCGACAATGGTTCTACACAATTGTTATTGGAGTCGTCGTCTTGTTTACAGGAAATTACGGCCAATAGAGTGATGGCCACTAATACGATCTTTTTCATGTGAGATTTGTTGCTTTATCTTTTGGTAAAACGCCTGTGAAAAATAAAAATTGTCTTAGCTCGTGTGTCAGCCTCACAATTTATTATTTGGCTCTGGCTTTCAACTTGGCCTCTTCGTTGCGCTCGATCTTATGTCCCGGCCTGGACCATTTGGGATTTTCTCCCTGGGGAGATAAAGCAGAATCGGCTGCTTCCACAGTTGCAGGCTGTGCTTTTTTTACAAAAGGAGCCTGGGGTTGTAACCCAAGTTGTCTAAACATTTCCATATCCTCGTTTACATCGGGATTTGGCGTTGTAAGCAATTTGTCTCCTGCGAAGATCGAATTGGCACCCGCAAAGAAACACATGGCCTGTCCTTCCCTGCTCATTTCAGTTCGCCCGGCCGAAAGACGTACCTGGGTCATTGGCATAACTATCCTGGTAGTAGCCACCATTCTAATCATCTCCCAAATACTAACCGGCTCCATATCCTCCATTGGAGTTCCTTCTACAGCTACCAACGCATTAATGGGAACCGATTCCGGCTGGGGATCGAGGGTTGCCAATGCGACCAGCATGCCGGCTCTGTCTTCTACGCTTTCCCCCATACCAATAATACCTCCACTACAAACTGTGACATTAGTTTTACGAACATTATCAATGGTTTCAAGTCTGTCTTCGAATGCACGTGTAGAGATCACGTCTTTGTAATAATCTTCAGAGGTGTCGAGGTTGTGATTATATGCATACAAACCTGCCTCTGCCAGACGCTTTGCCTGATTTTCGGTGAGCATTCCCAGTGTACAGCACACCTCCATTTCAAGCTTATTGATCGTGCGGACCATTTCCAACACACGATCAAATTCTTCTCCATCCTTCACATTTCTCCAGGCCGCTCCCATACACACTCTGGAACTACCGGATGCCTTGGCGCGTAATGCCTGGGCTTTTACATGCTGTACGGTCATGAGGTCGTTCCCTTCAATATCGGTATGATACCGGGCCGCTTGCGGGCAATAGCCACAATCTTCAGGGCAACCACCTGTTTTAATAGAGAGCAGGGTAGAGACCTGAACCTGGTTTGGATCGTGATGTTTCCGATGGATAGTCGCTGCATCGTAAAGCAATTCCATCAGGGGTTTGTTATAAATTTCGAGTATCTCTTCTTTTGTCCAATTGTGTTTCAGGTCGCTCATAAATTCAAAAATAGCCAAATTGATACATTAAAATTAAGGTTTGGAAATAATAATACTAACAGCATTTCCTCCAAAGCCAACTGCGTTTACCATCACTGTTTTCAATACTTCAGGGAGGTGGCGAGCATTTTCATAAAACGGGTTTTCAACAAAGGTGTTATGTGCGATCATCAGCACGGCCATCTCCAGGCTCATCATGCCGGAAGCACCAAAAGTATGTCCAAGCATCCATTTATTGGAAGTCAATAAAGGTAGTGTCCGGCCAAATACGGCATCAATTGCATTCTTCTCCGCCAGATCGCCTTTCACGGTACCGGGTGCGTGTAAGATTACAGCATCCACCGTTTCGAGTCTTGCATTGTCGAGTGCCATTTTCATCGATCTCTGGAAGCAGGTAGCATTCTCTGTAATGGAGCTATTGTGTGACAAAGCCTCGGTGGCACACCCATAACCCGTGATCACAGCCTTGCTTTTATCAGAAATATCTCTCTCCAGTATTGCAACGGCAGCTCCTTCTCCCAGGACCATACTGTTTTTTTTCTTCTGAAATCGCATCGACTCACAGGCCATGGAGTTTTCGGAAGTAGTATACAATTTTAGAGCCTGCATCTGCGCTAAGGTAAAAGGGGTTAACGCAGCCTCACTTCCGCCTGAGATAAAGGTATCCGCCATCCCAGCCTGTAACCAGGCTATCCCATTCAGCACGCCGTGGAGAGCAGTTGAACAGGTAACCGAATGCCCCGAAGCAAAACCATCTATTCCTAATTCCTGTCCCACCCAGGACGAAATATTTCCCAGGGTAGTAGTTGGGGATGTAAATGCCGAGACCGATCCGTTCTCCAGGAATTCTTTATGATAACTTTCAAATAGTGAGGTCGCCCCTCTCGAAGACCCTATGTTGATCCCTATATTTCCAGAGTGGTTTTCAGGATTTAAACCGGCTTTGGTGCAAAGTAGTGCGAGGAGCACGCTACGGTCCAGTTTACGGTAAGCGAGTTGATCTCGTTTTAAGGCATCAAGTAAGTTTTCGGTATTTATATCGATCTCGGAGATCCAGTATTGGGCTTCTCCTATTCTCTTTTTCTTAAACAAGGGTGCGCCCAGAATATAGCTGTTCCAAACTGCTTCAGAAGAAGAACCCAGGGCCGATACAGAGCTAATCCCGGAAATAGAAATGGGTTGTTGCAATTTTTAATATTTTGAAGCAAAAATAGGTTTTAAGCCTTACTTAAACCACCCCGATCACAAGAAAATTGAATAACATTTTGAAACGAAATTCAGACCTATGAGATGATGAAGGAATTAATTTCTGAATCTGATATCATCAGCGATTTACAGAAAGAGACACCTTTAATCGATTAGCTCCAGACTATCTAAAATGGCCTGGTAAATTTTATCAAGTTGCCCGGACGTGATCACGTAAGGGGGCAGTACATAGACGGTATTCCCTAAAGGCCTGAGGTAAACCCCCGATTTCATAAAATGGTTGTAAAGTTCATTTCGAAGTTTCCCGTACCTAGAGGTTTCAACCTTTAGATCTACGGCCAGAATAACCCCCAGATATCGCACATCCTCAACTTTTTTATGGTTCTTGATACGTTCGGCAAATGCTATATGTGCTTTACTAATCGCAGATATTCCCTCCTGGATTTCTTCGGAAAGCAATAGATCTATCCCCGCTATGGCGGCGGCACAAGCGGGTGGATTCGCGCTGTAGGTATGCGCGTGAAAAAATCCCTTTGCCAGATCATCATCGAGAAACGCATCGAAAACCTCGAGCGAACAGCTTGTGATCCCCATAGGTACCAAACCAGCGGTTAGAGCCTTGCTAAGACAGATAATGTCGGGTTTAGTTTTAATATATTCTGAAGCAAAATTCTTAGCTGTTTTACCAAAACCGGTCATCACTTCATCGGCTATACATAGCACCCCATGCTCTTTGCAAAGCTGAAGTAATTTTTCAAGTCCATTTGCCGAAAATATCTTCATTCCTGCCGCTCCCTGCACTAAAGGTTCATACACAAAAGCCGCACAGGCATTGTTTATAATTATTCCTTTTAATTGCTCGATCACCTCCTCCTCATTATGGTCCATCGGCACCGGAATACGCTTTACTTTCAGAAAGAAATCTTCGAAAGGACCATTGTAAACAGATAGCCCCGAGGCGCTCATAGCTCCGAAAGTATCGCCATGAAATCCATTTTCGAAAGCAATGATGGTATCTCGCTTATCCTTTTTATTGTGATGAAATTGCAACGCCATTTTGATAGCCGCCTCTACCGAAGTGGACCCATTGTCGTTAAAAAATATCTTAGCCTGGTTCTCGGGCAGGATCCTCAGAAGCTTCCCGGATAATCGCACGGCTGGCTCATGGGTAAACCCTGTAAAAACTATCTGGTCAAGTTGTTTCATTTGAGCCGTGACAGCATCTACGATGGTGTCGTTACAATGTCCGTACATGGCAGTATACCACGATGCGATCCCATCTATATATTCGTTTCCGTCCTCATCGAAGAGGGAGGATCCTTTCGCCCTGGCAATCACTAACGGCGGCCCGGCCGTTCGATGCTGGGTAAGCGGGTGCCATATATTTTCAATATCTTTTTCGCTTAACTTCATTACAGTTCTTTTTCTATAACAGGCTTAAAAATCTCTGCATATTCACTTATCACATTCCGGTCTATATACGGTTCTATGGAGATCCTGCCCAGGACGGTTATTCCTGTCATTTTTACAATGATACTTTCAGTAGAAGGGTGTTCATCGCCAATGAAAATAATTCCGAAGACACTCTTCCCATGCGCCTTTAAAGCTTCTACAGATAACAAAGTATGGTTAATACTCCCAAGATAATGTCGCGAAACCAGGATGACCTTATCTTCCTTTTTTATAAGATCCATGATCGTTTCTTTAGCATTGATCGGGACCAGAAGTCCGCCCGCGCCTTCAATCACAAGCGAATTTTTGGTTACCGGCCTTTTTGTTTCCAATGTTTTGAGCTTGATCTTATCTATTTCTGCAGCTGCATGCGGGCTCATTGGTGTGCTAAGGTTAAAGGCCGAACTATGTATAACAGATCTCTTATTTGAGATCCATCGCCTAACTTTATGGGTGTCGGTATCGTTAAGGTCCCCGGCCTGAATGGGTTTCCAGTAATCGGCTTGCAGAGCTTCTGTTACTACGGCTGAAACTACGGTTTTACCAACTTCTGTAGAAATTCCTGTTATAAAGTAGTTTGTTTTCATAGGGTTATTTGTGCCAATAACTTAATTAAACTATCTATTTCGGCTTCGGTATTAAAAGAATGAAGGCAAATACGTAATCGTCCTTTCGTGGGTGGTACAGTGGGCGACATTATAGGACGAACATCAAACCCATTTTTATATAATCGCTCCGAAATGGCCTTTACCTTCTCATTTCCCGGAACAAGCATAGCCTGAATGGCGCTATCACTTGGTAAAAATCGCTCCAAGATATTATATTTTTCAATGTATGAACGTAATATAGCTATATTACTATTTAATCTCTGAATATTTTCTAATCCTATTTCAGAATCAAGATGTTCATAGGCTGCTTTGATCGTGGCCACGCTATGTGGGGACAAGGCTGTACTATAAATGAAGCTTCTTGCAAAATTCACCAAATACGCCCTGAGATCCTCCGAACCCAACACCACGGCTCCATGGCAACCAAGGGCCTTTCCGAAGGTAACCACCCTGGCAAAAACCTGGTTTGTTAGCCCTTCACTTACTACAATTCCTTTTTGCGTTATACCAATGGCATGTGCTTCATCGATTATAAGTCTGCAGTTATATTCCTTGCACAAAGTTACCAGGGCCTGCAGGTCTGGTAGATCCCCATCCATGGAAAAAACAGATTCTGTGATCACATAACATTCCCGCTGGGGCTCTCTAGTAATTAGGTTTAGCTTTTTCTCTAGATCCTGCAGATCGTTATGTGCAAATTTCGTAGCCGTTGTATGGCTGAGAACTATTCCTTCTCGTATGGAGGCATGAATGAGTTCATCGTAAAGAATTACATCTCCTCTTTGTGGAATGCAGCTTATAACACCAAGATTGGCGGCATAACCGCTATTGAATATAAGAGCGGAAGGGCTGTCATGAAATTTTGCGATACTCCTTTCTGTATCCTCAATCAACCGGCTATTGCCCGTCAACAGCCGGGACCCCGTTGAACCATTTAAATGTTCGCCATATTCATTTAGAAGTTCGTATGCTCTGTCTGAAATGGATTTACTGGATGCAAACCCCAGGTAATCATTAGAGGAAAAATCGGTTAAACCATGAGTAATATTCAATTGCCTGAGCGCATTCCCTTCTTCCCTTTTTTGTAGTTTTTTAAGTAGTTTTTCAGGCAATTTATCCATGGTTCAAAAATACAATCTCGCACTCACAAATGCTTCATTTTTATCAAAAACTACCCTCCTGTCATCAACGGGTTACTAACCCTTTTTTTTATCCTTATTTTTTGTCTAGCTTTAAATGAAATTGCACTAAAACGCTAACCTACCTTGACAAACCGAGATAAAATGTTATTGCAGCTGGAAACAGTTGAAGAATGGGACCTTATTATCATTGGAGGTGGAGCCAGCGGTTTAGGTATAGCGGTAGATGCAGTAACGAGAGGGTTTAAAACGCTTCTTTTAGAACAATACGATTTTGCCAAAGGAACTTCCAGTAAGAGCACCAAGCTGCTGCACGGGGGAGTACGTTATCTGGCCCAGGGAAATATAAAGTTGGTGATTGAGGCTCTTGAAGAAAGGGGCTTGCTGGCTCGTAACGCACGCCACTTATTTAAGAAACAGGAATTTATTATCCCAAACTTCACCTGGTGGGGAGGATATTATTATGTGATCGGACTTAAATTTTACGATCTACTTTCTAAAAAATTAAGCCTGGGAAGTTCCAGGCGGGTTAATAAAGACAAAATACAATCTTACTTACCAACCCTAAAAAGAGATAAGCTTGTAAGTGGAGTTTCTTATTTCGACGGACAATTCGATGATGCCAGACTCGCGCTTAATCTGGCGCAAACTGCCATAGAACACGGAGGTACTGCCTTAAATTATATGAAAGTTACCAGCCTGCTCAAGAATGATGAGGGTAAAGTATGTGGGGTAACAGTTGTAAATACCGAAACAGACAGGAGATATTCGGTAAAAGCAAAAGTTGTGATAAATGCAACCGGGATCTTTACGGACAAGATCCTGAAAATGCAGGATCCCAACCACAAGAAAACAGTTGTCCCCAGCCAGGGTATTCATTTGGTTCTGGATCGTTCATTTCTAAACAGCGATAAAGCGATAATGATTCCTAAAACCTCCGACGGGCGTGTGCTGTTCGTTATTCCCTGGCACGATAAAGTAATCGCCGGAACAACCGACACTCTTATAAAAAAGCCGAAGATCGAACCCCGGGCACAGGAGACCGAGATCGATTTTATTTTGGAGACCATCAACCTTCACCTCAGCAAAAAAGCAAGCCGAAAAGACGTCCTATCGATCTTTTCGGGTCTACGGCCTCTTGTCAAGCCGAAGGGAGATGAGGTTAAAACCAAAGAAGTTTCCCGCAGTCATAAGATAATTGTTAGTGGTCAACTAGTTAGTATTATAGGAGGTAAATGGACCACCTATCGGAGAATGGCAGAAGACGTGGTGGATAAAGTTATTAAGACCTATGGGTTTCGCAATAGCAGGACGGTAACAAAGGATATTGCAATACACGGAAACGTGAAACCTGCTGAAGAAATTAGACATGACCACCTTTTTATTTATGGTTCGGAGGTTGAAAAATATCTCAGGTTCGAAGCCTCAAAACCCGAATATAAGGACAAAATACATCCGGAATATCCATATACTGTTGGGCAGATAGTCTGGAGTATCAAGTTTGAAATGGCCCGCACTGTTGAAGATTTCCTGGGAAGAAGAATTCGTTTGCTTCTATTGGACGCTAGAGCCGCGATGTCTGCCACTAAAAAAGTGTCTGAAATTATGGCCGAAGAATTTGGATACGACAAGCAATGGGCACATAAGCAAGAGCAGGATTTTCTTACATTAGCCAATACGTATATTATCAAATAACATAGGCAAAGTCTATAAGTTTATCCATTTCCTCACATGTCTGGCCTACAGAAGTGTTTGTACATAGATGTAATATTGAACTATCTTAATTTATATTTGTTATATCTATAGACTTAATCCTTGATTAATGGTGCATTTTAAAAGAGCTGAATCGCGGGCAGAGTTAGATCAGATCCTACATTTACAACAACGAAATCTACCCGCTTCAATACCTTCAGAAATAAAGAAAACAGAAGGATTTGTGACTGTGGAGCACGATTTCGAGCTTCTAGAACAGATGAATACTGCCTGTAAACATTTTATAGCAGTAGATAACAACCAAGTAATAGGATATGCGCTTAGTATGCATCCTAAATTTGGCGATGAAATCCCCATATTGCGACCCATGTTTTCAGAAATAAAAAAAAGATACACGGGAACCGATTTTATAGTGATGGGACAAATTTGTATTGATAAGAATTACAGGAAACAGGGAATATTCAGAAGACTATACGAAGAGATGCTAAAGGGTATCCGTCCAGAGTTTGATTGTGTTATTACCGAAGTAGATAGTAAGAACACAAGATCCATGGAAGCGCATTACGCGATCGGATTCAGGAAAATTTCTACTTATGTCTCAGATGGCCACGAATGGGATCTTATCCTGCTTCGATAAATTATGATTAAGGTGCCCAGGCACTACAACTTTAGGGATCAGCAAAATTCTGGTTTTGTGAGAATGGCTAGTCATCCCAAACGAAGAAATCCAAAGAAAAATCCCAAACTCCTAGGTGGAATTTGGGATCAGGTTTGTTGATGTTTAGATTGGCAAATTAGTCTGCCAGTACGATCACTTTATTATTATTAAGTTCTACTGTACCGCTATTGATCTCTAAAGACCATTTCCCATCAGGTTCCTTTACGAACTTATTCTCATATCCTTCGGCAATAGTAGGATTCCCTCTGAACTTCACTTTCCCGGCATCAAGTAATGAAACTATAGGGGCGTGATTGTTCAGCATTTGGAAAGGACCTTCAACACCTGGTACGGTTACAGACTCAACCTCTCCCGATACTAACGATGCTTCCGGTGTTACGATTTCTAGGTACATATCTCTAAATATTCAAAGTTCAGTTTAGGCTTCGGCTAGCATCTTTTCACCAGCTTCTATTGCCTCTTCAATTGTTCCTTTAAGGTTGAATGCGGCTTCAGGAAGATGATCCAATTCACCATCCATGATCATATTAAATCCTTTGATCGTATCTTTAATATCTACTAATACTCCAGGTATTCCTGTAAACTGTTCTGCCACATGGAAAGGTTGAGAAAGGAATCTCTGAACCCGACGCGCACGTCCCACAGCCATTTTATCTTCTTCAGAAAGTTCTTCCATCCCAAGGATAGCAATAATATCCTGTAGTTCTTTATATCGTTGTAGCAACTCCTTTACACGTTGCGCACAATCGTAATGCTCTTTACCAAGAATGTCGGCTGTTAAGATTCGCGATGTAGAATCCAGTGGATCTACGGCCGGATAGATTCCCAGCTCGGCGATCTTACGCGAAAGTACTGTTGTTGCATCCAGGTGGGCAAACGTTGTTGCCGGTGCAGGGTCTGTTAAGTCATCCGCAGGTACATAAACCGCCTGAACCGATGTAATAGATCCTTTTTTAGTAGAAGTAATTCGTTCCTGCATCGCACCCATCTCGGTAGCCAGTGTAGGTTGGTATCCTACCGCAGAAGGCATACGTCCTAGAAGTGCAGACACCTCTGAACCTGCCTGGGTAAATCGGAATATATTATCTACGAAGAAAAGTACGTCTTTCCCTTGTCCGTCTCCGGCCCCATCACGGAAGTACTCTGCAATAGTTAGTCCGGATAATGCAACACGCGCACGCGCTCCGGGAGGTTCGTTCATCTGTCCGAATACGAAAGTAGCTTTACTCTCTTTCATGGCAGTTTTATCTACCTTAGAAAGGTCCCAACCTCCTTGTTCCATAGAATGAAGGAAATCGTCTCCGTATTTTATAATACCGGATTCCAGCATCTCACGAAGCAGGTCATTTCCTTCACGAGTTCTTTCTCCTACTCCTGCGAATACAGAAAGACCCCCGTGTCCTTTGGCAATATTGTTGATCAATTCCTGGATAAGTACAGTTTTACCTACTCCCGCTCCACCAAAGAGACCAATCTTCCCACCTTTTGCATAAGGCTCGATAAGGTCGATTACCTTGATCCCGGTAAATAATACTTCGGTAGATGTAGACAGATCCTCAAATTTAGGAGCTTCGCGGTGAATTGGAAGACCGTCCTTGCCCGCTTTAGGCAAGTTTCCAATACCATCGATAGCATCACCAATTACGTTGAACAGGCGTCCGTAAACTTCTTCACCAATTGGCATCTGGATAGGCGCTCCTGTTGAAATAGCATCAACACCACGGCTTAGTCCATCGGTAGAATCCATGGAGATAGTTCGCACTGTGTTCTCACCAATATGTGATTGTACTTCCAGTACCAGAGTGGTACCATTGTTATCAACTTCAAGTGAATCGTAAATCTTCGGAAGTTCATCACCACTGGCAAACTGTACGTCTACTACCGGGCCGATGATCTGAGCAACTTTTCCTGTAATCTGTGACATTATCTAAAGGTTTATTTTTTAGTTATATAAGGGTGCTCTTAACACCCTGTTTTAGAACGGTGCAAAGATAGTTTTTTCTAACCTAAAAATGCAATCGATTTCACTAATTTTTTAGCAGAGCTGAAGATGTTACGGTTCGGGCACTATTCTTTTGAATTCTTACATGGTGAATGAAATCGGAAATTAAAAAAGCCCTTCCAGTTTTTTTCTGAAAGGGCCTTGCTATTTATTATTCTGAAATGCTTACGGTAACATCTCGGGGTAAAGAGTGGTAAAGTCGGCTGCCTTAAATAACTCACCGGCGGCTTCGAAATTTGTTCCGAAGGCCTGATCCATGGCTAACAGGATCTGGTTGGCAACGAAAGCATTTCCTCTTGCTGTTGGATGAACTCCATCCAGGGAGAAAGTACCACCAAAGACAAGACTACCGTTCAGTTCGAATTCATCGAAAGAGATTCCGGTATCGAAGATCTGCTGCATAAGCGCATTGGCGTCTATAAGTATTGCCCCATTTGAACTAGCAGCGGAAGCAATTACAGCGTTGAACGCATCGGTTGCCACCGTAACTTCTGCAACTTCATCTGCAGTTAGTACCCACTGATCTGATAAAGGAACTGTAACTCCGTTTATAAGGGTTGGATTTCCTCCTACAAGTGTACCAATAAAGGAAGCACTTAGCAAGGTAGGTAGATCCTCTGCTGTTGCCTGCCTGTAGTTAGGCAGTCCCAATCCTGAGAGATCGGTGAGATACTCATCTTCTATCACTACCGCATTTTGTCCTTCTACGAAATTAATCGTCCTCGCAGCAGCTTCTTCTGGTGAGATCAACCCTGCTCCAAGCGCTTGTTGTAATCCGGCATTGTAAGGTGCATATCCACCATTCACCAACGCTGCTGTTGCAGCATCAACCGGTACAGGATTATAGGGTACCGTAGTAAAGTAAGGAATGGTGTATACATAAGGAATGTTGAGCACGACTCCCTGTGCACCGTTCCCGGCCAAAGTCCCGAGTATAGCATTATAGATCCCGGCAAAAGCAGTAGGATCTGTAATATCATTTGGCCCGTAGGTAGAAGGATCCGGATTCCCGGTTTGATCTGTTCCGGCACCACCTGAAGTGGCGTAGCTTAAAACATCATTATTTCCTATCCACAATGAATAGAATGATGCATTTTGAGAGGCAGCATCCTCCAGCATAGAAGCATTAGGATTTGAGGCCATTCGTACAAAGTACGGATTAGCCAAACCTGCCTGCACCCCGGCTAAATTACCATATCCATTGGCAAGGAGATGGAAACTTTTAGCTCCGGGTACTCCCATATTATTATAGGGTCCGGCCTGAATATTTGATATCTCTGTGGTTGGAGTCTGATTGAGAGGAGCGGGCCCTGCGCCATCGAAATATAATCGTGGATTGAGGATCTGTACCCCACCCAGTAAGGCGCCACCTATGTTATCGTTCATTAATGGTTGTGTGAAAGCACCTCCGCCTATCATTGCAAATTTTTGCGACAACAGGTTAGGGAAAGAGTTTTCCTGCCCCAGTATAAACAATGCTCCGTCTGTGAATCCAGCGGTAAGTGAATTCCCCACGGCAACATAATTCGAGACATTTGCCGATCCGGCCACCAAAGGCACTACCGGTTCTTCTTCAACAACCGGGATATCGTCATTCTCACAACCGGCAAGGAGTAACATTCCCAGTACCGGAAGCAGCAGAAATCTATTTTTATATAAATTTTTCATAGACTAAATTTTAAAGGTTGTTAATAATAAGAGAAGCATAGTACTGTGCCCCAATATTTGGTGCCCCAAACGCGGTAAAATACTCGTCGTTTAACAAATTAGTGGCTCCAATTTTCAACATGGTTTTCAACTTAGGAATCTTGTAGTTCACCTGTGCATCCAAGACGGTATATGAGGGAACGATCCCATCACCAAAACCAGCTTGCCAGAAATACTCATCACTCCATCTTGCATTAACACCAAATCCAAAATTTGGGAAAAGATCCGTATATCTTAACGAAGCCTTTACTTTGTGCATAGGAGTATTGAAATTTGTTCTGAAATCCGGATTCCCGGCCTGATCGAAATCCTGTTCTGCATAAGTATAGTTCACACCCAGATTGATCTTCTGAATGATCTTAGTACTAACACCAATAGAACCTCCAAAGCCTTTCACATCTACGTCGGCATTAGTATACGTTTGGTATACCTTGAAATCACCATTTTGTAGAGCCAGTAATGATAGTGATCCATCTCCTGCTGTTCCGTACAAGGGTACGATAACATTTTCATTGGAAATAAAATTGGTATACTGACTGTAGTGTGCGCTGGCATCAATAATAAAATTGAAGATCTTTCCACGATATCCTATTTCGTACACATCTGCTTCTTCTGGTTTCACCAGGTTGATATTAGCCACTTCCGGAGTACCGTTTGTTACAGAGCTGGCCGAAAACGAGTTTTCATAAGCGGCTCGTCCTGCTATAGTTGCCGTACTGGATCCCGTAGCCTGCTGACCTCCTCCACTTAATGGAAAAGTTCGAACATCTCTGTCCAGATTGCTTTCGGCAGAACCTACAAGGATCGCTCTTCCTATATCAAGGCCTATAAATAGATCCTGGGTAGTTGGGTTTCTAAAGGCAGACTGATAAGAAACCCGTATGTTGTGGTTTCTATTTGCACCGGCCGTATAACCTAAAGCTATCCTGGGAGTGAATTGACCATCAAATAATTCGGATTTGTCGTAACGCACAGATCCTGTTAATTTTAAACGATCATCGGCTAGTTTCTTCTGAATTTGAGTATAGGCACCCACTTCCGAATATGTAATAGGTCCGTCACCATCGGTAAAGATAGTACCTGAAGAATTCAACCTGTATTTTCTGTATGATCCCCCAACCTGAATATCCGCAAAATCACTAGTGATGTGACTGAAATTGTAATTCGCATCGGCATGGTAAAGCTGTGTTTGATCCTGAAGTTTGGATCCCGTATTCACATCTGCATCTGCCTTAACACGTGCTAGAACTCTTTCGAATTCCGGAGTACCGGGTATAAGACGTCCCGTTTCGGCGGTTTGTCTTGCAATAGCGTGCGCCATTTCCGAATTAGCCCCTCCTAGAGTTGCTTGAATATAGGCTCCAGCATACTCCCCAAACCAGGTTGAGTCGTCTTTCCAGGCACGGTTTACATTCACCCCAGATAGACCCATATTATTGGAATCTCCGGCATTTTCGTCGGTTATATAACCTCGGATAAAGAAATTATCACTTTTTACTTCGAGTTTATGCTGCTGAAGGAAAAAATTCTTGATCTCGTATCTCTGTCCACCTTGATAGATAGTAGAACCAACACCAACTTTCCCCACATATATGATCTCGAAGTCATTTTCCCAAGGCCTGAAATGTAGGGCAGCATCAAATTTTACACTTTCCGCATTATAGTTTGTTAAGTCTCTTTCTGAATAACCTGTTCTACTAACGATGTCATTAGGTAGAAGATTTTCGGCGCCCGGAGGAATCAAGCCCAAGTTTGCCAGGGTCACCCCAACTCCTCTAATGTTGGTCGCAACTTCATCCCCGTAAACATTTAACCCGTCATATCCAGGATGTTCTCTCGTTCTACCAGGATTTACTGCGTCCACTTCATTGGTCGCGAACCAATCTGTTCCATTCATGATAGCCAGGTTCACTTTACCAGCAAATTTTGGCGAAAAGGCATGTGCTGCCCGAATCCCCATGTCATAGAATTCGTTATCACCTGCGGCGATCTGTGAGGTTATCCCACGCTTATAATAGGCACTGATTCCCTGGTGGTCGAAAGGATTTTTACTCGTCATGAACAAGATCCCGTTAAAGGCGTTGGCCCCATAAAGTGCCGAAGATGCCCCGGGAAGTAGTTCAATACTATTAACATCTAATTCGGTCATTCCTAAAAGGTTACCCAAAACGAAGTTAAGAGCCGGAGAACTGTTATCCATTCCGTCTACCAGCTGTACAAAACGCTCATTTGCGATAGTGGCGAAACCTCTCGTATTCACCGATTTGAACGTTAAACTACTGGTGTTGATATCTACTCCTTTTATTTGTTCGATACCGTCGTAAAAATCTGCACTTGCAGTGTATTTGATATCCTGAATATCAAATCTTTCCACTGTTACCGGAGATTCAAAGATACGTTCGGGAGTTCTTGAAGCCGAGATCACAACTTCATCCAATACAGACCCCTCGGCAAGGGTGATATTTACAACCTGGTTATTGGTTGTTATTTCGACATTTTGAGATTCGAAACCAATGCTCGAAATCTGTACGGTAAATGGCGGAGACTGGTCCACTCTGAGGGTAAAATTTCCGTCGAAATCTGTTGCGGTACCCGTTCCGGTTCCAACAACAATAACATTGGCTCCCAAAATGGGTTCCGCAGATTCATCGACCACCTTACCGCTGATATCGGTTTGCGCAAAAGTAATTGTACTCAAACACAAGCAAAATAAAGCTATAATTGCCTTCATATTAGTAAAATGTTAATTAGTAAATTCGGCTAAATATATAGATAAATTTAGCATGTTCTTAAGAAAACAGGGGTTTTTTTAACGATTTTATATTTAAAACTCTCCAATTTAATAATATGGAAAACTATTATTCATGCATAATATATTCATTCACATAATATTAGCCATTCTTATGCCAGGGGTTCGCATAAATTTCGGATCGTTTCACTAAAAATGTTCATAATCTTTTTCATTAGCTCATTTTGGCTCGAAATGGGCCTTCCGTCTATTTCGATCACAGGCGTTAGTTCCCCCATTGTACCAGTGGCAAAAACACCATCTGCATTAATAAATTGAGAAAGAGAGAGGTCTGATTCATAGATAGCAATACTATGCCGCTTGCATAATGAGATCACCGTATCCCTGGTAATACCGGGTAAACAGGCATTGGCGTACGGGGTAAAGACCGCTTCCCCTTTCACCATAAACAAGTTACTTCCATTAAGCTCTGCAACAAAACCGCGCTCATCCAGCATAAGTCCGGCGTCCTTACCTGCAATATTGGCCTGGATCTTCGCCAGTATATTATTAAGCAGGTTATTGTGATGGATCTTACTATCCAGGTATTGCGGCCCATTTCTACGCTGACTACTACTTATTACTTTTATTCCTCCGGCATTGTCGTATACGAGGGGTTTCCATTCGGCTAAAACTATGAGGCAACTACCATTTTGGTTTAATCTGGGATCCATCCCGCTTGTTATCTTTTCCCCGCGAGTTAATGTAAGCCTGATATGGGTATCGTTTGTCATTTTATTCGCTTCGAGCGTCTGTTTTATCGCATCCCTAATGAAAGATTTGGATGGAATATCTGTAAATGCCAGGGTCTTGGCAGATTGATGTAATCGCTCCAGATGTTTTTCAAGACATACTATTCCTTCCGGATAGACCCTTAACCCCTCCCATACAGCATCGCCTCCCTGTACCGAGCTGTCAAAAACCGAAACTTTTGCTTCGGACCTGGGATAGAGCCTGTCTTTTATAAATACCTTGATATCTGCATTTCGCTGATCGAATTGTTGAAGCATAGTTTATTTGTTTTTTAAGATATAGGGTGTAAGACTTTCATAGTAAGGAAGTGCCTCGGCCAATAACGGACCCAAATGCGGCGGGACCTGTGCCGGCTTCTTCTGTTGCACTTTGAAACCGGTAGTTTTATGAACATTAGCATACCAGTGTTTCGCCCAGATCCCGTCTTCGGGTATTCCCCCTTGTTCCCACGATAACATGGATTTGTAAAATGGAATATCGAGAATGCAACATAATTCTCTCAGGTAATTCTCCGGGTGGATCATTAACTCGTCGCTATCGATCACAACTATGTCCTTATTATTTTGCTCTAAGTATTTTACCAGTTCGAAGGATTTCTTAATTCCTATGTCATTCAGTGTTGGATTAGAAATAACTTTTGCAAAGGAGGCTATCAATTTCCTGGGGTGCCTTATTAAGAAAACATTTTGCCAATTCTTGAGATAGGCTGGCTCTTCAGAAAGAAAATGATGAGCCATGCCTTTTATGAACACATGTTGAGTTTTGGCAAGCTCTTCAATGCTTTCAACCACATTGTGCTCCTCACAATCCATGGCGGCTATTATATCGAAATGTGAAGGATGATTGATCGCCAGGTTGGCATGTTTTAAATAGTAACCATAAAAAGGTTCGTCTATTACTACAAAATCCTTTCGTTGCGCAAAGGAATACATCAATGCGGTAGATATATTTCTGGGGCCCGAGATCAGGTTGATTACCTTCATAAAATAAAGGTATCAAAAAACTCAGGAATTTAGGAAAGGAATACGGCTGGGTTATTAACCAAATTATTCTACGGTTACCGACTTTGCGAGGTTTCTCGGCTGGTCCACATTTCTACCTAACATTACTGCTATATGATAAGACAATAATTGTAATGGGATGGTGGTTACAAGCGGACTTAACGCCTCAGGCGTTTTTGGCACTTCCATGATATAGTCGGCCAGATTTTTAACAGTAGTATCTCCTTCGGTAACGACAGCGATGATCTTTCCATGACGAGCTTTTATCTCCTCGATATTGCTCACCACTTTTTCGTAATGGTTACTATTCACTGCGATCACTACAACCGGCATCTGCTCGTCGATAAGGGCAATCGGGCCATGTTTCATCTCGGCAGCGGGATATCCTTCGGCATGTATATAGGATATCTCTTTTAGTTTTAGTGCACCTTCAAGTGCAACCGGGAAATTGTAACCTCTTCCCAGGTAAAGAAAATTCGAGGCATCCATAAAGACTTCGGCGATCTCCTTAATCTTTTCATCACTCTTGAGCGCCTCCGCCACGTGATCGGGGATCATTTCCAGCTCTCTTAAATGCAACATGAAATCCCTCTCGGAGATCGTTCCTTTTTCTTTTGCAATGCGCAAGGCGATCATCATAAGAACGGTGATCTGGGTAGTAAATGCCTTGGTTGAGGCAACACCTATTTCCGGTCCTGCGTGGGTGTATGTGCCACTATGTGTTTCGCGTGAAATGGTAGATCCTACTACATTACAAATTCCATATACGAAGGCACCTTTCTGTTTTGCGAGTTTTATAGCAGCGAGTGTATCGGCTGTTTCACCACTTTGAGAAATCGCTATAACCACATCTTTTTCATTGATGATAGGATTTCTGTATCTAAATTCGGAAGCGTATTCCACTTCCACAGGGATACGGGCAAGATCTTCGAAAATATATTCGGCAACGAGTCCGGCATGCCATGAAGTTCCACAGGCTACTATAATGATACGATTGGCATTTTTAAATTTTCCAATATGATCTTCCAGCCCGCCGAGTTTTACAATTCCCTGATCGGCCAAAAGCCTTCCTCTGTAGGTATCCTTAATAACCGTGGGCTGCTCATATATCTCCTTCAGCATAAAATGCTCGTATCCGCCTTTTTCTATTTGTTCCAGATTTAATTGCAGTTCCTGAATATATGGAGCCACTAATTTATCGTCCTTGATCTTGCGAACCCTTACCTCTCTGCCAAGGCGAATGATCGCCATTTCTTCATCCTCAAGATAGATCGCATTATTGGTGAATTCGATGAACGGAGATGCATCGCTGGCAACAAAAAATTCGTCTTCACCAATTCCAATTGCCAGGGGACTTCCCAGCTTGGCTACCACGATCTCATCCGGTTTCTTTCTGTCGAACAATGCGATGGCATAGGCTCCTACAACCTGGTTTAAAGCGATCTGTACGGCCTTCCCAAGTTTTACCTTCTCCTTCTTTTTAACCTCCTCAATGAGATTTACAAGTACTTCTGTGTCTGTATCCGATTTGAACGTATAACCGCGATTTTCTAACTCCTTCTTTATAGAAGCGTAGTTCTCGATGATCCCGTTGTGTATGATCACAAGATCCCCGCTGTTAGAATAATGAGGGTGAGAATTAATATCGTTAGGAACCCCGTGGGTTGCCCACCGTGTATGGCCAATACCTAATTTACCATGGGTAGTGATCTCTCTCCCAATTCGTTCTTCGAGATCGGAGACCTTCCCTTTGGTCTTGGAAAGTTGAATTTCGGAGCCGTCGAACAAGGCAATCCCGGCACTGTCATAGCCGCGGTATTCCAGTCGTTTCAGGCCGTTAATAATGATAGGATAAGCTTCTCTTTTTCCAATATAACCAACGATACCACACATAGAAATTTAAGTTTATTCAGGTTCGGTATAATAAATTTGGAGCTTTAATCTTTTCGAAAGATCGTTAGATCTGTTACCGTGCAAAACGGTGCCTTCATGTGATACCACACTTGCGGCAGGTACTTCTTCGATACCGGGCGCCTGAATATTTTCAAGATCCTGGAAACCGGTTTCCAATACATTCTGTGTAACGATAACTCCCAAAGGTACGTTTGTAGAATCCTTGTTGATAAGGTTACTCAAGTGATTAGTGATTCGAAGTTTATAATATTTACCATTATCGTCACTTCCACGTTCCAAGCGACCAAGATGTACGTTTAGTGCGTCAACAGGGTCGAGATTGGAGGTTATATCCAAGGTAAAGTCTGCAAGTACGGAGCTATTCTTTAAATCGTAAATGATAAGTCGCTCCGGTTCCAGCTCTCCCCCGGTCACTTTATCCTGATCTACATAAAATATAAGATTTGCCTCATTAATGATCCATCCTTCGTTCCTTAGGTCTTCAAGTTCGTCTGCCACCCCGTTATCATCCAGATCGGGTCCAAATAGTTCGATCACCGATATAATACCATCACCCCCTCTTACATAGAGGGTTTCGGCTCCTTCATCCAAATTAGGGTTCGAAAGTTCTTCAGCAAGATCCGCAGGCAAGGTATTTTGGTAGGTATTCACGCTAATGGCGTCGAAGGACATCGCAAATTCCCCGTTGAATCGCTCAACGGGATCTGCCCCGGTTTGCCCGGTCCCAATTACATTTCCACCTTCGGTTTGAAATTCATAATAAACCGTAAGACTGGCCTCCTCCAGGTTGATCATGAATAAATTCCCATCATCTGTATCAGATTCCACCTGAAAATACAAACCACGGAAATAATCCCTGAAATTACTATTGTTAAGCAACTCGATCGAACCGCTCATATTAAGGATCTTTTCCTGGAAAAAGTCGGTGGGTAGTTTTGCTCGCAACCCGGGTATGAATGAGATCGTATCGTTTACTTTGAAAGGCTCGTCACTAGGTACAAAATCTTCGATGGTATGAATAAGCTCTCCTTTAAAAGATTCGAACAATTGCTGCTGATTGGCATAATATTTCTGAGCTTCCTGAAATCCGGTATTTGGGTCGAAGTCCCGTAGAAAGAAGTTAGACTCGTATATCTTGATATCGATAGGAGAATTTCCGTAAACCGAATCGAGTTCGTAAGTGATTACATCATTATCGTCTGTGATCTGGGTGCTGAAAAATGGCAGGAAAAGTACCACGCTATCAGCCCTAGGGTTAATCTCGAAATCGGGTTCATTCACATCCATGGTAACCTGGCTGAGGAAGTTCACCGTTCTTTTACCGTAAACCGGATCGTTATAAACACCTAATTGAAATACCGGCAGCCCATTGGTTTGTACAGGAAGTAACTTTCGGCTGTAGGCCAGGACGGAAAGGCTATCGGTAAATTTAGATTTAAAGGTTTCGTTGCCAATAATATCGACTCCAATCGTGTTAAAGTCTTCTTCGCAAGAGGCAAAGGCAATTATTATTGCGAAAATTGCCAATGCTTTTGGCAATGTGTATTTGATCTTCATAAAAATACTTGTATTTATCCCAATACCTGAGACTGGTAAAAATCTATATATGCCGATTCTATCTCGTCAATTTTATGATACTTTAACACAGGTTTTTTGACATCGTTAAGATAAGCGGTAAGCTCTTCGGGAATTTCTTCGGAACCAACTATGATCGCATCCGAATTATCCACTGCAATCTTCATCATGTTCACGTAATTTGGTTCCTTTAAACGTTCAATATGCTCCTCGGCAATTCCGTCGAACCTGATCTTATCCATAACGTTATCCTGTAACGTTCCATCGAAGCCCTGATTGTATACCGAGGTAACTATTTTACTATTTTCGAATAAAGGTTCGTTCTCATAATATTTCTGAAGATATAATGGCAGGAAAGAAGCCAGCCATCCGTGTACATGAATGATATCCGGTGACCAGTTGAGTTTCTTAACTGTTTCTATCACTCCCTTAGCAAAGAATATAGCACGCTCATCGTTGTCTTCAAAGAAATTACCATCCTCATCGGTATAGGTAGCCTTTCTTTTGAAATATTCGTCATTATCGATAAAATACACCTGCATACGTTCCTTCGGAATGGAAGCAACTTTTATAATTAGCGGCATATCCAGATCGTTGATCATGAGATTCATCCCAGACAGACGAATAACCTCGTGCAATTGGTGTCGCCGCTCATTGATATTGCCGTATCGCGGCATAAAAATTCGAATTTGCCCTCCATTGTTGTTCACAATACGAGGAGCTTCAAACGACATGGAAGAAATCTCGGTCTCTGGTAAATAAGGTATTACTTCAGAAGACACATACAAGACTCTCTTATCTTTCATCATTGATTCTTTTGTTTATGGCACTTTCTACAGGTTATCCGTACTTTAGATCACGATTGATGCCGTAAGCGTGTACGAACAAGGAAATTTCAGAAAAATGCTGCTTTATTGGTGTTGCTCTTAAAAACACGCAAAATTACGAAATTTTATGAAGATTGGCGTCAATATATTAATTTTACTGGCTCTAATATATTCCTATGGTCGTACACACCGACAAAGATTCGCTTTCATCCGACCTACTTCCACGAAGAAAAAAGAATAAAAAGATTGGTTTTGTTCCAACCATGGGAGCCTTACATCGCGGTCATCTCTCCCTCGTGGAAAAGGCCATAAAAGAAAACGACAGCGTGGTAGTAAGTATATATGTAAATCCAACTCAATTCGACAATAAGGAAGATCTTAGAAAATACCCGAGATTACTTGACAACGACAAGGAGTTATTACAACAGGTGTCTGGTGATATTCTTTTATACGTACCAGGCAATGAAGATATCTATGGGGAGAAGGTAGCATCGAAGCACTTTAAATATGACGGGCTGGAACACCAAATGGAAGGGGCGCAACGAAAGGGACATTTTGATGGGGTTGGCACCATACTTAGTATCCTTTTTGAAATTGTAATGCCGGACAAAGCATATTTCGGAGAAAAGGATTTTCAGCAATTGCAGATCGTACGCAAGCTGGTAGAATTACAACAAATACCGGTAGTGATCGTTGGCTGCCCCATCGTTCGCGAAAAGAACGGACTCGCCATGAGTTCGCGAAATAAAAGGCTTTCAGAAAAAGAATTTGAAGAGGCCGCCTTTATCTATAAAACGCTTCAGAAAGTAAAGAGAAAATTTTCCACCACTTCCATAAAAAAGATCAACGAATTTGTAAAGGAACAGTTTTTGCATCACGACTATTTGAAATTGGAATATTTCGAGATCGCCAACGAACAAACACTTGTACCCGCGAAACACAAAATGAAAGCCAACAATTATAGGGCATTTATAGCTGTTCACTGTGGCAACGTGCGTTTAATAGACAATGTTCCCCTTTACTGATCCACAGGGACTAAATCGATCTGAAGAATTTCCGATTTCATAATTTATTTTTCTAAAATCATAATTAGTATCTTTGCAGCATGCAAATACATGTAGTAAAATCCAAAATTCACAGAGTTAAAGTCACTGGTGCCGACCTTAATTATATTGGTAGTATTACCATAGATGAAGATCTTATGGATGCTGCGAATATTGTGGAAGGAGAAAAAATTCAGATCGTTAACAACAACAATGGTGAACGACTTGAAACCTATGCTATACCTGGCCAGCGGAACAGCGGCGAAATAACACTCAATGGTGCTGCAGCGCGTAAAGTTGCCCCCGGCGATGTACTTATTCTAATCACCTATGCCATTATGAGTGTTGAGGAGGCCAAAAAGTTCAAACCAGCACTTGTTTTCCCAAACGAGGAGAACAATTTACTTGTATAACTTGAATAAATCCCTTTCAAAATTTCTGCAGATCGCCATCCCCCTTGGGTTGGGTATTTTTCTCATCTGGTATGTATACAATCTGTTCACACCCGAGCAACTTAAACAAACTTACAGGCATTTTGAGGAGGCAAATTACTGGATAGTTGCCTTTTCCGTTTTCCTGAGCGTTTTAAGTCATCTGCTTCGCGCCTACCGTTGGAACTTTATGCTCGAACCTATGGGGTATCATCCCAGGATCGCAAATAATTTTATGGCCGTTTCGGTGGCCTATCTCATGAATATCTTTATTCCTAAAAGTGGTGAGGTTTCCCGGGCGGTTGTACTTAGCAAATATGAAGGTGTCCCATTCGATAAGGGCTTCGGAACCATTATTACCGAACGGGTGATCGACCTGTTTTTGCTCCTGGTCTTCACCTTAATAGCCTTAGTTCTACAATTTGATGCACTTTATGCTTATATAACCGAGAGCATCCCGTTAAAAAAGATTCTAATCGCACTGGGGTCTCTAATCCTTCTGGGGTCTGCTTTCCTTCTGTATCTAAAAAATTCCAGGGGATCCTTTACAATGAAAGTAAAGGCTTTTGTTGACGGCCTAAAAGAAGGACTATTTAGCATAGTGAAAATGAAGAAAAAAGGCTTATTTATCCTTTACAGCCTAATAATCTGGGGGCTTTACATTGCTGCCTTTTACACGGCTACCCTGGCACTGGAAGAAACCTCGGACATTTCGGCTGGGATCGTGATCATCACTTTTGTAGTGGGAAGTTTCACATTTGCCTTTACTAATAGCGGATTTGGCACCTACCCGGCAGCAATCATGGGTATTCTGCTCATCTTTGGCATCGCAAAATCTGTGGGGCTGGCCCTTGGTGTTATCGTTTGGACATCGAATATAATTTCTATTTTGTTCTTCGGGGTATTGTCCTTTATACTGTTGCCACTATACAATCGTAACAAGATCTAAGAATTTGTTCGGCATTTTCAAAATTTACTATCTTTCAACTCCAAAAAGTCCTCTTATGAAACAGATACTTACGCTGGTTGTTACTGTCCTGATCGTTTTTACTTCCTTCGGACAATCTAAGATCATTTACGAAGAATTCAATTCGTTTAAACTGGATGCTCCCCGCCGCCTGAAAATCCAATTGCCGCGCGACTACGAAACCAATACTGATAAGGTCTATCCCATTGTGGTGGTTCTGGATGCAAACTACTTGTTCGAACCGGTTGCCGGGAATGTAGATTATTTTGGATATTGGGAGGATATGCCCGAATCTATCGTTGTTGGGGTGATGCAAGGAGAAAGTCGTTATGACGATTGTAGCTACGATGATACTAACTTCATGCCTGCCGACCAGGGGGCAGATTTTTTCGAGTTCCTTGGCCTGGAACTCATTCCTTATATAGACGAAAATTACCGAACCGCTAAATTTGTGATAGCCGTTGGACATGATTTCACTGCAAACTTCATTAATTACTACCTTTTTAAGGACCCGCCCCTGTTTAATGGCTACATTAACCTTAGTCCGGATCTCGCTCCTATGATGGATGAAAGATTACCACAAAGGATCCCCTCTGTAGAATCGAAGATCTTCTATTACCTGGCTACTGGTACCGATGATATCAAGGACCTGATGGAGATCTCTGAAAACCTCAATAAATCCTTGAAACCCCTCGAGTCTGACACCTTTAAGTATTATTATGATAATTTTGAGGGCGCAACCCATTATTCGCTGGTTGCAAGAGCCATACCTTCGGCTATGGAGAAAATATTCTCGGTGTACAGACCAATTAGTAAGCAAGAATTTACCGATGTTGTGATGAAACTGGAAACTCCGGTGCACACCTACCTCATGGACAAGTATAAAACCATCGAAGATCTTTTCGGACTCACAAATCCTATTCGAATTAACGACTTCATTGCCACTGCTACTGCCGCAGAAAAGAAAAAACAATGGGAATCTCTCAGGGAAATCGCCTCCCTTGCACAACGGCAATATCCGGATACTGTGCTGGGAGATTATTACATGGCAAGATTTTATGAAGAGACCGGAGAACCCAAAAAAGCCATGCGTACCTTCCAGGGGGCATTCGACAAGGAAGAAGTAGACTTCATTACGGTAGATCTTATGCTGGATAAGGCAGATAAGATCAAGGAGGATTTCGGATATTAAAAAACAAACCCCGGATCGCTTTATAGCAATACCGGGGATAAACCTGGTTAGTTAATTAGGCCCGATTTACATTTGTTTAGTGGAATTCTGTTTTCTGAAATATAGAATGTAAGAAACAATTTCGCGTGTACTCTTTAAGTGACCTTCAAACAGATCCGGCCTGTATACATCAGGTTTACCATTTTCAATTTTAGTTATGGCAGGATCGAAAAATCCATAGGTGTAAAAGGCTGCGGTCACCACTTTATCTGTTTCAAATACATTGTCGTAGGCGTAAATATATTTCAATACATCCTCCTTATGAGACGGATAGAGATTGATCATTTGCCAGAAAGCTTTCTGAATCTCATTCGCCGTAAGGCTAAGCTGTACATCCCTGAAAGTATAGCCCGATTCTGCATAGCAACTTGCGCGGTAGGCTTCATCCTTTATAAGTTTCTGCGCTTCTTTACTGAAGACCATGGTGGAGCCTTCAATACGTACTCCGGGGGTCTGCAATTCTTCAACCCAGGCGTTAATTTCCACCTCCTGCTTTTTCAGCATTGCCAGTTGAGCTTCGGTAAATGTATAGTCTCCCTCTGTTTCCTGGGAAAAACCATTTCCGAAGAAAAAAAGAAGTGAAAACAGCCATAAATACGTTGTACTAATCCTTACTTGCATAATCCTTATTGTTTTTTTCTGAAAGTTTTAAATTCGTGCTAATGCGTTCCAATCTGGATTCCAGGGTTTCGATCGCATTGTCCATTTGTTTTTGTTGCTTCTGAAGTAAATTTACCCTATTGCTGAAATCTCCGTTTTGAAGCCCCACGACTGTATTGACCATCTTTGGTCCCTGATGCAGATTTTCATCCCAGGATCGGCCAACGACCATCAGAAAATCTTCCGTGGTCATTTCAGATGGATGCACTGCGATCCCGTAGCCATCAAATTTACTCTTCGCTACTATATAGTCTCCTTTACTAACGGGCCCCATTACCTTTGCCGGAACCTGGCCAATAAAAGCCACCGTATTCCCCAAGTGTTCTTTTCCCTTTTCAGGGGTGTTCCCCAACACTATCGGGCGATGAGACACGATCATTAACTGCTCGTAATCCTTCAGATCTTTGGTGATCTTTCCTCCTTTTACCGCCACTATGTCTCCGGCAGTTAAATATTCGTCTTTATTTATTCTCTCCAGCCATTCTGAATAATCCCCGTTACCCGAGGCAAATTCCACCCCTAACTTGTTAAACTCGCTTATAAGTGAAACCATGGCCGAGGCTCCGCTGGAAATTCCGTCGGCAAGATCTATCCCAATAAAATTACTGGCAACATTGAACACATAAATATCATCCAACACTGTGTTATTGGCAAAATCTTCCAAAGATTGCGCTCTTACCGCACCGGTCTGAGTTCCGTTCACATCCTGGAAAGTGAAATAATTATTCTCGGAACTAAGCGTGCTGCTAATATTCACCGTAGGAATATTAGGAATTTCTACCACAGGTATTGTTGGTTCCGGCAGGAAGGGTAGAGACGGCATAAAGTTAGGGATCGTTGGCTGCAAAGATAAGCCCGGGACCGTTAGCTCCGGAATGACCAGCGGCGGGATGTCCGGCACACAAACATTTACCGGTGGGATACACACCGTTACACAGCCAGCCAGAGGGATACATACACTAAAACAAGACTGCCCTGAACAAATTCCATTTATACCGGGAAAGGCAACAAATGGCAATGGAATCTGTGGCGTAGCTGGTGCCGGAAACTGATCCACCAGATAACTTGGTGAAGTAATTGAAGGTAAGGTCTTTGGCAGGTTGAACTGCGTATTGATCTCCTGTAATACCAGATTATTGATATTGGCTATAGAGTAATTTCTGAACGTAGGTAAAAAGGCAATAACATCATTCACAGTAAACTGAGGGACATTGTTCATGAACTTCTGCTTAATGGAATTAAAGGCAGCTACATAGGTTGGATCTGTCGCCGGAGGAGGATTTTGTGCCCCCGGATCGTTACTAATTAAAGTTTGATCGATCTTAATGAGGTTTCCATTGAGAAAACGACCGTGATTATTCCCAAGGGTAATTTTAATTCCATCGCCATTGTCTATATCATTGGTGTTGCTGAAGCTGGCAAGGAAACCTGTGCTATCTCCCGATATCGAAATAGATCCTGCTTGCAATGTATTAATATCGGAAAGTCCGGTTACGGTTAAATTATTCTGAATATTAGTAAATCCGGCTATCCCCACTATATTATTGAATGTGGCCGCTCCTGTTACATCCAGTATTCCCGATAGATCACTATCACTGCTGTTTTGAACATTTAAGGTGTTGTTCAGTTTTGTAACGCCATCAACATTTATCAATCCCGTGAGGTGAGTATCACTTGCATTAGTTACAAAAAGCATATTGTTTATAGAGGTCTGCCCGTCTACATCCAGGGTTCCCGTAAATAGCGTGTTCGCCGAATTAGCCACAGTTGTATTGCTCATTAAGGTTGTTATACCATCCACTCCCAAGGTGCCATTGAGGTTGGTTTCGCTCATGTTCAATACATCCAGGGTATTATTAAGGCTGGTGGCTCCATCAACTTCTATGGTTCCACTAAGGAACATATCCGATTGGTTTGCCACGGTTAAGTTATTATTAAAGACGGTGTTATCTGCCACTTCCATAGTGCCAAGAAGCTGAGTAGCCCCATCTACATTCAGGTTACCGGATAATGCGGTCATACTTGCATTATTTACAAAAAGATCGCCAAATAGATTGGTGATTCCGTTTACGGTTAATTCCTGTCCAAAATCTATTTCTCCATTCACATTCAGTGAGCCTGTGAGCAAGGTGGGATTCTCAAAATTTACGTTTAACGCATCGTTCAAATTTGTGGAAAGTCCAACAGTTAGTGCCCCCGATAAGTAAGTCGGGCTTGCGTTGTTTACATTGAGCAAATTATCCAAATTGGTCGCTCCGGTTACCAGTAGTATATCGTTTAAGGTGGTTTGCCCACTTGTATTGAGTGTTCCGCTTAAATTAACCGGACTGGTATTGTTTACCGAAAGCGAACTATTGAGGTTGGTATCTCCTTCAACCGTTAAATCATCATTAAAAAGTACTTCGCCGTCTACAGTAAGATCGCCCGAAAGATTTAGCGGATTTCCGTTGTTGATGTTAACCGCACTATTAAAATTACTTGTTCCATCTACCGTTAATGTGCCTGTAAACAGCGTAGGATTTTGGCCGGTCACTTTAAGATCATTCAATACAGTAGCATCCACTACATCAAGCGTACTCTTAAGTTTTGAGTCCTCCCCAACTTCGAGAGTGGAATTTAACTGAGCTTCCTTATCAACTCTTAAGGTTCCACCCAAATTTGTTGCAGAAGTCTGGTTAACCAACAAGCTGTCCTGAAGGGTGGTTGCCAGACCTACTTCCATTGTTCCGCTAAGTGCAACCGGACTTCCGTTATGCACCCCCAGTTTACCATTTAAGTTTGTGGTCCCGTCTACGGTTAGATCACTTTTAAATTTTACTTCATCATCGATCTGCATAGAACCTGTAGCGGTAATATTTCGATGATATGAGTATGGTATAAACAGTAATTGTTGATTACTTAAAGCAGTGTAGCTCCCATCGAGATTAATATCTACCGTAAGGTTCTTTTCATTGCCATCCCAATCGATCTCGTTGAAATCGCCCATTACCGCCTCCCCTTGACCGATGATCACCTTTATCATGCCGTATTTATCTGTTCTCGCTTCCTGAATTTCCTGGTAATCTATACCATTTGTTTCACCACTAATAGTGAATCGAATTAGCAAATCTGTATTGGGTAGAACGTTTCCAGTGATATCCGCACCCGGGATCTGTTGAGCTTCAGGATCTAAAATAACCGCCTGGTAAACGAGCCCGTCTGTTTGAGACATAGCCGTAAATCCTGAGAATATTAACAATAAGAATAGAATTCTTTTCATGGCTGTTATTTTACTTATTAGATTCTAATAGCAAAGCATCTGCTTTGTCTTCCAGCATATTTACCTGCGCTTCGATCGCCTTGAATTTTTGCTCGTAATTTCGCTGTTTGGCCTCCAGTTTTTTCATAATATTTGCCCAATCTCCATTGTGGACTCCTACTACGGTATTCACCATTTTAGGACCTTCTTTGAGATTTTCCTCCCACGAACGCCCTACAGCCTTCACAAAATCATCGGCTGTCATATCCTTTAGAGCTATAGCTACACCGTATCCCGAAAGTTCCGGGTGTGCAACTATAAAGTCTCCGGTATGAACAGGCCCCATCACTTTAACTGGTACCTGCCCCATGAAAGCCACGTTGTTTCCAAGGCCTTCCTTTCCTTCTTCCGGCACATTCCCAAGAATGATCGGCCGGTGCGATACCACCATAATCTGTTCAAGATCGGTGAGATCCTTGGTGATCTTTCCTCCCTTTACTGCCACTATATCTCCTGCGGTTAAATATTCGGCGGGATTAATTCTCTCGAGCCATTCGGCGTAATCACCATTCCCCGAAGTGTACTCAACTCCTATCTTATTAAAAGCATCTATAAGATTTGTAATCTCAACCGCTCCGGCAGTAAGTCCGTCCAGCAGATCGACCCCAACAAATGAGGAAAGTACATTGATAAGGTAAACAGGGTCACAAATGGTAGAGGCGTAGAAATCGCTTATGGATTGCCCCCTTATTTCCCCGGTTATAAGATCGTTTTGGTCCCTGAAAGAAACGTACACATTCTGCTTCGAAAGTGAAATTGGCACATCGGTTATCGGGATAACTGGGATATCTACTGGTGGTAACCCACCATTATTATTCGAAATGGGCAGACCCGGAATAAAATCCGGAATTGGAGGATTTAGTACCCCGGGAGGTAGTCCGGCTTTTTGCGGCAATACGCTTATGCTGGGAAGATCTATTCTAGGAATGGTTATGTTCACAAAAGGTATGGTAACCCCTGCAAAGATATTTGCCCCTTGTAGTATATTGGTGGAAGGGAAAGTAACAATGGGCAAAGTTTTCCCATTTCCGGCTCCTGGTGCGATCCCGTAGGTTGAGTTGATCTGGTTGAAAACGAAATCGTTTACTGCGATCACAGCACCAGACCTAAGATTGTTAACGTTACTTCCAAAGCCACTAATAATCTCGGAAGGTGTAATGCTACCCGGACTAGACAACTGTGTCTTCATTAGAGCGATCGCCTGGGCATATAATGGATTTCCTCCGTTTTCAACCAAAGGATTTGGTAGCGGTGCTATCCCATTTAAACCGTGGTTCCTTCCTAGTTTAATAAGTATCCCATCTCCCGTATTGGCGTTGGTATTGGTGAAGGTCGCCACATAATTGGGATTATTACTTTCCACGGCGATCGTTTCGGTAGAAATACTTCCTAGCGAAGCCGTACCGGTAACTGTGAGGTTGTTATTGATTGTTGTTTCACCGGCAATTGTTACCATATCACTAAAGTTGGCCGCGCCCGTAACATTCAACGCTCCACTTAAATTAGTTTCGCTCTGGTTCAAAACTTTCAGTTCAGATTGTAAGGAAGTTACTCCATCAACCACCAACTCCCCTGTAAGCTCGGTCTTATTTCCGCCGGTTACTTCGAGTGAATTATTTAAAGTAGTTTCTCCATCCACCATCAACAAGCCTGTTAAGAGTGTTTCACTTTGATTAGCCACCTCAACATTATTCTTCAACGTTGTTTCTCCATCCACGTTCAGCACACCGGATAAATTGGTTGCACTTCCATTTGTTACGTCCAGGGAATTGTTCAAGGTAGTTGGCATATCTACTTCCAGCGTACCTGTAAGTAAGGTTGGAGACGCATTGGCAACCGTAGTATTCGAGTTAAGGGTGGACGCTCCTTCCACCAGTAAAGTGCCATCCAGCGAGGTTGCTTGCGTAACAGTAAGATCTCCCGATAGAAACGTGGAACTTCCGTTGTTTACAAATAACGCATCATTTAAATTGGTAACTCCATTTACGGTTAAGTTGTTGTTGAGAGTTATAGCGCCTAATACCTCAAGCGTACCGGAAAGAAAAGTAGGCGCGCCGTTATTTACAGACAGACTGCTGTTTAAATTTGTTGGGAGATCTACAGTTAAACTTCCAGACAGATTTGTAGGACTTTGATTATTTACATTTAAAAGATCTTCCAAATTGGTTTGTCCGGATACTTGCAGACTACTTCCCAGGGTGGTTGCACCATCTACATTCAGGGTACCAGACAAGTCTGCGGGGCTACTATTATTAACACTAAGTGAACTGTTTAAATTAGTATCTCCGTTTACCGTGAGATCATCATTGAGCGTAGTGGCACCGTCAACATTCAGGTTGCCGGTTACATTTAACGGGCTCCCATTGTTGATGTTTACAGCATTGTTAAAATCGGTAATTCCATTCACTATCAGAGTCCCGGTTAAGATGGTTGGGCTTTCATTGGTCACGGTAAGTGAATTGTTTAGTGTTGTTGCACCGTCCACATCCAAGGTACTGTTAAGCTGAGTAGCTTCTTCTACTGTTAAGGTATTGTTTAGTCGTGTGGCGCCGTCCACATCTAGGGTCCCGGTTAAAAAAGTAGGGCTCTCGTTGGTTACAGACAGTGAATTATTCAAAGTAGAAGTTCCTGCCACCACCAGGGTGCCGGAAAAAACAGACGAACTCTCATTATTTACAAATAAGGCGTCATTTAATCGGGTTTCGCCATCCACCACCAAGTTATTTCCAAACAAGACCTCCCCATCTACATTAAGCGTGCCTGTAGCAGTAATATTACGATGAAAAGCATAGGGAATGAAAGTGAGTGGCTCCTTATTTAGCATTTTAAAATTGCCATCCAGATTTACATCCACCTGAAGATTTTTTGGCACACCATCCCATTCTATTTCGGTAAACAGTCCATTGGAGGGCTGGCCCTGCCCAATAATGAGGTTGATCATCCCAAATCCATCGGTTTGTGTTTCCTGAGTTTCCTTGTACAATATCGTTCCATCACGCTTTAGGATGGTGAATCTAACTGTGAGCGGTGCATTGATCAGGACATTGTTGGTAATATCCTGTCCCGGGATCTCTTGTGCTTCAGGATCTAAAATAACCGCCTGATAGCTTAATCCATCGGTTTGAGCCATCCCCGTTACAGAGAGGATCAATAAAACGAATAGTAGGTTTAATTTTTTCATAATATGCCTTTTATTCTTCAGATTCTTCGTTGTTATCTACATCGGTGTCTTTGGATGGAATTGCAATTCGTATCCCAATTCCCACCATATGTGTGTTTATCTTTAATTCTTCCTGGCTCGTGCTGCCGTTGTTGTCGTCGTTCATTCCAAGGCTTTGACCATACAAATACTGTAAGTAGATGCTGCTGGTCTCGGTAAGCGGGTAGCTTAAGCCCGCACCTCCACGAAAGAAAATAGCATTGTCGTCAAATTCTTCGGTATCGGTTAAATTGATCACCTGGTTGTTGATAGTTTGTGTTCCTTGCAACATAAACTCTAGCGAGGCGGTAGCTTTTAAATGAAATTCCAGCTTGTCTATGTCGAACAATGCGTAATCGAACCCCAGGACGATCCCCAGGTAATCCGCATCCCATTCAAAGAAATTGTTCAGGGAATTGTCGCTACCCACAGATCCGTAGCTGTTATAATTGAGGCCCAATGCCACATTAAATCCTTCGGTAAACACCTGCCGGCGATAGCCTGCCTCCATATAATTTTGTGTAGTATGCTGCAGGTTGGTAAGTTCCTCTCCTTCTGAATTGGTGAATTTGAAATTCGAATCTACCTTCCCAACCTCAACGTAAAGGCCTTGAGAATGGGCATTGAAACCTAAAAAGAGGACGAATATTAGTGCGATTTTTTTCATGGATTAATTTTTCAAGATGTTTGCCTTAAATTGTCTTTTTTCTGAAGTAAGAAGCAGCACGTACTGTGCGCTCGCTAAAAATGATAGGTCTAGATTTATCTCCTTCCCGGCTCTGGTGTTCATGTTGTGTACCACCCTGCCGAGCATATCATAAATTATGATATCGATCCCGCCTTCCAGAGTCTCATTGAAAACAATTCGAATATCACTGGTAAATGGATTTGGATAGATTATCGCATCGATTAGATCATCGTAGTCACCTCCGGTGCTTAAAATCTTTATGGGAGGCTGAATAAATCCCTGTCGTATGGCCAGGCTGTTGGCAGTGTAGAGTCCAATCACACTCGACTGCCCAACGCTTTGCTGCACAGTATAGGTTTTATCCCCGCTTTTAAGCTGCGAGGATGTACCCGATACGCCCACCGTTGATCGTACCAGTTCCTGAGCATTCAGGCCTGCTACTAGCAAGCAGAGCAATATTATTAATACAGATCGTTTCATAATTTTTTCTGAATAATCATTCTTTTATAAATTGTTTTGTCACCAGTCCGAATTCCGTCTTTATAAGCAACAGATATACGTTGCTGGCCACTTCCGAAATATCCAATTCCTGGCTATCTGATCCCGGTAACACCGGAAACTCCTTTATAAGTCGGCCCGAAAGATCGTAAAGCGAAATACTATTAACACCTACCGCCCTTATTTTACTAAGCCTGATGCTGCTGGTGGCCGGATTGGGATATAACTTTATATTTTCTATTTCCTGGTCATGTAAACCCAAGTCGAACCCTACGGTTAGATCGAAATTGCAACTATCACTGTTTCCATTGTCGTCTTCTACTGTTACCGAGATCGTATAAGTTCCAGGATCCAGTAAAGTTCCTGGTGCGGGATTCTGACTCCATACCGAAACGGTTGAAGTACAATTATCACTAGCCGTAGCTAATCCGCCGGCGAAATAGTCTGGCAGGGTGTACGTGCTTCCATTGGGGATTGAAACCGATTGATCTGAAGGACAATTTATCAAGGGATCGATGGTATCTACCACCGTGACCACTGCAACACAACTGTTTGAATTTCCATTTACGTCTGTTACCGTTAAGGTAACGTTGTTCGTCCCAATATCGCTGCAATCGAATGAATTCACATCAATATTTATGGTAGCTATCCCGCAGGCATCAGAGCTACCACTATTCACATTAGCCGGATTAATGAATGCGGTTCCCGAAGCATCTAGTTGGACCGTTATATCCTGGCAGGAAACATTAGGTGCTATATTATCTTCTACGGTCACAATGGCATTGCAAGTACTGCTATTCCCACTGGTATCTGTAACGGTTAGGATAACACTGTTGGCGCCTATCGAATTACAGTTAAAGAAGTTATTACTAATAGAGTATGTGGCTATTCCACAAGCATCTGTACTGCCATCATCCAGATCGGCCGGGTTTATAGTAACCGTTCCCGAAGCATCAAGCTGAACAGTGATATTCTGGCAGATCACGTTTGGTGGCGTTACGTCTTCCACGATAACAACGGCTGTACAGCTGTCTGTATTTCCGCTGCCATCCATTACCGTAAGTACAACCGTATTAGCCCCCAGGTCACTACAATCGAAGGTAGAAACGTCTATAGAGCGTGAAACAATTCCGCAGAAATCACTACTACCACCATCAACCTGCATAGCCGTAATCGATGCCATCCCGGAAGCGTTCAAAGGTAGGGTAATGTTCTGGCAGACCGCTATAGGTGCTATCAGGTCTTGCACAGTAACTACGGCAGTACAACTCGCTGAGTTTCCATTGGAGTCTGTGACCGTAAGCGTTACGTTATTTGGCCCAATATTAGAGCAGTTGAACGTACTTACATCCAAAGATCTATTGGCGATCCCACATACGTCCGAGCTTCCATTATCTATATCGTCTACAGTGATCGTGGCAGAGCCAGTGTTATCCAGCTGAATTGTAATATCGGTACAGACAACAGTTGGAGCAACCACATCGGTAACCGTAACTACGGCAATACAATTGCTGGTTAAACCACTGGCATTGGTAACCGTAAGTACTACATTATTTGCACCAATATCTGCACAACTAAAGGTATTTCTATCGATGCTTAGGCTGGCGTTGCCACACGAAACCGTGCTTCCACCATCCACATCGGCAGGCGTGATACTTGCATTACCACTGGCATCCAATTGTATGGTGATATCCTGGCAGTTGGCAACCGGGGCCTCAACATCTTCCACGGTAACCATTACTGTGTCCGATGACGAGTTTCCGGAAGCATCTGTAACGGTGAATGTTACCGCAACCGGAGCACTAACATCTGTACAACTAAAGGAATCGGGATTGGCAGTATAGGTTAGTGAATTACAATTATCTGTGGAGCCATTGTCTAACATGCTTCCGGAGATAACTGCATTCCCACTATTGTCCAGTTGAACCGTAATATCCATTCCTATCGCCGTTGGGGCAACATTATCCTGGACGGTCACTATGGCCGTACACGTATTAGAATTCCCGTTATTATCGGTAACTGTAAGTACTACCGGGTTATCGCCCAGGTTGCTGCAATCGAAATTGGTGATATCTGCAGTTAGGGAAGAAATTCCGCAGGCGGCATTACTTCCGCCGTCAATATCTGATGCTGCTATGGTAACCATCCCGGAAGCATCAAGTTGTACCGTAATGTTCTGGCATAAGGCATCTGGCAGGATCGTATCTTCTACGGTTACGGTGGCCGTGCATGTATTGGAATTTCCGTTATTATCGGTTATGGTAAGAGTAACAGTATTTGGACCAATGTCGGCACAGCTAAACGAACTAATGTCCAGGGATCGACTGGCGATTCCGCAGGCATCCGAACTTCCGTTATCTATGTCGTCTACGCTGATGGTTGCATTTCCGTTTACATCCAGTTGTACAGTAATGTCCTGGCACATCATCTGCGGTGCAATGTTGTCTTCTACGGTAACCTGGGCAGATGAGCAAACGGCCTGATTTCCGAAGCTATCTGTAACGGTCACCACAATGTTATTCACGCCAATATCGGCACAAAAGAAAGCACTGGGTTCTGCTGTATAAGTGGCCACGCTACAATTATCGGATGAGGCGCCGGCTATGAGTTCGATGTATGTGGGTGAAGAAGGATTAGAAGGATCGGTGAGTTGATCCAGAAAGAATTCGCCCATACTGTTTAGCTGTACAGTGATGTTCTGGCAGATGGCAGTGGGTGCAATATTATCTTCAACGGTGACATTTGCTATGCAGGAATCGCTATCCCCATTCCCATCTGTAACAGTAAGTGTTACAGCGATAGGTGTCGCGGTCCCGGAGGGTGTATAAGAGTAATTTCCTATAGGCATAGGTATCAACGCGGTGGCATTTGAAGTTTCGCCATCCAGGATGTTTATCCCACTGAAAAACCAGTCGTTGACCTGAAAAGTAGAACCATTTGGTCCGGTATTATTCTTTCGGTACGCCCAACCATCCAAATACTCCCAGGTCGTAGCTGTTCCGCTGGCATTAATATCCCCAAATACATCGATCACGCCTCCATTGAAAAATAATTCGACTGCGTCGTTTCCGTCTACATCGATCGCCACCGATGTCTCGTCTGGGAGAAACCCAAAAAAGTTATTGAAGTTGGTACTTTCCGAAGCAATATAAAGGAAACTCCCGGCGGTAGCTGTACCTGCCGAAAACGAAAATTCCTGTCCGTTAGAACCCCCGCCATCATTCGCAATACCAAGGCCAAATAAACTGAGGTCCGGAATATCTTCTGTGACATAAACCTCTATGGCTTTAGGAGTGCCCCCTGCTAAGGGCCCGTCTATTATCCCTGTAATGATCATGCTGGCCAGGGGTGGGTTATACACATCATTACAATCGAAGGTAGTTTGGGAAGCAGAGAAGGTCATATTCCCACAATTATCTGTGGAGCCTCCATCCAGCATATCGGCTGTAATTGTTACCATGCCGGTGGCATCCAGTTGAACTGTGATATCCTGACAAACAGCTACGGGCGGATAGCTGTCTGTGTCTTCCACGGTTACCGTCGCCACACAACTACTGCTATTCCCGCTGGAATCGGTCACCGTTAGGGTAACACTATTTGCTCCCAGGTTACTGCAGTTGAATGAACTGGGACTCACACTTAGCGAAGCGATCGTACAATTATCTGAAGAGCCATTATCAATATCCAGCGCAGTGATGGAAGCATTTCCATTACCATCAAGCTGAATGGTTATATCTTGACACAGCGCCATAGGTGCCGTAGTATCCACTACGGTAACTGTGGCTGTGCAGGTATCTGTCTGCCCTATCGAATCTGTTACTGTAAGGGTAACGGTATTGGGACCAATATCTGCACAACTAAAGGTATCTGGTGTCACCGAAAGGGTGATCGTTCCCATATCATCCGAGGATCCTCCGTCCACATCGCTTCCTACGATTGTCGCCATTCCGGAGCCATCTAAAACCAGGGAAGGGATATCCATGCATACCGCCACAGGTGGATCATCCTGGCTGAACATGGTAAGCGAAATGAAGCAGAATAGTAGAAATAAGCTGGCCCTCATATTGCATTTATATTGGTTATGGTAAATATATAGGCGCAGCAAATACCAGAAAATACGTACGTAATGTCTAAAACTAAGTAGGGGTACTTATGTACTTTTCTTACAGGGAAAGAATGAGTTCCTTATTCTCTTCGGTCCATTGGGAGAGAGCGTCCATACCGGAAGGCAAATCGAGTTTCTGGATGATATTGGCCCTATGTTTCTGGACCGTTCGATAGGAAATACTAAGCAGCTCTCCAATCTCTTTCGAGGTCTTTTCCTGGGCGATGAGTCTAACGATAGTTCGTTCGGAAGGAGATAAGAATTTTATTTTCGCGAGCTCCGGCGAAACCTGGGTATTGAATATTTCATCAAATTCCTTACTAAAATAATTTTCGCCTTTAGCCACAGCCTGGATACAGGCATCTATTTCTTTAAATGGCTCGTCTTTTAGCAGATAACCGGATATATTAAGCTTCTTTGCCTTGTGTACAAAGGCCTTTTCCTTGTGGGAGGTTAAAATGATGAATCGGGTTTTTAGATCTTCTTCACGACATTTTTTTATCACTTCGAAGCCGGAAAGAATAGGCATCTCTATATCCAGGATAGCGATTTGAGGTGCTTTATCTAGGATGATCTCTAAGGCCTGTGCTCCATTTTCAGCACCTTCCAGCACATGGTAACCGTTATTGGACAATTCATCGGTTAATCCTTTTAACAGCATAGGATGATCATCGGCGACAAGAATTTTTAGATTACTCATGGTCTATTTTATATCGGCTATGATTCGTGTACCTCCATTGGGCGTACTCTCCATTGTTAAAGATCCTCCCAAGATACGAATGCGTTCGGACAAAGTCTTAAGGCCAAGGCTATTTTGTTTCTCTTTTTCTGAAACCGAAAATCCTATCCCATTATCCTCTATTCTCGCAGAAAAACCTCTTGATCTTCGTTTTATAGTTACGTCCACCGACGTTGCCTGCGAATGTTTTACGATATTATTGAAACTTTCCTGTATGAACCTATAGAAATTCAACGATTCCTTTTCATTTAATAGATCGTCTATATTATCGATATCGGCCGAAAAGAACATATCGGTTTCCTCATCAAGATCGTATATCAATTGCTCAATACTTTCTGTGAGCCCCAGTTGTTTTAAAACAGCCGGGTATAGACCCCTGGAAATACTTCTCACTTCTTCCAGTGCTTTATGGGTAAGGGCTGATATCTCGTCATGATCGGTATTTTGTGCCTTCTTCTTGATGAGGGTTAATTGCTGTCCCACACTATCGTGTAATTCACCGGCAATTCGTGTGCGCTCCCGCTCTTGCGAAAACATTAGCGCTTCAGAGAATCTTTGCTGAAGACGACTCTTTAAGCTCGCCTGTTTCAGAAGATAAAAGAACAAAATCGAAGCAAGAAAGAGTACCAGCAAATAGAACCACCAGGTCTTATAGAAAAAATCCTTCGAAATTATAGGTATTTCCAACGACTCCCCGATCTTATTGCCCGAAAAATCCAATGCTTCGATCTCCAGGTTGAATCTACCGGTTGCAAAATTGGGAAAACGAAGGGAAGACTGTGTCCCAAGATCTGTCCAGGGATCATCGCCCAATCTATAGCGATAGCTAATAGGCATGGCATCGATATTATGGGTAAGTGAAAAGTCGATCTCAAAAGATTTATTCTCAGCGGTTAGCACGATCTTCCTTTCCTGATCTAATTTAACCCGGTTAAAATTATCTACGATCTCCCCTAGATCACCATCGTAATTCTTCAGTTTCAGTAATACCAAACTGGCCTCGATCTTCCTGGGTTTTAATTGGGAAGGACGAAAATAATTGAGTCCGTTGATCGTACCCACCAGCATCTCATCACCCCGCTTTAAAGCACTATATCTGTTTGCCTCATTGTCACTTAATCCATCTTTTTTAGAGTATCTAACACTGCTGTTGTTTTTAGAATCATAAACCACGAGTCCATTGAAAGTGTTGATCCAGTAACTATCACCGTCTTGTAATACAGTTGCTATTCCCGCATTCAGAGGGTCTTCATATACTGTTTCAAAAGTTTCTGAAGCCGCATCAAATCGTATTAGTTTACCAGAGCGTGTCCCTAATAAAAATTGAGAATCTACAACCCTGTCTACCATCAAAATAAATTCGTCTTCAAGCCCGGAAGAAGTCTCAAGTAATCTTGCTTCCGAAGTTTTGGTATTAAATACCAAAAGGCCTACATCTGTCCCTCCAATAATAAACTCCTTGTTGCGGGATACAGAAACATCGTATACCTCCAGTGAATCTGTGGCAGCCAATTCAAGGTGGGCCCTGGTATGAGTATTAAAACCCATTAATTTATATCCTTTCGTACCATAGACCAGCAACGAATCATTTAATTTTTCTAAACACAGGATGGGAAAATGCTTATAACTCTTCGCTTCTCCAGTAGGGATATTTACTCTTAACACACTACCTCCATGATTACTCCACAAACTGTCCCCTTCCAGTATCATATTACGAGAAGAATTGGGTATAAAAACCTTATTCGCCTCTTTCAATGGAAATGGTTTCTGCTCTTGAGTTTCGGTATTGATTTTATACCAGCCATCAGCTTCGGTTGCAACCAAATAATTATAGCCTTCAAGATGATGTATCGCTCGTATGGAGGAGCCCATAAGAAAATTCCTGATCTTTTCGGAAGGAAATTTAAAATGGTGTAATTGGTTGCTCGAGGTCCCTATCCAAAGGTCTTTTGTTAGATCTTGTGATATGAGTTTTACCGCGGGGTTTCCATCGAAAGCGACCATCCGGTTTTTTAATTCCAGGCTTTCTTCCGAAGTCTCAAAAAAACTAATAACACCATCATCACTCACCGAAACGATCAGGTGATTTCCATGTGCATCTTGCACGGTATTAATATTTTCATCTTCCGGCACGAACTCATTTTCCGGCTGGATGGTTTGTGAATTTACATTGATACTATGAAGTTGTTGGCTCTTATAGGGAAAGGTATATTGTTTTTTTCCGAAAGTGAAAATTTCCTTTAACCAAAATTTTGACACGTTCGAACCGCGATCCGCTCTGAAAGTCTCGGGTTGAAATTCTTTGAGCACATTGCCTTCCCAATCCAATAATGTAAGCGGGAAATTATCATCTCCAATTAGGCAAAAATCGTCAAACGGTATAAATTTGGTTGAAGACTCTAACAGGAATCTGTGATCTTTTTTCTGAAAGCTAAATTGTGGTACTAATACGGCATCTTTGGTGAGAACATTAAGGGTAATGGTGGAGGCCTCCTGGGTAAGGAGGTAATCTTTACCATTATACCTGAATACGTTCGAACAGCTTACCAGCCCTTTATCAGTATCACCCATTTCAATTTCAGAGAATTCCAGACTTAACGGATCGAATAGGTACAGATGCTCTTCTTCAGAATGTGCTACCACATAGAACAAACCGTCCTCTCTTTTGTAAATATGACTCACCAATGTTAAAGGCGGCTGTACCACGGGCAACGGAATTGTGTGAAAGGTGCTTCCATTGAAGCGTTGTAGCGCAAGTTCCTTGTCATTAAGAATTATCTTTCGCACATCCTGATTTGTTCCTCCCAGCCAAAGAAAGCCTTCATCATCGAATTCCATCGCCAATATTCGGTCTAGTTCGAGACCGTCATTTTGGTCGAATATGCTATGGTCTAATTTTGAAGATTGCGATAAGACGGGAATGGTGATTAGGAGCAGGAATAAAGAGAGGAATTTCATTCGGGGTAAATGGAAAAATAATTTATGCTTCTGAAAGATAGGGATTTTTATCGCTATTTTTGCTGAAGGTACTATGGCTAAAACAAAAACAACTTTTTTCTGTCAGAATTGCGGATCTCAATACGCCAAATGGCAGGGGCAATGCACTTCTTGTAAAGAGTGGAATACCATAGCCGAAGAGGTGATCCAAAAAGCCGAAAAAAGCAGTTGGAAACCAGAAGAAACCACGGGCGTAAAACGCGTTGCCAAACCCCAGAAAATAGCCGATATTTCAGCGAATGCGGAAATGCGTATGCACACAGCAAACAACGAACTTGATCGTGTGCTAGGAGGTGGTCTTGTACCCGGATCTTTAACACTGCTGGGTGGCGAGCCGGGCATTGGTAAAAGCACACTTATGTTACAGGTGGCTTTGGCGTTGCCTTATAAAACGCTATATGTTTCGGGAGAAGAAAGTGCCCAGCAGATTAAAATGCGGGCCGAACGTATCAATCCGGGCTCTGAAAGCTGCTTTATTCTTACCGAAACCAAAACTCAAAATATCTTCAGGCAAATAGCCGAGATCGAGCCGGATATTGTTGTGGTAGATTCTATCCAAACCCTGCATACAGATTATATAGAAAGTAGTGCCGGAAGTATTTCACAGATCCGTGAATGTACCGCCGAACTTATAAAATTTGCGAAAGAAACTGCTACCCCTGTGATCCTTATCGGCCATATTACCAAAGACGGTAATATTGCCGGACCCAAGATCTTAGAGCATATGGTAGATACTGTGCTTCAGTTTGAAGGAGATAGAAATCACGTTTATCGAATTTTACGCGCCAACAAAAATCGCTTCGGCAGTACCAACGAACTAGGTATTTACGAAATGCAGGGAAGTGGCTTAAGGGAGGTAGATAACCCCTCGGAGATCCTTATCTCCAGGAATGAGGAGAATCTAAGCGGAACTGCAATTTCGGCCACTCTTGAAGGGATGAGGCCGCTCATGATAGAAATTCAGGCTCTTGTAAGTTCGGCAGTATATGGTACCCCACAGCGATCTGCCACAGGATTCAATGTGAAACGACTTAATATGCTGTTGGCAGTCCTTGAGAAAAGAGCTGGATTTAAATTGGGTGCCAAAGATGTCTTTTTGAATATTACAGGAGGGATCTCGGTGGATGACCCTGCGATCGACCTGGCGGTAATTGCGGCTGTACTTTCCTCTAACGTGGACATTGCAATTGATAAAACAGTCTGCTTCGCAGCCGAAGTTGGACTTGCAGGAGAAGTAAGGCCTGTTACCCGCGTAGAACAGCGAATTCATGAAGCCGAAAAGTTAGGCTTCGGAAGCATAGTAATATCAAAATACTGTAAACTTCCGAAGGATAACTATACTATTAATATCATTAAGGTTTCCAAAGTGAATGATGTGGTTCATCATCTTTTTGGGTAACCTATTCTTTCACGATCTGTTTTACAATTCGCTCCGATCCGGCATAAATTACAAACAGGTAGTTTCCGCTGGATAATTCAGAAACATCTATAGTCTTTTCAATTCCGGATTGCGACAGACCGATCGTTTTAATCAATTGCCCCTGCACATTAAATATCTCGAGTTTTTCCAGTGCGATCTGTTCCGGGTTACTTAAGATCACGAAATCTTTGGCAGGATTGAGGTATAGCACAATAGAACCCGGATTCATTAGTCCTTCAATTCCCAAGGTTGGATCGACCGTTAACTGGAAACTACAGGCTCCTGTATTACCGGCTGCATCTGTAGCCATAACAGTTACCGTATATACCCCCGGACTTAACATCGTACCCGCAGCAGGGTTTTGAGAGGTATTTGTTAACGGACTCGTACAATTATCGTTAGCATTGGCCTGGGCCGTGGCGAGATAATCGGGCACTAAATAAGTGTTTCCGGCACCGGCAGTTACCGTTTGATCCGGAGGACAAACTACGACAGGGTTTTCATTATCGTTCACAATTACATCGAACGAGCAGGAGGATACATTCCCGCAATCATCGGTAACTATAAAGGCATTGGTAGTTGTTCCAACCGGGAATAAACTACCGGATGAGAAACCTGCGGTCTGGGTAACAGTTACCCCTCCACAGCCATCTGTACCCGTTGGTGTGGTATAATTCACTATCGCTTCACATACTCCAGGGTCATTATTTACAACAACATCCGGTGGGCAGCTAATAGTAGGATTTGTAGTGTCAACTACGGTGATCACCTGTGTACAAACGGCGGCATTACCAGAGGCATCGGTAGCCGTCCATGTACGTGTAATAACTTCTGTTAAACCACATCCCGGCGCAGAACTGTCGCTAAAGGTAACCAACGGACTAGGGTCACAATTATCTGCCGCGGTAGCCGTACCGGTACTTGCAGGAGAAGTATCGTTGCCACATTCCACATTTACATCTGCAGGACAACCAATTGCAGGTGCAATTCCATCGGTTCCCGCCGGCACTACCACCGGATTGTTCACGTAGGTGTCATTACATGAAGAATCTAAGGTATCCTCTACTGTTACATTGTAGGAGTTGGCCGGTAAATTTGTAAATACTCCGTTTCCAACCTGCACGATCGGTGGGCCGGGTGGAGAAGTAGGAGTTATTGTGTACTGAATACTACCGCAGGTCGTACATGAGGCAGTAACCGTTAACGTACCGTCACTTCCTCCGGGACAGGAAGGTGGTGTGGTGGTCGCATTAGCAGCAGCTATATCACATACAGGAGCGCTGAAAAGAGGTGACTCCCATAGTCCTCTTCCGTATGTTCCAGCTCTTATTTTCGAATTTGTATGATTTATTTCAAGGTCGTAAACCGGAACATTGGGTAAGCCTGTATTATAGGCCGTCCATGCGGTAGAATCGGAGCGATAATAAACGCCCACAGACATTCCCACATAAATTGCATCCATAGGTGAACCCCCGGTATTTTCGTAAGCAATACTTAGAGCAGGTGCATTAGGAAGTCCGGCCGATATATTGGTCCAGTTACTACCGGCATCGGTAGATTCGTATACTTTTTGCCCGGCAGTGAACCCTCCGAAGGTAACCCATACCCTGGAGGCATTTGCCGGATCGACCGTTATGGAAGTAATAGTTAATGCAGGAAGTGCACCTGATATAGTGGTCCAGGATCCTCCTGTATTGGCAGATGTTTGTAAGGTACTACCGTTAGCCGCATACAATCTGGAAGGATCGTTAATACCAACTGCTATCGCACCACGGCCGTCCGATCCTAAGTTTGTCCAGGAAGTACCCATGTTGGTACTTCTGTATACATCGCTATAACCACCATAGATAATACTGGGATTGCTAGCATCCATGGCATAGGGAGTAACCCAGGCTCCGGTAGATCCTCCGGGTTGTATGCCTACCGAAGTCGTACCGCCATTGGTCGATCTTTGAAGGCCCCCATTTTGAAAGCTGTAATAAAGATTGTTATTGTTGTTGTAATCGATCATATTATCCATCCCATCTCCCCCAAGTATATGCTCAATTGTAGTGGAGCCGGTATATTTATTCGAACCATTGTCCTGGGCTCCACCAAGAAGCAGGTTTTGGTTTGCCTCCACTCCCGAGATCTTATAGAATTGCATGATCTGCAGGCCGTTCCAAATGTTGGTCCAGGTAACTCCATGATCTGAACTTACCGAAATACCACCGTCACTTCCACAATACAATTTATTGTCAACAGGGTTATAAGCAAGATCGTGTATATCTGCATGTACGTATTGACTTGCACCCGGGGAGTACCAGTATGCTATCAACGAATTGGAAGCACCACCATCGGTAGACCGCCAGACGTTCACACCACCTGTAATAGTATTGTTAGCATTGGTAGGGTTAACAGCTATTGCCAGGTCATACCAGGACTGATCTGAAGTTCCGGCCCCATTTACATCGTTACCAAGAATATTAGGTGTAGTAGACATGGTAGAAAAAGTAGCTCCCGAATCTGTCGAGCGATACATCCCGTTATAGGTTCCACCTCCTCCGGATCCACCTGGACCTGCCAGATAATACACGTAATTACTATTAGCCGGCGTCACGGCCAGAGCAACTCTGTTTTCACCAGTTGGCAGTCCTGTTCCGGTAACAGCCCAGCTGGCTCCGGTATCTGTAGATTTATAAAAGGTATTGGTTGTAACGGCATAAACCGTTGCCGGACTTCCGGGTTTAAATTCAATATCCCTGAAACTTCCTGCCTGTACATTACTGGAAGTAGCCCAACCATCGGTGGTTCTGTATATTCCGGCATTGGTAACAGCCATCATGATATTGCTGTTGGAAGGATGCATTATTAGTTTATAACCTCTAACAAAATTTGTCACTCCCCAGGTGAGTCCTGTAGTATTCCAGGTTGTACCTCCATCGGTCGATTTCATAACACCAATAGAATAGGTGTCGGCTCCATCTCCATCACCAGTTAGTATGTAAACCGTATTCGGATTGGCATGATCTACCGCAATACCGGAAACTCCAATACTTGCGAGGGTATCCGACATTGGGGTCCATGTGGATCCTCCATCTGTGGTTTTCCATACTCCTCCGGCCGGAACTCCTATGTAGATGATATTAGCGTTGGTTGGATGAAATGCAACCACATTTACGCGCCCCAAACCTCCATTATAGCCGCTGTTTCCATTAGAATAACTTAACGGCCCCATCGGGGTCCAGTTTGCAGGCATCATATTTTCGGGAATAGTCATCGATTCTAATTGCTGGATCGCATCATAGGTAAGCTTGCTAAAATTTTTCAACCTGCCGTCCGAATTGACCATGCGTTGGGTGTGATATTCCCATCGTTTGTACTGTTTATAACCACTTCCGCGGCCTCTATCCCTATTCTCAAAGTAGGCGTTGGCCAACTGCTGAACTTCTTCTAAAGTGGTGGTTTCGGTTGGATTATGAATAAGATCTAAATACTCCTGAGCATGAAGTTGAGTTAGACTGCATCCAATAAATATGAATATAATTAAGTAAAGATTTTTCATAACTATCTGATTTGGTGGCTACTAAGGCTAAAGGTAAGTGAAAATTCTGAATTCTATCTGAATCTCTCTCAATTTTTTAAGGCGAAATTGTATTTGGTTTCTGAATATTCCTGCAAAACCGAACATTAGGGTGCAGGATTTGGCATTTCATTATGTACTTTGTCTATTTCCTTCAAAATTTCTTCCGAAAGTGACACCTCTATGCTTGCTATATTCTCCTTTAATTGACCGAGACTTGTAGCACCAATTATATTGGAAGTAACAAAGGGCCTTTCCGTAACAAAAGCGAGTGCCATTTGCACTAAACTCAAACCATACTTTTGGGCAATAGCCTGATATTTTTCGGTGGCTCTTAAGGAGCTGGCACCGCTGTATCGATTGTAGTTAGGGAAAAGGGTTACTCGTGCATTCTCAGGTTTTGCCTTATTGAGATATTTTCCACTAAGCACTCCAAAGGCTAATGGAGAGTACGCCAAATAGCCTATATTCTCCATTTGAACCACCTCGGAAAGTCCAATTTCATCTCGCCTCTGCAACAAATTATAAGAATTTTGTGTAGACACCATTTTAAGCTTCCCTTTTCTGTGCTCTTCCATATATCGCATTAATCCGAAGGGAGTTTCGTTAGAAACTCCCACATATCTTATCTTACCCTCTTTTACATAGGTTTCCAGGCTCTCCAGGATAGTATCAATGTTGTCTTCCCACTCTGCATTACCCCTATGATCATAATCGCGTTTACCAAATACATTTACATCGCGTTCCGGCCAGTGAAGCTGGTACAGGTCTAAATAATCTGTCTGTAGGCGTTGTAAACTTTTATGCAGTGCATCATCTATGGCCTGTTTACTAAAATTTAGTGGGTTCCGGATAAATTTAAAACCGCGTGAAGGCCCGGCAATTTTAGAAGCAAGTACGATCTTATCACGTTTTCCGGACTTGGACAACCAGCTTCCAATTATCCTTTCGGTACTTCCCTGGGTCTCATTAGAATAAGGTACCGCATACATTTCGGCGGTATCGATAAAATTTATTCCTTTTTCCAGCGCATAATCCAGTTGAATGTGGCCTTCGGCTTCGGTATTTTGACGACCCCAGGTCATGCTTCCTAAACATAGTTTGCTTACCTGAAGGTCTGTATTGGGTAGGTTGGTATATTTCATAAATAGGGTTTCCTAAACTTTGTTCAGAGATAAGGCCTGTTAAATATCGTTTAGTAATTTTGCGATCTCATCCAACTTAGGGGTAAGGATAACCTCAATTCGTCGGTTTTTCGACCTGCCTTCCGAAGTAGTATTTGGAGCCACAGGCGCGTATTCTCCTCTCCCGGCTGCCGTTAGATTATCTTTAGGAATACCCGAATTCTGGGTAAGAATAGAGACAATGGCGGTTGCACGTTTGGTAGACAGATCCCAATTGTCCGTAATGTTCCCACTTCCGCCATAAGGTACATTATCGGTATGGCCTTCAATTAAAACTGCTATTTCTTTATTCTGGGCCAACACCAATCCAAGCTGGACAACAGCTTCACGGCCTCTACTATTAACAGCCCAACTTCCGCTATCGAACAACAGTTTGTTCTCCATAGATACGTAGACCTTTCCGTCGCGTTGTTCTACGGTGAGGCCATTCCCTTCAAAATTTACCAGGGCAGCAGAAATTGCTTCCTTCAGGGCACGCATCTTCGCATCCTTTGCTGCAATGATCCCTTCCAGTTCGTCTACTCTCGCCGATCTGTCTGATAATTGTTTCTGAAGTTCTTTTAACCGTGCCTCTTCTTCCGAAAGTCGCTTTTCCTTCGCCTCCAATTCTTCCAGCAATTTGCGATTGCGTTCCAGGTTCTCTGTTAGGGCCGAAGAACTATTTGCCTCGAGAGCATCATATGAAGACTGAAGGCGTTCCAGGCTATTTTCCACAGCCGCCAGATCCATTTTAAGCCTGCTGTTCTCGGCATTTAACCGGTCGATCTCCTTCCTGAGCTTTTGTACCGAATATTCCTCTCCCTTCCCGTTCTGCGCATCCAATCGCGACATCAGGGATTCGTTTTCAGCTTTTAGCGCGTCGTATCGCGCCTGAAGGTCTTCGTATATCTTCGATGAGACACAAGAGGCAGTTAGTGAGAATAGAATAATTCCGAAGAAAATCTTTTTAATCATAGCAAATAAAATTTAGGACATTTATAGTGATAACTCCAGCAAATGCGGACAATGATCACTGTGGTACGCGTCTGCTAATATAACGGCACGTTTCATTTTTTCTTGTAAGGGTTGGGCCACCATGTTGTAGTCGATACGCCAGCCTTTATTATTGGCCCTGGCATTGGCCCGGTAACTCCACCAAGTGTAGTTATGGGGCTCTTTATTGAAGAAACGGAAGGAATCTATAAATCCACTATCGATAAAATTGCCTATCCATTCGCGCTCCACCGGCAGGAAACCCGATACATTCTTATTTCTAACCGGGTCATGTATATCGATGGCCTCATGACAAATATTGTAATCGCCGCAAATAACCAGATTGGGAACTTCTTTTCGCAATTCATCCACATACGTCTGAAAATCGGCCATATAGGTTAGCTTGTGGTCCAGTCTCGCCAGATTAGTCCCACTGGGTAAGTACAAACTCATAATGGAAACTCCGTCATAGTCTACTCTCAGGTTCCTACCTTCAAAATCCATATAGTCTATCCCGGTTCCGTACACTACCTGCTCGGGTTGCTCTTTACAAAAAATAGCCACCCCGCTATATCCTTTTTTCTGAGCACTGTACCAATAATGATACGGATATCCGGCTGCTTCGATCTCGGCTATTTCTACCTGGTCTTCCATCGCTTTGGTTTCCTGGATACAGAACACATCCGGGCTTGCTGCTTTCAACCAGTCCATTAGCCCCTTTCGCATAGCGGCACGGATTCCATTAACATTATAGGATATAATTTTCATAAGGATTGTTTTGATCTCGTTACGGAAGCACTAAAGTAAATAACATCGTATTTTTACCATAACAACTGCACGAAAGGTTTTCAAAAAAGAATCAACAAAATAAATAGCCTTCGCCAAAGTTGTATACATGATGAAGTATATCCCGTTCATTTTAGTGCTATTCGCAACTTTCTTCGGAAATGCACAGGACATTTCATCTAACTATAAGTCGAAACGCCTAGCTGTTAACGATACCATCCGCATAGATACGGTTGCCGTTAATCCAACGAGATTTGAAGTTTTAGGAAGAGACGGCCGAAAACTTGATTCCCTGGAATATCGAATGGAGTTTAATTTGGGGCTACTAATACTATCGGACCCGATCCTCATTGAGAGTGATAGTATTACGGTAAACTATCTTCGCTATCCGGACTATCTCACCCGCGATTACTATGTTTTCGACCCCAAGAGCATTATAGAAAGTACGGGCTCTATAGAGAAATTGTATTCTTTACAACAGGGAAACACGGGTAATAAATTTACCCCTTTCGAAGGTCTAAATACAACCGGGAGCATCTCCAGAGGGGTTACGGTAGGCAATAACCAAAACGCAGTGGTGAATAGTGAGCTGGACCTGCAGATCACGGGAAGGTTAAGCGATAAAGTTTCCATTAGGGCTTCTATTCAGGATGCGAACATTCCCACCCAGGAAGGAGGATATTCGCAGAGCCTGGATGAATTCGACCAGATCTTTATCGAACTTTTTAGCGACAACTGGAATATTAGGGCCGGGGATGTGGATCTGCAAAATAACAACAGCTATTTTGGCAGGTTTTCGAAAAAAGTACAGGGCATCTCCCTTGCCGGTAAATTGGATCACGAGAGTGGTGCAAGTACGAGTGCATATGCTTCAGGAGCTCTGGTAAGAGGTGTTTTTCAACGCAGTACTTTCACCGGGCAGGAAGGCAACCAGGGGCCGTATAAACTGGTTGGGCCTAACGGAGAATTATTTATCCTTATAGTGTCTGGCAGCGAACGTGTATATGTAAATGGTCTCATCTTAAAGCGTGGTGAAAATGCGGATTATGTGATCGATTATAATGCGGGAGAGATCAAATTCAATCCTACATATCCTATCACTGCTAATATGCGAATTGTAGTGGAATACCAGTTCACAGACAGGAACTACTCACGGTTCATAGGTTATGGAGGGGGCAATTATAATAGCGAAACTTTCGATCTGGGAGTTTATGTCTATTCGGAAAATGATGCCAAGAACCAGCCCTTACAACAAAATCTTTCAGAAGAACAGGTTGCCATTTTGCAAGCTGCCGGAGATAATATGGAGGCGATGAATGCTCCCTCGGCAGTACCCGATACTTTTTCAGAAAATAAGATCCTGTACAAAAAAGAGATGATGGACGGGATAGAGATCTTTGTATTTTCTACGAATCCGGAAGATGAGTTGTTCAGTGTTCGATTTAGCCTGGTGGGGCCAAACCAGGGAAATTACGTGTTGAGTGATCAAAGCGCAATAAACCGCATCTTCGAATATGTCTCCCCCATCAATGGTGTCCCTCAGGGTAATTATGAGCCTGTAATTAGATTGAACGCCCCTGTGAAATTACAGATAGCAGGAATTACAGGTAGTTATAGACCTTCGGAGAAGACCAAAGCCGATTTCGAAATTTCCGGTAGCCAAAATGACCTTAACCTATTCTCTAATCTCGACGATGAAGACAATGACGGATTTGCCGGAAGGCTGGCAGTAAAGCAAAACCTGTACACCACTTCAGACTCACTGGCTATAAACACTTATGGTTCTCTTGATTTTATAAATAAAGATTTCAGAACCATTGAAAGATTGTACAATATCGAGTTTGCCAGAGACTGGAATCTTATAGATCCAATGGGTGATCAACGTTTCGTAATAGGAGGTCTGGAATTATCTAAACCCAACCTTGGTGGAGGTAGCTATGAATATCAGAATCTGGATTTTTCTGAAAATTTCAATGGAAACCGCCATGTATTGAATGTTGCGGTTAGTCCGGGTAGATTACGCCTAAACGGATCGGGCAGTTATTTAAAAAGTAAGAGTGATTCACTCGACTCGAAATTTGTACGATCGTTCACGCATGCCATTTACGACATGAACAAGTCCTGGGTTGGGGGCAAGTTTAATATGGAAGACAATCAGGTTTCCACTGTGGCGAATGATAGCCTAACAGGGGTAAGTCAGCGTTTCAGTTCGTACGAGGCCTATGTGGGCATAGGAGACAGCACCCAGGTATTTGCCGAGATTGGCTATCAATACCGGGTAAACGATAGTGTGCGTAATACGGTGCTTAGCAGGGTAAATTCTTCCAATACCTATTATTTAAAATCCAGGGTTATTAATAATGCCCAATCTCAATTATCAATCTTTGCCAATTACCGCGACCTGAAAGATGAGGAGGGAGGAGAAGACGACGAACGTTCTCTCACTTCCCGAATTCAGTATAATCAGCGAATTTTAAAAGGCGGAATTCGCTGGAACACGGTTTTGGAATCCAATAGTGGAGTGATCGCACAGCAGGAATTTACCTATCTTAAGGTAGAACCCGGACAGGGGGTCTATACTTGGAAAGACTATAATAATAACGGGGTTCAGGAGTTGGATGAATTTGAGATCGCTCAATTTCAGGATGAAGCAGAGTATATAAGAGTGTTATTGCCTAACCAGGTTTTTGTAAAGATCAGGGAGAATAAATTTAGCCAGTTACTAACATTAAATCCCCAGGCATGGACTTCGGAGGAAGGCTTTAAAAAATTTCTTTCCCAGTTTCATAATCAGACCTCTTATCTCATTAGTAGAAAGACCCGTCGCACTAACGATGATTTTGAGATCAATCCCTTCAAGGATGGTGGCGATGACGAACTTGGGCTTACCCTTAATTTCAGAAATGTGCTTTTTTTCAATCGAGGGAAACAGCATTATACCACGAGTTATACCTATATCGCCAGTAGTGCAAATAACCTGCTCTCTGTGGGCCTTCAGCAGAATGATCTGGAAAGCCATCAATTTAATTTCAATCACAAAGTCTGGACCGATTGGCTAATTACTTTAAAGGGTTCCTTCGGAAGTAATAGCAGTACTTCCGAAAATTTCCCTTCCAGAAATTTCGAACTGGATAACTTCACCTTAAATCCGAAATTATCCTATCTGCTGAACAAACAAACTCGCTTTGATATATTTTACGAGTATGGGAACGAAGAGAACCTCCTGGGAGATATGGAACGGCTCAACAGGCAGAAAACCGGAGTGGCATTTGCTTACACCAACGCGCAGAAGATCTCTATAACCGGTGAATTTAACTATATAAATAATGATTTTCAGGGGAGTGCATTTTCGCCTGTGGCCTACCAAATGTTGGAAGGCTTGCAACCGGGCACCAACTTTACCTGGAATTTGTTATTTCAGAAAAAGATCACAAAATACCTGGATGCTAATCTTTCTTATTTCGGAAGGAAAAGTGAAAACACCAGTAGCATCCATACGGGAAGTATACAATTACGGGCGTATTTCTAATAAAAAAGAGCCCTCGGATGAGAGCTCTTTGTTCAATTTATATTTATGAAAATTATCTTACGATGATCTTCGCTGTTTGATAAGAACTGGATGTTCTGTCACCCATTTGGATGAAATAAACTCCGTCTGCAGCATAAGACATGTCTAGTTGATATACATATCTGTCGCCTTTCTTTTCAAGATTATTGAAAGCTAAGGTTTGTCCCAGCTGGTTGTATATTCTAATAGAAGCTACGCCGTCGAATGGAGTGATCAAGGTAACCTCGAATTGCTTCCCTGGTTTTGTAACCACTAATAGCTCTGAATTGGCCAACTCATTGTCCCCGGTACCAAGTGATCCCACATTTGCAGTGTAATCTTCGGTTTCACCATATTGAGTGGTTGTACATGCATCGCCGGGTACCGGAGCATTCCAGTTAGACTTTGCACGCATTCTGTGCGATCCGGTTGTTGCATTTGCAGGTACTACAAGATCGAAAGTCTCGGTATATGTTCCTGCTGCCTGTCCGTCTGCAATTTCGTAATTATCCACCACCAGTTCGTTGGCGGTAAAAGTACCATCGTCGTTGTAATCGATCCATACTGAAACGAACTGATCGCCATAACCAGTTGTAACGGTTAGGTCGTAAGTTGTTCCCGGAGCTAAGTTTGCAACCTGGCTGGTGAAATCACCGTACCCTTCACATCCGGAAGGATTATTGATCTCGGCAACCGAGAACAACTGGAATCCGTCACCAAAGGAACAATCGGCCGATGGCTGGCAATAAAGCAGGCCATTGAAAACTGTTTTCATGGTGCTGTCGTTATTGGTATTGGAGTCGCCAGGAAGATTTGTCTTTGCTTCGATGGTATGAGAACCTGGAGCTGAAAGATCTGCAGTAGTTGCAAAAGTATAAGACTCTACGGTTCCGGCTACAATAGTTCCGGTGTAGGTTTCAACCACAGGAGTTCCACCGTCCACGATGTATTGGATATCAGGGTTGGTGATGTCGTTACTTCCGAAGTTTCTGATAGAAACCACAATATCTTCTGTAGCGGTTAAGATCCCGTTGTTAGGAGCATCTATACTCACCATTCCCAGATCGTTTGGTTGTGGTGGCACCAATTGGAATGCACCTACCACATCTTTTCTACCGCTGTTCATGTATTCATTGATGAACCAGAAAGTAGTATCATCGGATGGATCGATATCGATCTTACTGTAGTCTCCGTAACGAAGTCCAGGTATATTTTGGTTACCAGCGGCAATAAGCTCTTCGAAAACAGTCATTGTCCCAAGTGGATCACCATCAAAACGTCCGGTATAATAGGAGCTTACTCTAAAATCTGTTGGATTAGGAGTAGTTGGTCCTGCCATTCCGGAATATCCCATCCCGATATTTCCGGCAGAATCCATGATCATACTTGCGTGCCAGGCGTGTTTTCCATCTGGAGAAGTATACGTTCCTTCCTGGTATAAAGACCATGGAGCTCCGTCTGATGCTTGTCTGAATTCGAACCAGCGAACTCCGGCAAGTTCACCAGCGGTAGCGTCTGTATCTACAACAAAATTAAAAACGGCCGAGTTATGAGTTCCAAATCTTCTGAACTGCGCCTGATTCATGATCGTAGCCTGAAGGGCATCAATTGCGATACCACCTCCCGGCTGTGTTAAGTTTGAGAAACTACCACCGTCGAACACCGAAATAAACGGAGTAGTAGTAAATTCGGTTGCAGCCGATATAGTTGAGTTACCAGGGGTTACCCAATCTACATCTACAAGCCACATCTTTACGTGGTCTGTTGCTACACCTCCCCAGGCATCATCCTGGAGATATACAATAGGAGCACCACCCGGTGCAGGTAAGTCATCATTACTTACATTGAATGCCTGTGGGCTGTAAAAACCACTGGTTTGAATACCCGGAAGATTGAACCCAAGGATTTGAGCAGATGGGTTTCCGTTAAGCATTTCTGCTCTTTCCAGGGCCCATACCTTATTGGCACTACCCGTATTATCTGTCATATAATATCCATCACTCCAGATTGAGAGTTTCTGGTAGTCGTTGATCTGGCTAATAGTATAAACATACCAACCATCGTTAATTGGGTCCGGCCCATCGGAAACGGCGATCTGTGCACCTGCTCCAAGGAATGATACTACCCATCTGTCTGCGGCATTATCGTAAGAAACGGTAAGGTCACAACATCCTCCCGAAGGGAAAATAGCAGGGTTAGGACTGGTCTGCCCTAGTAATTGATTTCCGTTCTTATCGTAAATTGTAAAACCTGTATTGAAAACCACGAATACATGGTTAGGCCCAACTGCAAGAGATGGATCGGTTGGTTGAGAATTTGATGAAGCTGCATCAAAAACAAGAAGTGGTGGGGCAACACGCACAGAACCGGTTGCAGGATCGGGATTGCTAGCAAGCAGATCATCTACAGTTTGGGGATCTTTTCCAATAATTACCGAGTTTCCCATCGACCTGCGGTCCAATGCTTCCTTATCGGAATTATCGGCAGGTAAAAGTTCACTTTTTCGTGAGGCGATTGATGGTACATATTCCATATGTGAAACCGTACCAATGTAATTTGCATTTGTTTCTACATTCTCGGTTTGCGAAAACCCGGTAAAAGAAAATACCGCCGCAAATACAGCGAAAATGAAATACTTTAGTTTCATATTGTTAAGTTTTGGTTAAAGAGTCTTAAAAATAATATCTTAACTCGAAATGACCGCATTTTTTTTTCAGTTTTAAGGCCCTATCTATCAAGCGTTTAATCGTTATTAGCCTATTGGAGGAATAGATTATATCATAAAATTATAGCGATTCGATTGAGAAATTTCATACATCTTCAATTTATCGGTATGCCATTTGCAACCTAATGAGTGATTAACATTTAAATTGAAAGTTATGAGAGTTTTAAAGATTTTTTCGACCTTCCTGGGCGTATTCCTCATTTCCTGTGGTTCAACCACCAGGACAATTACGGAAAGTACAACGGAAGAAGCCGCGAGCAATTCAGAAATAATTAATGACATGACCGAAGAAGGATTTTTTAGCGGGACAATTGTCTACTCTGATAAAGAAGGAGACTGTGCCTATGTGATCGAAGTTGATAGTGAAGACCATTCCTATATGCTGGACCCGATTAACCTCGATAAGAGTTTTATGAAAGACGGTGAGAAGGTATGGTTTAAATTCAATGGCCTTAGAATGATGAATAGATGTGACAAGGCGAATCCGGTGAGTATTGTTGAAATGAAGAAAAAAGAGGAATGATCAATGAAAAAAATTACGTAAAAATAAAAGGAGCGCTGTCATTAGCGCTCCTTTTTAGTTCTATAATGTGAGTTTTTTATCTCACAACGATCTTGGCTGTTCTAAAGGAACTACTTGATGTATCACCAATTTGTAATACATACACTCCTGAAGACACAGAAGACATATCTAAATTATGTACATATCGATCACCTTGCTTCTCAACGCTACTGGTGGAGATAAGCTGACCTAATTGGTTATAAACCTGTACTGTGGCTACACCGTCAAAACCGGTTACCATAATGATCTCAAACTGGTTATTGGCTTTTGTTAGGATGGTAAGATCCGAATTATTGATCTCGTTGTCTGCAATTCCCAGAGTTGTATTAGTTACTGTTTTCATTGCAGTGTCATTACCAGTATTACTATCTCCTGGCAAATTAGTCTTGGCTACGATATCGTAATCTGTCTGAGGTGTGGACAGGTCTGCTGTTTGAGAAAATGTGAACGATTCTGTAGTCCCGGCTACTATAGTCCCACTGTAGTTCTCTACTACCGGTGTCCCTCCGTCTATTGTATACTGAACCTCAGGATTTACTATATCGTTACTTCCGAAGTTACGAATAGAAACCACTATATCTTCAGTAGCCGTTAGCGGACCGCTAACCGGTTGATCGATACTTAACATCCCAATATCATTTGGCTGAGGAGGTGTTAACTGGAATACTCCTACAATACCTCTTCTCGGGCCGTTGATATATTCGTTAATAAACCAGAACTCATCGTCACTCGTAGGGTCTATGGTCATTTTATTGTAATCACAATATCTTAAATTCGGAACATTGGCAGTTGAAACACCAATTTCCTCTTCGATAACCGTCATTGTTCCCAGCGGATCCCCATCAAATCTTCCGGTATAATAGGATCCAACCCTGAAATCTGTTGGGTTCGGAGTGGTAGGTCCGGCCATAGCCGAATAACCAAGAGCAATGTTACCATTGTCATCCATGATCATACTTCCCATCCAGGCATGTTTGCCATCAGGAGATGTATAAGTACCTTCCTGGTAAAGTGTCCAGGGCATATTATCCGCAGGCTGGCGGAATTCGTACCAGCGTACACCTGCTAATTCTCCTCCACCACCATCGGTATCCACAACAAAATTGAAGATCGCCGAATTATGGCCTACAAATTTTCTGAACTGTGCCTGGTTCATTATAGTATTCTGAACGGCATCGATAGCTACACCCCCTCCAGGCTGTGTAAGATTGGAGAAGTTCCCTCCATCAAAAACACTAATAAACGGAGTTGTTGCAATTTCGGTTGCTGCAGATATGGTAGAGTTTCCAATTGTTCCCCAATCCATATCTACTGTCCAATATTTAATATGGTCTGTAGCAATACCTCCGAAGGCATCATCCTGAAGGAATACTACGGTTGCTCCACCGGCTGCCGGCATATTTCCATCACTCACATTAAAGAACTGTGGGCTAAAGAAAGGCGTGGTTCCTAATACTCCAGGCAGATTGAAAGATGCGATCTGTGCAGCAGGATTTCCTAAAAGCATTTCGTCTCTTTCCAGAGCAAATACTTTTTGCGATCCCTGTGTATTTTGTGTCATGTAGTATCCATCGCTCCAGATGGATAGTTTTTGATAGTCGTTAAAACTCTGAGAGTACACATACCAGCCGTCGTTTATAGGATCGGGTCCATCGGAAACGGCTATAGAAGTACTGGCTCCTAAAAAGGAAAGTACCCAACGGTCTGCATCCTTATCGTAAGAAACAGTTAAATCACAACAACCACCACCAGGAAAGATAGCTGGGTTTGGAGCAGTTGGTGACTGTAGTACATTACCACTCTTATCATAGATCACAAAAGCTGTATTGTATGTTACGAAAACGTGGTTCGGTCCAACCGCCATAGAAGGATCTGTTGGGCTACTACCTGAGCCATAAGCATCGAAAACCAAACTAGGAGGTGCAGTTCTCACTGATTGTGTTTCAGAGTTAGGGTTACTGGCCAGGGCATCGTCCTGACTTAATGGATCATCGCCAATTAGTCCCGGGGCATTCTGGGATCTTTTATCTTGTGCTTCCCTCACGGTTTCATCCGGAGGTGTAAGCATTCCTTGTCTGGATGCTAAAGACGGAACATAGATCATAGAATCGAATGTTCCAACAGTAGCAGGTCCTTGTGGTACGTTGGGAACGATCTGGTTCACCTGCGCATTAATAGTCATTGATAGCATAAAACACAGTATCAATGTAAAATAGAATTTAAACTTCATCTCGCTAGTTTTTTGGTTAAATTTGGATTAAAGTCTTTAAAATTACATCAATATTTCAATTATCCATACAGTTTGAATAGAAATAACACAAATTATTCGGCTCACAATCAGTATTTTCGGAAATTGAAGCTCACAAAAACAAGGTAAAATCAGGCAATATTTGTATTTTAACAATCCTAAGAATTTAAAACCATCAAAATATGACCTTATTAAAAACATGCCTTGCAATAGCCACTATTCTTGTCATCTCCTGTAATTCTACTTCTAAAACAACTGCCGAAGACGCATCTACAGATACCGAAGCTTCTGCCATGGAGGCCAAAAAAATGATGGAGGCCGGGTATAAAAAAGCTGTGATCGTTAGTTCGAAAGCTGAAGGAGATTGCCCCTACGTTTTAAAAATGGAGGAGAACAACAATTTGCTCGATCCTATAAACCTGGAAGAAAGCATGAAAAAGGATGGTCTTAAAGTCTGGGTAACCTACCAGGGTTTGCGAATGATGAACCGCTGCGAGAAAGCCAATCCGGTTTCCATCGTGGAAATTGAGATGCGGAACTAATCTTTACTTCTTTATTAGGACAACCACTCCTTATATGACATACTCTTAGACAGATGTTTTGCCACATCTTCTATGGAGATACGTTGCTGATCCATAGTATCACGATTCCTTAAAGTAACAGTTCCATCTTCTTTACTTTGATGATCTACTGTAATGCAAAATGGAGTGCCCGCCGCATCCTGTCTTCGGTACCGTCGTCCCACGGCATCTTTTTCGTCGTAGATAACATTGTAATCCCATTGAAGCTCGTCGATGATCTTCTGGGCGATCTCCGGCAAGCCGTCTTTCTTTACAAGCGGTAGCACGGCGGCTTTCACTGGTGCGAGAATGGCAGGCAATTTCAATACTGTTCTTACGCTACCATCTTCTAAGGTTTCCTCCTGAAGGGATTTACTTAGAATTGCCAGGAACATGCGGTCTAACCCAATAGAGGTTTCAACAACATATGGCACATAGCTCTCATTCAATTCCGGGTCGAAGAACTGTAATTTCTTACCAGAAAATTCTTCATGTGCCTTGAGATCGAAATCGGTACGCGAGTGAATCCCCTCTAATTCTTTAAATCCGAAGGGGAAATCGAATTCTATATCGGTTGCCGCATTAGCGTAATGAGCAAGTTTCTCATGGTCGTGGAAACGATAATTTTCTTCACCCAGACCGAGGGATAAATGCCATTTCAAACGTGTTTCTTTCCAGTACTCGTACCATTTCATTTCCTCTCCGGGGCGTACAAAGAATTGCATTTCCATCTGTTCGAATTCGCGCATCCGGAAGATAAATTGTCTAGCTACGATCTCATTTCTGAATGCCTTTCCGGTTTGAGCGATACCAAAAGGAATCTTCATCCTTCCCGATTTTTGAACATTCAGAAAGTTTACAAAGATCCCCTGCGCTGTTTCAGGTCTGAGGTACAGATCGGTTGCAGATTCGGCGGAGGCTCCTAGTTTGGTACCAAACATGAGGTTGAATTGCCGTACTTCGGTCCAGTTCTTACTGCCCGATATAGGGTCGGCTATCTCTAATTCTTCGATCAACGCCTTCACTCCGGCCAGGTCTTCGCTTTCAAGGAGTCTGGCCATCCTGTCCAGAATCTCTTGTTTTTGCTCTCTGTATTTTATCACTCTTGGGTGAGTAGAAACAAACTGGGCCTCATCGAAGGCATCACCAAATCGCTTCTTTGCTTTAGCGATCTCTTTTTGAGCCTTTACCTCTAGTTTTTCGGCGTGATCCTCTATCAATACATCGGCCCGGTATCTTTTTTTCGAATCTTTATTGTCGATCAATGGGTCGTTGAAGGCATCAACATGGCCGGAGGCTTTCCATGTAGTGGGATGCATTAGGATGGCGGCGTCTATCCCAACAATATTCTGGTGCATATACACCATACTTCTCCACCAGTATTCCCGAATATTGTTTTTTAGCTCTACGCCTTGCTGACCATAGTCGTAAACAGCACTTAAGCCATCATATATTTCACTGGACCCGAATATATATCCATACTCCTTTGCATGGGATATTACTCTCTTAAATTGATCTTCATTATTTGCCATAGCGCAAAAATAAAAAAACCGCTACGATAACATCATAGCGGTTCATATTTTTTAAAGTTCTTTTTACTTCAGCTCCATTGTAGTGGTTGCAATTTGTCTGGAGCCATCGAATACGTTTATGGTATATCTACCTTCGATTAGATCGTCTTCCAGGGCATCTACCAGTATACAAACATCCAATTCTTCGTTTTCATAGAATACTTTGGTTGCCTCACTATAATTAAGAGTTCCTTCTTCAAACTCCATGGTGGCCTTTTTACCTAAAAGATTGTTTTTAGGGTTAATCACCTGTACATAGAGAAGTCGATCTCCTTTTTCGGCTATATCGTTAGGTGTTAAAGTGAAACATGCGCGAACTTTATCGGCACGGCTCGATCTACGAGTATCTACTATCTTTCCACTACTACGAACAATTACGGCTTCACCTCTAAGATCAACCGCATTGACGACAGATCCTTTCTTAATCGTTTCCGCCATAGCAATATTCTGTTCACTAACAGAATCTACCACCCGAATGGTTTCATTTAGCACCACGTTGGTACTGTCCCGTTCGAGAGATAATTGTTTGTTAGCAGCGATCAAGCTGTCGGCTTTTCTAAAAAGCACCTTTCTTTCCTGTTTTAGTCTTCCTATCTCTGCTTTATAACGTTCTATCAAAGCTACGTTTGCTTCGGCATCTTTTACCGAATCAAGCAATAACTCGATACGTTCACGTGCGGCCAATAGGTCTTTATCCTTTAATTCGTTATCCTGAATTACCTCATCGTAGTTGGCAATAAGATCTTCAAGTTCATCTTCAATGTCTGCTTTTTGTTGTTCTAAACCGCTTACCGTATTTTTACTATCGTTGTACAGGGTAACGGTGTAGACAGCTAGGGCAATAAGCAGAACGGAAAGTATCCCGATCAATACTTTGAATTTAGCACTGTTGTTTTCAGTTGTCATATGAATAGATTTAGTTTAGGTTTGTGGGACAAATGTACTACTGTGGGTCAATTACTTACGTTTACAAAATGGTAAATTTAATTAAAATATGTTAAATCTCTTATTTCCCAAAGTCTGCAATGGTTGTTCCGAAATGTTGCAAAGCTCTGAAAACGTGATCTGTACGACTTGTCGGCATCAACTTCCACTAACCTGTCAACACCGCAGCGGAAATCAGGGAATGAAAAAGATTTTTTATGGTAGAATCCCTCTGGAGAATGCCACTTCCCTGTTATTATTTCAGAAAAAGGGCATCACACAACAGTTGCTTCATAACCTAAAATATCGGGGACAGCAGGAAATTGGTACCTTTCTCGGTGCCTGGCTGGGAAGCGAATTGGCCGAACATCCCGATTTTAAGGGCGTCGATCTTGTTATTCCTGTCCCTTTACACCGTAAGAAGCGAAGGATTAGAGGCTATAACCAGGTTTCTCGCTTCGCAATAGAGATCGCTAAGAAACTGGGGGCAGATTATTCGGAAAGTATCTTACTAAAAAAGACAGGAACCCGCTCCCAGGTATTCAAGAATCGCCTTACTCGCAGCCAGACGCATCAGATATTCGAACTACGTGAAACCGAACTTTTAAAAGGCAAACACGTTTTAGTTGTTGACGATATAGTGACCACCGGTGCTACATTGGAAAATTGTGCATTAGCACTAATTAAGAATGGTGATGTTAGAGTAAGTTTTGCCACCATGGCAATGGCATAAAAACTTTAGCTATTTTTGTAGCCATGAAGCAGCGCCTCTACTTTATTCCTATTGTTTTTTTTGCTATTCTTATTATGGCAAATTGCGCGAAAAAAGGAAGGCCCAGTGGAGGTCCCCTGGATACAATACCTCCCGTAATTGTGAGAAGTGTCCCGGAGAATTTCTCCACAAATTTCAAAGAAACTGAGATCAGAATTTATTTCGATGAATATATTAAGCTGAAGAACCTTCAGGAAAACCTTATCATTTCACCTCCGATGAAATATGCTCCTGTGATCACTCCGCTAAACACGTCGAAAATGCTTCGGATAAAACTTCTGGATACCCTTGCCGAGAATACTACCTATTCAATAAATTTTGGGAAAAGTATCGTGGACAATAATGAGGAGAATGAGTTTGAATTCTTCAAGTACGTCTTCTCTACCGGTAGTTATATAGACAGTCTAAAGGTTAGGGGTAAAATATTGGATGCCGAATTAAGAGGAGCCCAATTTCCTGTAACGGTCATGCTGTACGAACTTAATGACACCTTTAATGACTCTACGATCTATAAGGAAAAACCGATGTATATTTCTGCTACGCGTGACAGCTCCAATACCTTCGAGATCACCAATGTTAAAGAAGGCAGGTATAAGCTACTGGCCCTGAAAGAAAAATCCAACGATTATATTTTTCAACCAAAGTCGGACAAGATCGGTTTCCTGGAGGAGATTGTTGAATTACCTACAGATACTTCATATACCCTTAAAATTTTTAAAGAGGTACCCGAATTGAGTATCGCCAGACCTGCTCATTTAAGTAAGTACCATATTCTCTTTGGATATGAAGGAAAACCAAAGGATCTAAGTATTACACCACTATCTGAGCTCCCCGACGCATTTATTTCAAAAACAATAAAAGATATAAAGACAGATACCCTGCATTATTGGTTCAAACCAGAGATTGAAACAGATTCGTTATTATTTCTAGTAGGGAACAAAGAACAGATGGATACAGTTGAAGTACGCATGAAAAATCTATATGCCGATTCACTAGTGGTAACAGCACATACTGTGGGAACATTAGTTCCTCGGGACACTATGAAATTAAAAACTTCTACACCTTTAGTGGCCATAGACGATTCCAGGATAAGCATCATGAATAAGGATTCTGTCGGTATTTCATTTGCTACCCGCATTCACCCGGCAAATAACCTGGCCGAGATTATTTTTCCGAGAGGAGAAGATCAACGGTATAAGGTAGATCTATCTCCAGGAGCATTCACCGATTTCTATGAGAATGTAAGTGACAGCCTCACTTATCGCGTGGACACTAAAGACAATTCAGACTATGGTACGATTGCCATCAGGATTGAGAATATCGATAGTTTTCCAGTAATAGTTCAATTGCTTTCAGAAAAAAATGTTACAGTAGATGAGCGTTTACTTACGGCAAATTCAGTACTAAATTTTGACTATATCAAGCCTGGTAATTACTACATTCGCATTGTTTTCGATACAAATGGCAATGGAATCTGGGACACAGGAAATTACCTTAAAAAACAGCAGCCGGAGGAAATTAAATACTATCCCAAGAAAATTGAAGTAAGGGCAAACTGGAGCCTGAATGAAACCTTTATATTAGATAAAAAGCATCACGGTCGTTGAGGAACTGTAATTTCTTTCGAGTTTCTTGTATATGCTTTTTAAACAGGGAAACATTGATACTAAATTCGCTTTCAATTTCCTCTCCTGAAATACAATCGCCCAGAACATCGTAAATGGCACTATGACCCACATATGTATGCCCATTCCCATCTTCACCTACCCGGTTTACCCCCACACAATAACTCATGTTCTCGATAGCCCTGGCCTTGAGTAAGGCATCCCATGCTTTTATGCGCTTTTCAGGCCAATTGGCAACATAGATAAGGAGATCGTAATCTTCGGTATTTCGTGCCCAAACAGGAAAACGCAGATCATAACAAATTAATGGACATATCTTCCAGCCCTTATATTCTACTATTAGTTTCTCTTTTCCAGCTGTATAGGTACGATGCTCTCCCGCCAGGGTAAAGGTGTGTTTTTTATCGTACCAGTCGTAACTGCCATCCGGAAAGACGAAATAGAGGCGGTTGTAAAATCGAGCTTTATCTTTTACGATCACGCTTCCTGTTATTGCCAGGTTATATTTTGTCGCTTGAGACTGCATCCAAGTAAGGGTGGGCCCTTCGTTTTCCTCAGCTAGCTGGGAAGCATTCATGGAAAAACCAGTGGTAAACATCTCCGGCAACACGATTAGATCTGCATTATCGGCGATAGAAACAATTTTAGCCGAGAACATCTCCTTATTTGCAGCGGGGTCTTCCCAATGGAGGGGAGATTGAATAATTCCTACAACCAATTCTTCTTTCATCGTCATTTATAATTTTCTAGTAAGGCAATGGCATCCTTCACACTGTGCATCCTGGCATGATCCAAGGCGGTATTTCCTCGATCATCCTTTATTCCGGGATCGGCACCATTTTCTAATAAGAGACGCACCAAATTCGTCCTGCCAAAACTAACGGCAAAAATTAGTGCCGTACCCCCATTATAGTTTCGGGTGTTTACATTGGCTCCGGCTTTTATTAATTTCTCTGCGATTTCTTCAAACCCTTTAAAGCAGACCCCCATTAAAGCTGTATTCCCGGAGGCATCCTGGGCGTCGAGATCCTGGGGATACTTCAAAAGAATTTCGGTGATCTCCTTTAGTCCAAAATAGGTTGACAACAACAAGGGTGTAGAGCCTCGCTGATCCCGGGACCCTACCAATTCAGGATTACTTAGTATTAGTTCGGAAACCTTGCTTTCGTCATTTTTACGTATCGCATCGAACAAAGAATCACTCATATTAAAATGCTTTTTCAGTACAATAAAAATACGACTCTAAGCGCTCTTGCACAAACAAACCACTGGTATTAGAACTAATAGCTTTACTAAATTGAATTGAGGATGGCGGCTGCCTGCTCAAGGGTTTCTTCTTTCTTTGCAAAACAGAGTCGGATTTGCTGAAAATCCTCTCCGTTAGCATTAAAAACTGAAGTAGGGATGCTCGCAAGACCTTTTCCTTTTGTAAGCCATTCGGCGAAGGCAATATCCCCTTCCGAAGAAATTTCAGAATAATCCAAAAGCTGAAAATAAGTTCCTTTTGAGGGCACAAATTTTAAACGCGAATCCGAGATCAGGTTCAGGAAAAGATCTCTTTTCTGCTGATAGAACGATGCCAGTCCCACGTAATTCTGTGAATCTTCTAAATAGGTTGCCAAAGCCTTTTGTATGGGATGATTTACACTAAAGACATTATACTGATGTACTTTTCTGAATTCCTCCATGAGTTCTTTGGGAGCTGCACAATACCCGATCTTCCAACCTGTGTTGTGAAAGGTCTTACCAAAAGAGGCCGTGATAAAGGTTCTTTTGGCCAGTTCCGGGAATCTCGCAGCACTATAATGTGTGTTTCCGTCGAAAATAATATGTTCGTAAACCTCATCGCTAATCACCAGGAGTTGATGTTTCACACTTAATTGCTGAAGTTCCTCCATATCTTCCTTCGAAAATAGCATTCCGCTGGGATTATGGGGTGAATTAACGATGATCATCTTTGTTTTTGGCCCAATACAACGCTCTACTTCTTCCCAATCGGGTGAATAGTTGGGTGGCCTCAACTGTATCTGCCTGGAAACTCCTTCAAATAAAGCGACCGCAGGTTCGTAGCAGTCGTAAGCCGGTGAGAACACAATAACCTCATCACCTTTATGAATTGAAGCCGCTATGGCGGTGAAAATAGCCTGGGTTGCCCCGGCCGTTATGGTAATATCGGTTTCTTCAGAAAAGTTACTACCATAATTGTTGTTTAATTTGGAGGCTATCTGCGCCCTTAATTGTAAGTCTCCTGGCATGGGAGCATACTGATTGTATCCTTCTCTCATTGCGCGCTCCACCAGATCGACTAGACCGGGGTCCCCGTTAAAGTCGGGAAAGCCTTGAGAGAGGTTGATAGCGCCATGTTCTTGCGCCATTTTACTCATCACGGTGAAGATGGTAGTAGTTAATTCGGGTAGTTTGGATATCATACTATAAAGGTACTATCAATCCTTCAAATTTACCCGTTTTAGTGATTTTCCTTTTATTTTACTGAAAATGTGTATATTGCTAGCCCCAAATCTTGATCGACACGAATGAAAAGAGTGATAATTCACTTGCTTATGCTTCTGTTCGTAGCCCCCGTTATATCCCAGGAGGCTTCGGATATTCCCTCTATTTCAGAACAAAAAGAGCAGTTCAGGATTCTCAAGAAAACTGCAGACGAGTATTACAATAGTGGAAACTACCGTAAATCGCTCGAATCTAACATATCCTTACTTAAAATAGCCTTAAAGCTAAATGATCCTTTTTATAAACATCAGGGATACCGCCTTTTAGCATATGATTACCTGGCCATGAACGATACGTTGATGGCTCGCGAAAACTTTAGTAAATCCATACTCTTTGCTAAAGAGGCCGAGAACGACACAGCAACGGCTCATATGTATATGGATATGGCGAATATATACTCGACCATTCAGCCAAATTATAAAAAGGCTATGGACTACCACAACAAGTCGGTAGAGATGTTAAAACAGATTAAGGATTCGGTCAATCTTGCCAAAGCACATTTTAATACAGTGCTCACCGCCTTTGAAGCTGGTGAATATAATGAAGGTTATGCTCATCTATTAAGGGCAAGAAAACTGGAAAAATTCGAACCACACGCATCCTATGGAGTGGCTCTTGATAATCTAATGGGTGAATACTATTACAGTAAGGAGAAGTATGAACTTGCACAAAAATATCTTAGAAAGGCCGCCGAAGTGGCCGAAAGAGAAGGCTTCACCCTGGAATTGGAAAACGCTTATTTCTATCTAAGCGAATGTTTATATAACCTGGAAGAATACCAGGAAGCTTTTCTTATAAAAGATAAATACGAAGAATACTCCGTTGAGAATATGGAGAAGGCACTCTACGCCGAGAAGGACGAAACCTCTGCCCGATTTGCGATCGAGGAATATAGAAAGGAAGTACAGGCAGCCGAATTGCAAAACAGCTTACAGGCCGAAATTGTGCGTAACAAGAGTATGCTGAATAATGTCTTGCTCATTGTTTCCTTTTGTATATTATTCCTATTACTTGTATTATATCTTGCTTACAGAAAGCGAAAGGAACTAGTAGCCGAATTACGTGTAAAAAATGCCGAATATTTAATGGCCAAAGAGGAGTCTGAGCGGCTTGCGAAAGCCAAAAGCAACTTCTTCTCTACAGTAAGTCACGAATTGAGAACGCCGCTTTACGGGGTAATCGGACTTAGCACCTTATTGCTTGAAGACGAAGGATTGAAATCTCACGAAAACGACTTGAAATCACTCAAGTTTTCAGCAGATTACCTGCTGGCGTTGATCAACGACGTTTTACACCTAAACAAAATTGATTCGAAAACCGTGGAAAATGAAAAAGCTTACTTCAATTTAAGGGAGCAGATCAAGACGATCGTTTCTTCCTTTGAATACATGCGTATTCAGAATGCGAACACATTTCACATCAATATAGATGAAGATGTACCCAAGTTAATTCGAGGAAATTCGGTTAGACTTTCCCAGATATTAATGAATCTAATTGGGAACGCGTGTAAGTTCACAGAGCATGGAGAAATTTACGTAAATGCCTCCCTGAAGGAAATTGCATCAAACCAGGCAACTATTTCCTTCTCGATCAAGGATACTGGAATAGGTATTGCTGAAGGGAAACAAGCCTCGATCTTTGAGGAATTCTCACAGGGGAACAATATTAATTACAATTACCAGGGTAGCGGACTTGGACTGCCTATCGTTCGAAAATTACTGGAATTGTCTAACTCAGAGATCCATGTAGAGAGCAAACTGGGAGAAGGATCGGTTTTCAGCTTCGATCTTACCTACGATATACTGAATAAAGCGTACAAAAAGGAGACGGTTAAAACATTAGATACTAAAGATCTAAAAGACAAGCGAATTCTCATAGTTGAAGATAATAGGATCAACCAAACAGTTACCCTAAAAATTCTGGAACGCGAAGGCGTGATTTGCGAAATTGCGGAAAATGGAGAGATCGCGATAGAAATGGAGAAAAAATCTAATTTCGACCTTATTCTTATGGACATCAATATGCCTGTTATGAACGGTTTGGAAGCAACTCGTGGAATTCGTGAACGCAATAAGAACATTCCTATTCTCGCACTTACCGCAGTTGAAGTTGAAGAAATGAGATTTAGTATTTACGATTCAGGAATGAACGATATCATTGTAAAACCTTACGATATCGGTAAATTCACTCAAACCATTTTAAAGCACCTGAACGGTACCGATTCTCAGGGGGATATGTCTAAACTACAGGCTATTTAAATTATCCTTTTAAACTTGCACTTAGGTATTCCCGGTTCATTCGTGCGATATTTTCCAGCGAAATTCCTTTTGGGCATTCCACCTCGCAAGCTCCGGTATTAGTACAAGTGCCAAACCCTTCCTTATCCATCTGTTCAACCATGTTCAATACCCTTCGGCTAGCTTCAACCTGCCCTTGAGGAAGAAGCGCAAACTGACTCACTTTAGCGGCGGTGAACAACATAGCACTGGCATTCTTACAGGCCGCAACACAAGCACCACACCCAATACAGGCAGCAGCGTTAAATGAAGCATCCGCATCATCCTTTTCTATTGGAATAGCATTCGCATCTATAGTGTTACCAGAGGTATTAACCGAAATGTAACCTCCCGCCTGCTGTATACGATCAAACGAACTTCGATCTACCATGAGGTCCTTTATCACCGGAAAAGCTTTAGCCCGGAATGGCTCTATAATAATAGTATCGCCATCGTTGAATTTTCGCATATGCAGTTGGCAAGTTGTGATGAGCCGGTCTGGACCATGTGGTTCGCCGTTGATCTGCAATGAACAGGTACCACAAATTCCTTCCCTACAGTCGTGATCGAAAACCACCGGTTCTTCCCCTTTGTTAATGAGTTGCGTATTTAGTACATCCAACATTTCGAGGAAAGACATATCTCCATCAATTCCATCGATTGGATATGTTTTCATACCTCCTTTTGCAGCGGCGTTCTTTTGACGCCATATTTTAAGTGTAAGCTTCATAGCAGCCTTTTATTTATAACTTCTTGTCTTAACTTCAATATTCTCGTATTCCAGGTTTTCCTTATGAAGAATAGCTCTCCCCGGATCTCCTGTATATTCCCATGCAGCAACGTACATGAAATTTTCATCGTCGCGCATCGCTTCACCTTCCTCTGTCTGATATTCTTCTCTAAAATGTCCTCCGCAAGATTCCTTACGGTGCAAGGCATCTACGGCGAACAACTCCCCTAATTCCAGGAAATCTGCTACCCGCATCGCCTTTTCCAGCTCTGGGTTCACTTCGTTAGCATCACCCGGCACCAAAACATCTCTCCAAAATTCCTCACGCAATTCCCGGATGGAGGTTATCGCTTCTTTCAGCCCGTGTTCATTTCGGGACATCCCTACGTTATTCCACATGATCTTTCCAAGGCGTTTATGGAAATAATCTACAGATCTCGTCCCTTTATTATTGATAAGTTTCTCGAGTTGCGTCCTGATATTGTTCTCCGCTTCGTCAAATTCGGGCGTGTCGACAGGAATTGGTCCGGTTCTAATATCGTCTGAGAGATAATCACCAATGGTGTATGGCAAAACAAAATAACCATCGGCCAGTCCCTGCATTAGGGCAGAAGCCCCTAATCTGTTAGCTCCATGATCACTGAAATTGGCTTCGCCGGCACAGAAACAACCGGGAATGGTCGTTTCGAGATTGTAATCAACCCAAACACCTCCCATGGTGTAATGTACGGCCGGGTAGATCATCATTGGCGTTTTGTACGGATTCTCATCAACGATCTTTTCGTACATCTGGAAAAGGTTACCGTATTTGGCTTCAATCACCTTTTCACCTAATTCTCTAATTTTTTCATCCGAAGGATTCTCTATATGATCAACGGCTGCGGCTTCCCTTCCATATCTCATGATAGCCGATGCAAAATCAAGAAATACAGCTTCCCCGGTCTTATTCACTCCAAAGCCGGCGTCGCATCTTTCCTTTGCTGCCCGGGAAGCAACATCCCTCGGTACAAGGTTACCAAACGACGGATAACGTCTTTCCAGGTAATAGTCCCTATCTTCCTCAGCCAGGTCTACAGGTTTTAGTTTGCCCTGTTGTATGGCAATGGCATCTTCTTTTTTCTTCGGAACCCAGATCCGGCCGTCATTCCGAAGTGATTCAGACATTAACGTGAGTTTAGACTGATGATCTCCAGAAACAGGGATACAGGTGGGATGTATTTGAGTATAGCAAGGATTTGCAAAATAAGCTCCACGCTTATGGATCTTCCAGGAGGCTGTAACATTACTTCCCATTGCATTGGTAGAGAGGTAAAATACATTACCATATCCTCCACTAGCGATCACTACGGCATGAGCCGAATGTCTTTCAAGCTCTCCGGTTACCATATCGCGTGCGATGATTCCTCTGGCTTTTCCATCGACGATAACAAGATCGAGCATCTCATGGCGGTTATATGGTTTTATCTTTCCCCGGTTAATTTGCCTATTCATCGCCGAATAAGCCCCCAAAAGTAGTTGTTGCCCTGTTTGTCCTTTGGCGTAAAATGTTCTCGACACCAATACACCCCCGAAGGAACGGTTGTCCAGCAGACCTCCGTATTCCCGGGCAAATGGTACTCCCTGAGCAACGCATTGGTCTATGATATTGGCAGAAACTTCGGCCAGACGATAGACGTTGGCTTCCCTGGATCTGTAATCGCCACCTTTAATCGTATCGTAAAATAATCTATAGGTAGAATCCCCATCACCCTGATAGTTCTTAGCGGCATTGATCCCACCCTGAGCGGCGATAGAGTGCGCTCTTCGAGGTGAATCCTGATAGCAGAAGGTCTTTACATTGTAACCTAGTTCGGCTAATGTTGCGGCCGCACTACCACCGGCCAATCCGGTCCCTACTACGATCACATCTATATTTCGTTTATTCGCCGGGTTTACCAGGTCTATATCATTTTTGTGCTTTGTCCACTTTTCACTTAAAGGTCCTTGAGGTACTTTTGAATTCAATATCGACATATCTTCTGCTTTTTAGTGGGGTAATTGATTGAAATGATGGTACAAGGCTATAAATACAAAGCCCAATGGGATTAGAACAGCATAAAGTCTTGTAAATCCTTTGAGTGCTCTTGAATACTTGTTGTTGAAACCAACACTCTGAAATGACGAAGAGAATCCGTGCCACAGGTGAAAGATGAGCAAGATAAAGGCCAGGGTGTACAAGCCAACTCTTACCGGACTTTCAAATTTGTGTACCAACTCCGGAAAATAGCGGCTGGGATCCTCGGGGTGCGTTTCGATATATTTATGAACGATCTCCGGAACCCAGAAATCGTAAAAATGCAATCCTAGAAATGCCAGGATAACCACCCCGGAGATGAGCATATTCCTGGACGCCCAACTCGAATTACTGTTTCCCTTGTAAGATTTATAGTTAATGGCTCTTGCCTTGCGGTTTTGATACTCTAAAATGAATCCCATTATAAAATGAAAGACCACACCAAAGATTAAAACCGGCTGTAGCAGGAATTGTACCAGGCCATTGGTTCCCATAAAATGTGACCAGGAATTAAAGGTGTCCGGATCTATCACCGATGAAATATTAATTACAAAATGTTGCCCAAGGAAAAAGACAAGAAACAGACCGGAAAGTGCCATGGCAACCTTACGGGCTATGGAAGTAGATATAAATCCCATTATGGTTTTCTTTTCGAAGATTTAAGATGAACAAAAATACGGCTGAAAAAAGTTAAAGCCAAACAATTAGGTTAGATATAATAACAAAAAAGCCACATCGGATCGATGTGGCTTTTCGTTTAAAAATTCAAGTGGCAATTACTTTACAACTAATTTTTTAACAGCTGTGTTTCCTTGCTGAGTAACTTGTACCATATAAACTCCGGCGTTAAGTCCTTCAACACTTAGTTCATTATTTGTAAGAACAGTATTGATTACTTGTTTTCCAAGAACATCAAATACAGCAACCTGCATTTCAGCCTGGATACCAGTGTTAATAGTTACAGTACTTCCGTTTGCTGGGTTAGGAGCAATTGAGAAATCTGTAAGTGTATTGTCTCCAACTCCTGCGATAGGCAGTAACTCAAGTCCGAAGATCAAGTTAGAAGGAGTACACTGACAAAGACCGATCATTTGCCACATAGCAGGATCAACCTCATCTGTGATAAACAATCCACCTGCAAGAACATCAGTTGCACCTGCACTAGCACCATCTGCTGTAAAGTCGTAAACAACTCCAGTTGGTGTTCCACTAGGAAGCTCTAACTGAACAACGAAGTCACGGCTAGGAGCTACACCATTCTGGTCATGGATCCAAAGGAAAGGTCCACCAGCAGAAACGTTATCTACAGCTCCACCATAGATAGTAGTTCCGTGAGTTCCTGCACCAATAACAGAAAGCTCATTTCCGCTCATATCTACAGAAGCAATATCCGAACCAAAGTTACCGATCCAGAAACCACCGTTACCACCATCAAGAGTCTCATCATAAGTTACCATTCTGGCAGAAGCAGATGAACCTGTTGTGATATTGATAGTATTGGAAACCGTCATAGCTACAGGGTCTACTTCAAAAATATTAAGTCCTGCTGTACCTAAATAAAGGTTTGTTCCGTCTGTGGTTAAAGAACGTGTTCCGGTTACACCAGGAACAACAATTGTTTGAATAAATGCTCCGGCGGCATCAAGAATGTGAATCTGATCCGTATTCCAGGTAGATACCCACCATTCGTTGTTGATAAAGGCAACACCCGCTTGAGACTGTGCTCCAATACTTCCATTAACTCCAACGTCGATAATGTACTGAAGATCAAATAATGCATCAGGAGTATTACCGTTAGGAGCTGGTCCGGCAGGCCCAGCTTCGGCCACCTGTGCAAACGCACCAACAGTACCTACAGCCAACGCCATAATAAATAGTCGTAGTTTTTTCATAATTAATTAAGTTTTAGATTAATGATCATATAAATATAGTACTTTTTTTAAATTCCTTAACACACTAATGTGAATTTAATCTATTTCTTTTAAATTTTTCTTATTTCACCTCAAGTGTCGTTATTGCTTCCTTTCCGTCAATTGAAACTATTATATTGTAACTTCCTTTAGGTAAATAAAATAGGTCATTTTCGGCCTTTTTGATTTCCGTTCCGGATTTACCTAACGCTTTTACCCCCTTTTCTGAAATTGACAGATCGTATTTTACAATATTAATTCCTCGTTCAACATCCACAACCTTTCGCTGAAGTCTGTTATCGTTTTCATCTGTGACAACCACCTCGGCTTTGCCTGTAGCCGGGCTATAAAACTGAATATCCTTTGAGGGCTCAAATATATCGTACCAGGGGCTAAACCTGCTCCCCCAACGTCCCGAGGACCTGATTGAACCTATATCGGCCAGCAGCACCTCATTCATGGATCCCGTGCTCATCTTACTTAAGACTTCCGTATCAGCCAAGTAAAATGACCGCCCGTGCGTCCCCAGAACCAAGTCCTTTTCGCGCTTTTGAATTACCAGATCGTGCACGGCTACATTAGGCAATCCTCCCGAGAAAACATGCCAGTTATCACCCCTGTTAAAACTCACCCATGCCCCGTTATCGGTCCCCAGGTAAAGTACATTTTCATTATGCGGGTCTTCCTTGATCACATTAACCGGAGACGCGGTTAAATTAGTTGTGATCTTTTTCCAGCTTTGCCCGTAGTCCTCGCTAACATACACATAAGGAGTGAAATCATCCCAGCGATATCCGTTTAAGGTAACATAGACGCGCTCCTTTTTATGCTCGGAGGCTATTACCCGACTAACCCACAGAACCTTTGGAAAGGAATTGGAAATATTAACCCAGTTACCTCCACCGTTGCGTGTTACATGCAGCATTCCATCATCACTTCCGGCATATATTAGTCCAAATTGAAACGGTGATTCGCTTATGGAGGTAAGTGTTCCATAGGCAACATTCCCGGCCTTTCCTCCCTGGGTGAGGTCACCAGAGATGGGTTCCCAATCATCTCCCCTATTCATGCTGCGCATCAATTTGTTCCCTCCTAAATACAGGATATCCTGATTATGCGAGCTCAACAATATAGGAGTTTGCCAGTTAAATCGATATGGGGTTTCGCCTAGTTCGTGTTTGGGCTGTATATAGGTCTGTTCATCGGTTTCGAGGTTTAGCCGGAAATAGTTTCCAAATTGAAAACCTGTGTAGACCACATTGGTATTCCTGCTATCGATCTGCACTTGCATCCCATCGCCTCCCATAATGGATTTGTACGGATTCTCACCGCTTTGATGCCAGCGACTATTCATTTCGGCATTGTGAGCCCCTTTCCAAACTCCGTTATCCTGAAGACCCCCGTAGACATTATATGGTTTCTCATCATCTACATTCACAGTATAGAATTGTCCTACTTCAGGGGCATTGTTCTTGATCCAGGTCTCACCATCATCGTAAGAAATATTCACACCGCCATCATTCCCGTTGATAAGATGGCCTTGTAATTTAGGATTGATCCAAAGTGCGTGATGGTCTGCGTGCACATTATCTGCACTAATCGATTCGAAAGTTTTACCACCGTCGGCCGATTTTAAAATTGGGACTCCATATATATAGATCTTATCGGCATTGTTCGGATCCACATGGATCTTTCCGAAGTAATACCCATAAGAAAAATAAATTCCGTCCAGATATCCTTCATGGGTCTTCTTCCAGTTTTTTCCACCATCTGTACTCTTGTATACTTCTGCTCCTATTACCGGGGTGTCGAACAACATGGTGTTGGCATCCTCAAGATAACGGGCAAGATCTACCGGTTTCGCCTTGCCGGACTTCACCATCTCTTTTACACTTTCGGCCGTGTATTTTTCCTGAAATCCGTTCTGCCTCAGGAAGGTTTTAAGCCTGTTGTTATCAAGCCCCAAAAATTGGGCGGTGGTCATGGTCTTAAAATCGTCTTTCACCAACATCCCATCATTAGTTTCCAACTTTTTCTCGTCTTTTCTTCGGAACTGATTATCGTGAATGGCATACACTGTATTAGCATCTACTACAGCAAGCCCTATCCGGCCTACTCCTTCACCAACCGGAAAACCACTTCCGGCAACGGTAAGTTTAGTCCAGCTATTTCCGGCATCGGTACTTTTATATATGGCACTCGCGTTTCCATTACCTCTGAAATTCCAGGCTTTTCTGTCTTTATCCCAGGCAGCCGCATACATCAGGTTCCAATTGTTGGGATCCACATCCATTTCGATGATCCCGGTCTCATCGTTCACGAACAAAGTTTTGTTCCAGGAGGCTCCCCCGTCAATGGTTTTGTAGACTCCTCTCTCGTTATTCTTAGAATACAAATGTCCAACAGCGCTTACCACAACCTCATTGGGATTGTTGGGGTTGATCATGATCTTACTAATATGATGCGCATCGCTAAGGCCCATATTCTTCCATGACTTTCCTCCATCTTCGGAAAGAAGAAGGCCGATACCGGCATAGGATGAGCGAGACGAATTTACTTCTCCGGTACCCACCCAAAGCCTGTTATTCTTCCAGTCCATGGCAAGTCTGCCCACATTTTGTGTTGGACTCGAATCCAGCACAGGCTCGAAGGAAGTTCCGTTATTACGGGTGTGCCAAACTCCACCACTTGCATAACCTACATAGAACTCTACAGGATTGTTGGGGTTAACGGCAAAATCTACTACTCGCCCACTCATAATAGTAGGTCCGATACTCTTGAAGGGTAAATTTTTAACTATAGAAGTTTCGGCAAGTTGTTGTTTTTGCTGAATGCCTTTTATCACTTCGGAAGCAGGTGTGGCTGCAGGTTGAGCAAAGAGATTACATGTAACGAGAAGGAAGCTTAAAATGATTAGTTTTTTCATATTCGTGGATTTTCAGAATTTGAAAGTACAGAAATGCGAACTGATTGCAAAATATTCGGAAGTTGTATTTCATTAATTAAATTCGAAATTTTATTCGAAGCACAAATTGCTGTATTTTTGAATCTATTCTGAAAAGCTATCTATGAAATACCAACCTATAAATAATTCGCTGTACATTAAAAACCGCAGGAATTTCATGGCTGAAATGAAACCAAGAAGTCTCGCGGTGTTCAACAGCAATGATATTTACCCCATTAGTGCAGACAGTACTATGCCTTTTCAACAACACAGAGATATACTTTATTTAAGTGGTGTAGATCAGGAAGAAAGCATCTTGCTATTGTTCCCGGATGCTGTGGAAGATAAACACAGGGAAGTACTTTTTCTAAGAGAGACCAACGAGCATATTGCAATTTGGGAAGGCGAGAAGTTAACAAAGGAGAAGGCCTTCGAAGTGAGTGGCGTGAAGACCGTTTACTGGTTGTCTGATTTCGACAAAATATTTTTCGAACTCATGACCCAGGCAGAAACGATCTATTTTAATACGAACGAACATTACCGGCAGTCTGTAGAAACCGAAACTCGTGAAGCTCGTTTTATAAAAGCTACCAAAGAGAAGTTTCCGGCGCATAATTGGGCGAAGAGTAATCCTATTCTACAACGACTGAGAGCGGTAAAAGATCCGCTGGAAATCGAAGTACTGCAACAAGCATGCGACATTACGGAAAAAGGTTTTAGACGAGTACTTCAATTTGTAAAACCAGGTGTATGGGAGTATGAGATCGAGGCAGAGTATATGCACGAGTTTTTAAGAAACCGATCCGACGGCTTCGCGTACACCCCGATAATTGCAAGCGGGAACAATGCCAACGTGTTGCACTATATAGAAAATAACCAGCAGTGTAAATCGGGTGACCTCATCCTAATGGACGTTGGTGCCTCTTATGCAAATTACAGTAGTGATATGACACGCACCATTCCTGTGAGCGGGACCTATAGTAAACGACAGAAAGAGGTTTATAACTCGGTATTGAAAGTTAAGAACGAAGCCACCAAATTACTGGTTCCGGGTGCGTTTTGGAAAGAATACCACCTTGAGGTAGGTAAACTAATGACCTCCGAATTGCTACAACTTGGTCTGCTCGATAAGGCCGATGTACAAAATGAAGACCCGGACTGGCCTGCTTATAAAAAATATTTTATGCACGGTACAAGTCATCATATGGGACTGGATACACATGATTATGGAATACTTTGGGAACCAATCAAAGCCGGAATGGTTTTTACTGTAGAGCCCGGAATTTATATCCCTGAAGAAGGATTTGGGATTAGACTGGAAGACGATGTTGTTGTTCAGGAAAAGGGCGAACCTTTTAACCTGATGCGAAATATCCCGATTGAGGCCGGAGAGATCGAAGACCTCATGAATTCCTGATAAAGTAAGATCAGCAAGATTAAAATGAAAAAGGCTATCCGCATCACGGATAGCCTTTTTTAGTTACACTGTACTTGGGGTTATACGTGTACTACACTGTTCTCGGTTGCTGCAAATTCATTCCACTGATAGCTGTCGGCCTGATCGTCGTTAGTCCAGTTACCGTCTACTACATATCTGAATTCGTAAGACTGATCCTTATCAAGGGAAACAGTTCCTTTAAACGATCCGTTCTTTAGTTTTTTAAGAGGAGTAGAATCTGCGTTCCACTCATTGAAAGATCCTGCAACTTTTACCTCATTCGCTTCGGCAGCAGGAACTGTAAAAGTTACTTTGCATACCGGCTTGCTCTTTAAATATTGCTTCGAAATAGCCATGATTATAATGTTTTTAATTTGGGGTAAATCTATGATACAAATTCTATAATCCAAACACTTAACTTGTAAAATATCAGTGTTTTACGAATAATTCAAAAAGTGATACTTCTTTTTATCAACTTATAAATAAAGAGGGGTTTAAAAAAAGAAATTCGCAATGAAATACGGTGAATTTGACAAACGAAAATGACGCATTAAATAACTATATCGTTTGCGAAAAAACCGGATTTTGTGAAAAAGTTTAATAAAACGTCAAATTCACTCATTTCGCTTTTCAATATCGTTGGATTTTCTGTTTGAAATGCCATAAAGATTTGAAAGGATGAATACGATCAAGAAAGGCAATAGCCATCCCATATGATCATTAGATAGTGGAATATACATCCGGATCGATTCCAAAACAGGTTGAGGTATTAGTTGTAGGTTAAGGGTTGCAGCAAAGTCTGGGATGCTAAAGATAACAGTAGCGATCACAGTGGCCCGATACACTAAACTACTTGTATATCTGTCTGGTAAAACGCTTAGGATGATCAAGACAATGGTAATAGGATAAATAAACATCAATGCAGGAATCGCCACATCGATAATATAACCCACGGTATGCTGTCCCACCAAAACTCCTATCACACAGCCCGCCAGGGCGGTGATAACATAGGCCTTTTGCGAATCTTTGAAGACACCCTTTACAAAGTCGGCCGTCCCGGTCACTATCCCTACTGCTGTTGTAAAGCAAGCAAGCGCTACCAGCACAGCTAGAAAAGCCGTCCCTATATCTCCCAGTGAAGTTGTACACAATAATAGAAGTAGTTCGGTGCGATCGTCCACCTGTATGGAACCACTTTGCCATGCTCCTAATGCGATCAGGCCGGCATAAATAATAAAAAGGCCCATCCCGGCCAGCAGACCCGATTTTGCGATCATTCTCCGTCTGTCATTATATTGATATTTCCCTTGCAAACTGAAAGAAATAACAATAACACCTCCCACAACTACCCCTCCAATAGCGTCGAAAGTTTGATAGCCTTCAAGTATCCCTGATACCAGTGTATTGTCGAACATCGATGAACGTAAGACTTCTGTATCGGTAAATAGGCCCAGGATAATTACCAATAGTAAAATTATAATTATCAAGGGGGTGAGATATTTGCCAATGATGCTTAGAATCTTATTCCTGTTAAGTACAAATACGAGCACCAGCGAAAAATATATTATACTCAGCCAGAGAGATGAAAGTTCGAAATAAGGCTCGATAGCCATTTCGTATGCCATGGAAGCTGTCCTTGGAGAAGGAAGAGAAACCGAGATCGCATACACTAATACAGAGTAAACCATGGCGAACCATGGCGAAACCTTGTTCGCAAAATCGAGCATGGTTCCTTGTAAGCGGGCGTGGCCGTAAATTGCCATGATGGGTATAATAACTGCCGAAATAGCAAAACCAATGGCTACCCAAAACCAACTGGATCCTGCATTATATCCTAAGTAAGGTGGTAAAATAAGATTCCCCGCTCCGAAAAAAAGAGAAAATAGAGCAAAAGCCGTGATCACAATTTGCTTGCGTTGCGTCATTAACAGATATTTGCCATGAAGATAGAAAAATGATTTTTCCTTACAACGACGGAGTTATTAATTATGAGACGCAGGGTAAAGGACCTGCCGTTTTGTTATTGCATGGTTTTCTGGAAGATCTTGCCATGTGGGATGAACTGGCAGCTTTACTTCTGAAGAATTTCACTCTTATCCGCCTTGACCTTCCGGGTCATGGACGATCGAGTGTCTATGGCGAAACTCATAGTATGGAATTTATGGCCGAAGTTGCTCACGGTCTGTTGCAGCATTTGGGCTTGGAAAATGTTAGCCTGATCGGTCATTCCATGGGCGGCTACGTTGCTCTAGCATTTCTTGATTTATATCCTTCGGAAGTGCGGCAGATCATTTTGCTTAATTCGTCACCTTATAGTGATAGCCCCGAAAGACTTCTAAACCGGAAGCGGGCGCTGAAACTAATTCCGAAGAACAAAAAATTATTTATCACCGTATCCATACTAAACCTGTTTGCCGAAGACCGGCGGGAAGATCTAACTGCCGAAATTACAGCACTTCAGCAACAGGCATTATCCATTCCTACTCCCGGAATACTGGCCGCAATTCGCGGTATGATGGAACGTAAGGACCGTCGTCATGTTTTAAAGAAATACAGGGGACCAAAATATATGATTGCGGGAACGAAGGACGAAGTGATCCCGATCACCGATTCGGAAAATGCTGCCAAGGATACAGATTGTACCCTGATAAAAGTGGAAAGTGGTCACATGACCTTACTCGAAAATGTTAAAGAAATAAATAATATTGTGCATTTCATCGAATTATTTGTGTCTTTTGTCGATTTTTTAAATTAAAAATATATATTGGGGTATAAAATAAATCCCTGATATATGAAATCCTCCCCTAAAAAGCACCTTTCGCTATCCAACCTTGTGTGTGTAGCTTTCGGTCATGATTACATTATCACCCGAAAGGTAACCAACCATATTAACGAGTATAAATGTTCTCACTGCGGCCGAGAAGTTGCAGAGAACGATACGGGTCATCTGGAGATACTCACCCAGAAACTTAAGAACACCAATTCATGCCTGGCGACTTTCTTTCAGAAGAAAAATAGAAAAATTTCAACATTATGAAGCAATTGCGTTGCAAGATCAAAGGTCATAATCTATCCCTCGTATCAAAACAACTCATTCATATAAAAGAATACGAATGCACTCACTGCCATCAGAAATTCACAAAGGATGGGTATGGCAGGATCGTAAAATTTACGCGTTACTGGGAAAAGAATCACGAATTCTTCCAGAATCATTTTCAGAAACGAATCTTGTCCTGATCATTCTTCCTCACTAAGCGCATTCCAGCCACGAGCGATTAGCGGTATTTTGGTATTCGCCCTGGTAATCAAGTGCGCACCTTCCTTCCGGGCCGTAATATGCCCGATCACAGTTAGATTTGGATTTCCTTTTATCTTCGGAAAGTCCTCCTGTTTCAAAGTAAATAGCAACTCATAATCCTCGCCGCCACTTAGTGCAATGGTAGTACTATCCAGATTAAATTCCTCGCAGGTACTGATAACCTGGGGGTCCAACGGGATCTTTTCTTCGTATAAGTTACAACCCACTTTCGATTGTTCACATAAATGAAGGATCTCTGAGGACAACCCATCACTAATATCGATCATTGATGTGGGCAGAACTCCAAGGTCGGCCAATAATTTTGGGATATCCTTCCTGGCTTCTGGTTTCAACTGTCGTTCTACTAAGTAAGTATAGGGTTCCAGATCGGGCTGTGCGTTAGGATTAACTTCGAACACCTTCTTTTCTCGTTCTAAAACCTGAAGACCAAGATAAGCAGCGCCAAGATCCCCCGTGACCACCAGCAAATCGTTCTCTGAGGCCCCATTTCTGTAGGTAATATTATTTTTATCGGCCATCCCGATAGCCGTTATACTAATTACAAGACCCGAGGTAGAGGATGTAGTATCACCTCCTACCACGTCGATATTATAAATCCTGGCTGCAGTTTCTATCCCGCTGTACAATGCCTCGACGGCTTCCACAGGAAATCGGTTGGACAATGCAATCGAAACCGTTATTTGAGAAGCCTGAGCATTCATAGCGTATATATCCGATAAATTCACCACCACAGCTTTGTAACCAAGATGCTTAAGTGGCATGTAGCTAAGATCAAAATGGACTCCCTCAACTAACATGTCGGTGGTTACAACGATCTCACTCCCCTTTTCAGGAGCGATCACGGCTGCGTCATCTCCAATTCCCTTTACGGTCGATTTACGGGTGATCTTAAAATTTGCGGTAAGATGTGATATGAGTCCAAATTCTCCTAGTTCGGATATCGCTGTTCTCGATTGATCTTTTTCTTCAAACATAGTCTAATAATTGCAGTGCAAAAGTACTGCTTAGATTTAAAGAATTTCACATTTAATTGATATTTCAGAAATAATCTCTATTGGTAAAATGCCGCTAAATGTCTCCATTTATAAAAGCCGACCCTGATATGTTGCAGGCCAGAACCCTCTTGGTTACATTTAACAAATTTTCTACTATGAAATTTATTCTGGTCTTAGCTCTTGGTAGTTTATTCTTCTTTGGATGCGCAAAAGATGACGGATTCAAGATTCCTGAAAATGCCCAAATTATTAATGACACTATTCCGGAATCTGCTCAATATCCATTGTCTGCCCAATGTGTAAATGGCTCGGCCGGAGGATTTGCCTGCAGGGGTTACAACCTGGTAAGCCGTATAGATTTACGCACGATGGATGCCGATAAGGGTAACGATTGCTGGGGATGGACAGATCCAGGCACAGGAAAAGAGTACGCTATAGTGGGACTGGACAACGGTACCGCCTTTATAGATATATCAGATCCCTCAAATCCCGTGTATTTGGGAAAAGTACCTACACAGACTTCGTCATCTTCCTGGCGGGATGTGAAAGTTTACAATAATCACGCATTTATTGTGAGTGAAGCTGCCGGTCATGGAATGCAGGTCTTCGATCTTACCCGTCTGCGCAATGTACCAAATCCTCCAACCAACTTTAGCGCCGATGCGTTATATACCGGCTTTGGAGACGCACATAATATAGTGATCAACGAGAACAGTGGTTATGCATACGCCGTAGGAACCACTACTTTCGATGGAGGGCCTCATTTTATAAATATTCAAAACCCTGTAGATCCGCAACCGGCAGGAGGCTATGCTATGGATTCTTATAGTCATGACGCACAGGTGGTCACTTATAATGGCCCGGACCCCGATCATACAGGATCTGAGATCCTCATTGGCAGTAATGAAAATGAGCTTGTAATTGTAGATATCACAGACAAATCCAACCCACAGCGAATAGCCACCGTATTCTATCCTCAAACAGGTTATACCCATCAGGGCTGGTTTACAGAGGACCAGCGATATTTTATCGTGGGTGATGAACTGGATGAGCTGGCCTTTGGATTCAATTCACGTACTCTGATCTTCGATTTCAGTGACTTGGAGAATCCCGTTCTGTCTAGTGAACATTACGGAAATACTACAGCGATCGATCATAATGGATATGTAAAAGGTAATACATATTATTTATCAAATTATACCAGAGGACTCACCGAGATCGATATTTCGGGTATAGCAAACGGCGATCTATACGAATCGGGATATTTTGACACCTATCCTGAAAACGATGCGGCGTCTTTTAATGGTGCCTGGAGTGTATTTCCCTACTTCACAAGTGGGAATATCGTAATTAGCGACATTAATCTTGGCTTTTTCCTTGTAAAGCGAGGAAATTGATCATGAAGCCCCTAGAAATGGGTTAATTAACATCTAAAACAGTTGGTCATATTACATATTTTTCTACATTTGGAATGATTTCGAAAAATTTTTGAAAGAAATTCAGCTAAAATTGATTTTTAATACATTTTCAATAATTAAATCGACGAGTTCCTCAAAACTAAAATAACCCTACTTAAACTATACCCATGAAAATTTTATTACTCCCTATCCTGCTTATTTTTTCTTTACCTATAATTGCACAAACTCCATGTACAGGTGGGACCGCCGGACCATATCCATGCAGTGGTTACGACCTTCAGTCTGAATTAAGCCTTGCTGCCTTAAATGCCGGTGGCGGAAATGATAGTTGGGGATGGACAGATTCTACCACCGGGAAGGAATATGCCCTTATTGGCCTTAACAACGGAACTGCCTTTATAGATTTATCAAATCCAACGAGTCCGGTATTTCTGGGAAAGCTACCAACGCATACCTCTAATAGTAGCTGGAGAGACGTGAAAACCTATAACGATCATGCCTTTATTGTTAGTGAAGCAAATGGGCACGGGATGCAGGTTTTCGACCTAACCAGGTTGAGAAATGTGAGCAGCCCTCCGGAAACCTTTACAGAGGATGCACATTACTCAGGATTTGGAAGAGCACATAATATAGTGATCAATGAAGACACAGGCTTCGCCTACGCTGTGGGTACTTCCAGTTATAATGGGGGACCACATTTTATCAATATCCAGAATCCTACTAACCCAACCGCAGCAGGAGGATATTCCATGGACGATTACAGCCATGACGCGCAGGTGGTTACCTACTGTGGGCCAGACCATGATTATATTGGGAGAGAGATACTAATAGGAAGCAATGAAAATGAGGTGATCATTGCCGATATTACCAATAAGTCTAATCCCGTAAGTATCTCCACAATTTCCTACACCAATGTAAATTATACTCACCAGGGCTGGTTTACGGAAGATCAGCGTTACTTCATTCTTGGGGATGAGCTGGATGAGCAAAGTGTTGGGTTTAATACCCGTACGCTGGTTTTTGATTTTGAGGATCTGGATAATCCCCAGTTACATACTACCTATACCGGTCCAACTCCGGCCATCGATCATAATGGTTATGTAAAAGGAACTAAATACTACCTGGCTAACTATAGAGCCGGTATCCGAGTTATCGATATTTCGAATATCGCTAGTGGAACCATGACAGAAGAAGGCTACTTTGATAGTTATCCCAATAATGATAACGCAAACTTTAGTGGAGCCTGGAACGTTTACCCATACTTTGCCAGTGGAAATATTGTAATTAGCGATATGAATCGTGGTTTTTTACTTGTAAAAGCTCAATCGACAGATCTAGTGGATCCGGTGGCAGTATGCCAGGATATAACAGTATCACTGGACGCAAATGGAGAAGTAACTATTACGGGAGCCGACATAGACAATGGCTCTACAGACAACAGCGGGGTGGTTTATTTCAATATTTGTAACGAATACTTTGATTGCTCCGATCTGGGCGCCAATGTGGTTGAGCTGGAAGTTTATGATGACTTCGGAAACAAAGACTATTGTTCGGCTACAGTTACGGTGGTGGATGATATAGACCCTCAGATTAATTGCCCGGGGAATTCCCAGGTATTAGTAGACGCAGGACAGAACTATTATACCCTGCCGGACTATTTTGCTACGGGTGACGTAACAGCTACAGATAATTGTGCGTCAGGCCTGATACTTACTCAGAGTCCTGTGGCCGGAACTCAGTTACCAATAGGGACCCATACCATTAATTTCGTAGCAGAAGACAGTAGCGGAAATACAAGTGACTGTTCGTTCGATATTATCGTTACAGATGTTCTATCTGCCGATGATATAGCCTTTGAAAATGGATTGAGTATTTATCCTAATCCCGCTTCAGAAACAATTAATATCAACTCGGCTAACAGATCGATAAACAGTTTAAGTGTGATCGATGTTTCAGGTAAGGTGGTATTCAATTCCAATAATCTGGACACATTATCAGCCACTTTGAATGTATCTGCTTTTGCCAGAGGATTGTACTTTGTTACAGTTAATAACAGTGTAACAAAAAAGATAATTAAGAGATAATTAGAAAGTACGGGGAACTAGCATTCGCGTACTTCAAAACACTATAATAACTATGCTAAGATTATTGTCGTGCTTTTTAGTACTGTGGAGCGCTTGTATCACAGCACAAACCCCGTGCAGCAATGGAACAGCAGCAGGTTTTCCATGTGAAGGATACGACCTCATCTCTCAAATTTCTCTTTCTACCATGGGCTCCAGCCGGGCAAATGACAGTTGGGGCTGGACAGACCCTATGGACGGAAAGGAGTACGCCATTGTTTGTCTTAATGAAGCTACGGCATTTGTAGACATCTCCGATCCGTTGAATCCAGTTTACCTTGGGAAACTTCCAACCCAGGGAAGCTCCAGTACCTGGAGAGATGCAAAAACCTATAACAATCACGCCTTTATAGTTAGTGAGGATCCCGGGCACGGTATGCAGGTCTTCGATCTAACACGCTTACGAAATGTCCCAAACCCTCCGGTTACTTTTACAAACGACGCTCATTTCTCAGGTTTTGGAGGGGCGCATAATATTGTGATCAATGAAGATACGGGTTATGCCTATGCCGTTGGCACCAATCAGTTTAGTGGGGGTGCCTATTTTATAGATATCCAGGATCCTATTAATCCTGTAGCTGCTGGCGGATATGCTGCAGAGGGTTATACTCACGATGCACAGGTAGTTACCTACAATGGCCCTGATACCGATTACATCGGACAGGAAATCATGATAGGGAGCAACGAGGATGAAATGGTGATCGTGGATGTTACAAACAAGGCCAATCCACAAGCTATTTCGGCGATTACCTATTCGAACGTCTCTTATACACACCAGGGTTGGTTCACAGAGGATCAGCGATATTTTATCCTGGGCGACGAAACAGATGAGATCAATTTTGGCTTTAATTCCAGGACTTTGATCTTCGATCTTTCAGATCTTGATAACCCACAATTTCATTTCCAGTATTCCGGACCCACAGGGGCGACAGACCACAATGGTTATGTTAAAGGCGATAAATTCTTCCTTGCCAACAACGCAGCAGGTTTACGGGTGATCGATATCTCGGATATAGCTAATATGAATATGAGTGAAGTAGGGTATTTCGACACCTACGCTGTTAATAATAATTCAGGGTTCAACGGCTCATGGAGTGTTTACCCATACTTCGACAGTGGACATATTGTAATTAGCGACAGGGACCAGGGATTTGTCCTGGTAAAACCCTCGGTGATCCTCGGAATTGATGATAATTTATCGACGGAAGTTGCGATCTATCCAAATCCCGTTTCCGATCACCTAACTATTAGCCTGAATGATAAGATCATTTCAGAAATAAAGATCACAGATACATTAGGCAAAGTAATTTATTCTGAAGAAGATATCGATGAGAACAACACCACAGTTAATCTGGCAGGTATCTCCAAAGGAATCTATTTTGTTCTTGTTAATAAGTCTATAGTAAAGAAAATAATTAAAAACTAAATAAAACTTTGAAACACATTTACAACTTCGGGCTCATTTTATAAATGACATTAGTTCTGTTTGTAGTGCCGTATTATTCGTATTTTTGTGTTTTGCTAATAAATTTGTTATGATAAAGAATCTACTCCTGTTTGGATTATCAATATTCAGCACCCTGGCTTTAGCACAAACGCCTTGTGAAAGTGGTATGGCAGGATCTTACCCCTGTAATGGCTATGACCTGTTATCAACCTTTACCCTTGGCGAATTAGGCGGCACCTCCGGCAATGATTCCTGGGGCTGGACAGATCCTCAAAATGGAAAGGAATATGCAATAACAGGTGTAAATAACGGTACCGTATTTATAGACATCACAGATCCCGTTAACCCCGTTATCCTCGGAAAATTATTAGGCCATGGTAATTCTTCCAGCCTTTGGCGCGATGTGAAAGTGTATAATAATTATGCTTTTATGGTGAGTGAAGCAGGAGGACATGGGATGCAGATCTTCGATCTTACGCGTTTAAGATCTGTGAGCAGCCCTCCCGAAAACTTTACAGAGGATGCTTATTTTAGTGGCTTCGGAAGTGCCCACAATGTAGTTATTAATGAAGCATCGGGCTATGCTTATGGCGTAGGAACCGGTCAATATAGTGGCGGAGCTGTTTTTGTAAATATTCAGGACCCGTTAAATCCTGTAGCTGAAGGTGGATATTCGGGCAGTGGTTATACTCACGATGCCCAGGTAGTAACTTATAACGGCCCAGACACAGATTACGCAGGTAGCGAGATCTATATTGGCTGTAATACCGACGAAGTAGTGATCGTGGACGTGACCGATAAGTCCAATCCTCAACTTATCTCAACTATTGGCTATGCCAACATAGGGTATACTCATCAAGGATGGCTTACAGAAGATCAGACCTATTTTATAGCCGGAGATGAATTTGACGAATCTAATGTTGGATTCAATACTCGTTCTATAGTTTTCGACTTCACCGACCTGGATAATCCACAATTCCATATGGAATATTTTGGACCCACTCCTGCCATAGATCACAATGGATACGTAAAAGGTAACAAGTTCTACCTTGCTAATTACACTGCAGGATTCCGTGTGGTGGATATTAGTGATATCGCCAATGGAAATATGACCGAGATTGGTTATTTCGACACACATCCCGCAAATCAGAACGTTTCATACAACGGTGCGTGGAACGTATATCCGTATTTCCCTAGTGGTAATATTGTTGTTAGCAATATTGATGGTGGTTTTTTCGTGCTGAGAGAGCAAACTCTCGGGACAGACCCCGTGGATAGTACAAGTTTTGCACTAACCCCAAATCCCGCTGCAGACATTCTAATGATTACTTCAGATGTAAGCGGAATCGAGAGCATAGAAATTAGGAATATGCTGGGCCAGCAGGTGCTGCAATTCGAATTTAATAATACAAATAATGAACAAATAGATATCTCCGGCCTAACCTCCGGCATGTATCTGGTTAAAATCAATAATAACACCGTAAAAAGACTTATAGTAAAGTAAGCGGTAAAACAACAATCAAAAAATGAAGAAAATAGTTACAATAATTACTGTTCTGGCTAGCTCAATGATGATAGCACAAGTACCGTGCTCAGGAGGTTCTGCAGCGGGTTTCCCATGTTCTAATTTTACGCTTCAGGGGCAAATAACCCTTTCTGCAATGGGTGCCGGAGGAGGAAACGATTCCTGGGGATGGACAGACCCACAGGATGGTAAGGAATATGCAATTGTTGGCCTTAACAACGGAACCGCATTTATCGATATCTCAGATCCTGTGGATCCTCAGTACCTCGGTAAACTCCCAACGCATTCTAGTCCGAGTACCTGGAGAGATGTAAAAGTCTATAATAATCACGCTTTCGTTGTAAGTGAGGCAAATGGACATGGTATGCAGGTATTCGACCTTACTCGCTTGCGAAATGTTACCAACCCTCCCGAAACGTTCACCGAAGATGCGCACTATGGTAATTTTGGTAGTGCCCACAATATTGTTATCAACGAAGACACGGGCTATGCATATGCAGTTGGAACCGATCTGTATAACGGTGGTCCTCATTTTATAAATATTCAGGATCCATTAAACCCAACCGATGAAGGCGGCTATGCCTTAGATGGCTACAGCCATGACGCGCAGGTTGTGTTGTATAATGGCCCAGACACCAGCTATAATGGGAAAGAGATCCTTATAGGAAGTAACGAAAATGCCGTAGTGGTCGTAGATATTACCGATAAAGGGAGTCCGCAACCTATTTCTTCAACCAATTACTCAAACGTAGGTTATACTCATCAGGGATGGTTCACAGAAGACATGAAGTATTTCATTGTAGGGGACGAATTGGATGAATTTAGCGTTGGCTTCAATACCCGTACCCTTGTATTCGATTTTACCGATTTGGATAACCCTCAGCTTGATTTTGAGTACTTCGGAACTACTTCGGCAGTAGATCACAACGGATATGTGGTGGGTGAAAGATTCTATATGGCCAGCTATTCTGCAGGAATGAGAGTCTTGGATATTAGTAATATTGAAAGTGGAAGCATGTCTGAATACGGATATTTCGACACCTTCCCCGGTAACAATAATGCGAGTTTCGATGGCGCATGGAATGTGTACCCCTTCTTTGCAAGTGGGAACATAGTAATAAGTGGTGATTTTGGATTTACGCTTGTGCGTGACGAAAACCTGAATGCACCCGATTTCAGTACTTCGGATTTTTCAATCTTCCCTAATCCGGCTAACAATGTTCTAAATGTCGCCTCCAAGAACGCCCCAATAGACACTGTTGCAATATACAATGTACTAGGACAGGAAGTAAATCGTTATGATTTTGCCGACAGTCTTTCAGAAACTATAGATATTTCCAGTTTAAAAGCCGGTTTATATATGGTTCAGATCAACAAATCAACCACTAAAAGATTGATTGTGAATTAAACCTAGAAATTATGAAAAGATACTTAACCTGCGCCCTCGCCATCATCTTCATGTGTGGCTTTCACGCCTGTAAAAAAGATGAAGGCACAACCCCTCCAGACGGCTCCACCGATGACGACAACCCACCGGTTGGCGGAACTTTTGAAGGCGTTATTGAATATGTTAAAACCTTCGGCGGTAGTAACGAAGACGAAGCCGTGGATGTTGTCCAGGCAAATGACGGAGGTTATGTAATGGTAGGTACAACTTCCAGTAATGATGGTGACATCACAGATAAAACCACCACCGATCCCGACTATTGGGTACTAAAAGTAAATGCTGCCGGTGAAAAGCAATGGAGTAAAACCTATGGAGGAACATCACCAGACAGGGCAACAGGCATTGTTAAAACAAACGATGGTGGATACATTCTCTCCGGTCACAGCCGCAGTAACGATGGAGATGTTGGTGGAAACGAAGGTTTTCACGATTACTGGATCGTTAAGATAAATAGTGTAGGCGATATTCAATGGGAAACCAACTTTGGGTTCTCCGGAAGCGATCAGGCTCTTAATATCATTCAAACAGCAGATGGGGGCTATTTCGCCACAGGATTCCTTGATGTCACTGCCAGCGGTGGGATGGGCAACGATGGTAGAAACTCGGAACACGGTGTAGGAGAATATTGGGGGATCAAGATGGACGCTAACGGTAATAAAATATGGCGTCGGTATTTCGGCGGATCCAATAACGACCGTAGTTACGACGTTGTACAGACCGACGACGGTGGATTCCTTATGATAGGCGCTTCAGAAAGTGAAGACTTTGATAAACTAGATCCAAAAGGGAGTTACGACTTCTGGGTAGTAAAAGTTAGTGCCGGCGGAGATAACGTTTGGTCAAAATCCTTTGGTGGTTCTGAAATTGATGTGGCTTATGCCGTAACCAAAACAACCGATGGAAATTATATGATCGTTGGCGATACGCGGAGTATAGATAAGGATGTAACAAATCCACTTGGTAATGCCGATCTATGGGTAGTGAAATTTAATAAGAACAACGGCGCTATCATTTGGCAAAAGACCTATGGTGGTGATCAGTTTGAATCTGCACGAAGTGTTGAAAGGTTACCTAACGGTACCTATCTTATCTCGGGATCAACCCGTTCTGCCAACGGGGATGTTTCAATGAATATTGGACAAAACGATGCCTGGGTAATGATCATCAATGAAAATGGCGAACTGCAGTATCAGAAAACTGCCGGTGGCACCAGTCTAGATTTTGCCGAAAGTGCCATCCAAACAACTGATAATAAACTAATTGTGGTAGGAAATACCGAGAGCAACGATATAGACATTACCGTAAACCGTGGAATAAAAGACCTTTTGCTGATAAAAGTTAAATAATTACAAGTAACCTAAAAAAAATAAATTAATGAAAAAGATTGTCCTGATGATTGTAGCTTCCGTTTTGGTAATCGGGTGCAACAACGATGATAATAACCCACAACCTACGCCAAACGCCACAGTTGAATTTACATTTACTCACAACTGGGATGGTGATGAAATTGAAAATACAGATTTCGACCTTTTGCAGTACTTCAATGCCAACGGAGAACAAATGAGTATCTCGAAGCTGGTTTATCTAATTTCCGATGTTACCTTCACAAGTCTTTCTACTGCCGAATCCTTCGATGCAGGGGATTATAACCTGATAAATGTGAGAGAAGGCACTAACCTTACCTTCACTCCCGATATTGAGATCCCTGAAGGAGAGTATCTTGTTTCCTTCACTTTTGGTTTCGACGATGAAGATAATCAGGATGGAATTTATCCGGATTTGAATTCGGCAGACGGAGGTTGGAACGTGCCAATGATGTTAGGTGGCGGATATCACTATATGCGACTTGAAGGAAAATTTGTCGACAACACTTCAACTCAGGCTAATTACGCATACCACACCATACGGGCGAACGATAATACCACTACTCCTATCACCTTACAGGATACTTCCTTCGAAGTTAGCCTGGGGCAGGTGACCGTAGGAAGCAGTACCAGTGTAGAAGTAAAAATGAATGTGGCCGAATGGTTTAGAAGTCCGAATCAATGGGACCTGAACCAATTAAATACTGTATTGATGCCAAATTTCGACGCCCAGATCATGATGTACGAAAATGGTTCTACCTTTAATGGTTCTACAGGAGTGTTCAGCAAAGGAACCGTCACACAGTAAAATTAATCTATGAAACGCAGTTTAGTATATATCGCACTATGTTGTCTCCTGGTAGTTTCTTGTACTACGGACCAGGATGATAATATTGATGGTTATACGGCTACCCCTCTGGAATTGAATATTCCGCCTTTATTTGCCGAAAAGATCCTTCCACCGGTTATCCCGGAAGACAATCCGCAATCTGTTGAAGGCGTGGCTTTGGGTAGAAAGTTATTTTTCGATAAAAAGCTATCTGCAGATAATACCTTAGCCTGTGCCGGGTGCCACAGCCCGGCCAGTGCTTTTTCAGATCCCAGGCAATTTAGTATAGGAATAGATGGCACAGCCGGCACCAGAAATTCCATGCCATTGTTTAACCTGGCCTGGAATTATAACGAACTTTTCTTTTGGGATGGCCGGGCCGTATCGGTTGAAAACCAGGCCTTATTTCCTGTGATCGACCCTATTGAAATGCACAATACATGGCCTGGAGCTGTTAGTACGTTACAAGCAGATCCTGAATATCCAGCCTTGTTCGAAGCTGCCTTCGGAACCCAAAATATAGATTCGATACTGGTTACCAAAGCGATTGCCCAGTTTGTGAGAACACTAATTTCAGGAAATTCTAAGTTTGATAGGTACCTGGCAGGTACAGAACAATTAACTCAGTCTGAGCTTAACGGACTAAATATTTTCCTGGATGAGAATAGAGGCGATTGTTTTCACTGTCATGGAAATCCTAATAACCCGCTATGGACAGACAATATCTTCCATAACAACGGCCTGGATGAAACACATGTAGATCGCGGCCGTGGTGCGGTAACTGGTGATCCCAGGGAATTTGGGACTTTTAAAACTCCAAGCTTGCGAAATCTTGCGTACACTGCACCTTATATGCACGATGGTAGATTTAACACAATCGACGAGGTGATCGACCATTACAGTGAAGGCTTGGTCTATTCTGAAACCATCGATCCGCTTATGAAAAAAGTAAACGAAGGAGGTGTGGGTCTCTCACCAGAAGATAAGGCCGATCTAAAGGCATTTCTACTTACTTTATCCGACCCCAGCTTTATTTCCAATCCCGATTTCCAGGATCCAAACTAAAGCTACTTATTTACCGCCGGAAACCCCTTAAAACCCTAAGGCTGTTAATTATTACTTAAAACTATCAAGCGATAGGCGTAAATTGTATTTCCTCTATGGTTAAAAACGGCTTTTAACGTATATTTGCAACCTAATTTAGAATTAATCTATTTAGAGATGATCAAAGTAAGCGAACAAGCAAAAAGTAAGATTTCTCAGCTGATGACAGACGAGGGCTTTGCTGTAGAACAGGATTTTGTGCGTGTAGGAGTAAAGAGCGGCGGTTGTTCGGGATTATCTTATGAGCTAACTTTCGATAAACAATTAGGGGCTGAGGATAAGATGTTCGAAGACACCCCCGTAAAGATCGTAGTGGATAAGAAAAGCTTCCTCTACCTGGTGGGAACCACCCTGGAATACAGTGGAGGGTTGAATGGAAAGGGATTTGTCTTTAACAATCCAAATGCCAACAGAACTTGCGGATGCGGAGAAAGTTTCTCTTTATAAATAGTGTAGAAAAAGAATCATGGGAAAATTTACGGAAGACGATTTAAAGAAAGAACTGGAAACCAAGGAATACGAGTATGGTTTCTACACCGATATTGCTTCAGAGACATTCCCTGCCGGCCTTAATGAAGATATCGTTAGAGCGATCTCATTAAAAAAGGAAGAACCTCAGTGGATGACCGACTGGCGCCTGGAGTCTTTCCGTTTATGGGAGGAAATGGTCGAGCCGGAATGGGCTAATGTTCGCTACCAAAAACCGGATTTCCAGGCAATTTCCTATTATTCGGCACCCTCAAAGAAACCGAAATACGATAGCATAGATGAAGTAGACCCGGAATTGCTTGATACCTTCAACAGGCTGGGCATATCCCTTGAGGAGCAAAAAAAATTAGCCGGGGTGGCGGTGGATATCGTGATGGATTCCGTTTCGGTGGCGACTACTTTTAAAGCAACTCTGGCCGAAAAGGGAATTATCTTTTGCTCAATTTCAGAAGCAATTAAAGAACACCCCGAACTGGTAAAAAAATACATAGGTTCTGTAGTTCCGCAAAAGGATAACTTTTATGCAGCATTGAACAGCGCTGTTTTTAGTGATGGCTCGTTCTGCTATATTCCGAAGGGCGTACGCTGCCCTATGGAATTATCCACCTACTTCCGTATCAACCAGGCGGGAACAGGACAGTTTGAACGCACCCTTGTAATTGCAGACGAAGGAAGTTATGTAAGTTATCTGGAAGGGTGTACAGCTCCGTCTAGAGATGAAAACCAGTTGCATGCCGCCGTGGTGGAACTAATAGCCCTGGACGATGCCGAAATAAAATATTCTACGGTTCAAAACTGGTACCCCGGCGGAAAGGACGGTAAAGGAGGGGTGTACAACTTTGTGACCAAACGGGGCCTTTGCGAAAAAAACGCGAAAATATCCTGGACTCAGGTTGAAACGGGAAGTGCCGTTACCTGGAAATATCCAAGTTGCATATTAAAAGGTGATAATTCAATTGGAGAATTCTACTCGATCGCGGTGACCAATAATTACCAGCAGGCCGATACAGGAACCAAAATGATTCACCTGGGCAAGAACACCAGAAGTACAATTATTTCGAAAGGTATTTCAGCAGGAAAATCACAAAACAGCTATAGAGGCCTTGTGAAGATTAGTCCGAGAGCCGAAAATGCCCGCAACTTCTCACAGTGCGATTCCTTATTAATGGGAAATAATTGCGGTGCTCATACTTTTCCGTATATAGAGGCCAGTAATAAATCTGCAAGGATAGAACACGAAGCCACAACGAGTAAGATCGGGGAAGACCAGATCTTTTATTGCAATCAGCGTGGTATCGACACCGAAAAAGCTATTGCTCTTATAGTAAATGGATTTAGCAAGGAGGTTCTAAATAAACTTCCTATGGAATTTGCTGTAGAAGCACAAAAATTATTAGAAATAAGCCTTGAAGGTTCAGTTGGATAAAACTAAAAATTGAAAATGAAAAAAATCTTTTATTTATTCCTTATCGCTACTATTACATTCTCTTGTAATAATTCTGAAAAGAAAAACAGTGAGAACCCGGATGAGAACACCGAAGTATCCGCACAAGGCGGCAACGTGGTGGATGTAAGGATGCCTGTTTACAGAGGTGAATTCATTTTTACGGATGAAGCAGCCGTGTTGAAAGGAAAAAACTTTGTATACGGGGTGGTAATAGATACCCTTGCCCGTGAACTAGCCGCAAGGGTAGCACCAATAAAGAAGGATGAATTTGATATGGTCCCGGTGGTAGTCACTGGAATAGTATCGCCCAATCCTGCCCTTTCTGAAGGGAAAGAAGGCTGGGAGGAAGTGATCACCATAAAAAATATACTGAATGTGAGTGCGAAGCCCGCAGAGGCAGATGTTAAAATTGAAGACAAAAACTAAGATGTTAGAGATAAAAAACTTACACGCGAGTGTTGAAGAGAAGAATATCCTGAACGGGGTAAACCTGGAGGTTAAAGCCGGTGAGGTACATGCCATTATGGGCCCTAATGGATCGGGTAAAAGTACGCTGGCTTCTGTTATAGCCGGTAAAGAGGAGTTTGAGATCACCAAGGGAGACGTACTTCTGGAAGGTGAGGATATCACCGAACTGGACCCGGAAGAACGCGCTCATAAAGGAGTGTTTCTATCCTTTCAGTACCCGGTTGAGATTCCAGGCGTGACTGTGACAAACTTTATCAAGACGGCAATCAACGAATCACGTAAAGCACAAGGTCTTGAGGACATGCCGGCTTCAGAAATGCTAAAGAAGATCAAGGAAAAAGCAGATCTGCTCGAGATAGACCGTAAGTTTTTATCCAGATCGCTGAACGAAGGATTTTCGGGAGGTGAAAAAAAGAGAAATGAGATCTTCCAGCTGGCAATGATGGAACCAAAATTAGCTATCCTGGACGAGACAGATTCTGGTCTGGATATCGACGCCCTTAAGGTGGTTGCCAACGGGGTGAACAAATTGCGCAATAAGGACAATGCTGTGATCGTGATCACTCACTACCAGCGATTGTTAGATTATATAGTTCCGGATTTTGTTCATGTTCTTATGGATGGCCGAATTGTAAAATCGGGGCCTAAAGAACTAGCGTACGAACTGGAAGAAAAAGGATACGACTGGATCAAGGAAGAAGTAAAGGCCTAGTGGCCGGAATGAAGGACAGCTTATGAATTTGAAAAATAAATTATTATCCTCTTATATCGCGTTCGAAGATCATCTCGAAGCAGACTCCCCTATTTACGACTTAAAGAGCAAGGCTATCAAGATCTTTGAGAACGAAGGGTTCCCGTCTAAGAAAATGGAGGATTGGAAATACACCTCTCTAAATTCCCTGTTGAAAACAGATTACAGCCTGTCACCTAAGAAAGACCACGCCGTCGAATTTAAGGATGTTAAGCAGTATTTCCTGCATGATATCGACACCTACAAAATTGTATTTGTGGACGGTGTGTATAATTCTTTTCTTTCTGAAACTACTCACGATAAGATGGATGTTTGCCTGTTGTCGGCAGCACTCAGCAAACCGAAATATCAGCCTGTAATTGAGGCTTATTTCAATAAAGTTGCAGGGAATGACAGCCTTACGTCTCTCAATACCGCTTTTGCACGAGAGGGGGCATATATCTACATTCCGAAGCACCGGGAAGTGGAAAAACCTATAGAAGTGATCAATTTCGCAACCGGCAACGAAGCGGCATTGATGCTACAACCTCGTAATCTTATCATTGTTGGTGAAAATGCCCATGTACAAATTATAGAAAGGCACCAAAGTCTTTCCGAAAATGCAGTTTTTACCAATTCGGTCACCGAGATCTTTGCCGAAAAACGTGCCTATGTGGATTACTATAAGATCCAGAACGACAGGGCGAATGCTTCCTTGATAGATACTACTTATATTTCACAGGAAGAACAAAGTAACTGCAGGGTGCATACCTTTTCCTTTGGTGGAAAAATGACAAGGAACAACCTTAATTTCTACCAAAGAGGAGAACGATGTGATTCTACACTAAAAGGAATCACAATTCTGGAAGGAAAACAACATGTAGACCATAATACCCTGGTAAACCATATCGAACCCAATTGTGAAAGTCATCAGGACTACAAAGGGATTTTCGGAGACTCGTCTACTGGTGTATTCAATGGCAAAGTAGTTGTAGAAAGAGAAGCTCAGAAAACAGATGCATTTCAGCAAAATAACAACATCCTGATAGACGACAAGGCTACGATAAACGCTAAACCACAGCTGGAGATCTTTGCAGACGACGTAAAATGTTCACATGGTTGTACCATAGGACAGTTGGATGAAGAAGCCTTGTTCTACCTGCGTTCCCGTGGAATAGCGAAAAAGGAGGCCAGAGCACTTCTTATGTATGCTTTCGCGAATAATGTGCTGGAGAGTGTAAAGATCCCTGAGCTGAAAAGGCGAATCAATAAATTGATCGCTACCAAGATAGGAGTTCATCTTGGGTTCGACCTTTAACGCATTACAATGAATATCCGGATGGCATTTAACGTGACTCAAATACGAGAAGATTTCCCCATACTAAAACGCGAGGTGAATGGGAAACCTTTGGTTTATTTGGATAATGCAGCCACTTCACAAAAACCAAAACAAGTAATAGATAGTATTACACACTATTACAGCTATTATAACGCCAACATACATCGTGGTGTACACACCCTTTCCCAGGAAGCCACCGACGCCTACGAACAAGCACGAAAAAAAATACAAAAGCATTTTAATATCGCTCACGGCCACGAAGTGATCTTTACTTCGGGAACCACAGATGGTATCAACCTGGTTGCAAATGGTTTTTCTTCTTTTCTGAAAACTGGAGACGAAGTTATAGTATCGGCCATGGAGCATCATTCCAATATTGTACCCTGGCAGATGCTATGTGAAAGAACGGGTGCAAAACTGAAAGTGATCCCCATGAGCGAAGAAGGAACACTTATTCTTGACGAATATGATACATTGCTTACGGAAAAGACCAAACTCGTTTTCGTAAACCATATATCGAACGCTCTGGGAACTATTAATCCCATCAAAGAAATTATTGAAAAGGCACACAATTACGGGGCAGCAGTGTTGGTTGATGGGGCACAGTCCTGTTCTCATATAAAACCAGATCTACAGGCGTTGGATGTGGACTTCTATGTTACCAGTGCACATAAGATGTGTGGACCAACCGGGGTAGGAATGTTGTACGGTAAGGTGGAGTGGTTACATAAATTACCTCCATACCAGGGCGGCGGAGAAATGATCGCCGAAGTAACTTTCGAAAAAACCACTTATGCAGACCTGCCTCACAAATTTGAGGCCGGAACTCCTAATATTGCGGGAGGAATTGCTTTTGGCACAGCGATTGACTATTTAAACGAAATAGGATTCGATGCGATCGCTCAGCATGAATCTCAACTCTTGGAATATGCTACTGCGGAATTATTAAAAGTTCCCGGCTTGCGTATCTATGGTACGGGAAAAGATAAAACTTCAGTAATTTCCTTCAACCTTGAAGGAATACATCCTTATGACGTAGGGACTATACTGGACAAACTGGGTATCGCTGTAAGAACAGGACATCATTGTGCTCAACCTATCATGGATTTCTATAATATCCCGGGTACAGTAAGGGCTTCTTTTGCTTTTTACAATACCATGGAGGAAGTAGATAAGTTGGTAGACGCTGTTAGGCAAGCCCAAAATATGTTAAGCTAAAATTAGAAATTTAAGAAGGCCGAAGATTTATAGTATCTTCGGAAAAAACAAAATAATTGTATTATGAAAACACTAATCTCACTATGTATTGTCGCAACTTTGTTTATAAGCTGCGATGAAACTAAAAAAGTAATCGACACCGCCGGAAATGTTCAATTAGCCGGTAATTATACAGTAACCATCCTTGGCGATGAACTGGTTTCACAAAACCCACCTACCATCTCTTTTATGGCCTACGACAAGACTGTAAAAGGTAACACGGGGTGTAACTCGTTCTTTGGAAGCTATACGCTCGATTTGTATGCCCTGTCTTTCTCTGATATTGGTTCTACCGAAATGGCCTGCGACGAGCCCATAATGACCAATGAGAATCTGTTCTTACAAGCCTTGAGAAATACAGGATCTTACTCGATTGAAGATAATGTCCTTACTCTATTTTCAAGAAACGACAGAAGCATATTATTGAAAGCACAGAAAGTAGTAAACAAATAGGATCTTTGGTATGAGCATCGCAGCGATACAAGAAGAATTGATCGATGAGTTCTCCCTTTTCGAGGATTGGATGGATAAATACGAACATCTTATTCAGCTTGGAAAATCACTGCCATTGATAGATCCGCAACGCAAAACCGACGATAAGTTAATTAAAGGTTGTCAAAGTAAGGTGTGGCTGGATGCATACTTAAAAGAGGATAAGGTGATCTTTACCGCCGATAGCGATGCGATTATCACCAAAGGGATCATTGCCGTACTAATTCGAGTTTTCTCGGGTCATAGTCCGGAAGACATCGCATCTGCCAATACAGATTTCATTGATGAGATCGGGCTGAAGGAACACCTGTCACCTACCCGTGCGAACGGATTGGTGTCTATGATAAAACAAATGAAATTATATGCTGTGGCTTTTCAGGCCCAGCTTAAGAAATAAAAAATGAGCACAACCGAAATTGACACCACAGAATTAGGTGAGAAAATAGTAAAGGTCCTTAAAACGATCTACGACCCGGAGATCCCAGTTGATATTTATGAGCTTGGTTTGATCTATGATGTGTTTGTTAATGAAGATTTGGAAGTAAAGATCCTCATGACACTCACGACACCTAACTGCCCTGTAGCAGAGTCACTGCCTATGGAAGTAGAAGACAAGGTAAAGTCTATAAAGTTGGTTAAAGATGCGGAAGTTGAGATCACCTTCGATCCACCGTGGAGTCAGGATCTAATGAGCGAAGAAGCCAAACTGGAATTGGGAATGCTATAACAAACGCAGCTATGTCGAAAGCCGGAATTGACGCCATATCTTTTTATGTACCTCCCTTGTATGTGCCAATGCAGGAGCTCGCTGCAAAGCGTGACATTCCGTACGAAAAACTTCGAAGAGGTCTTGGTCTGGAAAAAATGGCGATCCCCGATATCAACGAAGATGCCGCCAGTTTTGCAGCCAATGCTCTGCTTAGTTTAATTAGGGATAATGAAATTGATCCTACTCAAATAGGACGTATTTACCTGGGAACCGAAAGTGCCGTTGATGGTTCAAAACCAACAGCTACGTACGCTATAGAAGTTGTTGAAGACATCCTGTCCAACCAATACGGTGACCGTTGTTTTAAAAATTGTGATGTCGTAGACCTCACTTTTGCATGTGTAGGGGCAGTAGATGCCATGCATAATTGCCTCGATTGGGTAGAAAATGGCGAGAATAGAAAAGCGGTAGTTATTGCTTCAGATCTGTCTAAATACGAGCTTCACTCCACAGGCGAATACACCCAGGGAGCCGGTGCTGTAGCGGTACTTCTCACCAAAGATCCATCCCTGATCGCTATAAGTCCAAACTGGGGTGTGGCAACAAAAAGTGTAGGAGACTTTTTCAAGCCGAGACGCTTTTTTAATAAACAGCAGTTGGCCAAAGAGCTGCTACAGCAGCTGAATGGCAATTATTCTGACAAAGAATTGAACGAACTTATTTCCGGTACCGAATCCGGTTTTTGGAATGAGAAAAACGAATTGGTAGAGTTGTTCAAAGAGGAACCGGTTTTCGATGGACAATACTCCAACCAGTGCTACAGCGACCGCGTAACTGAAGCTCTGGAACACTTTAACGAACAATCCAGCACCAACTTTCTGCACGACTGGGAATACCTTGTATTTCACTTACCTTATGCATATCATGGGCGAAGGATAATATTTTCAAACTGGCTCGACTGGATTGAAGCCGATGGTAGACTGGATGAACTGGTACATGAGATTGGCCCGCAGACAGACGACAAAAAAACCTGGGAGCGTCTGGCAAGCAAATCCACTATGTACCGTGAATTTGTTGATACCAGGATCGAAAAGGGAGAACGCGCCTCCTCTTTAATTGGGAACATGTACACGGCTTCGATCTTTATGGCATTGCTCAGCCTGCTAAGGAGTTCTTACGATAGCAAGGAAGAACTATCAGGAAAGAAAATTGGATTCATTGCCTACGGCAGTGGCTCGAAATCGAAAGTTTTTGAAGGGACCGTTCAGAAAGAATGGAAAGAAAAAATTGCATCGGTAAATATCTTCAATATACTCGACAAGCGTAAGGCCATTGATGTGGCATTATACGAAAAGATCCATAGCAGGATCCAGCAAACCCCGGTGCATGAAAATGCAGGAGTTGCCTTGAGTGATATAGAAACAGACAACGAAAATACCAAAGGCCTCAGAAAGTATTCATAAGTACTACTAACCATGGCAGATGAAATTATAAACAGAGTTGCAAACAGCAAATTGATCACTTTCGATCTGGAGGATCATTATCCCGAAGGTGACAGAGTATTTCTGGATATTTCAGAATGGCTATTTGAAGGTATAGTACTCCGTGAAAAGGAATTCAGAAATTATGTGAAGAACCATGATTGGAGTGTCTATAACAACGCATATCTCGCCGTTGGATGCACTTCAGAGGCGATCGTTCCGGCATGGGCTTATATGCTGGTATCGCTGCATGCTGCCAAATATTCCAAGAAAGTGGTTTTTGGGGATCTAACAACCCTGGAAACAATATTATTTACTGAAATAATCGACACACTCGACCTTAGTGAATACCGGGATAAACCTGTGATCATAAAAGGTTGTACCCATAAACCTATTCCGCAAAACGCATATCTTCTGCTGGCTCAGAAACTTCAAAAGACGGCCAGGAGTATCATGTATGGCGAAGCCTGTTCATCTGTACCGCTGTATAAGAAGAAGTGATCTATACTTCCGCATAGCGAAATGTTCCTTCCTTTTGTCGAAAATGGATTAAATTAAGCGCCGGTGTTTTCTCAGATATCGGATTAATAGTAATTTTACCGCCTTAATTAACAATAACATGAAAAAACTAGTAATTCTTACAATTTTATTGATAGCTCCATTCACCCTGTTTGCACAGGATGAGGAGAAAAAAGACGAACCGAAAGACGGTTGGTCGAAATCCGGTAATATTTCCCTGCTTTTTAGCCAGGCTGCATTTAATGATGAATGGACCGGTGGTGGAACATCAAACTATGCCGCAAACCTGTCTCTTGCATACGATGCAAATTACCGCCAGGGTAAATTAGCCTGGGATAACCGTATCATGGCCGACTATGGTATAACTAAAACAAAAGACCAGGAGTTTACTCGAAAAACTAACGATAGGTTGGAGTTAAACTCAATTCTAGGGCGCCAGATCAACGAAAGTAATTGGTACTATTCATTTTTTATGAATTTCAGGACCCAGTTTACCTCCGGTTATGCCTATAGTACAGACACCGAAGGAAATGAGATCCGTACCGAAACCACTAAGTTGTTATCTCCCGGTTACATTCAAGGTGGTCCTGGTTTTCTGTGGAAGAAAAACGACAATCTAAAAGTGAACATCGCACCTGCTACGGCCAAATTGATCTTTGTAAGCAGTGAGTTTACCGATGTGGGTACCGATCCGGCTCTTATCATGGCGTTCAATGATGCCGGTGGTTATTTTGGAGTAGAAGCAAACGAAACGACTCGTTTCGAATTTGGTGCCGCAGTTGGGGCGTACGCCAAGTTTGAAGTTATGCCCAATGTGAAACTTGAGAATATTCTAAACCTTTACAGCAATTATCTGGAAGATCCACAGAATGTGGACATCGACTATACCCTAAATCTGGTAATGGCCGTTAACAAATGGATAACAGCAAATGCTTCCTTCCAGGCGATCTACGATGATAATGCCGTACAAGGATTCCAGATCCGTGAATCTCTGGGAATTGGGATCACTTACGGACTTTAATATTTTTTTACTGAATGAAAAGCCGGCAATTGCCGGCTTTTTTGTTTTTTAAGGATCTGCCATCTTCTGAAGGTTCAGAAGAAAAGAGATCATTCGATAATTTCCGGATATAGAAAATTATTATACGGAAAGCGGGTAATATGTATTTCTCTAACTTTCTGATATACCACCTTTCGGAATTCCTCCAGATTCTCCTTGTTCAAGGCCGAAATAAATATCGCATCTCCACTTACCCTGCTCATCCAGGTACGTTTCCATTCCTCCAGCGTATAATGAGCCGTTGTCTTTTCGGTAACAAGATCGTCACTCTCTATTATCTCCGGTTCGAAGGCATCTATCTTATTAAACACCATGAGTACCGGTTTATCCGAACTTCCTATCTCGTCCAGGATCTGGTTCACCGAATCGATATGATCCTCGAAGGAAGGATGAGAAATATCCACAACATGCAGTAGCAGATCGGCTTCCCTAACCTCGTCCAGCGTACTTTTAAAGGATTCTACCAACTGGGTAGGTAACTTCCGTATAAATCCTACCGTGTCGCTAAGTAGAAAAGGAAGGTTACCAATTACAACTTTTCTCACAGTGGTATCCAGGGTGGCGAATAATTTGTTCTCGGCGAAGACCTCGCTTTTACTAATTACATTCATTAGTGTAGATTTCCCTACATTGGTGTATCCCACCAATGCAACCCGCACCAACGCTCCTCTGTTGCCCCGCTGAACTTCCATCTGGCGGTCGATCTTAGCCAGCTTCTTTTTCAGCAAGGAGATGCGGTCGCGCACAATACGCCTATCCGTCTCGATCTCGGTTTCCCCGGGACCACGCATCCCAATACCACCACGTTGTCGTTCAAGGTGAGTCCACATCCCTGCCAGCCTGGGCAGTAAGTATTCGTACTGGGCAAGTTCCACCTGGGTGCGCGCATAGCTCGTTTTTGCCCTTTGAGCGAAGATGTCGAGAATAAGGTTAGTTCGATCGATGATCTTACACTTCAGGATACGTTCTATGTTCTTTTGTTGTGCAGGCGATAGTTCATCGTCAAAAATAGCGGTACCAATATCATTTTCACGTACGTATTCTTCCACTTCATCCATTTTCCCCGAACCAATAAAAGTCTTGGGATTGGGCATTTCCATCTTCTGCACAAATCGTTTTAAAACCTCCCCGCCGGCAGTATAAGCAAGGAATTCAAGTTCGTCCAGGTATTCGGTCGCTTTCTCCTCGTCCTGCTGTTGGGTGATCAATCCTATGAGGATGGTCTTTTCGTATACTATATCTTCTTTTTCTAACATAAATCTTAATAGGAGGGCAAAGATACAAAAGCTTTGCTTCGGAATTTTGTAATTTACAGGGCTTTATATTGCAGAATTTATGCTGAAAAAGGAAAACCACAACTACTACACCTTCGCTTTTTACAATGTGGAGAATCTTTTCGACACACAAAATGATCCGAAAACCCTGGACGATGACTTCACTGCAAAATCGAACAGGAACTGGAACGAAAAACGCTTCAGAAAAAAACTTAGAAAAATGGGGAGAGCAATCTCCCAGATAGGTTATAATGAAATTGGTCATCCACCAGTTCTAATAGGCCTGGCTGAAGTTGAAAACAGGTATGTCCTTGAAGAGCTTGTTTCGTCAAAATACCTAAAACACAAGCATTACGGGATCGCTCATATCGATTCGCCAGACGAAAGAGGTATAGATACAGCCCTGCTTTACAGAAAAGACCACCTGCAGATAAAAAATATCACCGCGCATACTGTTCACGTTGTAAACGAAGAAGGAATACGGGATTATACTCGCGATATATTAGAGGTTGAAGCCATTTTGGAGGATTTTAAAATTCATATTCTAGTGAACCACTGGCCTTCCCGAAGAAAGGGCGTTGAAGAGACAGCCTTCCGAAGAATGGCAGCCTCTGAAAAAGCCCACGAGATCGTGCAGCAGATTCAAGCTGTGGATCCTAATGCCCGCATCGTGGTGATGGGAGATTTTAACGACGATCCAGAAAGCGACTGTATAAAACATCTGGTTGGTACAACATTCTACAATCCAATGGAATTATTACTCACCCGTGATGAGGGTAGTGTGACTTACAAAGGTGGCTGGTTTTTATTCGACCAGATACTAATTTCACATAATTTCATGCAGCAACATGGTAATGATTTTCGATTTCAAAAGGCTGCTATTTTCAACCCAGAACACCTCAAGGAATATAAAGGCAGAAGAAAAGGAAATCCTTTCCGAACCTTTCTGGGACGGCGGTATGCAGGAGGGTTGAGCGATCATTTCCCTGTTTATACTATCTGCTCGATTGAGCAATCCTGATTTTCCGTTAACATGTTTTTAGTCGGGAATTTCTCACATTTAATCTAAAAAAAATGAAGGTATTAACTACCTTTATATTTTTAACTATTTTAGTGAATCAAAACAACCAACCTTACCCTCATGAAAAAAGATTACACCTTCAACTTTTCATACTTAAACCGAAGAACTAACACCGCAGTTTTAAGCTTTATCCTCTTTTTCTTTACTGCACTTGCTTTTGCACAAGGGCCCGGATGTCCTAATGTTGATGCGGGAGCCGATGTAGATCTGGACTGTGGCGTGGACTGTGTGGATCTTACAGCCAGTTTTTTGCAAACAGGAGAGACCACTAGTTATGACGTGACGTCTATCACCTATGCTCCGCCTTTCCCATTTACAGGAGGAACACCTGTATCTGCAAATACAGACGATGTTTGGTCACCCATAATTCCTATTCCCTTCGATTTTTGTTTTTTCGGAGAAACGTATTCTGAAATGATCATCGGTTCGAACGGGGTGGTTGCCTTCGATTTTACACAGCCCGATACTACACCAAATGGCTTTTGCCAATGGAGTTTCGAGCCTACCGAAACTATACCAGATCCCGTCGAATTATTTCGAACTACTATTTTTGGCGCCTATATGGATATCAATCCGGCCGTAGCCGGATCGGGTCAGATCAATTTTGAGGTATTCGGAACTGCACCCTGCAGAACCATGGTGATCAATTTTCCGGATGTACCTTATTTCAGCTGTAATAACCTTATAATGACCTCTCAGATCGTGATGTATGAAACGACCAATGTAATAGAGGTATATATAGAAGAACGTTCGGATCAATGTCCTACATGGAATGACGGCCTTGCCATCATTGGGATCCAGAATCAGGACGGAACGGTAGGTTTTACACCTCCGGGAAGAAACACAGGGAACTGGGCTGCCACTCAAGAAGCCTGGAGATTTACTCCTAACGGAACTTCGAACGTCGAATTCTCCTGGCTGGACGCCAGTGGAACCGTACTGGGAACCGATCCTACGCTCAATGTTTGTCCAACAGATCCTGTTACCGAATATACTGCACAAGCGATCTATACCAATTGTAACGGAGATGTGATCACCGAAACAGATACAGTTACCGTAACCAAAGTTGCTTCGTTTACGGTAGACTTGGGCGATGATCAGCAATTTTGCGATGTCGCATCATACGATATTACGGCCGATGTACAGGGAATCGATCCAACTCAGGCCACCTACCTGTGGAATACGGGTGCCACTACTCAAACCATCACTGTAACACAAACCGGAACCTATACCTGCGAAGTTACCTTCGACACCTGTACTTTGATGGACAGTGTGGACATAGAATTTAATGAGGATCCCGATATTGATCTGGGGCCTGATTTTGAAACTTGTTTTGAAGATCCGGTGGTCCTTGATGCTTCTCCTTCTAATTACGATCCCGCGTTGGCAACCTACGAGTGGAGCCTGGACGGGGTAGTGATTGCAGGCGCAACGAGCCCTACAT